>Ga0115569_10000026_pt1 | contig 121590 bp, 115 predicted proteins | sample COGITO_mtgs_1205_2_FD_87295 | JGI IMG/M metagenome (GOLD analysis project Ga0115569, IMG submission 87295) | Pelagic marine microbial communities from North Sea - COGITO_mtgs_120503 | ecosystem: Environmental > Aquatic > Marine > Epipelagic | place: Germany:Helgoland, sampling site... | reverse complement strand
AAAATCCACAATTGAAGCAAGTTTATTGGCTGATCTTTATTCTTGTTGTGTTCACTATGTTCAATACCTGTACCTGCACTTAGAACTTGTATGTCTCCTTCTTTAATTACTTCGGAATATCCCATACTGTCTTTGTGTTCAAGATCGCCTTTTAACGGGATTGTAATAATTTCCATATCCTTGTGCGGGTGTTTACCAAAACCCATACCTGCTGCTATGGTATCGTCGTTTAGAACTCGTAAAGCTCCAAAGTTCATTTTATTGGGATCATAGAAATTAGCAAAACTAAAGGAGTGGTTTACTTCTAACCAACCGTGATTTTGACTTCCCCTACTATTAGAAGGGTGATGTATTGTTTTCATTTTTTAATATTCTATCCACTCAATATTTGTATATACAAATATACTGTGTTTAAAAAAATTGACACTAATTTTTAAATTTATTAGCTTGTTCTTCTTTTAATTTGATTGCTTTTTGGAGGAGTTTGTTTTTTTCATCGATAACTTTTTTAAGCTTTCGAACATAAGCTTCATCTTTTTTTTTACGTTCTATTTTTCTGTTGGCTTCTGCAGTCATTGTTTTGTAATCACGATAACTTTTTAAGATTAAGCCCAAAACAATAGTACTTGCTACAAGAATCACCAGCCACTCTTCACTATCACTTAAGTACATTATTTTGCTTTAAATTAACTAATTTTATTCGTTTTACTTACTTTGTTTCTCTTGTAACCCAATATACTGATAATCCGCATAAAATGATTCCAACAACCAAGTAGGGCATGTCTACAAAGCTCAACATATAGTGTACATAAGCTACTTCTGCTAAAAAGAATAATCCGAGGACAAACAAGAGTATTTTGAGGAATTTCAAAGTTTATTTTATTTTCTTTTTTCAAGGTACAAAAATCTTATCCAACTATTTTTTTTACTTTTAAAATAAAAAATATGTCTCTTACACTTTCTTCCTTTTTTTTTACTCTAATTTTTCAAACCACTAATTTCCAGGGAAAATGGGTAACCGTTGACGATAAAACCGGAGTTGAAAAGTCCATCATTTCACTTTATATCGACAACAACAAATTATATGGAAGAATTGAGACCCTTTTATTAGAAGAGGATAAGGGTCAGATCTGCACTAATTGTAAAGGTTCAGAAAAAAATCAACCAATTGAGGGGTTACTTATTTTAAAAGGTTTGACTAAAGATGGAAACAGTTGGACTGGTGGAACTATTTTGGATCCTGCCAATGGGAAAGAGTATGATTGTACATTGACACTTGATGGCTCATTAAAATTAAATGTACGCGGTTTTATTGGCTTTTCTTTTTTGGGTCGAACCCAAGTATGGAAACGTTTTGAATAACAACACATTAAACTTTATATATATCTTAATTACGTTGTTTATTTAATAAAAAAACCCTCAAGTATTATACTTGAGGGTTTTACACTTATCAGCAAGTGATAAGTTGTTAGTTTGTGATGATATTACTCAGCCTTAACTAATAGTTTGAAGAGCGTATCTGCTCCAATTCCATCTCGAGCTTTACTTTCAAAACCTGTTCCCTGTCCAACAGGTGGTTCAGGAATTGCAGTTGTTAAGTCTGTTGCAGCTGTAAGTGCATCAGTATCAGATAAATTAACATCAAATGTGTATGTTACATTACCAATTGATGCATCTGCTCTTGAAGCAATAGCTAGGTCAATAAGCGGCATTAACGAATATAAATCATTTGATTTAATTTGAGCTTCAACAAACGCAGTAGTTGTAGAACCTGCAGTTGCAGCTACGTATGTACCAGTTAATTTGTTATTAACAATAGAAACTGTGTAAGAACCAGCTAAAGGAATAGTATCCATAGAACTAAAGTCTAATGATGCAAGCAAAGGATTGTCCTTAACGATTATGTTACCGGTGTAAGTAAGAGCTGAAGGAGCCAAAGCAGCAAGCTTAGTATTGTTAATTACTGTTAAAGCTGCAGCGTCACTACCACTTACGTGATCGTGACCAATTGTAGCTGCTGTGAGTGCAACTGTTCCACTTACAGTGAAACTAGTAATTTCACCCGCTGTTGAAAGATTTGCTAAAGCAGCTGTTCCTTCTATATTAACAGTTCCTATATCACCTCCTGCACGTCGACCGTTGATTTCAACTGTCGCTAAAGTAGCAGCATTTTTGATGTCAATTGTATTTGCAACAGTTGTAATTGATGCATCATCTCCTTGATCCTCACCACTAATTTTGAAGGTTGTCAGTGTTGCAAATGCAGCTGATGCAAAGTCTTGTGTAGAACTCTGTTCAAAAATCTCAAGAGTTGTTGCAGCTGGCAAATTCAATAATGTGTCAGTAGCAGTTTTGAAGTGGGCTGTAGTAGCAGCAGTGTAAGTTACATTATTAGTTACAGCTAATTTTTGAGTATCTACTGTTAATGCATTAGCAATTACGATGGTACCAGATGCATTTCCAGCTAGAGCTGAAAGATCAAGAACCGCTGCACCAAGTGATGCATCACCACCAAATTGTGCGACTAATGGGAAATGAGCTTCACCAATAGCACCTACAGTAGTAGATCCGACACCAGTTAATCCACTAGCAAAATATGTAGTAACAGAAGAAGCACTTGAAACAGATAATGTTCCAGAGATAGAAGTTACCCCGTGTGTTATAACTGCAGATTCAGGAGCGTTTATAACAACATTACCTGTATGAGCACCATTACCTATTGTAATTGCAGTAGCCTTTGTAGCATTTAAATTATTAACAGTTGCTTTACCCGTATTAATAGATGTAGCTTTCTTCAACCATAGTTCGCCAGTTGCAGATCCAACAGTGGACATCGAAGTGATATTTGCAGTTGTTGGAAAATCAACAGAAGTAACGTCATTACCAATTGCAAAAATACCTGCAGATGCTAAAAGTGGATATGAAATCGCACCAGAGTGAGTTTCAGTAACATTTCCAGTAATCGTAGTTAATGCATCGTGTCCAAATGACGAACCGCTTACTTCTAAAGTTTTGTCTACAAAAGCCAACACATTAAAGTTGATTGTTGAAGATGCACTGTGAGTAAGAACTAGTCCAGAACCACCATCTACACCTAAAATTGTAGCGATTTTGTTTGTGATTGCATTAATTCTTGCTGTTAGAGAAGCATCCGCATTTGCAAACGTAGAATCAACAGTTACGCTTCCATTAACAATTACAGTCGGATCATCAGTTCCAGTGCCAACTAGAGATTCAGCATACTGGAGAGTAGCTTCGTTGCTAATTGTAATACTTTGATTAATTACTGCGTTAGCAGCAAGTAATTCTCTAACGTCTTCTTGAACTGCTGCAAGTGCTTCAGCAAGCGTAGTTAGATCAGTTTCGTCAGCTACACCAACTAGCGCTGCTTCTAATTCATCTAATGTAGCTTGAATGCTAGCAACGTCAAGTGAAGATGATAATCCATCAACTGTAGCCGATAGAGTATCGATCTCAGTAGATAGCTCCCTTAAACCTTGTACATCAGCAGCGAGATTAGTCACCAATGTAGTTAGTTCCTTGAACTGTGAGTCATAATCTTGGCAACCTACTATCGTTAGTGCAGCCGCCAAAAGAGTTAATAAACCTTTTTTCATTTTGATAAAAATTAAATTAAAATTAATAATGCTTTTATTTTTTAGATTAACATATGTTTGCAAATATAGAGATATAATTGAACTTTCAAATAGTTTTAAAAAAAAAATAAAAATTTTTATTTCTCTAATTTACACAAAATTTAACTATTAAGACCAATTTTAGGGAATGATTTACCAAACTACACGAATCATCATAAAAAAAAAACCTCTACTTATAATTTGTAAAAGTAGAGGTTTAAAGATTTACAACACTTTGTTTATAAAGGCTATAACGATAGATGCCACAAATGTACTAAATACGATGAACAATTACATTAATTAGTTGATCAAATTTATTAACACTTACTGTTAATTAAGTTTCATTTTGTTACTTATAACCAGCAGTAAATCTGCAATATTCCTTTGAATGGATCTTTTTTCTCCTTTGTAATTATTTACTGACACTATAAAACAATAGGGCTTGTTTGAGGGGGATAATAAATATCCAGCCAAAAGATGATTGTTTTTCATACTACCTGTTTTTGCGTATACAAAAGACATATCATAATTTGGAGCATACATATATAAAGTTCCTTCCGAATTTGCCTGTGGAAAATAGTCTTTGATTTTTAGGCTACTTGAGGATTTATGTATTTTATTGAGAACCTCAATCAGGACCTCGTGGGTTAAAAGGTTATTTCTAGATAAACCTGACCCATCAACTTGTACAATGTTTTCGTACATCATTTTATTTTGTCGATGGATAATATTGATTCCCAATGCGGTGTCAAGTTGCCATTGTTCTGTTCCCGAAAGCATTAACATTAAAGATTCCGCGATTAAATTATCACTGTCTTGAATAATTGCTTTGTAAACCTTTTCAACAGAAGTATTCAATGTTTTAGAATTAAAATGAATGTCTGTTTTTTTTGGTTCACTGTAAACAGGAGAATTGAGCGTATTTCTCAAAACTTTGATAACAAGAGAATCGGAGGGAATAAAAGGAACATATATTGAGTCTTTTTGAAATCGACTTAGTTTATAAACATGATCATTGGTTCGAAATATGTAGTGATCTTTTTCAACGGTATGTTTTAGTGTATTTTCAAAAAAAGAGGGATTGAATTTAAGTTGCTCAGGGTTTGGATTTGATTTAATTTCAACAACATTTCCATAAACTGGGAAACTTGACTTCTTTGCAGAGAAATAATAAGCCTGGTCATCCCAAGCCCAACCTATTCCTAGAGGTGAGGATATCATAGGTCTACTGACATAAAATAACGAGTCTTTTTGCTGGTTTAAAAAAGAAGTAACAGTGTTGTCTTTGTACAGTGGATGATTAACTAACGGATATCCCGAAGACCAAAAGTAAAAACGATTTTTTTCCTTTTTGTAATGTAATGCTGGAAGGGAATCTCCAAACTTTTGGATTCCACCATACAAGGTAAGAAGCTTTACTAAGGAAGCAGGAAGGATTCTTTTTTCAGAATGGATGGCAACAAGTTCCTTTTTTTTCTCAAGATCCATTAACGTAATCCCTACCTGAGCACCATTAAAGGATGGCTCATTTTTAACTGCCTTTAAAAGTTTGCGTTCAAGCTTGTTTTGTGCGTTTAAACAAAACAGATTCAAAAACAAGCAACTGGCAACAAAAATTATTTTCATAGGGTCTAAGATATGATTTCTAAAAGAGGCTTTCTAATTTACATCTAGATTATTGAATATTGAGATAGGTTTCTTTTGAAAGGGTGTTTTTTAAACATTCTAATCTTTAGATAAACGTTTAAATAAATCGGGGATAATTATACACCAGAAGACCCCATGATTTTAGTAAATAAAGCCCCATTTTTGCTAGTCTATTTTTTTGTTATATTTGAAAAAAATATAACCATGAATTCAAATCAAAACCTACCTAATTACATATTACTTATTTTATATATTATTACTGGATCTTTAGGTAATAATGGAGCTATTGATATTTTGGCTCCGCAATGGGTTTATTTAGGGGCGGTAAATATTCTAACATGTTTGTTTTTTCTTTTTAATCCGAACTCATCTGCAAACACGGGTTTATCTAAATTATTTAAGTCGAATTATATATATGTTTATTTATTCTATTTTATATGGTCGGGGTTGTCTTATTTTTATGCCATTAACTCTACCGAAACTTTGCTTAATATTCCCAGAGTTGGGAATACTTTTTTTGCAGTTTTTTTCTGTTTTCTTTTACTTCATAATTTAGAAAATAAGGTTCAAATAATTAACCGCATTTTTCTTGGTTTTTTGATCTTTGAATTGTCATCGTTTTACAGTGATTTTTTTACAGAATTAGAAACACCTGATTTTACAGCAATGAATTTAAAAGGAGTAGCTGGAAATAAAAACATCACTTCAGCTTCAATTGCTTTTAAAATTCCGTTTGTATTGTTTTCATTAATTTCAGCTTCTAGAAAATTGGTGAAAACAATTTTATTTATCATGTTGTTTTTAGCAACTTTTGCAATATCCATCTTATATGCTCGAGCTGCAATTTTAAGTTCATCCATAGTATTTATAATTTTTATACTTTTTTTAATATTTACTTTATTTAAAAACAAAAAAGATAAAAGAAAAAACATAGCCAATATTGGCCTGACTCTTACTCCTTATTTATTGGCTATTTTAGTTAATATTGCTTTTACTAATTCCCAAAAGAAAGGGAATATTGGAAGTCAATTGGAAGCAATTGAGTTTACAGAACAATCCTCCAATGGGCGTTTTCAATACTGGGGAGATGCTTATGATTATGTTAATGATAACCCCATAATTGCTTCAGGTCTTGGGAATTGGAAAATTGCTTCGATCTCTTATGGTAAAGAACATGTTAAAGGTTACACAGTGCCCTATCATGCTCACAATGATTTTATTCATGTTTTTGCTGAGGTAGGTATCTTGGGTGGTATTGCTTATCTAAGTCTATTTTTGATACTAACTTTTTATCTTTTCCGCTTGCTTTACGTGCAACGTAAAGAAGATGGGAATACTGACTTTTCTTTGTTTCTGTTAGTTTTACCTTTTATTATCTATGGAATAGATGCTGGATTAAATTTTCCAGTTGCACGGCCATTAATGCAATCCTCTCTGGCCTTGTATATGGGACTTTTGCTATCTATTTATCTCAATCGATTTTCCAAAAATGACGTAAAGCCTTTTAACAAGATTACCTCTAAACTTATATTTGGCTTGTCTTTATTACTACTTATTCCAGGGATAGTGATTCATATCCTATCTTTTCAGTCCCTAAAACAGCAAGGAGTTTTATTGTATGAATTTAATTCAGGGAAATTCAATTTATCTTTAAGTCAACTCGAAGAAATTGAGGATGACTTTCCAAATTTAACGGAAACAGCTATGCCCATTAAAGCGATGAAAGCCCGGTATTTTTATCTCTACAATTTGAAAGAAAAAGGGCACGAATATGCACGGTTGGGTTCAAAAGATAATCCACAAATTTATTTTGGCGAGAATTTAAGAGCTCAATTCTTCCTTCAGGAACAAAAGATTGATAGTGCTTACCATTATTCAAAATTGGCCTTTTTCAATCTCCCCAATAATATGCCACATTATAATATATACATGAATGCATTGACCGCTAAAAGAGATAGAGAAGGTATAAACGCAGCTTTTGAACATGTTCGATCTATTGCTGGGAATACTGCCATCATTTGGGTAATATACCTGCGTGCTTTAGCTCAAGTTTCTTCTTTGGGTGATCCTTTTGTAATGGATAAAGCCTCAGAAGCGTTTAAGCTTTATCCTCTAGATAAGGACGTATTCAATCTTTACCGAATTCTTACTTACGGTCAGCAACGTGTAGTCCAAGCAGAACAGTTATACAAAAGTGGGACAGAATCTTATAATGCTTCAAGTTTTGAAGTTGCCTCAGGACAGTTTAAACAAGCCTTTGATTTAGATCCACTCGAATACACTTACGCACTCAATAGTGGACTAGCATTATATCAAAACAATCAATTTGAAGAAGCAATTCGTTATTTTGATATTACACAAAGTTCTCGTAAAACGGCTTTAAAAGAAAAAGCACTTCGAAATAAAGCACTGGCATTACATAAAATTGGGAAAGTTCCAGAGTCTTGCGCAGTTTTCTCAAAGCTAATGAATACCTACCCAAAACGTATGTATAGACAAGAATTTAACAAATATTGCAGAAATTAAATTGCATTATAGATTTATTTTAAGTACTTTTGTTACTTAGATTAAAACATTTATAGTGCTTAATAAACTGATTACATCCAAAACTCGCCTTCGCTTGTTGATAAAATTTTTTATTAATCAAGCGAATAGCGGGTATTTAAATGGATTAGCTACAGAATTCAAAGAGTCAACAAACTCCATTCGTAAAGAGCTGAATCATCTTTCAGAAGCGGGTTATCTAGAAAAATTTAAAGATCAAAATAAGGTTGCTTACAAGGCTAATACAAACCACCCTTTGTTTGAAATCCTTCAAAAAGTAGTTTATAAACATTTAGGACTTGAAGAAATCATAGAACGTGTTTTGGAGAGAATGGGTCCAGTTCAAACGATACTCCTAGTTGGTGATTATGCAGAGGGCAGAGATTCAGGAACGATAGATGTTGTTTTAATAGGAAATAAACTTAATACAGAATATATAGAAGCCCTAGAAAAAAAGGTGGAAGATTTAATTGATCGTAAAGTCAATTTTTATCTAGCCTCTAAGCAAAACCCCAACCAAAAAAGTATAACACTTTATGAAAATCAATAATATTTGTTGTATTGGTGCGGGCTATGTGGGAGGCCCTACTATGGCTGTTATTGCGCTTAAATGCCCAAACATTAAAGTCACTGTTGTAGATATAAACGAGCAACGGATTGCTGCATGGAACCATGCAGATTTAGACCAGTTACCTATATATGAACCAGGACTAAAAGAAATAGTTGCAGAAGTACGCGAAAGAAACCTATTTTTCTCGACAGATGTTGAAAAAGCCATAGAGGAATCTCAAATGATTTTTATGGCAGTTAATACTCCCACCAAAACCTATGGAGAAGGTAAAGGCTTTGCAGCCGACCTCACCTTTGTAGAAAAATGTGCAAGACAAATTGCTGAAGTTGCTAATTCCGATAAAATTGTAATCGAAAAATCGACTTTACCCGTTCGTACAGCCGAAAAAATAAAAGAAGTTCTCAGCTCAAATACAAAAGGAGTTTATTTTGAAGTTCTATCCAATCCTGAGTTTTTGGCAGAAGGAACTGCGATTCAAGACTTATTCAAGTCCGACAGAGTTCTTGTTGGTGGCGATGATACAAAAACTGGAAAAGCTGCTGTGAATGCTTTAGTTTCTATTTATGCTAATTGGATACCAAAAGATAAAATATTAACTACAAATGTATGGTCGTCCGAACTTTCAAAGTTAGCTTCCAATGCAATGCTTGCTCAACGCATCTCATCGATCAATAGCTTATCCGCTCTATGCGAAGAAACAGGAGCTAATGTAGAAGAGGTTTCAAAAGCTATAGGAATGGATACTAGAATTGGATCAAAATTCTTAAAAGCATCTGTAGGTTTTGGAGGAAGCTGTTTTCAAAAAGATATTTTGAATCTTGTTTACTTGTGTAAACATTATGGGTTAGAGGAAGTGGCGGAGTATTGGCATCAAGTTGTTAAGATAAATGATTATCAAAAAAATCGATTTGCTAAAAAAATAATTACGGGATTAAACGGAACCGTCAATCAGAAAAAAGTAACCCTTTTAGGTTGGGCTTTTAAAAAAGACACGAACGACTCCAGAGAATCAGCAGCCATTTATGTTGCCGATATTCTACTAGAAGAAGGGGCAGAACTTCATGTTTTTGATCCCATGGTAAACGAAGCTCGAATTCATCAAGATCTTACTATTCTTTGGGAGGCAAGAAACGAGTCTAATAAAGAAATTGAGTCTAAGCTAAATCGCTGTGTTGTTCATAAAGAACATGCCGGAGCTTTAGATAGTTCTTTTGCGGCGGCAATTCTAACCGAGTGGGATGAGTTTAAATCGTATGATTGGAATACTATTGCTGAAAAAATGATGCAGCCAGCAAAGGTTTTTGATGGGAGGAATTTGTTGAGTTTTAATTTTAAAAACACTGATTTAAATCAAATAGGAATTTTATTTTAAATGAATCAGACTATGAAAGATTACAAAAATGTTTTGATTTTCCTTTTAACGAAAAGTCACCGAAGAGGTTTTATACTGCTTATTTTTGGCTTGCTAATCGGAATGATTTTAGAAGTAATTGGACTTGGTCTTCTTTTGCCAGTTTTAAATATTTTACTCGATCAAGAAAAACTATTGAATTATACGCTCATACAGGATATTACAAAATCACTTAACCTAACGTATTCAGTTGTTCAAACTTATTTATTGGGTGGATTAATTGCTTTTTATTTTTTAAGGTCTACTTTCCTAATGGGATTAGTGTACTACAAGAATAGGTTCTTAGCCAATTTAACCTACGACACTGGCAATAAAATGATCAATAAATACTTTACAATTGATTATTCATTTCATGTAAAAAACAGTTCATCTAAATTAATTAAAAACTTTCAAGTAGAACTCCATTTATTTATGGAGTTTATTCATTCTTTTTTAACGTTAATAACAGAGTCATCCATTGCTTTTTCGATCGTACTTACATTAATTTTAATTGAAACTAAAGCTACTTTTTTTACTATTTTATTGATCAGTTTTTTTGCCTTTATATTTATATACTTAATCAAAACTCCAATATTTAAATGGGGTAAGTCTAGAGAAGAAATTGACAATTATATTGCCAAATTACTATCAGAGAGTATTACCTCAATTAGAGAGGTTAAAATTTTCCAAAAAGAAAATTTTTATTTTAATCGTTTTGAAAGAGCAAATAAGATTAAAGCCAACATAACTAAAAACCAAAAAACATTTAGTCAAATCCCACGTTATTATTTCGAGTTTGTTGCTGTTTTAGGATTATTGAGTTTTGTTATTTTTTTGATTATTGATGGAAATGAAATCAAAGGTATCCTGATTAAGATAAGTGTATTTCTTGTTGGAATATTTCGAATATTACCTTCTATCAATAGAATTATTGGAGCCTATCAAAAATTAAGCTTTCACCTCCCCAGCTACCAAATTATTGAAAAAGAGACTGCCTCAGCTGTGAAGTTTATAAGTGAAATTCAAAATGAAAAACCACAAGTATTCAATCATTCCATTAGATTTGAAAATGTTTCATTTAGTTATAACAAAAAGAACACCGTATTTGATCAGCTTAATATTGAAATATTCAAAGGAGAAAAAATTGGTTTAATCGGTGAGTCTGGATGTGGCAAAAGCACACTCATTGATTTATTGTTAAGCCTTATTCAGCCCACAAAAGGAAACATATTAATTGACAACCAAAATCTGAAAAATGGTCGAGATAAGTGGCTTGACATAATTGGTTACGTCCCTCAGTCCATTATGCTTATGGACGATAGCATTAAACAAAATATCGCTTTCGGGATTGACCAGAAGGATATTGATGAAAACGCCCTAAATTATGCGTTGAAATCCGTAGGTCTAGACAAATACTTCAAGCGAAACAATTTTGATATTGAAAAAAAGATTGGAGAGCGAGGAGTTAAACTGTCTGGAGGTCAAATTCAGCGTATAGGAATTGCTAGAGCACTATATAAAAACCCTAAAATATTAATTTTAGATGAGGCCACAAGCGCGTTAGATAAAACCACCGAAAATGAAATTGTTGATTCTATTTATTCGTTGTCTAAAGAAATCACAATTTTAATGATCTCTCACAGAACGGATATCCTAAATAGGTGTGATAAAGTTTATAAAGTCAATAATAAAACAATAGAACCAACTTAAAACAATTAGCATGAATGAACTTTTTTTAAAAGAAGATTTTTTAACAGAAATAAACTATTTAAGATTAATCTTTGGGTTGATTCTCCTTTTAGGAATGACATCCTTAATTAGATTAAATTATTTACGCAATAGTTTTTCTAACGATAATAAACTTTTTTTCGCCAAGAATATTTACACTTTTTCAATAGCAATAACTTTGATTGTTGTTGTGATAAAATCTTCATTGGCCCTTTCTTTAGGATTAATAGGTGCTTTGTCGATTATTCGTTTTAGAACAGCAATTAAAGAACCTGAACAAATTATCACGTTGTTAATGTTGATGGCAGTTTCGATTTCTATTGCAGCAGAAAAAGAAATTTTGGGTGTAATTATGACCATTATTTATATTCTTTTAAATCGTTTTAGCACAAAAACTGATGTTAAAATTGTAAAAAGGTTATTGATAATATCGTTCACATCAGATGAAAGTATTAAGCTTGAAGATTTAAACATTAAAGAATCAAACAGAATATACAAAACTTCTGAGGGAAGTTATACAATTGAATATTTATTAGTTGATTCAGAAATTGCATCTGTGATTAGTCATTTTAGCGATACATTAAAAATGGATATAGAATATGAAGTATCTTAAGTACTTAATAATCCCTTGTATATATTTCTTAGTCTATGGGTTCATTTTTTTTGGATATTATTACAATGAAAAAAAAGATTTATTAGGCGGGATAGCAACTTTGAGCAATAAAGTTGCTTTAAGATTACGTCAAATAATAGATTTTGAAAAACTGTATTATTTCAATCCTGAAACGATTAATCCACTTAAGTCAGATTTTGTTATTGACTTTTCAATAAATGACAGTAATTATAATGATTCAATTACCAGGAATGTTTTGTCTCATGAAAAGTTACTTATGGACAAGGATAAGTCGTGGCGAAAAGCAAATGTTTTTTTGCAAAATAGAACAATGGGTATAAAATATAAATTTCATGGAACTAGTTTATATCCCTACTCAAGAGGTCATAAAAGTTTTTCAATAAAATCAGATGAAAAAATTTTAGGAGCTAGTAAATTCAAGTTAATAACTGGAATTGAAATGAGCTACCTCAATGTTTTTTTAAATTTAGTTTCAAGAAAATACCAACTTATTTCAGAGGATATTGGCAAAATTGTAGTGATAAGTGTTGATGGAGAAAAGAAAGATTATTTTATGTACAATAATTTTGACGAAAAATTTATTGTGGATGAATATAAACTTTCAAATCCAACTATAATCAGAAATAATACTTTTGATGACAAAAGTAGAAGTTGGCATGAGTCCGAATTTGACGACAATCCATTTAATATAGATTTGGATGTAATCTCAAGTAATGAATTTAAACAATGGAAACATTTACTAAGTCACCGATTTGATTACACAAAATTAGATAAGGACTATTTAGGGCGGTTTTTTGCTCTTTTATATCTATTTGGGAGTCCTCATCAAATATTAGGAAATAACGACAAATGGGTTATCAGTGACTCAAAAATAATTCCTGTATTTAGAAATGAGGGGTCGATTAGAAGTCTGGGTCTAGAAAGTCAAAATTTCAATAATTCTTTTTTCGAAAACAATAATTATGAAAGTAAAACTTATATCAAATACAAGAAATTATTATTAGATAAAGAAATATTGAATAAAAGGAACTACTACTTAAATCAATTACTTCAAGACAAGCATCAAATTCTAAAAATATACGATTCTGTTTACAGTGCTAATAAAAGTATTCACAAACGTTTCAACACAGATTATCTGAGGATTAAAATAAATCACCAAAAGTTAAAAAATAACTTAAATTCTAATTTCAATCTAATTGAAAATTATCTCAGTTATGGGCATGTTATCGTTGCAAAAGAAAAAGACACATTAAACATATTTTCCTCTAGAAATAATGATTTTTACTTCAAATATGATAGTTTGAGTTTTCAGTTATCCTCAAAAAAAATGATAATGAATGAAAACACTAAAATAGATAGTGAGATAATTCAAAATAAAATCATAGTAGAATCAGGTAAAAAAATCGGCAGGTCGGGGTATGTTATTATAGATAAAATTACAAAAGATACCATTAATAGTTTAAATGAAAAATCCGATTATGTTGAAATCAATTAGACTTTTATTAATTTTTTGTTTGCTTTTAAGCTGTTCAGAAAAAGAATATGATATTGAGCTGATGTATTCTTCAAAGAACTTACATCGTATTTTTTATGGCAATACCTTTTATAAATTAAAAGGGATTAGTTCTAAGGTAAATGGGATAAAGTACAATTTATCAAAACCAGAAGAAAACCTCTTGATCAGAAGTAATATAAAAATAAATGGTTTTAATTATGGGGTCTTGCTGAGAGATTCAATTCCAATTACTTTAAATGAGTACAAGACGATTCCAGTCTATAAAAAAGAAGTAAAATTCAATAACTACTTTGATCAAACGCTTTATTACAGTCCTTTTTTTAGCCTCGATAATTTAGAGATCATCGGATTGAGGAATTCTGTAATACTTTCTGTAGATGAAAATGAAAAACTATCTACTTATTTTTCTGTTGTTGAAGAAGAAATAGATATTAATGATTTAATGGTTTATCAAAATGCTATAGATGATCTGTTGAATTTGGAAAAGAAGGGACTTTATCCTTCAAGTTTACAAGATTTAAAATTAATTCAAAATCCTTTCACAAACATTTATTCTATATTTCCAGATTTACGATACTTCACAACAAATAAGAATTCGTTGATTAGTGATTTTATTAAAAAATTAAACCCCACAGTAAAACTCTCATATCCTCAAAAAGAAGTATATAAAATCACAAAGGACACCATAATTCAAGAAGATTTTATTATTGAAAACAAAAAGTTAATTCTAGAAAATAATGCAAATATTTATTTGAAAGCTGATTCAAGAATAATAGCAGATGATTCCGAAATTTTTTTTAAGGGTTCAGCTAGCGATTCAATCATTATTAAAGGGTATGGGAACAACTCAATTTTATTCAGAAATTGCTCAAAAATAAAAATTAGTTTTTGCAGTTTTGAAAATCTTCAAAACTTTCAAGATGAAAAGATCCTTCTTCCATCAGCAGTAACATTTTATAATTCTAAAACAAACATTTCAAACTCCAAATTTAGCAACAATAAACAAGGAGATGATTTTATCAACTTTTTCTATTCCAAATATGAAATAACGCAAAGTGAATTTCAAAAAGTTTATGCCGACGCTGTTGATTCAGATTTTTCAAATGGAACTATCTCAAGTACTGTTTTTACTGAAATCGGTAATGATGCAATCGACCTTAGTGGATCTAGTTTAGATCTTATAAACTTAAATTTTGACAATATTAAAGACAAAGCGATTAGTGTTGGAGAAAATTCAAATGTAAGAATTGATGGTGTAAAAATTTTTAATTCAGAAATAGCAATTGTTGTTAAAGACGGCTCAGTGGTTGAGGTTGAAAATATTGATTTTACAAATAACAAAATTGACTATTGCACTTTTTTGAAGAAAAACTTTTATGATTACCCAACCCTGATTTTAAAAGATAGTTTTAAATACCAGAAATATTTATTCGAGAAATTTTCAAAAATTGAGGGTTTAATAAGTCAAGATTCAATTACTTTTTCAAAGGATGTTGACAAAATGCTTTATGGAAATATTTATGGAAAATCAAGCAAGTAAAAGAAAAGAGTTAAAATACGTTTTTGAATTAAAGGATTATACTGTTTTCAAAAGAATAATAATGGAAAATGGTTACAGGAAGAATCATTCCAAAAATTTTGTAAACAACTTATATTTTGACAAGGATCTTTCTTCTTTTAACGAAAACATTGAGGGAATATCTGAAAGGACAAAGTATAGATTTCGGTGGTATGATAAACAAGAGATATTTTTAGAGGAAAAGATTAAAAAAGCAGGCATAGGCTTCAAAAATAGAAGGCCTACAGGATTCCATCGAATAGAGGACATAGATTTATCAATTTACAAAAAGCTCAAAGGGCTTAATCCTGTAGTTCAAAACAGATATTTACGTGAGTATTTCATAAATTTGAAAGGAATTCGAATTACTTTAGACAGTATTATAAAATTTAAACAGCCCAATTCTTTAAGAGTTGTAAATTCAAACTTAAATATCATGGAAATTAAATACTCAATAGAGAATCAGCCTGATAAGAAGCTTTTAAATAGCCTAAATTTAAAACTAACCAAGTATTCAAAGTATGTAAATGGGTACGAATTAATTTGCAATAAATATGATATCACTAAAAGATAAAATCGTCAATGATTTAAATATTGATGGGATAGCAAGTTGTTCTTTGGAACAAATTTTATCTGCTGAAGATTTGAAACATTTTGATCGAGTAAACGTTTTTTACAAGGATTTTTTGGCAGATAAGAAAATTCGTAAACGTCTTGATGACGTAAATAATGGAGTTCCGAATCCTTTGTTCCAAAAATGGTATCAAATTAGTGTAAATGAATTTCTTGGTCGAAAATTGACTCTTGGAGACCCAATCATGGATTTGTATACATCAAATGCGTTTATCGAAATCGCCAAAACCTATCTGAATGACGATCGAATTCGTATAAGAAACGTAGATGGCTGGATTCATCCGAGAACAGATTTTAAAAAGGAAATTCATTCCCAAAGGTGGCATCGCGATCAAGAAGACTTTAAGTTAATGAAAGTATTCATTTTGTTAAACGATATTGGAGAAGATAATGGTCCAACAGAATTTATAAAACAAACACAGTATGGAGGTGATTTAGAGGATATAACCTACAACATGACCTGGTTAGACTATTATAAAAAACCAACGCTTTACAAAAAGCTTAAAAATGCCTACGTTAAACGTTTCAGCAGATATAAATTCCGATACCAACCACCAAAAGATAATTTTGTAAAAGCAATTGGAAGTTCAGGTACTGTTTATTTTATAAACTCCAATGGTTTACACAAGGGAGGTTTTGTGAAAGAAGGACAGCGTCATTTATTACATGGTGCTTATCTTCGTTCCGATGCTCCAATGATTCAGTACAACAAACTAAGAAAATTTAATAATAGTATCAATCAAGTTGAGTTTAATCAAGAGGAATTCTTGCAATTAAATGATCAACAAAAAGGATTGTTTAAATAATAAGTATGCTAAATAATAAGTCATTATTAATTACAGGAGGCACCGGAAGTTTAGGGACCAAGTTAGTTGAAACCATATTAAGAGAATATCCAAAGATTAAACGTTTGGTGGTCTTTTCAAGGGATGAACAAAAACAATTCCAAATGGCGCAAAAGTTTCCAGAGTCAAAATTTCCCGCTCTCAGATACTTTATTGGAGATATTAGAGACTACCAGCGAGTTAAGCGCGCACTGAAAAACATTGATTATGTAATTCATACAGCAGCAATGAAACATATACATATTGCAGAATACAATCCTATGGAATGTATAAAAACAAATGTTTTAGGAGCTGAAAATTTAATTAACGCTTGTTTGGAAGAAGGTGTTCAAAGAGTAGTTGCATTGTCTACCGATAAGGCTGCTGCACCCATTAACCTTTATGGAGCAACTAAGTTGACCTCTGATAAACTATTTATCGCAGCAAATAATATTCGTGGAGGAAACAATATTAACTTTTCTGTTGTTCGGTATGGCAATGTCATGGGGTCAAATGGTTCCGTTATCCCATTTTTCATGAAGGAGAAGAAAAAGGGGGTTTTGCCGATTACCAATCCTAAAATGACCCGATTTAATATCCTCATTGAGGAGGGTATTGATATGGTTTTACATGCTTTAGAACACGCATGGGGTGGTGAGATTTTTATTCCTAAAATACCTTCATATCGCATCACAGATTTAGCAACTGCGATTGATGAAAATTGTAAGCAAGAAATTATTGGAGTTCGTCCTGGAGAAAAGATACACGAGGAAATGATTACAAGTTCAGATTCTTATACTACTTATGACTTAGGAAAATATTTCACTATTTTACCCTTAAAAACTTTATGGTCTCTTGAGGAGTTCATAAAGAAATTTAAAGCAGAAAAAGTTATTGAAAATTTTGTTTACAATTCTGGTCAAAATGAGGAGTTTTTGACAGTTTCTCAAATTCGTGATTTAATCAAAAACAATAACCTTTAATTCGATGGATCATAAAATCCCTTATGGAAAACAAGAAATAACTGAAGAAGATATACAGGCTGTTGTTGCTACTTTAAGGAGTGATTTTATAACGCAGGGTCCTAAGGTAAATGAGTTTGAAAAAAAGTTTACTCAATATATAGGAGCTAACTATGCTGTAGCTGTTGCCAATGGAACCGCTGCACTTCACCTGTCAGTTATGGCCTTAGGTATTAAGCCAGGACAAAAAGTTATTAGCTCTCCAATTACTTTTGCCGCTACTACAAATGCTGTTTTATATAACCAAGGTGAAGTCGAATTCTGTGATATTGATCCAGACACTATTTTGTTAGACATAGTCGAAGTTCGAAAAAAATTAAAAAAATCAAAACCTGGCGATTATGCAGGAATAATTCCAGTAGACTTCGCGGGATCTCCTATTCAAATGGATGCGTTTCGTTCTCTGGCAGATGAATACGGGATATGGCTATTAGAAGATGCTTGTCATGCACCTGGTGGTTTTTATCAAGATTCGAAAGGAGAAAAGCAAAACTGTGGGAACGGTATTTATGCTCAAGCCGCTATTTTTTCATTCCATCCAGTTAAACATATTGCCTGTGGAGAGGGAGGTATGATTACCACAAATGATGAGAAAATTTATCAAAAGCTATTATCTCTTCGTTCTCATGGAATTACAAAAAATTCTGCTGAATTGTTAGAAAATCATGGAGGATGGTATCATGAGATGCAAAACTTAGGGTATAACTACCGATTAAATGATATTGTTTGTAGTCTTGGAATTTCACAGCTCAGTCGTTCGGATGAAGCATTACTAAAAAGGAGGTCTATAGCTTCATATTATTTCAATGCATTTAAAGATATTTCAAAAATCAAGATGATCAACCAAGAGGTAAATGGACATGCTTATCATTTATTTGTTATTCAAACAAAACAACGAAAAGAACTGTATGAATACCTAATTGAGAGAAATATTTTTGTGCAGGTTCACTACATCCCAGTTCATTTACATCCTTATTACCAAAAAATGGGTTTTAAGAAAGGAGATTTTCCTAATGCGGAAGCTTATTATGAAATCTGCTTGAGTTTACCTATTTTTCCGAGTTTGACTGAAGAAGAATTAAAATTTACTACATCAACCATAAAAGCTTTTTTCAATGAGTAGATTAGCAATAATACCAGCTCGTTCAGGTAGTAAACGAATTTCTGATAAAAACATAATTAATTTTTTTGGTAAACCAATAATAGCCTATTCTATCGAAGCAGCATTAGCCTCCAATTTATTTGATGAAGTCATGGTATCTACAGATGATGAAGGAATTGCAAGGATAGCTAAAGGATATGGTGCTAAAGTTCCTTTTTTAAGATCAGAAAAAAATGCCGCTGACCATTCAACCACAGTAGATGCTATTATAGAAGTTATTGAAATGTATACATCCATGGGTAGATTTTTTGAAGCGGGATGTTGTATTTACCCTGCAGCACCATTAATAACACCAAATTTAATTCAAAGTTGCTTTGATGTCTTTCAAGAGGGCAATTGGGATACTGTTTTTCCAGCAATTGAATATAGTCATCCAATTGACAGAGCTTTTATTGTTAACAAGCAAGGTGCTATTGAAATGATAAATGATCAAAATAAATTTAAAAGAACTCAAGACTTAAAAAAATCTTTTCACGATTCAGGTCAGCTTTATTGGTTTAACACAAGTAAATTAGTATTAAATAAAACTCTTTTTACAAAAAAAACTAGCATTTTAAAAGTTTCTGAAATTGAAACTCAAGATATTGATAATCTTGATGATTTAAACCTTGCTAAAATTAAATATAAATATAAATTAAATGGAAATTAGATATTGTAAAATATGCCTTTTCCCAGAGACAAAACCAGACTTATCATTTAACGATAAAGGTGAGTGTAGTGCATGTTCATCATCAAAAAACAAAGATTTTGAAATAGATTGGGATCAACGTAAATTAGAGTTTGAAGAAATAATAAACAATTTTAAAAAAGACGGTAAAGGCTATGATTGTATTATCCCTGTAAGTGGAGGAAAGGACAGTACATATCAAGCTTACCTAATGAAAGAAGTTTATGGAATGAATCCACTCTGTGTTTGCTTTGAAACGACTTATGCAACAGATCTAGGAAATCAAAATCTTGATAATATTTCTAAAATGGGAATCGATGTAATCCATTTTAAGAAAAATTATAACGCTTATAAATCAATGGTAGTAGAGTCTTTTAAGCGAGTAGGAGATGAAATGTGGCCCAATCACATAGGAATATTTACTGTTCCTGTAATTTTTGCAGTTAAAATGAATATTCCATTAATTGTATGGGGTGAAAATTCTCAATTGGAGTATGGAGGCCCGGACCTCAAATCTGTAGAATCAAGAGTTTTAAACAGAAAGTGGTTAGAAGAATTTGGCGGATTATTAGGAAATCGAATTGAAGATATGATTGGAGTTGACGGATTAACAGAAAAAGATTTAACTCCATATTTTTATCCATCAGATCAAGAAATCGAACAAGTCGGTGTAACGGGGATTTTTGTAGGAACATATTTCTTTTGGGATGCAAAAAGACAATTAGAAATAGTTAAAGAAAAAGGTTTTAATGTAAAGGAAGATGGTCCTGTAGAGGGTACTTACACAAATTATGAAAATTTAGATGAGCGAATACATGGTTTACACGATTATCTGAAGTATGTCAAATATGGTTTTGGGAGAGCTACTGACCATGCTTGTATTGATATTCGAAACAAAAGAATGTCTAGAGAAGAAGGAGTTCAAAAAGTAAAGCAGTATGATGGTAAATACCCTCATTATGGTGTTCAGTCTTTTATTGAATATTCGGGTTTAAGTAAAAAAGAAATAGATGATGTAATAGATTCTTTTACAAATCCAATTTTATTCAGACAATCTGAAAACGGAGATTTTGTTCGAGATAAAGATTTTAATTTAATTCCACTTTTCAAAATCCAATAAATGATTGTAGTAATTGATTATGGTATGGGAAATCTTGCTTCTGTTCAAAAGGTAATCAAAAGTTTGAAAAAAGAAGTAAAAATAACTTGTGATAAAAAAGAAATTCAAAAAGCATCACTAATTGTTTTGCCAGGAGTTGGCTCCTTTGAACAAGGAATGAAAAATTTAAATGATCTCGGACTTGTAGATTTACTTTATCAAGAAGTAATTCAAAATAAAAAACCTTTTTTAGGAATTTGTCTAGGAATGCAATTAATCATGGAAAAAGGTTCAGAGCCGAATGAATGTAATGGTTTGGGTTGGATTAAAGGAAGAGTAGTGCCGATAGTGAATTCTCGACTCCCAGTACCCCATTTGGGTTGGAACAATACCTATAAACATAAAGAAGAAAACCAAGGGGATACCTTGTTAAACAACTTTTATTTTATTCATAGTTTTCATGTTCTTCCTGAAGAAGCGGTTGAATGTACTTATGTAGATTATGAATTTAGAATGGTTGCTTCAATTGAAAAAGAAAATATTTTTGCAACTCAATTTCATCCAGAAAAGAGTCAAAATGCAGGTTTATTACTGCTTAAAAACTATATAGAATCATATGCTTAAAGTTCGATTAATTCCAGTTATGACATTTAATGGCGTTAGTTTAGTGAAAACTAAACAGTTTACAAATGCTCGTACTGTTGGGAATCCAATTCAAGTAGCAAGAGTATACAATAGCAGGAATGTTGATGAGTTGGTTTTTGTTGATATTAAGGCAACAGAACAAGGTAGAAAAATTAATTTACCCTTGGTTAAAAAAGTAATTGATGAATGCTTTATGCCCGTCACCATAGGTGGAGGTATTCGCACATTTGAAGATATTAATGATTTATTAGGCATTGGAGCCGATAAAGTATTGATAAAATCAAAGGCACTTCAAAATCCTGAATTTATTGTAAAAGCAGTCGAGTATTTTGGCAGTCAATGTATTTCTATTGCAGTAGATGTTATTGTTAAAGATCGTGAATATTTGACACATCAGAAAAATGATGAAAAAGTTTTGATGAAAACCTTTATTGAAAAAATGCACCAATGTAATGTTGGAGAGTTTGTGGTTAATTCTGTAGTCTGTGATGGGATGATGAATGGATTTGACAAAATTCTTTATCAAAATGTTTCTCAAATAACTACAAAGCCCATAGTTGCTGTTGGTGGCGCAGGAGTACCGTCACACTTTACCGAGCTGGTACAAACCAATTATAATGGAGCTTTAGCAGCATCAAGTATTTATCATTTTACACAATATACACCGCAAGAGGTAAAAAAAACATTGAATAAGGCTCAAATTCCTGTAAGAATATGATGAAAACGAAATATCAATGTCTTGATAATAATGAATATACACTAGAAGGTTATTCTTTAGTTCCGATTCGTTTGAAAGATCGTTATAAAATTATGCAATGGCGTAACGAGCAAATGTTTCATTTACGTCAAAAAAAAGAATTAACAGTTGAAGATCAAGATGCATATTTCAAAAAAATAGTTTCTAAACTTTTTGATCAAGATAAACCCAAACAAATCTTATTTTCTTTATTAAAAGATAAAGAATGTATTGGTTATGGAGGTTTAGTTCATATTGATTGGGATCAAAAAAGAGCCGAGATTTCTTTCCTAGTAGCCACCGAACTAGAGAAGACACAATTTAATAAATTATGGTTCCTCTATCTTGTTATGATCGAAAGAATAGCTTTTAATCAAATAAATCTAAATGAAATATATACTTATTCTTATGAAGTTAGACCAATGCTTTATTCTATTTTAAAACAAGCAGGTTTCAAAGAAAAAGAGAGAATTTTAAATGCCACACAACAAGATAATAATCCAATCGATGCGTTAATACACATAAAAAAAAAGAGCCCTTTAACTAATAGGATTATTAGAAACTCTGATGCTAAATTATTATTTAATTGGGCCAATGATTCTTCAACAAGGAATAATTCGTTAAGTTCAAATAAAATAACTTGGGAAGAACATGTAAGATGGTTTGAACAAAAAATAAGTGACCCGAAAACAAAAATATATCTTTTTTTCAGTGAAGAAGAACCCTTAGGTGTTTTACGTTTAGAAGAAAAATATAATTCAATAAAGTTATCCTTTTCAGTAGATTATAAACACAGGGGTAAGGGGATAGGAGGACATATGATTGTATTTGCATTGAAGAAATATCCAAAAAAAATATTTAAAGCAGAAGTTATTGAAAGTAATAATCATTCACATAATATTTTTTTGAAAAATAAATTTATTGTTGATCACGTTGTTGAATCAACTAATCATAAAATAATTCATTATAAAAAATTTCCACATGGAGAGTATTGATTTTTCAAAACTAGATAAAGTTTTTATTATTGCTGAATTATCCGCTAATCATAATGGAAGATTAGAAACAGCAATCGAAACTATAAGAGCTGCAAAAAGAGCCGGTGCAGATGCTATTAAATTACAGACATACACTGCAGATTCTATGACAATTAATAGTAGTAAAATTAATTTTACAATAAATAATGGGTCTATATGGGATGGGAAAAGCTTTTACGAATTATATCAAGAAGCCCATACACCTTGGGAATGGCACCCCAGATTATTTGAAGTAGCTAAGGAAGAAGGTTTGATTTGCTTTTCATCTCCCTTTGACAAAAAATCAGTTGATTTCCTCCACAATTTAAAAGTACCATGTTATAAAATCGCATCTTTTGAAATAACTGATATACCACTAATTGAATACGTCGCATCAAAGGGTAAACCAATTATTTTATCAACAGGCATTGCTAGGTTTGAGGATATTGAACTTGCTTTAAAAACGATTAGAAGTATAAGTGATATTCAAATCGTTTTATTAAAATGTACTTCAAGCTACCCCACACCATTGGAGGAAGCGAATTTAGCTATGATTCCAGAGTTTGAAAATTACTTTGGTGTTATTCCAGGATTATCTGATCATACACTAGGATCTACAGCCCCTATTGTAGCAACTTGCCTTGGCGCTAAGATTATTGAAAAACACTTTATTTTAGATCGGTCTATTGGTGGTCCTGATGCATCTTTTTCTTTAGATGAAAAAGAATTCACTCAATTAGTAAAAGATATTCGTAGTGCTGAAGTAGCTATAGGAAAAGTAGGATATACTCTTTCAAAAAATCAAGAAAAAGCCAGAGATTTTTCTCGCTCCCTTTTTATAATTAAAGACGTTGATGATGGAGAAATAATTGATCATACAAATGTTAGATCTCTTAGGCCTAACGCAGGAATTGCTCCTAAGAATTTACCATTAATCTTGGGTAAAAAATTCAAAGGGACATACACAAAAGGTACTCCACTTCAAGAAAAAATGTTTTATGATTAGTAACAAACAAACAAAAGACTGTATAATATTTTTTGCGCCTGCATTTTTGCAAGTAGGATGTGATTTAGTTCACTCTCTAAAAAAACAAATCCCAAATTTCAAGCTTACAGCGATTTGTACAGGTGGATATAAAACAGTTGATTATGTATTGAAAAATATTGATAATAAATTATTAAACGTAATTTATAATTTAGAGCAGGAAGAGAAAAAGTGGGTCAAAGATTCTCAAATTGATTACGATTACATAAAATCATTCGAAAATAAGTTTAGTATTGATTATTTTGGTAGAGTTTTAACAGCAGATAGAAGAGTAGGTAATGGATATGTCACGGGTGGACTTTCAAGGCCAAGTTATTTAGCTGATTTATCGAAAAAGAACTCCAGTACAATTCCCTTTGCATACATCCAGGGTGGTTTAAGGTTATTTGAAAATATTTTTGCCGAAAGAAAATACAGCTTTGTATTTTTATATGTTGTAGCAAGTTCACCTGCACTTTTAATTTCATATTTTGCGAATTACCACAAAGTTACCTTTAGATGTCTGTATCATAGTCGGATAAATGACAGAAATTTTTTGGATAGTTCTCCTTTTGGTAGTTTAGACTTGTTAAAGAAAAAATTTCTTGACAAAAACCTGATTATTGGTGAGAAAGCAAAAAAAGAAGCAAACAAATTTTTAATAAATTTTAGACAAAAACCTGTTTTACCTGATTATTCTTCATATTTCTTGAACAAAAGAGATAATATTTTAAAAGACTTTATTTTTTATGTTGCATATCTTCTAATTTATAACTTAAGAATTCTCCTACCAAAGGTTCATAGACAAAAATTAACAAAAGATAAAATGCGACACAAGTTTTTTTATTTTAAACGCAATTTCTTAAAGCTATTTTTAAATGAAAATTTTAGTAAAGAGATTCCAAATCTAAAATTTGTATATTTTCCTTTACATGTTGATCCGGAAGCGTCAACAATGGTTCTTTCTCCATATCATACAAATCAATTGGCTGTAATAGAGAATCTTTCTAAAAGTATTCCTTCAGATCATGTATTATTAGTAAAAGAGCATATTCCAATGATTGGCTTTAGGCCAAGAGATTTTTATAAAACAATAAGGTCTTTTCCTCGGGTTATATTAGTTAGTCCAAATTTTGATCAATTTTCATTAATCAGTAAAGCTTCTTATGTGTGTTCGATAACCGGTACAGCTGGATTAGAAGGTTTGCTTCTTAGAAAAAAAGTCCTTTTAATTTCTAAAGATACTCCCTTTTCTTTTTTTAAAACGGGTCTTATCGTTGAATCAGATATTTCAAAATTGAATCAAAGTTTTGTAGATTTAAAAAACATTGAATACTTAGACGATAAATCAATTTTGAAATACCTTGGAATTATCTTTGATGATTCTTTTAAAATGAATAATGGCTTGCTATGGGAAAAGTATGATGAACAACCTAAGGTAGAAAAAGACACATTCATTGCTGAACTAACTAAACAAATGAACACTTTGATTCATTCAACATAATTAATGTTTAAAATTGAAAAATAAAAAAAAGAAGTTTAATGTATATTTTTCTCAACTCGCAAATGAGGTTGGATTTTCTGTACTCGACATCGGAGCTAGGACAGAGAAAACGGTTTCAAATCCAGGCATTTCCGGTGATTTTAATCTAATTGCCAGAGGCTGTGATTATTTTGGATATGAACCCGATAAAGAGGAATTAAAAAAACTAATAGGTAATCCAAATTTTCACTGGAAATCCCAGAAGTTTTTATCAGATGCTCTTGGAGAAAAAGAAGGAAATTTTGATTTAAATTTATACGCACAGCCAGGGTTTTCATCTAAATTGAAGGCAAAAAAAGACCAATTTTCTCTTTTTTCACGTTCTGATTACTTAGGGGTAGACAATCGCAAAATACCGGTTAGAGTGTCCAGTCTTGATGCTAGTTTAGCCAATAATTCTATTCTCAATCCAGCTTTTGTGAAAATTGATATTCAAGGAATGGAACTCGAGGTGTTTAAAGGAGCCCAATCTTTTTTGAAAAATAATTGTTTAGGAATTCGTGTTGAAGTTTATTTTCATGCAATTTATGAAAACCAGCCCTTATTTCACGAAATAGATGCATACTTAAGAAAACTTGGTTTTTTTCCATTTCAATTTGCTGAACTACATAATTGGAGAAGAGATTCTATGAAAAAATTCCCGTTTTATGACAAGAAAGCAAAAATTAATTTTTCAAAGGGACAACTCATGCATGCAGATGTTATTTATCTTAAAGACCCCACGTCTTTAAATAAAGATGATTTTGAAAATCAGCAAACAAGACTTGCGCTCACAGCACTGTGTTATCAGCATTACGACTTGGCACATGAGCTTTTTAATACCTTAGCAATAAACAATAGTAATCATAGAGAAAGTGTAATATACTGCCAAACATTATCTAAAATAGATTCAAAAGCACATGCCATGGATCGCTATTTCTATTGGTTAAAAAAAGGATTTGAGCGTTTCAAATGAAAAAATCAACAACAACTAAAATAAATATTTTATTTCCCTACATGGGAAATTCTATTGGTGGGAGTCATATTTCTTCATTGATTTTGGTCAAGAACCTTCCCAAGCAGTATCATCCAATTGTATTATTACACAAAAGAGGTCCTTTGGCGAATTATCTTGTAGAAAATAATATCCCTTATATTATAGAAGAAAAACTGGTTACGGATTCCAATGGTAAATGGCAATACATGTGCGCTTTTACTCAATTTACTAATTTGCTTAAGCGTTTAAAAATTGATATTGTACACACCAATGAAATCAACATGCATACGATATGGCTTCTTCCCGCTTTTTTTTCAAGGACAAAACATCTTTGGCATCAAAGAACTCCAGGGCCCAATAAATCTGTTTATTTAAGTTTTCTGTCATCGAAAATAATCACCATTTCAGATTATACAAAACGCACATTACCAATTTTTTTTGGAAATAAAATCGAGGTAGTTTTTAATCCATTTATTTTTTTAAAAAATGATAAAAAATTATCATCAGAAGAAAAATACACTAACTTAAATCTAGCTTGGATAGGAAACTTCCACCGTCGAAAACGCTTAGATGTATTTATTAATGTTATTGGAGAACTCGAAAAGATTCATAACATTCCCCCAATAAACGCTCATGTTTACGGACGTCCGTTAGAACCAATTTCTGGTGAGATAGAAGAATTAATCGCTAAAAAGAAGTTGAAGTCAAAGATTTTATTTCATGGATTTGTATCCGACATAACAAGCGAAATAAATAAAATAGATTTCTTGATCGCCCCAGCAGAGAAAGAGGCCTTTGGCCGAACAATTGTTGAAGCAGCCTCAATGGGTATACCAATAATTGCCAATAAAGAAGGTGGGCATAAAGAAATAATCATCGATAAAGAATCTGGGGTTCTAATACAACATAATGAAATAGATAATTATGTTACTTCAATAGTTAGTTTAATAGAAAATAGTAAATTTAAAAATGAGCTTATTAAAAAAGCGTATGATTTCTGCGCACAAAAATTTTCAATAAATACTCATATTTTGCATATAACCAAAATATATAAATCATTAATCAATTGAAAATACTAATAACAGGTAGCGCAGGCTTTATAGGATTCCATCTAGCAGAACGATTACTGAGCGATGGGCATAGTGTTGTTGGAGTAGACCAAGTTAACTCGTATTACGATGTTAATTTAAAAAAAGACCGATTAGCATTTTCTGGAATCACCTGGAATAATGAACTAGAAGAAGGAGTTCGATCTTATAAATACGAGAATTATATATTTTACAAAGCTTCATTAGAAGATAAAACAAAGATTAATTCAATATTTGAAAAAGAGCAGCCAGATGCTGTTTGTAATTTAGCGGCTCAAGCAGGAGTTCGTTATTCTTTAGAAAATCCGGATGCTTACATTCAAAGTAATATTATTGGTTTTCAGAACATCATAGAAGCATGTCGTACGTATAAAGTCGATAATCTATGTTACGCATCAAGTTCTTCTGTATACGGAGGAAATGAAGATTTACCTTTCAGTACTACAGATCGAGTAGACTCACCAATATCCCTTTATGCAGCTACCAAAAAATCAAATGAACTAGTAGCACATACGTATTCACATCTTTTTGGAATTAAAACAACCGGACTAAGGTTCTTTACCGTTTATGGACCCTGGGGAAGACCTGATATGGCTTTATTCTTATTTGCAGAAGCCTTTCGAAAAGGCGAGCCAATTAATGTTTTTAACCATGGAAATATGTTACGAGATTTTACTTATGTTGATGATATTGTAACAGGGGTAGTTAATGTAATTTTAAATCCAGCACAAGCACCAGAAAAAAAATCTGAGTTAAATCCAACAAAAGCTCCCTATAAAATTTATAATATTGGGAATAACAATCCAGTTAAATTAATGGATTTCATCTATGCAATAGAAGAAGCTTTTGGTGGTAAATTTAAAATGAACATGATGGAACTTCAAGCAGGCGACGTTCCAAGCACCTACGCTAATGTAGATGATTTGGTGCACGATTTTAATTATAAACCGGATACGACAATTAAAACAGGAATAGAAAAATTTATTTCTTGGTATAAAGAGTACTACAAAGAAAGTATATGAAAAATACATCCATAGGAATCATTGGACTAGGCTATGTTGGGATGCCCTTAGCTGTAGCTTTTGCATTAAAACATGAGGTAATTGGTTTTGATATAAATGAAAAGAGAATAAAAGAATTAAACAAAGGCTTAGATTCAACCAATGAACTAACACCCGAACAACTAAACAAAGTAATTGGAAGTTCTTTAAATCTAACGACAGTTCTTGATGATCTTTCGGAATGTACGGTTTATATTGTTACTGTTCCAACACCTGTAACTTCAAGCAAAAGTCCAGACCTAACTCCAGTGATTAAAGCAACGGAATCAGTCTCTAAGGTTCTTAAAAAAGGAGATACGGTCGTATATGAATCTACTGTATACCCTGGTGTAACAGAAGAAGTATGTGTTCTGATTCTGGAAGAGAAAACCGGTTTAAAATTCAACGAAGATTTTTATGTAGGCTATAGTCCGGAGCGAATAAATCCAGGAGACAAAACACACACCATTACTAAGATTACAAAAGTGGTGTCTGGTTCAACTCCAGAAACCCTTGAAGAATTATCTGAACTCTACGGATCAATCATAGAAGCAGGAATATACCAAGCACCAACCATAAAAACTGCTGAAGCAGCAAAGGTCATTGAAAACACACAAAGAGACATCAATATTGCTTTTGTAAACGAACTTTCCATTATTTTCAGTAAGATGGGAATAGATACCCATGAGGTACTTAAAGCTGCAGGGACAAAGTGGAATTTTTTAAATTTCTTCCCTGGACTTGTAGGAGGTCACTGCATCGGAGTAGACCCTTATTATTTAGCATTCAAATCGGAAGCATTAGGATACACTCCTGAAATAATTTTAGCGGGTAGAAGAATTAATGATTCCATACCTGCTTTTATTGTAAGTCAGATTGTAAAACATCTACTAAAACAAAACAAAACAAGTCAAAATGCAAAGGCATTAATTCTTGGAGCAACCTTCAAAGAAAACTGTCCAGATCTCAGAAATTCCAAAGTATTAGATGTATTTCAAGAACTCAAAGAATTTGGTTTCTTGGTAGATGTATTTGATCCCAAAGCGGATGCTGAGGTTTTTATGAAAGAATATGGTTTTCAAAAATTATCAACTCTTTCAAAGAATCAATACGACGTATTGATTTTGGCAGTCTCTCACGACAGCTTCAAAGAATTGAACCCTAAGGAATTGATAAAAGAAGATGGTGTTGTTTTTGATGTCAAAGGTTTTTATAAAGACAAAGATTTTCTTTACCTCTAATTGTTTTGAATAACATAATTCACATTATTCCAACTTTACAAAATGGTGGTGCCGAAACAGTGCTTGCTAGGATAGTTAAAGAGTTTTCGAAAAATAACGTTGAACAATTTGTATTTACACTTACTGGATCAACCTCAGATTTTCATTATGATTCCATCAAAAAGCATTGTAGGGTTTTAGATTGGAAAAGAAATTCCACCAGCATTGAAGCACTCTTGATTGAACACCCCAACATTACAATTTTGGCGTGGATGTACCCTTCAATATTTTTTGCTCATAAGCTTAACATACGTCTAAGAACCAAACATCCGATCATTTGGAATATAAGACATTCGAGTTTTGGTCCTAGTCAGTGGTATCAGAAAACAATGCTTCTTCTCTTTGGATTAGCTTCTAAAATATTAAAAAACAAGATCATTTATTGTTCGCATAAATCTAAAGAAGTACACGAAAGAGCATTTTTTAAAAAAACAGACTCCACAGTAATAGTTAATCGCCTAGCTAAAAAACCTCTTGAGGTAGATTTAAATAAGTCAATTAAAAATGAAAAGCCATTTTTTTTATTTGTAGGTAGATTCAATCCCCAAAAAGGGACAGAAAATTTGAAGTTTATTTCTGAAAAAATCATACAAAACAATCCTAAAATTGAGGTTTGGATTGCTGGTATAGGATGGGATATAAATTATTTTCCTGTTAAAATTCAGTCTAATATTAGACTTCTAGGGGTTCGAAAAGATGTCTATTCTTTATATTCAAAAGCAATTGGATACTTATTTACCTCAACCTTTGGAGAAGGATACCCAAATGTTTTAGCCGAGGCTTCTGCAACAGGACTTCCAATTGTTGCTTTTGATGCAGGTGATTCTAAAAAAATATTAGAAGCTTACGAACATGGTTTCATTGTTAATAATAACAAGGAATTTGTAGAAAAATCACTTTGGCTGTTACAAAACCCTATCCCAAAAGAGGTGCGATTAAAAAATGCTCAAAAACAACTAAAACTTTTAGATTTTTCTCTTACGGTTAAAGAATACAGAGAGTTTATTGCGCTTTAAGATTTATTATATTTACTGTGTGAAAAAACTAATTCGAATATCCACAATTCCAATCTCCATTGAAAAATTACTAGAAAATCAGCCCCGTTTTTTTAGTAAGTACTTCAACTTAACTTTGGTTTCTTCGGATGAAAAACAATTAGCAAAAGTTGCATCAGATCAAGGAGTTCAATATTTTCCCTTAGAAATAACAAGAAAAATAACCCCTTTACAAGATTTAAGATGTTTGGTACTTTTGGTACGTTTTTTACGTCAAGAAAAACCTCATTTTGTACATAGTCATACTCCTAAAGCTGGTATTATAGGGATGCTTGCTGCCTACATTGCAGGAGTTCCCGTCCGCATGCATACCGTAGCAGGCCTACCTTTAATGGAAGCAACAGGTGTCAAAAGATGGGTTCTCAATACGGTAGAGCGAATAACGTATTTTTGTTCAACTAATGTATATCCAAATTCCAAAGGACTTGAGACGTTTATACTTCAGAATAAATTGTGTATCCTCAAAAAAATAAAGGTATTAGGTTCGGGATCAACAAATGGTATTGATACCTCATACTTTGATCCAGAAATGGTTTCACAAGCTCAGCAAGTAGCATTAAAGAATGAATTGAGCATAGAACCCAAAGACTTTGTTTTCTGTTTTGTGGGTCGCCTAGTCAAAGACAAAGGAGTAAATGAATTGATCGATGCTTTTATTCAAATTTCAAAAAAACACCTCAATGTAAAGCTTCTGATTGTAGGACATACAGAAGCGGATTTAGATCCCCTCCTTCCAGTAACACTTCACAACATCAAATTTAATAAAAGAATCATTGAGGTAGGTTTTCAAAAAGATATTCGCCCCTATTTGGCTATCGCAGATCTTTTTACTTTTCCAAGTTATCGAGAAGGATTTCCGAACGTCATACTTCAGGCAAATGCAATGGGAGTACCCTGCATCGTTTCGGACATCAATGGATGTAACGAACTTATTAAACAAGGAGAGAACGGATTAATTGTTCCTGCAAAAAACAGTAAAATTTTAAAGGAACAGATGGAGTTATTATTAGAAAACCCCAATCATTTGAAGGCTTCGAATTCAGAAATTCGTAACTTCATTATATCAAACTTTGAACGAGAAGTTTTCTGGGAGCTACTCCTAAAAGAATATAAAGCTTTGGAAAAAAATGTATAAAATTTTTATAAAACCGGCAATTGACTTTTTGTTCGCATTGATAATCCTTTGTTTAATATGGCCTGCTCTAATTTTTTTAGCTCTTATTTTATCTATACAAAACCTCGGCACCCCTTTTTTCAAACAAATCCGCCCGGGTAAAAACGGGAAACTGTTTACCATCTACAAATTCAAAACCATGCGGAATACCCGAGATGATCATGGTAACTTACTGGCCGATAATCAAAGGTTAACTACAATAGGGGAAATTGTCAGAAATCTTTCTTTAGATGAATTACCGCAACTATGGAATATCCTCAAAGGCGAAATGAGTTTTGTGGGACCGCGTCCATTATTGCCAGAATACCTACCTTTATACAACCTAGAGCAACAAAAACGTCACTGGGTTAAACCCGGAATTACGGGTTGGGCTCAAGTAAATGGAAGAAATGCGATTAGTTGGCAACAAAAATTTAAATACGACATATGGTATGTAGAGCATCAGAGATTTAAATTGGATATTAAAATACTTTTTATGACGATAAACAAAATTTTTCATACTCAAGAAGTAAATGCTTCTAATCAAATAACAATGGATCGCTTTGATGGAAACAACTAAACTTATCTTTATCGGTAGTGGAGGTCATGCTCGAGTTCTACTCAGTATTGCTGAAAATAATAACACAATAAAAGTTGAAGGTGTTTTTGATCACAATGAAACAATAAAATCATTGGACGGGATTAAAAATTTTGGAGGCTACTCTTCTGACTTGTTTAGAGATGCATTAGCTATTATTGCAATTGGTGATAATCAACTCAGAAAAACAATAGCTAAAACAATAGATCACAGGTTCGGAAAGCTAATACATCCAACTTCAGTAATCGACCCATTGAATTCGATTGATGTTGGTTCGGTTGTAATGCATAATGCTGTAATTCAAAGAAACACAAAAATTGGAAAGCATTGTATCATAAACACTTCAAGTAATGTTGATCACGATTGTGTGATTGGCGACTTCGTTCACCTAGCACCCAATACGACTGTTTGTGGAGGAGTTACAATAGGTTCTGGAACTTTAGTCGGAGCAGCAGCAGTGATTATTCCACAAATTTCAATCGGATCCAATGTTATTATTGGAGCTGGAGCGGTAATTAATAAGGATGTCCCAGATGGGGCAACAGTTGTAGGTAATCCAGGGAAAATAGTAAACTAATGCAGGAAGAAAAAATATGGTTGTCCTCTCCCCATATGGGAACAGAAGAACTGAAAAATGTTCAAGAAGCATTTGCCACAAATTGGGTTGCACCAGTTGGACCTTTCATTAACCAATTTGAAAAAAATCTATCTGAATATACACAAGTAAAACATGCAGCAGTAGTTCAATCGGGAACTGCTGCAATTCATATTGCATTAAGACTCTTAGATGTAAAAAAAGATGATGTTGTGCTCTGTCAGACTTTTACTTTCATCGGATCATCCAACCCCATTATATATCAAAATGCAGTTCCAGTTTTTATCGATTCCGAAGATGAAACTTGGAATATGTGTCCCGAGGCATTGGAAACAGCAATCAAATACCATTTGAAGAAAGGGAAAAAACCCAAGGCCATAATTGTTGTTCATCTTTATGGAATGCCAGCTAAGATGAAAGAAATAACAACGATAGCAGATCGTTACGAAATTCCAATCATAGAAGATGCAGCCGAAGCTTTAGGTTCATCTATTGATGGGAAAGCTTGTGGTTCTTTCGGTAAATTTGGAATTTTGAGTTTCAATGGAAACAAAATCATAACAACATCTGGAGGTGGAGCACTTTTGTCAAATGATGAAAATGCGATTGCACAAGCCAGATTTCTTGCTACACAAGCCAAAGATATAGCGCCTCATTACGAGCATTCAACCTTAGGATACAATTATCGAATGTCCAACATTTCAGCAGCTATTGGAGTAGGACAACTTCAAGTTTTGGAAGAACGTATCAAGGCTAGAAGAGCAAACTACAATTTTTACAAAGAGCTTTTTAATGAAGTAGAGGGTATTGAATTTTTAGAAGAACCTCAAGGTTTTTATTCAAACCGTTGGTTAAGCTGTGTATTATTTAATCAAGCTAAAAACGCTCTTTTATCTTCAGAACCTTTTAGAAAACATTTAGGCGAAAATAATATAGAAAGCCGACCATTATGGAAACCCATGCACATGCAACCGCTTTATAAAGATGCCCTATATTTTGGAGGTAAAGTCTCAGAAAATCTTTTTCAAAAAGGATTATGCTTACCTTCGGGCAGTAATTTAACTTCAGACGAAAAAGAGAGGATCAACAAAGCTATTCATTCTTATTTGAGTCAGTAAATTCAAAGCTTTATGTTTGAAAAAATATTCAAGTACCATTATTCAAAAAAATACTCCTATGTATTGGATGGGATTTGTTTGTTACTGGCTGTAGAAATTTTATTGTTCTTAAACGGTTCCAATATTGTTATCCGATCGCTATCGGATAAAATAATATTTATTGTATTGACCTTAGTTTGTTTGACCCTTGCCAGAGGGTATCGAATGATGCTCAGATTTACCACCTTTATTGATATTGGCAAAATTGCAATAGGTTTAGCTTTAACAATGATTTTTTACGCATTTTATGTCAAAGCAAATACCAGATCTCATTACAATTATTTATTACTTCTTTTTTACTTTAGTTTATCCTTATTATCTCTTTATAGACTTATTGTAAGGCTACTCTACGCCAAAGTGTCTAAAGAAGAAAAGTTAACAGCTACTATTTTATTTGGAGCTGGCGCCAATGGTTTGAAGGCTAAGCGAGCTTTAGACGACAGTAATTCGGTAAATGTAATTGCCTTTATCGATGATGACAAAGTTAAAGTAGGCAGAAGTATTGAAGGGATTTCAGTTTTTGCAATGGACGAAAAATTAAAAAAAATTCTGGAACAACGAAGCATAGATCAAGTAATCATTACTACAGATAAAATATCCCAAAAAAGGAAAAATGAAGTTTTTGAATTTTTTAAGCTTCAAGGAATCAAAATTTTTACAGTACCTTCGGTTGACCAATGGGCAAATAGCAAAGGAATAGTTGGAAATTTAAAACCCATTATTATTGAAGATTTACTTCGAAGAGATGCCATTGAAATTGATCTTCAAAAAAATGAAAGAGAGTATCAAGGCAAAACGATATTAGTAACCGGTGCAGCAGGATCTATTGGAAGCGAAATTGTACTTCAATTATTGAAATTCAAACCCCATAAAATAATTTTATTAGATCAAGCAGAAACACCATTATTTGATTTAAAAAACCAACTTTTAAACAAAAATTCAAGTATCAAATTTGAATTTTTATTGCGTTCGGTTGTAAATCGCAACTCAATTGATCAATGTTTCAGGACCCATGCAATTGATGTAGTTTTTCACGCAGCGGCATATAAACACGTTTATATGACAGAAACAACTCCAGCTTCAGCAATTCTAAATAATATCTTGGGGACTATGAACATAGTCGATCTTGCTATAGAACATAAAGTTGCAAATTTTGTAATGGTTTCTACCGATAAGGCGGTAAATCCTTCAAACGTAATGGGAGCCTCTAAACGAATTGCAGAAATCTATGTAGCCAAAAAAGCCGAAATCAGTAATACCCAACTTATAACCACTCGCTTTGGGAATGTCTTAGGCTCCAACGGTTCCGTAGTTCCTATATTCAAAAAACAAATTTCAAAGGGAGGTCCGGTTATGGTTACTCACCCTGAAATCACTCGTTTTTTTATGACAATAACCGAAGCTTGCCAACTTGTACTTGAAGCAGGAGCAACAGGAACAGGTGGGGAAATATATGTTTTTGACATGGGAGAACCTGTAAAAATAAAAGATCTTGCAATCAGTATGATTCGACTTTCGGGCTTGGTCGAAAATCAAGATATTCAAATAGAATATTCAGGCTTAAGACCAGGAGAAAAGTTGTACGAAGAACTACTAACGGACAATGAAAACTTGAAACCTTCACATAATGAATTGATTTATATTGCCCAAAAAGAAAGTTTCCCAAAAGAAAAAATTCTCAAAATTGATCAACTCATTAAAGAAGCCAAAGAGGGGAAATCTAATGAAATTCTGGTTCAGCAAATGAAAAATATTGTGCCAGAATTTAAGTCAATGAATTCAACTTATGAAAAATTAGATGTGTAGCTATTATTTTATTCAGCAGCTACAATTCGGATTCCTCTTACACAAACTGTAAAAGGATGCTTTTGATTATTTTGTTCATCAAGTACAGAAGGGTATTTGGTAAAGATTAAATCAAAATCTCTTAGATTTGGGAGTGGAATTACAATTTGCCTAAAATTAGTTACATCATAACTTGAATCACTCCATAATTCATGAGATTCCGATAAGGTCGAACTTGAAATTCCTGAACCAAGATCAATAACCGGATTGTAAGATAAAGAAACCTTCATATCGGAGTCAATAACACTGGGAAGATCAATAAATTCCATTTTATATTCAAAAACCAAATTTTTGGGTTTTGTGCCAAAGGATCTAAAACTCTTAGTCAAAGTATGATCTACATTGTTGTTTGGAAGAATATTTCCAGTAATTTGATCTCTTAGGGTATGAAAAGATATAAGAGCATCTTTACAACCTGCGTAAAAATATTCATCATTTGGAGCAATCCATCCAATGGACTCTTCCGAGATAACTTCCCAACTGTCTTCATTACTAGAATCAATGGTTAAGTTATCTAGAAATTCATAGGTAACATAATCTTTTTTCTTAATGATATCGATATCGGTTTTGTTAGATACCGCATGAACTACATCATAGCGACCAAACTCTTGATAATAAACTCTTGTAGCTACTGAACTAGGTGAAGAAATATTTCCTCTTAAAGTCGTAGGACTAGCTGTACTTCCCTCAAAAATCCAAACAATACTATCATTGTTTTCGGATGTAGAGATGAAAGTAACCGGAAAAGACATACTGGAAAGAGTGCTACTTGCAACTGTAATAACACTACTTGTAGAAAGAAAATTAGCTTCCACAGGACCAGATTTATGATTAGCATTATTCGTTGGCCCTATTATTGAAGAAGTATTTGTCTCATCATCAAAATCTGCTGGGGGTACAAATTCTTTGCTACAAGAAAACAAAAAAACATTAAATAAAAATAAAACAACAACCGCTCGCATTACTTTAAATATCTAATTCAAAGATAAGGAATAATATGGCTACCAAATTCATTTTAACAAAACAAAGATGATTGTCAAACATCAATATTACATAAAATACTGCAGAGGGTTTGGTAGTCTATAATAAAACTGTAAATTTGCAGTCTTAAAATAAATAAAATGTACGCAATCGTAGAGATAGCAGGGCAGCAATTTAAAGTTGCAAAAGATCAAAAAGTCTATGTACATCGTTTAAAAGGTGATGAAGGGAGCTCAGTTTCTTTCGATAAAGTATACCTTTTAGACAATGGTACACAAGTGACTCTTGGCGCCCCGGCTATTACTGGAGCTTCTGTAGGAGCGAAAGTAGTAAAGCACCTTAAAGGTGACAAAGTAATCGTTTTTAAGAAAAAACGTAGAAAAGGATACCGTGTCAAAAATGGACATCGTCAAGCATTAACAGAAATTTTAATTGAAAGTATTTTTGCTAAAGGAAGTGCTAAAAAAGCTGCTCCCAAAAAGGAAACAGCTCCTAAGGCAAAAGCAGCTGAAGCGGCTCCCAAAAAAGAAACAGCTTCTAAGGCCTCTGTTAAAAAAGCTCCAGCTAAGAAAGCTCCAGCTCCAAAAGCAGAAGATCTTAGTGGAAAAACAGTATCAGATCTAAAAAATCTTGCTAAAGCAAAAGGAATAACGGGAATTTCTGCAATGAAAAAAGCAGACTTAATTGCCGCATTGAACGCATAATTTATCACTAAATACAAATAGTATGGCTCACAAGAAAGGAGTAGGTAGTTCGAAGAATGGTAGAGAATCAGAATCGAAACGACTCGGAGTGAAAATCTTCGGTGGACAAGCGGCGAGAGCTGGAAACATTATCATACGTCAAAGAGGTACAGCTCATAATCCTGGTGAAAATGTATATCTAGGAAAAGATCATACCCTTCATGCAAAAGTAGATGGATTAGTACATTTTACTAAAAAGAGAGATAATCGATCATATGTATCTGTTATCCCTTTTGAATCATAAAGAATAAACATCTATTTTCAAAAAATCCCGCAATTGCGGGATTTTTTTTGCTACAAAAACTAGCTTTTATTCTAATGCCGAATAAACATATCGATTTAAGGCAATCACATATTCGTTGTTACTTGGAAATTTTTGTGTCATAAAAATAGCAATCAAATCTTCTGCAGGATCAATAAAGAAATGTGTTTTGAAAAATCCTCCCCAATAAATTTGTCCATCACTTCCTGGACTAGGGTCTTTATCTGTATCAACCAAAACTCCAAATCCAAGCCCAAAACCTCTTGCACCTCCCAACATAGATCCAACATGGTTTTGTTCCATTAAAGCAATGGTTTCTGGTTTTAGAATCGATTTTCCATTCAAACTCCCATTACTTAAAACCATTTTACAAAAGCGTAAATAATCTTCCATTGAAGAAAATAAACCGTGTGTTCCTCCATAAACAGTATTTCCTTGAGTCGGAACTTGATATGGGCTAGGGATCAATTCCTGCGCCTCATTTTTTAGGTAAACCAACATAACTCTATTTGCATTTGGGGGAGATACATTATAGCCTGTTTCGGTCATGCCTAAGGGCTCAAAAATAAATTCTTTTAAATACGTATTTACGCCCTGACCAGATATTCGCTGAAGAATTAATGCTAAAAGATCAGGAGAAGCACTGTATTGCCATTGCTTTCCAGGTTGCCCTATTAATGGGACTTTCAAAAGTTGATCAATACGTTCTTCGATTTTTCTGTATTCTTTAGGATTAAACAAATCATTGTACATCAGCTTAAACAGTTCCTGATCAAATTGTGTTGTTTCCAATCCATGAGAAAAGCCAGCAGTATGGGTGAGTAATTGTTTAATTGTAATATCGCTTTCACGATCCTCAGTAGGCCCATTTACACCCATACTCAAATCCAAATTTACCCTTAGGCTTGCAAGTTCAGGGATATACTTTTGGGCTTTATCTTCAAGATCAATCAACCCTTTTTCTACAAGTTGCATTATGGCAACACTAATAATGGGCTTAGTCATGGATTGAATGTAGTAGATGCTGTTTTTCTCGAGAGGTTTTTGGGTACTTAAATTTACGTAACCTAGGGCTTTGTGCCACGCAATTTCATTGTTTTTGTATACCAATACTTCTGCACCAGCAATATTTAAATTTTTAATTTCATCGTTTATAAAATTTTCAAAAGACACCATTTTTTGAACATTGAGTTGAGATTGGGCATAGCTATTTTGAGAAAAAACTGTTAAAAAGAATAAAAAAGGGGGTAATAAGGATTTCATAAGAAATTTTAAAATTCAAGATAAGTAAAAAAGAAAAGCTGGGCATATGCCCAGCTTTTCTTTTTTGTCCAAAAAAACATTTTATTTAATAGCGGTAGTATTCGGGCTTATAGGGCCCTTCTACGGTTACACCAATATATTCAGCTTGATCTTGAGAAAGCTCCTCCAATTCAACCCCTAGGTGATTCAGGTGAAGTGCTGCAACTTTTTCATCTAAATGCTTTGGAAGCATATATACTTTGTTTTCGTATTTTTCTGAATTGTTCCAAAGTTCTAATTGTGCTAGGGTTTGGTTGGTAAATGAATTACTCATCACAAAACTTGGGTGTCCGGTCGCACAGCCTAAGTTTACCAAACGCCCTTCTGCCAAAACAATAATTTCTTTTTTATCTTCAAGGATGTATTTATCAACTTGAGGTTTGATTTCTACTTTAGAGGCTCCATAAGTGTTTTTCAGCCAAGACATGTCAATTTCATTGTCAAAATGCCCAATATTACAGACAATTGCCTTGTCTTTCATATTCAAGAAGTGTTCTGCTCGGATAATGTTTTTGTTTCCAGTTGTTGTAATTATGATATCGGCAGTTTCTACAACAGAATTCATTTTTTTTACTTCAAAACCATCCATTGCAGCTTGAAGCGCACAAATGGGGTCAATCTCTGTTACGGTAACAATAGATCCAGCACCTCTAAAAGAAGCGGCAGTACCTTTACCTACGTCACCATAGCCAGCAACAAGAACTCTTTTTCCAGCCAACATAACATCGGTTGCTCTGCGGATTGCATCTACAGCACTTTCTTTACACCCGTATTTGTTGTCAAATTTTGATTTGGTAACCGAATCATTAACATTGATTGCTGGTAATGGTAGAGTTCCGTTTTTCATTCGTTCATATAAACGATGAACCCCAGTTGTTGTTTCTTCAGACAAGCCTTTAATTTCTTCAACTAGGTTTGGGTAATGATCCAAGACGAGGTTAGTTAAATCTCCTCCATCATCTAAAATCATATTCAAAGGCTTTTGATCTTCACCAAAAAATAGGGTTTGCTCGATACACCAATTAAATTCCTCTTCATTCATTCCTTTCCAGGCATAAACTGGGATTCCTGCGGCAGCAATTGCAGCAGCGGCATGATCTTGTGTAGAAAAAATATTACATGAACTCCAAGTTACCTCAGCACCAAGAAGAACAAGGGTTTCAATTAAAACTGCAGTTTGAATGGTCATGTGTAAACACCCGGCAATTCGCGCTCCAGCTAGAGGTTGGTCTTTTCCATATTCCTTTCGCAAAGCCATAAGTCCAGGCATCTCAGCCTCTGCGAGTTCAATTTCTTTTCTCCCCCAATCGGCAAGCGAAATATCTTTGACCTTGTAGGCTAAATGTGCGGTTTTTTCTATCATAGTTTTTATATTTAACTTGGTATTAAGTTCTTGCAAAAGTAAGGATTTTCAAAGAAATAAAAGATGCCTGTATTAAAAGAGTTTCAATCACATTTAGACACCAAATTAATTCTTTGGAAAATTGAAGAAACAGAACAAGAATTGATTCATGTTTTGGATTTAACAACCTCAGAAAAACAAAAATTAAAAAACCGTAAAACTTCAAATCATCGAAGGGAATTTTTAGCCAGCAGGGCAAGTCTTCAGGCTCTTGGAGTTTCAATAAAAAATCTTCATTTCAAAAAAAATGGGATGCCCTATTTAGAACCTCACAAATACTGTTCTTTATCCCATACTCAAAATTATGCAGCTGCTGTAGTTTCTGAAAAGCAAGTCGGAATAGACGTTGAAGTTTACCGAGACAAAATTGTTAAAATTGCACCCAAGTTTGTTCATAAAAACGAAACTTTTGCATTAAATAAAGAACATCAAATCTTTTTTTTAACCCGGCTTTGGACGGCAAAAGAAGCTGTCTATAAAGCTTTTGGAACAAATGGAATTCATTTTTCAACTCAAATAGAAGTACTTCCTTTTACTAAGGAAGATCAAAAAGGTTCTGGAATTTTAACCCATTTAGAAAAAGAATATTCATTTACTTTACATTTCCAATCAATAAACAATGGTCAACTTTGTATGGCTGTTTTAAATTCGTAAAAGATGAATATTTCAGTTGAAATAACCTTACTACCCCTAAAAAATGACTATGAAACTTCGATAAAGGAGTTTATCAAAGTTTTACGAGCGTCAAAATTTAAAGTTTTAGAAAATCCGCTCAGTACTCAAGTTTATGGCCCTTATTTGCCTTTGATGAATTACTTAGTTACTTCAATAGAAGATTGTTTTGGAAAAATAGAATCTGGTGTTGTCAACTTAAAAATAGTAAAAGTGATCGCAGCAATTACTCTCCTAATTTTTAATAGACACTTGTATTGATTCATCAAAAATCATCTAAGATAATTCGTGTAGTGGTCTTTGGGCCTGAGAGCACTGGAAAAACAACCTTATGTAAAGATCTCTCAGCTCTTTATAAAACTCAATGGGTTCCAGAATTTGCTCGATCGTATTTACAAAATAAATGGGATCAGAAAAAAGAAGTTTGTACCAAAGAAGACTTACCCCATATAGTAAAAGGTCAGATGGATTTGGAAAATCAAATGATCACTGAAGCCCACAAAGTATTGTTTTGTGACACCAATATTTTGGTAACTCAGATTTGGTCTGAAACTCATTTTGATGGGTATTGCGACCCTGCAATTCAGCAAGCAGCAGAGCAAGTTCACTATGACCTTTACTTGCTTACTGGAATCGATGTCCCTTGGAAAAAAGACGATTTAAGAGACCGACCCAATGATCGAAAAAATATGTTTAGTTATTTTGAAAACAAACTTATTACAAGGAAATTAGCTTATAAACACATTAGGGGGAGTAAAGAAAATAGAATTAAATCAGCGAAGAAAGCCATAGATAGTATATTTTTATTTAATGTTGACTCAGAAAGAATTTAGAACCTAAAATTTTACCAAAAAGCATGCACTCAATTCAAGATCAATTAACCAAATTAAGAGACAATAAAATTCATTTTTCTATTGTAAAACCAGCAACTATAGGAGATGGTATTCATGAATTAAGCATTGAACAACAGACTCTACTCCAAACATTTTTTGATCAACACGGATCCATACTCAACCCGCTGAAATTTATCCCCGCCTCAGGATTAGCATCCAGGATGTTTTTATTTCTTAGAGAATTTATCGACTCTTTTGATCCATTGAAAGATTCAATTGAAAAGTACTCTTCAAATAACGATAAACAAGAGTTTCAGTTTTTTGTTAATCACTTAGAAGAATTTTCATTTTATTCAACCATAAAAAACTATGTAGAGAAAAATAAAGGACCTTTAGAGAATCGCGGGGAATTTCTTTTTCATTTTGTTCAAACCCTACTTGAAGACCAAAGCTTGGGTATGGAAGGAAAGGCTAAAGCTCTATTGCCAATTTTTAATTCATCAGAAGAATTCAATAAAACAGCTTTTGAATTTCAAATTTTGGAAGCACTTTCCCTTTTTTCAAATGCCTCTAAAGTCAAAATACATTTTGCAATTGATCCAGATCAGCTCACAGAATTTATTGCTTTAGAAAATAAGTTTTGCAAGCGACTTTCTATAAAAGAACAAAAGCGTCTTCAAATCGACTATTCTTTTCAAAATACAAATACAGATAGTATTTCTCTGGACGAAAACGGTTCTATTTTGAGGGATCAACAAAATCAAATTGTTTATAGAAAAGCAGGCCATGGTGCACTTCTAGAAAATATAAAACAAATTCAATCTGACTTTGTTTTTATTAAAACAGTGGACAGTGTTTGGCCTGGTGATAACAGCTGTATTAACGCCCAAAAAACCTTAGGAGGTCTTTATCTAAAAAGTGTAATTAAGATTGAATCGCTTTTAAACCAACTCAGAGAAAATTCCTCAAACTCGGTTGAAAACACCTTATTATTCATCAAAAATACTTTGCATATTGATCATAAACTTCGTTTGAACGGTTTAATTCTTGAAGAAAAAAAATTATTTCTCATGGATTTTTTAAACAGGCCTCTGAGAGTTTGTGGAATGATTGTAAATTCAGGAAAACCAGGTGGTGGTCCTTTTTGGATTGAAAAGAACAAACAAATGTTTCTTCAAATTGTAGAATCTAGTGAACTCGAAGGTAAACAATCCTCCCTTGAAAACAGTTCTTTTTTTAACCCTGTTAATATGGTTTGTGGGCTTAAAGATTTCAATCAAAAATCTTGGGATTTAGAAAAATTCAAAGACGATGATCGTTGTATTATTTCTCATAAAACTCAAAACGGAAAAAAAACAAGAATATTTGAATATCCAGGTCTTTGGAATGGAAGTATGGCGTATTGGAATTCTATTTTTGTCAAAATTCCTCAATCAACATTTCGTTCATTAAAATCAATCAATGATTGTTTAGAACAAAAAAATAATTAATTTTGTGCTTTCTCAAAGGGGTGCTCAAAATAACGAGCTGAGATCATACCCTATGAACCTGGGCAGGTAATGCTGCCAAGGGAAGTAGATTTTTTATTAATTAAACCAAGAATAGTTGCCCTTTGTTATTCGTAAAATTTATTTTTTCGAATGAAAACATTTCATGTACTATCAGTTTGGGTAATGGGAAGTATTTTTCTTTTTGCTCAACAAAAAAAACAAGTTTTAGATTCTTTATTCAACAGATTAATCAACCTTGAAGAGGTAAGTGTAGCTGGTTTAAGAATAAATGAAAATCAACCATTAACTTTTTCGGAAGTTCAGACCGAAGCTTTGAAAGAAAGGAACCTTGGCCAAGATTTACCCATCCTACTCAATTTTTTACCAGCAGTAGTAACCACAAGTAATGCTGGAGCTGGAATTGGGTACACAGGGATTCGTGTTCGGGGAAGCGATGCTTCTCGTGTAAATGTTACCATCAATGGAATTCCTTACAACGATTCAGAATCTCAAGGTACCTTTTGGGTAAACTTACCTGATTTTGTTTCCTCTGTCGAAAGCATTCAGCTTCAAAGAGGAGTAGGAACTTCAACCAATGGGGCAGGAGCATTTGGTGCAAGTCTCAATTTGGCTACAAGCGGACCCTCAAAAAATTCCTTTGCAGAAATCGCAACCAGTGCAGGAAGTTTTGGAACATTAAAAAACACAATAAAATTTTCAACAGGACTATTGAACAATTACTTTGAGTTTTCGGGAAGAGTAGCTACCATAAAATCAGACGGTTATGTTGATCGAGCTACTTCTGATTTGAAATCATACTTTTTCCAGGGGGTATATCAAGACGAAAACACCAGAGTTAAAGCACTTACCTTTGGAGGTCATGAAATCACTTACCAGTCATGGTATGGATTAGATCCCGCTTCTCTTGCATTAAATAGAAGCTATAATTCTGCTGGCGAAATTTATGATGACTTTGGAAACTTAACGGGATTTTATGACACCCAAGTCGATAATTACAAACAAGACCATTTTCAAATTCATTGGACACAACAATACAATATCTTCTGGTCTTCAAATATTGGATTGAATTACACACATGGGGAAGGCTATTATGAAGAGTATAATGATACTTGGAAAATTCAAAACATAACCTTTGGAGATGAATTGAACTTCGATTATCTTCAAATCGATCCCATTACCTTTGGTGGAGAAACAATCAATTCTACTGAAAATATAGCCCGAAAATGGTTAGACAATGATTTCTATGTGGCTACTTTTTCAATGAATTATGAAACATCCACGACCAATGCTGTCTTTGGGGGTTCACTAAGTAGATACGAGGGGAGTCATTTTGGAAATTTAGTTTGGGCTAAGTATACCAGTAACGCAGCCCCCAATCATCGTTTTTATGAAAGCACTGCGCATAAAAATGATTTTAATTTTTATACAAAAGTAACCCATCAATTTAACAACGCATGGATGCTTTATGTAGACTTGCAATACCGTTCGGTAGCTTACAGCTCAATAGGGACAGTGAAAGGACCAAGTCCAATAGATTTTGATGATCAACTTTCTTTTTTCAACCCCAAAGCAGGAATTACCTATAAAGCCTCTGAATTCTCACGGTATTATTTTTCTTATGCTAAGGCGCAGCGAGAACCCAATCGTTCGGATTATGAAAACGGAACTCCAAAACCTGAAACCCTTCATGATTTCGAAGCGGGATGGCGATTTAAGAAACCAAAAATTCAGCTATCTGCAAACCTTTATTATATGGATTATAAAAATCAACTGGTACTTACTGGGGCACTTGATGCAGTAGGCGAGGCCATTCGGACCAACAGTGGAGACAGTTACCGTTTTGGATTGGAAGTTGATGCCGCTGTTCAATTGAGTGATCAATGGGTATGGCAATCCAACATGGCTTTGAGCACCAATAAAAACAAAAATTTTTATTTTCGAAAAAATGGTGTTCAACAAAATTTAGGTACAACCAACATTTCTTATGCTCCTAGCGTGGTGGCAGCAAGTAATTTGGTGTACAGTCCCAATACGGTATTTCGAACGGCATTATTAACCAAATATGTGGGGGACCAGTATATGGGAAATATTGATTCAGAGCTTTCCAAACTGAAATCTTATTTTACAAATGATCTTAACATTAGTTATGTTTGGATTCCCAATTCATGGGTTGAAGAAGTGCAGTTTTCATTGTTAATCAACAACATATTCGATAAAAAATACAGTTCTGATGGATATTTCTACACCTACGACGATGACTATTCTACACCAGGTGTAGTTACTACAATAGAAGGAGTTGGGTATTATCCTCAAGCAGGAACTAATTTTTTGATGGGCGCCACTTTTAAATTTTAAAAAAGTATAATTTATTACAAAAAAAGTCCAATCTCGATACGTTACACTGAGGTAAAACATTCGAGCTGATTTTGATGAGGATTTGGTTTTATACGCCGAAGTAATCCGCTAAGGGAAAAACATTACTTAAGTCATTTCGAGTGATCCGCGGAACGCAGATTGTATTGAGGAATGTACTTACTCCTTTAAATTAATGTGCTTCTAGCCAATTATTTCCTATTCCAATATCAACCACAAGAGGGACTTCCAATTTAAAGGCATTTTCCATTTCTTCTTTGACCATTGCACTGAGTGAATCGACTTCAGTTTTTGGAACATCAAAAACCAATTCATCGTGAACTTGCAGAAGCATTTTAGCATTCCAATTCCCTTTTTTTATCTTATCATGAATATTGATCATTGCGATCTTAATAATATCAGCAGCACTTCCTTGAATAGGGGCGTTGATGGCATTTCGCTCTGCAGCTCCACGAACAATTGCATTTTGAGAAAGAATATCTTTGAGGTATCGTCTGCGTCCCAATACAGTTGTAACATAGCCGTTTTCTCGGGCAAAATCTATCTGAGAACTCATGTATGCTTTAAGTTTTGGATAGCTGGCGTAATAAGTGTCAATTAACTCTTTGGACTCCGACCGGCTTAAATCGGTTTGCTGACTTAAACCAAAGGCAGATACTCCATAAATAATGCCGAAATTGACTGTTTTAGCATTACTTCTTTGAGAGCGAGTAACCTTATCTAAGGGAATATTAAACACTTTTGCAGCTGTAGTAGCATGAATATCCTCTTTGTTCTTAAAAGCAGCAACCATTGAAGGGTCTTTACTTAGTGCAGCAATGATTCGCAACTCGATTTGAGAGTAATCTGCAGCAAGTAAAACATGATCTGAATCTCGCGGAATAAAAGCTTTTCGTACTTGTTGACCTCGTTCTGTTCGGATGGGTATATTCTGTAAATTGGGAGCATTACTACTCAAACGCCCAGTTGCTGCAACAGCTTGGTTGTATACGGTATGAATCCGTCCCGTTTTTGGATGAATTTCTTCAGGCAAAGCATTTACATAGGTACTCAAAAGTTTTTGAGTAGAACGCCAATTGAGAATGTCGGCTACTATTTTATGATCCTTAGCTAAATAAGACAAGACATCCTCGGCGGTTGAATACTGTCCTGTTTTGGTTTTTTTGGGTTTATCAACCAGTTTGAGCTTATCAAATAAAATAGGCCCCAATTGTTTAGGTGAAGCCAAATTGAACTCTTCACCTGCCTGTTCAAAAATTTTAGATTGAAGACGGGAACTATCCTGTTCAAGTTCAACAGCGAATTCATTTAAAAAAGCAACATTGAGATTGATTCCCTCTTTCTCCATGGAGGTAAGAACAGGAACCAGAGGAAGCTCTACAGTTCTAAACAAATCTTGATTATCTGCTGCGGTCAATTCTTTTTCAAAATGTTGTTTTAATTGCCAAGTAATATCGGCATCTTCAACGGCGTATTGTGTTTGATCTTTCAATGCAACATCACGCATAGTACCCTGGTTTTTACCTTTTTTACCAATCAATTCTGTAATGGGTTTTGGTTCATAGTTTAGGTAATTTGAAGCCAAAATGTCTAGAGCGTGTCTTCGATCTGGATTGATAATATAATGGGCAATTAGGGTATCGTAAAAGGGGCCTTTAACTTCGAGCTCATAATTCGATAAAACTTTAAGGTCGTATTTGAGATTGTGGCCAATTTTTTCAACAGCTGTATTTTCGAAGAAAGGGCGAATTTTTTCAATCAATTCTTGTGCAGCTTTTTGGTCTTCCGGAAAGGGGAGGTAATACCCTTTGTTCTTTTCCCAACTGAAAGCGATTCCGACCAATTCGGCTTTTAGAGCATTTAAACTTGTTGTTTCGGTATCAAAACAAACACTGCTTTGAGCAGTCAATTTTTCTAAGAATAATTTTAGCGCCAGTTTAGAATCTACAAACTGATAGGCGTGTTTGGTATTGGATAAATTACTTTTGGTCGAAAAACTCTCGGTTGCGTTGGAAATTGACCCTGAACCTGCGGTTGCAAATAAATCCATTTGACCTGTATTTGAAGTGGAGATAGGTTTACTTTCTTCATTCTTTTTAGCGGGTTCTATTTCTGTTTTGGGAGCAGGATTAAAAATGCGTTGAAGGGTTTCTTGCATCCTTCTGAATTCTAATTCCTCAAAGATGGCTTGAACAGAACCATAATCAGGGTTGCTTAATTGATATGAAGCTGCTTCGAAAGTTACTGGGACATCCAACAGAATTTTCGCCAGTTCTTTGGACAACATTCCCAATTCTTTATTGGCTTCAACTTTCTCTTTCATTTTGCCATTCAACTGATGTGTGTTTTCTAGGAGTCCCTCCATACTTCCATACTCTTTCAGGAATTTTTTAGCTGTTTTGTCTCCTACACCTGGCAGCCCAGGGATATTGTCTGCAGCATCCCCCATCATTCCCAAATAATCTACAACTTGTTTGGGGCGCTCAATTGCAAACTTCTCTTGTACTTCTGGAATCCCCCATATTTCAATGCCATTACCCATTCTCGCGGGGCGATACATAAATATGTTTTCTGAAACCAATTGAGCAAAGTCTTTGTCTGGCGTAACCATAAATGTTTGAAAACCTTCTTTTTCGGCTTGTTTAGCTAAAGTCCCAATGATATCATCGGCTTCATAACCAGCTTTTTCAATTACTGGTATATTCATTCCTGCAAGAATTTTTTGAATGTAAGGAACAGCAATTTTAATGGCTTCTGGTGTTTCATCTCGATTCGCTTTGTACTCCCCATAAAGTTCAGTTCTAAAGACAGATCCCCCTTTGTCGAAGCAAACTGCCAGATGATCAGGTTTCTCCCTTTTAATGACATCCAGTAAAGAGTTCATAAACCCAAATATAGCTGAGGTATCCATCCCAGTAGAATTGATTCTTGGGTTTTTGATGAAAGCGTAGTAACCTCTAAAAATTAAGGCAAAAGCATCTAGTAAAAAAAGGCGTTTTGGTGCAGGCATTTTAAAGTTGTTTTATGGCAAAAAGATACAAAATGAATTCGGAACTCAAAATCTTGATTCAAAGATTCATTTTGAGTGAGTGCGGTCGGTCTCGATACGTTTCACTGAAGTGAAACACTCGACCTGACCTTGAGTATACCCAGCCTGATTTTGATGAGAATTTGGTTTGATACACCCAAGTAATCCACTAAGAAAAAACATTCCTAAAGTCACTTCGAGTGATCCAACGAAGGAGGATTGTATCGAGATCAAGTCCAATCATTCCAAAAAAAAATCACCCCGAAGAGCGATTTTAAGAGGTATTTGAAAAAAGGTATTTTTAACCTAAAGCCAAACGCTTAAAACTTGTAACTGTTAGATCTGCATTTACAGACTGCACATATTGTGCAACACTTTGTTTACCGTCTTTGATGTAGGCTTGATTTACTAGGGTATTATCTTTGAAGAAACGCTTTATTTTTCCTTTGGCAATGTTGTCTAGCATGGCTTCTGGTTTTCCTTCTTGACGAAGTTGATCTTTTGCAATTTCAATTTCTTTTTCGATTACAGATGCTTCTACTCCGTCTTCATTCAAGGCAATCGGATTCATTGCAGCAGCTTGCATGGCTACATTTTTTGCGGCATCAGCAGCTCCTTCAACAGCATTAGAAAGGCCAACAATTGTTGCAATTCTGTTTCCTGCGTGAATGTAATGTCCTACAAAAGATCCTTCGATACGTTCGAAGCCTCCAATTTCTATTTTTTCACCGATTACTCCTGTTTGTTCAGTTAATTTATCGGCTACTGACATTCCATCAAAATCCGCAGCTAAAAGACCTTCTAGTGAAGTTTGTTCAAGTGCTAAATCAAGAATTTTGTTAGCAAGGGCAAGGTAGCTGTCGTTTTTGGCTACGAAGTCTGTTTCGCAGTTTACAGAAACGACAACTGCAGCAGTATTATCTGCATTTACTTTGGCAAGTACAGCACCTTCTGCTGAATCACGGTCAGCACGGTTTGCAGCTACTTTTTGTCCTTTTTTTCTAAGGTTTTCGACTGCTAGGTCAAAATCACCTTCCGCTTGTACAAGCGCTTTTTTACAATCCATCATTCCAGCTCCTGTGGCCTGACGTAATTTATTTACTTCTGATGCAGTAATTTTCATCGGTTTAATTATTAATCAATTAAGATTTAGCTTCATCAGCTGCTTTGTCTTCTTTTTTAGAAGAAGTTTTAGCGGCTGTTTTTTTCTTTTTTGGTGCAGCTTTCTTTTTTGGTGCAGCTTTTTCTTTTGATTTAGCTTCTTCGACAGGAGCAGCTTCTACTTTTGGTTCAGCTTCCTCAACAGGAGCAGCATCTTCAACAGGAGCAGCTTCTACTTTTGGTTCAGCTTCCTCAACAGGAGCAGCATCTTCAACAGGAGCAGCTTCTACTTTTGGTTTAGCTTCCTCAACAGGAGCAGCATCTACTTTTGGTGAGGTTTCCTCTTGGCCTTTGTTTGCGGCATCTTTTTCAGATTGACGTTGTTGAAGTCCACTTCCTACTGCTTCAGCTACAAGAGTTAATATTTTATCAATAGACTTTGAAGCATCATCGTTTGCAGGAATTACAAAATCAACATCTCTAGGATCAGAGTTTGTGTCTACCATTGCAAAAATGGGTATTTTTAATTTTTGAGCCTCTTTGATTGCAATGTGTTCACGCTTGATATCAACTACAAAAAGTGCTCCTGGAAGACGAGTCATTTCTGAAATTGAGCCTAAATTTTTCTCGAGTTTAGCTCTCAAGCGATTAACCTGTAATTTTTCTTTTTTAGAAAGGGTTTCAAAAGTACCGTCTTTTTTCATGCGATCAATTGAAGCCATTTTTTTAACTGCCTTACGAATGGTAACAAAATTTGTTAGCATTCCTCCAGGCCAGCGCTCAGTGATATAAGGCATTTTAACTGCAGCTGCTTTCTCGGCAACGATGTCTTTGGCTTGTTTTTTGGTTGCAACAAATAAGATTTTTCGACCAGAAGCTGCAATTTTTTTCATTGCTTCTGAAGCTTCTTCAATTTTAGCTGCAGTTTTGTAAAGATTAATGATGTGGATACCATTGCGCTCCATATAGATATAAGGAGCCATATTGGGATTCCATTTTCGAGTTAAATGACCGAAATGTACGCCTGCATTTAGCAGGTCTTTTACGTCGATGTTTGCCATTGTTGTTAGTTTACGTTCCGTAGTTAGCAATAGTAAAGTGGCTTTTTATAAAAGGCCTCGACCATTTAGATGCTAAACTAATTCTCGCTTTCACGAGTGGGCAACGGGATTAATTAAAAATATGAACAAACCCTTTTTTGAAAAGGGCAAAAAATATTAACGTTTAGAGAACTGGAATTTCTTACGAGCTTTCTTTTGACCGAATTTTTTACGCTCAACCATTCGAGGATCACGTGTCAATAAACCTTCGGGTTTGAGCGATTCACGGTTTTCTTCGTTGATTTGACATAAAGCTCTTGAAATAGCGAGACGAACAGCTTCCGCTTGTCCGTTTGTTCCTCCACCTACGACAGTTACTTTTACATCATATGCTCCTTCTGTACCAGTAAGTGCAAAAGGTTGAACAACTTTGTATTGCAAAGTAGATGTTGGAAAATATTCTGCGTAGTCTTTTTTATTAACGGAAATTGCTCCTTTTCCTTCAGAAATAAATATCCGAGCTACTGAAGTCTTTCGACGTCCGATTGTGTGTATTACCTCCATTATTTGAGTTTACTTAGTTTGATTGTGGTAGGATTTAGTCCCTCGTGAGTATGTTCTGCACCACTAAAGACTTTTAGATTTCTGTATAAAACAGCTCCTAATTTGTTTTTTGGCAACATTCCACGCACTGCATTTTCAACTAGACGTGTAGAGCTTTTTTTGTACAACTGTTCAGCAGTCAATTTACGTTGACCACCTGGATAACCTGTGTGGCGAATGTATTCTTTTTGTCTCCACTTATCTCCTGATAATTCAATTTTATCAGAATTTATAACAATCACGTTGTCTCCACAATCAACATGAGGAGTAAAATTGGGCTTATTTTTACCTCTTATGATTTTGGCAACTTCAGAAGCCATTCTTCCTAAAGGCATTCCTGCAACGTCTACTACAACCCATTGTTTGTCAACGGTGTTGCTATTAGCAGAGATGGTTTTGTAACTTAGTGTATCCACAATATATGTTTTTTATACTTAATTTTCCCGTATTAAAGGGCTGCAAATGTACCACATTAATTTTTTTTTGACAATAGGGAAAGAGTTTTTTTTAAGAAAAGTTGACTAGCAGCTGCTTCGTTCTCAATGACAAAGACTTTATAGGACCAAGAACAGTTTTTAGAAGGGAAGGTCGTCCTCTACTTCTTTGTCATTTTTATCTGAGGCTTCAAAAGAGGACGCTGGAGGCATTGGTGGCATCTCTGTGGATGTGGCAGTAGCTTGCCCTTCAATTCTCCACCCTTGAAGGGAATTAAAATACTTGGTTTCTCCTTGTGGATTTACCCATTCTCTTCCTCTAAGATTGATTCCTATTTTTACGGGCTGACCTACATTAAAAGAATTTAATAAATCACACTTGTCTTGAACAAATTCTATCAAAATATGTTGAGGATACTGTTCTTCAGTAGTGATTACTACTTCGCGTTTTCTGAAACCATTACTCCCGTATGTTTTCGTTTCGTCTAACCATTTTATTTTTCCTAATACTTCCATAAGTTTTTTTAGATTTTGAAAGTATAAAAATATAAAAATTTAGAGAGCTAACCCTACACAATGTCTTTTTCCTTTTTGTCTTATCTTAGTCTTTTAGAATTCTATTTATGTTTACGTTTTTTTCTCAAACAAAGATTAAACCATGGATGTTGATTTGCATCTTTGGGATTGTTGCTTTGATTTTGTGGAATACGAATGTTCTTTTTCAAATTTTAAAAAAAGAAGAACGAATTAAAATGGAATTATGGGCCACTGCGCAACAAGAGTTAATCAAAAGTTCGGATTTGAGTCGCGATTATGGAGTTTTGACTTTTGATGTTCTTCAAAAAATCGGGAACACTCCTATTATAAGTGTAAATTCTTCGGGCTACATCAAAGATTTTAAAAACATCAGTTGGAATTGGAGTCAAAACCCAGATTCTTTAAAATTATATGCTTTGCTCAATCAATTGAAACAGGAGAATGATCCGATTTCTATTCAATATAAAGACATTGTTAATCAAACCTTGTACTATGGGGATTCTATACTTTTGAAAAAATTACAATATTATCCTTTGGCACTTTTGCTGATTATCACCTTGTTTGGAGGGGTGCTTTTTTTCTTTTTTAAAACTTCACGCGCTTCAGAGCAAAATCGTTTGTGGGCGGGGATGGCAAAAGAAACAGCACACCAAATAGGGACCCCTTTAAGCTCCTTGATGGGATGGATTACTCTACTCAAAGAACAAAACATTGCTCCTGCTTCAGTGGAAGAAATGGAAAAAGATGTTGAGCGGTTGTCCGTTATAACTGAACGTTTTTCTAAGGTTGGTTCTTTGCCTGAATTACAAGAATATGACCTTGTAAAAGCAACTGAAGACGCATTGATGTATCTCAAGAAAAGAAGTTCGCAGTTGATCGAATGGAATTGGGAACTTCCACAAAAAGAAATATTGATTCCGATTAACCTTCCCTTGTACAGTTGGACCCTTGAAAATTTGATTAAAAACGGAATCGATGCAATGAAAGGTCAAGGAAAATTAACACTTGAACTATTGGAACTTGAAAAAAAAGTATTGATTCGTATTTCGGATAGCGGAAGTGGAATCTCGCCTAAAAACATAAAGCGTATTTTTAGCCCAGGTTTTACCACAAAGCAAAGAGGTTGGGGGCTCGGGTTATCGTTAGTTCGAAGGATTATTATGGATTATCATCAAGGAAACATTGAAGTTTTAAAAACAGAATTGGGGAAAGGTACAAGCTTTCAAATAAGCTTAAAAAAATCTACTTAAACTTATTTAATTTCAGTTGCAATATGTTGTGCAAGTTCTGTCATTTGGATTTCATCCAACAACTCTTTTTTGGTAAAAGTAGCATCTTTCATGTCCTTTAAAGGGATTAGATGTACGTGAACATGAGGAACTTCTAGTCCGATAACCGTCATTCCGATACGTTTGCAAGGAACTGCTTTTCTGAGCCCAAGGGCAACGGTTCTTGAAAATTCCATCAATTCAGAATAGGTTTGAGCATCAAGGTCAAAAAGTTTGTCAACTTCTTTTTTTGGAACACATAAAGTATGTCCTTTGGCATTTGGATTAACGTCTAAAAAGGCAATGTGGTTTTGATCTTCAGCAACTTTGTAGCAAGGGATTTCTCTGGCAATAATTTTTGAAAAAATACTTGACATTTAAGTTCTACTTATTTTGGTAATCTCGAGTTGAATAGTTCCATTGGGAACATTTATCTCTGCCATTTCGCCTACTTTTTTACCTAATAATCCTTTGCCAATAGGAGAGTTTACTGATATCTTCCCAGTTTTTAGATCGGCTTCACTTTGGGCAACTAATGTGTAGGTCATTTTCATCCCATTACTTTTATTAATTAATTCGACGGTGGATAATACCAAAACTTTTGAGACATCCAATTGGGACTCATCGATGAGCCTAGCATTTGCATAATTCTCTTCCATTTTGGCAATCCGCATTTCGAGCATACCTTGCGCCTCTTTGGCAGCGTCATATTCTGCATTTTCACTCAAATCTCCTTTATCTCTGGCTTCCGCTATGGCTTGAGACGCCTTGGGGCGTTCAATATCTTTCAAATGATTGAGCTCTTCTTTTAATTTTTTTAAACCTTCTTCGGTATAGTATGAAGTTTTACTCATTTTTACTTAGTTTTATTACTAATAAAAAACCCTGCCATAAGGAAGGGTTGTAATACAAATATAAGAATTTGAGTGATTTAACCCTATTTTTAAAAAAGAAGTTCTTCAATGCTTTTAGGATTCTTGTTTTTTTGACTTCTTGTTCAAGCTCGGATTTGGAACGAAATCCTTATTTACCTGAATTTTCCTTTCGGTTTCAAGTCAATTTGAATTTACCCGAATATGATGACTTGAGATATGCCGGTGGATCGGTTTTGATTCCCCAATTGGGCCACAAGGGTGTTTTGGTTTTTAATTTAAATGGTAATAATTTTTTTGCATGGGAAGCTAGTTGTCCGAATCATCCTCCTAACAGCTGTTCTCAAACTCAAATCAAAGGAGTGTTGGCTGAGTGTTCATGCGAAAAATTCCAATACAGTTTAGCGACAGGTCAGTTACTTAATCCATCAGAGGAGGATTTTGAAAAAGGTTATCCTTTGCTTTTTTATCAAGCAGAAAACAGAGGAAATTCTGTAATAATTTCGAATTAAGAGATTTTTTGATGAAGAGCTAATATTGAGGATGCGATTCCAATTGAATCCATGCCAATTTCTTTTTGAAGTTCAGCTGTGGTTCCATGAGAAATAAAACGATCTGGAATACCTATTCTTTTTATTCGATGTTGCTGTTCGTTTTCGTTTGCCCATTCTAAAATTGCACTTCCTGCTCCCCCTGCTAATGCTCCATCTTCTATTGTAATAATTGCAGAGTGATTTTCAAAAATATCATGTAGAAGTTTTTGGTCTAAAGGTTTGATACTTCCAAGGTCATAGTGACCAGGTGTACATTCTTCCTCAATGATGTCCAATGCTTCCTTTACATTGTCAGCCATTGTTCCTACAGAAATAACTGCAATCTGTTTTCCTTTTTTGAGGCAGCTCCCTTGAAACAATGAGATTTTTTGAAAAGGAACTTTCCAGTCCGATATTTTACCATATCCTCGAGGATATCGGATTGCAACAGGGCCATTAATACCCAATTGTAAGGTGTATAGGGTTTGTCTGAGCTGAATTTCATTTCTTGGAGCTAGAATTCGAATGTTGGGTATTGCTCTTAACATTGTAATATCAAAAACCCCGTGGTGCGTTGGGCCATCTTCTCCAACCAAACCTGCACGATCCAAGCAAAAGACAACTCCCAAGTTTTGAAGGGCAACATCATGAATAACTTGATCGTAGGCACGCTGTAAAAAAGTTGAATAAATGGCACAAAAGGGTAGAATTCCTTTGGTCGCCATGCCAGCTGCTAAAGTTATTGCATGTTGCTCTGCAATACCAACATCATAAGCACGTTTTGGAAATGTTTCCATCATTAATTTCATAGAACTTCCAGTTGGCATTGCTGGAGTAATCCCAACAATGAATTCATTTTGACTTGCCAGTTCTACTAAAGTTTCTCCAAAAACATCTTGATATTTAGAGGTTGGGCGCTCTGTTTTTGGAATTAGAATTCCAGTTTTGCGATCGAATTTTCCTGGAGCATGATAGGTTACCTGATCCAATTCTGCTGGTTCAAGACCTTTTCCTTTGGTTGTTACCACATGAAGCAGACGAGGGCCTTTTTGTTTTTTTATCTTTTTAAAAGCAGAAATTAGATTTTTCAGGTCGTGACCATCGATGGGGCCATTATATGGAATGTTAAAGGCTTGAAAAACATTGTTGGAATCAGATAATTCCTTTTGGACTTTCTCAAAATAATATTTAAGAGCTCCTACACTAGGATCAATACCAATGGCATTATCGTTAAGAACAATAATTAAATTAGCATCTGATACTCCTGCGTGATTGAGTGCCTCTAATGCCATTCCACCAGCAATAGAAGCATCACCAATTACTGCAATATGAGTTTGAGAATTGTTTTGTTGATTTGCCAAGGCCATCCCCAAAGCTGCCGATATTGAAGTTGATGCATGACCCGTTCCAAAAGCATCGAAAATACTTTCTTCTCGACTCGGAAATCCACTGAGTCCACCAAATCGGCGGTTTGTTGAAAATTGATTTCTTCTTCCCGTGATGATTTTATGACCATAAGCTTGGTGACCAACATCCCATATGAGTTGATCGATCGGAGTTTTAAAAACATAGTGAAGTGCAAGCGTAAGTTCAACCACACCTAGGCTGGCTCCTAAGTGTCCTTGTTTAGTTGATACAACATCAATAATTTCTTGGCGTAACTCATTTGCTAGTTGAGTTAAATCCTCAACATTAAGCTTTCGAAGTTCTTCAGGAGTATCGATTTTTTTTAAAATGGATTCTTTCTTCACAAAGCAAAGGTAGGAGTAAATTCAGGATTATGAATTGTGAAATGCTTACTTTTAAGGATGGAATTGAATGATGAGTACTTTATGAAGAAAGCCCTTGAACAAGCAGAAATGGCTTTTGAGTTGGATGAGGTTCCTGTTGGGGCTGTTGTAGTAGTTGGTCAGCGAATTATAGCTAGGGCACATAATCTCACCGAACGTTTAAAAGATGTTACTGCTCATGCCGAAATGCAGGCCATTACCGCTGCTGCTCATTTTTTAAACGGGAAGTATTTAAAAGGGTGCACACTCTACGTTACTCTTGAGCCATGTGTAATGTGTATGGGAGCATTGTACTGGAGTCAATTGGATCGAATTGTTTTTGGTGCAGCAGATCCTAAGAGAGGTTTTGTTGCGAAAGGAATCCAAGCCCACCCCAAAACCAAAGTCCAAGGGGGGATTTTGGCGGAGGCTTCTGCATTTGTTTTAGAAGATTTTTTTAAAAAAAAGAGATAAAAAAAAGCACCCGATCAAGGTGCTTTTTAAATAATCAAAATAAAATGTTTCTATAGAACCTGAATTTGTCCTGCAACTTTTCCTTTTCTACCTTCTTCTTCAACATATTCTACTTTGTCGCCCTCATTGAGAGTTACCCCGTCAAGAGACGTTACATGGACAAAAATGTCCTCACCTGTTTCATCATTAGTTATGAAACCATAACCTTTTGATGGATTAAAAAACTTTACTGTGCCTGTCATGATAATGATAACGATAATTAGTGAAAATACAAATTTACGTATTTGTTTGAAAATCAAACATTAAATTTGCCAAAAAAATAAAAACTCATTTTTTTTTATTTTTTTTCACATTCATTTTGCTTAAATTTTCATTGGTTAGGGTATAATCTGATATTTTTTTGTCTTTCCAACGATGATAAAGAAATAGGGGTAAATAAATAAAAGCTCCAAATAAAACTCCCATTCCAATTATTTTTTCACCTTGGTTATAATTAAGTGTTTCTTTAACATAGTATCCTCTAAACAGAACAGCCAAAAAGGTAATAAATAAAATTCTGAGTACGTATTTCATAAAATTTTTTAAAAACGCTTATTCTTCAAGTCAATTCACTAATTCGAATTAATTCTCTCCGGTAGACGGATAATAATTTAGACTTCGATACAAACCCCAAGAAGGTTCCATTTTTTAAAACGGGTAAATTCCATGCGCTGCTGTCTTGAAATTTACGCATAATTATTTTTATACTGTCTTTTTCATAATGGATTACATTTGGGGGGCTGTGCATTATGGAGCGAACATATAAAGTTTCGTATAATGAGCTATCGAACATAAATTCTCTTACATCATCAAGCAGAACGATTCCAATAAGTGCTTTTTCTTCGTTTAAAACAGGGAATAAGTTTCTCTTTGATTTAGCTACGCCTTCATTGAGCATAGCCCCAAAAGTCATTGATGGATTAAGCGTGCAGAAATCTTTTTCAATTAGTTTGTCTAATTGCATCAACAAAAGTACGTTGTCATCTTTGTCGTGGGTCAGCAAAGCATCTTTTTGCACCAATTCTTTGGTGTAAACGGTTGTGGGTACAAAATATTTAGAAAGCGCAAAGGCTAATGAAGCCGTTATCATTAAGGGTAAAAATAAGGCGTAGCCTCCAGTAAGTTCTGCTATCAGAAATATTGCAGTAAGTGGAGCATGGAGAATACCTGCAATCATTCCTGCCATTCCAACCAGAGTAAAGTTACTTACTGAAATGGGAACATTTGAGATTCCAAAAGCATTAATGATTTTCGCAAAAGAGTGTCCAAGGGCACTCCCCATAAATAAGGCAGGGGCAAACACACCTCCTTTTCCTCCAGCACCAAAAGTAAGACTTGTAGCAATTACTTTAAAAATGACAAGACCGATGAGTAAGAAAATAATCGTCCAAGTTTGATCAAAATCTTCAACCAAAAACGAGGTTCCTATTGCGGCATTGTAATCTTCTCTTAGCAAATTATTTATGGTGGTAAAACCTTCTCCATACAAAGGGGGAATGGCAACAATTAGTAAACTCAATAAAAAACCACCGACTAATATCCGCTGAAAACCTTTGAGCTTGGCTTCAAAAAATTGTTCAATCCACAAATAAACTTTAGTGAAATAGATTGCACTTAGGCCAGCGATTAAGCCAAAAATCATGTAATATCCAATGTGATTGAGATTGAAAAAATCAATCAGTTCGAAGGGTAAAAGTTGCGTTGATCCAAAAAAGGAATAGGTTGTCAAAAGCGCGGATACCGATGCAAAAAGTAATGGGAGTAAAGAAGCTAATGTCAAATCCAAACTGAATACTTCAATTGCAAATATTATTGCGGCAATTGGAGCCTTAAAAATTGCAGACATTGCTCCTGCTGCGGCACAACCAATCAGCAAGCTCCGAGAGGCTTGATTGAGGTGCAGTAGTCGAGATAAATTAGATGCAATACTTGCACCTCCCGAAACCGTAGGACCTTCTAATCCGGCTGATCCCCCAAATCCAATCGTAATTGGGGCTGTCAAGATTGAGGAAAACATTTGATATGCAGGAATGATTCCTTTCCTCTTTGACAAAGAATATAAAACGGATGGGATTCCATGATTTACGGGTTTTTTTATTCCAAACCGAATAATTCCCAGGGTTATAATAATTCCGATCGTAGGAAAAATAAAATAAAACAGGGATTGATACCCAAGATTTAAATTCGTAATTAATTCTTTAAAAAAATAGGTGCTATTTTTCATTGCTGCAGCGAACAAACCAGAAGTTATGCCAACAACAATACTGATAAAGTGAATGAATTGTTTATTCGGAATGTTTTTGATTCTCCAAATCAGGAATTTTTTTAATCTCAAATTCCACTGAAATGACATTATTTTTTGGGTTTAAGTTTGAGATTAAGTTCGTCTAATTGATCTGGATCAATAGTGGCTGGTGCATTAATCATCAAATCACGGCCGCTGTTATTTTTTGGGAAAGCAATAAAATCTCGAATGGTTTCTTGTCCTCCTAGTAGGGCAACCAATCGATCTAATCCTAGTGCAATTCCACCATGGGGAGGGGCACCGTATTGGAAAGCCTCCATTAAAAACCCAAATTGTGCTTGAGCTTCTTCTTTTGTAAAACCAAGTAAATCAAACATGATTTCCTGAGTTTTTTTATCGTGTATCCGAATAGAACCTCCACCAATTTCATTTCCGTTTAAAACCAAATCATATGCATTTGCATTTACTGCTTCAGGCTTTGTTGCCAGCAGTTCAATTTGCTCTGGTTTTGGAGCTGTAAAGGGGTGGTGCATGGCATGAAAACAGTTATTTTCTTCATCCCATTCTAAGAGAGGGAAATCTATCACCCATAGTGGCGCAAATACTTCTGGGTCTCGAAGTCCAAGTTGTTCGGCTAATTCCATTCTGAGTGCTGAAAGTTGTGAGCGTGTGTCATTGGTTTCTCCTGCTATTATCAAAATGAGGTCTCCAGCTGAAGCTTGTGTTGCAGTTGCCCAGTCCTCTAGGTCACTTTGGGAATAAAATTTATCTACAGAAGATTTATAACTTCCATCCTCATTACATTTAACCCAAATCAGACCACTGGCTCCAATTTGAGGTCGCTTTACCCAATCAATTAAAGCATCAATTTGTTTCCGTGTGAAGGATGCAGCTCCAGGGACTGCAATTCCAACGATTAATTCTTTTTGATCAAAAACTTGAAAGCCTTTTCCTTTTGCCCGTTCTGTGAGCTCACAAAACTCCATTCCAAAACGGATATCTGGCTTGTCGTTCCCGTATTTTTTAATAGCTTCGCTGTAGGTTATCCGTGGAATTTCATCAATGGTTATTCCTTTAATTTCTTGGAGTAAGTGTTTTAAAAGACCTTCAAAACGATTTAGAATATCTTCTTGTTCTACAAAAGTCATTTCACAATCAATCTGCGTAAATTCGGGTTGTCTATCTGCGCGTAAGTCTTCGTCACGAAAGCATTTAACAATTTGAAAATACTGATCCAATCCTCCAACCATAAGAAGTTGCTTGAAAGTTTGAGGAGATTGAGGTAAAGCATAGAATTCGCCTGAATTTATTCGAGAGGGTACCACAAAATCTCGAGCTCCCTCTGGAGTAGATTTGATTAAGTAGGGTGTTTCTACATCAATAAAATTATGTGCAGATAAATAATTTCGAATGGCTAAACTTACTTTTGAGCGAAAAATCAAATTTTCTCTTACAGGGTTTCTTCTAATATCAAGATATCGGTATTGCATGCGCAATTCCTCTCCACCATCTGTCTCGTTTTCAATGGTAAAGGGTGGAGTTTTTGAAGCGTTAAGGATTTGAAAATCTTCTGCTAAAATTTCGATAGAACCCGTATTAATTTTCGGGTTTTTTGACACTCTTTCGATTACCGTTCCCTGAACTTGTATTACAAATTCACGACCCAGATTTTGTGCTTTTTCCAACATTTTTTTGTCGGTACGTTCTTCATCGAAAATGATTTGAGTAATTCCGTATCGATCTCTAAGATCTATCCATATTACAAAGCCTTGGTTCCGTATTTTTTGTACCCAACCTGCAAGGGTAACTCTATTGCCTACATCAGAGAGATTCAACTCTCCACAATTATTTGTTCTTAACATAATTCAATAATTCTTTGCAAAGATATTAAGTTAAGCTTCTTTATGAGGAACGAAACGCTTTAATCTTCAATTTAAATCGATAAACGAGGTAAAAACAAGCCGGAACAATTACTAATGTCAAAAAGGTAGCAAAGGTTAAACCAAAAATTACTGTCCATGCTAGTGGTCCCCAGAAAATTACGTTGTCACCTCCAATGTAAATTTTTGAATCCCATTCGGTTACTAAGGAAAAGAAATCAATATTAAGCCCTGTAGCAAGTGGAATAAGCCCTAAGATGGTTGTTATTGCAGTTAGAAGTACAGGACGTAAACGGGCTGCTCCTCCCAATACAATTGCTTCTCTTGCCTCGATTCTGGGCAGCATTTGTTCAAAGGGTATACCCAATTCTTCTTTTTTTCGAGCAATTAAGAGTTGGGTGTAATCAATTAGTACCACTCCATTGTTTACTACAATTCCAGAGAGAGAAATGATTCCCATCATAGTCATCATAATTACAAAGGGCATTCCGAACAAACTGATTCCATACAATACTCCTGTAAAACTCAAAAAGATTGAAAGAAGTATGATTAGTGGATTGGATATCGAATTGAATTGAAGTACCAATAAAAATAAAATAAAACCTAAAGCAGTAACCAAGGCTCCTAATAAGAAATTCATATTGGCTTCTTGTTCTGCAACCTCTCCAGTAAATTCAAAATCAATTCCCTTGGGGAAACCTTTGAACCCTTCTATACTTTCTTTGACGTGATCTACCACTTCATTAGCATTATACCCTGCAAGTACAGCCGAATAAACAGTAACTACTCGTCTTAGCTCTTTGTGTTTTATGGCACTGAAAGAAACTGAATTATCCATTTCCACAATAGCACTTATTGGAATTTCTTTAATTCTACCGGTTGCTTGATCTCTAAACACAATATATTGATCCAACAATGCGGTGGTGTTACTTCTGTCGGATTCATCAAAGCGGACATTAATGTCGTAATCTTCTCCATCCTTTTTATAGATTCCAGCCTTTTCACCGAATATTGATCGTCTTAATTGTTGACCAATTTGTCCACCTGCTACTCCAAGAGCACCAGACTTTTTTCTGTCGATATTAATGGCTAAGCCTGGTTTACTTTTGTTAACGTCAATTTTAATTTCCTCTACTCCTAAAATATTTTCATTTCCTAAGTAAATTTTTAATTGTTCTGCAACCGTAATTAACTCATCATAGTCATCTCCTTTGAGTTCAATGTTTAAGGGATAACCTACAGGAGGTCCTGCAGCTTCTTTTTCGACAGAAACATATAGTCCTGCAAAACGATCGTGAAGCTTTGCTTGAATCCACGTTCTTAAATCTTCGCTTGACACTCGATTTCTAAGTTTGAATTCAGACATGGTAAGGGTGATTTTACCTTTATGTGGCATGTCTTGATCTCCTCCTTTATCAGTTTCTGGATTCTGTGCTCCAGCACCAACCATGGATACATTCGAATCAATCATAAAGTTTGAACCTGAAATTTCATCAATGTATTTGTCTTGAGAAATTACCTTTAAAACTTCTGCCTCTACTAATTTAGTGGTCTTGTTGGTTTTATTTATTGAGGTTCCTTCAGGATATTCTATGTAAATAAAAATTTGTTGAGGTTGATTTTCAGGGAAAAATTCAACTTTTGGAGAGGCTAGCCCCAGAATAATAAAAGACGAAAAAAGAAGCCCAATCGTTGAAAATAAAAACACATAAGGCATCTTTCCTGTTAAAGCAAATCGCAAAACTTTAGTGTATGCTTTTTCTAATTTAACTAGAGTTACGTTTTGAAAATAAACGGCCCAATTTTTAATTAAAAACTTATAAGTCCAAAACAATAAAGTAGTTAAGATCATCAAAGTTCCTAACCCTCTAATTGTTCCTGTATTAAAAACCAAAATAAGACCTAAACCTCCTAATATAAAAGTTAGTCGCCAAAGACTTTTTTGACTAATCTCGCGATCTTCAACTTCCATAAATTTAGAGACCAACATGGAATTGAAAAATATGGCTACAATCAAAGAAGACCCTAAAACAATTGAAAGTGTTATGGGGAAGAAGACCATGAATTTACCAATGGTGCCTGGCCAGAATCCAAGAGGTACAAATGCCGCTATAGTTGTTGCAGTAGATATGATGATTGGATAAGCGATTTCACCTATTCCTTTTTTAGCTGCTTCAATCGCTGTCATACCCTCTTTTTCCATCAAACGGTAAGCGTTTTCTACAACTACAATACCATTATCAACCAACATTCCGAGTCCCATAATGAGACCAAAAAGCACCATGGTGTTTATGGTTTGTCCCAAAAAACCTAAAATCATAAAAGACATAAACATTGACATTGGAATTGCAAAACCAACAAATAGGGCGTTGCGAAACCCAAGGAAAAACATCAAGACCGTTATTACTAATATTACCCCAAAAATGATGTTGTTTGCCAAGTCGCTTACAATATTTTTTGTAGTATTTGATTGATCATTAGAAATGTCAACTTGGATGTAGGATGGAAAATCGTTTGCAACAACTTCACCTACAATGTCTCTGATTTTTTCAACAGATCGGATTAAGTTTTTGCCGCTTCGCTTTTTTACATCAAGAACAATTGCAGCTTGACCATCAAGTCTAGCAAATGAATTTTTTTCTTTTTCTTTAAAGGTGATCGAAGCAACATCTCCGAGGTAAAGTACTCCATTTTGTGTTTTAATAACAAACTTTTCGAGTTCTTCTGGGCTTTCAATTTCTCCTAGGACTCGGATGTTTCGACGCAGACCGTCCCCAACAATATTTCCTGCCGATATGGTTCTGTTTCCCCGAGAAATTGCATTAATGACGTCATCAAAAGATACGGTTGCAGCATTCATTTTCAGAAGATCTAAAGAGACTTCTACTTCAAAGTCTTGTACTCCGCGAAGAGCCACTTCTTTGATTTCGGACATTTGTTCGATCTTTTCTTGAAGGAATTCTCCATAAAATTTCATTTCTTCTATTGGAAGGTCACCACTAAGGCCTATGTTAAGGATAGGGATTTCCTCAGACAAACTAAATTCAAATGCAGTGGGTTCGACTTTAGCATTATTAAAAGTAGGCCAGTCTGCACTTGAGGTAACAGCATCAATTTTATCTTTTACCTTTATTTTAGCACTCTCTTTTGTTATGTTTTCATCAAACTCTACTGTAATTAGAGATACGTTTTCTAAAGAAGTTGAGGTTATTTTAACCAGGTTAGGAACGCCTTTTAATTCTTCTTCCAAAGGATCTGTAATTAGGCGTTCAATGTCTTCTGCAGTATTTCCTGGAAATACAGAACTAACAAATACTTCGTTGGTATTTATTTCTGGATAGTTTTCTCTTGGCATGCTCAAGTAGGATGCGACTCCCAAGAAAAAGAATAAAGAAATAATAACATAAATCACAGTACTGTGATCTATTGCCCAAGAGGAGAGTGAAAATTCTTTTAATTCGGATGATTTTTTCATGGGTCTGTTTTGTTTGAGTCCTTTGTGTTATTTCTTTTAAATGTTTTTTACTAATTGTTGATCTTTGATCAAGCGAATTCCATCTTCCACAACACGATCTCCGGGTTCAAGTCCTTCAAGAATTTCAACTTTATTGTTTGATGTTTTCCCCAGCTTCACAAAAGTTTTTATCACTTTGAAAGTATTTTGGGCTTGATCCTCAACTTGTAGTTTGTAAACATAACTTTCTCCTTTTTGATTTTCTAAAATGTTTTTTATGGGAACAAGTATGGCCTCAGGATTTGAGTAATTATTAACTTCAATTTCAACAGACATATTGGGTTTCAATTTTCTATTTGTATTGTCTAACGAAATTTCTATTCTGAAAGAGCGGTTGTTTGGATTTATAAAATTTCCGACTGCACTTATTTTTTCCTCAATCTGTATTCCCAAAACGGGAACAAAAATTCTAACAGCTATGTCTTTTTGAATATTTGGAAGATGCTTTTCAGGTATTTCAGCAGTAGCTTTCATTTGATTGAGGTTAATAATTCTAATAATAGGTGTTGATCCTGGGATAAGGTTACTTCCACTATCAGCGATGATATGATCAATGATTCCGCTGAAAGGAGCAACTATTTTAGTTTTTGCTACTTGATCGTTCATCTGAGAAACCCCTTTTTTGAGGCTTAGGTATTGAGTTTTGGCTTGTAAAAACTGAATTTCGGAGCCTATTTTTTTATCCCAAAGGCGTTTTTGTCTGGCAAAAGTAGTTTGGGCAAGTTTTAACTGAAGCTTCATTTGTTCCAATTGATCCTTTAATCCCCCATCAGACAATTCAGCAATTAAAGCTCCTTTTTCTATTTTTTGTCCTTCACTAACATGAATTTTTTTGAGTAATCCGGGGATCTCCGGATAAATGATAACATTTTTGTCAGTTTCGAGTGACCCTTGAAATGAAACGAAGTGTTTAAAGGACTCATTCTGAAGTTCTATCGAGCCTACCAAAGCAAACTTTTGTCTAATGTCTTTATCAGCCAAAGATTTGTTCAATAACTCCAATTCTTTCTGTAATCGATTGATGGTTTTTACATGAGTTGTTTTTTGAACTTGAATTTCTTCTAAAGTACCTTGGTCTATAATTTCTGAAACACTTTTTTTATCGGTTGATCCACATTGGATAAAACTCATCAGGGTTAGGAGTGAAATTAATTTTTTCATTACGTTTTTACTTAGGGTTATTGATTATGATGTCTAGGGCTGTTTTTTTGGATATGATCTCTTTCATGGATAGAATGTAATTTTGCTGTCTGTTGAATAATTGGAGTTGTGCTTGGCGGAGTTCGAAACTGCTCGCCAGTCCCTCAAAAAATTTAGTTTTATTTTTCTTTTCAATACGAGTCGCAAGGTCCAATTGATTTTTTGCGTTGTTGTAGTTTCTTATGGACAGTTGATAATTGTTTTTTGCCTGTTCATATTCTACAAAAACTTCACTTTTTGTTTCTTTAAAAGATGTTTTAGCCTGCTCAAAAGAAATTTTAGCTTTTTGAGTGGAGGCGGTTCTTCCAAAGGAACTGAAAATGGGAATACGTACCCTTACCCCAAAGGCCGAGGATCCAAACCATTTTTGATCTTTATCCGTAAAACCAAAGCTGTCATTATTTCCCACATACATTCCGTTTATAAAAGCTTCAAAACTTGGAAGTGATTTTGCTCGCTCGAGTTTGTATAGCAACTTTTCGGAAGTAATTTGACCCTCAGCGATTCGCAAATCAATGTTATTTTCATAGCCTAGATTCTCTTGTTTTAGAATGAGATGGGTTAGAGATAATCTCTCTAAATCATCGGTTAGTTTTAGAAAAGAATCGAGTTCAAGACCAAGTAGTAGTTTTAATATTTTTTGGGAAAGTTCCAAAGTGTTTTGATTGTAATCGAGTTGACTGTTTAGAGAAGCAAGAGTGAGTTGAAGCTGTTCAACACTTTCTTCTTCTACAAAACCCGCACGGAAGAGTTGATGAACTTCTTCAATATTTTGTGAAGTGGTTTCAATATTTTTTTCTAATAAATTAACACTTTGTTGAACTGTAATTGCATTTAAATAGGCCTCAACAATTGCACGACGTACCTCTAATTGTGTTTTTTCAAGAAAATTTTCGGCAACTTCTATGAAATGCTTAATTCCCATTACTCCAACCACATAACTCCCGTCAAATAAAAGTTGATTGAGTTCAACAGAACCCACTGCAGATTGTTTTGTTCCAAAAGTAATTTCCGAAAACTCCCCAACAGGACCACCAAATATTTCTGCAGGGATTAAAGAAACCGGTAGCTCAATATTGTTTTGATAATTGAGATTAGCCCTTATCTGAGGAAATCCTATTGAAAGAGTTTCCCATTTTTTTTTATGGGCTTTTTGAAACTCCCGATCAGCATTTTGCAAGGTTAGATTATGCTGCATTCCCCATTCGACAGCCTCTTGAAGTGATATTGCTTCAGGAGTTTCCTGAGCTGACAGGGTGGTTGTACCCCAACTTAAAAGAAGGTAGAGAAGTGTTTTTTTCATAATGATTTTAGCTAGTAGATTTGAAGTCGATTAATGTTTTTAATCCTTTTTGTGTTACAAGGGCTCTAAGATGATAATCCAAGTAGTTTTCAAATAAGGTTTCAATTTTAAATTTTTCAATGGGGAACATTTCAATGTCTCGTATTCCTCGCATACCGTTTAAATATAGACGTGAAATAAATTCAACATCGATTTCATTTCTAAATAATCCGGAATCAACTCCTAATTGAAGACTTGTTTTTACCATTTCTCCTAAATATTGATATTCTTTTCTTCTCAATTCATCATAAATTTTGGGATAGTATTTTTGTAGTTGATAATTAGGAGAGCTCTTTTCGTTTCTGATATACTTCATAGCTTCCATTTTTACATGATGGAGCTCTACAATGGGATTTGCAGCCTTTCTTTTAATGTCAATAATGTCTTGGGTAACTTTTTCAAAAATGGAATTGGCAACCACGCTAACCAATTGGTGTTTATTTTCAAAATGAATATATAATGTTTTTTTTGAAATCCCCATCGAGACTGCAAGGTCATCCATGGTTACACTTTTAAAACCTAATTGTAGAAAAAGTTTGGATGCTTGTTCAATTATAGAATTTTTCATTGAAGGGAAAATTGTAGTAGGTTCAAAAATTCATTAAGTATTGTTAAATAATTTTTTTTGTAAATATACTTAGGAAACTATAAAAACCAAAATAGTTTCCTAAGTATTTTTATTCCATTTTTAATGAGATAAAAAAGATTAATTTTGTAAAAAAAAATTACTGTGCTGATACACTATCAATCTGCTTTTTTAAAATTCATGAAAAAGCAATTAACCAATCCAAAGCCTGAAACTTTATATGAACCTACATCTTATATTATGGAAATAGGGGGGAAGCGAATACGTCCTGTTTTGGCCTTATTGGCGGCCGATGCAGTCAATGACTCTTTTGAACAGGCACTCCCAGCAGCATTATCTGTTGAGGTTTTTCATAATTTTAGTTTGATTCATGATGATATTATGGATGAAGCTCCACTGAGGAGAGGTAAAGATACCGTTCACCAAAAATGGAATGTCAACACTGCTATTCTTTCAGGGGATGTTATGTTGGTTTGGGCTTATGAGTGCCTCAATGTTTATTCAGGAGATCTATTCAAAGAATTGACCACTTTGTTGAGTATGACTGCTCGAAAAGTTTGTGAGGGACAGCAGTACGATATGGATTTTCCAACTCAATTGTTAGTGTCTCAAGAGGAATATATTGAAATGATTCGATACAAAACAGCCGAACTTTTGGGTTGTTCTCTTCAGATGGGGGCTTTATGTGGTGGTGTTTCCAAAGCTGCAAGTCAGCCTTTCTATGATTTTGGTATTGATTTGGGTATAGCTTTTCAATTACAAGACGATTATTTGGATGCATTTGGGGATCCTAGAACATTTGGAAAACAGGTTGGAGGTGATATTATTGAAAACAAAAAAACAATGCTTTATCTTCTTGCGCTAGAAAAAAGTAATGCTGAAAACAAAATGGTTTTAGAAAGTTTATTTGGAACTAACCCTACCAATCCTTCTCAAAAAATAGAACAAGTTAAAACCTTGTTTCTGGCAACAGGAGCTGCTGATCAAATTCAACATATTATAAGTGATTACAACCAAAAAGCATTGGATCGATTAGACCACTTTCCTATTGAGAACAAAAAGAAAGAAATTTTTAAAACCTTTTCTAAGCAATTGATGCAAAGAAAACTGTAATTAAAATATGCGTTTCCAAAGAGCGCTAATAAAAAGTCCAACTGGAAAACTAAGCATGATTTTGAGTTCTTCTAAAAAAGTAGTCTTCTCATCCAAAAATTTAAAAATTAGTTCTGGATTATTTTTTTTGAACATGATTGAAAAAAGCAGGTAACCTTTCTCATTGTGTCTGTTCAAAACATCTAAAAATAAAAGATCATAAAACCAAAAACGATTTTTTTGCTTCATTTGATTTAGAGGTTTTCCTGTTTTTAAAAAGGATATGGTTTTTTTTGCTTTACGAATCGTTTTTTTAAAAGTATACCCCGTACTGCTTTTAGTCCAACCCCCAGCAGTTCCTATATGCATGATATTGGCCGTATTATTTTTCCAAAAAGGATATGCTGTCATTGGAATACTTCCTTGTTCCCGATCTTCTACAACTATTTTCCCTGCATTTTTTCTGTTTAAATACTCCAAAATAGCTTCTTCATATTCTTTATCCTCTAAAAGTTCTGCAGAGAAAAGCGTGTATTCTATCAAGGCTTTATTTTTGGAAAAAGGAAGAACATAAATAAAACGGGTATTTCCTTTTTGGGGAAGATCAAAGTCCATGAATTGAATGGTTTCAGGGTCAAAAATTGGATGCTCTGTATTTACAAACCAACCAATAAAATGTTGGTGTAAGAGGGGGTATTTTTGGTTTTTACTAATGTGAGTTGAGGGAGGGATACTCGAAAACACTTTTTTTGCCCTGTAGGATTTTTTTTTCCCCAATACATGAACCTCTTTTCCCTTATCGTTTAATGATAAGACTTCTTCCACTAAAAATGTTATGTTCGATTTCTTTTCAAGGATTTCGTGCGATTTTTTATAAAAATCTTCCCCACGAATCATTTTGTATTGGAACGGATTGAGATCTATTTTTTTTTTAAAGTGAGCTGCCTTGAATTCTGCAGAGTTCCAAACTTTGTGAGTAATAGGATTCCAAACAGAATTTTTTGCTTCCCAAAAACACCAAGTTCTATCGTTTTGACTTTTGATTCCCTTTTCAAGAATCAGAACCTTTTTATTTTGAAAGTAGGGGTCATTTCCAAACATTTGAGCAAGAATCAAACCCGACGCTCCACCCCCACAAATAATATAGTCATAATGGTTTTGGTTTTCCATAATATTACCTAAAAATAAAGATTTCAAATGGATACACAGAGTTATTTGACTATTTTTGAAAAATATTTTTAAAATCAAGTCCAAATGGAAACCGTGATAGCATTTTTTGAAAAAACTGACCCCGTATTGGGAGCTTTGTACGCTACCATATTTACGTGGGGATTGACTGCTTTTGGAGCTTCATTTGTTTTCTTTTTTAAAACTATGAATCGAGCTGTTTTAGACGGAATGCTTGGTTTTACAGGTGGGGTAATGGTTGCTGCAAGTTTTTGGAGTTTATTGGCTCCAGGAATCGAAATGAGTCCAGGCGAAGGTTTTCTTAAAGTAATGCCAGCCGCAATAGGTTTTGGATTGGGGGCTCTATTTATTTTTGCCTTAGATAAAATTTTGCCACACATACACATCAACTTTAAAGAGAGCGAGGGGATCAAAACTCCTTGGCATAGAACCACTTTGTTGGTATTAGCAATTACTCTTCACAATATTCCCGAAGGTCTAGCAGTAGGTGTACTTTTTGGAGGGGTAGCAGCTGGATTACCAGAAGCATCAATCGCTGGCGCCGTAGTTTTGGCACTTGGTATTGGAATACAAAATTTCCCAGAGGGTATTGCTGTATCGATGCCACTTAGACGCCAAGGAATAAGTCGTTTCAAAAGTTTTTGGTACGGACAATTGTCAGCTGTAGTAGAGCCTATTGCAGCAGTTATAGGGGCAGTTGCAGTTACTTTTTTTACTCCCATACTTCCTTATGCTTTGGCTTTTGCAGCTGGAGCAATGATTTTCGTGGTGGTTGAAGAGGTAATCCCCGAAACCCAACAAGACAAGTATACCGACATCGCAACTCTTGGATTTATCGGAGGATTTATTGTGATGATGTCTTTAGATGTTGCCTTGGGTTAGTCGTTTTCTTTATTTTCAATTCCATTCCAACCTTGTGCAGTTAATTCAATTTGTTGGCCCAGTCCAGTAACCATATTGTATCCAGAAGCAACTTCTGTCATGTGACCAATAATACTTAGATGTGGATGACCCTTTATCTTTTCAAAATCACTTTGTTCTATCGTAAATAAAAGTTCGTAATCCTCCCCACCATTGAGGGCAGCGGTTGTACTATTTATTTTGAATTCTTCACAGCTTTTTAAAACTTCTGGATCGACAGGAATTTTATCCTCATAAATTTGACAGCCTAATTTTGAAGCTTTTGAAAGGTGCAAAATTTCTGAGGAAAGTCCATCGCTAACATCAATCATAGCAGTTGGTTTTACTTCTAAATCCTTGAGAAGAGCTTTGATGTCAACTCTAGACTCAGGCTTGAGTTGTCTTTCAATACAGTAACTGTATTCGGATAGGTCGGGTTGAGACTGAGGATTAACTTGAAAAACTGCTTTTTCACGTTCCAAAACTTGAAGTCCCATGTACGCTGCTCCCAGATCACCAGTAACTACAACAAGATTTCCTTCTTTTGCTCCATTTCTAAAAGCAATCTCATCTTTACTTGCTTTTCCAATTGCAGAAACTGAAATCATCAGGCCTTTAGTAGAACTTGTTGTGTCTCCACCAACCAAATCCACCTTGTAATTCTTACATGCCAAATGGATTCCCAGATAGAATTCTTCAAGTGCTTCCAAGGGAAATCTATTGGAAACAGCAATGGAGACTGTAATCTGTGTTGCAACAGCATTCATTGCATAAATATCGGAGAGATTTACCATTACTGCTTTGTAACCCAAGTGTTTGAGAGGCATATAGCTCAGGTCAAAATGAACCCCTTCGATTAGTAAATCTGTTGAAACTAATGTTTCATCTTTGCCGTGTTGAATTACAGCTGCGTCATCACCAATACCGAATTGTGTGGATGAGTCTTTGATTTCAAAGCTTTTTGTAAGAGTTTCAATTAATGCAAATTCACCTAAGGTGGCAATCGGAGTTTTGGGAATGTTTTTATCTTCTAGCATGCTGCAAAAATAAGAGGTTTATACAAATAAATCCATAGGTTTTGGCAAGGTTCTTGGATAGTTTATATTTGATTGCTAATTGATTAATTAATGAAAAAGTTTATTGAGCTTCTTTTTTTATCTTTTCTATTTTTGATCGGATGTTCGAAAGATGCTGTTAAAGAAGCAGATGATCCGGTTGATCCAGATTCTTACAATCCTGTACCTGAACCAAAACCACTGATAGTTCCTCCAAGTGGATTGGTTTTATGTAATGGAGGTTTGGCAGGAGATTATCCTTGTTTGGGATATGATCTTCAATCCATAGTTTCTTTATCTGTAATGGGGGCAACCGCGGGGAATGACAGTTGGGGATGGACTGATTCACAATCTGGGAAAGAATACGTTCTGATGGGATTAGATAATGGCACCGCTTTTATTGATATTAGCAAACCAGATCAACCTGTTTTTTTAGGAAAATTAAATTCTGCTAGTGTCTCGAGCATTTGGAGGGATATAAAAGTTTTTCAAGATCATGCATTTATTGTAAGTGAAGCTCAAAATCACGGTTTACAAGTTTTTGATTTGACACGCTTGCGTGATATAACAGAAGAACAAAAGTTTACTGCTGATGTTCGAATGACTGGATTTGGGAATGCTCATAACATAGCCATCAACGAAGTAAGTGGATATGCTTATGTTGTTGGAAGCGATCTTTATCAAGGAGGCCCTGCATTTATAGACATCAATGATCCAACTAACCCAACTTTAGTTGGAGGTTTTGGAGACGAATCCTACACCCATGATGCTCATATTATAACTTATGAGGGCCCTGATACTGAATATCAAGGAAAAGAAATCTTGTTTGGTAGTAACAGTGATGGAGGAGAAAACAATCAGCTTATTATTGTTGATGTTAGTGATAAAACAGCACCCAAACTGATTTCAAATATCACCTATAGTAGTGGGGGATATACTCATCAAGGTTGGTTGGCAGAAGATTTCCGGTATTTTTATTTAGGAGATGAACTGGATGAATATCGATATGGAAACCTTTCTAAAACATTGGTTTTTGACCTAGAGGATTTAGACAATCCAATCTTACATCATACTTACTTGGGAACCACAGCTGCAATTGATCACAATGGGTATACTAGGGGAGATTCTTTTTTTTTAGCAAACTATACTGCTGGCTTTCGTGAAATAGACATTCAAAACATAGGTTCAAGAGAAATGGAAGAAGTAGGTTTTTTTGATACTTTCCCAAACCATGACAATCCTACTTTTGACGCTGTTTGGAATGTATATCCATATTTTGAAAGTGGAGTAATTGTAATAAGCGATTCCAATTCTGGACTTTTTTTGGTTAAAGCAAGTCAATAAAATCATATGCGTTTTATATTTCTGATTGTAACTTTATTCCTTTTGAGTTGTGAAAAAACAGATCTCAATACATACTTGTACCCCAAATTTCAGGGAGAATTATCGTGGGTAAAAATTTTTGGAGGAACTGATGAAGATATTGCCCATGCAATTATTCAAACTCAAGATGGAGGATTTGCAGTTTTTGGAAATACAAAAAGTAATGACGGTGATATTACTGATAAGATTTATGAAGGAAGTGATCTTTGGTTGCTTAAATTTAATGCTGATGCAGAACTGGAGTGGAGCAAAACCTATGGTGGATCTGGAGATGATCGAGGTCATTCTTTAGTTCAAACAACAGATGGTGGGTATATGTTGTTGGGATACAGTAAAAGTTCAGATGGAATTGCAAGTAATAACCAAGGACAACACGATAATTGGATCATTCGAGTTGATGACCTGGGAGTCTTTATGTGGGAACGGAGTTTTGGTTTTTTGGGACATGATCATGCTTACAATATAATTCAAACCTCAGATGGAGGTTTTTTGTTTAATGGTTTTCTTGATGTCACTGCATCGAATGGAGCAGGGAATAAGGCTGATGATAAATCATCTTCTCGTCATGGTGTAGGAGAATTTTGGTGCCATAAAATTGATGCTCAAGGGACCTTAGAGTGGCGAAATTATTTTGGAGGAACAAGTAACGACAGATCTTACGATTCAGTTGAATTAGAAAATGGAAACTTTGTTTTAGTCGGAACGTCAGAGAGTGCTGATGTTGATATAACTAACCCAAAGGGGAGCTATGATATTTGGGTAGTTACCCTTGATAGTAAGGGACAGCTTCTTTGGGAAAAATCTTTTGGGGGGACTCAGGTAGATAGAGCTAATGCTGTTTTAGAGGATCAAAACGGTAATATTGTTGTTTTTGGGAATAGTTTTAGTTCTGATGGAGATATAAGTTACTCCAAAGGAAGTTCAGATTTTTGGATTATTACCCTAGATTTTAATGGAGAATTACTTTCAGAAGCCTCATTTGGCGGCTCAGACTTTGACTTAGGGAGAGGACTTACAAAAGGTTCTGGAGGATTTTTATGGGCTGCAGGTTATTCTAGAAGCAAGAATGGTGATGTCTCCCAAAATAATGGAGATAATGATATGTTGGTTCTGCGAATATCTCCTGACAATATTGCCGTTAATAGCATTTCTTTTGGAGGTTCTGGACTCGATCTAGCCCATGATATTATTGAATTATCTTCAGGAAAAATAATCGTTGTTGGTGAAACAGAAAGCACTGACGGAATTTTTACACAAAATCAAGGCAACAAGGATTTGGTCATAGTTCAAATTCATTAGTATTTTATATTTCTTTATTAAGTATATCTATATTAGATTATCGGACTTAGTGGACTAAATATCTTATCTTTGAATTTAATTAAAAAAAAGTTTAAATAGTTATGATTAAGGTATCTGAATCAGCAAAAATAAAAGTATCCGTTTTGATGCAAGAAGAAGGCTTTGATCCTGCATATGACTTTGTCCGTGTAGGAGTAAAAAGCGGTGGGTGTTCGGGACTTTCTTATGACCTGAATTTTGATAAAAAACAACTTGATGAAGACCGTCTTTTTGAAGACAATAGTGTTAGGATTGTTGTAGATAAGAAAAGTCTTTTGTATTTAGCAGGAACAACACTTGAATATTCAGGAGGTTTGAATGGAAAAGGATTTATATTCAACAATCCCAATGCAAACAGGACTTGTGGTTGTGGAGAAAGCTTTTCATTATAAAATATAAATGCCATGGCATACACAGAAGAAGAACTTAAGAAAGAGTTAGAAACTAAAGAATATGAATACGGTTTTTACACAGATATTGACTCGGATACTTTCCCAATTGGTCTGAATGAAAACATTATTCGTGCTATTTCTAAACGGAAAGAGGAACCAGAATGGATGACAGAATGGCGTTTAAACGCTTACCGATCTTGGGTTGAAATGACGGAGCCAGAGTGGCATAACGTTCAATATACAAAACCTGATTTTCAAGCAATTTCATATTATTCTGCACCTAAAAAGAAAGATAAATATGAAAGTCTTGATGAAGTTGATCCAGAATTATTAGATACTTTCAAAAAATTAGGAATTTCAATAGATGAACAAAAAAAATTGGCTGGTGTTGCTGTTGATATTGTTGTAGATTCCGTTTCTGTAGCCACTACATTTCGGGATACACTAGCAGAAAAAGGAATCATATTTTGTTCTATTTCTGAGGCAATAAAAGAACATCCCGAATTGGTAAAAAAATATATTGGTACTGTTGTTCCTGTCAAAGACAATTTTTATGCTGCTCTTAATTCAGCTGTTTTTTCAGATGGATCGTTCTGTTACATTCCTAAAGGCGTTCGTTGTCCTATGGAATTATCCACTTATTTCAGGATAAACCAAGCTGGAACAGGACAATTCGAACGTACGCTTGTTGTTGCTGATGAATCGAGTTATGTAAGCTATTTAGAGGGATGTACAGCACCATCTCGGGACGAAAATCAATTGCACGCTGCGGTTGTAGAGTTGGTGGCAATGGATGATGCAGAAATTAAATATTCAACAGTACAAAACTGGTATCCTGGTGACAAAGAAGGTAAAGGTGGAGTTTTCAACTTTGTAACCAAAAGAGGAATTTGTCATAATCGAGCAAAAATTTCATGGACTCAAGTAGAAACTGGCTCAGCTGTAACATGGAAATATCCTTCTTGTATTTTAAAAGGAGACAATTCTATTGGGGAGTTTTATTCAATAGCAGTAACCAATAATTTTCAGCAAGCAGACACGGGAACTAAAATGGTTCACTTAGGGAAAAACACAAAAAGTACAATTATATCCAAAGGAATTTCTGCAGGTCATTCTCAAAACAGTTATCGAGGATTAGTGCAAGTCCAGCCCAGGGCAGTTAATGCTAGAAATTTTTCTCAATGTGATTCTTTACTAATGGGTGATTTATGTGGGGCACATACTTTTCCATACATTGAGGCAAAAAACAATTCAGCTCAAATAGAACATGAAGCTACTACAAGCAAAATTGGAGAAGATCAAATTTTTTATTGCAATCAACGAGGAATTGATGCCGAGAAAGCAATTGCGCTTATTGTAAATGGGTTTAGCAAAGAAGTTTTAAACAAGCTTCCTATGGAATTTGCCGTAGAGGCACAAAAATTATTAGAAATTTCCCTCGAAGGTTCGGTGGGTTAAGATTACATAAAATATGTTATTAATAGATGATCTACATGCAAGTGTAGAAGGTAAGGAAATTTTAAAAGGAATTAATCTTCAAGTAAAAGCTGGAGAAGTTCATGCAATTATGGGTCCTAATGGATCAGGTAAAAGTACTCTTTCCTCAGTAATTGCAGGAAATGAAGATTATGAAGTTGAGAAAGGTACAATTTCTCTCAGTGGTGAAAATCTGGAGGATATTGATGCTGAGGAACGAGCCCACAAAGGAATTTTTCTTTCCTTTCAATATCCTGTTGAAATCCCCGGAGTTACGGTAACTAATTTCATCAAAACAGCAATCAATGCTTCGCGAAAAGCACAAGGTTTAGAAGATATGCCCGCAAAGGATATGTTGAAAAATATTCGTGAAAAAGCAGCTCTTTTAGAAATTGACTCGAAGTTTTTGTCTCGTTCTTTGAACGAAGGTTTTTCAGGTGGAGAAAAGAAACGCAACGAAATTTTTCAAATGGCCATGTTGGAACCAAAACTGGCTATTTTAGACGAGACCGATTCTGGTTTAGATATCGATGCCCTTAAGATTGTTGCAAACGGAGTAAATAAATTAAAAAGCAAAAAAAATGCTGTTGTGGTAATTACTCACTACCAGCGTTTGTTGGATTACATCATACCCGATTTTGTTCATGTACTTCACGACGGTAAAATTGTAAAGTCAGGAACTAAAGAACTTGCTCACGAGTTGGAGGCAAAAGGATACGATTGGATTAAACAATTAGTCGACTAGTTATGGAGTTGAAAGAAAAATTAATTTCCTCTTTTATGGCTTTTGAAGAACAGCTAGATCTTTCTTCACCAGTTCATGAAATCCGAACCGAAAGTTTGAAACATTTTGAGGAAAATGGATTTCCTTCCAAGAAAGATGAAGCATGGAAGTATACCTCCTTGGCAAAATTGATTAAAAACGATTATTCAATTTTTCCAAAAGAGGAAACTACAATTGAGTTAAAAGATGTAAAAAAATATTTTTTATCTGATATCGATACCTACAAAATTGTTTTTATCGATGGAGTATATACCCCATTTTTGTCGGATACGACACACGATGGCATTGATGTTTGTCTTTTATCTGCTGCGCTTTCTAAGGATAAATACAAGGCAACCATAACAGCGTTTTTCAATACCATTGCAAAAAAAGATGATAACCTTACCGCATTGAATACATCTTTCACCAAAGAAGGAGCTTATATTTTTATTCCCAAATCAGTCGTAGCAGAAAAACCTATTCAGATATTACATTTTGCCACTGGAACGCAAGGCCCAATTTTATTACAACCAAGAAATTTGATTGTTGTTGAGGAGAATGCCCAAGTGCAAATTGTTGAGCGTCATCAAAGTTTGGTCCCCCATCAAATTATGTCAAATTCTGTAACCGAAATTTTTGCTGCTAAAAAAGCAGTGATTGATTATTATAAGGTTCAAAATGACTTAGACGAAGCTTCTCTAATTGACAACACTTATGTTGCTCAAAAGACGAAAAGCAATGTAAGTGTTCATACATTTTCCTTTGGAGGAAAACTGACTCGGAATAACTTAAACTTTTACCAAAAAGGAGAGTATATTGATTCAATCATGAAAGGGGTTACTATTATTGGAGATCAACAACACGTAGATCATTTTACATTGGTAGATCATGCACAACCCAATTGTGAAAGTCATCAAGACTATAAAGGAATTTATTCAGACAAATCAGTAGGTGTTTTTAACGGTAAAATTTATGTAAATCGAATTGCTCAAAAAACAAACGCATTCCAAAAAAACAATAACATTTTGTTGGACGATACAGCTACCATCAACACCAAACCCCAACTAGAGATTTTTGCTGATGATGTAAAATGCTCGCACGGATGTACCATAGGACAATTGGACGAAGATGCATTATTTTACTTAAGATCTAGAGGAATTCCAAAGAAAGAAGCTAAAGGATTATTGACCTATGCATTTGCAAATAATGTTTTGGAATCTGTTAAAATTCCAACTCTTAAAGCAAGAATCAACAAGTTAATTGCCAACAAATTGGGAGTTAACATAGGACACGATTTATAAAGAATGTTTGACGTAAACGAAATACGAAAAGATTTTCCAATATTAGAGCGAACCGTTAACGGGCAACCTCTAATTTATTTTGATAATGCGGCAACTTCTCAAACCCCCAATCAGGTAATTGAGGTTATCTCAAATTACTACCGAAATTATAACTCCAATATTCATAGAGGAGTTCACGCTCTAAGTCAAGAAGCAACTGATGTATATGAAAATGCAAGGCAAAAAATCCAGCATCATTTCAATGCGGCTAGAGCTCATGAAATAATCTTTACTTCAGGAACAACCCACAGCATCAATATTGTCGCTTCGGGTTACAGTAAACTTCTTCAAGCTGGAGACGAATTAATTGTTTCGGCAATGGAGCATCATTCTAATATTGTTCCCTGGCAAATGCTTTGTGACCGAACGGGAGCAATTTTGAAAGTAATACCAATGGATCAAGCAGGTGTTTTAGACATCGATGCCTACAAGGATTTACTTTCAAAAAAAACCAAACTAGTTTTTGTAAATCATGTTTCCAATGCTTTGGGAACAGTAAATCCGATTGAAGAAATCATCAAACTTGCTCATATAAGCGGAGCAAAAGTTCTGATCGATGGAGCACAAGCCTCTCCCCACATAAAAGCTGATGTACAAGCCCTGGAAGTTGATTATTATGTTACTTCTGCACACAAATTGTGTGGACCAACTGGGGTAGGAATGTTGTATGGAAAAGAAGAACTACTAAGTCAACTCCCACCCTATCAAGGTGGGGGTGAAATGATTGCAGAAGTTAGTTTCGAAAAAACTACTTATGCAGATTTACCACACAAGTTTGAAGCGGGGACTCCTAACATAGCTGGAGGAATTGCTTTTGGAGCAGCATTAGACTATATGAATGCCATAGGCTTTGAAACAATCGCAGCCTATGAGCAAGAACTTTTGATTTATGCAACAGAACAATTGAAAGAAATTGATGGGGTAAAGATTTATGGAGAAGCTCCCCAAAAAACTGCGGTAATATCTTTTAATGTAGATGAAATACACCCTTATGACATTGGGAGTATTTTGGATAAAATGGGAATAGCAGTTCGAACTGGACATCATTGTGCACAACCCATCATGGATTTTTATAAAATTCCTGGAACTATTCGGATTTCATTTTCTTTCTACAACACTGAGAAAGAAATTGACACCCTGATAAAGGGATTGAAAAAAGCAATCCTAATGTTGAAATAATATAGTTTATCTTTGAGTATTATGAGCATACAAGAAATACAAGAAGAAGTTATTGAAGAGTTCGAAATATTCGAAGATTGGATGCAACGTTACGAACACATGATTGATCTAGGAAAATCCCTTCCTTTGATTGCAGATGAGTTTAAAACTGAAGACAACATCATCAAAGGATGTCAAAGTAAAGTATGGGTGCATGCTGAGTTAAAAAATGATCAATTAGAATTTACAGCCGATAGCGATGCAATCATTACCAAAGGAATTATTGCAATTTTGATTCGAGTATTTTCAAATCAGCATCCAAAAGATATTTTGGCAGCAGAAACTGATTTCATCGATCAAATTGGATTGAAAGAACACTTATCTCCAACACGTGCAAATGGTTTAGTTTCGATGATTAAGCAAATAAAAATGTACGCTATTGCGTTTCAAACACAACTCAATTAATTATGTCAGAAAACACACCAGATAATCAAGAGTTAGGAGAAAAAATCGTGAATGTTCTCAAAACCATTTTTGATCCTGAAATTCCAGTAGACATTTATGAATTGGGATTGATCTATGATGTTTTTGTAAATGAAGATCAAGATGTAAAGATATTGATGACTTTGACCACACCAAACTGTCCGGTCGCAGAAACACTTCCAGTTGAGGTAGAAGAAAAAGTAAAATCTCTTGATGAAGTTAATGATGCAGAGGTTGAAATTACCTTTGACCCTCCTTGGACACAAGATCTGATGAGTGAAGAAGCAAAATTAGAACTGGGGTTTCTTTAATTGACAAATAATGGAAGATGAAATCGTAAATAAAGTTGCACAAAGTGCTCTTGTAACTTTTGATTTAGAAGAGCTTTATCCCAGTGGGGTTCTTTTAGAAGTCGATTTAAGTCAATGGTTGGATCAAGGTTTTATTTTACGCGAAAAAGAATTTAGGAAAGCGATTAAAAACCACGATTGGGATCAATACAGCGGTAATTATATTGCTTTAAATTGTAAAACAGATGCCATTCTTCCAGCTTGGGCCAGCTTGTTAATTACATCTCAATTAAGCAAAGTAGCTGAGCAAATCGTTTGGGGCACCATCAAAGATTTAGAAAAACAACTTTTTAGCCAAGCAATAACAAATCTTGATTTGACCTCGTTTGAAGGAAAACCTGTTATTGTTAAAGGTTGTTCTGAAAAAGAAGTTCCAGAGGCTGCATTTGTGGAACTCATTCAAAAGCTTCAACCTGTTGTTAAAAGTTTGTTTTATGGGGAGGCCTGTTCGTCAGTCCCTCTTTATAAAAGCTAGATTATAATATGTTATATAAGTCAGTCTTATAGTTTATATTTAAAGTCTTAATCGTACAAAATTCGTTATTTGTATTTTTTCACTTTTTATTTTCTTTTGTGTTGTACCCCTCCAAACAATATTACTGAGGAATAACCTTTTAGTTGTATAGGGATTTGGGATTACAATCAAAAATTTCACTAATTTGATGCTCCCTCATAAAGTCAAATAAGCTCTGGAGGAGGCTGCAATAGAAAAACAAATTTTATCTTTCGAGCCGATGAGTTTGAAATAGATTTTTTTGGCGGAAATTCTTGTCAAGATCAATTTTATTACGTTACTGCCTATGAGCACTCACAAAAAATGATAGAGCTTACATACTTATTTCAAATCGATTGATTCGATCTAACAACAATCCAAGTAGATCTGATAGACAACACTGATATTCCATTAATTGATGATTCAGTTGAACTGATTATTCGACCCCCTGATGAGTTTATAACCCATTTAAATCTACCCGATGAACCGCTGTTTGAGGATCGAGTTTATTCATCCTCTTATATTCGACATCAAAGAATTCAAAACTGAGCAACCTAAAAGTTTTAGTATCTTGTTGCAATAAAAATTGCATTTGGATAGTCAGAAGAAAATTTTGATTTTAAGCTATTATTGGCCTCCCTCAGGAGGTTCGGGTGTTCAACGCTGGATGTATTTTGCTAGACATTTACAGCGGTTGGGCTGGGAACCTATTGTCATTACCGTAGATGAAAAGCAGGCATCTTATCCACTAATTGACCTTAGTTTATTAGACGAAGTTAATAAGATTAGGGTTATCAAAACCAGCACACGTGAACCCTTGCGTTTATATTCTTGGTTGAGTTCTGGAAGTGCTCAAGAAGGTATCCCTCAGGCAGAAGTACCAACAAAAAGTATTTTCGGGAAATTTGCTGCTTATGTCCGTGGTAATTTTTTTATTCCTGATGCTCGAAAAGGATGGATGCCCTTCGCAATTAAGGCTGCACAAAAAGTATTAACTGAAGAAAATATAAGCCACTTAATTACCACAGGACCCCCACATTCCACTCATTTGGCAGGATTACAACTTCGGGATCAATTTGAAATAAAATGGTGGGTAGATTTTAGAGATCCTTGGACGGATATTTTTTACAACAAACAAATGCAAAGAACCCAAAGCAGTCAAGCTAAGGATACCCAATTAGAAAAAAACGTTCTCCAAAAAGCGAATGGCGTTATAACAACTGTAGGTGGGGATTTGCATCGAAGTTTAAAACAAAAAGCACCAAACCAAAGATTTATTGCCATAGCAAATGGTTTTGATGCTGAGCTTATGGTCGGCATAAAATCTGACCCTCCAGAAGATGTTTTCCATATAGTCTATACTGGCTTGCTCACACATCAACAATCCTATCCTTCGATAATAAAGGCATTGCAAAATCTAGAAGGGAATTATCTTATTCGTTTTTCTCTTGCAGGGAATATTCCTAAACAGATAATAGATGAGATTCGTGCAGCCTTACCTAAAGTAGAATTAATTTATCACGGCTATTTGAACCACAAAGAGGCAATAATATTAATGAAAAGGGCCCATCTTTTGTTGAACTTTATCTTTGAGGGAGCCAACACGCAAATGATTTCTGGAAAGTTATTGGAATATATTGCATCACAAAGACCTATACTTTCTTTGGGAGCTACAAATTCAGAAGCAGCAAAATTAATTGAAAAAGGGAGTTGTGCAATCATGTTGAATTCAAATGATTTGGAGGGGATAACTTCTTTTATTAATCGTATAATTGAGCAGAAGGAGACACTATTTAATGGGTTCCCAGAAATTGAAAAGTGGAGTAGGGAGAGTCTTACTAAAGATTTGATTAAAAAATGCCTTGATTGAGGTTATATATTATTTATAAAAATTCATCTCGTCCAAGTAAACCCAACTTTCCGGAGGTAAAAGAGGACGCACGTTTTGTCCATTTTTGATCGCTCTTCTAATAGCAGAGGATGATAATTCCATCAATGGAGCATCTATTAAATTAATCTTAGGATGATTTTTGAATTGGTCTGGAATTGATCGATTTATTTTTCTGGGGTAAACATAAAGTTCATGGTGCTTCAAAATGAGTTCGTAATTTTTCCATTTTGGAAAACTCACTAAATTATCTTCTCCCATAAGGAGTACATAAACATGTTCAGGGTGTTTTTCTACCAAATGAACCAGTGAATTGATGGTGTAGTTGGGAGTAGGAAGACCAAATTCAATATTCGAAGGTTTTAGTTTTGGATAGTCGAAAGTGGCTTTGTAAACCATTTCCAAACGGTGATAATTATCTAAAATTGAATCTTTTTTTTTGAACGGATTTTGGGGAGTTATAACCATCCAAACTTCATCCAAATCAGTTGTTTCAACAAAATTATTTGCAAGAATTAAATGACCAATGTGAATAGGATTGAAGGTTCCAAAATAGAGCCCAATTTTTTTCATACATCAAAGATAGTGATTTGGCTAGGAATCGATAAACTTTCGAACTTGACGAACTACTTCTTTTTTGGCTTTTTCAAGATTATCATTTATGATGACAGAATCAAATTTAACTGAGAAATTCATTTCTTCTTCTGCACGAGCCAATCGCATTTGAATGTTTTGTTCATTTTCCGTTTTTCTTCCTCGAAGGCGTTCTTCCAACACTTTTTTGGAGGGAGATTGAATAAATATAGCTAAAGTGTTTCGAGGATATTGTTTTTTAATATTTATACCTCCTTTTACATCAATATCAAAAAGAACATGTTTTCCCAAACTCCATAAGCGTTCAATCTCTGATTTTAAGGTCCCATAAAAAACCCCATTATATACTTCTTCGTATTCAATAAATGCGTTTTCTTTAATCTTGTGTTGAAAATCAGAAGTGGATAGAAAATGATAGTCCACACCATTTTTTTCTTCCCCACGAGGTTTTCGAGAGGTAGCAGAAATAGAAAATCCAAGGGGTAAGTTTTCAGAAAGGAGGTGTTTCACAAGGGTTGTTTTGCCGGAACCAGAGGGTGCAGAAAAAACAAATAACTTACCTTCTTTCATTTAGAGCACATTGAGGAGTTGTTCTTTTATTTTTTCGAGCTCGTCTTTCATCTCAACCACAATTTTTTGAAGTCCAGAATGATTTGCTTTCGATCCAATGGTATTGATTTCACGTCCAATTTCCTGAGAGATAAAACCGAGTTTTTTCCCATTGGGTTGATCTTGATTCATAATTTCTTTAAAGTATGAAAGATGATTATCTAACCGGACTTTTTCTTCAGTAATATCATATTTTTCTAAATAATAAATCAACTCTTGCTCCATTCGATTTTGATCGATGTCAACAGTCAATTGTTTCAATGAGTTTCGGAGCTTTAAACTTACTTTTTCTTTCCGTTCAGGATCAATTTGGATAACTTCTCTTAACAGTTTCTCCAAAACCTCCAAACGTTGATTAAAATCCTTTTCTAATGCGGCTCCTTCATTTTTTCTGTAATTATTAACTTGTACAAGTGCTGATGAAAAAACTTCTATTAGTGCCTCTTTCTCTTCTTTTTTTAAATCTTCTTTTTCTGTTCTAAGGGCATCTGGTAAACGAACAGCTATTTTAAGAAGCTCCGTACGATCTCCTTGATGAATTTGATTCAATTGTTTAATATAATCATTCACAACCTCTTTGTTTAGGTGTTTGGTATTGGAACCGCTATCAGTTTCTATGTAAACAGATACATCTACTTTTCCACGATTCAATTGTTCACTGATAGTACCTCTGAGTTGAGGTTCTAATTCTCTAAAGATGTGAGGGACTCTAAAATTTAGATCAATATTTTTACTGTTAAGAGTTCTGATTTCAACCACAATTTTTTTATTTAAAATTGAGGTTTCACTTTTTCCAAACCCAGTCATTGATGTAATCATGCAGTTACTATAATTCTTTAATTTTTATATTGCGGAAAGAAACTTGATCTTCATGATCTTGTAGACCAATTTTTCCAGTTCGAAATGTCCCGAACTTTGGAGCCTCTTCATAGTTTGAAGCTTCTTTATTTCCAAATTTAGAAGCTTTAATTAGAGAATCCCATTCAGGTCCATGCACTGCAAAAGTAACAATTTCTGTTCCATTCAACACTACACTTCCTTTGTTACTGTTATGATCTACCGTCAGTAATACATGATTCCATTCTCCTGCTGGATTACATACATCCGATGTGGGTTGGACCATATCATAAAGCGCTCCAGCTTGATGGTATTTGGGATTTTCCAAAGCATCAGGATGTCGTTCATTATCGAGTATTTGGATTTCAGGACCAGTTAGATAAGGTTCTCCAAATTCTTTTCCTTCTTTAACACCCCAAAAAATACCACTATTCCCTGCTTCTGAAACCTTCCATTCTATCGATAAAATAAAATTAGTGAACTCATTATCCGTAACGATGTTTCTACCTCCATCACCGTAGTTTCTGTTTCCTTCTGGATTAAATACCATTATACCTTTTTCAACTGCCCATTCCATACCAATACTTCCTCCATTGTACTGGTGCCATCCATTAAAGGTTTTACCATCAAACAGGGAAGTCCATTCTTCAGTTACGTTTGAGGTTTTTACTTTTTGTGATTCTATATTTTTTTTCTTGTTCGGATTTCCTTGACAAGAAATTAGACCAAAAGATAGACATAGGACTGAGACCAATTTTTTCATAAATAATGATTAAAGGTTAAGTATTTTTTTAAGAAATTCAGGATCTGTAGATCCTCCTGCAAAGTCATCAAAAACTTTTTGGGTAGCTTCAATGATATGGTCCTTTATGAACGGAGCTCCCTCACGGGCACCTTGCTCTGGGCTTTTGATACAACATTCCCATTCCATTACTGCCCAAACATCGCAACCGTATTCGGTCAGTTTGGAAAATATTGTTTTGAAATCGATTTGTCCATCTCCAGGCGATCGATACCTTCCAGCTCTATCGATCCAGTCTCCATAACCACCAAAAGCACCTTTTTTACCGTTGGGTTTAAATTCTGAATCTTTTACGTGAAAGGATTTTATAAACTCATGGTAATGGTCGATGTAAGTAATGTAGTCGAGTTGCTGTAGTACAAAATGACTAGGGTCGTAAAGTATATTTACCCTTTTATGATTTCCCGTAGCTTTTAAAAAGCGTTCAAAAGTAACCCCATCGTGTAAATCTTCACCTGGATGAATTTCGTAACATAAATCTACACCATTGTCTTCGTATACGTTTAAGATGGGTAACCAACGCTTTGCGAGTTCTTCAAAACCCATTTCAACTAAACCTTTTGGTCTTTGAGGCCAAGGGTGCCACGTGTGCCAAAGAAGTGAACCCGAAAAAGTAGCCGAAACATCGAGTCCTAAACGTCGACTTGCAATGGCTGCTTTTTTAACGGTTTCAATAGCCCACTGCGTCCTTGCTTTCGGATTATTTTTATAAGCATCAGGCGCAAAGTTATCAAACATTAGGTCATAAGCCGAGTGAACGGCTACTAACTGTCCTTGTAAGTGGGTGGAAAGTTCGGTAATTTCTAGCCCATAAGAATTGACTTTTCCTTTAAGCTCATCACAGTATGTTTGACTCTCGGCAGCTTGGTCTAAATCTATTAGAAAGGTTTCCCATGTTGGGATTTGTATTCCTTTATAACCTAGGTTTGCAGCCCATTTGCACATCCCATCAAGGGAGTTAAAAGGTGCTTCTTGGTCTACAAATTGTGCTAAAAAGATAGCGGGTCCTTTAACTGTTTTCATGAATTAGTATTTTATAAATTCACCCATGTATTGTCCTTTGAATGGGACTCCAAAACTTTTTCTATGAAGAGCATTCCTCGAACTCCTTCATGTAGTGTCGGGTAAGCACCTTCATCGTGATTTTCGTTTCGTAAAGCTTTGGCAACCCCGTTGTAAATATTCCCCATCGAATCAAAAATTCCTTCTGGATGACCAGGTGGAATTTTACTGCTTTCCAGAGCAAATTCTGAAAGGTAAGCTTGACTGGGTTTTAAAACTTGCATCGGTTTATCTTCTGTAAGATAGATAAGTCTATTAGGGTTCTCTTGTTGCCACTTCAAACTGCCTTTGCTTCCATAAATTTGAACACTAAAATTGTTTTCTTCAGCCGTAGCAATTTGGCTTGCTCGAATAACCCCTTTACAATGTTTTGACATTCTTACTAAAACGGTTCCATCAACATCCAAAGGGTTGTTGTCGTAAAGTGTATTTAAATCTGCAAGAAGTTGTTGTACTTCCATTCCGGTTACATATTCGAGCATGTCAAAAGCATGTGTTCCGATGTCTCCAATACAACAACTGGCTCCTCCTTTTTCGGGATCCAAACGCCATACCTTAGCCCGTTCTTCGAGCTCGTGAATTACAGGATTGATCCATCCTTGGTAATATTGAAGGTCTACTTTTTGGATGGGACCCAAAACCTCTCTTCGAATCATGTCTTTCATCTGACGAACCATGGGGTACCCGGTGTAGGTGTAGGTTACAGCAAAAACAGTTTGTTTTTCTTTTTGTAAGGCTTCCAACTCTAATGCTTCTGAATAGGTTGTAGTCAATGGTTTTTCACAAATTACATTAAATCCATTTTCCAAGAGTTTTTTTGCCATAGGGAAATGCAAAAAATTTGGCGTCAAGATCGAAATTACTTCCATGCGTTCTTCAATAGGAAGTTTAAGCTCTTCTTCGATAAGGATGTCAAAACTATCATAAGTTCGATTCAGCGGAACTCCAATGTGATCTGCAAAAGTGTTATTTTCCTTTGGGTTTGGATTGAAACACCCTCCTACCAATTGATAGCGATCAAACATGTTTGATGCAATTCGATGAACAACTCCTATCAAAGAGTCTCCGCCCCCTCCTAAAATTCCTAAACGTATTTTATCACTCAATTTTATTCTTCTTTAAGTTCAATAATTTCATTTTTAAATATCAGCATAAACAGTACCATAACTCCAACTGCAAATGCAGCAGGGAGCATCCAAATAATTTCCCAGTCATGCATTCCATCTTCAAGGATGTATTGATCTGATATTTTTCCAGCGACCCAAAATCCAATTAACATTCCAACACCATAAGTTGCTAAGGTAATCAAACCTTGAGCCGCACTCTTTATTTTTTCACCTGCCTTGAAGTCTGTGTAAATTTGCCCAGAAACAAAGAAAAAGTCGTAACAAATTCCGTGTAGTGCTATTCCAATAATTAACATAAATGTAAGTTCTCCTGCGTTTCCGTATGCGAATAAGCTATATCGAACTGCCCAAGCCAACATTCCAACCAGGAGTGTTTTTTTGAATCCAAATTTTTTGAAGAAAAAAGGAAGTAAAAGCATAAAGAGTACCTCACTTACTTGACCTAAGGTCATTTTCCCGGTAGGGTTTTCCATGCCTAATTCAACCAAGAAAGGATTGGCTTGTTGGTAATAAAAAGCCAAAGGAATACAGATTAGAATAGATGTTGTAAAGAACATTAAGAAATTACGATCTTTTAAAAGTTTAAGGGCATCTAATCCCAGAATATCGGAAATATTTACAGCATTTCCCTCAGGTTTAGAAGGGGGAGTTTTTGGAAGTGTAAAACTTATCAATCCTAAAGTTAAAGAAGCAATTGCAACCATAGTGAAAGTGTTACTCAAAGCCCCTTCATCAATAGCTGTTGAAGAGTCCCAATGGAATATGTAGCTGATTACCAATCCAGCAACAATCCATCCTATGGTTCCAAAAACTCGAATGAATGAAAATTCTTTTGCTGGGTCTTTCATTTGAAAAAAGGATACCGAATTAACCAAAGCAAGAGTAGGCATATAGGCAACCATATAGCCAAAAACTAATGGATAGAAAGCCTCAAAAGATGTTGCTTGTGACATAAAATACATTAAGGCTGCACCTATAAGATGTAAAGTTCCTAGTATTTTTTCTGCATTAAAATAGCGATCCGCAATTAAACCAATAAAAAAAGGAGCAATTATTGCACCCCATGATTGCGTTGAAAAAGCCATCCCAGTTTCGGCTCCTGAGGCTCCTAAATTATTTCCTAAAAAAGTCCCAAGGGTTACAAACCAACCTCCCCAAATAAAAAATTGGAGAAACATCATAAGAGATAGTTGAAATTTTGTTTTAATATTCATAAAGTTTAAATTTTGTTAGCTTAATTCTTGAGCAGTTTTGATTAACAAGTCTCTTGTGGCAATTATCCCAGCTTCTTCACTCAGAATGCTACCTTCATATTCAACTCCAATATAGCCATTAAATTCAGCATTTTTGACTAGTTGAAGCATTCGTTTATAATCGGTGTGGATTTCATTTCCTTTTGAATCAAAATCATGTGATTTTGCACTTACTGCAAAGGCACGGGGCATTAATTCTTTTACCCCTTGATATCGATCGTATTCTTTGATACATTTCGCACCCCAGCGCGCTCCTCCTTCTCGTTCTAGACAAAAGTTTCCAAAGTCGGGAAGTGAACCACAATTAGTAAGATTTACATTGTTTAATACTTGCATTAAAAGTCCAGCGTCAGAAGATAAATACCCGTGGTTTTCAACAATAATATTGACGTTGTATTGGGCAGCATAGGTACCTAGGGCAGTTAAACTCTCAGAAGAATTTTCTACCCAAGCATCTCGATCAGTTACACCAAAAAGATTGATTCGTATGGAATGACAACCCATTGCTGCCGCTGTTTCTACCCATTTGTGGTGATTATCAACCCCTTTTTTACGTTCAGTAGCAGAAGAGACAGAAAGATCTCCTTCCCCATCAATCATGATTAAAAGATTTTTAAGCTCATGCTCTGCTGCCAGTTTATTGTTTTTTTGAATAAACTTATTAAGTGCAGCAGCTTGATTTTTTGATTTTGTAACATCTGTATAAAGTTGATTTACATACTCCAGACCTTCAAATCCATATTCTTTTGCTTTTGTTGCAAACCCATAAGGATTCATTCCTTCATAGCGAATTGCTTTATTCAAGGACCATTGTGCTAAAGACAATTTAAAAAATGGCTTGGAGTTCAGTGCCCATTCCGATGGATTTGAATCCAAGTTTAGATTATCGAATGCTAAAGCACCCACTGTACTTAAACCTAATCCTGAAAATATACTTTTAGCAATAAAATTTCTTCTTTTCATACGGTAGCTTTTTACTTTAGATAATTGTTTTTAAGTGATTTACAAACTATCTAAATCAGTTTGTATTCTTTATCATCTAAATCATTATCCAATCTAACACTAAACATTTTTAAAATGTATTAATATGTCAATTGAGTGCATTTTTTTAAAACGAAAACGTTTTAAATTGTTTTTATATTTAAATCTATTCAAAAATATGTCATATTCACAATCATTGTTTCTATATTTAGTGAATTCAAAAATCTTGTTATGAACATAAATAATAATATCACTGAGTATGATGCCATAGTCGTTGGAACAGGAATAAGTGGAGGATGGGCAGCTAAAGAACTGACTGAAAAAGGATTAAAAACCCTTGTTCTTGAACGTGGAAGAGATGTCAAACATATTGATGACTATCCAACAATGAATAAAGATCCTTGGGATTTTCCTCACGGTGATGTTATCACTCAAGAGACCAAAGAACGTCAATCCAAACAAAGTAGAACAGGATATACTACCAGAGAATCAACCAAACATTTTTTTGTGGACGACATTGATCATCCGTACAACGAGACTCAGCAATTTGATTGGTGTCGTGGATATCACGTTGGAGGAAGGTCTTTGACGTGGGGAAGACAAAGTTATCGTCGAGGCGAAGTTGATTTTGAAGCCAACGCTAAAGAAGGAATTGCGGTAGACTGGCCCATCAGATATAAAGAAATTGAACCTTGGTATAGTTATGTAGAACGTCATGTAGGAATTAGTGGTGAGAGTCTGAACTTGCCTCAATTACCTGATAGTGTGTTTTTGAAACCTATGGAATTGTCTTGTGTTGAAGATCACTTAAAAGGGTCTATTGCTGAAAAATATGATGACCGATTATTAACCATAGGTCGTGTTGCTCACATTACAGAGGGAACGAAACCGGGTGCGGGAAGAATTTCATGCCAATATCGAAATCGCTGTTCAAGAGGATGTCCATTTGGAGGATATTTCAGTAGTAATTCTTCTACACTTCCTATGGCAGAGGCCACTGGTAATATGACAATGAGAGCTAACTCTGTAGTACACGAAGTGCTTTATAATCCCGAGACTAAAAGGGCAACAGGGGTTCGAGTAATTGACGCTCATACTAAAGAATCAATTGAATTCAAAGCTAAAGTTATTTTCTTGTGTGCTTCCGCAGTAGCTAGTACAGCAATTTTGATGCAATCAAAATCTGCAGCCTTTCCTAACGGAATGGGAAATGCTTCCGGCGAATTAGGACATAACATTATGGATCATCATTTCCAAGTTGGTGCACGAGCTGATGTTGAAGGTTATGAGGACCAATATTATAAGGGTAGAAGACCCAATGGAGTTTTCATTCCACGATTTAGAAATCTAGGAGGCAAAACCAATCAAAAAGACTTTTTGAGAGGCTATGGTTATCAAGGAGGGGGAGGTAGAGGCTCTTGGACAGAAAATGTTAAAGAAATGGCTTATGGTTCTGAATTCAAAGAGGCAATCCTTAACCCAGGAGGTTGGACTATTGGCTTGAATGGTTTTGGGGAAGTTTTACCCTATCATGATAACAAAATGACCTTGGATTATGATAAACTTGATCAATGGGGTCTTCCAACGGTTACCTTTGATGCAAACCTTGGTGAGAACGAGTGGAATATGCGTAAAGATATGCAAGAACAAGCCATGGAAATGCTAGACAATGCAGGATTCAAGAATGTAAAAGGCTATGATAATAACTATCATTTGGGTCTAGGAATTCATGAAATGGGAACTGCACGTATGGGACGTGACCCCAAAACTTCGGTTTTGAATGGAAATAATCAATTGCACGAGGTGCCAAATGTATTTGTTACCGATGGAGCTGCAATGACTTCCGCAGGGAATGTAAACCCATCCCTAACCTATATGGCATTGACTGCTAGGGCAGTAGATTTTGCTGTAAAAGAACTAAAAAAAATGAACCTTTAAAAGCCTTTATCATGCAAAGAAGAACCGCATTAAAAAATATAGGACTCTCATTTGGAGCCATCACGCTTAGTTCAACAGTAGTGAGTCTTTTTGAAAGTTGCCAAACTTCTCAAGCTCATTGGACTCCTGAATTTTTCACATCCGAACAAGCTCAACTTGTAAGTAAAATTGTGGATGTGATGTTGCCTAAAACCCAAACTCCAGGAGCAAAAGAACTAAACATTTCACAATTTATGGATGGTTTTATGGCTCATGTTGTAAGTCCGGAAGATCGCGAGTTCGCACAAATAGCAATTCCTGTTGTTTCAAAATTATTTCTTGAAGCTTCTGGTAAAGCAAAAGTGACTGAGATTTCCAATGAGGATGTCGATGTGCAATTGAATCGTTTTTTAAGAGCAGATAAAGCTACTCAAGAAGCACGTCAACAAGCACTTGGCACCTGGTCTGAAGCTATCTCCAATGTTGAAGCATCATCAATTCCAGAAGAGGGGGTGGCACATGAAATGATTAATAGTCTGAGAAGTTTAGCCGTTTATGCGTATAAAAATAACGAGATAATTGGAGAGACAGTATTAGCTTATGCGCCTGTCCCTGGAGAGCAAAAAGGATGTATTAGTTTAGAGGAAGCTACTGGAGGCAGAGCTTGGTCTTTATAAAAGTATAATACAAATTTTATTGTTTTGAAAGAGTGCGCAAGTACTCAGCAATTGCTCGAGCTTCTTCTTCACTCAAATTCTGATTCAACATTTGGATGTTATTGTACTCTTTGAGTAGTGCAATGGCAATAGGATCTTTTTTCAACATTTCTGTTGGATTTAAAAGCAGATTCATTACCCATTCAGGTGAGCGTCTTTCATAAATTCCATTCATTCCTGGGCCAATAAGTTTTGCTTTGGGTTTATGACAGGAAGTACATTTTTGTTTAAAAGCTGCAGCACCTTTTTCAGCCATTTCTTGATCAATATCTTCATCAAAATTCATACTGCTTATTGGTCCAATTCCTTTATTGGATAAATCAATAGGCGTGGTTCCTTTTTGACTTACGGGCTTCTTAGATTCTGTTTTTTTAGTACGGTTATATTTAAAACTTTTTTTCTTTTCATTTCCACCACAGGCAGATAGAATTATAATAAAAGCGAGTAAAATGATTTTTTTCATTAACTATTTATAATTTATTAGGGTTATCTACTTTTCAAAATCATGTAATAAAATTTTAGTTGGCTGATTTTCAGGGTCAGGTTTTTTAAATTATCTTAATGAATAGCTTCATGTCCTCGAACGCCAGTACTCATACGTATAGCGTCCTCTACATTGTAAATGAATATTTTTCCATCACCTACCTCCCCATCAGAACCACATTTGAGAATTACATTTACGCACTTATCGAGATTTTCATCACTTACAACACACATAATCATGGTACGTTGTTGCAGGGTTAATGATTGTTCTGTCCCTCTGTATATCTTAGTAAAACTTTTTTGAAGTCCAGTTCCAGAGGCCGGTAAAACAGTTAAACAAGGAATGTCAACATCTTTAAGTCCTTGTTGAATTGCTTTGAGTTTTGAGGGACGTATGATAGCTTCAATTTTTTTCATTTTCAAAGATTTTAAAGTTTACAATTTATTCATAAGTTGAATAAGACTCTACACCAAAAGAAGCAGCATCTATTCCTGCGATTTCTTCTTCTCTAGAAACTCGAATACCAAGAGTTTTGTCTATTAATTTCATTAATACGAAAGTTACAACAAAAGAAAAGACTATAATCGTTAATACTCCAATTAATTGAGTTAGAAAAAGTGAAGACCCACCTCCAAAGAAAAGACCACCGTCAGCAGCAAATAGACCAACTGCAAGAGTTCCAAAAAAACCGTTTACTCCATGAACTGCAACTGCTCCTACGGGATCATCGACCTTAAATTTGTCAACATAAATTACAGCTACATCAACTAGAACCCCTGCAACAGTACCGATAATTATTGCTGAGAGTGGTTCTACTACATTACAACCAGCTGTTATTGCTACTAAACCTGCCAAAATCCCGTTGATTACCATAGTAATATCAACTTTACCGTATGAGTAAAAGGTGTAAATCATAGTAGAAATTCCACCAGCCGCAGAGGCTAAAAAGGTATTGACAACTACTGTTCCAATCAATTCCCAATTTCCGACAGCTCCCAAGGTTGAGCCTGGATTAAATCCAAACCAACCAAACCAGAGTATAAATCCTCCAATGGCAGCTAAGGGTAAGTTATGTCCTGGAATTGTATTTGTAGTTCCATCTTTTCGATATTTTCCGATTCGAGGTCCCAAAACAATAGCAGCAGCCAAGGCTGCAAAACCACCCATAGCATGAACTGCAGCAGATCCTGCAAAATCATTAAATCCTCTTGAGGCTAACCATCCATTTGGATTCCAAACCCAATTTGCTACTAAAGGGTAAATGATTGCACAAAAAACAATTACATAAACCGTGTAAGAAAGTAGTTTCATTCGCTCGGCTAAGGCACCAGAAACGATTGATATTGCCGCTATTGCAAAGCCCAATTGGATGAACCAAAAAAGCTTATTGGAAACATTTAAACCTAAACCTAGGTCACTATTCATAATTCCAAAATCCAATGCAAACCATCCGTTTGATGCCCCGTAGGCAATTCCAAAACCGATCACAAAAAAGGCAATTCCCCCAAAAATTACATCAATGATGACTTTAGCTATGATACTCATTGCATTTTTTGAACGAACAAAGCCAGCTTCTAACAAGGCAAACCCTCCTTCCATAAAAAAGATTAATGCTGCACAAAGGGCTACCCAAACAGTATCAATAGCGAGCGATAGATTATTTTGGTCTTTTATAATTTCTGTTAATTCTTCCATCATCTTAATAAAAATATTTTAAAATAAAATGAAGGTAATTAATTATTCAAATAAAGTGTCAAGGTGTTATATTAACCTTAAAATAATTACGAAATAATCATTTTTGACGAGGTATAATTTCGGATTTCGAAATTTATTTTCTTTTTGAGGATTCCAAACCTTTTTGATTTGATGTATTCATTACATCAATAATTTTTATTTTCAATATTGCATCAAATTGATAAACGGTCTCTATTAGCAAACTAAGGTTTTAGAGGAAAAACTTTCCCTTTTTCTATACAGGAATCCCAATTTATAAGTGGTTTATTTGCTACCCAGTCCAGAAGTGTTTCACAAGGAAAGCCATGACTTACAATCAGTATTTTCTTACCATTGTATTTTGTGTTGACTTCAAGTATAAATTTTTTAAGTCGCTCAAGCGCACTTGCAGGAAACTTTCTCCATTTGGGAAAACGTAGTCGGTTTCAGGATGGTTTTTTAAATGCTCATTCGATGATTCATATGTTGATTGATCAAAGTCACCTAAATCAATATCAATTAATCTCTTGTCTAAAAAAAAATCACATTGAGAAGTTTTTACAAAATAAGCTGCAGTTTCTTGTGTTCTCCTAAAAGGAGAAGAGAAAATTAACTCAAAGTCAGAATATCGCTTTGCCTCTTGCTCAACTGTTTTTTTCCCTTCAGGAATAAGCCCATATTGGATTTGAGTTTCCATTTTGCATGACTCAATTCCCAACTTATTATTTTTAGCCTTTCCATGTCTAACAATGTAAAAGTCATTTTTTAGGGTGATGTTCATCAGAGTAATAATTTAATTTTAGCCAAAATTGCAATGCAATTAAATCTTTCCAAAGATATTAGATTTTCTATTTAATCGAATTCAAAAATGGACATAATCATTTAGTTTTAATTTGAATTAGGATTTCTTGAGTAGAAAAAACCCCATATCTTTATAACATCAAAAAACAATCCATGGAGTGTAAACTCATTTGCTCCGATATAGACGGAACTTTATTGGATGCCAATCGACAACTTTCCAAAGAAACCATAGCGGCAGTTCAACGAGTAAAATCAAAAATTCCTTTTTTGTTAATCTCATCTCGTATGCCAAAATCCATGCGTTTACTTCAGTCAGAATTGGGTACAATGGAAACTCCTTTAATTGCCTATAATGGAGCTTTAGTTTTCGGATCGAAAGGAAATATTATTCAAAGTACTGAGATCCCCTATTGGATAACCCATGCAATTTGTAATTGTATCCCAGAATTTAAATTACACTTTAGTTTGTATCACCAAGATGAATGGATAGTGCCAACAATGGATTTTTGGGCAGAACGTGAAATGAATAACACTCGAGTATCTCCAAAGCTAAGTCCATTAGTTGATACCCTCGCTTTGTGGAAAAAGCAGCAAAAGGGATCTCATAAAATTATGGCAATGGGAGATTCTAAACATTTAGATTGGGTAGAACAATTTATTTCTAAAAATTATTCTAATCAGGTAAATGCATATAGATCCAAAGACACCTATTTAGAAATTTCAAACAATCAATTCGACAAGGCTTCGGCTTTAGCAAAACTTTTGAGTGCAGAATACCCTAATTTATCTATGGATGAGGTAATGGCTTTTGGGGATAATTACAACGACCAAACTATGCTCGAAAGTGTTGGTTGGGGTATTGCGGTAGCTAATGCAAAACCTGAGATTTTATTTTCAATCAAAACTCATACGCTGACTAACCATCAACATGGAGTGGCGTTTGCTATAGGGCAATACTGCTAAGCCAATTTTTTCTTTTGAGTTACTAAATATACTCCTGAGAAAACAAGAATTGTCGCTAAAATTTTCACAAAATCTATGGCATCATTTCCAGTGTATAAAGCGAACATTATTCCTATAAATGGCTGTAAATAAACAAAAGCGCCAACAGAAGTGGGCGATAAGGTTTTGAGTGCATAAACATTGAAGAGATAGGTTAAAAATGTAGTTCCAACTACTACAAAAGTCATTCGCCAAGTTGCTTCAAAGGGAAGAGAAGACCATTCTACTTCGATAAATTCATTAAAAGTAATGGGAAGATTCATAAACACACCTCCCAAAAACATCCATTTCATCAAAGTTATGGAACTGTATTTTTGAGTCATCGGTTTTATTAAAACCAAATAGGTCCCATAGCAAAGGGCGTTGATGAACATCATTGAATTTCCTAAAGGAATGTTTGGGGCATTAACACTAAAATTACTTCCGTTTAAAATAAGCAATAATGCTCCTCCAAAACCAATGAAGATCCCGATTCCTTTAGTTATTGTTATTTTTTCTTTCAAGAAAAATACGGAAAGAATCATAACCATAATAGGGGTAAGGGTAACAATTACTGAACTGTTGATGGGGGTTGATAAACTGAGCCCTTTGATAAACATTAGCATATTGAGACACATCCCAAAAAAAGTTGCAATTCCAATTTTTATAAAATCTTTTCGATCGATATTCTCTTTTGGAAAAAGAAGACTAACTGTCCAGAATAAAATTGCGGCACCAATAACTCGAAGTTGTACCAATCCCAATGCACCAATATATTTGGGCATTATGACTTTAGCGATAGTGTGATTTAGTCCATAAATAGTAGTTGCACTCAAGGCACATAAAATTGCAATAAACCGTTGTTTATCCATGAAGCGCTTTTTGAGCAGCTTCAATTGTAACAGCGGCATTGCCAATAAAAATCTCATCTTGGTAAATTAATACAGGACGTTTTAAAAAAGAATAATGCTCAAGAATAAGTGCTTTACTTTTTCTCTCTGAAACCTCAGCGGCTTTTATTCCTCGTTTTTTTAGTAATTGTGCATGAGAATTAAGTAATGCGGAATAAGATTTGGTTTTTGAAAACAACACATCAAGTTGCTCTGGAGTAATTGGGTTTTCTTTGATATTTATTTGTTTGATTGAATCGGGGAGTTTTAAAGTTTTTATGATTCTCTTACAAGTATCACAAGTCTTTAGGTAGTAAAAAATATCCATAGCAAGTTTTGTTTGAACAAAGAAAATCAATTTTCGTTAAATGGATTTAAAATATGGAGAAATCCTTCGAATCAATTACCTTTGACACATATAACTAAGTTGGTTTTATGAAAAATAAATTACGTTTTAATACCGCTACAATTCACGGGGGTCAGTCGCACGATCCGGCTTATGGAGCAGTAATGCCACCCATATATCAAACCTCTACTTATGCTCAAACTACCCCTGGAGGACACAAAGGATTTGAATACAGCAGAACCCATAATCCCACTCGACAAGCGTTAGAGAAATCTTTAGCTAGCATTGAAAATGGAAAACACGGTTTAGCCTTTGGTTCAGGTTTAGCAGCTATTGATGCTGTTTTAAAGTTGTTAAAGCCTGGTGATGAGGTTGTATCTACCAACGATTTATACGGAGGATCCTATCGTTTATTTACCAAAATTTTTGAAGGCTTTGGAATCAAATTTCACTTTATAGGAATGAGTGATGTCAACGAAGTAAACAAGGTCATAAATAAAAAAACCAAATTGATTTGGGTAGAAACTCCTACCAATCCCATGATGAATGTAGTTGACATTAAAGCAGTATCAGCGATTGCTAAAAAACATCAACTCCTTTTAGCGGTTGACAATACTTTTGCTTCACCCTATCTTCAACAACCTCTAGACTTTGGTGCAGATATCGTAATGCATTCTGCAACGAAATACATTGGTGGTCATAGCGATGTAGTATTAGGAGCATTAATTGTTAACGAAGATGATTTAGCAGAACGCTTATTTTTTATTCAAAATGCAAGTGGCGCAGTTTGTGGGCCTATGGACAGTTTTCTTACTCTAAGGGGAATCAAAACACTACATGTTCGTATGCAACGACATTGTGAAAATGGAAAGATCATAGCGGAATATTTAAAAAACCATCCTAAAATTGAAAAAGTATATTGGCCCGGATTTGACACCCATCCAAATCACTTAATTGCCAAAACTCAAATGAGAGATTTTGGTGGGATGCTATCTTTTATACCTGAAGGAGCAGATTTTGATGCCGCCATTAAGATAATAGAAAATCTAAAACTCTTTACTCTTGCTGAATCTTTAGGAGGAGTAGAAAGTTTGGCTGGACATCCAGCCAGTATGACCCATGCTTCGATTCCTAAGATAGAACGAGAAAAAAGTGGTGTGGTAGATTCGCTAATTCGACTGAGTGTTGGAATTGAAGATGCACAAGATTTAATTGAAGACTTAGAACAAGCCATTGGATAAACTGTTTTCTGTATCTTTATATATTATCAGATGTTTATGAAACTTCCCAAGGGAAAAAAAATATACTTCGCCTCCGACAATCATTTGGGTGCTCCAGACCCTAAAAGCAGTGCTCATCGGGAGCGTGTTTTTTTAGATTGGTTGAATCATATTCAACAAGATGTAGGGATTTTATTTTTACTGGGAGACCTATTTGATTTTTGGTTTGAATACAAAACAGTTGTTCCAAAGGGTTTTGTGCGCGTTCTTGGAAAACTTGCAGAACTTTCGGATCAGGGTACAAAAATTCATTTTTTTGTCGGAAATCACGACCTTTGGGTTCAAGATTATTTCCAAAAGGAATTGGGTTTTATTGTTCATCACTCAGCACAAGAATTTACGATTAACCAAAAAAAGTTTTTTATAGCTCACGGAGATGGATTGGGACCTAACGACAAAGGTTTTAAAAGAATGAAAAAGGTTTTTACCAATAAATTTTTTCAGTGGTTATTCCGATGGATACATCCCGATATTGGTATGCGTTTGGGCCAGTATTTATCGATAAAAAACAAAATAATTTCTGGTGATGAAGACATTGTATTTTTGGGAGAGGATAAAGAATGGTTGGTTCAGTACTCTAAAAAGAAACAAACAGAAGAAAAGAGAGACTTTTTTATTTTTGGACACCGTCATTTACCCTTAGACATTGCTATTGATGGCCAAGCACGTTATCTAAATCTGGGGGATTGGATAACTCATTTTACTTATGCCGATTTCGATGGAACAAATTTGGAATTAAAAAAGTGGCAACCCAAAATATGATTGAAAAGAAAAAACTAGTATTCGAGAAAACGGTTTTGGTAGGAGTTATTTCTGCTCGACAAGATGAAGACCAAGCCCTTGAATATTTAGCAGAATTAGGTTTCTTAGCTCATACGGCAGGTGGTGAAGTTATTAAACAGTACACTCAAAAAATCACACTTCCAAATCCAAAAACATTTATTGGAAGTGGTAAATTAATGGAAGTTCAAAGTTTTGTTGAAAAACACGAGGTTTCAACAGTTGTTTTTGATGACGAATTAACCCCAGCTCAACAGAGGAACATTGAGGAACTTTTAAAATGTAAAATCCTAGACCGTACTGGTCTAATCCTTGACATATTTGCACAAAGAGCACAAACCAGTTATGCAAGAACACAAGTTGAATTGGCACAGTATGAATATTTAATGCCCCGTTTAAAAGGATTATGGACACACTTGGAACGTCAAAAAGGTGGGATTGGAATGCGAGGTCCTGGAGAAACTGAAATTGAAACAGACAGACGTATTGTTCGAGACAAAATTGCGCTACTAAAAAAGAAATTACAAGTAATTGATAAACAAATGTCAACTCAAAGAGGAAACAGAGGAGCCTTAATTCGAGTTGCTTTGGTTGGATACACCAATGTTGGAAAATCAACTTTGATGAATACAATTGCTAAAAGCCAAGTTTTTGCTGAAAACAAATTATTTGCAACCCTAGATACTACTGTCCGGAAAGTAGTAATTGGAAATTTACCTTTTCTGTTAAGTGATACCGTTGGGTTCATTAGAAAACTCCCCACTCAATTAGTCGAATCTTTCAAGAGCACCTTGGATGAGGTTCAAGAAGCTGACTTATTGCTTCATGTTGTGGATATTTCTCATCCTAATTTTGAAGAGCACATTGAATCTGTGAATTTAATTTTATCTGAAATCAAAAGCCAAGACAAGCCAACCCTGATGGTGTTCAATAAAATTGACGCCTATAAACCCTTGATTATTGAAGAAGACGATCTGGTAACCGAAAAAACGTCAAGGCACTTTACTTTAAATGAGTGGGAACAAACTTGGATGTCTCGAATGAATGGTAATGCTCTCTTTATTTCTGCTACAAAAAAAGAGAATATAGAGCACTTCAGAAAAAAAAGCTATGCTGCCATACGAGACATTCATGTTAAACGTTTTCCTTACAATAACTTCCTATACCCAGAAGGACTAGAATAGTTAATTATTCACTAGATTAGATGTATATAAACCCTAAATTTATCTCACATGAAAAAAATCGTTACACTTTTTTTGTTATACTTATTTGTTAGTTGTAGTTCCGATGACCCTTCAGAAACCTATTTAGAAAAAGTACAATTGGTATTAAATCAAGATCCAACTTCAAACCCAGTTGAAGAATTTTCATTGTTTTTTGAAGATATTTCTTATGGACCCGAAACCCGAAATAAATTTGATTTGTTTCTTCCTCAAGATGAAAACGCCAAGGGCATTGTAGTTTTTTTTCACGGTGGAAGTTTTTTGTACAACGACAAAAGTGATGTTTACGAGGAACCTTATGTGGGGATTATAAAAGATCTTTTAAATCAAAACGTAGCAGTGGTTAATTCAAATTACAGTTTTTTGAATAGCACTAATAGTACAGGAGTGATAACAGCGCTTTCGGAGGGGAACATATTGTTGAATTATCTCAAAACCATTGCAGCTGATCTTTCATTGAATGCTGATAAAATAGTTTTAAGTGGTGCGTCATCAGGAGCAGGAATTGCTCTGTGGAATGGTCTGCAGGCAGAATATAATGACGGGGTTCTTGGAGTATTGGCTCTTGAAACTCAGAGCAGTTATAATTTGTACACATGGGAAAATTTATTCTCGGGACTCACTATCGATGCTGTGACACAAAATAATTCAGACTTTCAACTGCTTTTTTCCCTTTTTTATGGGGGTTCTAAACCAACTCAAGAACAACTAGACCTTGTTGATTTTATTGAATTTATTGATTCGAGTGATCCAGAGCTTTATTTGTACAACAATACGGGGAGTCAATTTTTAACTTCATCTGGAGAAATAGATTTAAATGTTTTATATCACAGTGTATTACATTCCGATGCTTTGCGGGGAAGAGCAATTCAGGAAGGTTTAGGATTTTCAGGGGCTTTTGCTGAAACTCCTGATGCTTTTATTTTACGGTTATTTGAATAATTTATTTGTTTCCTTTCCAAATGTACAATTTTCCAAAGCTGAATTAGGAAGAACTTTTGCAGGAAAAGCCTATGATTCTTTTAATGGGGAACGCAATATTGTTTCACGTGACACCTATAATTCCCTGTGGCTTAGCTGCAGCACTTTTTCTGATTTTAAATCCATGGTTTTACCTCAGGAGAAAGGTATTGTTCAAGGAATTTTAAGGCGTAACTATTTTAATTCCAGATACATTTTAAAAATAAATAATCCAACTGATATAACATTTATTGACAGCCGTTGTGACCCCTTCTTTGAGGAAAACTTTGAGGCCAATCGTTTGGGGTTGTTTTATAAAAATGGCTGGTATAACTATGCGCATGAGGGAACACAATTTTGGGAAGTTTATGAAGATGAAAATTCTTTGGGTCAGTCTGTTCATATAGGTTCATATCGATCCGGCGATGTTTCTACGATTTCATGGCTCATTTCTCCTAAGCTGGATTTAAGCTCTCTTAAAAACCCTCAAGTTGCATTCCGAACCTCTGTAAGTTTTCCTGATTAGATTATTTTAGAGGCTTTGGTATCTTCTGATTGGAATGGACAGATTGAAGGCCTTGAAACTGCAACATGGAATTCGCTTTCAGCAGTAATAGCCTCAAAACATGATGAATCCAGAATATTTATTGATTCAGGTAATTTAAGCCTAAATTTTTATGGAAGAGAATTGTTTTTTGCATTTAAATATACAGGAAGTGGAAAAACTTCTCAAGATGGCACCTATGAATTGGATGATTTTCATATTTTTGACAAATAAATTTTAAATTTATAGACTATGTCTTATGTTATTCAAAAAGTACTAGCATTAATTGTTGAGCTTATCAACTTAATACTTCTTAATTTTTCTTAGGAAAGAAGTCGCCCAAACAATTTCAATTTTTAGTTTTCATCCAAAAACAATCGGGAGTAGATTTATACTCAAATGATATATTCTTAAAAGATCAACAGGTTTTTTTCTAAAATAAAAATCTAGTTATTCCTTGAATTAAAATTGATTCTAAAAGTGTGATCACTTTTTTTTATTTAAAACAGTTGCATTGGCTTGATCGGTTGGTAAAACAGTTATGTCGGCTATGGTTACATGTTTAGGAGCATGAACCATAAAGGCTATTGTATTGGCAATATCCTCAGCTTGTAGGGCTTCTAATTGGCTGTAAACGCTTTTTGCACGATTAACATTACCCTTAAAGCGAACTTCAGAAAATTCAGTTTCAACGAGCCCTGGGTGAACTGCACCTACTCGGATTCCTAGGGGATTTAAATCGATTCGAAGCCCCTGAGTAAAAGCGTTAAGCGCCGACTTACTTGCACAATAAACATTTCCTTTCGGGTAAACCTCGAGTCCTGCAATAGAACCAACATTAATGATGTGTCCTGATTTTCTTTCCGTCATAAAAGGTAAGATGGCTTTGGTTACATACATAACTCCTTTCACGTTCCCATCAATCATTGCATCCCAGTCATCTAAATTGGCCTCGATTACATCGTGAAGACCATGGGCATTTCCTGCATTATTGAGGAGCACATCGATGTTTTTAAATCTTTCAGGGAGGCTATCAATTGCCTTGAAAACTGAAGCTTTATCTCGTACATCGAAATTAAGTGTATGAACTTCGGTCGGAAGTTCTTCTTTTAATTGATTTAATCGTTCTTGTCTTCTTCCGCACAAAATTAGACGGGCACCGAGTGCAGCAAAATGTATTGCCGTAGCTTTACCTATGCCACTTGTAGCTCCAGTAATGAGTATGGTTTTATTCATGGTTATGGTACTTCATGCCCCAAACTAGCTTCTAAGAGTAAAAACCAGTCTTGGAGGGTTAATTTTATTTTTAAGGCCTCTAATGCCTTTTTTAGTCTTGTGGCTTGTGTTGTTCCGACAACTGGATAAATTTCTGCTGGATGTTTGAGTAACCAAGCTAGTAAAACCTGATCCTCAGTGGCACTGTAAATTTCACACATTTTATTCATCAAGGGTTTTAACCTTATTTTTTGTGGATGGTCATTTTTAAAATAATTTCCCAGTGGGCTCCATGCCATTGCACCTATTTGGTGATGCATCATATAATTGGTCGTTCCGTTGAACATAGCTTCAGGCTGGGTTAATGAACATTCTATTTGATTCCATTCAATCAAATTTTCAGAACGTAAAAGATCTTTTTGAGCTGGAGTAAAATTAGAAACACCAAAGCTTTTTACTTTTCCTTGAACTTTAAGTTGTTCAAGGGCAAGTGCAATTTCATGTGGATCCATTAAAGGGCTTGGTCGGTGCAAAAGCAGAACATCAAGATAATCGGTTTTAAGGTTTTGAAGTGATAATTCTACCGACTTTAGGATGTATTCTTTAGTGTAATCGTAATGTTTTACTGATAGCGGTCGTTCTGTGCTTGGAAGTTGGATTCCACATTTGCTGATAAATTGAACAGAAGATCGCTCTATCTGACTTTGCTTAAATGCGGCACCAAAGGCAGCTTCTGTTGTGTAGCCTCCATAAATATCGGCATGATCAAAAGTGCTAATTCCCATTGACAGGGCTTCAATAATTAGATCACTCATTTGGTCGGTAGAATAATTCCCCCCCCAAACACCCCAAGTCATTGTACCTGCAATTATTTTAGAAAATGAATTCATATTTTAATCTTTGCAATAATTCCTCCTAAATTTAGGTTTATTAGTGAATTCAGAGGAGTTTTTTTTCTTACAATTTTTAACCAATTATTAACAAGATTTCCCTGATAATTTTCACATTTTTGTATTCCTAAAATATTTATGTAACCTTATGGATAATAATAAAAACATAGACATTAGTGCTATCAACGAGAAAATCGAAAAGGAAAGTGCTTTTATTGATTTACTTACATTAGAAATTAACAAAGTAATTGTAGGTCAAAAACAAATGGTTGAACGCTTATTGATTGGTCTTTTGGGGCGAGGTCATATATTATTAGAAGGAGTTCCCGGTTTAGCAAAGACTTTAGCCATCAATACATTGAGCAAAGCGGTAAAAGCTGACTTTAGTAGAATCCAATTTACTCCCGATTTGTTACCTGCCGATGTTGTGGGAACTATGATTTACAACATTAAAGAAAATGATTTTTCTATCAAAAAAGGGCCCATTTTCGCCAATTTTGTTTTGGCAGATGAGATTAACCGGGCTCCAGCTAAAGTTCAATCGGCTCTATTAGAAGCGATGCAAGAAAAGCAGGTTACCATCGGAGACACCACATTTCCATTGAAGCAACCTTTTTTGGTAATGGCAACTCAAAATCCCGTAGAGCAAGAAGGTACATATCCCTTACCCGAAGCACAAGTAGATAGATTCATGTTAAAAACAGTTATCGATTACCCTACAATTGATGATGAACAACTGATTGTTCGTTCCAATATGAATGCCACCCAAGCTAAAATAAAACCTGTTGTGACTCCAAAACAAATTATTACCGCTCAGGACACTGTCCGAATGGTTTATATGGACGAAAAAATAGAAAAATACATTTTGGATCTGATTTTTGCGACTCGATATCCAGATCGTTATGGTCTCGAAAAAATAAAGCCTTTAATTAGCTTTGGAGCCTCTCCGCGTGGGAGTATTAATTTAGCAACTGCTGCAAAATGTCATGCATTCCTTAGACATAGGGGGTATGTAATTCCAGAAGATGTTCGAGCTGTGATTTTTGATGTTCTTAGGCATCGAATAGGACTAACCTACGAAGCTGAAGCCGAAAATGTTACAGCAGAAGATTTAATTAGCCAAATCATCAACGAGGTTGAAGTACCCTAGAAGATGGCCCTCTTAGGATTTTAAAAAAGGAACATTTGTTACCATGGACACCAAAGAACTTTTAAAGAAAGTTAGAAAGATTGAGATCAAGACGCGTCGTTTGAGCGATAATGTTTTTGGTGGAGAATATCACAGTACATTTAAGGGAAGGGGTATGACCTTTAGTGAAGTACGCCAATATCAATATGGAGATGATGTTCGCGCGATTGATTGGAACGTAACTGCTCGTTACAATGAACCTTTTGTAAAAGTGTTTGAAGAAGAACGAGAATTAACTTTGATGCTCTTAGTAGATGTGAGCGGATCAGAATTCTTTGGAACAGGAAAACAATTCAAAAGAGAGGTTTTGACTGAAATTGCAGCTACTCTCTCTTTCTCTGCTCTTCAAAATAATGATAAAGTTGGCTTACTGTTGTTTTCAGATCAAGTAGAGTTATTTATTCCACCAAAAAAAGGGAGAACTCATATTTTAAGAATCATCAGAGAATTGCTGGAATTTCATCCTCAAAGTAAACGAACAAACATTGGTAAAGCTTTGGAGTTTTTATCAGGGATTTTAAAAAAGAAAGCGATTGTATTTTTGCTTTCCGATTTTATTGATGATTCGTACGAAAAAACCTTGCGAATCGCAGCTAAGAAACATGATCTAACGGGGATTCGAGTTTATGATAAGCGGGAAGGTGAGATGCCAAACATAGGTTTAGTTCCAATGATTGATAGTGAGACTCAAAAAACACAGTGGGTCAATACTTCCTTAAAAGCAGTAAGAGATATATATCACACTAGCTTTCAGAAGCATGTGGATACATTCGAAAATCTTTTTAGAAAAAATGGTGCAGGAACACTTCATTGTAGTTTAGAAGAAAGCTATGTAAAAAAACTTTTAGGCTACTTTAAAGCCAGAATATAAAATGCGAAAGACTATAACACTATTTTTTTGTTTGGGATTGCTATTCAATCTAAGCATTGATGCCCAATCTTTTGAGGAGATAAAAGTAGCTGTAGATTCAACGGAATTTAAAATTGGAGAACAAATCAATTTTCATATCCAAATCAAAGCAGATAGCTTGTCTCAAGTACAATTTTCTGAACAACCTAATTTTGCTCCCTTTGAACTTTTGGAAGATTTCCCATTGGATACGCTTCGATCCCAAACTCATTACTTATTCAATAAAAAGTATTCTTTAATTCAGTTTGATTCAGGGAATTACTGGATTCCAAAACAGAAAATAAGCATAAACGGTGTCCCTAAAATAACGGATTCAATTTCAATAAGAATAAATACTGTCTTGGTAGATACTCTGAAACAACCCTTATTTGACATCAAGCCGCTAATCCCCCAGAAACGCGGATTTAAGAAATTAGTTCGTCAAATTGCTTTTTCCTTTTTTGTAGTTGCTTTATTGGTTGCACTTGGATTTATTTTCTTTAGGTTACGCAAGAAACTCGAAGAAAAAAGAAAAGAACTTCCTCCTTTTGATCGTGCTTTATTAGAATTAAAAGCACTAGAAGAGGTACGTCCGAGACTTCAAGAGGAATACAAAGATTATTATTCTAAGTTAACCGATGTAGTCCGACGCTATTTGGAAGAGGAGGCAAATGTTACTGCATTGGAAAGTACTTCAAGAGAGTTGCTTAACAAATTAGAATTGCTTAAAGATTCTGGAAAACTTGATTTAGATAATGAAACTCTTCGGTCATTAAAGCGCGTATTGGAAAATGCTGATTTAGTTAAATTCGCACTTTCAGCTCCAGAATTTGAGGTAGCTACAGGAGATAGAAATATTGTGGAGGATGTTGTAATTAAAACACAGGAAGCTCTTCCCGAACCTACCCAAGAAGAAATAGAAGCAACCGAAGCTTATCAAAAATTCTTAAACAAGAAAAAACGCCAACAAAGATTTATGATTGCCGGACTTGGGATTTTAGGATCAGCAATAATTGGAATTCTTATTGCCATTTTTACCTACGGATATCAAAATGTAAAAGATACAGTTTTTCAATATCCGACAAAACTTATGATGAACAATAACTGGGTTCAAAGTCATTATGGAACCCCCCCCTTATTGATTTCAACACCTAATGTTTTGGTTAGAACTGCAGAAACTCCTAAAGGGGTTACAGTATTTAAATCGGGCGATCCGTTGAAATCTTTTTTCGTTCAGTTGAGTTTTACAAAGTTGCCTCCTTCAGAATCCAAAGAAAAGAAAACAGAAGATCAAACCCAGGAGGAAGTACAAACTCTAATCAATGGAATTGTAGAAACCCTTGAAAAAGGGGGGGCAACTAATATGTTAATAGATACAGACCCATTTGAAATGAAAGATGGATCAAACGTTATACAACTTTCAGGAACCTTGGATCTTTTGAATCTAAAAACAGAGGAACGTACTCGATGCAGATTAAGTTCAATTATTTTGCCTTTTGAACAAGTTCAGATTGAATTGCGAATGCTTTATGCAAAAGAGGATCGATATGGAGATCAAATTGAAGCTCGAATTATAGAATCACTAGAAGTTTTAAAAGAATTATAACTGTGTTTGAAGGAATAGAATTAGCGAATCCAGAATATTTGTGGGTATTAACACTACTCCCTCTTGTAATTATATGGTATGTTTACAAGCGAAAAGAGCAACAAGCTCGACTTACAATTTCATCTTTAAAAGGATTTGAAGGCTCTTCTTCAAACTTGGCGCGCTTACACCCTATTTTATTTTTACTTCGACTTGTCTCTTTGACTTTTATAGTTTTAGCCCTAGCCCGACCGCAAACTATAGATATTTCAACACGGACTAAAACCAATAAAGGGATTGATATTGTGATGGCAATCGATGTGTCATCGAGTATGCTAGCCCAAGATTTAAAGCCCAATCGATTAAACGCTCTCAAAGAAGTTGCATCTGATTTTATAGACGATCGAACTAATGATCGAATAGGTCTGGTTGTTTATGCTGGAGAAAGCTACACTAAAACTCCAATTACAAGTGACAAAAGGATTGTTAAAAACGCTTTGACGAGTATTCGCTTTGATGGCGTAATTAATGACGGTACTGCCATTGGAATGGGATTAGCAACAGCAGTAAATCGCCTGAAAGATAGTCGTGCAAAAAGTAAAGTAATAATACTGCTAACTGATGGAGTTAATAACTCCGGGTTTATAGAACCTAAAATTGCAGCAGAATTAGCCGTAGAATTTCAGATTAAAACCTATACCATTGGACTAGGTAGCAATGGAACTGCAAAAGCACCTGTTGGCATTTTACCCAATGGGAAGTTTCAGTATGGATTAACAAAAGTTGAAATTGATGAAGAGCTCTTACAAACCATAGCAGATGATACAGGTGGTTTGTACTTTAGAGCAACAGACACCAAAAAATTAAAAGATATTTATGAAGAAATCAATAAATTAGAAAAAACAGAGATTGAAGAATTTAAATATTATAATTATGAAGAGAAATATAGGATACTCCTAGTTATAGCATTAGTATTACTTTTTTTTGAATGGTTATTAAAAAACACAATTTTTAAAAGTTTTATATAGTAATGTATCAATTAGACGCACCAATTTACTTTTATGCTTTTGCAATACTTCCGATATTGTGGATTGGTTTTTTTTGGTTATCTAGCTGGAAGAAAAAAGCTCAACAACAATTTGCTTCCACGAAATTAATGGATGTCTTGAGTCCAGAGCGTTCTCGTTTTAAGCCTTTACTGAAATTGATTTTAATCAGTTTAGGAATCAGCAGTTTGATTTTTGGATTGATAAATCCCAAGATAGGAACGCAACTAGAGACTGTCAAGAGAGAGGGTGTTGACATTGTCTTTGCAATTGATGTTTCTAAAAGTATGCTGGCTGAAGATATCGCGCCAAACCGAATTGAAAAGGCAAAACGTTTGGTTTCTGCGCTTCTAAATCAATTGGCAAGCGATCGTGTAGGCATTATCGCCTATGCTGCTCAAGCGGTTCCTCAATTGCCAATTACTACCGACTATGGAGCAGCTAAAATGTTCCTTCAGGCTTTGAATACTGATATGATTTCTTCTCAGGGTACTGCCATAAATGCTGCGATAGATTTGGCAGCAACTTATTTTGATGATCAAGATCAAACCAATCGAGTTGTTTTTATTTTATCAGATGGTGAAGATCATTCAGATAATGCGATAGCTGCTGCTGAGAGAGCAAAAAATTTAGGAATCAAAATTTACACCTTTGGAGTTGGAACAGAAAAAGGAGCTCCAATTCCAATAAAGAAAAATGGAATTGTTGAATCGTATAAAAAAGACGAAAAGGGTGAAGTAGTAATGACCAAACGAAACCCTGAGATGTTAACTTCAATAGCTAATAGCACAGAAGGAAGTTACATTGAAGGCAATGACACCCAAGTTGTTTTAGAATTCGTTTCCGAAACCCTGAAACAAATGGAAAGAAAAGAATTTGAAGCTAAAAAATTTGTGAGTTATAAAGATCGCTTTCAACCTTTTTTGATTGCGGGATTTCTGTTACTTTTGATAGAGATTTTACTGTTTGAAACTCAGACAAAATGGATTATGAGACTAAATCTATTCAATGAGAATAAAAAATAATGATGAATTTTAAATTTTTAAATCTAACTCTATTTCTTTTTACTTCAATTGGGATTTGGAGTCAGACTGAAGCATCTACTAATTTGATCGTGGAAGGGAATGATCTTCACAACCAAGAGGAGTATATTAAAGCCGAATCGGAGTATCGAAAATCCATTTCCCTTTCTCCGAACCGATCAGAAGCTTTTCATAATCTAGGAAATACAAATTATAGAATTGCAGATTATGATGAAGCAAGTCAACGGTTTTTCCAAACTCAAAAAAACGCTTCTTCTAAAGAAGAAAAACATTCTGCTTTTCATAATATGGGAAATGTTTATATGAAGCAAAAGGATTACGCCCAAGCAGTTCAAGCTTTCAGAAATGCTTTGAGGAACAATCCAATGGATGAAGAAACCCGATACAATTATGCACTTGCAAAAGAATTGTTAGAAAAAGAAAATCAAAATCAAGATCAGCAAAATCAAGAAGATAAAAAAAATCAAAACAAAGAAGAGGATCAAGATAAAAAAGGAGATAAAGAAGAATCAAAAGACAAAGGAGAGAAAAAAGAGAAAGAAGATTCTGAAGAAGGCGATTCCAAAGAAGATCCAAAGGAAAAACCTGAAGATAAGAAACCAAAAAACCCAGAAAAAGAGGGTGATGGTGATCAGAAAAAACAGTCACCGCCTCCCCCTAAACCAGGACAAATATCTCCAGAGCAAGTAAAAAGTCTTTTGGAAGCAATGAATAATCAGGAAAAAGGTGTTCAAGAAAAAGTTAATGCTCAAAAAGCTAAAGGTGTCCCCACCAAAACCAAAAAAGACTGGTAAATTTTTATGTTGAAAAAAATATTTTTATCAACGTTTCTCTTATTCCTAGTTTCACAATTAGGAGCACAAGTCACATTTCAAACAAAGGTGAGTAAAAATCGTATGGGCATAAACGAACGATTGAAGGTTAGTTTTGAAATGAATAAAAATGGAGATAATTTTAGGCCACCAAAATTTGAAGGCTTCCGAGTTGTGGGAGGTCCCAATCAATCAACCAGTAATACTTGGATTAATGGAAAACGTTCTTTCTCAAGAACCTACACTTATTTTCTTAATCCAACCCGAAAGGGTACCCTCAAGATAGGACAAGCTACAATTAAAATAGATGGGGAAATATACAAAACATCTCCTGCTCAAGTAGAAGTTACCGATGCAGTAAAAACCCCTAATCAAGGGGGTAATGCAGATTATATTGCCGATCAAAATGTACACTTGGTTGCTGAGGTTTCTAATGGCAGACCTTATTTGAATGAGGCTTTTACAGTTGTTTATAAATTATACTATACATCTCAAATAGGAATATCCAATGTCAATGAAGTAGAAAGTCCGAGTTTTGCTGATTTTTGGAGTCATTTGATTCCGATACAAAAACTCGAAATGAAGCAAGGAGTCTTCAAAGGAGAAACCTATAACTATGTTACATGGCGGAAAGCAGTTTTGTATCCTCAGAAAACGGGAGAGTTGGTAATTGAGCCTTTGACATTAAACATTAATGTGCAAGTTCCTTCAAACAGGCGTGATATTTTTGGACAAAGAATCAATAGACAGGTGCCTAAAGTTATTACTGCTGGTAAAAGAATAATCAAGGTTAAACCTCTGCCAGAAAAAAATAAGCCGATTGGTTTCACTGGTGCGGTTGGTAGTTTTGACTTGAGTTATAGCCTGAATAAAAAAGTGTTAAAAGCCTCAGAATCTTTTCAAGCAACCCTGAAGGTTTCAGGTAGGGGAAATTTAAAGTTATTTGGGCTTCCCAAGATTACAGTTCCAGCTACTCTAGAAGTATATGAACCAGAACATACTGAAAGTATTAAAACCAATCTTTTGGGAATGCAGGGAAGTATTCAAGACACCTATACTATTGTACCTGAATTTCAAGGAAATTATCCTATCCCTGGAGTTTCATTTTCTTATTTTGATCCCAATAAACAAAGTTATGTAACTCTTTCGTCAAAAGAATACATGGTAAATGTTAATGAAGGTCCGTTAGCCGGAAAATCACCTAAGGGTGAAATTGTTTCAAACCTTTTGAAACCAAATTTAAATGATAAGCAATTCAATTTTATTGCTTTAGAAACGGATTTACAGCCCATTATAAAATCACAATCATTTTTTGGGAAACGTAACTTCTATTTAATGATATTTGTACCTTTTGTATCTTTGTTCTTGTTTACTATTTGGTTTAAAACACGATCTACAAGAAAGATTGACCCTGTAACTGAACGTCAAAAAACAGCCAATCGACTGGCAAAAAAATACTTAAGTTCTGCCAAGAAAGCCCTCAGAAAAAAAGAAGCGTTTTACGAGGCCTTAGAACGAGCTTTACACAACTATTTAAAAGCAAAATTGCGGATTGTAACTGCGGATTTCAGTAAAGACAGAATTATCAGTTTATTGAAAGACAAGAAAGTGGAAATTAATCTAATTAAAGAATTTGTTGCTTTACTTTCTGATTGTGAGGCTGCTCGATATGCTCCAACAACTTCGGTTCGTATGCAAGAAGATTTTGATCGCGCTTCAAAACTAATTTCTAAAATGGACAAGCAATTATGAAAATAAAAAATTTGTTTATCGGATTTCTTTTTGTTAGCACATTTTTATTCTCTCAATCACCTAATTTACTTTTTGATCAAGGAAACAAGGCTTACAATCTTGGAGATTATAATGAAGCAGTTGCTCAATATCAAGAGGTTTTAAAAACGGGAGTTCACAGCTCAGAATTGTACTTTAATTTAGCCAATGCATACTATCGTTTGGGAAATGTTGGGGAAAGCATTTTTTATTATGAAAAAGCCAAACAGTTGGATCCAAAAAATAATGAAATTACTACAAATCTCAAGTTTGCTCAAAACATGACACTTGATGCTATAGAAGTTTTGCCAGAATCAATTTTTAATCAGGTCAATAATGAAATTTTATCTTGGTTTACAATGACTCAATGGGCAAAAATAATCATATGTATTGCTTGGATTATGGTAGTATTGTTTGTTTTGTATTTGTGGAACACTAATGGATTTTGGAAACGACTATACTTTAGTTCTTTTTGGATAGTCACTCTTTTTTTTGTGTCTATATTCATCTTAACTTATACCCGAAATTTAAAACTTGAAAATGAATTATCAGGAATTGTTTTTGAAGCTAAAATTAATATTTGGGGGGAACCAAATGATCGATCAGAGGTTTTGTTTGTTCTTCATGAAGGAACCAAAGTTGAGGTTCTGGATGAGTTAGCCCAATGGAAGAAAATAAAAATTGTTAACGGTTCAGAGGGATGGGTTTTATCATCATCACTAAGAATGCTAAACTAGTTTTTTAGGTAGTAATTCTTTTTTATCAAGAAACCATTCAAACACATAGTTGCCAATCGATTTCACAGGTTCATAGAATCGAGAATTTTCTATTATATCTTCATTCATCATGGAAAATAAAAATTGAAATTGGTCCATTATCATGAAAATGGCACTAATAATCAACACAAACTTTATTCCTCCGAAGACAGCTCCTAAAATCCTGTTGATACCACCTAAGGCTGCCATTTTCAGAACTCTAGTTAAGAATTTAGCAAGTAAATTTATTCCAATAATTATTGCAATAAATGTAAGTGCAAAAAGAACTCCTGCTGGAGGAATTTGATCGTTGTCAACAAAGCTTTCTAAAAGTATTCCTAAAGAAGAAGAAAATAATAAGGCTCCAATAAGACCTAAAATTAAGGCAATTAGTGAAGCAACTTCAACGATGAAGCCTTTAGAAAAACCTTTGAAAGCCCCAAAAAAGACTAAACCTATAATTGCGATGTCAATATAATTCATTAAACGAATATAAAGATTTTTTACACATTTTATTCTCTCTTTTGTGGAATGACATATCTTTGTTTTATGCACAAAGTACCATCAAGAAACCAAGAATTAAAAGAGCGTTGGCAAACACTTGTCTCTTTATTGACTGAACGTTTTTCTGAAACAGAAACAATTGATATTGAGGGGATTTTATATTTGATAGGTATTCAAGAATTGGGTCAAATTCACAATAGTTTTAAAAAGGATGATAATGTTGATATCATTCACATAGGTATTTGTTCTGTATTAGAACCTTTTGGGTATTATGAGTTCGATTACTTCGATGATGAAGGTTGGCCACATTTTAAACTTGTTGAAGAATTACCTCCATTAAAGCCGGGAGAACAAAGTGTCTTAATGAAAGATGCAGTAGTGCATTACTTTATTGGAAAAGGATTAATTCAATAGTATATTCGTATTTTTGTAGTATGATCGAAATCGTAAAAGAACACTTAGAGAAAGTAGCTCAATTTCAAGCTAAAGGAGCAGAGGAAATCGAACAGTTTAGAATATCTTATTCTGGTAAAAAGGGAATTCTGAATCAACTCTTTGCATCATTTAGAGAAGTTCCGAACCAGGAAAAGAAAGAATTTGGTCAAATTTTAAATCAATTAAAATCTGCAGTTTCAGATAAAATAGAAGTTTTAAAGTTAGGTCTCAAATCGAATTTAAGTTCTGGGATTTATGGTGATTTGTCTCGTCCGGCCTTTCCATCTTCTTTGGGGAGTCAACACCCATTAACAGTTGTGAGAAACCGCATTGTTGATATTTTTTCTCAAATTGGGTTTAACATTTCAGAAGGACCCGAGATAGAAGATGACTGGCATAATTTTACGGCATTAAACTTGCCAGAGTACCATCCTGCTCGTGATATGCAGGACACCTTTTTTATTCAAACGGATCCAGATATTTTGTTGCGAACACATACATCTTCTGTGCAAGTGCGGTATATGGAAAACAACCAACCACCTATTCGGACTATATCTCCGGGAAGAGTTTTTCGTAACGAAGCAATATCAGCCAGAGCACATTGTATCTTTCATCAGGTTGAAGGTTTATATATTGATAAACAAGTTTCTTTTGCTGATTTGAAACAAACCTTGAGTTATTTTACAAATAGCTTATTTGGAAAATCAAAGATACGATTACGGCCTTCTTATTTTCCTTTTACTGAACCCAGTGCTGAGGTTGATATTTATTGGGGATTAGAGACAGAAGTTGACTATCGAATAACAAAAGGCACAGGGTGGCTGGAAATTATGGGTTGTGGAATGGTTGATCCTAATGTTCTTAAAAACTGTGGTATTGACCCCGAAGAGTATTCGGGCTATGCATTTGGAATGGGAATTGAGCGAATTGCGATGTTATTATACCAAGTGAGTGATATTCGAATGTTTTTTGAGAATGACATTCGTTTTTTAAAACAATTTAAGCCAACACTTTAGTCAAGCTTTTTTACTAATTTATCAAATATTTTCTGAGCATTTTTCCTCTCATAAAGAATCAAATATACAGCTTCAATGATGGGTGTTTGTGTTCTAAATTCAGAGTTAATGATCCGTGCAGATTTAGAGGCAAAATAACCTTCAGCAATCATACTCATTTCTAACTGAGCTGCTTTAACAGTATATCCTTTTCCAATCATATTTCCAAAGGTTCTGTTTCTACTAAAAACAGAATAGCCAGTTACCAATAAATCTCCTAGATAGGCTGAATTATTAATGTTTCTTTTCATTTTATGTACATCCTTTATAAAACGTTTTGTTTCACGAATGGCATTACTCATCAAAACACTTTGAAAATTATCTCCATAGCCGAGACCATGAGCTATTCCAGCTGCTATTGCATATATGTTTTTTAGCATTGCTGCATATTCAGTACCAATAATATCATTTGAAACCTTGGTTCGTATATACTTTGTTTTGAGCATAGCTGCAATACATTTTGCAAAAGTCTGATTTTGGGATGCGACAGTTAAATAAGAAAGTTTTTCCATGGCAACTTCTTCAGCATGACAAGGACCGCAAATAACTCCTATTCTATCGAGTGGAACCGCAAAGTCTTCATGAAAAAAAGTACCGGGAATTTTCATGTTTTCCGGAATAACCCCCTTTACTGCAGAGACAACAATTTTATTTTTTAAAGAAATTTGAAGTTTTGAAAACTCCTCTTTGATGAATGCAGACGGAATGGCAACAATAATAATGTCTGCTTTTTTGACTACATAATTAATATCTGTACTTATTTTTAGTCGTTTGGTATTGAGATTTGTTGAGCTTAAGTAAGCTGGGTTATGTTGGTTTCGTTCAATGAATTCTTTGTTTTTTTCACTACGCATATACCATCCTATATTGCGTTTATTAACCATAAGGATTTTGATTAATGCGGTTGCCCAACTTCCTCCCCCAAGAACAGCTACTTTAAGCTTATTCTTTAAGATGATGTGCTTGAATTCTGGTTTTTTGGCTGTGATCATAAAAACTCAGTATCCTATAAATGATTATCAACAAATATATTTACAACCAAGTATTCCAAGGAATTCTTGATAACAATAGTAAGAGTCCTAGAAAATAGAATATTCCAATTCTTGAAAACTTCTTAACATCTAACGATTGTCTTTTGTGCATCGACCAACCCATGGTAATCAGCACAATTGCTATTAGATTGGTAATGGGATGTTCTACAAGATACAAGCGTGCTTGAGAATCTTTCATTACTCCCATGCCTAATGCACTCCATTTCCCGAACCAAGGCGAAACAAAATAAAGAATTAATCCAATCAAGAATTGAATATGAGAGCTTATCAGAACAAACAATGAGCGTCTAAAGTCAGAGGAATCAAATGTTTTCTTTTTTGCAATGCCGATAAAAGCGTTAGCAATTGCAAAAAATAAAAGTATTAAAACTGCGAAAGCCCAATAGGAGTGAGCGGTTTTTAAAAGAGTATACATATATGATTATTTTTTATAGAAAAGTTATTTTGACATTTAATCCAATCACTCACAAATCTATCCTTTTCTATTTTACTGACAACTATTTTCAACTTAAAATCTTTATTTTGGTCATTTTTCACAAATCCTTTCTTAACATATTATGTTTTGTTATAAATATTTACTTTACCACCAATCTGAATACCTTATCTATATTTCCCAATCTACCATTCAATATTCTTTCTATTTCCTTTACTTCACTTTTCTTAACCATAAATCCATCAAATAAACTGATGTAATCAAATCCATTTTTAATCATAATATTAGACATAACATCCATTAAACTTCTTTCCAATCTCATCAATATTAGACTGACATTCTTATATTTTTTATAATCTCTACTCTTATACCAACTAAATAAACTTATTTTCTTCAAATCCCTTACCAAAAACTTACCATCTCCTAATAATAAACTCTCTAAATCACTATACTTATTATTTCCTAATCTCATACTCCTCAACTTTTTCTCACTACCAAATAGTATAACAAATAATAACTCTTTAAAACTATTCCTACTAATACTGACACCACTACTTAATCTAAACTCTTCCACTAAGAAGTTATAATAATCCTTATTTAGATTATTCTCTACATTCAAAATATAATCCCATCTATTCAAATACAACAATCCTAATCTTAGATTTCTATCATCATCATTCTTATACCCTTTATTTAGTTTATCTAACTCCCAATAAACATTATTTAAAATAGTATTTCTCTCAAACTGACTACCCTTTAATAATAGTTTAACCATATAGAATAACTGACAAATCATACTATTCTTCAAATCTATCTCAACTAACTCTTTACCATCAATCTTAATATATTTTCTATATTCTCTAATAGTATTACTAAAGACATTATAGATTCTACCACCAAACTTATCTCTCTTAAAATAATCATCACTCAACTCATAATATTCTCCATTCTTCAAATATTCTAAATCCTCCAATAACACTTCATATTTCTTTCTGTATTCTACCTTTAATCCATCAACCCATTTATTCTTATCTATTAACTTCTCTAAAATATTTTCTTTCTTTTTTTTACTTAACCATAACCATTTACTTTTATCTTCTAACTCACTTATTTTATTACTGATTCTATAGCCAATAACACCTTCTAAATCATCTATTTCAATACTACTTCTTTTACAAACATTCAACTCATAACCAACTAACCAATTACCCTTTTTCTTATCTCCAATAGTCTTTACACCTAACCACTTTTCAACTTTCTCACCATTCTTTTTATTCAACCACTTTATTAGGTTTTTATCCTCTATTTCTCTTTTAGTTTTTACACTATTAAATAACTCATCACTTATTTTTATAAACCACAACATCTTATTAGAGTCAAACTTATTTAATCCACCTCTCCTATATTTTATGATTTTTCTTTTACTTAAACTCTTTAATATCTTCCACCAATAGTATTGACCATCCTTATCTTTCCCATTACCTAAATACCTTTCAATATCACTTTTACTAACATATACAAACCCTTCATTATTCAGTAAATCTCCATCTTTCTCAAAACTCATCTTCCTTATAGTTTTCCTATAAACCAAATCTAAAAACTTACCAACTCCATATTTTCTAAACTTACCATACAATCCTTCTATATCATCTAAATCAAAACATTCAAACTCATATACGGATTTCTTATTTTTTATCATTATTAAACTACTGATTATTAATATTATTATTTATAAATAGTATATTATTTATTATAAGTTTTAAATTATATCATATTTTTTAAACATATACAATATTACAAAAACCTCTTATTAATATCTATTAACTTATTTTATTATGATTTCAACACTTTATACCAAAAAAATAGATAAACCATATAAATGATTTATCCATTAACACCTAATCCAATATTTTTAATATGTTATTTTATATCAAATCCTAACCTATTTTTTTTAAAAGTATTATTTAAGTTCTCTCTACCTCTAATATATTTGTTTATCAATATATTACATCTAACATCCAATATTATTCTTTCTATATAAGAATCAACCTTATATCCTTCTTGTTTTATGATGTAAATATAATCAAACTAAAGCTACAAATCGAATTTTATTCCTTGAGCAAGGGGGAGCTCATCTGAGTAATTTATTGTATTTGTTTGCCGTCTCATATAAACTTTCCATGCATCTGATCCACTTTCTCTTCCACCACCCGTGTCTTTTTCTCCTCCAAATGCTCCTCCAATTTCCGCTCCAGATGTTCCGATATTAATATTTGCAATTCCACAGTCACTGCCCCAATGGGACAAAAACATTTCGGCTTCTTGCAGATTTTGAGTCATAATTGCAGAGGAAAGCCCTTGGTTTACATCATTTTGAATGTTGATGGCATTTTCGATAGATCCAGAATATTCCATGAGATATAATATGGGTGCAAAAGTTTCTTTTTGAGCCATTGCACTGTCTTTTTTTACTTTTGCAATAGCTGGTTTTACATAACATCCACTTGGGTATTTTTCTCCATTCAAGACACCTCCCTCGACCAACCATTCTGCACCTTCGTCAGAAATATTTTTAAGGGCTTTTTTGTATTGATTTACAGAATCTTTATCAATCAAAGGGCCAACGTGATTTGCAGAATCTAGGGGATTTCCAATATTCAATTGTTTGTACGCATTTATAAGTTTTTCTAGTACCTTTTCCATCACAGATTCATGAACAATTAATCTACGGGTAGAAGTACATCTTTGTCCTGCAGTACCAACAGCTCCAAAAACAGCAGCTAAAAGTGTGGTTTT
>Ga0115569_10000023_pt1 | contig 127747 bp, 117 predicted proteins | sample COGITO_mtgs_1205_2_FD_87295 | JGI IMG/M metagenome (GOLD analysis project Ga0115569, IMG submission 87295) | Pelagic marine microbial communities from North Sea - COGITO_mtgs_120503 | ecosystem: Environmental > Aquatic > Marine > Epipelagic | place: Germany:Helgoland, sampling site... | reverse complement strand
CTGAGTTGGTGGTAACCGTGGCTGCAGGCACGCCTATCGAACAGGTGATGGCGCTACTGGCCCAGCAAGACCAGTGTTTTGCTTTTGAGCCACCTTGCTTCGGGGCTCGGGGCACCATTGGCGGTATGGTTTCGGCGGGTTACTCTGGCCCCTCCAGACCTTGGTCGGGCGCGGTGCGTGACGCCGTTCTGGGCGTTGAGATGGTCAATGGGTTGGGGGAACACCTGCGGTTTGGTGGCCAAGTCATGAAAAATGTTGCCGGGTATGATGTCTCTCGCTTAATGGTGGGAGCTTTGGGTGCGCTAGGTGTTTTGCTTTCGGTGAGTATTCGGGTCCATCCGGCACCGGAATGCGTGGTCACGCAGGTGTTTGAAATGACTGCAGCACGAGCGAACGAGCTATGTCGGAGCCTTGCGCAACGTTATCTCCCGGTCAATGCAACGCTTTGGCACGATAATAAGCTTTATGTCCGTTTATCCGGTCATCAGGAAACCGTTTTGCAGAGCGCACGAGAACTGGGTGGTGAGCGATTAAATGTTGCAACTTTTTGGGTTGATCAGACCAACCACAACCGTCATTTTTTCTCCCTATCGGGTCAGGATGCGCATCGCCGAGGCAAAAAACTGTGGCGGATTGTGACTCCGCCGGCCGCGCAGTTACCCGCTATGCCGCCGCTGGATATGCTTGTTGAGTGGGCGGGTGGATTGCGTTGGCTGTGGCATGCAGATGATGACTTTGTCTATCGTTATGCAACAGAACAGCGTGGATGGGCGTGGCCAATTGCCCATTCATTAGGTCTGGATTCGGTGCAGCAAAAGACGATGCGTGCGCTCAAACGTGCATTTGACCCGGACAATTTATTTTTATCGCCGCTGCCACTGGGTCTTAATCATGCAGACTGATTTTACAGCTGAGCAACGGTTGAATCCTAAAATTGCCCGAGCGGATGAGATTTTGCGCAGCTGTGTACATTGTGGATTTTGTAATGCGACCTGTCCGACCTATCAACTTACGGGTGATGAACTAGACGGTCCTCGTGGTCGTATTTATTTGATGCGAGAATTCCTAACCGATGCAGGCAATACAGTTCGAACGACGCAGCATCTGGATCGCTGTTTAACCTGTCGCGCATGTGAAACGACGTGCCCCTCTGGGGTGGCGTACGGTGAACTTGCTGAAATCGCTCGGGAACAGATTGGTCCGGATCGGCAAGGATATGCGGGTATTATTCGCCGTATACTGGCTTGGGTGGTGCCTCGTCCTGATCGCCTGCGCTTCGTTCTGCGCCTGGCGAAGCCGTTTTCTTGGTTACTGCCCGCGCCGATAACGAAAAACATACCGGCTACAGTAGGCTCTTCTTTTGTAGTAAGTACCCACAAACACCGAAAAATCTTGCTTTTAAATGGCTGCGTACAACAAGTCAATACACCTTTAACCAATAGGCATTTAACAACACTTTTAGAGAAACGCGGCGTTGGCGTTGTCACGGAAGCTCAGGAAGTTTGTTGTGGAGCACTGGATCTGCACTTGGGTGACAATCGCGCCGCCCTGAAATTTGCGCGTGAAAATATTGACCGGTTATATCCGCATCTAGATTCGGTAGAAGCGATTATCTCAACGGCATCAGGCTGCGGGGTGACGGTGAAGGACTATGAGCGATTGTTTGTTGACGACCCTTTATATGCTCGGCGAGCGGCGGCTGTTGCCGCAAAAACGCTGGATGTGAGTGAATTTCTCGGACAGAGTGGTTTTGAGTTTTCAGCCTCTAAAGTGGATAAAAAGGTGGCTTGGCACGCGCCTTGTACCTTGCAGCACGGGCAACAGTTGGGTGCTCACGTGGAGAAAATATTGGCTGATGCGGGTTATGTCCTGACCTTTGTAGCTGATCCTCATTTATGCTGTGGTTCGGCAGGTACTTACTCGATTCTGCAGGCGAGGATGGCTGATCAATTGCGTGACCAAAAACTGAACGCATTATTAGCGGGAGATCCCGAATTAGTGGCTACCGCAAATGTAGGCTGCCAAAGTCATTTGGCGGCCGGTAGCGGCGTGCCGGTGCACCACTGGATCGAATTACTAGAGTAGTTGAGCCGAAAATTACCGCTGGTGGGGTTAGCCCGGTGTTGATTGATACTTTGCTCTAATTGAGGCCGCTTCGCTTGCTTTGCCTTGTGCTTCTCGAACATTTGCCAGTTGCAGCCACGCTTGGCTGGACTGCGCCAAGTTGCCATGGCTTAGGGCGATTGCTTTGCGCACGTATTGGTTCGCAGCTGACAGGTCTCGATTGGACAAATGCGCTTGACTGAGCGCGATCCATAAACGGGGGTTGCGTGGATCGATGCGCACGGCGCGTTCAAGGTGGCTGATGGTTGCGAGGACATCACCCTGCTGTTTGGTCTCTTGTGCTCTGGCCAGTAAAATTTCGGTCGCTGAATGTGGACTATTTGTGGGTTTTGGCACCCCATGGTTCGCAGCAGAAGCTGGTGGGCGAGATTCCTGAGGTGCCGGCGGCAAACCTTCGGGTTTGATTGGTGTGCTGGTGCATGCGGTGAGCAGGCTGGCCCAGCTCAAGGCCATCGCGATGTTTCGAGCTTTTGCCGTGGGGTGGGGATTCAATGGCTCATTCATAGTGGTTTGCGCGAAGGTTTTGCGCCTGAATCATAGTGGCTTATTGCTTGCTAAACCAGCGGCGAAGGCGATCGCTCAATCGTGTTTTGATGCCGCAGCCGGGCTTTACTTGTGGGCGACTCTCTGCCGGTAAAGGAATCTGAACAACATCGGCACAATCCGCATTTGCCCTTAGCCCACTGAGAAATTCAATGTCGACCAGGCGGCTGGAGCGGGAAGGTAGCAAAGGCGAAAGGCCTTCACTTTTAGCGATTGCGTTCCAGATCGTTAATGCACCTGTTGCGCCGGTGAGGCCGGTGGGTGTGTTATCGTCGTGACCGGTCCAAACGACAAAGACGCTCGCATTGTCGAACCCGGCAAACCAACTGTCACGGTTGTTGTTTGAGGTGCCGGTTTTGCCTGCAATACCTTGTTTGGCGTAAGGTGATGACCGGCCGGTGCCGTTGCTCATCGCTATTTCTAGCGCGCGATTTAGGGTGGCAACGTGATTAGACGCAATTGTCTGTTCAAGTTTGAAACGGTGTTGACTGATTGGTTGGTGGTTGGCGTTTAAAACCGCAATGACCGTTTTTGGCGTTGTGCGAAACCCGCCGCTGGCAAAATTACTGTAGAGCTCAAGTATTTGCAGGGGTGACATGGATTCTGCGCCCAGCATAAAAGACGGGTAACGGTTATCGGGCTGCAGACCGGTAAGGTTTTCAAATCGTTGTTGAATGACTGGCAGACCCAAGGTGGTGCCGAGATTAACGGAGGCCAAGTTTAGCGATTGAGCCAGACCACGGAGCAAAGGGATTGTGCCCGCTGATTTGCCGTTAAAGTTTTTCGGCGTCCATGGGTCGCCAAATTCTGGGGTAATGGTGACGGGTTTGTCTTCAATTGGACTGATTAGATCGAACCCTGATTCAAGTGCTGTGAGATAAATCACCGGTTTGATGAGGGAGCCGACCGGTCTGTGGGCGTTGATGGCGCGGTTAAAGCCATCGATCTCGCCGTTGCGACTGCCGACAAGCGCATGAATTTCGCCGGTTTGGCTGTCAGCAACCAATGCTGCTGCCTCAAGTTTGCCTTGTTGGAGGGTACGCCGCGTTTCAATCTGGCTGAGAGTTTGATACACGGCGGTTTGTACGTTTTCTTGGGTGTGTGGTTTTAGGGTGGTGAAAATGCGTAAGCCTTCTGAGCTTAGCGCTGGCACGGGAAAGCGTAGCTTGAGCTCCGCGCGGACTTGATCCGTAAATGCGGGATAATAGGTGCCGCCGCGCCGGTGATTGGAAACAACGTTTAGTTTAGCTTTTTGAGCAAGGTATATTGCTTTGTCGTCGATGATTTGGTCTCGGTGGAGGATATCCAAAATCCGGTTTCGACGTTCTAGGGTTCGCTTGGGGTGGCGAAACGGATTATAAAAAGAAGGCCCTCTGATGATAGCGAGGAGCGTCGCGGTCTCATGTATTTCTAATTCGCTGAGCGGCTTGTTGAAATAAAATTGTGCGCCCAGTCCAAAACCATGGATGGCACGATTTCCGTTTTGTCCGAGAAAGATTTCATTGACATAGGCGGTGAGTAAATCTTCTTTTGAGAATCGAGCGTCGAGAATCACGGCCATCGCAACCTCTTTGAGCTTGCGCTCAATGGTTCGGCGATTGTTAAGGAAATAACTTCTAACTAACTGTTGTGTCAGGGTGCTTCCGCCTTGTTGACGCTCACCTGCGCGCAGATTGACAATAAACGCTCTGGCAATACCCGTTAAACTAAAACCGGCGTGCTGATCGAAGTTACGGTCTTCAATGGCCTTGAGGCCTTGAGATAATAGTTCAGGTACCTGATTTGGTGTCAGAATGATTCTGTCTTCTCCGTGTGATGGGAAAAAACTGCCAATGATCGCGGGGTCTAGTCGAACCAATGATAAATTGCCCTGTGCGCCGCTTATGCGGCTGATTTGATTGTTTTTAAAGTGAATTGTGATGCGTTGGGATGCGCGAGCCTTCTGCATGAATCGAAATGCACGTAGGTATATACGCAGCGATTGATTGTGTTCTTCGAATGTTCCCGGATGGATCAAATTGGTTTGGGATCGATACCCCAACCGCTCCAATTCGTCCTTCAAGTCGGCACGGTTGAGACTTGAGCCAACATACAATTCCAGTGGTTGGGCGTAAATCTGTGCAGGTACTGACCAGCGACGGCCTTCAAATGTCTCAGTGATCGTGCGATCTACGTGTATCAGATAACCCGAGACGGCAATAGAAATTAATAACCCGGCATAAAAAATAAGTTTAAGGAGTGCTCGCCACAGGTTGATTGAGCGTCGCCGGGGTTGCTGGGCTGATTTTCCGCGATTAGGTTTTTGCGCTTGCTTGGCCAATATGCTCTCGAGGTTGGCATTAGCCAAATCGTCACTGTGCCATCAAATTTTGAGTTTTTGGTGAATAATTAATGGAATCTTGCTTTGTGCTGACCGAATCGGTTCAGCATTGGGGAATGTTGCTGGACGCAGCATGAGGTTTCGGTTTTAATCGGCGCAGACCTAAGGGGTGGTAATTACCTGAGACACGCGCAGCGTGGACCCTTTGAACCTGATCCGGACAATACCGGCGTAGGGATAGGTGAGCGCAGACGCTCCTTAGGCTGATCGATATCAAGGCATACCGCATTGAAAGTTTAAGGATTTGTTATGACGTTGAGTTCCCCCCGGTTTTTAAGAGACCAATGGTCGCAGTTGGCCATTCGGCTTTGCGCGCATGTTTTACTTATGGTGTCCCCTGCCGTGGTTTTTGCTGAGGATCAAGCCAGCGAAATATGGCTGGAGGAAGTTGTGGTCACAGCGGAATTTCGGCCCGGCGCTGTTCAACAGTTACCAGCGAGCATTTCGGTCATCGCGCCGGATGACGCCGGCACCACCGTGCAACATCTGGAAGAGGTGCTTAATCGTGCACCCAACGTGAACCTATCTAGTGGTGGGGCTCGCGCAAAGTATATCCAAATGCGTGGCATCGGCGAGCGTGGCCAGTTTGCAGACCCGCTAAATTCTTCGGTGGGTTTGGTGATCGACGGCGTTGATCTAAGCGGCGTAGGTGCTGCAGCAACGTTATTTGATGTTGCCCAAGTGGAAGTTCTGCGCGGGCCGCAAGGAACACTCTACGGGGCCAACGCACTCGCCGGTTTGATCAACGTTGTTACAAAACAGCCAACCCCAGACCACACAGCACAAATTCGCCTTGATGTGGGTGATTACTCTTCGTTTGGTGTAGGGGGTGTGCTCGCTGGGCCAGTGGGAATGCATGGCGGGTATCGAGTTAGTCTGCAGCAGTATCAAGATGATGGATTTATGAAAAACCGTTATCTCAACAAAGAAACAACCAACGGCCGCGATGAGGCGAGCTACCGGGCGAAATATGTCTGGCAAAAGGATGCTTTAAAATGGGATGTGACTGTGGGTTATACCGATATTGACAATGGTTTTGATGCGCTATCACTCGACAATAACCGGACAACCTATTCTGATCAGCCGGGGCAAGATAAGCAAGAAACCGCATATATCGCGGTCAATTTGAGTGCTGACTTAAGCGAGCGCATAGCCTTCGCTGGTTCGGTGAGTCATGCAGATAGCGAAATTGACTATGGCTATGACGAAGATTGGACGTTTGATGGTTTTGATCCCATTGGTTATAGCTCGACAGATCGCTATCGCCGCGAGCGAGAAACCCAAACGTTGGATTTCCGTTGGCTGTCGCGGCCTGGTGAGGGCTTTGTGGACGGCATCTGGGACTGGGTAGTGGGCGTTTATGGTTTTCGTCAAGATGTTGATCTGCGGCGCGACTACACCTACCTCTCGTCGCCGTTTGACAGTCGTTTTTCAATCGATCGCTTGGCTGTGTATGGTGAGCTCAGCCGGTCGCTGGGAGCCTCACAGAGCTGGCAACTGACCTTTGGGGCTCGACTGGAGCAATTTGAGTCGGACTACCAAGATTCGGCGCAAGTGCAGTTCAGTCCCAAAGACAATCTTTTCGGTGGGCGGGTTTTATTGGAAAAGCATCTTGATGATAATTCGTTGGCTTATATTGGCGTGACGCAGGGGTATAAATCGGGGGGATTCAACACAGATGGATCACTGGATACGGATTTAAGAGAGTTTGATCCTGAGACTTTGTGGAATATTGAGTTAGGTTATAAGGCTCGTTTTATGGATGAGCGGGTTGAACTTCGGGGCGCGCTTTTCCGTATGCAGCGCAGAGACATTCAGATCTCGACATCAACTGTGCGTCCTATCCCAGGTAGCGAGGCGGTGCAGTTTATTAGCTACACCGGAAACGCCGCTGACGGTTTTAATCAAGGCTTGGAGCTGGAATTTACTTTTGACTTGTCGGACCGTGCCACCATGTTTGCAAATCTGGGTTTGTTAGACACGCAGTATTCAGATTATGTGGATAACAGCGGGCGAGATCTCGACGGTCGCGAGCAGGCGCATGCCCCTAGCTATCAATTTTTCGCCGGACTTTCCTATCAACTACAGCAGCGCTGGCAGCTGCGTCTTGAACTAGAGGGCAAAGACGCGTTCTACTTTTCCAGCAGTCATGCTGAACAATCCAGTGCATACGAATTAATTAATGCCAGTTTAACCTATCAGCATGACGCTTGGTCTGCGCGCTTATGGGGACGCAATTTGACGGACGAAGATGTCTTTGTGCGTGGGTTCTTTTTTGGCAACGATCCGCGTGATTTTTATACGGATCGGGTCTTCACCCAGTTGGGTGAGCCTCGTCAAATAGGATTAACGCTGCAGGTAGATTGGTAGCAGATCAATGGGCTGAGTGGTGCGGCGGGGCGATTGCGCCCCGCAGGTTGCCTATGGGCTGGCGCTGCGCACAGTGGCCACTAAATGCTCAACGACTTCAAGCGCTCGGCGTTGGCCGCCGTCCATGTTCACCACATACTGACCGCCAACGACGATTTGCGGGGTCGCTGAGATCTGGGCGGCGCGTTGGGTTCGGTCGGCGTCTTGAACAGCGCGCTTCACAGGTGGCGAATTGAAGACCCTGATGAATTCATCGGTGCTGATGCCGCGACCGTCGATAAAATCTGCGACCGCTTTAAGGGTAAGGAATTGTCGCCCGTTGTCGTGGATGGCGCGAAACATGCGAGTATGATTTTCTTCAAGAATGCCCGCCGCCTCGAAGGTGAGGTAAGTTTGTGATAGCAGTGCCCATTGCGGTGAAAAGGTCACGGGCAGCCTTCTGAAGTCGACTTGATTACCCTGGTTTTGTGCCCAAGCTTCAATCACTGGGTCAAATCTTTTGCAATGTATGCAGGCATAGGAAAAAAATTCGATTACGTCAACGGCGCCTGCGGTGCGCTGAGGCAGTGGATTTTCTAGGACGCGATAATCTTTGCCTTCGCTAATTTCGCCCTCGCCAATCCCGGTGCTGACATAAATGGTGAAGCCCACAAGCGTAGCGACCAGCACAGCCACAAAACTTAGGATTGTATTGCGGGCACGTGTGACTTTTTTATTTTGTTTTGCCATTTTTTGAACAGTCGCCTGAGTCTGTTGAATTTGCTCTAGTTTAACGGGTGTGTTGCCCGAATATCCAGACACGTGGTGATGGGTAATGGCGGCTTCAAGCGGTTCTCATTTTTTGGTTAGTCGGTAATATTGACCTGCGATTGCTTTCCGCTGTAGCCTGCTGGGTTTGAAAGATGGGAAAGATGACAACCGTGAGTAGTGAGCGTGCTGGGTCTGATCAGAGTGGCGTTGATGCAACTTATCAGCTGTATAAAACAGACTTATGTGGGTTTTGTTTTCGGGTTCGTGGCTTTATAGACGAACGTGGACTGCAGGTTACATTGCGCGATATCCAGCGCGAGGGCGAGGCTTTTCGAGAATTGCTCAAGGCAACTGGGCGCGCGACGGTGCCGTGCTTGCGGATAGAGGAGGCTGGGCAGGTGCGGTGGATGCATGAGTCAATGGATATCATCACTTTTCTTGCCCAGCGGCACGGTTTGGCCTAGCCTGCGCGCTATTTCAGTAGCGTCGGTCGGGCGTTTGCCCTGTTATGGTGATTGCGGATTTCCATATTGTGATCGGGGCGCTTGCCGGTCTGGGCCGGGGCGGACCGTTGTAAAGGTTTTAAAAAAAGAGGTTATGTTATGAGATTAGGACTAATTTCCGGCTATTCGGGTCGCAAGATGAGCATTCCGATAGACGCGATTCGGCATGCGGAAAATTTGGGCTATGAGTCGATTTGGACGGCGGAAGCCTATGGTTCCGATGCGGTCACGCCGGCTGCTTGGATATTGGCGCAAACCACCAAAATGAAGGTTGGCACGGCGATTATGCAAATGCCGGCGCGCACGCCGGCTATGGCCGCCATGACAGCGATGAGCTTGGCCGAGCTTTCCGGCGGGCGATTTATTGTGGGTCTAGGTGCATCTGGGCCTCAAGTTGTTGAAGGCTGGCACGGGGTGGCGTACGGCAAGCCGGTGACCCGCTTGAAAGAATATGTGCAAATCATGAAACAAATTTTTGCCCGCCAAGCGCCGGCAACGCTCGAGGGTCAAGTGTATCAAATGCCTTATACCGGCCCGGGGGCTACAGGTTTGGGTAAGCCATTGAAAAGCATTCTGCATTGTGAAGAGGATATTCCAATTTACGCGGCAAACATTACACCGGCGGGCGTCGCGGCCGCCGCTGAGGTCTGTGATGGTTTCTTTCCCGTATGGATGGACCCTGATCAGTATGCTGTATTTGAGCCGGCCATCAACAAGGGGTTTGCTGCTGCGGGCGATAAGAATCTAACACAGTTTGATATTTGCCCCTTTGTTTCGGTGATTATGGGCGACGATGTAGATGCCTGTATGGCGCCGATTCGAGGCAGTATGGCGTTATATATCGGCGGTATGGGCGCTCGGGATAAGAATTTTTATAACGATTATGCAAAGCGTTTGGGTTTCGCAGACGCCGCTGTGGAAATACAGGATCTGTTCTTGGCGGGTAAGAAAGATGCCGCGATGGCCGCGGTGCCCAAAGAACTCATTGACGCATGTCATTTGGTTGGCCCCGCAGGACGTATCAAAGAGCGTTTGGCGCGTTGGAAGAGCGCGGGTAATAAGGGGCACGTGTCAGATATGTTGTTGGGCTGCCAGCAGCCTGATGCGCTGGAGCTTGTCGCCAACGAGATGCTCTGAGTAAAGTTCTCAGGCATCAGCGGGGGAATACGCCCCCGCGATCGGCTTACTGCGCCGCGAGAATCTCAGCGGCGCGCTCAGATCGTGTTCTTGCCTCGTCTTTATACCCCAAAGCGGTTGTGGAACTGGCGTTACCATCTAGCCCACGTTTATACACACCTTGGATAATGGCAGCGGACCGGAACATGTTGTAGATCAGGTAAAAGTGCCAGTTTTCAATTGTCGCGCGATGGGTGTGCCGGCAATATTCTGCGACAAATTCAGCTTCGTTGGGTATTCCGGTCGCGGCAAAGTCGACATTGACTAGACCCTCATCAGCATAGGATTTGCCGTGATATTCTTGGCATAGGTAACCTAAATCGGCGAGTCCGTCGCCCAGCGTGGAGAGCTCCCAGTCCAAAACAGCAACAATTTTGGGTTCTACCGGGTGGATAAGCACGTTGCCTAAACGATAGTCGCCGTGAGCGATAACCGCGGGCGGTTCTGGCGGCAAGTTTTGTGGTAGCCAAGTCATTAGCTGATCCATCGCGTCAAGTTGTTCGGTTTTAGACGCGTCATATTGTTTGCTCCAACGGGCGATTTGGCGTTGGTAATAATTACCGGGTCGACCAAAATCGCTGAGCCCGACCGCATTGATATCAACGTTGTGTAAACAGGCCATTACCCTTGCCAAATCGAGGTAAATGGCACGACGTTCGTCATTGGTCAGTGTAGGAAGCTGTGTTTCGGTAAATAGCCGGCCTTCCACCATTTCCATGACATAAAATTTAGTGCCGATGACCGAAGGGTCCTCGCATAAGCAAAACATTTTGGGAACGGGTACGTCAGTTTCATACAAAGCGTTCATGACTTTGTATTCCCGATCAACTTGATGCGCAGAGGGTAATAACTCGCCTGGCGGCTGTTTGCGCAGCACGTAGCGACGGTTCGGGGTGATCAATTGAAAGGTTGGGTTTGATTGCCCCCCTTCGAATTGTTTCACAGTTAGCGGCCCGGTGAAGTTGTCGACGTGGCGTTCCAGGTACCCCAACAAGGCGCGCTCGTCAAAGCGATGAGCGTCTCTTACCGCTGTGATTTCTACGTCGCTCATACCCAACCCTTAAATAAAATGCTAAGGGCGTAGCATACGGCTTGATCTCAGTTAGGGCAAAATGCGAGTCTATAGGTTGCAAAATATTAAGCGGGAATAGCTCATGGCACTTAAAAAACGGATTGCAGTCACTTTACCTGCAGGCCCAAATATTCAGGATACGATAGATCGCCTTAAATGGGCTGAAGACAACGGCATCCCCGATGCGTGGTTCAGTGACTCTGGTGCGCCAGACACGATGACACAGATAGCCGCTGTAGGGCACGCTACCCAGAATATTCGTATTGGCGTGGCCGTAACTCCCGTTTATACGCGCTCCCCGTCTGTGATTGCTGCCTCGGCCAACGTTATTAGCCAGGTAATTCCGGGGCGTTTTATCATTGGGCTAGGTTCTTCGAGCCAAACCATAATGGGCCAGTGGAATGGCATTCAGTTGGAAAAACCACTCACCCGGGTCAAGGAAACAGCTCAACTGGTGCGCACCATGTTGAAAGGTGAAAAAACAAACTTTCAAGGCGAAACGCTATACAGTCGTGGCTACCGTCAGGCACCGACGGCGAATCCACCACCGATATACCTCGCCGCATTGCGCCCAAACATGATCGAGATGGCCGCTGAAGTCGGTGATGGGGTCATTTTTAATCTTTGGCCTAAGGGTGCGCTCCCGAAAATGATGGAGCACGTTAAGATCGGCGCAGAAAAAGGCGGCAAAGATCCGGCAGACATCGAAATCGTGAACCGCGCGATGGTGCTGTGTACCGATGACAAAGCCTACGGGCGCGATTTGTTTCGGGCGGCTTTCGGCCCTTATTATGCCACGCCGGTGTACAACAAATTTTTGGCATGGGCAGGTTATGCTGATGCAGCAAATACCATTAACGAGGGTTGGGCGGCAAAAGACCGCGCGAAAACCGGTGGCGCTTTGACTGATGCGATGATTGATGAAATCGGAATTATTGGAAATGAAGATGAAATTCGAGCGCGCATTCAAGAAGACGCGGACGGTGGCGTAGACACTCATATTATTGCGCCTTTGGCCAATTCTCGCGAAGATCTTGAGCGCACATTTAACGCGTTCACTGCGAACAACTTTCAATTTACTTAGGCACGTAGCACTTCTTATGGAATATACAAAAATCATCCTTGATAGGCCTCTGCCTTTTGTTCAGAGAATCACACTTAACCGCCCGGAAAAACGTAACCCGCTGTCAAATGAGTTACGAACTCAGTTGTTTCATGCACTTGAGCAAGGTGATCAGGACGAAGACGTGCGCGTCACCGTTATCCGTGGCGCGGGATCCTGTTTTTCTGCGGGATACGACTTGCAATCCAACGTTGCGGAAGATCAACCTTTTTATACCGCAGGTGGGCTGGCCAATTGGCCACGACATGTGGTGGACGGTTTTCTTAAGATGTGGGATCTGGCAAAGCCTGTCATTGCGCAGGTGCATGGGTATTGCTTAGCCGGTGGAACCGAGTTGGCAACAGCTTGTGATTTGGTCTACGTAGCCGAGGACGCGAAGATTGGTTACCCGGTGGTGCGCTCGATCAGCCCCCCCGACAATCAATTCTATCCTTGGATTGTCGGCATGCGTCGGGCGATGGAATTAATGCTGACCGGCGATCATATGAGTGGGGTGGAGGCTGCGCAATGCGGTTTTGCCAACCGTGCTTTCGAGGCAAATGACCTTGACGCGCAAGTGTTGAAGATCGCCGAGCGGGTCGCCATGACGCCTTCAGATTTGCAGCAAATCAATAAGCGAGCGGTGCATCGGCAGATGGACGCGATGGGTATTCGCGCGGGTATTCGCGCCGGCACAGAAATGCAGCAGCTGGCGACCTATACACAAACCACTCAAGCCCATCTCAAAGAGTTGCGCAAAGGATTAACGCAAGCTTTATCAAAGCGAGATGCGGCCTACGGAGACTATCGAACGTCAGATTAGTGAAGGCAATGCTGAATTTTGAGTTTTCAGTGGGGGCGTAGCCTACTTGCTAAGCGCCAACCCGCGCTTGACTGCCGGGGGCGATGACAGTGAAACTCAACCTCTCGCATTGGGTTCTGCGCGGCTAGATAAAATAGTTTGTTGTTTTATCCCGCGCAGTGTCTTGAGATCAATTATTAATATTTTCCTGGGGAAACAAATGAAAGTAGATGGTGGTGTCGGATTTGAGCTGGATACAGTGGGTGTGCAGGCTCAAGAACTTGAAGAGATGGGTTATTCAGGGATTATGACCGCCGAAACCGCTCATGATCCTTTTTTCCCGTTATTGGTTGCGGCGCAAAACACACAGAAAGTTGAATTAATAACCTCAATCGCGGTTGCGTTCGCGCGCACCCCAATGATTTTGGCCAATATTGGGCACGATCTGAATGCGTATTCGAAAGGGCGTTTTGTGCTGGGACTCGGTTCGCAGATCCGACCACACATCACCAAGCGTTTCAGTATGCCTTGGTCAAGCCCAGCGGCGCGGATGCGTGAATATATATTGGCCATGCGGGCGATCTGGAGCAATTGGCATACAGGCACGCCGTTGGAATTTACGGGCAAATTTTATACTCATACGTTGATGACACCGATGTTCACCCCGACAGATACAAGTTACGGTGCGCCGAAAGTGTTTTTAGCAGCCGTCGGGCCCAGAATGACAGAAGTGGCAGGCGAGGTTGCTGATGGCATGATTGTGCATGCTTTCACAACGGAGGCTTACCTGAGAGAAACAACCCTGCCTGCGCTGGAACGTGGTTTTGCCGCTGCGGGCAAGAAGCGGGAAGATTTTGAGATCAGTTATCCCGCGTTTGTTGTCACCGGCAACACTGAAGAAGAAATGGCTGCAGCTGAGCTGGCAACCTGTAAGCAGATAGCCTTTTACGGCTCTACGCCTGCCTACAAGGCCGTGCTTGACAGTATTGGTGCGGGGGAGCTGCAGGGCGCTTTGAACACGATGTCAAAACAAGGTCGATGGGACGAAATGGGAACGCTGATCACTCCTGACTTACTCAAAGAATTTGCAGTGGTTGGTGAGCCTGGGAGCATTGCCGGTCAGATAAAAGCGCGTTACGGCGATCTGGTTGATCGTACGTCAGCGGCGTACGCAAACATACCCAAGTCTGATCGAATCAAAATTATCTCAGAATTATCAGTAAGTTAGACAGTGCCGGGTCAAAGGGATTCGGCAGAGCATAACTCGAGGGAAAGATTATGAAAGTGGATGCAGGTATTGGTCATCAGTTGGACAAAATACCGGGGACGGTGCGCAAAATTGAGGCTGCTGGCTATGATGGCGTGCGGACCGCTGAGATGAACCACGATCCGTTTTTCCCGCTGTTATTGGCTGCGGAACACAGCCAGAAATTAGAATTAGCGACCTCTATTGCGGTCGCGTTCGCGCGCAGTCCGATGAATTTAGCCAATATGGCGCATGACCTGAACGCCTATTCCCAAGGCCGATTTACTTTGGGGCTGGGTTCCCAAATCAAACCGCACATCACCAAGCGTTTCAGCATGCCGTGGGGTGCACCTGCTGGGCAGATGCGCGAATTGGTCTTAGCCATGCGTGCGATATGGGCCAATTGGTATCAGGGTGAGCCTTTAGAGTTTGTGGGTAAATACTATAAACATACTTTGATGACGCCTGCTTTTACGCCCGAAGATACCGAGTTTGGTGCGCCGCGGGTCGTTCTAGCTGCCGTGGGTCCGGCGATGACACAAGTGGCGGGAGAGGTAGCTGACGGCATGATTATCCACCCCTTTAGTAATCTGGCTTATATCAATACAGTTACTCTGCCGGCAATTGAGGCGGGTTTGGCTAAGGCCGGTAGAACCCGCGACGACTTTGAACTGTCTTATTCTTGTTTTGTGGTCTCCGGATTGAATGAAGAGGCATTTGCGGCCAGCAAAAAGGCAGCACAAGAGCGTATCGCTTTTTATGGTTCGACCCCGGCTTACAAAGGAGTATTGGAAGCTATAGGTTGCGGTGAATTGCAGGGTGAATTGAATATGTTGTCCAAGCAGGGGCGTTGGGCCGAGATGGGCACTTTGATTTCTGATGATATGTTGAATCAGTTTGGTGTCATGGGAGAGCCTCACGAGATTGCACCGCAAATGCTGGCTCGCTATGGTCACTTTGTTGATCGTACGTCAGCCTCATTCCCTGTGTCGGACGAGGCGCAACGATCGGAGATTGTTCAGGCCCTGCGGGCCGGATAAAAATTTGATGTAATCGCCTTTGGACGGGGGTTGTGAGGGTAATCGTTTTCGAAACATCAACCTCAATTTATGGCCCTGTTTTGTTCCGGTGTAAGTGAGGGTGAAATGGAGCATCAATCAAAGTATGATGTCGGCCAACGAATCCCTGAGTCGATCGCATGTCAATGACGCTTAGGCTAGCCAAACAATTAAGCATAGACCTGTTGCAACATGGCCTGATACCTCGTCGGTTTGGCGCCTGGAGCGCATCGGTCCGTGTGGGTTTAACTTATTTAGCGGGATGTCTGAGTACGTTGGCTTTTTTAGTGGTGGTAAGCACCTCGATTGTCAACTGGGCGTCCTATCAAGGGTATGCGAGCGTTGCGTTCGCCACGCCTACGAAAACATCTCGGTTAATCCGTCAAGTTGAAGTGGCACATTTCGGTGAACGCGTGAGTGAAGCGTTCGGCGTTCATCAGCAGCTTGCGACAGAGTTCGCTGACTGGATTATTGAAGGGGCAGAACGCCAACAACTCGAACCCGAATTGCTGGCCAGCTTAGTGGTCACCGAGAGTTCTTTCAGAAAGCATGCTCGTTCGTCCGTCGGCGCAATCGGACCTGCGCAGATTCGCCCTGATTATTGGGGTGAGTTCTGCGGCCAAAATGATCTGCACGATCCTGAGCAAAACGTTTATTGTGGCGCGCAGATTCTGGCCTATATGTTGGAGCGGTGTTCGGGAGAGACAGCGTGCGCGCTGGCAGCCTACAACGTTGGACTGTACGCCCGGCGGGTGGCAGCGGCAGAGCGTTACCTGGAAAAAATAGATTTTTACATGCGCAGTTTTCCTGAGGCGTCGTAATAGCGCTGCAGTGATGCGTTGCGAAATGGGCTTGGTGCCGGTCGGGATCTTTTCATAATCAGCTATGGGAGTTAAAAAATGACGAGTTTTGGTGTGCTTATTTTTGCAACCGACTTTGCCATTGGCCCGGAAATATTGGCTCGCGAAGCAGAGGCGTTGGGTTTTGAATCGTTGTTTTTTCCAGAGCACACGCATATACCGGCGAGCCGGCAAACGCCTTGGCCCGGAGGGAAGGCGCTGCCGAAGGAATACTGGCATACACACGACCCGTTTGTGGCCTTGGCCATGGCGGCAAGCGTCACGACAGAGCTAAAAATAGGCACTGGAATTTCGCTGGTGACCGAGCGAGACCCGATTCTGATGGCAAAACAAGCGGCAACGTTAGATTTTTTATCTAACGGTCGGTTGTTGTTGGGCGTAGGTGCGGGTTGGAATGTTGAAGAGATGCGTCATCATGGCGTGGCCTACGCAGATCGGTGGAAGATACTGCGAGAAAGGATCTTAGCGATGCGTGAAATCTGGACGCGCGAAGAAGCGGAATTCCATGGCAAATATGTCGACTTTGATAAAATCTGGTCATACCCCAAGCCAAAGCAAGCGGGTGGTCCGCCCATTTTAATGGGTGCCTCCTCTAAGTATGTCTACAAGCGCATCGCTGAATATTGTGATGGTTGGTTTCCGATTTATCAGGATCAGTCGCGGGCCCAGGCGAGTGGCGCTGTCAATTACGGTGAAAGTATTCAACTGATTCGTGATGCCTGGGCAGCTGCAGGCAGATCCGGCGATCCCGATTTATCGATCTTTGGGGTTGGGCCCGATCCTGAGGCTGTAAAATCTTTGGTCGCGGATGGCTTCAACCGGATTATATTTGCGTTGCCTTCAGCAGATGCGGATACCGTGTTGCCGATGTTGGAGCGATACGCTCAGATTGCTCATGAATTTTGCAACTAGGCGCAGCTGAAAAGGCCTCGCATGTTGTGCCGAGTGGGGTGCGGTGCTTGCTGCATTGCCCCGTCGATATCCTCGCCCTTGCCCGGATTACCTGATGGTAAGCCCGCAGGGATGCGCTGTCCGCATCTGGACGAGGCGCATGCCTGCCTGCTTTGGGGCGATTCCGCTAGACCATTGGTTTGCAGCACGTTCAAACCTGAGCCGTTTGTGTGCGGTAGCAACGCCCTGGAGGCGTTAGCGTTGCTGGAGATATTAGAACACAGCGACTAAGGGGTGAGCCTCAGGCGAGGGCCTCACAATTGGTGCGACGCGGTATTACCACTAAAATTGGAGCTCCGCAGCTTTGATTTTGTCCAGTAGCCCAGCGTCTAGAAGTTCATAACTCTTGCTGCTGGGTAGGCGTACAAAAACTCGATCTTCGAATGAGCTTATGTTGTAGGCCTCTTTTCTCAGGTCACCTTTCACCATTTTAAAGGTACCTGTTACGTCGATTTCTGGCTGGATGCGCAGAAAAACTGGAATGGCGTAGGAGGGTAATTCTTTTGTGACATACTCAGTGAAGGCCGCTAGATCGAATTCCGTGTTGCCATCACTCAAGGTTATCGCGGCCATGCCTGCTCGGCCATCTGTACCGGGCACTTCCACGCCATAGACATTGCACAGTTTAATTTGCTCGAATCCATTGATGATTTCACCTACCTCGTTGGTGGAAACGTTCTCCGATTTCCACCGAAAGGTATCGCCGATACGATCAACAAATTGATAGTGTGGGTAACCGAGCGTAAAACCCACATCAACTGTGCGCATTAAATCGCCAGAATTAAACCAAGCATCACCTTTTTCTAGTGCGTCACGAACGACCTTTTTTTCTGTGGCTGCGGCGTCGGTATATCCTTCGAGAACAGTGTCTTCGGTGATTTTACCCAGCAGGAGGCCGGGCTCCCCCTCGTCGACCTCAATACAGTACCCGTTTTCGTCACGGACAATTTCATCCCTATGGACGTCGTATTTCACTAATGCAACTTTGGCGGAGGTCATGCCCACCGTGCAGTCTTTGTTTAACAGGTTGGCGAACGAGACGTTTCCCTCCGAGGCACCGTAGAATTCAATGATACGTTGTACCTTGAATCGATTTTTAAAACCCATCCAGACATCGGGCCGCATGCCGTTACCAATCATGGCGCGTATTGGGTTGTTTGCATCGTCGGTTTTCACCGGTGTATTGGCCAGATAGCGGCATAACTCACCAATGTAGATAAAGCAGTTGCATTGGTATTGGCGCACTTCAGGTAAAAATTGGCTGGCGGAAAACTTTCGGCGGATGAACATGCTCGCACCGGAAGCAAAAGCAGACCCTACTCCGATCATAAGTCCAGTGGCATGGTAAAGCGGCAGGCAAATGTACAGTCGGTCTTTTTCAGTACATTTCAAACCGGCTTGAGAGACCATGTCGGCCGCCATCAAAAATCTGCGGTTAGACATGACCGCTGCTTTGGGCAAGCCTGTAGTGCCGGATGTGAACACAAATAGAGCAGTCTCACCGATGGTGGTGGTTTGAGTTGTTTCCGGATTTGAAGAAGAACAGTCCTTGCTGCTGACCGATAGATCTTTTGCCCAGTTGATGCCGCTTGTGTTCTCACCGTCAGGTAGAACGTAATAATCTTCTCCTTCGGCGAGGTCCAGTTCGGTTTTTACCCCCTCTATGGCGGGCGTCACTTCGCTGCCGAAGACACACTTTTTCGATTTGGTAACAGAGATGCAGTGACCCAGTGATTTGCCGTGAAGATTGCTGTTAATCAGGCTTGCGATTGCGCCTAGTTTGTTTAGTCCAACTAACAGGGCCAAATATTCAATGCGATTTTCCATCATCACACTCACGACATCACCACGCACAATACCTTCACCGGTCATGTAGTTGGCGTAACGATTGGCAAGCGCGTTAAATTCTGACCAGGTGATAGATTGGCCTTCGAACAAGATGGCCGTCAGATCGGCAATGCGGTCCGCATTTGCCTGAACACGTGCGCCAAAACAGTCAGCAACGTGTGCTTCGCGAGGCACCATACCTTTTTTCAGTTTTAAAAGCCCCGGTAACTGCGTCAGCGTTGACGCAACATCAATGATTCCCATCTTAACCCCCTTGCTTAATGCGTATAGACGATACCGAAGTCGTGTTTAGAACGCTACGCCACGGGACCCCAAAGGTTAAAAATGGGCGTTCATGTGTCGTTTTGTTGAAGTTCATGTGGGCTCTGGTGGCCTTAAGCATAGTGTTAATTGCTGGACTTCGGTATCTTGCAGGGTAGGTTCGCAGGTGGATTTCACCTGTTCAAATGGTTTATGGGGAGCAGATGATGAGTCAGTGGCAAATTGGTGACGTGAAAATTACGCGGGTGGTTGAAATGGAAATGGCGGGTGGCTCCAGATTCATATTACCGGATGCGACCCGTGATGCTTCGCTGCCGTACGATTGGATGATGCCTCATTTTATGGATGCAGAGGGTAACCTGATTATGAGTGTGCATGCTTTGATTATTGACACTGGAGACCGCCGAATAATTGTCGATACGTGTATAGGTAACGACAAAGAGCGAAACATCCCAGCTTGGAGCCATCTGCAAACGCGCTTCTTAGAGGATCTCGCAGCCGCTGGATATCCGCGCGAATCAATTGATACGGTTATGTGCACGCATTTACATGTGGATCATGTGGGTTGGAATACGATGCTGGTGGACGGTAAGTGGGTGCCCACTTTCCCGAATGCGCGCTATTTGATTGCGGAAGAGGAGTGGACCTATTGGGATGCCAACGAAGATGAAAGGATCTACGGTCCGGTATTGGCTGATTCTGTTCGGCCCGTTGTAGAGGCCGGTGTGGTTGATTTAGTGCCGGCCACTTATGCGGTGTGCGATGAGGTTTGGTTGGAGCCTACGCCGGGTCATACGCCAGGACATGTCAGTGTGCATATTTCGTCGGGCGGTCAAGAAGCACTGATTACCGGTGATTGTATTCATCATCCGGTACAGATGACTCGGACAGATTGGTGTAGCTCCGCAGATTTTGATCAGGCGCAGGGCCAAGAGACGCGAGAAGGATTGCTGCATAAATATGTGGATCAGGACATCCTCATCATCGGCACTCATTTTGCGACTCCCACAGCAGGTCATGTGAAGCATCGTGATGGTGGCGGTTTTTGGTTGGATGTTGGGGCTGGCTAGCTTTGCAAAGCTAGCTCACGCGAGCAGAAGTTTGACCTGACGTTGCATTTCATCCCATTGAGCAAATAGAAAAGCCTTTCGGTCAATGGGGATGTCTGCAAAGGGCACCCGCCAAAAATGTAATCGCACTTTCTGATGCCGCCAGGAGCCATTGATTAGATCAGTAGGTGAGGCTGATCCTTCAAATCCGGTGTGGGCTAAGAAAACCATGTCCTTGCCTGGGTTGGCATCAAGCATGGCGCTAAACCCGCCCAATCGGGGTGGGAGTAAGTCAGGCCAACGGGCTAACTGATCGCTCAGTTCCGGTTTTGTGCGCTTTAAACGAGAGGCTTTCTGCGGGGTAAATCGGGTACCTTCGGGATATACCATGATGTTCTCCCGCTCGCTGGCTTGGCGGGTGAGCTGGCGCACTGCATTGAGCTCAGCTTCTGTATCAACGCCTGATCGATCAACAAATAAATTAGGCAAGCGGTGTCCCGCGATGTCTAGGCAGGGCATTACAGTGAGTTCTTGTTTGAGGATATAACGCATGCCTTCGTTTCGAGTTTTGGCAAAATACATCATAGGCAGTACGGTATCGCCAATGCTGGTATGGCGGGCGGCGACCAAAGCGGTGGGTCCATAAATGGCGGCCTGACCGGTGATAACGATGTCTAATTTATAAATAGAGATACCCAGCTGTAATAAGCCGTTTGCCCACCAGTACTGTATGCGTTGGTTATAGTCGAGGTAGTTAGGGTGTTTTCGATAACGTAACCAAGCCCAAAATAGGCGTAATACGCCGCACGACTCCCATAATAAAAATCCAAGTGCAAACAGGAGTGCGTGGGGCAAGGTGCAAAAACGCTTAGAACGAGAGAGCACTGCGGCAAGTAGCAACAGCACTGGGCTGATAGCGAAGACGCTGAGGGTAATCAGTGCAAGGGCCCCAATGCTCAGAATGCGACGCTGGATCATTTAGGCCTTACCACTCATTTCCAGAAGGCGCAGCCGAAACCAAAGCCAAGCCGCGATGCCCAGCAGAATGTTGGAAATTAATGTGGCGATGAAGATGCCCTCGTATCCCATAGCGTCATTCAACAGTAACGCAAGGGGTAAGTAGATGACAAACATGCGCATAAAACTCAAGGCTGTGGAGGGCAGGGGTTTGCCTAGTGCATTAAAACTGGCCGAGGCCATCATCAGTACGCCCCACATGCTGTAACTCCAGGGTACGACGGCAAGATAAAATGCCGCTACGCCGATGACGGTGGGTGCGTCGTCGATCAATGCGACGATGCTAGGCCCAAAAAAGAAAAGCGGAATTGCGGCAAAGAATCCCCAAACGATACAGAACCTGTAGCTCACGTTGACACCGTCGCGTACGCGTGCAAATTGTTTGGCCCCCCAATTTTGGCCTACAAACGGTCCGATAGAACCGGACAGCGCAAATAAAATCATCACGGCGACAGCCTCGATTCGGCCGGCTACGCCAAAGCCGGCCACCACGGTTTCGCCGTGTTGTGCTAATAATCCAGTAATCATTGCGGCTGTAACAGGTCCGATGAGTTGTGTGGCCATGGCCGGAATGCCGACATGCATAATGCGCTTGGCGGACTTTATGAAGCCCTGCCACCATTGATGAAGCTGCATCATATTGCCGGTGTAGACGTAGTAAAAAAGTACGGCGCAGGTGAAAACTCTTGTGATTGTCATAGCGGTAGCCGCCCCGGCGAGCTCCATGCGAGGAAAGAACAGCCAACCGAAAATTAAAAAGGGATCTAAGAGTAAATTGAACAACGCACCAACGGTCATTACGATTCCGGGGATATTGGCGTTGCCGCTGGCTCGCATGATCGAACTGGCGATCATGGTTAGCGTGAACAGTACGGTTCCGGGAAGATAGATGTCTAGATAACTATGAATGAGTGCGATTGCCTCTGGACTTGCCCCCATGGCAGTGAAGATAGGGTTGATTAAAACCCATGCAACGCCTGAAAGTATCAACATGATGGCTGCGACTAATATTAGGCTGTGTGTGCCCAGACGCCGTACCTCGCTGTCCTGTCCGCCACCGACGCTGCGCGCGATGACTGAAGAGGTGCCGATGCTGATGCCCAAAGCGATACTGGTTAAAATCATGACCAGCGGAAAAGTAAAGGTCACAGCCGCGAGATGCTGTGTGCTTAGTTGGCCGATAAACCCCATTTCGAGCGTTTGGACCAGAATGCTTGATGACACACCCATGACCATGGGTGCCGTCAACTTGGCCAGTGAAGCGGTGACTGAGCCCTGAGTTAAATCTTTTTTTGACATATTTGAACCGCGCCTGGCTGGGTTGGCGTATTTAAAAAAGTGGCTACAAAATGGACCAAAATGATTAGCATCAAATCGTTTGAATTTTCCAGCAGTCGAAACAATCCCATGCCGCCTAAGAATGCGAAGACGCAATTTTGCCATTTCCATCGCAAGGTAAAATAATGTAGCCCCGCAAATATTGCGTTACTCACGACAGCGGCCGCGGTCCAGCCGATCGAGACATTGAGTAATACCGGTAGCATGAGTCTGAAAGCGAGCTCTTCAACAATGCTGATGTAAAATAAATAGCCGACCCACAGAGCCTGAGTTGTGTTTATCGGATATCCCTTGCGCTGTAAAAATATCCCCGCAAATAGTAAGGCTCCAAAGCACGCCATTGCATAACGAGCGGGGTGCTCCAGAAGCGGCGTCAACGTCACCGAAATGATGCTTGGGTCACCGTTTGAGTAGATCAGCAAAGCAGCGATCAAACCCATAGTCAGGCCGTGCCGGACAAGAACATGGATAAATTTGGAAACGGGGGCAATCGCCCCAAAGTGGTCTCTTTGTAATCGTCCCATGGTTACCGCTCTATTGACTATCAAAGGCCACCGCGCGCGCAGATTATCATCAATTTGATCTCAGCGAGCCACACAGATTGCGAATGTTTATATTGTGGTAATGTCTGACCAACTTTTAATGTGCCTTTGGGCTGTCATTGCGGAGCTGAAATAATGTTAAGGCGATCTGTGTTTCTTTTGGTCTTGTTAGTATTTAGCCTCAGCTGCGCGCCGGCTGATCGGGCGGTGACGCCTAAAAAAAATGGTGCGGGCGCGGAGGGTGATCTCTTAAAACGCGCCGCAATCATCCACAGTGAAGTATTGACGTTAGATGCGCATGCGGATGTCGAAATCGCTGGCGCGCCTTCGGCTTATGTGGGCGCCGATGGATTGTCAAAAGTGGCACCAGCTAAAATGCGCGCGGGCGGCCTTGACGCCGTAGTGATGGCGCTGGCGGTAGGCCCCAAGCCGCGCTCGATTCAAGGCTATGCGCAGGCTGCAGAGATAGCCCGCAACAAACTTGCAGCTGTGAGATTGCTTGCTGCTGAGCCAGCAAATAATCTTGTCATCGTTACTCGTGCTGATGAATTGATTGATGCACACAGTCGGGGTCAGCTGGCGGTATTGTTAGGATTCCAAAATGCGTTGATTCTAGGCACTCAAGTCGAAGATTTGACCCGTTGGTTTGATGCTGGGGTCCGCGTATTTGCGCTGACTCATATGGGGCACAATGATTTTGCTGATTCATCTCGCACGCTATTCGACAGTATCTCCGGTGAGCGAGAACTGGAGTCGGAGCACGGCGGTTTATCTGATCTGGGTCGTCAAGCGGTGGCGAAGGTCAATTTGCTTGGTGGTGTTCTTGATATTTCGCAGTTGTCTAAATCGGCGGCACTGCAAGTTATTGAAATGTCTGCGACGCCGGTCATCGCCAGTCATTCAAACGTCCGGGCGTTAACACACGTTAGCCGTAATCTGTCAGATGAAGAAATCGATCGCATTGGGGCGACCGGTGGTGTGATTCATGTAGCACCTTTTCGGGGATATCTGTTTAACTCTGCTGATCCGAGGATGGATTCTGATATCAGGGCGGTGCGTCGAGCGCACGGTATTCAAGAGGATTACCTATACCCGTTTGAGCTGTATTGGGAAATAGATGACCCCCAACTAAAACAGGAATTTTTGACCACCATGAGTGCTCTGCTTGGGCCTATCGATTTGCAAGATATGCTTGATCATGTGGACTATATCGCGCAGCGCGTTGGCGCAGACCATGTGGGTATTGGCACCGATTTCAACCATGGCAGTGGCATTGCAGGGTTTGAGGATGCCAGCGACGCGTTGAACGTGACCGTTGGGTTGCTTGAACGAGGGTATACGGCGGCTGAAATCAGAAAGATTTGGGGCGGGAATTTTATCCGCGTGTGGCGAGCGGCCGAGGCTCGGAGCAAGAAATCCTGACGCTCAATGTTTTATCGACTTATTTTGCGTGCAGTTCTGGCAGCTGATCGTTGGAGTAAATTTTGCGAATGAACCTGGGGTTGGTAGAAGACATGTCTATTTGGTAGGCGCCATCTTCCCGATGACTAGGTACATTGAGGATGCGTGCCAGATTTTGGCCAAGCCAACGCTCGATTTTTAGTACAACCATCTTGCGACGTAGCCGTCCCTGTACATCTCGGTTGAGTACGGTTGGTAGTGTGTTGAGTGTGAGAATCTCGTCGATGGCCGGATTAGCCATTTTTTCGCGTCCTTCCTCGGAGGCATAAAAGTGGGAAACAGCAAACACGGTCTTCCCCGGTCTGATCTGCTTTAAAAATTCACAGGACTTCACCACGGTTGAGCCGGTGCGTACCATATCGTCGAATAACACGATATCGTGCCCATCGATTTCTTCGAAAGTAGATTCACTTTGGTCATGCAGCTTGATGGCCACCTCGCGCTCGCCGGAGCGTTCTTTGTCGAGCAAAATAAACTTTGCTTTAGGTAAACCAAGGCGGTTGTACATTGCTTTAACGAAGTCGCGGGCTCCAGCATCCGGTGCGCACAGCGCAAGTCCCTCTCCTTGTGGTCCGTAGTTGACGATGTCAGATTGGTGTATGTAGTTGCAGTAAATGTCATACGGGATGAGGTTGTGAAAATGGCCGTTGAATACTTCGTTAAACATGCTTTGCACAGAATGAGAGTGGTTATGCACTGTCATGACGCTGTCGACGCCGGCTAGTTTCAACATTTGTGCGTAGAGCTTCGCGGTGAAAGGTTGACCGTCGAATTTTTTTAAATCTTTTTCATCGCGCGCAACTAACGTTTCGCCCAGGGAACGTTTAGGGCCACGATCTTGGGCGCTGTAGTAAAGGTCTGGTTCAACCAGCATGACATGTTTGGCGCCGTTTTCTTTTGCTGCTCTGGCGATCAATAGGTTGCGCATCGCTAGATTTTGCCGACTGACCACGTGGCTGGACGTGCTCACAATAACCACCACTTTGCCTTCCAAGCGACGACCAACGCACGAGAAGTCCTCTTCATCAGATATAAATCTCGGGCAGAATTCTGTGTTGGCAAAGGTTTTCATGCTGATCAAGTCAGCGATGTCGCTGACTTGCCCCATGCTAAAGGCCAGATCGATAGCAAAAGGGTCATCGGATGAATTGCCGACGATAACAATATTCTTGAACGAGACTGACATGTTCCTCAGCTAAACAAGTTGGCGGCGCTCAGCCTAATGAGTGAAGCGCCTATAGGTCAATAGATGTTCCCAAATTAGCCGCGTTACCAGTTATTAACGTGCATGATCGTGTCCAGTGAGGGGCGGTATGCGGGTTTAAAATCGGTGCCTTTGGTATAAGCAATAGGAATGAGGGCAACTTGCATATAGTCGTCATAAGGAATCCCGAGCATCTCAGCGATTTCTTTTTCGTGCATGATATGCAGGGTTGTCCAAGCGGTGCCAAGACCGCGCGCGCGCGCGGCAAGCATGAAGCTCCAGGCAGCGGGAATAATTGATCCATAAGCAGCGGTTTGCGCCAGCATGCCACCGGCGGCATCATGATCCGTGCGCCCGACGATACAAGGGATCAGCATTGCGGGTACATTGGCCATATTCTCAGCCAGATACTCTGCAGAAGAAGTTGAGCGAACCTGGCTCGACTTGAGCGCATCGTCGCCACTGTCTTTGTGCAGATGGTGTATGGCAACGGGCATTTCACGATAAAGGTCAAAGGCCTGGGCGTACAGCGCGCCAATCCGAGCTTTTTTTTCCGGGTCGGTGACAAATACAAATTGCCATCCCTGCGAGTTTGATCCAGTAGGCGCTTGTATGGCGAGTTTTAAACACTCCTCGAGTGTTTCTATTGCAACAGGCCTGTCGAAGTCGAGACGTTTGCGGACGGCTCGGGTAGTGCTGAGTAGCTCATCGCTGGATAGGTCCAATTGCGCGTGTGACATTTTTTGCTGATCCATAATTTTTCGGTTCCCCATCGTAAAAGAATGATGAACGCAAACCAATGGCCATTTTGCGTTTGACTAAACGATAGGGATATCTTTGTGCTAGAGTTTTGATAACCCGCGATTTCAGAGGTGTGGTGCGTGATTGATTGTGATTCCCATGTGCTGGAACCTGCAGACTTATGGACAAACTACCTCGAAAGTAAATATGTAGATCGGGCGATTCGCATTGACGAGGTCGATGGCATTGAACGATTGATCATCGGTGAAAAGGTGGTCTTGCAGGGTGTCCTAGCGGGATTAGGCGGAGCTCACGTCGATAAGAGGCGACTTTTTTCACCGGGTATGCAGTATATTGACGGCTGTCCGCCGGCGAGTTACGACCCCGCCGCGCGCCTTCGTGAGATGGATCGATGGGGTGTTGAGCATACGCTGCTGTTCCCAACTATCTGTATTTTACCTTTTCCAACTGATGATCAATTGTTGGCGAATGCGTATTGTCGAGCCTATAACCGCTGGATATATGATTTTTCCTGCGCTTGTGATGGGCGAGTATGGCCGGTTGCTGTGGTCAACTGGCACGATCCAGAGTCGGCAGCGCAGGAATTGGCGGCATGCATCAAGCGAGGGTTTAAAGCTTTGTTTGTGCCACCCGAGACCATCTCTGGCAAGCGCTTATCCGATCCAGTTTTTGATCCAATCTGGACTCTTTGTCAGGCGGCAAATCTCCCTGCCTGTTTGCATGTGGTGGTTCGATTTTCGGGTGCAGCCGTCCCTTTTGCCGATTGGCACGCCAGTTCGCCCGGGCCGTTGTTCGGTTTCGGGTTAGGTGCGACAGGCCAACTCATACCCGCGCTCACCAGTATGGTTGCCGATGGGCTCTTTGACCGTTACCCGGGCCTCAAAGTAGTGAGCGTTGAAGCGGGTGCTGGATATGCGCCGTATTTAATGGACCGCCTGGACGCAAAATTCATGACCTTCAAAGAGTTAGTTTCCCTAAAGCGCAAACCAAGTGAATACATTCGTGAGCATTGTTACTTTGTCGCAGAGCCACTGGAGCGAACTGTCTCAATGACACTAAAGTTGGTGGGTGATCAAAATATCATGTGGGGTAGCGATTACCCCCACATCGACGGCTTGGCTGATGTAGATGTCCATCCTGATCTGGCTAACGTCTTGTCTGAAAATGCTCGGAGGGTGTTTGATTGATCATGATAGATCGAAGAATCCTATTGTATTTCTATCCCACCACCTGGGTGTTCGTAGATGATGAGGAACGGTTTTTAACAGCCATGGAGCTTATGCTAGGCGGTGCTCGCCCTTGCGCTCTTTTGTTGAATCCACTCAAAGCGCAGAAATTCTTAGAGGAACGCACTGGGATAGCTAACAAAATAGCTCCAGAAATTATCCGTTCGAATGAAGAAGGAGTTCTCGTTCGTTTTTCGCCCGAAGTTTTGGTTGAGGACGTTGCTGGCTTTTCGAAATTTGAAGAGGTGTCAGTTGTCGTTTCGGATTACGCTATGCCAGGTATGAATGGGCTCGAGTTGTTCGCGAAGCTGAAACCCTCAGTTTATAAAAATGTTTTACTCACTGGAGTAGCGGACGAGAAAATTGCTGTCGAGGCTTTCAATGATGGATCGATTGATCGTTTTTTCTCCAAGGATAATTTAGGTACTCTTGAAACCTTGCTCGAGCATTTATATCTCCTCGAGCATGATCGGTTTTCAGAGTTGCAGGAACCGCTTCTAGGGCTTTTACCTCAAGACGTTAGAGAATTTATAACGGACGAAGAGTTCCGGAAAATATTTTTTGCTGAATTGACCCGGTTAGATATCGCGGAATATTACCTTTCTATTGCGCCCTTTGGGTTTTATTTATTGGATTCCGCTGGATCGCCTTTTTTTATTTCTCTCGCCACAACAGAGCGGCTAGATCGGGCTTTCCTCAGCCTCTCTAAGCATATAAGCGACAGTGATTTTTTGTTAGATATGCGGCACTACAAGGTTCAAACGGAGATTTTTGAACCTTTAGACTCATCGTCGGCATCCGACTACGATTTTGAGTTCAACACCGTTAGATTATCTGCTGTGCCCGGATCCCGCTCTCGGTTTTGGGGGCTGCACACTAGCCCGGCGATAGACGTTGACTACGACTCAGAAGTTTCCTCACTTATCCGTTATCTCGAGGCAAAACAATATCCATACGAGTAAACTCGCCAATCTCTGAAGTGCAAGATATTGTTCCGCCGAAATATGTTGCGAGACTATCTCTGCAAAAGTTTAGGCCGATGCCACTCCCGAAGGTCGAAGTGGAAAAATCAGGGGCGAAAATTTTCGGGATTGTTTCGGCTGGGATGCCTGAGCCGTTGTCTGAAAAAGACACGAGGAATTCATTGGCCGCTTCGGTAACGGTGATGCTGATTGAGGGCTCTTCAGTTATGCCTAAGTGGTTAAATGAGTTCTTGAGCAGGTTGAAAAAAACGTGGATCAAAATAAGTTTTGATCCGCGGATAGGGTTGCTCCCAGTGGTCGAGTATTCAACGATGGATCTGTCTACTTTGCTTTTGTAAGGGAAGCGGTCGATTGCTTCTCTTATTGCTTCATCAAGATTGAAACTTTCCAATTCGTTGCGCGGGATTTTTAAAACTGAATTGCTGACGAGAAAAATGTCTATCAGGGTAGATGCTGATTCGGCTTCATCGAGTATTACTGATGGTAATTCGGCGACGTTGAGGGCTTTTTTTTTGTCCGTAAGATTGTCTATTTGAATTTGAGGGCTTTGAAGAATAAGTTGATTCAGATGTGCTGCGCGCGCGGCGATGCTTAATAAGGGCGTCCGCAACTCGTGTGCTATTGACGAGCCTATTGCTGTCAAGGCTATTTCGCGGGCACGTGCTTCGTCGTTTTGTCTGCGCGCAATAATTATGATTGCAAGATAGATCGAAATGTAGATCGTCGCTGTCAGGATCCAAATCAGGTTTATTTCTGTAGGGTCGATGGCAATGAAAGTTATGGCCAAAATTGCGACGAGCGCCAGAACACAAAACGCTAGAATGCCAGCGATGAGAATATCAGTTGATGCAAGTAACACTGCGCCCAGAACCGCGATGAATTCGAATGCGCGCCTCATTAATATTGTTTCTTTGGGATATGCTTGCGTCAACTCTAAAAAGTATCCGGCTAGCAAAAACAGCGGCCCTGTGATTATTAACGTTAGGAGGAAATTTCTCTTCAAAATCGCTGTGAAATTGCGTTTATCCAAGTGATGGCCTAAAACATAAAGGCTGAGTAAACCAATCGCAGTAAACCTTAGGATTGAGGGTTCAGACTCTCCCAAGACTTTGTTGGAGAAGTGGAGAAGAATGTGGACGGTTATGCCCGCTATGGCAATAAAGCGTATCCACGGTGAAAATCGTTGATATGTATCCTCGGAAGCAGAAATGTATTGAGCGTAAGCTTTAAGCATCTTTTTAAACACAAGGTAGAGAGTTGCGGGGCTATTTGTAAATATTTGGAATGGGGTCAGTGTCTACTTAGTGTATTGATCCCATACTCTTGTTAGAGTTTAGAGGCATTCAAGAAGCGTAATTAAATGAAGTGGTTAGAGTCAATCGTTGCTTATTCTGCACCTGCGTTACTGCTCGATGGCACGCCATGGAAAAATGAATGGCTGGAGCGTGAAAAACGTTCATTTATTGCGGTTCATACCATTTGGTTTGCTTGCGCAATAGTTGGTTACGTCGGGCATTATTTCTTTTTTGATCGAATAAATGGTCTCGAGCCTCTAGACTTTTGGTTTGCCTTTCGGATGAGTATGGCTGGTGCGATGCTCCTCGCTCTCGCCTTTTACTTGTCACCGCTGACGTCAACTCGCTATTACAAAGTCCCTGCAGTGTTCTTTATTTGGTTAATGTGCTTTACACAGGCTCGCGTTGCGGTTTGGTATTCACTTGATGCTTGGATATTTAGTTTCATCTTTGTAATCGGAAGTGCGTTTATTTTGAGACTTAATCCAGTCAAGAGTTTCTTGTTTGCATTTTTAACGATCGCATCAACTTATTTTTCTCTAGCCGAGGCGGGATTGCCGGATTCATGGTTTGGAAGTGCTGCGGTAGTAACGATACTCGTGGTGGTGGTAATTCGAGGGGCGAATATAGCTGATGTGAAAAATTTTCTGCTGGTACAGCAAAATGCTGCTGCTCAAAAGCAAATTATCGAACTCAACCTTGAGTTCGCTCATCGAATCAGGGCATTTATCCCCAAAGTGATTGCGGACCGACTTGACGCCCTCGTGAATGAAAAGCGGATGAGCATCTTGGAAGCCAGCGTTGATGTCTTGCGACCCGTGACTAAAGAAGTTGCTTGTTTATTCAGCGACATTCGTGGGTTCACGCAAGGATCCAAAGATCTAGAAGCTTTTGTAAGTGAGTCAGTATTACCCGAGGTTCGGGCTTGCTCAGATGCGGTAGAATTGTATTCGGGTATTCCTAGAAAGATTGGGGACTTGGTTTTTGCATACTTTGACGATGAAAATCGCGCGGTGAATGTTCCGCGTGCCCTTATTGCCGCTATGAGAATGTCGCAGGTTAACACTGATATGAATCGAACCTCTTCGACGAGGGAGATTCGTAGGTTTATCTTGGTTTCGTCTGGAAATGCCGTGGTCGGAAATGTAGGCGGGCTTGATTCGTCCATGGAGATAACCGCGCTTGGTTCTCCGGTTAACTTTTTGAGCAGGTTGGACGATGCGACCAAAGAACCGGCGTTAGCGGCACATCTTACCAGTGGCGATGTCTTGATTTCACCAAGCGCGAAACAAGTTCTAGACGAGATAAATATAGAATTGCAGCTTCGACGTCTTGATCTTGATTCCCTTGGAATTGAAATAAGAGATTTCCCCGAAACGAAGTTCGTTCTAGCGATGCCACCCTCTGCGTCCAATCAGGAGAGACTAGAAATGTTTCTTGAACAACTATCCAAAGGCACATGAACGAAACTAAAGAATTACCCAGAACGCGTGAGCAGGTGCAAAGCGATTTAGATTTTATTCATGGGTCGATTTGGCCTGCTGATGTGCGGCAGATGGACAATATAGTGGGAAGAATAAGACGGCGAGGGGCTTCCTCTGAATACGCTGACATTCGTATTTGGAAGTTGAGTCCCTTAGGCGTGGAACTCCTGGATGAAACGGCGGAGCTAATCTTTAGGAAGGGAGAAGAAGTCGATTTACAAATCGTGATTTTTGGCGAGCGGTCTTCCTATGAAGGCCTTATTGTTGACGTAGTGCGAGATCGGGGGCCTCTTCATTTTTTCGGCGTCAGGCTCTCAGTGGCTTCTGAAAAAGAATTTGATTATCAGCTTCAAGAGCGTAGGAAAAGCGATCGATGGTTGTGCTCGGATGAATTTTTCCCGACATGTATTGCTGTAAGCCCTGGGCGTTATAACGATTATATTTATTTTAAGGTGAGAGACATAAGTGCGAGGGGCGTGAGGCTCACTTGCAGTTTGAGGAATAAATTCTTGCTGAAAGGCATGATCTTGAAACTCACGATGAGCTTGCCTCTCGTTGGGAATGCGCTGGTGACGGTTAGGTTAGTCCGGCTTCGGATAATATCAGCAAACGGCCGCGATTTATTGGAGGTAGGTGCCGAATTTATAAATCTTTCTGAGCGCGCAAAGACTGCCCTGGCGCAATATCTGATTCAATTTAGTTGCGTTGACGATTTGGATTCTCTTCGTGTTCAGGGCCTTTTACCCCCTTCTGTAGCTAATGGCGCTGATTTTTATTTTATCAAAAGTGAAGATGATTACCGAAAGGTGCTTAATTTGAGGCACTACGCTCATTCGCGCGAGGGAAACATTGTTGATTCGGATGTCGGGCCTGAAGATATGGCTGACATGAGAGATGCGGCAGGGCGAATTTTAGTTGGAAAATATAACGGTAAAGTGATCGCGACAGGTAGGATTTCTTTTCCTGATGCTGATCTCCCGTTGGAGCAAGAAGCTTATGTTGATTGGCCTAGCGATCTGCCCGGTCGGGATAAAATCGTCGAGCTGGGCAAGGTGTGTACCGATCCAAATTTCAGAGGAAGCGACTTATTTGCGAGGTTGATCCAACAAGTGATGGCAACATGCGTACGTTTGGATAGGCCTAATGTTGTTGTCGTCGCACTTCCCAAATTGTTAAAAGTTTATAAGAAACTAGGTTGTCGAGAGACGGGCTTAACGCACGAGCAGCCATTTTGGAACGGAGTGCAGCACGTCTTAATTGTGAACGGGTTTGATGTTTGCTTGGGCCGAGGGGTAAGTCCGGTTGTTTGGAATCTTATTTATCGTGAGCCTTTTGAATATCTAGTTGAAAATGGCTTCGTTGAAGTTGCAGGCATGGATTTAGTGCGGGTTCGTATTTATAAGTTTTTTTCTTGGATTGCGCCTGTAATGCGTGTATTCCAAAAATTTCGGGTGCGTTGACTTGCTAGTGTCATCTGTGCTCCTAAATTATTCTCGCCCGATTATAGCCTTTGTAAGCGTGATATCGATTTTGATAGGTGCCGGTGTATTTAACTTGCAGGTTTCGCCAGATAACCGTGCTTTTTACGCAGCCGACTATAGAGAGTACGCCGACCTACTGGAATTTGAAGACGATTTTGAAATCAATAGCTTTGTTGCTTTTGGAGTGAGCTCGAGCGAAACGATTCTGGATTCGGCTGAATTTCGAAGTAGCCTTCGGTGGCTAGAGCGAGAATCGCCGAGTCTGAGAAACTATGTACGATCAATCTCGATCGCAAGCCTTCCTCAAGCCGTGTCAGAAAACGACGAATTGGTTGTTGGAAACCTGCTTGATGTCGCTTGCCCGGACGTGTGTATCTCGTCTGCCGCAAGTTTGGTTGGGCGAAGCCAGAATAGAGGGCGGTTGGTATCAAATGACCTCCGTACGGTGATGCTTTTTGTGATTTTAGATGTCGACGTCGAACTGCCGACTGACGTGACAGAAACTTTTGATTCTATCCAAACGTTGATTGCAACTTTTGAAGGAAACTTCCCTGATCTGATTATTCATCACACCGGCGCTGTACCGATGATGCAGGCTTTCGTGGACACTGCAACAAAGGATTCATCTACAGTTGTGTCTTTAGCCTTTGCGGTGATCTTCGTTTTGCTCGCGTTGCTTTTGGGTAGCGTAAAGCTGGCCGGGTTGCTTTTTTTGACGGGCTCCCTCGCAGCCGCAATTTCGTTGGGAATGGCGGGTTGGTTGGGCATGACCTTAAATACAGCTACAGCTATTGTTCCGATTGTGGTCTTTACACTCGTTGTCGCGGGCGCAATGCATCTTCTAGTGCACTATCTGCAGAGGCTTGACGATGGAGCAATCCCGTCTCGCAAGCATTTAGAAGCTTCATTCAACGCACAGTTTTTGCCAATGTCGTTTGCCGCGGTTACCTCTATTTTGAGTCTTCTTTCACTACAATTTGTTACCTCTCCGCCGATAAAGGAACTTGGTGCGTTGTCTGCCGTAGGTGTTTTCGCAGGATATGTTCTTTCATTTACATTTTTGGGATTGCTGTTACCGAAGTTCCGAATCTCCAAAAGACTTGTCGCGCTTAGATTTATTCGCGGGTGTCTTAATGGCTATGCGAAGCGTAGCGAAGGCAAAACACGTTTTGCTTGGTTGTGTTTGTTCGCGTTTATTTTGGGTAGCTTGGGTGTATCTGCGCTTAAAGTTGACGATGATTTTGTGCGGTATTTTGATTCAGATGTTCCTTTTCGTTCTAATGTTGAGAGTTTAATTGAACTAGGAGTGGGTAGTCCGTATCAAATTGAAATGGTCCTAAGCGCTCAAAATGCGGGAGAAATACTTGCCCCGGAGGTGTTGAACTATCTGCGGGAATTTGAGGCCGAATTCCGGGCGCATCCTCAAGTGTTAAATGTATCTACCGTGTCTGCGGTGCTAGAAGATGTTTCTATTGCCCTTGATGTGCCCCTCAGACTCTCGGACAAACTTGCCATAAATCAATTGTTTTTCGCCTATGAGCTTAGTCTTCCGCCGCGCCAAACAAGCAATGCGTTTTTGGACCCGTCAAGGAAAAAATTGAGGAGTTCAATTCTGCTTAAGGCGGTTACTTCGAATCAGACGCGAAAACTAGAGGCCGAAATTTACAACTTTCACTCTAAGCACGCCCCGAGTGATATCGCTATTTTGGTTACGGGTGAAAATATTCCGGTTGCGCATTTATCTGCTCGGAATATAGAGCAATCGATGAAGGGTCTTGTTCCTGTTCTATTTATTGTAGCTGGTGTTTTAGCGCTTATTGCTCAGCGGTTTGGCTTGTTTTGGGTGGGTCTTTTTTCCATAGCTATTCCAATATTGGCAGGCTTTGGTATTTGGGGGTGGTTAGTAGGTGAGATAGGGTTGGCTGCCGCAATCATACTTGCCGCGACGGTGGGCGTAGTCATTGATGATACGATCCACATTGTTTATCGGTTCGAAGATGGAAGGCGGTATCTCGGTCTAACGTTAGAAGAGGCCGCGTCTTATGCCGTTCATAAATCCGGCGCCGCTGTCGTTGCGACTAGTGTATGTCTGAGTTTAGGATTTTTGTTAATGTATTTCAGCGCGTATGCTGTGAACCAAGTATTTGGGATAATTGCGTTCCTAATCTTTTTACTGGCGATGTTTTTTACTTTGATAATCCTACCAAAGCTGTTAGTTGTCGGTGGGAAAAGGTAAAGTCCGAGACTTGTAGCAGTATAGTCGTGGCCAAGGGCGATGTGATTGAAAGATTCCGATAGTGGGGAGATAACAAAAGAGCTCATCAACTGGTCCGTGTATTCGGAGAATTATGATGCGCTGTGTGATGCCAATCCTGCCTACCAAGAAAACGTTAATATATTTCGAGAACGTTTGAAAAACCTCAAAATACCAAGCCGTCCGCGGGTCTGTGATCTGGGTGCGGGGACGGGAAATTTTTTGATAGAGGTTGGTAAACAGTTTCCGGGCGCCGAGTTGCATCATGTAGATTGGAATGAATCGATGACCGCTATTGCGCGCAAAAAGTACGATCGAGAAGGGTTGGAAGTCGTTGTGCATGAGCGGGACATCCGAGATGTAGATTTCCCGCAAGGCACATTTGATTTGGTGGTCTGCGTGAATGCGATTTACGCAATGCCAGAGCCCGATATCGTGCTCCGAAATCTTCGGAATTGGACCAACATCGGCGGTTTTTTATACGTGATCGATTTTGGTCGTCAGGTCCAACTGATCGATTGGGCGTACTATATTTTGAAGAATCGGGTGAAGGAGCTAGGGTTACGTAACGCGATCCGGTGGTATCGGGATAACGCGGAAAATCTGAAGCAAAATAGGAAGGGAGCGAAGGCACAAACAGATGGATCCTACTGGTTGCATAGCAATGAAGAGTTCGCGACTAGATTGCAAGGTGCTGGTTGGGAGATAGAATTGCTTGAAACCTGTTATCGAGATTGCTGTGATTTAGCTGTTTGCACTAACCCCCCGTCCTAGGCTAGAAGAAGCTGTCTGCACCTCAATCTCTATGATTTGCGACGTTCAATCAGCGGCCTTTGTTCAGGTTTAGGGGTGTTTAGCTAGATCGAAATAATCAGTATGATCATCGTTGCGAGGATCAGTTTCTTGGGATGGCGAGCGAAGTTCGCTTTCAGGTATTTAAATTAGTCAAAAAGGATCGAGTCTCAAATGGGGGTCGTTATGCTTGCTTCTAGGTTGCTCCCAGACCAAGGGTCTAGATTATGGTAGTGCCTGCGCTGGTAATGATTCCCTCGCAGAAACATGCTCGCTGTGCGGGCCACAGCAATACTCCCATTAATTGTGTTTGCCTGACCTCTCCGTTGTTTTGCGATCGTAAATCCCCCCATACAAGTGGTAATCGGCGTGGCAGATAGTTTTAGATATTCTGAAAAAGTGAGCGTCTCAGCGGAAGACAAAAGCCGTTATTTAGCATTTGCGCAACGCACGGTGAAAGCAGCCGGAGCGTCTACGCTTGCGTATTTTAGAGCGCAGGTAGAAGTTCAAAATAAATTGTCAAACGGGCAATTCGACCCGGTGACGCAGGCTGATAAATCAGCAGAGAAAATTATCCGTCAAGCTATAGAACGGGCCTACCCCAATCATGGTGTTTACGGCGAAGAGTATGGATTTAGCCAAGGTAATGGACTGACCTGGGTGATAGACCCAATTGATGGTACACGAGCGTTCGTGTCGGGCATGTTGCACTGGGGGGTCTTATTGGCGTTGTTCGATGGCGATCAACCTATAATAGGTGTGATGTACCAACCCTACACGGATGAGTTGTTCTGTGGCGATGGAGAACAAGCTTTTCTTCTGCGCGGTGAAGACCGCCGCACGCTGGTGACTTCTTCGTGCACTGAACTGTCTCGCGCCGTGCTTGCAACTACCGGTTACGATTGGTTCACGCAAAGCAGTCGTAGTCAATTTGATCGGCTTAAGCGACAAGTGGAGCTTTGCCGGGTGGGCGGAGATTGTTACCTCTACGCGATGGTGGCGATGGGTACTGTGCACCTTGGTACCGACGTTGCTCTTGAGGCCTATGACATTCAGGCATTGATACCTATTATCCGAGGCGCTGGTGGTGTGGTGACGACCTACGATGGCAATAATCCCAGCTTAGGAGGCAATATCCTCGCTTCGAGTAACGCCAGCTTGCATGCACGTGCGCTAGAGGCGCTAAACGGCGGGTCAAATATCTGCTAGCTGGACCGCAGGGGTACAGTTGAATTGCCGTTCGGCTATGCACGCTTCAAAGATAACGCCACCTTATGTGGGTAAGGCATGGGTCTTGAGTTGCCTATGGAGTTTTTAAACCGCTTGATCGTTTTTGAGCGTTTTTAGGGTTTGGATAATTAAATTTCGCTCAGCTCGTTTAACCCGAGCTTCGAGGCTATCCACGGTGTCCCCTGCCATTACTGGGACAGTGACTTGTGACAAGGGTGGACCGGAATCATATTCCTGGTCCACAAGGTGCAACGTGGCGCCGGTTTCTTTTTCCCCGGCAGCAAGCACGGCTTCGTGGACCGAGCGTCCGAAGAATCCTTTACCACCGAATTTAGGCAGTAGAGCCGGGTGAGTATTGAGAATTTTTCCGGCATAGTGGTCCAGCGTCGCAGAACCTAATTTTTTCATGTAGCCCAGAAGCAGTATCCAATCGACTTCCGCTTCGCGAAATGCGGCGAGCATGGCGGTGTCAACGCCGTGATCGTTGACGTGCGTTTTGGTGCTGATGTGTCTGGTTTTGACACCTGCGTCGTCTGCTTTCTTTATTGCGCCAGCGCCGCTGTTATTACTGATGACTAAAACCACCTCAGCATCTAGAGCACCCTGCTCACAAGCCTCCAGTACTGCTTGCAATGTGGTGCCCGCGTGCGATGCGAGAACGGCAAGTCGCATTAGGCTGCCAACTTAAAGATCGCAGTATGGCGGATTTCGGTGGTCATCACATTGTCGCGCCAGTAGGTTACCCATATCTGAATGAAGTGATGACCTTTGTTTTGCCATTTTTTTAGTGGGACCGACTTGACGGTGACGGTATCCCCTTCATAGAGACCGGCGTGGTGGCGAGTTTCTGAGCCAACGTGCAGCCAAGTGGGCATCTTGTACTCGTTCATCAAGGCGGTGTTGGCTAACGAGAGCAACAGGTGAGGATGAATGGCACCGGTTTTGTACAGTGAATGAGGGTCTTTAACTTCGGTAACATAACGCTCATTGTCTGCGGGTGTCAGCTCGCAGGTCCATGGTGTGAAGGCCTGATACGGCACGACATTATGCCATTGAATTTCGGTGCGGTCGGGGTTTTTGTAAGGGGGGGCCAGCGATGTAAGATCTGGTGTCTCTGGCGCACTATTAAATTCGCTTGTGAGCGTGGCAATCCGCACACCGTTTTGGTTGTCGCAATTGACCGTCTGTTTCTCTGGGCCGTCGATGTACGTAAAGGTCAGGATATCTCCATGATAAGTAGGTTTGAATAAGCGAACCTGATTGCAAGCTTGGTCGAGCCACAATTGGCCAAATTCTTCTACAAGTGGATAGGTTAAGTGACCGTAGATGGCAACACCGGGAACCAGCGCGCCGCTAAATCCGTATTTTTGGGCGATATCGTCGCTGTGAATACGGTTTTCACTGTCCTGACTAAAATTTTCGGCTTTGACGGAATACTGTTGCATAAATGATTTTACCCGTAGGCTTGTGCGGGCAGCCAAGTGACCAATGCTTGCCAGTTGAAGATGATTAACATGCCGATGATTTGCAGAAAGATAAAGGGCACGACTCCTTTGTAAATTGTGAAAACGTCAACGCCCTCCGGCGCAACGCCCTTGAGGTAAAAGATGGCAAAGCCTACCGGTGGTGTTAGAAAGCTGGTTTGGAGGCAGACGGCAAACAAGACAGTGAACCATACAGGGTCGAAACCCAGATTAATGACAACCGGCGAGACCAGTGGCAGAACAATCAAAGACAGTTCTATCCAATCTAGGAAAAAGCCCAAAATGAAGGTGATCAGTAAAATGCAAATCACGATTCCGCTAGGCTGAAAAGGCAGGCCCAGTAGGGCGCGTTCAAAGAGATGGTCGCCGCCTAGCCCCCGCAGCACCAACGAAAAAGCGGTGGCGCCCAGAAGAATGGCAAAAATAAAGGCGGTTGTTCTGCTGGTTTCTTGGAGCACTTCCGCCATGACCTGTCGGCTAATTTGGCGTTTGATAAGCGCTAGAATAAGCGCACCTGCAGCGCCAACACCGGCAGCTTCTGTTGGAGTGGCTAGGCCAAAAAATATGCTGCCAAGCACTGCCAAGATCAGGAACGCGGGCGGTAGGATCGCTTTGAACAGTGACCAGATCGCATCCATATCAAAATTTTCAGCGGGTGCCGCTGGAGCCATCTCAGGTTTGAAACGGCCTATGGCCAAGATGTAGAGAATATACAGGCCGGCTAACAAGGTGCCAGGGAAAACGGCGCCGAGAAAGAGATCGCCGACACTCATCGCCATGCGATCCGCCATCAAAACCAACATAATACTGGGTGGTATCAGGATGCCCAAAGTACCCACGGCGCACACGGTGCCTGCAGCGAGTGATTTGTCGTAACCGTTGCTGAGCATGGTGGGTAAGCCCAGCAGTGCAAGCAGTACAACAGATGCGCCGATAATACCCGTGGTTGCAGCCAGCAATATTCCGATGAGAGTGACAGTGATGGCTAATCCACCGCGTATGGAACCAAATAGCTTTGCGAAGCTGACCATCAGTTGATTTGCAATACCGGAGCGGTCCAGCAACAAACCCATGAAAATGAACATAGGCAGAGCCACCATGACCCAGTTACCCATAACGTTCCATATTCTCTCAACGGTGAGTGACGTATAAGACCAATCCAAGCCTATGTTAAGGGCAAAATCCACGTCGAGAACGATCGCGAAGGCGCTGAATAAGACAGCCAGTCCACCAAGAATCCAAGCGACGGGAAACCCTGTAAAAACCAATGCGATGAAGCTTACGAACATAAGCACAGCCATGATTTCGTTAGCGGCCATGTTTTGCCCCCGTTAAAAATAGCAGGGCCCATACCCGCGTGAGCCGGGAAAAAACCGCAAGCGCGAGAAGCGCAAAACCGATGGGTAAAAAAGCCTTAATAAACCAGCGCATGGGCAGCCCGCCCGGCGAGGGTGATTGTTCGCTTAAGTTAAATGAGGACACAACAAAGGGTACGCTGTAGACGAGCACCAGCGTGATAAAGGGTGCGAGGAATAAAACAATGCCATATAGCTCGATCCATGCTCGAGCGCGCGGGCTTAGACGTTCATGGACAACATCCACCCTGATGTGGGTGTCGGCTTGATAGGCGTAACTTAGGCCGAGTAAAAATCCAATGGAATACAGGTGCCATTGCAGCTCTTCCAGTTCTATTCGCCCTTCATTGAAGAGATAACGCAGCATAACGTTCACAACAATCACCGCCAGTAGCGCTAGCCAGATCAAAGATACCCATGCACCCAGCCGAGTCAGAAAATAATCAATCGACCGAGAGAGTCTGGTCTGCGGTAAATCTGCGTCCGAGGCCATCAAAAATCCCTTGGCAAGTAGGCGCGCGCCTTCCAAAATTGGTACTCGGCGCGAAATTTGCGTTGAGAGGCTAAGATTTCTGCGAAGTCTGAATCAGCTGCCGCTTGCTCCTCCATAATGTTTTGGGTGGTTCGCTCCAGTTCGCGCAGAATGGGCTCGGAGAACGATTCTGCGCTCACGCCGATGTCCCCAAAGCCGGCGATGATGGCGCCTTGCTTGGCCTCTGAATTTGCCAGATTACGCATGACGCCGGCGGTGCAGCCCATTTCGAGGAGGGCCTGGTCGGCGGGCGAAAGTGCTCGCCAAGCGTCAATATTCACGACCAGATGTGACGCGGTGAAGGTTTGATGCCAACCGGGGTAATAATTGTACTTAGCCACTCGGTTAAACCCCAGGGTTTGATCAACAACAGGCAGCGCAAATTCAGTGGCATCAATGGCGCCCTTTTCCAGGGCCTGAAAAATTTCACCGCCCGGTAGCATCGTTACGCTGGCGCCCATCCGTTCCATAACCTGTCCGCCCAACCCCGCAAAACGAATTTTGAGTCCCCTAAGATCTTCCAAAGCCTTGATTTGCTTGCGGAACCATCCGGCGGTTTCCGGCCCAGTCATGCCGCAGAAAATAGGATGAATATTATGTTTTTGGTAGAGCTTCTCACCCAGTTCGCGGCCACCTGCTTCGAACCACCATGCGCTGTATTCCCAAGGCTCCATTCCGAAGGGCACTGCACCAAGCAGTGGTGAGGCGGGTATTTTTCCTTGGTCATAGCCCACCCACGTGTATCCGGCTTCAACTTTGCGGTCGCGTACCGCATCGGTAATTGAAAATGCGGGAACAATTTCACCGGGTTCAAAAATCTCTAAGTTGACCGCTCCGTTAGATGCTCGTTTGATGATGTCAACCACGTAAAGGGGGTTGTCTCCCAGCACAGGTAGTGTGGTTTGGAAGACAACGGGCAGCCGCCAGTTAATGCGTACGGGTTGCGCTTCCTGAACAGTTGCGGCGGCCGGAGAAGCTCCGGTGTTACCGTGCGGACGAATCGCCAAGCTGCCAATGAGGCCAACTATAAATGCGACGATCACCGCGGTGAGTGCGGCTCTGTTGCTCATGCGCTAAATTCTAATTCCGCTGGGTGGGAGACAATTGTCTGGGGCCTTGCCAGAGGATGCAAGAATAAATGTTCGCATAGTGGGTTGTCCCTGACGCAGAGGGTCGCATGCAATGTTAGTTGATGATCTGGATTACCCTAATGCTCGCAGGTACGGGTACGATGAGGCCGGTTGTTGCGTTTTGTATTTTTGGTGTAGTGCTCGGGTTTGGGTATTTTTGGCGAAAATATTCTGCTGCGGAGCTTGATCGCTTGAAAACGGGTGATCCATATATAGCGATTTGACGTTTTCGCTACGCCTAACGGTGTTTAATCACGGTTGTGTTAAACGATTTCGTGGGTACACTCTACGGGTCAAGCAAGGCCTTTACGCGAAGGCTGTGATAGGGTCTTTGAGCAAGCGTGGTGCTCAGCAAAGTGATAAATATTAAAAAGGGGGCTGCATGCAGATAGGTGTGCCAAGAGAGACGTGGCCGGGCGAATTGCGAGTTGCAATGGTACCGCAGAATGTAAAAAAACTGATTCAACTGGGGTTCTCCATCACCGTCGAATCCGGCGCAGGAGTCGCTGCGGGATTTGCAGATGAAGCCTACGCGGAGGCGGGTGCTGCAGTGGCTGCCGATCACGGGGCGGTGATATCAACTGCTGATGTCTTGGCGTGTGTCCGAAAGCCCAAAGCTGAAGATATTGAACACCTCAAGTCCGGCGTTGTCAGTATTAGCTTTTTAGACCCTTTCAACGAGCAAAGCTTGGTGGAAAGCATGGCGAGCCAAGGTGCCGTTGCCATATCTATGGAGATGATCCCTCGCAGTACGCGAGCGCAAAAGATGGATGCGTTATCTTCGCAGGCAAACCTAGCCGGTTATGTCACTATCATTCAGGCTTCTTTTCATAGTGCAAAAATTTTACCGATGATGATGACGCCTGCGGGCACTATCGCACCTGCACGGGTATTCATCATTGGCGCTGGGGTGGCTGGTTTGCAGGCGATTGCAACCGCAAAACGTTTAGGTGCCCGGGTTGAGGCTTTTGATACTCGGCCGGTTGTCGCGGAACAGGTGCAGTCCTTGGGTGCTAAGTTTGTTGAAATAGATCTCGGTGAAATGGGGCAGACAGAGCAGGGCTATGCGACTGAGCTCACCCCGGAACAGCTTGAATTGCAGCGAGAGGGACAAAAGGCGGTGATCGCGAATGCGGACATTGTTGTCACCACTGCACAGTTGTTTGGGCGCCCTGCGCCCGTCATTGTGGGTCGGGATATGATCGAAGGTATGAAGCCTGGTAGTGTAGTGATTGATATGGCTGTGGAAACTGGGGGTAATGTTGAGGGCTCGGTGCTTGACGAGGTGGTTGAAATCAACGGCGTCAAAGTCATCGGCCAAGGTAACCTGCCAAGTGAGGTTGCAAAAAATGCCAGTGAAATGTACTCCAATAATCTATTCAATTTGCTCACCGAGTTTTGGGATGATGAAAGCAAAACGCTGAATCTGGATCCCGAAGACGAAATTATCTCGGCTTGTGTCATCACGCGTGATGGTGCAGTTGTGAACGAAACCATTAAAAACATCTATAGCGGGGCGTAAACATGGAAGCTGTACTACTTGGCATGGTCCTCATGCTGTCCATATTTTTGGGCTTCGAACTTATTGCGAAAGTGCCGGCCACTTTGCACACACCCTTGATGTCCGGTGCAAACGCAATTTCTGGAATTACCATTGTGGGTGCGTTGATTTCTGCTGGTGCGCAATTGGGCACGGTATCAACCGTGTTGGGTGCGCTGGCAGTGATGTTTGCAACAATTAACGTGGTGGGGGGGTATCTGGTTACAAATCGTATGCTCTCCATGTTTAAGAAGAAAGAGACCGGCAATACGGGGGACCGAACATGAGTATTGAGCTGATTAATGTTTGGTATATCGTCGCGGCTGCACTGTTTGTCTTCGGTCTAAAACAACTGGGTTCTCCGGCAACAGCGGTGCGCGGTAATTTGTTATCGAGTGTGGGCATGTTGCTGGCGGTTGCAGCGACACTTTTTAATGCTGAAGTCCTGACGTTCGAATGGATTATTGGCGCCGCGATTTTAGGCGCCATTATAGGCTTTGTCGCCGCAGAGAAAGTGGCAATGACAAGCATGCCAGAGATGGTGGCGCTGTTTAATGGTTCGGGTGGTATCGCGAGTTTGTTCGTCGGATGGGCGGCGCTGTATAACCTCGACAATTCGACGTTTACCTACATCACGATTGTTTTATCAATTGTAATTGGTGGCTTGACGTTCACTGGGAGTATTTTGGCCTGGGGCAAGCTTTCGGAGGTGATGCCGTCACGCGCGATCGTGTTTGGTGCGCAACGATTTGTTAACGCCTTGCTGCTGGTTGCCCTGCTGGTGTGTTCAGTCCTATTTTGCTTGGACCCAAGTTCAACGTCGCCCTACCTATACGCCATCGTTGGGCTCGCTTGTTTGTTTGGGGTGATGGCAGTGCTGCCCATTGGTGGCGCGGATATGCCGGTGGTTATTTCGCTTTTGAACAGTTACTCCGGTCTGGCGGCCTGTGCGGCTGGTTTTGCGATTCACAACAATATCCTAATTGTGGCCGGTGCAATGGTTGGTGCAGCGGGTATTATTCTAACCAATATTATGTGTAAGGCGATGAACCGCTCATTGACGAATGTTTTGTTTTCCGGCTTTGGCGCAGCGAAACAAGCCTCGAAGGTTGAAGGAGAAGTTAAGCCAATCAATTCCGAGGATGCGAGCTTGATATTAGAGGCTGCGCAGTCAGTTACGTTTGTGCCCGGATATGGTATGGCAGTGGCTCAAGCGCAGCATGTTGTGCGCGAGTTAGGAGAGTTGCTCGAGCAAAATGGCGCGGAGGTAACTTATGCTATCCACCCTGTGGCGGGGCGCATGCCCGGCCATATGAACGTACTCTTGGCGGAATCTAACGTGCCTTATGATCAGTTGGTTGAAATGGATGATATCAACCCGCGGATTGACAATATTGATGTGGCGGTTGTGATTGGCGCGAATGACGTGGTAAACCCGGCAGCGCGGACGGATGAAAACAGTCCGATTTACGGTATGCCCATTATCAATGTTGATCATGCAAGGACGGTGTTTGTACTAAAACGCTCTATGGCATCGGGATTCTCCGGAGCAGACAACCCGTTATTCTTCGGTGAAAATACCCGTATGTTATTTGGTGACGCAAAAGCTTCGCTTTCTGAGGTGATTTCGCATTTTAAATAGGAGGCGGCGTGCAGTGGCGTTTCGGCGATATGCCTGATCGTCACCGCGCAGTTTGAAATGGTCCTGATGTGAGGTGGTCTGTGTGACTGATCGGCCGATAACACCTAAATTTGAAACAGAAACGTCAAACTCTGATATTCGTGCTCGTTGGCAATTGCCGGCCGATGCGGATCCGGCTCGCATGGACCTTTCTGCACTCGATCCGGGCAACAGCGAGTGGTTTGTTGCTAACCAAGAACTGCAGGTTTTCGATCGGCTGCGCAGGGAAGATCCGGTGCACTTTACTGAGCATAGTCAATTCGGACCGTACTGGTCGCTGACCAAATTTGATGACATCAAGTACGTAGACACGCATCAAGATGTCTTTTCTTCAGATATCTTAAACGGCGGTATCCGCTTGGGTGGTCGGCCGATGCAGGATGTGCCCGATGAGATGTTCCATCTGCCGATGTTCATTATGCAGGATCAGCCGTTACACGATGCGCAACGCAAAGTGGTGGCGCCGATGTTCACGGCGCGTCGATTAGCGAGTTTGGGGGCGCTAATTCGAGAGCGAGCGGGTGCAATACTAGATGATTTGCCGCGTGGCACATCGTTCAACTGGGTTCAAGAGGTTTCAGTTGAACTGACCGGTCGCATGCTCGCGACCCTGTTTGATGTGCCTCAAGAAGATCGTCATTTGCTGATCCACTGGTCAGACACTGTTGAGCGGATTGGTGACCCAGAATACTTTGAAACGCCAGCGCACGGGTTTGCCGAAATTTGGAAATGCTTTGAGTATTTCAACGACGTTTGGCAAACACGCAAGAAGATGCGTAATCCGGGAGAGGATCTGATTTCTTTCCTAGCGCATGGCGAATCTACGCGCGACATGTCACCTAATGAATTTCTTGGCAATATTTTGTTGCTGATTGTGGGCGGCAATGACACAACGCGCAACTCAATGAGTGCCGGGGTTCAAGCCTTGAATTTGTATCCGACGCAATACGACAAACTTCGTGAAACTCCGAGCCTGATTGGTAATACAGTCTCTGAAATGATTCGCTGGCAGTCGCCAGTTGCCCATATGTGTCGCACCGCGCTTGAAGATGTTGAGATTCGCGGGCGCAAGATAAAAAAATGGGACAAAATTGCGATTTGGTATCTTTCGGGAAATCGGGATGTTGATCACTTTGATCGGCCTGACGAATTTATGGTTGATCGGGCAAATGTTCGCCAACATCTGGCTTTTGGATATGGCATTCATCGCTGTTTAGGCAATCGCTTGGCAGAAATGCAGCTGCGTATATTGTGGGAAGAGATCTTAGCGCGGTTTGCACATGTAGAAGTGGTGGGTGAAGCCAGATATTTGAATTCCAGCTTCATTCGGGGGATTACAGAATTACCGGTGATAGTGCACGATCACTGACGGCTCGCTTCGCCGCTCCCAGGTTTTTGGCGCAAAGATTTTGCAGCTTTAAGAGTTGCTTCAACCCGACCCCGATTTACTTTGATGCGATGATAACGTGCTCGCCAGGCGCGAGCCCGTCGAGGGTCCATGACCCAATGCGATATCGGATCAGGCGCAGAACGGGGGTGTTGATGGCCGCGCACATGCGTCGAATTTGACGGTTTCGTCCCTCACTAATGGTGATTTCGAGCCACTGCGTTGGAATTTTAGCCCGTTGTCGTATGGGCGGATGACGAGGCCATAGTGGATCGGGCTCCTCGATTAAGCTTACGTTTGCGGGCTTTGTTAATCCGTCTTTCAATACAAGGCCATCTCGCAGCGGTTGGAGCGTGAGGTTGGAGGGGTTCCCTTCAACTTGCGCCCAATAGGTTTTACTGACTTTGAATTTAGGATGTGTGATTTTGTGCTGCAGAGCGGGCGTGTCGGTCAACATGAGCAGGCCTTCGCTGTCTCGGTCTAATCGCCCCGCCACGTAAACACCCGGGCGATCAATGAAGTTGGCTAACGTGGCCCGTTTTGATTTGTCTGTGAACTGAGACAGCACGTCAAAGGGCTTGTTGAAAAGAACAACAAGGCTCATGTTCCAGCCTTATATTTTTGCACTAGGTAGGCCATAAACGCTCGTAGTTATTGGTTCCCGAGCGCGGTGGTTGTCGAGCCGCTCTAAGGCGCTAGCCGTTGCGCTTTCGTCCCGGTGCGCGTTGATCGCCGATTATCGGCCCCCAATCAGCCATCAAAGCACCGCGCAAGTCCGCCAGAGGATCATTGCCAAGGCGCGAGGCCAGCGTTTCTTCAGCGTCTCTCAACGTGTCGATGGCTTGATTCATCAATGCCGCGCCGCGCTGACTAAACACTAGTCGATTGGCTCGCTTATCTGTGGGGTCTGGGATTTGAGTGACCAGGTCGTCAGCTTCCAAATCGTTAATTTGCTGCTGTATTGCTTGACGGCTAATGCCTAAAGCCCGAGCTAAATCGGCGGCTCGAACAATGCCGCTAGCAATATGAATTAGGATCATAGTTTGCGTTCTTGTGCGAGGTCGAAAGCCGGCGTTTTGCAAGCCGTTTTGCAGGCTCTCGTCCATCCAGTAATACGCTCGAAGCAAGCCTCGCATCAGTAGTTCCGGCTGAGATTCAGCCTGTGAGACTGGTTCTTTTTCAGTCATTCGCCCCCCCCCTTCACGTTATGTGGGTGCCGTAGTACTTTTTTCGATCTTGGCCCATCAAGTTCGGTAGTAATACGGTTTTTTCGTGTAGGTTAATTCTGCACTAGTTTAAATAATTAGGCAATATTCTTTTCTACGAGGTGGGTGGCAAGTTTTGCTCAAAAGCCCAGAGGCGAATGTCCAAGCTCTAGTGTGGGCTTCGTGGGTCTTTTGTTGTGCGCAAAATTTACGGAATTTAATCGTAAAGCGTTGCTCCGCTTGCTCGATTGATGCAACCTCCTGTTTAAATAGTGAGGACAAGCGCTTGGAACAGACGGGTGAACATCGGATTAAAGCAGGTCGGGAACAGGTTTGGGCGGCTTTGAACAATCCGGAGGTGTTGGCCGGCTGTATTGAGGGGACTCAAAGTTTTGACAAAATTGACGATACTCACTTTGACGTTGCAGTGAAAGCCAAAGTCGGGCCGGTAAGTGCAACGTTTAACGGTAGTTTAGTGCTTTCGGAGTTAAATCCGCCTGCGAGCTATGTCATACACGGCAGCGCTAAAGGTGGTGCTGCAGGTTTTGCTAAGGGCAGTGCCTCGGTGAGTCTCCAAGAGATTGATGAAGGCACTCTACTGCGCTATTCGGTGGATGCCAACGTGGGTGGCAAACTTGCTCAGTTGGGCAGCCGCCTGATTGAGAGTGCGGCGCGAAAGATGGCAGACGATTTTTTCACAGCATTTACAGCGAGCGTCGTTCCCAGTGATCAGACTGATTCAACGAATCGAAACGACACGGTTGTCTCCCGGGCAGACGTTGCAGGGCGTGACTCCAAAGAAACGGAGCAATGGGTGATTTGGGCGATCGCTTTTGGGGTGTTGGTTATGGCTGCCGTTTTAACGATATAAACCGTCTGTGGCTAAAATTCTCAATGAAACAATGCAATAAAGAACACGGTAAAAGGAGGATCCTCATATGAAGTTGTCGCTGGAAGTAAATAAAACCTTGCATGAGCTTGATGTGCCGCCGAATACATTATTGGTTGATTTGTTGAGAGTTAACTTAGCATTAACGGGCACTCACGTTGGCTGTGACACGTCGCAATGCGGGGCTTGTACGGTGCTTTTGAACAATCGAGCGGTGAAGTCATGCTCCGTATTGGCGGCCCAGATTGAGGATTGTAAGATCACAACTATTGAAGGCATTGGTACAGCTGACGACCTCCATCCGATGCAGGTTGCGTTTCGCGAGTGCCATGCATTGCAGTGCGGTTTCTGCACTCCGGGGATGATTATGCAAGCGATAGACTTAGTGGAAAACACGCCAAATCTCGATAAAAGAGGCATTCGTGAAGGTTTAGAAGGCAATATTTGCCGATGTACCGGCTACCACAACATCGTGCGCGCCGTTGCGTCGGTCGCAGGTGCGGTGGATTAGTCGTACGGTGAGAGGTTGTTCGAACCATAAACTTACAGGGTCTATGAAAAAGTATGGGACTCTGCTGAATTTGCTGATTTGGAGGGCTGATGCAGCTGTTTAACTATCATAAACCGACAAGTTTGGACGAAGCTTCGAGCCTATACCGCATGGCGGAAGACCCCATCTACCTTGGCGGTGGCATGACCCTTATTCCCACGATGAAGCAGCGCTTAGCCTCTCCTACAGATGTAATAGATTTGTCAGGCATTGATCAAATGCGTGGCGTTGTTGTCTCTCGAAAATCCGTCAGCATCGGCGCATTGACATGCCATAATGAGATCGCAAATAACGCAGAAATTCAAAGCACCTTGCCTGTTCTGTCGTCACTGGCAAAGTTAATCGGCGACAACCAAGTGCGTAACAGGGGCACGCTTGGGGGTTCAATAGCCAACAGTGATCCTGCAGCTGATTATCCGGCTTCGGTTGTTGCGTTAGGCGCAACGATTTACACGCAAGATCGCACGATTAGCGGAGATGTTTTTTTTCAGGCGCTGTTTGAGACTGCGCTAGAACCCGGCGAAATCATTACGCGCGTCGAATTTCAAGTGCCCACAAGAGCGGTGTATCAAAAATTTCCCAATCCAGCCTCTCGATATGCGGTGGTTGGTGTTTTAGTGGCCGATTTTGCCGGTGAAATTCGCGTAGGGGTGACGGGCGCCGGACCTTGTGCTTTTCGCGCTAGAGATATGGAAGCGGTGCTCAACAGAGCTCTAGATCCTGATGGCTTGCAAGAGCTGGGGCTATCGGAGGTTGAATTTAACAGCGATTTACATGCATCGGCGGAATATAGGGCGCATTTGTTACATGTGTTGGTTCGACGCGCGATCGTTGAATTGGTTGCATTGGATTAGGGTTAAGACGTGTTTTACAACTGCGAGATGAGGTGGTACGTTCTCGCCCCAAGCGCTGTGATCCATAAGGAAGCAGACGCGCGAGTGCGGTTTTTTGGCGTGATTGTGGCCACATTACCGAGATCTGATTGGTAAAAACTAAATAGTTGAGAAGCGCCACTGGCGCAAGGACTTGATCCAGAGGGACAGGTACCGAATAGATAGTCTAGTTCGTGCAGTCCCTCCCTAACGGGAGGTGGTTATAAATATTCTTGATTTCGCCAAACGTAAGCGTTGTGGCCAGAAAATTTCAATGGTGACGTGTTATGACTTTTGGTCAGCACGTATTCTTAATACGAGTGATGTCGACACGCTATTGGTGGGCGACAGTTTGGCCATGGTCATGCACGGTTATGAAAGCACGCTTCATGCCACAGTTGATATGATGACCAGTCATATTGCGGCGGTCAGACGGGGCGCGCCAGAAAAATTCATTGTTGGAGACATGCCTTTTCTTTCGGTTCGAAAGGGTCTGCAACCTGCTATGGATGCGGTCATGCAGCTGATGCAAGCGGGTAGTGACTGCGTGAAAATTGAGGGCGCGCAAGGTCAGCTGGAGATCATGGCGCATATTGTCCAATCGGGGGTTCCCGTCATGGGGCATTTGGGCTTAACGCCCCAGTCGGTGGCGGCGTTTGGCGGCCATAAGGTTCAGGGTCGTAATGAAGATGATGCGTTGCGCATGATCGATACCGCAAAACAGCTGCAAGAGGCTGGATGTTTTGCGTTGGTGCTGGAGTGTGTGCCATCTCGTTTGGGTGAAGAAATCACGCGTGCGCTGGCTATCCCCACAATTGGCATTGGGGCTGGCGATGGGACTGATGGCCAAGTCTTAGTCCTGCAGGATTTACTGGGCATGAATGCCGAGTTTAAGCCTAAGTTCCTGCGACATTATGCAGACGGTTTTGCGACATTGCAGGGTGCAGTGAATCAGTATCATGCTGATGTGGCCAGTGCAGCATTTCCCGGTGTAGAGGAACGTTATTGATGCTGGTGATCCGTGACTTGTCTCATTGGCGCGAGCAACGAGCGTCTTTTTCAGGGAGCGTTGGGTTTGTGCCGACCATGGGCGCGTTGCATGCAGGTCATTGCGCACTCTTGCAAGCCAGCGTGACGGAAAATGATTGGACGGTGTTGAGCATTTACGTCAATCCTACCCAATTTAATAATGATCAAGATTTGGACAGTTACCCGCAATCCCTGGACGAGGATTTGACTCTGGCGGAGCAGGCCGGTGTTGATGTTGTATTGTTGCCCGCCTATGCAGATCTTTACCCCGATGATTATCGCTATCGAGTCGAAGAAAACGAATTTAGTCGCGAACTCTGTGGCGCGCATCGGCCGGGGCATTTTACGGGTGTATTGACCGTCGTGATGAAGCTACTCAATCTTGTTCAGGCAAGTAGGGCTTACTTTGGAGAAAAAGATTACCAGCAGTATTTATTAGTTCGGGAAATGACTGCGGCATTTTTCATCGACACTGAAATAATAGCGTGTCAAACCGTGCGCGAGTCAGATGGATTGGCCATGAGTTCGCGTAATCGACGGCTTGGGGAATGCGCGCGAGCGCAAGTGGCGTTGTTTAGTCAAGCATTGCGCTCTTGTGCAGATGATGCGGCCGTTGTAGAGCGGCTGAATCAAGCGGGATTTAAAGTGGATTATGTCGTTACGTCTCATCAGCGGCGTTTTGGTGCGATCGAGGTCAGCAGTGGTGAGCATTCGGTCCGGTTGATCGATAATGTTCCAATGAGTGAGGTGGTGAGATGATCCTTGCACTAGATGTGGGTAACACTCAAATTTATTGTGGTGTTTTTGCCGGTTCGAAGTTGATTACCCAGTTCAGACACGGCTCAACCGCGCGTATGTCTTCGGATGAAATTGGAGTTTTTCTGCGAGGTGCCTTACGTGAGAACAGCGTCAATCCGGAGGACGTTCAGACCGTTGCAATATCCTCTGTTGTGCCGGAGCTGAATTATTCTCTGCGTGCAGCTTGTCAAAAGTACTTTAGTATCGAACCGATGTTGATGCGTCCAGGAATTAAAACGGGCCTCAAAATTGCTTACAAAGATCCTAAGGAAGTCGGCAGCGATCGTATCGCCGATGCGATGGGCGCAGTGAAACTCTTTCCCGATCGTAACCTGATTGTTGTAGATTTTGGCACTGCGACAACCGTTTGTGCGATCGCTGCAGACCGCACCTTTCTCGGTGGTAATATTATGCCTGGAGTGCGTTTAGCAATGGAGGCGTTGGAAGCAAAGACGTCAAAATTGCCCTCGGTCGAGATCAAACCTGCGCGCACTGCGCTGGGTAAAACGACGGTCGACAGTATTCAGAGTGGTTTGTACTGGAGTAATGTGGGTATGGTGCGCGAACTGACGCGGCGCATTACCGATGAGGCTTTTGGCGGTGTTCCGCCGCTGTTAATAGCCACTGGCGGATTTGCCCATCTTTTTGATCGAGAGGCCTTGTTTGATCATGTTGTTTCCGATTTGATCCTCACCGGGTTACTCGAGGCCTTGCGGCTCAACGGGTATCTCCAGGACAGCGCTACTTAGTTGCACCAGGTCAAAGCCTTAAGGAAAAAAGAGGGGATGGAAGATAAATAAGCGGATAATCAAAAGGCTTGGGTGGGCCGCGTTGCTCCTGACCTCAGCGGGTTGGTGCGCTTTGCCGGTTGCTGTGCCGACTCAGGGCGAGTTGCCGAGCCTTGCGAATATGCTTGAAAAAGTTAATCCAGCGGTGGTGAACATAGCGACCTATACGACTATTAGAAGCAGTAACCCTTTGCTGGATGACCCCTTCTTTCGGCGCTTCTTCAACGTGCCACAAAATCAGACACGGCGTACTCAGAGCGCTGGTTCAGGTGTGATTGTAGATGCGGAACAAGGTTATATTGTGACCAACAACCATGTGGTCGGCAGTGCGGACGAAATCACGGTTGGCTTAGCCGATGGCCGGGCTCTGCAAGCAAAATTGGTGGGAAGGGATCAGCAGGTCGATCTAGCGGTACTTAGAGTTGAGCCTGAAGCTTTGTCAGAAATTAATCTGGCCAATAGCGCGACCCTGCGAGTCGGCGATTTTGTTGTGGCGATAGGCAATCCTTTTGGGTTAAATCAAACCGTTACCAGTGGCATTGTTAGTGCCCTTGGCCGCAGTGGATTAGGTATTGAAGGGTATGAAGATTTTATTCAAACCGATGCACCGATTAACCCGGGGAATTCGGGTGGCGCACTGGTCGATCTTCGTGGCGATTTGGTTGGGATCAACACAGCAATACTAGCGCCTGCCGGTAGCAATGTTGGCATCGGATTTGCTATTCCCTCTAATATGGTTCGCGCGATCATGGATGAGTTGATCGAAAAAGGGGAGGTTCGTCGAGGGTTAATTGGCGTCACTGTGCAAAGCCTGAATGTTGATTTGGCAAATGCGTTTAATGTAGATCGCCGCGATGGTGTTGTGGTGGTTGACGTTGAGCCCGACAGCCCTGCGGCTCGCGCTGGGCTTCAAGCGGGAGATATTATCTCCAAGGTCGGTGATCGGAAGATTGAAAAAATATCCGATTTTCACAGCCAGGCTGCTGTGATGTTTATTGGTGATGATGTTGATATAGAAGTCATTCGAGAGGGGCGCAAGCAAAATGTCGAGATGTTTATCGAAGAGAATACGCAGCAGCAGGCCGAAGGACGGCGTATCGATGCTCGTCTCACGGGGGTTGAACTAGAAAATTTTCGCAACGCAGATGAGGCGGGTACCAGTGCGGGCGTTTTGATAACCGATGTAGATCGTCGTAGCAAAGCGTATGCTTATGGACTGCGCGCCGGGGATGTCATTGTAGGTGTCAACCGCCGAACTATCCGCGACATCGGTGAGTTACGCGATGGCGTTTTGCTGGATCAAAGACGGATTGTATTAAGGGTCTATCGTAACGGCAGTTTTGGTAACGTCGTCATTCGTTAACCTTTTTGTGCACCCTGATCAGAGCCGAGGCTCGATCAGGGTTGACCTGTGCAGCAAACCATTAATCAAACATAATTACCGAACGTGCTACCTCTCCGGTTTTTAAGGCTTCCATTCCCTCGTTGATGTCCTCCAGTTTTATGCGCCGCGAAATTAGATCGTCCAGATGTAATTTACCCTGCAGATAAAAATCGACAAACCGAGGCATGTCGACGCGAAACCGATTGGATCCCATGTTTGATCCCTGCATTTTGCGCTCCATGAGGAACTCGGGCCCATGTAGTTCGATTTGGGTGCCCACCGGAATCATACCGATGATGGTAGCGGTGCCGCCAAACCCCAGCATTTTAAATGCTTGTTCCGCGGTTTGTTTGAGTCCAATGGCCTCAAAGGAGTAGTGCACGCCGCCACCGGTCATTTCTCTGACTTCACCGACAACATTAACATTGCTTGCATTGATGACATCAGTTGCGCCGAATTTCTTGGCGAGGGTTAATTTGCTGTCGAGCGTATCAATGGCGATGATGCGGCCGGCTCCGGCAATCGCGGCACCGTTGATAGCGGATAGTCCAACGCCACCACAACCGATGACGGCAACGGTGGCGCCAGGCTCTACCTTAGCTGTATGAATCACAGCGCCGACGCCTGTAGTCACCCCGCAACCGATCAGCGCGGCTCTGTCCAGAGGCATGTCCTTGCGTACTTTGACAATCGTATGTTCGTGAACCAGCATGTATTCAGCGAATGAGGAAAGATTGAGGAATTGGGCAATGTTTTCTGCACCTTGGGCTAATCTAGGGGCTTCTTCTGGCGCCCGCTGCAGTTCGGGTTCATCACATAGAGACATGTGCCCGGTCAGGCATTGTTCGCAATGACCACAAAACGCTGATAAACAGGTAATCACGTGATCGCCGGGTTTGACATAGGTGACTGCGGAACCGACAGCTTCAACAACGCCGGCAGATTCATGTCCCAGGATAGCTGGGAGCGGGTGCGGGTAGGATCCATTTTGAAAATGCAGGTCGGAGTGGCATACGCCAGCGGAGACGGTGCGCACAAGTACCTCGCGTGGTGCAGGATTGCCGTACTGCACATCTTCAATTTCCAGAGGCTGGTTAATTTCTCTCAGTACAGCAGCTTTCATAAGCTATCCTCTTATCGTAAGTTTCTGTTTAAATAAGTCGAGTCATTGTGCATCAGATCAGCAGCGGCATGAATAGGTATTTGAACGCGACGGTGACAAAATAGTGGGCAGGAAATAAGAGGGCGACTTTCAGTGGTGTTAGTGGGTTTGGGCAGTAATCAAGGCGACTCGATGCGGCTCGTGCCCGCAGCGATGCAGGCGCTCGAGCGCTTTGCAATGCCGCAGTCCATGATACGCTCGCGTTTGTGGAAGACCTCTCCCGTAGATTGTCCGCCTGAGTCGTCCGATTTTGTGAACGCAGCGGTATCTTTTGAAGCTGTCAGCGCATTGACGCCAGAAATATTGCTGGGTGAATTAAAAGCATTGGAACAAGAGTTCGGGCGAGGCGCTAAATGGGCACGCAATGCGCCGCGCGAACTAGATTTGGACTTGTTGGTCTTTGATCAACACACCAGGGCTTCGGATTGGTTTACGCTGCCTCACCCGCGCGCGACTGAGCGTTTGTTTGTGCTGGCTCCAGCGGCTGAGGTGGCGCCCGATTTGATATGGCCCGACACCGGGAAAACGGTTTTAGAGTTGTTAAATATATTGGACACTGATGAACAAGCGCTGCCTGTTACTGATTAGTCTCGCCGCCTTTGAACTGGGCGTGAGTACTTATGCCCACGGGTATGAAAGTGAAATCCACCAACAACTAACGTTCATTGCCGCGCGGCAGTTTAATGCCTGCGCACAAGGCCAACCGGATATGTATCGACTATCGGCTTTGGACACCCGCTATATAGTCAAAGCGAATGTCGGGCAGGCCGATGGTAATTTTTTTGTGCGGATGTTTCGTTGGCATTATTACAACCGTGAAGATCAAACCAATCGGTCAATATGGGGTATCGTCGATACGCGATTCCACAAACATTTTGACGGACTCGTTGAAGCGGTTGAAAAACAGGACTCCCATCGAGGTCAGCTCAAAAGTTTAGGTCAATTGATTTCCTACATACAGAAAGTCAGTTCGCCGCCCAATGCGGTTCCGGTGTTCTCAGGTCGATGGTGGCGATTTTCGATGACTGACCGATTTAATCGTTTTCCGGTGGATACAGCGCGTATTGAGCGCGCCGTATCGTCGATCTGTCCAGAATTGCAGGCCTTGGATAGCGGTTATCAGCAGATTCTGACCAACACAGCAAATGAGACCATCGCCGCTGTTCAAAGTCAGATTTTTGGTCTGCCTGCCGCATGGACATCATTTTGGAAGTTGGCCGACAAACCCAATGAATTTGGTGAGTATGGTCGTGCGGGGAATCAATTTGGCTCGCGCACACAATTTCGCTGTGGTGACGGTGAGAGGTGCCTGTTGCTGGACCGAGATCCGCTTTACGCAGATTTTGCGGCGGATCGGCATGAAGCCGCGGTCTTGGCGACGATGCGGGCGATCATGCGATTTCAGATGCGGCAACCGGAGCAAGCGAAACAATAGATGAATCGATTACATGTGGGCTTAACCCCTTGGGATTTCAATGATCTCTCTGCCACCAGTTTATGTGATCAGGCGGCGTTTGCTGAGGCTTTAGGATATCAATCCATTTGGTCGCCTGAAAACCATTTTGGTAAACAGGCAGTGCCTGATCCGTTGACTTTGCTGGCCAGTATCGCCGGAGCAACAAGACAGATTGGTCTGGGCACCACGTCCTATTTGCTGACGTTGCGTAACCCATTGCAGGCGGCGGAACAAGTGGCGGTGCTAGACCAGCTCAGTGGAGGGCGCCTGATTCTAGGGGTTGGGCGGGGTTATGCGCCGGTCATGTTGCGGGCCTTTCATGTGCCACCTAAAGAAAAACGGCGAATTTTTGCCTGGACGTTGGGGTTGATGCGGTCGGCTTGGGCGGGCGAACCAGTTTCTTTAGATGGAGATTCCGAGCACGCCGTGCAGGTTTATCCCCGGCCTTTGCAGATGCCGCATCCACCGCTATGGGTAGCCGCTTTTGGGCCGAAGGCGTTGGCGCAGGCTGGTCGTCTTGGATTGCCTTATTTGTCCTCACCAATGGAGAGTCTTGGCACGCTCAAAGATAACTACTTGCGTCATGCTGAAGCCGCTGCGTCCCAGGGTGTGGTTTTGAGTGGCGTGGTGCCGGTGATGCGAACGGTTTTTGTAGGCGAAGATTCAAGCCAGATTAGAAAGTTGCGCTCTGCGCTGAGTGAACAAATGGATAATGATCGTCTGTTGGCAGGCGAAACGCTGGATGATTGGGCGATCATTGGCGAGCGCCAAGCGGTAGAGGATAAAATTGCTGAGTACCAGGAACAATTAGGTATGACGCATATGATTGCCACACGTGTGCGACTTGGCGGCATTGCCAAGTCTTCCTTGCGCCAGAGCGTGGCGATGCTGGCGGAAATAACCTGTTCTGGTTAACATTCCGTGGGCCGCTGGACACTGGACTGAGCTAACGCCCGATATGTTAGGGCCCCTGAGCTTCAAAAAGTCGGTGGGCTAAAAGCGAATCCTATCGTCCGCTACAGAAGGTGATTATGACCAAACCTGATTACGACAAACGTCGACAACGCGTTTTTTTATTGCTCTCGGGTCTGTTTTTGGGCACTTTGGCAATGCTGAATATCTTGGGCATCAGTCGTTTTGTAGACCTTTCCTTCAGTGTCTTTGGTGTGGAAATTCCAATGGTGGTGGCGATCGGCGTGCTGCCCTACCCGATAACGTTTATGTGCACTGATTTGATTTCTGAGCTTTACGGCGAGAAAAAAGCTCGTGATATGGTTTGGGTCGGGGTTCTGCTGAATGCTTGGGTGATCTTCATTTTGTGGCTGGGTGGTGTGCTCCCCGGGTTCGAACCTGTGGATGTGAGCACGGGGGCGCCTGCGCTGGACGAAGCGGGCCGGCTACCGGTGTTTTTTGAAATTCGGGAACTGGCGTTTGGCGCGGTGGCGGCCTCAATGCTGGCCTACCTTGTGGCTCAGTTTTGTGATGTGCGGTTATTTCATTTCTGGAAGAAACTCACTCGGGGAAAACATCTGTGGTTGCGCAATAACGCCTCCACCATGGTCAGCCAGATTGTCGATACAACGGCGGTAATACTAATCACCCATTTTTACGCCCGGGCGTTGCCGGTGGATCCAGATGCCGATATTTGGCCTCAGCTTTTTGTTTTTATCGCCTCCGGATATGTTTTCAAGCTGGTAGTGGCTGCCGTGGATACGGGGCCACTTTATTTGGCGGTAAGGTATCTCAGGCCCTATTTGGGACTGAAGGAGCATGAAGAAGCGACCACCGGCTAGCGTTCAACCTGGCCCAAATTAGCATGTAGCACTGCTCCGTTGATGACCGGATGACCAGCTGCCCACAGCAGGGTATCGGCAATTTCATCGGGTGAGACCAGTCGCCCGAAGGCACTCATGTTCGCAATGGCGGGCATCACGTCCTCTGGGACATGAGTGCGAAGCATTTCCGTGTCGGTGAAGCCAGGACAGACGCAGGCTGTGTGAATTTCGCGACCGGCCAGGTCTTGGCATGTAGCGCGCATCATGCCAACGCTGGCGTGTTTGCTGGTCACGTAACTGAAAGAGCCTGGTACAGCTTTTTCCGAAAGAGTGGAGCCAACGTAGATAATGCTTGATCCAGGCTTCATATGCGGCAGGACAAAGCGATTAAGGCTGTTCGGCGCAACGATGTTGATCTCCAGCACCTCGCGCAGCGCATCGCTGGATGTGTTGTCAATTTGATCGTTAGCGAGCTTGGCGGCATTGTGCAGAAGCACAATTTGGGTTGCGTTTTTCAGCACGTCAACCAGCTCGTTTTCTATGGACTCCAAAAAATTAGGGTTTGCAAGGTCGCAGTTCAGATGGGTGACCTCTGCCACGGGACAGGGGCGACGAGATAGATTGACGACGTGATAGCCGGCTTTGATGAACTGCAATGCGGTTTGCAGACCGATGCCTGTGCTTGCGCCTGTGATTAACAAACATTTCATATGGCGGTTTTCCTTAGGTGTCCGGTGACCTTAAAAGATGAGTTAGGCGTGCCATTCTGCGGTGGCCCATTGACCCGCGCCTGACGCGCAGCGTAGCAGTAAATGGTCAAGATCCAAGGCGCAAATCTCGGGCTGGGCGCGTAGCTGTGTTAAAAGATAGTGAGCGAGTTCTTCTACGGTGATGTTGCGGACAGGCAACAAGGTCAGATCCCGAGGTAAGAACGGGATCCGTTCTGCGTTAAAAATCACAGTGATGTAGTCGTCGGCAGTTTCGATTTTCAGGTAGGGGGATAGGGTTGGCATTAGAACCTGTTCATCTAACGTGTCACAAAGCTGCTTGAGGGCGTTTTTTAAAATATTGTAGTCAAACGTGAGTCCGTCACTTTGAATTGCCGCCGTGGCATCTAAATTGACGTGAAAATTATGCCCGTGTAAGTTTTCTCGCTGCGTCGCGCTAAAAAGGGTGAAGTGTGCGGCAGCGAAGTGCAGATACTCTTTGCTGATTTCAATCGTGGTTGTGTTGGTTAACATCGAAAGTTCCTGCGCCAGCGCGATTGGATATTAAAAAGCAAAGGTTACTGCATCGTCTGACAACATGTCGTGAAAATGTGTCATCCTACGGACAATAAATGTTCTGGGATTTAGCCCTAACGAGGGCTCATTAAGGAGAAATTGGTGGAATCATTTGCCAGTCTTTTTGCCCGCGCCGCGAAGCGTAAAGGTGGCGAGCAAGTACTTGAGACAATGCTGAGTCAACCAAGAACGGCCGCGGCGCTCGCCACACTTAATGATGCCGATATGTTGTCGGAAATGACCAAGTGTGTTTTTCGATCTGGATTTGTTTGGAAAATTATCGAGCGAAAATGGCCTGGCTTCGAGGACGCGTTTTGTGATTTTGATGTGATCAGTTGTGCCATGTTATCTGACGAAGCCATCGACGAACTCAGCGGCAATACTGAAATAGTTCGCCATGCAAAAAAAATTCTCAGTGTGCGCAACAACGCGCGGTATATTTTAGACGTTCGCGCAACACACGGCAGTTATGGCAAATTTCTCAGTCAGTGGCCCGAGGATGACTTCATTGGCTTGTGGGCGGATCTCAAGGATCGAGGAGACCGTTTAGGCGGCCAGACTGGGCGCTTTTTCTTGCGTTTTGTGGGGCGAGACACGCCGATGTTGTCAAACGATGTTGTTAGCGCATTAGTTGAACAAGGCGTCGTTGACAAAGCGCCTACCAGTAAGGGTGCGCTGCAGAAAACGCAGGAGGCCTTTAATGTCTGGCGCCAGGAAAGCGATCGAAGTTTTATGGAAATATCGCGTGTGCTGGCGTTCTCCGTGCCCTGACCCAGCCAGAATTGGGACGTTTGTCTCGTATAGGAGGCTCGATGAAATATGCTTACAGTGCCGCTCAGCTGGCCTTTAAACAGGAGGTAGAAGCCTTCTTGTCTGAACATCTTCCAGCAGACTTGGCCCATAGCGTGCGCTGTGGTGCGGGCATCTCAAAAGACCAATTAGCTGCCTGGACCCGGGTACTCAATGCCAAGGGTTGGGCGGCACCGCACTGGCCGGTGGCGCATGGGGGTACCGGGTGGAATTTGGTGCATCGCCACATCTTCGATGTTGCCTGTCGGGAATATCACGCCCCCCAGCTGTCGGCGTTTGGATTTAGCATGGTCGGGCCGGCAATCGCCAAGTACGGTACCGTTGAGCAACAAGCTAAATACCTGCCGCAAATATTAAATGCTGATTTATGGTTTTGTCAGGGTTACTCAGAACCCCAGGCGGGCTCAGATTTGGCCAGTTTGCGAACTAAAGCGGAGCGTTTGGGTGATCAGTACATCGTCAACGGTCAAAAGATTTGGACGTCAGCGGCTGAAGACGCCGATTGGATTTTCTGTCTCGTGCGTACGGATATGCAAGTACAGCAGCAAAAAGGAATCAGTTTTTTGTTGATCGACATGTCCTCTCCGGGCGTCACGGTGAAGCCGCTTTATGCGTTCAATGGCAAACGTTTGTGGAATCAAGTTTTTTTTGAGGATGTTCATGTGCCGGTCAGTCAGCGATTAGGTGAAGAAAATTTTGGCTGGACGGTGGCAAAAAGTTTGTTAGGTGACGAGCGATTGTTGGTGTCCCGGGTGGCGGAAAACAAACGAATATTGTCAATTCTGATAGACACAATTGAGCATGAATATGGGGTGGGTGAAAACGTGCCGGCATCGTTGGCCGCAGAAATGACTGAACTCGAAATCCGACTGCAGGCATTGGAGGTCAGTAGCTTGCGTATGCTCTCTAAGGCGGATGCCGGCGCGCAGTTTGGGGCTGAACCTTCAATGCTCAAACTCAAAGGCAGCCAATTGGTTCAAGATCTAGATGAATTGCTTTTCCGGGCCGTCGGTCATCTGGTGCTGGCGCGAGATCGTGCGCCCTATGCGAGTCACACCTTGGGAGCTGAATCTTTTTCGGAGCCCTTTGTAGGGTCGGAGTTGACGGAGTTTGTTGCATCTGGCCGTTATCATCATCGCGGTTATACAATAGCTGGAGGGTCCTCAGAGGTTCAGTACAACATTATGGCGAAACAGGTATTGGGGTTGTGATCAATTGATTGAGATATTAGGTGGAAGCTTGATTGGGGGGGCTGCGGTATGGCTCTATTTGGCTTTAGGTAGGATAGCAGGTATCAGCGGTATCGCCACTCAGGCGCTCTTGCGCAGCAGAGAAAACCTGTGGCCCTTGATGTTTATTGTCGGGCTAGGCGTCGGAGGGTGGCTGGCCTATTTCTTCGTTGGTCCCCGCGCGTTCCCGCCTTTTGATCAATCCCAACTGATGCCTCTGCTATTCGGTGGCTTGTTGGTTGGATTTGGTACTCGTTTAGGGTCGGGTTGTACCAGTGGACACGGTGTCTGCGGGATTGCGCGCTTTTCCATGCGTTCACTGGTCGCCACGACAACTTTTTTGATCATCGGCATTATCACGGCAACAGGGTTGGCCCTGTTATGAAAAATTTAAGTGGTTTTTTGGCGGGCTTACTTTTTGGTATGGGGCTTGTCGTTGCGGGTATGACAGACCCGGAAAAAGTTTTGGCTTTTTTGACTGTGGGGGCGCAATGGAATCCAAGCCTGATTTATGTTCTGGGATCTGCCGTTGTCACAGCAAGTATCGGATTTGCTTGGGTGAACCGTCGCATGGCGCCGCTGTTTGATGAATCATTCCATAGCCCATCATCCTTTGTGGTAGACAAACGTTTGCTTGCGGGTTCTGTCCTCTTCGGTCTTGGTTGGGGAACTGCGGGCTATTGTCCCGGTCCTGCATTAGTGGGGGTGATGACTTTAGATCACCGAGCGGCTTTATTCCTCATTGCGTTCATCGTCGGTGTTTTGATCTACGAACGATGGTTTTCACCAACCTCTGATCTACTTAGCCGCGCTTAGGGGGTTATCCAAACGCCGTTGGTCACGTAGCAATCTAGGCTGTCCAAAGCAAGATGCAGATATAAGCCGATGCCCAATGGGCGTGTTGTTTTAGATGCAAGAAAGACGCTATACAGGGCCGCAGGAAGCAAGGTATGCAAGGGGTGAAATCCAATGCTGCAACGCGCGGGGTCATAGATCGGGTTGGCCAATAGGTGGTCGATATCGATCAACATGCCACACATCATCAAGGCGAAAGCACGCCGCCAGCCGGCGCGATAAAACGCTGCTGCAACCAGTGCCGGTATTATTAAATGAAGGGCTAAGTGAATCACAATTTCACCCGCGTTAAATCGACCAAGTTGGTTTTGCGTGCAGTAAACCGGTTGTTGGGTTAACTCAGCAGCTGCTTTAGATCGCAGGCAGGATCTTGCAGTTGAGCAGTATCCACCGGTTTACCGATCAGCTGTTTGCACAACATAAATTCTTTGGGGCTGTTGACCGTATCAGCGGCGACTAATTTGCCGTCGTTGAGATAAAACACCGCGAATTTGTTGTCGTTCATGGCGCCACGCAGTACGTGGCTATCTGCGTCGGCTGAAAAGCCCACCATTTGTAATTTCAAATCGTATTGATCAGACCAAAACCAGGGCATGGCGCTATAGGTCTTTTCACCGCCGAGCATATTGGTTGCGCAAACTCGGGCTTGCTCCATTGCATTTGGGACAGACTCGAGCCTGAGGCGGCGATTCAAAAGTGGATTTGGGTGGTTGGTGCAGTCGCCTGCAGCATAAATATCTTGGTCTGATGTTCGACAATACTCGTCCACGACGATGCCGTTGTCGCAGGTCAAGCCGGCTTCTTCTGCTAGCGCTACGTTAGGCAGAATACCGATGCCCACAATGACCAAATCAGCGTCAAACTCGCCTGCCGTTCCGCATTGCACTTTGGTCACGGTGCCGGTACCGGTGAACCCGCTCACCGCGGTGTTGGTGTGAATTCCCACGCCGCGTTTTTGATGTAGATTGTGATAGTAGTCCGACATTTCTGGTGTTGTCACCCGCTGTAGGATGCGGGATTCCATTTCGAGTACGCGAACATTCAACCCCAGAGCGACGCCTACCGAGGCGACTTCCAGGCCAATATACCCACCACCAACAATCACCAGATTTTTGCCGGCTTGCATCTCGGCGCGAATGGCATCAACGTCGGTGATGGTGCGCAGATAATGAATGCCGTCTAAGTCGGCACCCTGAATGTTGAGTTTTCTCGGTTGGCTGCCTGTGCTGATGATGAGTTTGTCGTAGCTGATGCTCTCGCCAGAATCTAGGGTCACCTGCTTTGCCGTGCGATCGATGGTTTGGGCACTCATCCCTAGCTTCAAGGTCACGTTTTTGTCGTCATAGAATTTTTGCGGTCGCAAGTAGACGCGCTCGACGGGTTGATCGCCAGACAAGTATTGTTTAGACAGGGGGGGTCTTTGGTAAGGTAAGTGAGGCTCGTCGCCGATGATGGTAATTGAACCTTCATACTTTTCCTGACGCAAGCTGGCGGCTGCTTGGCCCGCGGCTTGACCAGCGCCGATGATGACCATCCCTGACATGAAGTTCTCCTCTATTTCTGGAAATGCAGCTTCTGAAAGTGCATTGATTTAACTGTTGGGCTTATCCAGCGCTAGGTGGAAATGACCGACCTGAATCTGCTGGTGCTATTTGACGCACTGGTTGCGCCTCAGGATCTGTCTCTGGGTAGTGGTAACGGAAAAGGCGTAACCTTGTCTCCTTTACTGTCGGAGATCTTTGCAATGCCCTCTTTTTCGACCTCGTCGATCCGAACGATGGAGTGCATGGGAATAAAAGAGCGTTGAACGCCATCAAATTCATTGCGCAGGCGATCCTCGGTCGGGTCTATTAGCATTTTCGAGCGGGTTCCGAAGGTATAATCCTCGATTTCCACGAAGCCGTAGAGTTCACTTTGGTAGATACTTCGAGCGTAAAGCTCGTAGACTTCGCCCTGATTATGGAATAGCACACGGTAAATACTTTGAGGTTCTCGATCGCTCATAACGGTTTGCTGTTAGTCTGTGGGTAAGTTAATGGGACTATTTTGACAGGTTTCAAGACCTAGCGGTAATAATTATACTGGGCGAATTCGGCTATGCTGATTTTTGGCAGTGCACTGTCTCCTGAGCGTGGGTTAACGATAGGTTCTTTGAGTATTTGATAAGGTAAAGGTTGGGGCGAGCGGGATATGGCAAAAAAACTCTTTGTGAAAACGCACGGGTGTCAAATGAACGAGTATGACTCGTCGCGGATGTCTGACGTTTTGCGTGCAGAGGGAGACTATGAGCTGGTCAACGACGAATCCGAAGCTGATGTTATCTTGCTCAATACGTGTTCCATTCGCGAGAAGGCGCAGGAAAAAGTGTTTCACCAGCTGGGCCGCTGGCAAAAATTGAAACAGGCGAAGCCGGGTTTGGTTATCGGCGTGGGCGGTTGTGTTGCCAGCCAGGAGGGCAGCGCGATTCGGGCGCGTGCACCGCATGTGGATATGGTATTTGGTCCGCAAACAATTCACCGTCTGCCGGATATGGTGAGTTCTGCGCAGTCGCAGAAACTCCCGGTGGTTGATGTTACTTTCCCCGAAGTTGAAAAATTCGACCGTTTGCCCGAACCACGGATGGACGGGCCGGCTGCGTTTGTTTCTATCATGGAGGGGTGCAGCAAATATTGTTCATTCTGTGTTGTGCCGTATACGCGTGGTGAAGAAGTTAGCCGTTCTGTTGAATCGGTCATGCAGGAAGTGGTTGCGTTGGCGCGCCAGGGCGTCCGGGAAATTCACCTTTTGGGGCAGAATGTGAATTCTTATCTAGGAGCTATAGACGATGACTTTGCCGATTTGGCAGAGTTGATCCACTATGTTGCTCGCGTGGAGGGGGTCGAACGCATTCGCTTCACGACGTCTCATCCTCTGGATTTTTCCGACACGCTGATTGATGCCTATGCGCAAGTGCCCGAATTAGTCGATCACCTGCACTTGCCCGTGCAGTCGGGCTCTGACCGCATATTAACGGCGATGAAGCGGGGACATACCCGACAGGACTATCTGCAAAAAATTCAAAAATTGCGTGCCGTCCGTCCAAATATCAGCTTATCTTCTGATTTTATTGTTGGCTTTCCCGGTGAAACTCAATCGGACTTTGATGACACCATGGCGTTAATTGAAGAAGTTGGCTTTGACGTTTCGTTCAGCTTTATCTATAGCGCTAGACCCGGTACTCCTGCGGCGACTCTGACAGACGATACGCCGGAGGGTGTAAAAAAGGAGTGGCTGCAGAGGCTTCAAGCGAAAATTCGCGAGCAAGCGGAGAATATTGCGCAAAACATGGTTGGCACGTCGCAGCGCCTTTTGGTTACGGGAATGGCTAAGAAAGGACTGGGGCAACTGGCTGGGCGTACTGAAAATAATCGTGTGGTAAATTTTGCGGGCGATCCGGCATTGGTGGGTCAGTTTGCACAAGTGATCATCACTGAAGCCCTACCCAACTCTTTGCGAGGTACGCTGCAATCATAAATATGAGCTGCTGTGTCGGGGGAGAAAAAACTTCGTTGACACCTTATCTTTCAGGCTTATGCTAGCGGGCAATGGAAGAACAACCCAATCTGCAGGCTGCAACAGCCAAAACGCCCCCGCAGGCACTGACTCATCGAGTCATACTTGAACCCAATGATGCACAACGCCTCAGTGCGCTGTGTGGCCCTTTCGACCAGAACATCAAACACCTAGAAAAACGGTTAGCAATTTATATACGTAATCGTGGTAACGAATTCCAGGTGAGCGGTCCGGAGGGGCGTGTTGAAGCCGCGGTGGCTTTGTTACATCAACTTTACCGTGAAACAAATCATCGAGAGACCATAGAGCCTGATTTTGTTCACCTTTACTTACAGGAAGCCGGTGTGGAAGACCTTTTACAAAATAATGCGCCGCAGGGGAGCGTTGACAGCAAAACGCAGAGCCGCGAAGGTCAATCTAGTAGTAAAGGCGGCGGTGGTGAAGTCATCGTTCGAACCTATAAGAAAACCATTAAACCGCGCGGGACGAATCAACTGTCTTATACCCGCGCGGTGCGCCAAAACGACATTAATTTTGGAATTGGTCCTGCTGGAACAGGAAAAACGTTTTTGGCGGTTGCCTGCGCGGTAGAAGCTCTTGAAGCGCAAAGTGTTTCGCGGATTTTACTTGTTAGGCCGGCGGTTGAAGCGGGTGAAAAACTGGGATTTTTGCCCGGTGATCTGGCGCAAAAGATAGATCCGTATCTGCGGCCGCTTTACGATGCCCTTTACGAGATGATGGGCATTGAACGGGTCACAAAATTTATTGAACGCAATATTATTGAAGTCGCCCCGCTTGCTTACATGCGCGGCCGCACGCTGAATAACGCATTTATCATCCTAGACGAGAGCCAGAACACCACGGTTGCGCAAATGAAAATGTTTTTGACTCGCATCGGATTTGGCTCCACGGCTGTGATCACGGGTGATATCACACAAATTGATTTGCCCCGCGGCGAGCGTTCCGGTTTAGTGAATGTTCGCGACGTTTTGCGCGATATTGATGGCATTAGCTTCACTCACTTCAACTCTAAAGATGTTGTCCGGCATCCCTTGGTGCAGCGGATTGTTGATGCATATGCCGCCGCAGAGGACGCACGGGCGGCGGCTGCCAGCGCGCGTAATGGCGTTTGAACTGCAAATAGCCGACGAGGTTGCAAATGAGCCGCTGTTTGCGCCACAAGGACTTGATGACCTCTTAGGCGCGCTGCAGCAGGTTACGGGTGATTCGCGCCTTGAGCGGGAGATTTGTCTGAGAATCTGCGGCGATGCTGAATCCCATGCTTTGAACCTGCAGTACCGGGGCAAAGCCCACCCAACAAATGTATTGAGCTTTCCTGCTGTTTTCGATTGGATCGGTGACGCGCCGCCGGAAATCGACAGGCCGCTCGGTGATTTGGCAGTTTGTGGGCCGGTAGTTGCGCGGGAAGCCGCGTCGCAGGGTAAAACTTGGCAGGCGCATATGATGCATCTTTTAGCTCACGGAGTGTTGCATCTGTTGGGTTTTGACCATCAAACGTCCGCTGAAGCAACACAAATGGAAAATTTGGAAGTTGAGGTTTTGGCCAAATTAGGGGTCGCAAATCCCTATTGATGCTGCCATTGCCCTATCACTTTGTGGTATATATGGCGCTTTAGTATGGTAAATCACTGCTATATGAGCGATACGCTTGAGCGAGGCGCCCCGAGTCATGGTGACAGTGGGCGTGACGACTCGTCTCTCAAAGAAACTGGCCGGCGCGGAGTGCGCGGCTGGTTGCTGGATTTATTTTCTGATGAGCCGGAAAACCTGCCCCAGTTGATGTCGTTGCTGCGCGATGCGGCGTCGCGTCAAATGTTTGATGATGAAGCGCTGAATATTATTTTTGGTGCGCTGCACGTTGGGGATATGCACGCGCGGGATATCATGATTCCGCGGTCGTCGCTGGTGGTGGTTCAAGAAAATCAGGATTTGGATACTCTTTTGCCGATTATCATAGAGTCGCGCCACTCGCGTTTCCCGGTGATCGGGGATGACGTTGATGACATAAAAGGGGTACTGCACGCAAAGGATCTTTTGCCCTTGGTATTAGACCAGTCTGCATTTTCGATGAAGGACTGCATCCGAACAGCACCGATTATCCCTGAGAGCAAACGTTTGAATGTGTTGCTCCAGGAGTTTCGGGCACGGCGCAACCATATGGCGCTGGTGATAGACGAGTATGGACACATATCGGGTGCGGTGACCATTGAAGATGTGCTTGAGCAGATAGTTGGGGATATTGAAGATGAACATGATGTTCACGATGATAGTGGCATCAAACAAATGGAACCCAATAGTTTTCATGTCAAGGCGACGCTGCCGATAGATGAGTTCAATGAACATTTCCAGACCGATATTAGTGACGATGAATTCGACACCATTGGCGGCATTGTTTTGCAGGCTTTTGGTCATTTGCCTGAGCGCGGCGAGGTGGTTGCGGTGGAAAATTTGCACTTTGAAGTCCTTAACGCAGATTCCCGGCGGCTGCGCCTGCTACGTGTGAACACGCCTAAATGACCTATCTCCTGGCGCTCGCGCTGGGTGCTCTCTACTGTATTGGATTTGCGCCTTTCGATTTTTGGCTGTCAACTGCAGTTGCCATAGGTGGTTTGTTCTGGCTGCTGCAGGTTTCCCATGCCAAGCCGTGGCTCACCGCTTTTTGCTTTGGTGTGGGGAAATATGCAGTCGGCGCCTCTTGGGTGTATGTCAGCATTCACGTCTATGGCAACGCACCGCCAGTGCTGGCGGGTCTTTTGGTTGCTGTTTTTGTGGCAACGCTATCGCTGTTATTTGTTTTGCCCTTAGGCTGGCTTTACAGCCGGTTGCGTCCTGTAGTGCCGTGGGCTCAGATGGATGTTTTTGTTTTTGTGGCGGTTTGGGGACTTTTGGATTGGTTCTCGACCTGGGCGTTCACTGGTTTCCCTTGGTTATTGCCCGGTTATGCGTTCATGCAAGCCGGTACACAAGGGCTCGCGCCTTTAGTTGGTGTGCTTGGTTTAGGTGTGTTTTGGGTTTATCTTTCTGCGGGATCTTTGGCTTTTCTGCGGTGCCGCAGTCGGCTGCAAGGGCTGTTGATCCTGTTGTCTCTTGGTATTGCGATAGGCTCCGGATCTCTCAGTTGGGTCGATGCCGGGCCAGTAAAATCCGTGGCTTTGGTGCAGGGCAATATCGACCAGCTGACAAAGTGGTTGCCGAAAGAGGCATTGCCCAACGTTCAAAAGCATCTGCAGCTGTCGGATGATCACTGGGACGCTGATGTTCTGATATGGCCGGAAGCGGCCATCACACTTTTCCCGCACCAAGCCCAGGGGGTGTTGGAGCAGCTGAGCGATCGAGGTCAAGCTACCCGCACTGATGTGGTGCTGGGTATACCCGGCCTGCAACCGTTGGGCGGTGGACGTTATGACATTCAAAATCTTGCCGTAGGGCTTGGTACTGCCCGTGGTCGTTTTGCAAAACATCATTTGGTTCCTTTTGGTGAGTACGTTCCGTTGGAAGGCGCTTTGCGCGGTTTGATTAGTTTTTTTGACTTGCCAATGTCTTCCTCATCGCCAGGGCCTGCCTTGCAGCCAAATTTGGTGTTGTCCTCTGGTGAGGCCGCGGTTGCCATTTGTTACGAAGTGGCCTACCCGGGCTCGATGCGCCGCCGTGCTGCTAGGGCCGGCTTGCTGATTACCTTGTCTAATGACACTTGGTTTGGCCGCAGTATAGGCCCCCTTCAGCATATGCAGATCGCGCAGATGCGCGCGCTTGAAAACGGACGTTGGTTGCTGCGAGCGACAAACAACGGGGTGACGGCCATCGTCAATCCTGAAGGTGAAATCGCAGCACAGTTGCCGCAGTTCGAAGCGAATGTATTGCGCGGTGATGTTCAAATCATGAACGGTCGAACACCCTACAATCGCATTGGAGATGGTCCTTTGCTTTTTTTACTAACGGGTTTGCTGGTTGGCGCTCTGATCTCTCGATTTAATGCGGGGCGCCGCACCTAAAAGCGTGAGGCCAAAGGCATGAAACGCACGATGATGTTATCCTTGCTGATCTATATCCACTGAAGTTTGAGCTCCGCATGAACGCCGTTTACGACCCCCATAAAGTAGAACAAGAGGCCCAGCGTTATTGGGATGAATCCGAGAGTTTTCGAGCTTCAGAATCTGCTGAGGGAGAGAAATATTACTGTTTAGCAATGTTCCCTTATCCCAGCGGCCGACTGCATATGGGGCATGTACGATGTTATACGCTCGGTGATGTGATCAATCGCTACCATCGTCTCAAAGGGTTCAACGTGATGCAGCCGATGGGTTGGGATGCTTTTGGTTTGCCGGCGGAAAATGCGGCCATCAAGAATGGTATACCGCCGGCGGTTTGGACCAAGGACAACATAGCCTACATGCGTGGGCAAATGCAGCGATTGGGATTCGGATTTGACTGGTCGCGCGAATTTGCAACCTGTGATCCAGACTATTATCGCTGGGAGCAATGGCTGTTCTTGAAGCTTTTTGCCAAAGGTATGGTTTACCGAAAAAATGCGGTGGTTAATTGGGATCCTGTGGATCAAACCGTACTGGCCAACGAGCAGGTAGTCGATGGGCGAGGTTGGCGATCAGGCGCGCCGGTGGAGCGTCGAGAAATGGCTCAGTGGTTTTTGAAAATCACCGCCTATGCTGAAGAGCTCCTTGATGAGCTAGAGGATATGGATGGATGGCCTGAGTCTGTCAAAAATATGCAGCGTAACTGGATTGGTCGCTCGCCCGGCGTTGAAGTGGATTTTTTGGTTGAGGGGCACAGTGAACGGCTAACGGTATTTACGACCCGCCCGGATACGCTGATGGGTGCTACCTATGTCGCGGTGGCGGCTGAACACCCGCTGGCGCTTGCCGCAGCGCAGCAGGATCCAAATTTGGCAGACTTTGTCGCCCAGTGTAAACAAGCGACAACCGCTGAGGCGGATATGGCAACCCTTGAAAAAGCTGGAATGCCGACGGGTTTGAATGCGCGCCATCCGTTGACGGGAAATTTGCTGCCTATTTGGGTGGCGAACTTTGTGCTGATGGAGTACGGCTCTGGCGCAGTGATGTCTGTGCCTGGTCACGACCAACGCGATTGGGAATTTGCGCGGAAATATGGCATTGAAATCCGCCAGGTGATCGAGCCGACACAGGGCAATGACTGTGATTTGTCAGCCGCAGCTTATACCGAGCGTGGACGATTGGTGAACTCGGGTGAATTTGATGGGCTGCGGTTTGACGATGGCTTTGATGCGATTGCAAAGGCGCTGGAAGCCAAGGAGATGGGTCGGCGTGTGACGAACTATCGACTGCGAGATTGGGGTGTGTCGCGACAGCGATATTGGGGCTGCCCAATTCCCATAATTCATTGTGAAGATTGTGGTGTTGTGCCGGTTCCCGATGCCGATTTGCCGGTTGAATTGCCAACGGATGTCAAATTTGAAGGCGTGCGTTCACCGTTGGTGACGATGGACAGTTTTTTACGGGTGCCTTGCCCGGAATGTGGGGCACTTGCCCGCCGCGAGACGGATACTTTTGATACCTTTATGGAGTCGTCGTGGTATTACACTCGCTTTGCCAGTCCGGATGCCCAGAGCCCGATGGTCGATCAGCGCGCGAACTATTGGGCACCCGTTGATCATTACGTTGGGGGTGTCGAGCATGCAATTCTGCATCTTTTGTATGCCCGGTTTTATTATAAATTGATGCGTGATGAGGGCCTGTTGTCCTCCAATGAGCCGTTCAAGCGCTTGTTGATGCTAGGCATGGTCCTTCAGGACGGTAAAAAGATGTCAAAGTCTGCAGGTGATGCGGGTGACCCGCAAAAGCTGCTTGATAAGTACGGGGCTGATACTGTGCGAACAGCAATGATGTTTGCGGCTCCGCCGGATCAATCTTTTGAGTGGAATGAGGCAGGCTTAGAGGGTGCTTTGCGTTTTTTGAAGCGCTTATGGATGCTCGTGCAGAGTCATCTAGAAGCACTCTCGGCAGATTCGATTGATAAGGCTCGTTTATCTGAAAGCGCGCAGCGCCTGCGCCGAAAAACAGCGGAGACGCTGACCAAAGCAGATGACGATTATGGTCGGCGCTGGCAATTTAATACGGTGGTTAGCGCGGTAATGGAGCTTACCAATGCAATCAGTAAATTTGCTCCGCGGTCGGCGAATGATCAGGCTGTTGTTGGAGAAGCTCTGCGAGCGGCGGTGTTGGTAATTTCTCCAATCGCGCCGCATATAGCGGACGCGCTCTGGGGGCAGATGGGTGAGACCGGTAGCTTGGTCGATCAGGCATGGCCCGAAATTGACGAATCCGCGCTCATCCAAAATGTGGTTGAGTTGGTTGTCCAGGTTAACGGCAAGGTGCGCGGTAAGATTGAGGTTGCCGCTGATGCAGAGAAAAGTGTTGTTTTGGCGCAGGCCAGAGTGGCAGAGAATGTGTCGCGCTTTCTGCAGGATAAGACAGTACGTAAAGAAATATTAGTGCATAATAAGTTGGTGAATATTGTTGTAAGCTGAAGTGGCGCAGGTGCGAGAGAGAATGTGTTGAGGTTATTCTTCAATTGGTTGATTTACATGGTGTTGTTGGCGGGCCTGTCGGCGTGTGGGTTCCAGCTACGGACCTATGGTTTCAGTGCGGCGGTGGACTCCTACACAATCAGTGGTGACTCATATGCAAATATTGCGGCCGACATTCGACGCGGCCTAAATCAAGCCGGCCTTACGGAGAAACCCTCGGGTGAGGGCACCCTTAACTTAGAGCTGTTAGATCATGAGCGGCAACGCAGGGCCGTATCCACTTCTCAATCTGCTCTGGTCGCTGAATACGAAACTCGCCTGTCGGTGACCTATCGCATTTTAGGTATGGACGGAAAAGAATTGGCGCCAGCGGTAGAAATTGACCGTCGTCGCGTCTACCGAGTGGACCGCGTCAATATCGTTGGTAACAGTGAAGAGCAGGCTTTGCTGGAGCGTGAGTTGCAGCAAGATATTGTGGGTCAAATTATTCGAGCTATGGATAGTGTGGGCCGAATGCTCGCTTCATCTAATGCAGGTTAAAGCGCAGGATTTAGTTCAGCGGCTTGAATCAGGATTGTTGCCGATTTATCTGATTTCCGGGGATGAAACGTTATTGGTCGAAGAGGCCTGTGATGCGGTGGTTGCCGCTGCTCGCAGAAATGGGTTTTCTGAGCGTTCGATTCACTATGTGGAAACAGGCTTTCGTTGGCATGATCTCAGTCACGATGCGGCAAGCCTGTCTTTGTTTGCGCAAAAAAAAGTTCTTGACGTCCGGGTCCCCGTTAAAAAGTTCGACCGGGAAGCGGGCGCAGCCCTGCGAGAATGGTGTGAGCGGGTTGCCGCTGATGTGCATACCGAGACTTTATTATTGTTGCGCACAGGACGTCTTGAACCGGGTCAACGCAAAAGTGCTTGGTTTAAGGCTCTGGAAAAAATTGGTTCGGTGACGTTGATCTGGCCGATGTCTCCTGACCAATTGCCGCGTTGGTTAGCCGCAAGAGCGCGGCTGTTGAACCTTTCATTTGAGCCGGGCACATTGCAGTATTTGTCAGATCGAGTCGAAGGAAATTTGCTGTCGGCCGCGCAAGAGCTGGACAAATTGGCGTTGTTGAATTTGCCCCAGCCGGTCGATTTTAATGGGTTGGTGGCGACGCTAGAAGATACTTCTCGCTACACTACATTTGATCTTCTAGATGCCATGATGGGTGGTGAGTGCGCGCGGGTGGTGAAAATCTTGGATGTGCTGCGCTGCGATGGCGTTGCTTTATTTGCGATTCTAGGTGTCTTAGTCAGTCAACTTCGAAGGCTTGGGGTGGCCTACGGGGCCCCTCCGGCGCGGCAAAAATTGCTCCAGCAGTTTGCAAAGCGCATTAAAAGCCCAGGGAAAGTCCTAGCCGAATGTGCGGTGATTGATCAACAAGGTAAGGGCCAGTTGTTGGGTGATCCTTGGGTTTCCCTAGAAACGCTGTTGCTGCGTTTGGCGGGCGCCAAACAAATGCCTTTGCCCAGCGAGGCGCAAGCTTGGCTCGGTTAGCCCTGATACTCCTAGTGTATTTGGGAGCATGCGCGGATCGTGCTGAACCTCCAGCTTTGGACCAGTCTGTTCGTCCCGTCAAGTTGTTTATGGTGCAGGATCAGTTGGGAGTTCACTCCTATGAATTTGTAGGCCGAGTTGAGGCGGCACGATCGGTGGATATGACCTTTGAGGTTTCGGGCCCGCTGAGACATCTTCCTGTGTTGGAGGGGCAAACGATTAAACAAGGCGAATTGATTGCTGCGTTGGATAGCACTGATTTTGTGCTTGCTGTTCGTGAGGCGGAGGTGGAGCTGCAGTTAGCGCGCCAAGATCTGGAGCGCAAACAACAAGTGTTGCAGCAACGCGGTATTGCCCGTTCAGTGGTGGACGATGCCAAGTCTTATTTTGAGTTGCAGGCGATCCGGCTGCAGAAGGCGCAAGAGGCACAGATCGACGCTCGATTGGTAGCGCCCTTTGATGCCTACGTAGCGCGGAGGTATGTAGATAATTTTGTTGTGGTGCGGGCCGGTGAAAAGATTGTTCGGCTAAACGATCCGCTGAAATTATTGGTTAAGGCTAATATCCCCGAAAATTTATTTGCAACGGTGACGGCTGATCAAGTGCAGGCGATTTATGCGGAATTTGATTTTGCGCCGGCGCGTCAATTTCCGCTGCAGATATACGAAACCAGTGGTGAAGCTGACCCCATCGCGCAGACCTATCTGGTGGCGTTGGCCATGCCTAGGCCACAGGATTGGAATATCTTGCCCGGTATGACTGCAACAGTAACGGTCAAGGTTAATGCCCCCCAACAGGCCGCGGGTGTCAAGATTATTCCCGCCACTGCGCTGCTTACGGATGCACAAGGCAATTTTTTTGTATGGGTGTTTTCAAATGAGACTCAACAGGTGACGCATCGTCCAGTGGAGATCGAAGCGTTAAAAGACCAAGGCATTGAAGTGCGTTCCGGCCTTACGGCGGGCGAGATGGTTGTTTCCACCGGCGCGAGCCAGCTGGTGAAAGGTATGACCGTGCGGGTTTTGGGTGAACCGAATACGCAGCTTTAACCCATGCAGAACGTCGCTCAGTACGCCATCGAAAAGCCCATTTATACGGTGTTGTTGGTGGCCGCGTGTTTTTTGGGTGGATTGCTTGGGTTCGACACCGTAGGCCGATTGGAAGACCCTGCCTTTCCGATTAAAAACGCATTAATTGTCACGACTTATCCGGGTGCTTCTGCCACGGAAGTGGAATTGGAAGTGACTGATGTGGTTGAAGCTGCATTGCAAGAATTACCCTATGTTGATGAGCTGACGTCAAAATCCGTCACTGGCCGATCTGAAGTGATGGTCAGTCTGCAGGAAGAATATGGTGATCAAGAGACACCTCAGATTTTTGATGAACTGCGCCGGCGAGTGATTGAGGCGGCGGGTCGCTTGCCGCCGGGTGCGGGCGTGCCCTTGGTGGAAGACGATTTTGGTGATGTGTATGGAATTATGTATGCGGTTTCGGCGCCTGATTACTCACCTGCCGAAATTCGTGATATGTCCCGTCATATCACAAAAACCCTCAAAAATGTCCCTGATGTTGCCAAGGTCCAAACTGCAGGAGAGCCTGTTGAGGCAATTTTCATTGAGCTCGATCAGGCGCGTTTAAGCCGACTGGGTATTCCCATTGATGTCTTGTTCTCGAGCATTAATGTGGAAAACCAGGTTGCTTTTGCCGGTTCCATTGCCTATGGCGGTCGACGTTTGCGTTTTGCTCCGGAAATGGCTTTCGCCAGTGAGACTGCTTTGGCAGACATGCCCATCGGCGGTGCTGGAAGCGGCGAAATTCTGCGTTTATCAGACGTGGCAACTTTGTCGCGGGGCATGCTTGATGAGCAACCTCAGTTGATTCGGCATAACGGTCGTGCGGTGTTTACCGTAGGCGTCTCGGTGGCGCGGGATCGTAATGTTGTTGCTGTAGGCCAAGCGGTAGATGCGCGCATGCAGGAGTTGTTGGGTGAACTCCCGCTTGGTGTGCAAATTGACGCGGTTTACGCGCAACATGAGGTGGTCGATCGCGCGATAAAAGAATTTATGCGTAACCTCGGCATTTCTGTATTGACTGTTGTTTTGGCCTTATGCCTTTTTATGGGCTGGCGCGCGGGACTGGTGGTGGGCTCAGTATTGTTACTGACCGTGATGGGTACCATTGGTTTGATGTCTGTGTTGGGAATTGAGCTGCAACGTATCTCGCTGGGTGCGTTGATGATTGCGATGGGGATGTTGGTGGACAATGGCATTGTGGTGGCCGAGGGTATGGTCATTGGCGTGCGTCGTGGTTTGCCCGCAGCGCGGGCGGCCGTGCAGTCTGTAGAGCGCACACAATTTGCGTTATTGGGGGCAACTGTGATTGGCATTGCTGCCTTTGGACCCATAAGTTTAAGCAATGATAATGCGGGTCATTTTTTAGTATCACTGTTTCAGGTTGTTGCGATCTCTTTGTTCTTAAGTTGGATATTGGCGGTGACTGTGGTGCCTTTATTCGGACAGTATTTACTAAAGTCATCGTTGGCCCCCGCTCAGGATGCCCTATACAGCGGAATATTATTCACACCTTATCGGAGAGTATTGAGTTTTAGCTTGCGTCATGCATGGCTCACGTCTGCATTGATTTTGTGCATAACGGTTGCTTGTATCTGGTCCTTTCAGTTTGTTAAACAATCTTTTTTCCCAACTACCAATACCCCTCTGTTTTATGTGGATTATCGTTTGGTGGAGGGCACCGATATCAATACTACGGCGGCAGATGTGGTTGATCTCGAGGGATTAATTACAAAACAGTTGGACGTTGAGGCAGTGAGCAGTTTTATAGGTCGCGGTGCGACTAGGTTTACCACCATTATGAACCCGGAGCAGCCCAGTAGTGCCTATGCACAGATGGTGGTGCGTGTTGGTGATGTCACCACCATGAACGATACGATGAAAACGGTTGGGGCGCTTTTGAAGGCAAGCCGGCCCGATGCTGAAGTGCAAATTAGCCGCGCAGAATTTACTCCCAGCGGGAGCTCCAAAATAGAAGCACGTTTTTCCGGTCCTGACCATCGCGTGCTGCGATCCCTAGCTGACCAGGCCTTGGCGCTCTACGTGAACCACAATTTAACCGATCGAAAGACGGATTGGCGGCAGCCGGTGCTGCAGCTGGTTCCGATTTTTGATGAGGCCCGCGCACGCTTAGCCGGCGTTTCCCGAGCGGATTTGGCGCAGGCACTTGCCTACGCCACCTATGGTGTCCAGGTTGGTATATTGCGTGACGCGGATAAAATATTGCCGATGTTGGCGCGTGCGCCTGCAGGCGAGCGAGATGATATTGAGAATCTAATGACGCGTTTAGTTTGGAGCCCAACGCAGCGTCGGCATATTCCCATGGCTCAAGTTGTTGCCGCTCTGGAGCTTCAGTCAGACGACGCGACCATATACCGACGGGATCGGTTTCGAAGTATCAAAGTGTTGGCAAATCCGCCGGACGGGCACAACGCCAGCCGCACATTTGAAAGAATTCGTCCTGAAATCGAGGCGATTCCTTTGCCTCCGGGTTATTGGCTTGAGTGGGGTGGGGAATATGAGGGATCTCAGGAGGCCAACCGAACATTAAGTTCTAAAATTCCGTTGGCTTTGGGTGTGATGTTTTTAATCACGATTCTGATGTTTGGTCAGTTGCGGCAGCCTTTGGTCATTTGGCTCACCGTGCCGATGACCGTTTGTGGTGTGGTCTTGGGCCTGTTGGCGACCGATCTGTCCTTCACGTTCCCTTCTTTTCTCGGATTTTTAAGTTTGTCCGGAATGCTGCTAAAAAATTGTATCGTGCTTGTGGATGAAATTGATCAGCGTTTTGAGGAGCAAGGTTGCACTTTAGAAGTCATGCTTGCCGCCAGTATCAGCCGTCTGCGTCCCGTTATTTTGGCGGCTGGAACAACAATAGCGGGTATGTCGCCTTTGCTCGGAGATGCATTTTTTCGAGAAATGGCGGTATGTATAATGGCGGGGCTGGCCTTTGCCACGCTGATTACCTTAATTGCCGTCCCGGTTTTTTATCGTATTGCCTTGGGTAAAGCGGTTCTCGAAACCGCTTCCACAGGATAAGTGCGTGGCGTTTTAGCTGGTGGTCCGGTGGTATTGTTCTTTACTTTCGGGGCTGCATTTTCCATTGTGTCCCGTACAATGGGGCGCTTGCCCAACGCAATGATAGAGAAAAAATAGTGAATCAACATGCGGACCAAGGTCTCGATAAAAGTTTAGTGCCCGACACCACAATGAACGTGCGGGAAGTGTTTGGTATAGATCAAGATTTTGAGGTGTCTGCGTTTAGTCAGCGCTCAGAATATGTCCCTGCCGTTGATGATAGTTATCTTTTTGATCACGACACGACATTAGCTATTTTGGCTGGGTTTGCACACAACCGACGCGTTATGGTTCAGGGTTATCATGGCACGGGGAAGTCTACGCATATTGAACAGGTTGCTGCGCGCTTGAACTGGCCCTGCATTCGGATCAATTTAGACAGCCATATCAGTCGTATCGATCTGATTGGTAAAGATGCCATTGTCTTAAAAGAGGGCAAACAGATTACCGAGTTTCGAGAAGGTATTTTGCCGTGGGCTTTGCAGAACCCGGTGGCGTTGGTGTTTGACGAGTACGATGCCGGTCGCCCAGATGTTATGTTTGTGATCCAAAGAATTTTGGAGGTCGAAGGTAAGTTAACGCTGTTAGACCAAAATAAGGTCATTACACCTCACGCGCATTTTCGCTTGTTTGCGACCACAAATACGGTTGGCTTGGGTGATACAACTGGCTTGTATCATGGCACGCAGCAGATCAATCAAGGGCAGATGGATCGCTGGAGCATTGTGTCAACGCTGAATTATCTTGCGCATGATGCAGAAGTTGAGATTGTGCTAGGAAAAGCAACATCCTACGGCGCAACAGATGCCGGACGTCGAGTGGTGAGTAATATGGTGAGCGTTGCTGACCTTACCCGAAAAGGATTTATAAACGGGGATGTTTCCATTGTGATGTCGCCGCGCACAGTGTTGACTTGGGCGCAAAATGCCGAAATTTTTGGTGATGTTGGCTTTGCGTTCAGAGTGACCTTTTTGAACAAGTGTGATGAGCTTGAGCGGCCGATTGTCGCTGAATACTATCAGCGTTGTATGGGTGAAGACTTGGGTGATGCAACCCGAGGCATCACACTCAACGCGCTCTAGCCGCAGTTATCGGTATGATAGATGACGATACTCCGCTAGAGCCTTTTAAGCGCGCAATGACCGCAACCATGCGGGCGTTGGCGGAAGATGAAGAGTTGGACGTCACTTTTGGCGCCGGTGCGCCTGCGGCCCGCGGCAATCGGCTGCGGGTACCTTTGCCGGTGCTGGGCAGCTCAGCGGCCGAGATCAACACGCTGCGCGGTGTCGGCGATCAAATGGCGCTTAACCTCAGACACCATGACCAATCCACGCATGCCCGCTATGCTCCGCCAGGAGGTCCTGCGCAGGAGATGTTTCAATGGATTGAAGATGCTCGAGTGGCGGCCATCGGCAGTTTACGGATGGAAGGCGTGGCGCAAAACTTAGATGCGCGTTTGGAGTCGCAGTGTCAGCAAGCGGCCTTTGATACCATAACGGCGGAGACGGAAGCACCCTTGTCGGTAGCGGTGGGACTATTGGTGCGGCAAGAGTTAACCGGAAGGGCGTTGCCACCAAGCGCAGAAAACGTGGTGCGTTTCTGGCGTGACCATGTTCAAACGCATGCGGGTGAAACAATCCGGATGTTAAAATCCAGCATAGGCGATCAAGCGCAATTTGCCACGATGTGTCGCAGTATCATTGCCGATCTTGGGCTCGCGGCTGATCTTGAGGAACCGCCGGAAGGCGATTCTAATCAGGACGACGTTGAGACCGTTGACGAGTCACAAGACAGCGACTCTGATTATTCTCCAGAAGATGTGGCGCTGGATGATGAGTCGATGGGTGAAGAAAACGCCGAAGGTGACGCCAGCATGGTGGAAATGGACGCCGACATGGACATGGATGAAGCTGGCGCTGAAACCAATCCTGACGAGGCGCCTCTGCCGCAGCCAGATGAATCCGGCCGTATTGCCAAAGACATTAATTATGTTGCCTACAGTGAAGGTTTTGATGAGACGGTAAGAGCTGAAGACCTGTGTGACGCGGAAGAAATGATGCGGTTGCGGCAAGTGTTGGATCAACAGTTGGTTTCACTTCAGCATACAACGTCGAAACTGGCTAATCGCCTGCAGCGTCGGCTGATGGCTAAACAGAATCGCACGTGGGAATTTGATCTTGAAGAGGGAGTGCTCGATGCAGCTCGCTTGACTCAGGTAGTGATTGATCCGGTCAACCCATTGGCCTTCAAACAAGAAAAAGAAATGAAGTTCCGCGATACCGTCGTGACGCTGCTGATTGACAGTTCGGGCTCCATGCGGGGCCGGTCAATAACCATAGCGGCGATGTGCGCGGATATTCTGGGTCGAACTCTTGAACGTTGTTCGGTTCACGTTGAAATATTGGGCTTTACAACGCGGGCATGGCGCGGTGGGCAGTCGCGTGAAAAATGGATTAACGATGGCAAACCCAGCAACCCAGGGCGCCTAAACGACCTTCGCCACATAATATACAAGGCCGCGGACGATACTTGGGGTCGCACTCGCCGCAATATCGGATTGATGATGCGCGAAGAGCTGTTGAAAGAAAATATCGATGGTGAGGCTTTGATTTGGGCTCATAATCGAATGGTGACACGGACGGAGGACCGGAAAATTTTGATGGTGATTTCCGACGGTTTGCCCGTGGATAATTCAACTTTGCTGGTCAATCCAAGTAATTATCTGGAGCAGCATCTCAAGTACGCCATTGAAATGATCGAGAATCGCTCGCCCGTTCAGTTGGTGGCTGTGGGTATCGGTCATGATGTGACCCACCACTACAAACGTGCGGTTACCATTACAGATGCTGAGCAGTTGGGTGGAGCCATGACCGAGCAATTGGCCGCGTTGTTTGATGAGCACCCTTGAGCTAGGATGCCGCTAATCTAGCGTCCAGCGGTTGCGAGAAACCGCTGGATCGATCTTGTGGGGGGGCAGCGATTATCGGGTAACAGCAGGCATTCGCTTGATTTCAGGTGGACCACCCATGACGCCTTTAAATCCTGCCCCAGAAGCCTTGAAATGTTCCGACTGACCGTGTGCCGCGAGAGCTGCCTCGTTTTCATACAGTTCCAATACGTAATAATCACCTTCTTCGTCTTTGCATAACTGGTACATTAAGCATCCGGGTTCATTGGCTTTTACAGCGTCCATTAAATCTAGAAATACGCTTTCAAATTGCTCTGTCATTTCTGGTTTTACGTTTAATTTTGCTGTGATGCCGATCATGATTTCTCCTGGAGCTAAAAGTAATAAACAACACAGCATAGGGAACCTGATGCATCGACGCAATTTATTGAGCCAGTTGCTTGAGTACAAAAACCGTTATCCTGACGAACAGGCCACCGTTGAACGGTTTATGGCATTTGTTCAGTCGCAACCTCGTTGCTTCGAACGTGATTGTTGGCAAGGTCATGTAACTGGGTCGGCGTGGCTTGTTGACCCGCAGGGAGAGGCTCTGCTGCTAACTCATCATCGGAAACTTAACATGTGGCTGCAGTTGGGCGGGCACAGCGACGGTGACGCAGATACACAGCGTGTTGCAGTGCGAGAAGCGCAGGAAGAATCGGGTTTAGCAGTTGTGGTTTTGAGCCCCTCGATCTTTGACCTGGATATACACGAGATTCCTGGGCATAAGTCAGATCCTGCACATTTTCATTTTGACGTGCGATATGTGCTGCAGGCGCAATCTGCTGCTTTTGTGGTGAGTGATGAGTCTGTGGATTTGTCTTGGGTTGCGTTGACTGAACTGGAACAATATACCCGTGAATATTCAATTTTGCGGATGCGGGAAAAGTGGATTGCACACGAATACTCCGCGGGCAGCGGCAACAGCGGCTAGGTCAAATAATTTATAATTGTGGTTATACTGAGTTTCGCGTATTCTGGAGTGCTGTTCTGTCCAATTTTCGGTTTCCTTGAAGTCCTGAGTTTGATTGGTCGGTACGAAAAGCTGCTATCACGCGGCACAATTGATCAATTAGGAGTTCGTAGAACGTGAAAAAACTTTATGTAGGCAACCTCGCATGGGGTGTGACCGATAATGACTTGTCAACTTTGTTTGGCGAATATGGCTCAATCGCATCGGCTGTTGTGATTTCGGACCGGGAAACTGGCCGGTCGCGTGGGTTTGGCTTTGTCGAAATGGAAGATGGTGCCGATCAGGCGATTGAAGCTCTAAACGGACAAGACCTGCAGGGTCGACCCTTGCGTGTCAACGAAGCGCAGAGCAAAGACCGTGATCGTCGAGGCGGTGGCGGTGGCGGTGGAAACCGCGGTGGTGGTCGTCCCTTCTAGGACCGAATTACCCTCGTTGGGCCCGCGAGCCTGAGAACGGTTTTCGCGGCGCTAAGAAGGTGTACAAAATGTACACCTTTTTTTGTCCGCAAAAAAAACTCACCGGTGGTGGGCTCAGTTGAGTCGCCGGTTCTCGTTAACTGTATAAGTGACATGCCACTTGGCAGGACGCTCCGGCGGAGGCCTCAGATAATTGGACCGTCACCAGTTCAGGTGTTTGAGATCGACATTTTTCCATGACTTGTGGGCAACGGTTTGCAAAACGGCATCCTGCGGGAACGTTCACGGGCGTGGGGATTTCTCCCTGAATTGAAGTGGAGTTTCGCGATCTTTCTAGTTTTGGGTCAGGCTCCGGATTTGAGCCGACTAATATTTTTGTATACGGATGCTGTGGATTGAAAAAAACTTGATCTGCCGCACCAAGCTCAACGATGGTGCCTAAATACATTACCGCCATGCGGTCGCTGACATAGCGCACCATAGATAAATCATGGGCAATAAACAGCATGGTCAGCCCCATTTTTTTCTTCAGATCATCTAGAAGATTGACCACTTGGGCTTGTACCGAGACATCCAACGCTGAAATGGGTTCGTCGCAGACGACAAACTCGGGTTCAAGAATCAGTGCGCGTGCGATGCCGATGCGTTGCCTCTGGCCGCCTGAGAATTCGTGAGGATATCTAGACATATGGTCAGCTTCCAAGCCAACGCGTTCAAGCCATTCCGCAACCCGCGCACGTATTTGTGAGCTGTTTTGTTTAGAATGTAGCTTGAGACCTTCTCCAATAATCTCCCCCACAGTCATGCGTGGATTTAAGGACGAATACGGGTCCTGAAATATCATTTGCAAATGAGACGCATGTTTTTGAAAGTCTTCTGGCCGGTATTTTTGCGGCAAAGCCTCACCCTTGAAGCGCACCGTTCCGCTGGTTTTTGCGTGCAAGCCGACCACTGCTTTACCCAGGGTTGATTTACCAGAACCGCTTTCACCGACCAATCCGACAATTTCTCGCTCATGAATTTCGAGGCTGACGCCATCTACGGCGTGAATTCGTTCTTGAGGGCTTAGGTCGAAGTATTTCACCAAATTTTCGATTTGTAACACGGGCTTCATGATGCGGTCCGTCGATTACCGTTGATTTTGCTCACCTGTTGAGTGTTTTCTGCGTGATGAAGCCAGCAGCGAGCGCTGTGACTGGGGGTTAGCATATGTTGCAGTGGGGCCTGATCCAGACAAATTTTCATGGCGTGAGGGCATCGTGCGCAATACCCACACCCTTGGGGTGGCTGAAAAAGATCCGGTGGAGAGCCCTCTATTGGGGTCAGGACGGTGTTACCTGTGGGCGTGTTGCTGGGCATCGCTGCGCGCAGCCCCACGGTGTAGGGATGTCCTGATTGATAAAAAATAGGGTCGACCGGCCCCTGTTCAACCATTTGTCCTGCGTACATGACCAAGACGTGGTCGGCCATGCGAGCAACAACTCCCAAATCGTGGGTGATGAGCACTATCGACATGCCGTTCTCGTTTTGCAGATCTTGCAGCAAATCTAATATTTGAGCTTGGATGGTAACGTCTAATGCTGTGGTCGGTTCGTCGGCAATCAATACCTTGGGTTCACATGCAATTGCCATGGCAATCATCGCGCGCTGTAACATGCCACCGGAAAACTCGAATGGATACTGTTTGGCTCGTTTATGTGCCTCCGGGATTTTGGTTAAGCTCAGCAATTCGATTGCGCGTGCAAAGGCTTGTTTACGGGTAAAGCCACGATGTACAACCAGCGTTTCGGCTATTTGATTGCCGATATTCATGGTGGGATTCAGCGAAGTCATTGGGTCTTGAAAAATCATGCCAATTTGTCCGCCACGAATGTCTTGGCCGTTAATCGTTTTGCGACCGATGATGTCGACGCCATTCAGTTCTGCGGTGCCGGAAGTGATACGGCCCGGGGGCATCGGAATTAACCCCATGATACTTTGTACTGTGACGGATTTACCGCACCCGGATTCACCAACGATGGCGAGGGTTTTGCCAGCTTCAACGTCAAAATTAATGCCGCGAACGGCCTGCACCGTTCCGCCGTAGGTATCAAACTCGACTTTAAGGTCTCTTACACTCAGTACAGGGTCTGTCATGGTCAGTCTCGATTTCTCATCCGTGCATCCAGCGCGTCGCGCAAGCCGTCTCCGAGAAGGTTGAAAGCCAGCACAGTTGCGCTGATGAATAAAGCCGGAAAGAATAGTTCGTGTGGCGTTGTCAGCATGGTTTTAATGCCTTCGTTACACATTGAGCCCCACGAAGGAGTAGGTGGTGCAACACCCATACCGATAAAGGAGAGAAACGCTTCGGTAAATATGGCGCTAGGAACAGCAAAGGTGAGGGTTACGAGGATGACACCCATGGTATTGGGGATCATATGGCGCATGATCAGGTAATGGGTTTTGGCGCCAAGCAGCCTCGAGGCGTCGATATAGCCTTCTTCGCGAATCTGCAGCACCTGACCCCGAACTAGGCGGGCTGTTGCCGGCCATAGCAGCAGAACCATGGCGACCAGCATCGGTGCTATGCCACTTTCTCCAGGACCGACCGCGAAAATTACCTTAAATAAAATCATGAACAAGAGGAACGGCAATGCGACGACAAAATCAGCAAATCGCATTAACACCTGATCAGAAACGCCGCCCATGAAACCGGCCGCGCTGCCGTAAGCCACGCCAAACAAAACAAACAAAATGGGGGCGAAAAAGCCAATAAACAGGGACACTCGCGCGCCGTGCATAAGTCGCGAAAGCATGTCCCGGCCTAAATAATCTGTGCCCAATGGATGTAGCGCCAACGTAAGGGTGTCACCGGAGATTGCTGGCTCGTCAGGCAGGAGCAAGTTGCGGCGGCGGGCCTCATTCGCGGTGATAACACGGGTCAGTTGTCCCGCCAAACTCAAGGCATTCGGCAATTCTTCACCGGCAACATTCAAGGCGACCACTGAGTAAAAATAGGTCTGTGGCTTTAAATCCAGCCGGTCCTGAAAATAGGTCTGATCCGCGCGATTCTCTTTAAGTGGTAAGCCATAGGCTTTTTCAGCGCCTACCGGATAAATATTGCGATAGATTCGATAGCCTGATGCGCCTGGTATTGGGTCCCACTGCAGTTGCACGCCTTGAGTAGTTGCGGGCCCAGCAAATCGCAAACCCTCCCCAGGGGTTGCCGGATTGCCGTACCAGGGCTGAAAAGGCTCCACGAGCGTTACCGTGCGATCAGCGCCCGGGGGTTGGCTGATTTGATCGACATCCTGCAGGTCAGGGTTTACCTGCCAGACCATGGGTCCTGCGAAGGTGAAAATAACCAGCCCAGTAATTAAATACAGAGAATAAAGTGCGCGTCTGTTTGCCTTGAGGCGAATCCAAGCATCCTGCCAGTATGAACGAGACGGGCGTGTTATGCCGTGGGTCTGCTGGTGCTGGTCAACTGGATCGAACGCGTCTGCTGAAAAATTCGAGGTAGCCATGGGTTAACTCACCCTGACTCTTGGGTCTACATAGCCGTATAAGATATCAACCAAGATAACCATAAAGACTAAGAAAGCGCCGTAGAAAACGGTGGTTCCCATAATGACGGTGTAGTCAAGTTGTTGTACCGCTTCAACAAAATAACGCCCTAATCCGGGAATCGCAAAAATGATTTCGACGACAAACCCGCCGGTGGTGATGGCGGCGATTGAAGGTCCCAGGACGGTGATGACCGGTAAGATCGCATTGCGCAGCTGATGTTGCGAAAAGATTCGGGTCGCTGGTAACCCTTTGGCTTTGGCGGTGCGCACGAAATCTGAGTTGATAATCTCCAGCATCGACGAACGCATAAGTCGCGTGAGGTAGGCCATTGTGCTTAGCCCCAAGACCATCGACGGGACAATCATATGCCAGATTGTGCCCCATCCGCCGATGGGCAAAATTGAAAAGCCGGCGAAGGTGTTGAGATTTACCATGCTCAACTGGCCCAATGCAGCTACCACAAAACTGGGCACAGAAATGCCAAGAATAACCAAGAACATGATGATGGTATCGGGCAAACGGTTGCGATAAAGGGCGGTAAGGGCCCCCCATAAAATGCCGCCGACTCCGGCGAATAAAATCGCCAAAATACCCAGCGTCGCGGATACCGGGAAATGTTCCCGGATAATATCGTTCACTTTTCGATTTTCTTGAGTGAAAGAAATACCAAAATCACCCTGCGCAATATTCTTGAGGTAGATGCCATATTGGGTCATCAAAGGCTTGTCTAAACCGTATTTGGCTTCTAGGTTAGCTCGGATGCGTTCGGTCATCGCTTTGTCGCCGGATAGAGGATCACCCGGTACAGCATGCATGGCAAAGAAAGTAGCCGTGGCGATAAACCAGACAGTTAAAATACCTTGCAGAAGCCGTTTCAAAATATACCGGGTCATGTCGCTCAAACCCCCTCAGGGTCGATATAAGCGCGCGTGAAGTCGACGTCTGCGCCGATCACCCTGCGTTTAACGTTCTTTAGTTTGGGGTGGATGACATAGGTTACCCCGCGTTCATACATGGGCAGCAGTACAATATCGTCGAACGCCAGTTGTTGAATGTCGCTGAAGGCTTGCATACGCGTTGCGGCGTCCACGGAATTTTGGGCAACGCTGACTAGTTGGTCCATATCGGGATTGTTATACCTGCCTCGATTGTTCAGGTTCCATGAGGCAAATAAGTCGCCGAACGTTAACGGGTCGTCGTAGTCTGGGCCCCAGCCGGCGAGCACCATGTCAAAGTCACCAGAGGTCATTTTGGCCAGTCTTTGCTTGAAAATTTGCTTATCTATTTTGATTTCCAGTCCAAGCTTGGTCTTAAGCACGGCTTGCAGCCACTCGGATTGGATATCTGCAACGGCCGAGTCGCCTGCTAAGAGGGCAAGGGGTGGAATATCTTGTAGTCCGAGTTCTTGTTTGGCTAGTGCTAGATGTTCCAATGCTTGTTGGTGATTGAGCTGTAATTTTGGAGCGGGGAACTCCTCGCGAAATTTTCCTTCGACACCGGGAAGCCAGGCAGGGAATAAAGATTCCCCCGGGACATAACCTGGTAATTTGGTCACCTTATAAACCAGCTCTTCCATGTCGACAACCAGTTGTATCGCGCGTCTCAAATGATAATTGCGGGTGCTGCGCGATGGGCGGTGGTTGAACTCTAAAAAAAATAAGGTGCCGTCTTGTTCTCGACGAATATGCCAGCGTTGTTTTAACGCCTCCTGTAGATTCTCGGCCAACAGTACGGTTTCCGCGATCCGCTGGTCTTTGAAAAAATTGAGACGAGCGGTGGCATCGGCGGTGATATAACCGACGTTGATGGTGCTCAGGTTGATTTGCGCTTGGTCCCAGTAATAGGGATTGCGTTCCAGCAGTAGGCTGGCGCCATGCACCCAACTGGTAATGACAAATGGCCCTGTGTAGAGCATTTCCTGCGCGTCAGCCCCATAGCGTCCTGCAGTTTGTAGATAAAAATCTTCCCTCAAAGGGAAGTAGGTTTGGAAGGTAACCATTTTGTCGAAGAAAGCCACCGGTCTTTCTAAATCGATAATCAGGGTTAGATCATCGGGCGCGTAAACGCCTAATTGATCAAGTCCAATTGTCCCTTCGTTGACCGCCCTTGCGTTTTTAATGGGGTATAAAAGAAAGGCGTATTCAGAGGCGGTTTCTGGTTTGAGGGCGGTCTTCCACGCGAAAATGAAATCGTGTGCTGTCACGGCTACGCCGTCGCTCCATTTAGCATTATCGCGCAGCCAGAATTTTGCCTGAGTTTCGGTGACCTCCCAACGCTCGGCGATGCCCGGCTCGAGTTGATCGTCCATACTCATGCGCAGTAAGCCTTCCATAACATGGCCTAGAATCATGCCTGAGCTAGCATCAGTGGCGAGCGTTGAGTTCAGTTGCGGGGGTTCTGTAGAGATGGCTATGGTGATGCTATTGTTTTGCACGTCGACGGCATTAGCCGCAGTGGTGCTTGAGCCGACCAGACTGGCCAGCGCCTGAAGCAGCCACATCAAGGCCACCAAGGCGACCACTGCGCCTGCCGCAAGCATGAGTAGTTGGCGAGCGGCGGATTGCGTAAACGAGGGTTCATTTTCGTTTCTGGGATGGCGATTGTTCATAAGATTTATGAGAGCCGCTGAGGATCAGTTAATTTGACGCAATAAATTTCCGACGACGCGCTCCAGATGCATGAGTGAATTGCATTCCTCGACCTGATGTGAGTAAGCCGAATATTTGCGCATTTCCGAATCGCCGGTATTCCATGACAGCCGGGATTCAGGGTTTAGCCAAATGATCCGCTTGCTGCGATCATACATCTCTTTCAGAATTTCCGCGTGTGTTTCGCCGTAGTTGTTGCGAGCGTCCCCTAACATAATAATGGTGGTGCGATTGTCCACATCCTCCATGCAGTGCTTGCGGAAGTCGACTAGCGCCTGCCCATAATCCGTAGAGCCGCCGCTATAGTCTCGCAGCACTTTAGCAATCGCGTCTTCGATTTTATTGCGGTTGAATAAATCGGTCACCTCCGCCAGGTCTGAGGAAAAGGCAAAGCTGCGTACTTTTGGCATCACCTCGTCGAGGCTGTATAAAAACATCAGCATAAAGCGTGCGTAGCTGGCCACTGATCCAGAGACGTCACAAATCGCAAATACTTTGGGACGGTCGATCTTCACCGACTTCCAGTGCAGGTCAAAAATCGCGCCGTCGTAAGACATGTTGCGGCGCAGAGTGCGTGGTACGTTGAGTTGTCCGCGTTTGAACACTTTTTTGCGTCGCGAATGCAGCGTGGTTAACTTTTTTGCCATTTTGTAGACAATTTCTTGGATCAGTCGAAAATTTCGGTGTTCGACGTTCGACAGCTTTACTTTGCGTAATAATTCTTCGCGCAGTTTTCGCCCGGTGACATCTGCGTTGAGCAAAAATTGACGTTCCACATAGTCGCGCACCTGTTCGCGTAGCCAGTCTCTGCGTCTTTTAAGCTCTTGGCCCAGGCGGCGCTCTGTAATGGCAGTTTGCTCGCGCAACTCACTGATTTCCTGATTAAGATCTGCAAGCCCCATCTGGTCCATTATGCGGCGCGCATAAAGTCCTTTTTGGGTAAATATCTGAATCTCACGAACGTCTGTGGCTTCACCGGCTTTGGCCATTGCCATGGATAACTCAACTTTTGAATTGGCCATGAGCAGCTGCGCCAATTCAGATGAAGGTTCACCCATTGGGCCAGGGCCGAGGTCAGCTTCCGTTTCTTCCTGGTAGAGATTGTTGTTCGGTTTTTTGGCTTTGCTTTTTTTCTTCTTAGAGTCGCGGGCAGGTTCATCGGCTTGGCGGTCGCTGCTGCCGCCTTCGCCGCCTTCACCGGTTTGCTCGTCTTGCGGGTCATCCGGATGATCGTTGTCCTGGCCGCTTTTTTGTTCGCCGCTGACGTCTTCAAACTTGAAAAAATCTTCAAAGCAGGCGTTAAAGGCTTCCTTTTCATCTGCTGTTTTCGGCAAAACAAGTGCCAGCGATTCTTTCAAAAACTTGCGGTCTTTGTAGCCAACCAGTTCGACTGCTTCCACGGCATCTAGTGTTTCAGCTGTCGAAACTCTAACGTCGGCCATACGCAATGATCGAATAAAATTAGACAGCGTGCGATCCATAGCGAGTTACTTACGAATCTTTGCAGTAATTGAGTGTAACTCTGATTCTACGTTTTCGATGTCCTCTTGAAATTTCAAAATAACATTCAGGGTGCTGCGGACCAGTTCTGGATCCAAAGCATCTGCATGCAGTAACAGTAAGGTCCGAGCCCAATCGATGGTCTCTGAGATTGCCGGGACTTTCTTGAGGTCTAGGCCGCGTAGTTCTTGGATAAACGACACCAATTGATGGCGCAACGAGGCGCTGACCTCAGGCACGCGGGCTTGGATGATTTTTTGTTCTAATTCAACGTCTGGAAAAGGAATGTAGAGGTGTAGGCAGCGGCGTTTGAGAGCGTCGGATATCTCACGGGTGTTGTTTGAGGTGAGGAATACCATTGGTGGTTCTTTGGCGGCTTTGACCGTGCCAATCTCAGGGACCGAAATTTGATAGTCTGAGAGAATCTCCAGTAACAGAGATTCAAATTCATGGTCAGATTTGTCAATTTCATCAATGAGCAAGACGCAGCCGTCTTCTTCTCTTAATGCTTTGAGTAGTGGGCGTGGTTCGAGAAATTCTTCGGAGAAAAAGATATCTCCGAATTCGTGCAGACGCTTGACCGATTCGGTGAAGCCCTTAGCGCCGTCGAGGACTTCATCGAGTGCCTCTTTGAGCACCTGCGTGTAGAGTAATTGCTTGCCGTACTTCCATTCGTAGATCGCTTTGGACTCATCTAGGCCCTCATAACACTGCAGCCTGATCATCGGCAGCGAGAGCATCTCAGAGGTTGTTTTCGCAAGTTCTGTTTTACCGACACCGGGGGGGCCTTCAATCAAGATTGGTTTCTTGAGGTGGTAGGCGAGATAGACTGCCGTGGCGATTTGGGTGCTGCAGATGTAGCGGTGACTTTCGAAGTGTTTTTTAAGTGAATCTACAGATTGCGCAATGCTTTCAATATCGGCCATTAACTACTGTCCTTCAAGGTGGCAAGGCGTAACGGCGAAGCATTGAAGTATCGCTGCACGCAAAACGAGTTATTATTCCAGTGGCTGGCGGGTATGTATACAGACGATGCATGAGCGACGGTCTCAGAAGACCTTTTTTTGCTCATTTGTGCAGGCGTAGCAGTCCTTCCTGTGTCGCAGATGCGACCAGCGTCCCGGATCGATCGAAGATCAGACCTCTGTTATAGCCTCTGGCACCGCCGCCAAATGGGCTGTCTTGGACATAGAGCAGCCATTCGTCAGCGCGAAAGGGGCGGTGAAACCACATGGCGTGATCCAGGCTCGCCATCTGCACATTGTCCTGTAAAAAACTGATCGCATGTGGGCGAGTGGCCGTGTCTAGGAGTGACCAATCGGATAAGTATGCCAAAACACACTGATGCAGACGCAAACCATCAGGGAGTGACTCGCGAGTTTTCATCCAACACATTTGGTTGGGCGCACTGGCTTTGGGGTTGAGCAAATCTAAAGGATCAATTTGTCTGACTTGAATTGCAGAAACGCCGTTAAAAGCTGTCTGATATTCCTCTGGCCAATTTTCCGCTTGTTGAGCGTGAAGGATATCATCGTCGATAAAATGCTCTGGCGGCGGCACTTGTGGCATTTCGAGCTGGTGAGCAGGTCCCTGCTCGTCAATTTGAAAGGAAATGGACAGCGTGAAGATCGGCTTGCCTTTTTGGATAGCCACAACGCTTCGTGTTGAGAAACTTTGGCCGTCGCGGATGCGATCGACTTTGTACAGTATGGGTACCTCGGTATCGCCGGGGCGTAAAAAGTAACCATGCAGACTGTGGGCCTGACGTGTTTCATCGATGGTCCGAGACGCGGCGACCAGTGCCTGTCCAATGACTTGTCCACCATACACACGCTGCCAGCCTTCGTTCGGGCTGGTCGCGAGATAGTGGTTTTGTTCGATTTCTTCAAGATCGAGCAGGTCGATGAGTTTTTGCAAAGAAGCCATATGATCTGTTGGGATTGTGTTGCGGAGGCGCAAGATAGGCAGTCATGCGGTCGCTGTAAAGCCCGTCGTGATGTCTTGAAGTTTTGGCAACCCTAATCTGAGGTTGCCAAAACTGAAATTACGACGATCAGCCGTGCCAGATGATCAGTATTTGTAGGTTTCCGGCTTAAATGGACCCACTTGGGTTACCCCAATATAGTCAGCTTGCGTGGGCGTCAGTTGAGTGATCACGCCGCCGAATCCTTCCACCATGAGCTGCGCCACCTCTTCGTCCAACTTTTTGGGTAAAACTTCAACACTCACCGGGGCGCGCTGATTTTCGTCTTGGTCGGCCCAGGCTTGTTCAAAGAGATGCATTTGAGCCAATACCTGGTTAGCGAAGGAGCCGTCCATGATACGTGATGGATGCCCCATGGCGTTGCCGAGATTAACCAATCTGCCCTCGGACAGCAGGATCAGATAATTGCTGTTGTCCTCTGAACGGAAAATTTGATGGACTTGATCCTTAACCTTGTCCCAGCGCCAATTTTCGCGCATGAAAGCGGTATCGATTTCGTTGTCAAAGTGACCGATGTTACAAACAACCGCGCCCGACTTAACGGTTTGCAGCATAGCCGCATCGCATACGTTGGCGTTACCCGTGCAGGTTACGATCACGTCGGTATCCTGAAGCAGGCGCAAGTCTATGTCGTCTGCATTGCCGGTGTTGATGCCATTTTTATAGGCGGAAACAACCTCGTAGCCATCCATGCAGGCTTGCATCGCGCAAATAGGATCAACCTCTGTGATGCGCACGATCATGCCTTCCTGTCTCAGTGACTGAGCAGATCCCTTGCCGACATCGCCGTAACCGATAACCAACGCTCGCTTACCCGCCATGAGCATGTCGGTGCCGCGTTTGATGGCATCGTTGAGGCTGTGACGGCAACCGTAGCGGTTATCGTTTTTTGACTTGGTGACGGCATCATTAACGTTGATCGCGGGTACTTTGAGGGTGGCATCGCGCACCATCTCAAGCAAACGATGAACACCTGTGGTGGTTTCTTCGCTAATGCCGTGGATGTGGTCTAGCATGCTAGGATATTCGTCATGAATAATTTGGGTCAGATCACCGCCGTCATCTAATAATAAATTTGCATCCCACGGCTTGCCGTCTTTTAGGATGGTTTGATGGATGCACCACTCATATTCTTCGTCGGTCTCGCCTTTCCATGCAAAAACGGGTACTTCGCTGGCAGCCATTGCCGCCGCGGCGTGATCTTGTGTAGAGAAAATGTTGCAAGATGACCAGCGTACCTCGGCGCCTAGCGCCGTTAGGGTTTCAATTAGAACGGCAGTTTGAACGGTCATGTGGATGCAGCCAATAATTTTGGCGCCTGCAAGCGGTTGTTCTGCTCGATAGTTATTGCGCAAAGAAATCAGAGCGGGCATCTCTGCTTCAGCTAAATTGATTTCTTTGCGGCCAAATTCGGCCAGTGAAATGTCTGCTACTTTATAATCGGACATAGTATTTCCTTAGTTCGGACGGGTTAATGTGTCTCTGGGAGTGCTTGGAGACGCAACAGGGTTGGTTGATTGGAGGAGGTGTTTTTTATGGCGGTTCAGCGCGAAAGCACAGACTTGAATTCGAAAACCATTGCGCTGCGCCAAGAATTGGCGATGCTCTAATTTGAACCCGGCTTGGGTTGCCCAATGGGATAACTGATCAGGGCTAAAACCGAGCCAGAGGTCGCCGCAGCTCTCTCTTACCCAGTTCTGGTCGTGGTCACAGAGTTCCGCGACAATAAGTAGCCCGTGCTCACTGAGCAGGCGCGCGGCTTGTTTAAAGAAACTAATCGGGGACGATAAATGATGGATGACCATCCCCGCTACAATGAGATCAACGGCATCGTTTGGTGCCAGATCGATAAAATCCGCACGCAAGAGCTGCACATTGGGCAGCGCTGTGACCGCTTGCCGCGTGAGCACAAGGACTTCTTCAGAGTTGTCCACGCCGGTAACGTTTTGGAACAGAGGTGCCAGCGCCTGAAGTAACTTGCCGCCGCCCGGACCCACTTCCAACGCGCTGTTAAATGGGCGCCTTTGGTTTGGATAGGTAGTGACAATTTCAATGACGTGGTCGATGTAGACGGTGGGTTCGCAAATCAGTTTGCCTTGATGGTCCAGAGCATCAGCGTGGTGTGCAAAAAAATGTTGTGATCTTGCGATTCGTGCGCGGTGAATGTCGCCAATGGACTGAACTACTGAAGCGTCTGGGTTGCTATGGTCAATGGCCCGGAAGAGGGCGGACAGTAGTTGGGTGGTTTCTGGTTTTCCTTGGGCGTGTGGGCTCGTGCGTTGGTAAAAAATGTGAGTGCCCTCGCGGCGTTTGCTAACAAGGCCTGCCGCGGCGAGTTTCTTTAGATGATGGCTCATCGCTGGTTGGGCGATGCCGAAAATGTCCACTAACTCAAGTACCGCGAATGAATCCTGGGCGAGAATTTTGAGTAGGTTGGTGCGCAGTGGATCGCCGACAGCTTTGGTGATTGCCACGATGTCTTCTAGATCCGCGGCGCTGGGATCTGGGCTTGATGCTGAGTTAATTTGCGCGGTTGGCAGCATGACGTGACGATTGGGTCTAAGCAAAGCGGCGTATCCTATCAGCGCCGATCAGATTAGCAATTAAATATCAAAATTTTTTGATATTTAATCTTCCGGTGATGATAGATGCGGGTTGGCTGATTTTTTGACTGCGCACCCGGAGCACCATTTGGGGCTTGGGGAATTTTACCAGGCTAAATGGGACTATTTTTGTGGGTTGTTGAACGCTCTATTCTCTTTTGTCCCAACCTCAGGCACCTATCTCCAGCTGTTGAATTATTTCGCCATAACGCAACAATACAATGTTGACCTTGTGCGCCGCTAGACGGAGGATATGGGTAATGCGGCGATTCCGATATCTGTGTTTTATCAAGACCCAACCCAGTGCGGGCAAACTTATTTGCGCTTCTGTTTTGTTAAAGACAATGCAATGTTGAAGGTAGCGGGGGACATTTTGTGTCAGTTGTGAGAGCTCATGATTTGCACATCACTCTGATACAGACTTCGACAGTCTGGCATGACGCGCGGGCAAATCGCGAAATGTTTAGTCGTTGGCTGGATCAGGTTCCGGAAAGCTCGCGTTTGGTGCTACTGCCTGAAATGTTTAATTCAGGGTTTAGTATGGCTGTCAGCGATGCTGCGGAACCGATGTCGGGTCCCACGGTCCAATGGCTGACTGAACAAGCAGTCCAGCGCAACAAATATGTTTGCGGCAGTTTGGCCGTAGATGTGCAGGGGTGCGTATTTAATCGATTTATCTGTGCCAGCCCCGACGGCGCAATGATGGTCTACGATAAGCGCCATCTTTTTCGCATGGCGGGGGAGCACCAGCATTACGTCGCAGGCGAACAGCGTGTGGTGATGTCTGTGGATGGTTGGCGTGTTTGCCCGATGGTGTGTTATGACCTGCGTTTTCCGGTTTGGTGTCGAAACCGGGGTGATTATGATGTATTGATTTGTGTTGCGAATTGGCCGGCCGCCCGCCGGCAGGCTTGGGATGTATTGTTGAGGGCTCGCGCCATCGAAAATCAGGTTTATGTCGCAGCGGTGAATATTGTCGGGGTGGATGGAAACGGGGTGTCGTATTCGGGGGGTAGTGCCGTTTATTCACCCGAAGGGCAGCGGATGACCGATCAGGTTGAATCAGCTGGGTTGTTGCAGCATAAAATCAGCCAGACACAGCTGAAAAATCTACGTGATTCGTTCCCCGTTTGGCAGGATGCGGATAAATTTGAGCTCACAAGGTAATGAAGTGATTGGAGATTTGAGAATGCAGAGTAGGTATGGATTGGTCCTGTGGTTTGGTCTTGTGCTGTTTGGTTGTGGTGGCAACACCTCACCCAGCGCAGAGCAGGGCAGTGCAACAAGCAGCGCGAATCTAGGCGCTGAAATTTATCAAAACTATTGCGCTTCCTGCCACAACTCAGGCATCAGTGGTGCTCCGAAGCTCGGCGATAAGCAGGCTTGGGGGCCACGCATAGCGAAAGGCCGTGATCTTCTGCTACAGGCGACAATCGTGGGCGTGCAGCCAAGTATGCCGCCAAAAGGGATGTGTTTCCGCTGTAGTGATGATGATCTTGGCGCAGCGGTTGACTATATGATGCTCAGTGCCGCGGCGGAGCGATAAAGGAGATGGCTACTTTGAGTAAGCGAGTTTGCTCGCGGCGCCTGTCGCCGCCAGATAATGTTGCGGGCGTAGCGGCGTGAACCTGAGAGATCTCCGTTATTTGGTGGCGGTTGCTGAGCACAAGCATTTTGGGCGCGCGGCACAGGCTTGTTTTGTCAGTCAGCCGACACTTTCCACCCAGTTAAAAAAATTGGAAGAGACGCTGGGAGTCACGCTAATAGAGCGCAGCAATCGTCAGGTGATGTTGTCGCCTGCAGGTGAACAAATTGTTTTGCAGGCGCAACAGGTGTTGCGCGAGGTGAATACGTTGACCAGTATGGCTGAGCAGTTTCGAGATCCGCTGGGTGGAGAATTTAGGCTGGGGGTTATTCCCACAGTGGCACCTTATTTGCTGCCTTACATTCTCGCTCCCGTGCGCGAATTATTCCCAAATCTTCGATTGCAGCTGATCGAAGCTCAAACTGATCAAATTACACGCTCCTTAAAACAGGGCGACTTGGATGCTGTGCTGTTGGCCTTACCGTTAAATGAGGATCATATCGAGGAGCGCATGTTGTTTGCCGAGCCCTTTCTGCTTGCCGTGAGTGAGCACCATCCGAAGGCTCAACAAAAATCCGTTTCGTTAGCGGACCTAGCGGGTGAAGATGTCTTGTTGCTAGAGGACGGTCATTGTTTGCGGCACCAAGCTTTAGATGTGTGCCATGCGCATAATGCGCTGGAAAACAACAGCTTCCGGGGCACGTCATTGGAGACCTTAAGACAAATGGTAGCGGCAAATGCTGGCGTTACCTTGATGCCGCTTTTGGCAACACGCCACCGTGAAAAGAGTGTGCGCTACATTCGGTTCAGTGGTCCTGAACCACACAGAACCATAGGGCTATGTTGGCGCAGTACCTCCACGCGTGCGCCGTTGCTGCAGCAGATGGCCGAGGTTCTGCAATCGGTTGGTGACGCGGTATCAATAGATTGAAATTTTAGCTTCTTGCCTAATCGGCGAAATCGCGGGCTAAGCTGGTCAAGGTTGATGGACTGACGTCCACGCGGTAAGGGAGCGCCGGGTGGTCGATGCCCATTTGTACCGGTGCGCCCGCTCTGATGGACAAGATTGCCTGAGATTCAATTTCGAAACGCATAAAGTGCACGGCTGATGCTTTTTCTTCGCTGGAGCGTTCAAGATCTTCATTAGCGATTGCGCAGATTTTCTCGTCGTCACCAATTTTGACCCAGACGGTATGCTCAATGCCGCCCATGGTGGCCAGAGCTGCGCGACGTTCGGCGATGTCGCTATATTCAATCATGAAGGTGGCTTTCCAATTACTACCATCGGGAATAAGTGGATTATAGGTTTCCAGTTCTTCGTTGATCTCTGCAGCAGCGAATATTTTTTCGACGCGCAACATTTCCTGGATTTGATATTTCATGGTGAGCGCATCCTCGAAATAGAGGGTGGCGTGCGGCCCCAACTTCACTTGCCGATGTTTTTTGTGTTCAATGACTTGAGCTCGAAAAGTCGCGCGTTGCTCCGAGTAGGCTTCCAGAGTCAGTAAATTTTCCCGCGTTAGTTTTTGGTTAGATTCCATATGCTTTTCTCACCATTGAGGCAGGGTGTTGGGGTTCTGCATCGCCATCTATCCCGTGGGCGATAAGGCGACCGGCCATCGGGCAGTCCGAGCCAAAGGTGTCTGCATTAGCTTCCTGCACTCGTCGAACCACTGGTCGGGCAATTTTCATTGCTTTATCGTAGGTTTCAGCTTTGACCGCGTAGGTACCATCGTGACCGGAACAGCGCTCGATAGAGGTGACTTCGGTGTCTTGGATTAACTGAAGGAAGTCGCGGGTCTTCATGCCAAAGTTTTGTACGCGTTGATGGCAGGCGACGTGGTAGGCCACTTTACCTAACGGATGTTTGAAGTCTGTATTGGCCAGTCCCGCCTTGTGTCGCAGCATCAGATATTCGAACGGATCAAAAAAATGTGCTTTGACGCGGGCAATGTCAGCGTCTTGCGGAAACATCAGGGGCAGTTCTTGTTTGTACATCAGCACGCATGAAGGTATCGGTGCGATGATGTCGTAGCCTTCCCCAATGGCCGCCAAAAACCCCGGTAAATTGGCATCTTTGAGTTTTTCCACCTTTTTCAAGTCGCCCAGTTCAAGCTTCGGCATCCCGCAGCATTTACTGTCCTGTAAAATTTTCACGCTAATGTTGTTGTGGGCAAGGACCGCAACTAAGTCCTCGACAACCTGTGGTTCATTATGATCACCGTAGCAGGTGACATAAATCGCAACTTTGCCGGTGGTGTTGTCGGTTGCCACGGGTGAATCAGATGCATTGACAATTTCTGGCAAGCGTTTGGTTAATGCTTTGGTCTCGAAGTGTGGCAGAGGCGCTTCGGCATGGATGCCCAGAACCTTCTCGCCGGCTTTGCGCATGACCTTTGAACCCGCTGCAGCGTTTGCCATCGTTGCGATACCCGGTGTCGATAGCGCGTCAAAAATGGGGTCCGTGGAGGTTATCAGACGGTCACGCCATTTTGTGTCCTGCTCTGAAAATTTATGTGCTTTTGCACGCAGCATGAGGTGAGGAAAGTCAACAGCCCACTCATGGGGTGGCAGATAAGGGCATTTAGTCTCCGCGCACAGGTCACATAGAAAACATTGATCCACCACGTTCATGTAGTCTGCTTTATCCACACCGTCGACTTCGAAAGTCTCGGATTCATCAATAAGATCAAAAAGCGTCGGAAAAGCATCGCACAGGCTGACGCAGCGTCTGCAGGTATGGCAGATGTCATAGACTCTCTCTAATTCGTCGTAGAGTTTGTCCTTTTCGTAAAATTCCGGGTTTTTCCAATCCAAGGGCTGTCTGTTAGGTGCCTCGAGACTACCTTCGCGCATTTTTGATCACCTGATGTGGCTAAAAAATTATCAGTGGGGGGATGATAAAGGGCTCGCTCGGGAGCCCTTTTCACCAGCGAGCGACGCTTTCAGCCCATATTATCAAGGGCTTTTTGGAAGCGATTGGCGTGAGAGCGTTCCGCTTTTGCCAGCGTCTCGAACCAGTCGGCAATTTCGTCGAAACCTTCGTCACGTGCGGTTGCAGCCATGCCTGGATACATGTCTGTGTACTCATGCGTCTCGCCTGCGATCGCCGCTTTGAGATTGTCGCTGCTGCCGCCAATAGGCAGACCGGTTGCAGGGTCGCCGACAGCTTCCATGTACTCTAGGTGCCCATGAGCATGGCCGGTTTCGCCTTCCGCGGTTGAGCGAAAAACTGCGGCAACATCGTTCTCGCCTTCGATATCGGCTTTTGCTGCGAAGTAGAGGTATCGACGGTTGGCTTGAGATTCTCCGGCGAAGGCGTCTTTTAGGTTTTGCAAAGTATTGCTTTCCTTCAAGTCCATAGGTTTAGCTCCTGTGAAAGATAACGGTTGAATAATTTAATCGCGAGTCACACACGATCGTGACTGAACACAAGTATAGGCGCTTAGTGAGGCATAGCCATTTGAATCTTTGAATGATGACAATAGGATTTGCCTATCGATCGGCCATTATTTAAATAACGCTTCAATGATAATGATTCCCATTCACGCCCTTAACGATGCTGGCGCAGGCCTGTTTTGGGTTGAGTTGGTTATCACGTAGGCCGTTGGTTGATGTTCCTCAGCGCAGGTTCACGTTACACTTGAGTCTTTCCCAGTGGGTCCATCGGGGCGCTGCATGCAAGAAAATTTTGCTGAATTGCGCCGCCTCGTGCGTTTAGCTTTGCCGCTGGTACTTACCCAGTTGGCGCAGATGAGTCTGAGTGTCGCCGATACGGTGATGGCGGGCCAAGTGGGGTCGGTTGATCTGGCGGGTGTTGCGTTAGGCACCGTGGTGTTTTGGCCTCTCATGCTCTTAGTATCAGGCACGATTATGGCGATTATTCCAACTGTCTCGCAGTTAGACGGCGCCGGGCGTCGGGGTGAAGCTGGAGAAGTTGTGCGCCAAGCGCTCTGGATCGCTTTTTTAGGCGGCATTTGCCTGATGGTGATTTATCGAAATCTGACCCCTTTGTACGAAACCGTAGGCGTGGATCCGTTGGCGATTCCAGTCACCGCTGCTTATCTTGATGCCATGAGCGTCGGCGTGATGCCTTTGCTGGGCTACTTTTGCATGCGGTATTTGTGTGAGGGGTTGGGCTGGACGCTGCCCGCGATGCTCATTGCCGGATCCGCATTATTGCTGAAAATTCCGCTGAACTATTGGTTCATTCATGGTGGTCTAGGTGTGCCGAGCATGGGCGGGGTAGGCTGCGGATGGGCATCTGTGGTGGTGTACTGTTATCAACTACTGGCCATGATTGGAGTGATTCTGTGTTCGAGAATGCGGGTAGCTTGCCTATTCAACCGATTTTCGAGACCAGATTGGCCCGCGTTGCGGCGGCTAGTGCTGCTCGGTGTTCCTATTGGCTCCTCTATTTTTGCTGAGTATTCAATTTTTTCAGCACTCACACTTTTGATCGGGCGGTTGGGTGTAGACAACGTTGCAGCGCACCAGATTGCGAGTAATGTCGGGGGGTTGACCTTCATGATCCCCCTCGCCATTGGCATGGCCGCCTCGATTAGGGTGGGATTCAATGTCGGCGCGGGTAATTTGGCTGCCGCTGGCCGCAGTGGTTGGGTGGCCCTGTCAATGTCATTGGCCTTTGCTGGATTAGCGGCATTGATTTTAGCCACAGCCGGTGATGTGATCGCAGCTGTTTATACCAAAGACTTCGGGGTTCAAGTGTTGGCGGTGCAGTTGTTGGTTCTGGTAGCCATATATCAACCCGTTGATAATGTTCAGGGGACCGCAATTGGTGCACTACGTGGCTTCAAAGACACTCGGGTGCCGTTTTTTGTGGCGGTGGGAGCATACTGGTTGATTGGTTTTCCCACATCTTGGGCCCTGGGGTTCGGCTACTTCGAGGCCATTGACTTCGGCATATATGGTTACTGGATGGGTTTGATGTTGGGCTTAACGGTAGCCGCAGTGGTCCTTGTTGGGCGTTTTGTGTACTTGACCCAGCGAGCCGATCTCGTGTCCCTGCTGGCAAGGCGTTAGGGCGGTGTCTCTGTGGTTAGGCATTACGTTGGTTGCGGCTTTTTTGCAGAATGTTCGTAGTCTACTGCAGAAACGTTTGACCGGGCGATTGTCTGTTAATGGCGCAGCGTACGTGCGCTTTATCTATGCGGTGCCCTTTGCTTGGGCTTATGCGCTATGGCTGTGGGCAGGCCAGCCGAGTGGGTTGAATACGGCTTTTTTCACCTATGTGAGCATGGGTTCAGTTGCACAGATCGTGGCAACCGCCTGCCTCTTGTCGGCTTTTTCCGGTGGTAATTTTGCGGTAGGTACGGCGTATTCCAAGACTGAGGCAGCGCAAGCTGCATTTTTTGGTTTATTGGTTTTAGGTGAAGGAAATACGCGTTGGGCGCTTGCGGGTATTGGTGTAAGTTTGCTTGGTGTGCTGCTTTTGTCAGGTCGTTTTCAGTGGGCCGACATGCGTAAGCCGAATCGTGCTATGTGGCTTGGATTGGCGGCAGGCGCTGGGTTTGCGATTTCCGCGGTTGGGTTTCGCGGTGCAAGTCTCGCGTTGGATGCAGGCGACTATCTTCAGCGTGCTGGACTTACGGTTATGGCTTCTGTCAGTTTGCAGACCCTGTTAATGGGCGGTTATCTTTGGCTTTTAGAGCCGGGGCAAATTAGGCGGGTGATGGCATGTTGGCGAGTTGCTGTTTGGGTAGGCGCAATTGGTATGGTGGCCTCTGCAGGGTGGTTTACGGCTATGACATTGAAAAATGCTGCGGTGGTTAGGGCGGTCGGGCAGGTGGAGCTACTGTTCACCGTCATGACTTCAGCTGTGTTGCTCAAAGAAAGGTTGGGAGTGCGGGAATATGTCGGCATCGCATTGGTCATTGGTGGAATCTGGTTGTTGGTTTGACACCGGTGCATGACTGGTTTGAAAAATTTATCTTGGTAAGGGGTGATGATGAGCGAAGATGCGGTAACGATTGAGATTCACGCCGGAGGTTGGGCCGAAGTAGTTCTCAATCGGCCTGCGCGTAAAAATGCGATTACCGGTCCATTGGGTGAGTCATTGGCTGCCGGTTTGCTGAATTTGAATGAAACAGATGATGTGAAAGTGATTCTGCTGCGGGGTGCGGGTGGAGGATTTTGTTCGGGATTAGACGTCAAAGCTTTTAATGCTGAGCCGGCACCGGCTTGGGCAGGGGACTTTCCAAAAATTTGGCGGCGGGTGCATAAAAGCTTATTCAACAGTCGCAAACCCTTGGTTGCCGCACTAGAAGGCTATGCGATTAATGGAGGTGCTGCCCTAGCGTTGGCCTGCGATCTGTTAATTGTCGCAGACTCTGCATTTTTACAGGTTGGAGAGGCGATGATTGGAATGCCCGCGCCGTATAATCAGGCTTGGCTAAGTTTGCGGCACAGTGAGTCCGTAATGGCCGAAATCGCTTTGCTCGGAGAACGCCTAAACGGCAAGCAGCTTTTGTCATTGGGGGTGGCGCAACGGTGTGTGCCCGATGATGAGGTTGTCGAATATGCCGCTGCGCTTTGTCACCGGCTAGCGGCCTATCCCGAGGGGGGGCTGGGTGCCATTAAACGAGGTTTGCGGGCAAGGCTAGAGGTTGACGCGGATCAGTGGTTCGATCGATTTATGACGCCGGGATCGTCCAATCCGCGGTCTATGAAGCATAAGGTTTAGGATCCGAGCTTGTAGTATTCAATTCCGCGATTGTCGTAGCTGGCGTCCCCTGTGCCTACTCTGTCGATATAAAAGACACCGCTCTGCTGGGTAAGCAGCGCATTATGGGTGGTGTCATGCAAGGCGGCGTAGTCTTGTTCATTGATGTCTGCTGCACCAGCGAGACTTTCATCGAAGGCGATTTTCGAGGCTGCAGTTTGCCAACCGTCTACGAATGTCATGGGGATGATTTCGGCAGCATCCCCGCTGCCATAACCTAGGGTAAGTATTTGGGTGCCGCTGAGATCTTTGCCGGCTTTAAGGGCACTTTCTATTCCCGCAGCCATCCATGCTGGTAGCGAAGCGGTGTAGAGGTTACCGACTTCTTTCATCTCGGCGTCACCCAGATCTGTCATGAGTGAAGCGAAAACTGCGGAGTTGCGAAGGTGTTTGGCGAGGTTGCTGGTGTTAGGATAAAGGTCTTCGCTAATATTCTCATCTTCCACCAATTGGTAGACTTCGGGCGGATTTTTTAATTCTGAAATAACCGCATTGAAATCTACGGATGCGTCACAGGCGTATCGCTCCAATTCCTTAATATCGTCATCATCACCTAACGCCAGGGAGAGCAGGAAGAGGAATGCTAGCCCCGTTTCGGCCATGCGTTGGTAGGGCCTATGCAGGAAATTGGCCACCATGCTGCGCATAAATACGCTGGGCCGAGGGGTAATGCGTGAAAATAAATTCCGTCCAGCTGCCAATATTTCATCGACGTAACAGGTGGTTGAATATTTGCCGTTGAAAATTGGGTGGTCTCGCGGCTGCATATACGGGCCCGGTGCCTGCCCCATAAAGCGAACAAACGGCTTGCGGAAATCGGGGCCTCGATAGGAGGAAGCCGAGCCGCTGATGCGAAGGTCGAACTTGAGCAGCTTGGCCTGGGGTTCTAGTAGCATGGCAACAGCACCAGCGCCTTGGGTGGGTTCACCCGTCGACGTGCGTTCATACTCGGCGATGTCCGAGCAGACCACAATGGCAATCCGATCGTGGCCGTCAGTAGAAAGAAATCTGGATGCGGCCTTAAGCGCGTACACGCCCCCCAAACAGGCGTGTTTAAATTCGGGGACTTCGCAGGCTCTGCTGATTTGCGCGTTGCCTCTTTCCTTTAGTGCCTGATTGACCATGCCTTTGACAATGACCGCACCCGCTGAATTGTCTGTACTTGACTCGGTTCCAAGACCGAAAAAACCGATTTTTTGCGGGTCGACATTATACTGTTGCAGAAGCCTGAGCACGGCAGTTGCAGCCATGGTGTAGGCATTTTCGTTAACGCCGCGCATACGGAAGCTGGTGCCGACGACAGTCTTAACTTTTTCGAATCGATCTCCGCTCCACTGACACCACTGCGAGAGTTGGACGCGATGCGGTGGCAGATAGCTGGCGAAGCCGCTGATACCGATGTTAGAACAAATCATGCGATTTCCTAGTGAACTGCAGGCGTATTAAGAACAACACCATTCTATAGGTCAAAACGTTTAAGTTCGAGTGCCTGCCTTGAGTAATACCTCAGAAAAGTCTTGAAGCAGACGATGCCACTCAAGTTTAAACCAGGGCGTGAAGGTATGCGGTTGTTTTTTGAGCTCCGAATTTACGGATTCTGGAGAAACCCATCGCCATGACTTAATTTCGTTTGAATTGACGATGGGCGAGCCTTCGTAGGTTCCGGCAAATACCGAACATAATTCGTGTTCGGTTCCGATATCCTTGTAAGGCTCGCGGTATTCAAATTGGTATAAAAACTCTAGTGGTGTGCTGAATCCTAATTCTTGCTCGCATCTTCTTTGCACCGCTTGGGTCATGCTTTCGTTGCGACGAGGGTGAGAGCAGCAGGAATTTGACCAAAAATTTGGCCACAGTCGTTTTCCGGCGGCCCGCTGCTGTAGCAGCACAGCCCCTTCATTATTGAAGATGAAAATCGAAAATGCCCGATGTCTTTGGCCTTCGCCATCATGACAAGCGGATTTGCTGAGGTATCCGGTGGCGTTGTCTTGTTGGTCAACCAAAATAAGACTTTCGTTCTCATCGGAGACAATTTCTGCGGTGGTGTTCAGTTTGGGTTCTCCTTAGACTTTGTGCAAAACGGGGCTGGCACTGGGGAGGAGTAAGTGTAACGTTTTTTGTGGCGATCGCCTAAACTGCGCATTGGTCAATGCAGTGGTATGTAGGGAGACGATATGGCAAGGGTGTTTCAGCAGCATTCCGTGATGGTGGACGGCGTGAATATCTGCGTTTTTGAATCCGGAACTCGCGGCGCGCAGCAGGTGCTGTTGGTGCATGCGACGGGCTTTCACGCGCGTTGTTGGGATGCAGTGATCAACTACCTCCCGGCGCAATGGCAGGTTTTTGCGCTGGATTTACGCGGCCACGGGCGTTCCGATAAAATGCCCCCCTATACGTGGGATAGATTTGAAAGGGATCTTGCAGCCGTAGCAAAGCATTTTGATTTGCGCGATACGATTGGCGTTGGACATTCTCTTGGGGGGCATTGTGTTGCGCACCTATGCGCCCTTGAGCCGGATTATTTCAAGCGCCTGGTTTTGGTTGATCCCGTTATTTTTGCGCAAGAGATGTATGGCGCCGACATGAATCAAGCCACGCCGTTGGAAGATCACCCTGTTTCGCGGCGCCGCAGTTACTTTGAATCTTGGGAAGCAATGTACAGCCGATTTGAGGGTCGGTACCCCTACAGTGTATGGGAGCCGCGCGTGTTGCGCGATTATTGTGAGCTGGGCGTGAGCCCCTGTCTTGATCGCCCCGGGGTTGAGTTGGCCTGCCCGCCGGCCGTTGAGGCGTCGATTTATGCGGGTAGCTACGGCGCAGACATTTACCCCCTGCTTGAGAAGATCGTTCAGCCGGTGACGTTGCTCAGGGCGAAACCTCGGGATCCCGACAGTACAGTGATGGACTTCAGTACATCGCCAACTTGGCCGGGTCTTGCTGGGGTGATGCAAAATGCAACTGACATTTATTTGCCTGAACTGACGCACTTTATGCCCATGCAGGTACCACAACAAATTGCGGCGTACATTGCCGGGCCGGCAGAGGATGATGTTGCGGATTAAATAATCCAGGGGATTTCAAAACACAAAGTTCGAAAATAACGGCGCTCTTGGTGAGTGCCTTTGGCCTCGGGCAGGATGCAAGTTTTTACTGGTGCCGGTAATATGTGCGCCCCAATTCCCCAAGCGAACAACGAGCTATGGCAGAGACAGCGGACAGCGCCCAGTTTTCCTTTGTAAAAATGGAACATGAGATTCTCAAGTTGTGGGAAGAGGTTGGCGCATTTGAGAAAACCTTAGAAAATACGCGAGGCAAAAAGCCGTATATTTTTTACGACGGCCCGCCCTTTGCGACCGGCCTTCCGCATCATGGACATCTTGTCGCAAGTACGATCAAAGACATTGTGCCGCGTTACTGGACGATGAATGGTCGCTATGTATTGCGCCGGTTTGGTTGGGATTGCCACGGCTTGCCGATTGAACATGAGATCGACAAGCAACTGAATATGTCCGCGCAAGAGGCGGTCGAAAAACTCGGCGTGGCAGGCTACAACGATGAATGCCGTGCGATAGTCCAGCGTTATGTCAGCGAGTGGCGGCACACCATTACTCGATTGGGACGTTGGATAGATTTTGATCACGACTATAAAACCATGGATGTTTGGTTTATGGAGTCGGTTTGGTGGGTATTTAAGCAGCTCTGGGACAAAGGGTTGATCTACCAAGGTGTCAAAGTGATGCCGATATCAACTGCGTTGGGCACACCGCTGTCTAATTTTGAAGCCACATCAAATTATCTGGATGTGCAGGATCCTGCCGTTACGGTTCTCTTAAAGCTCGAGGACGAGGATGCGTATTTGGCAATTTGGACAACCACACCCTGGACATTGCCTTCGAATTTGGCGGTATGTGTGGGAGAGAGCATTGAGTACGTTAAAGTTTATGACTCTGCTGCAGATAAAGAATTTTACGTTGCTCGAGATCGGTTAAGCGCGTACGGGGACTTGCCGATCACATCGAGCCTTTACGGGCGAGACCTCGTCGGTAAAAAGTATCAGCCGCCGTTTCAATATTTTTTGGATCAGGCGGATTTGGGCGCCTTTGTGGTTGTCAGTGATGATTATGTGACTACCGACAGTGGCACAGGTTTGGTGCATCAAGCCCCCGCGTTCGGTGAAGATGATTATCGCGTTTTGCGAGCCCATGATGTTGAAGCATTCGTTTGCCCAGTCAGTCTTGCGGGCACTTTCACGGATGAGGTGGCTGATTTTTCCGGTTTGCATGTCAAAGATGCGGATAAAGAGATCATTAAATCCCTTAAAGACGCAGGTTTGCTATACAGGCAGGACGTGATTCAGCACAGCTACCCCTATTGCTATCGGTCTGACACGCCGTTGATTTATCGCGCTATTCCATCGTGGTACGTCAATGTCACCTCAATTCGGGATAAATTGCTTGCGGCCAATGAGAAAATTGCTTGGGTTCCTGAGCATATTAAAGAAGGGCGATTTGGTCACTGGCTGGAAGGGGCTATTGACTGGTCTGTTTCACGCAATCGAGTTTGGGGTACACCTTTACCGATATGGAAAAATGACGAGACCGGCAATGCAATCTGTATGGGCTCCATCGAGGAGCTGGCGCAATATACAGGAGTGCGCGTCGAAGACTTGCACCGTGAACACGTTGACCCGCTTGAATTTACACTGGCTGGCGAAGTAGGCACCTACCGCCGCATCAGTGAGGTTTTGGATTGCTGGTTTGAATCTGGGTCGATGCCCTATGCGCAACTGCATTACCCGTTTGAAAATGAGGACGTTTTTGCGGCCGGGTTTCCAGCTGAGTTTATTGCCGAAGGCTTGGATCAGACTCGTGGATGGTTCTACACCTTAACGGTATTGGCGGCTGCAATTTTTGATAAGCCGGCTTTTCGTAACGTCATTGTAAATGGCATGGTGATGGCAGAGGACGGTAAAAAAATGTCTAAACGGCTGCGTAATTATACGCCGCCGGATGAACTCATGGAGCGTTACGGGGCGGATGCTCTGCGTCTATATCTCATAAATTCTGGATTGGTTCGCGGCGAAGAGCAGCGTTTTGCTGATGCGGGCGTTCGCGATATGACTCGGCGTGCACTTTTGCCTTGGTATAACGCGTTTTCCTTCCTTCATACGTACGCCTCGATTGACGATTGGGCGCCCGAGAAGGGCCTAAACTTTGGTGACAACATTTTAGACCAGTGGATTCTGTCCCGTTTGCAGACGCTAAAAGCGAATGTTGCGCGCGAGATGGATGGTTATCGTCTGTACAACGTGGTGCCGCAGTTGTTCAACTTTATCGAAGATCTTACCAATTGGTATATCCGGCTGAACCGCTCGCGATTTTGGGGTGAAAAGGTTACGGGTGATAAAATTTCCGCGTACAGCACGCTCTATTCGGTGTTGTTGGAACTGTCACAAGTCATGGCGCCGTTTGCGCCATTCTTATCCGAGTATCTCTATCGTCAGTTGGCGGCCCTTTCTGGGCGCGCGCCCACACCTGTCTCAGTACATGTATGTGATTATCCCAAGGCTGAGGAAAATCATATTAAACCGGAGTTAGAAGAAGCGGTTGACCGAATGCAACAAGTGCTTCTGCTCGGTCGGCAAAAACGCGAGGAGGTTAAAATTGGTCTGCGCACGCCGCTGGCGAGTTTGACCATCATCAACCGAGATGGCGCCTTGTTGGCGCAGATCGAAAAGCTTGATCAATATATTCGCGACGAGCTTAATGTGGGTGCTGTGGCCTACTCTGAGGATGAGGGCGCGTTTATTGAGTTGGTTGCCAAACCCAATTTTCCGTTGCTTGGCAAGCGCCTGGGCAAGCAGATGAAAACTTTTTCGCAAGCCATCAGAAATCTTTCTCCAGAGCAAATTGTGACGCTTCAGGAGACGGGCGAAGTTGTGCTGCAAGGGGAGCGCTTTAGCGATTTAGAAATACAGGTTTTTCAGCAAGCGCGATCGGGAACCAATACCGTGTCCAATAGCATGATCGCGGTTGATCTGGATTGTCGACTGACGCCTGAATTGATTCGTGGTGGTTATGCTCGAGAAATGGTTAATCGGATGCAGCGAGCACGTAAAGAGCAAGGTTTCGATGTGAGTGACCGAATTACCGTGACCTATACGGCTGAAGCAGAGCTTGGTTTGGCGGCCGCTGAGTATGCAGAATATATCAAGGGTGAGGTATTGGCCGTGCAGTGGGCGCTCGATGAGGAGCAATGTGCTACGGCATCTGAAATTGACGGTTTGTCGTTTTCTTTTACGTTGCTCAAAGCACAAGTTTGATTTTTTTTTGGGTTGATGCGGAACGTTCGTATGCGTTATGAATTTATACCAGCGGCAGCTGATTCTGCGATAAGCCATGTAGGCACGTATCAACGCAGGCTGCCCGTTTCATTAGAGCGAATGTACGAAAATGCGCTCGATTGGGCTCATCTGCCGCATGTGCATAGTAGTAGTTTTTCAGATATCCAGCTGATAAGCAGTGGAGGGTTGGGTTGGCGCGCGCATCTTTTTTCCCCGGGTGGTAAGGAAAGTGTCATTGAGTTGTGCCTAGACCGATCACGCCGTCGCTGGATTACGCGCAACATTGAAGGCCCTAACGCGGGCGCTGAAATATGGACACACGTTTTTGTGGTCGCAAAACAGGAAATGGATCTTGTTATCGATTTTTTTGTCCCCGGCGTGCAGGCGCAGTCGCGGGATCAGGTTGGGATGGCTTATGCTCGGCAATACGAACGTCTTTATGACGAAGACGTGGAGATGATGACCGAGCGTCAGGCCCAGTTAGATCTGCGTATAGACAGTGTTGGCAAGACAGATGAGCTCAGCCTAAACGTTCCTGAGCAATCGGTGTTGCCCCATCTGGTTGAACTATCCGGTCGGCAATTTTGGCTAGATTACTTTAAGGGTCGATGGGTCGTATATCCAGCAGTCTGCCCTCATCAACTCGGGCCAATAGGTGGTCAGATCAATGCGGCGGGGGAAGTAACCTGCGCATGGCATGCCTATCGATTTGATGTCCTGTCAGGTGAATGCACTCACGGGGGACAATGCCGTTTCCCGGAGTTGCCGATTGTTGAAGCCAACGGCGCCGCGCTGAAGGTTTTTTGGGCCAAACAGCAGGCTTAGTTTCCGTCGTATTCTGTGGGTTTTTTATTGCGGTATGCAGTGATCGCTCGAGCGCGATCCTCGCTGGCCGCGGTGAGCAAATTTTGGTCGACGTCCATGTGCATGATGGCGTGATTCAAAGCATGGGCGATCTGATTAGCCGATTGCTTAATCATTTGTGCCGCCACTGGTGGTTTTGCGGCATAGTGCAAGGCCATCTTTTTGCAGGCTTGCATCACATCATTTTCCGCGACTAACTCATCTAATATGCCCCACGCAAGAAGCGTATGGTCGGTGATATGTTCCCCGCCGATTACCAGTCGCTTTGCGCGAGCGAGTCCCGCTAGGTTGATGATTAGCGGTAGGCTTTTCCACATTAGGTTTAGGCCGATGTCGATTTCTGGGTAGCGCATAAAACAACCGATAGCGCCGACGCGGAAATCGCAGGCTGTGGCAATGCATGCACCGCCGCCCATTGCTGCTCCGCGCCAGGCGGCAATGGTGATTTGATCCATTTTTAAAAGAGCTTCTATGCAGCGTTCGCCTGCGCGTTGTTGCCGACGGCGCTGCACTAAAGGCATTTTGCTCACGTCCAGTTCGTCCGAGAGATCCGCGCCTGATGAAAAGTGGTTGCCGCTGCCCGTGAAAATGACAACGCGGGTCTGGGTGTCTTCTCTAAAACTTAAAATTGCGCCCTCAATTTCTTCGAGATGGGCGTGGCTCAGCGCGTTGGCTTTTTGGGGTCGATTGAATTGAAGGGTTGCGATATGTCCTTGGCGGTGAACTTTAACGTGCTGGTAATGCATCTGCAGATGATAGCGTACATCGGGAAAAATGGTGAGGGATATCCGAAAGGGGGAGGGGAGGGGGAGTTCGGATATCCCTCTTGGAACAGATCTGGTTCCAATGGATGCAATGTTACCCAAAGTAACAAATAATGCAACAGTTGATACTGCAACGTATTGTTGCAAAAAAGCATGCAGCGTTGATACTGATGTCTGAGTTGTGACAACTGGAGGCGTAAGGGTGTTGGAGCCGAATTTTCATTGGGATGATTTTCGTTACTTTTTAGCCGTGGCCGCTGCGGGTAGCGTGCGCAATGCTGCGGTGATGCTTGAGGTGAATCCCTCCACGGTCACGCGTCGTCTGGAGGCGCTGGAAAAAGAACTGGGTGTATTTCTGTTCCGACGCTCGGTCAGGGGATTAACCTTGACTGCAGAGGGTGCTGACGTGGTGGAGCGCGTTCGCCAAATCAGTGATCAGCTGGCACACGTCAAGGCCGAGCTGATGTCAAATAATACCCACGTGGAGGGCCCCGTGAATTTGGCAATGCCTTTGTTTCTAGCACCTATCGTGTTGCCCGAACTGGCCAAGTTCAGGGTTGAACGTCCCGGAATTGAATTAAACTTTTTGCGCAGCCCGTTGGGTGTTCAAGCACTCGATGGGACCGCGGACCTATTAATCAGCGCAACGGATCATCCGCCGGAGAGCAAAGTAGGTCATCGGCTAGGTCAGATTGCGATGGCCGCATACGCAAGCAAGGCTTATATCAAAGACCGAGACCGCATTCATTTGGAAACTGCTGGCAGTTGGATCGACTTGGTAGGCACGGGGGAGTTTGTGTTGTGTGTTGCTCGATTGCGCGATGACTACTTCCCGGAAATTAAGGTGGGACTGCGCTGCGAAGAGATTGAATATCAACATGCCTGTATCAAAGCAGGTTTGGGTATCGGTATCCTGCCCTGTTACTTGGCTGAACCGGATCAGACTCTGCATCGGATTCCTGACATGCCAATCTCGATGAGTCCAATGTTGTGGTTGTTGAGCCATCCGGATTTGCGCCGATTGTTGCGGGTGCAGGTTGCCAGTGAGTTTATTCGCGCAGTTTTCGTGCAGCATGTGCACCGCGTCAAAGGCTCATTGTTGCAGACTAAATCCTAATCTATACAGCGGCTTGGCGGGCTTGTTCGGCGAGGAATTCATGCACTTGCTCGATTGGTCCAGCGTATTTCACGCGTGGTTTTTTTTTCTCGAGTTGATAGTCATACATCGGGTCATAGTAGCCGTTGAGCAATGCATGAACCCAGCTGTGATGTGAATTGTTGCCCGCAAATGCTTTGATCAGCAGGTTATCAATGGTTTTGTGGCGTGAGTCGCCTAGCCGCTTGGATATGCGCTTGAGTGAATCTCGGTAGCGTTTTTCTAACACAAGGGGCGGTTCTGCTGCCAGCGCCTGGTGGATGTATTCGTCGACGATGTGTTCTACACGAGATTCTACGCTCGCTTCAATTAAAACGAGGCTGGTCTGCTGCATTCGGTGATGCCAGCGTTCGGGTAGAGCCAGTCTGCCGATCGTGCGGCTTTCGTCTTCGAGCACTACAATAGGCTGGTCATGGTTGGCGTAGGCTACCGCCAGGGCATTTTCAAAACTAGCCGGAGTGGGTTGCGCAGAGCCATGCGCGCCGAAGGCAGAGCCACGGTGATGAGCTATGCCCTCCAGGTCAATGCTGGTGTTCAAACGCTGGATCAACACAGTTTTTTTGACCCCTGTGCGCCCGGCAATGACCCACCAGGGGCGCTGGTTTATGCTTGCTTGATCTAGAGTATCAAGACAAATTTGCCGCAACTGCTTGTATCCACCGGTGACCCGAGTCACCGAATAGCCGGCGTTTTTGAGCCATTGTTGGGCGATTTGCGAACGCTGACCACCCCGCCAACACATAATCATGGCCTGCGGATTTTGTTTCACAAAGCTGATCCAGCCTTCGACTCTAGCCGATTTTAGGGCGCCGCTGACCAGTTCGTGTCCCAGCTTGGTTGCTGCAGCATTGCCCAGAGTCTTGAAGGCAAGACCCACTTGAGCGCGTTCTTGGTCGTCTAAAATAGGCGCATTATGACTGTTGGGCATTGCCCCTTTTTGGAATTCTATGGGTGCTCTGACGTCAAGCAGAGGCATGTATCCACGCAGCAGGCTCAATTTCAATTGATCTTACGGTGTTTGCTCTGTGACTGTTGTTCGGGCTTCGAATAAGCCCAAATGCTTCTTCAATATATCTATCACGTCATCTCGATTGTTATCAGTCGCGATTTGGATGGCTTTGAGCTGCAGATTTTTAGCGCCAGCGAAGTCGCCGGTTGCTGCATGGGTCGCAGCCCAGGTGTCCAGATACTCTGGTCGTGCCATTGCCTGCTCACTGGCTGTCATCAGTTTGTCCATGATTTGTTTTGCATAACGGGTGCGTTGCAGGCGAGGAATCGTGCTCACAGTCAACGTCCAAGCGACCTCGTTAACAATATCTGCGTCCTTGGGGTCTATGTTGACTGCTTTTTTGTATGACCTGACGGCGCGTGACGTTGACATTCGAGTGCCGATACCCTTCGCATGTAAATTCCCCAGTACCACCATGGCCTCTGCGCTGCTGGTTAAATCCTCGAGCCATTGGCGTGCTTGTTCCTGATCTTGTTTTGAGGTGGAGGGTGTTTGCGCGCCGGATGAAATGAATCTGCCGTAGATGATTTTTGCCTCTGTATTGTTCAGGCTCGCGGCTTTTCGGAAGTAGTTGGCGGAGGTTTCTGTGTTTTGTGGGACTTCTCGCCCAGCGCTGTAAAGGTAACCTAAGTACATCAACGCATCCGCGTTGCCGAGCTCGCCCGCCTGCTCGAGCAGTGGGATGCTCGCAACACGATTGTCTTCGCCGTAAACGTCGTTGAGATATAGATTGGCTAAAATATACATCGCATCAGTTGACCCCATAGCGATGGCCTGCAGATGATTTTCAAGCGCCAGTTGAAGGTTTTCTTCGCGTTCGGATGCCACGTCGCTGGCTTCTGCTTTGACCAGATAAATGCTCGCCAGTAAAGAATTGGCTAAAACATTTTCAACTCGCGCCGCGACGCGCAGCCAGCTGATGGCGTCGTCATAGTTTTGTTCTAGACTGAGAAACCTGCCAATTGCAGCTTGTGCTGCAGTGTCCCTGCCGGCTGCTAGCCAACGCATCAAGGCCCACGGGCTTTTCATTTGCGCTTGTGATGGCCCGGAGCCGGATGGGTGCTCCGCCAGCGCACTCGAGGCTTGCGCAAATCCCTCTAGCATGGGTGCAAGGTCAAAATGTAGCTGGTCAAGTTGTGCTTGCTCTGGTTGCACGACCAATAACAAACGAAAATTATCAACGGCCGTGGTTTGATACAGCGCGCCAACGGGTTTCGTTGAGCGGTTTATAGCGTAGGTGCGTGCATCGTTAATCGTTAACACTGGAAACGGCGCGCCAGCGCTGCCGTCTCCGTTTGCGCGCATTTCATTCTGCAGTTGGGCAAGCACTGTCTTATGGTATTGCTGCGCTTGGGTGGATTCGACGTAGGCATAAAACCGGCTGAGGGCATAATGTCCTGTTTGACTGTGCGGGTAGATGTCTAATATCGCGGAACCGATGCTGCCCAGTTTGAGTGGTTCATCGACTGCGAGCTGCAGAGCTTGGTTCTCCAGCTCCAATAATCGTTTCAAGCGTTCGATATAATCGGGTTCATTGACGAAGCTCTGCCGGTGATCGCCTTGGCGCTCAAGGGAGCCGCTCTCGGTCGCAGACGCCTGTGTATTGGGTGATGAACCTGTTTGGCAGGCAGAGCTTGCGAGAATCGATATGCTGAGACCGAAGATTAGAATTTTGTGCATGGGCAGTTTATAGCATCCAATAGGGTGTATGAACAAACTGGGCTGTGCCCTTTGGTGGCGGATGAATCGTTTGCTCGAATATGAGGGGATTGAGTTTGGGTGATCTGATTGCTGCGCACAAGGTTTCAATGGTTGTGCTTGCAAAAATCAGCGCTACACTTGGCGGCAAGCTCACTCGCTAGGATTTTACTATGGCCTTCGGAACTCAGTTAGTTTTGCCCACGGCAGGGCAGGCGTTACCCGGACGTGCGCAGCCTATCCCAGTACCTGACCACCATTACGTCAACGGGCGGCAACTTCAAGGTCCGTTCCCTGCCGGCCTTGAACAGGTGCAGTTTGGCATGGGCTGTTTTTGGGGGGCGGAGCGCAAGTTTTGGCAGTTGTCTGGGGTGTATACCACCGCGGTAGGTTATTCAGGTGGCCTGACGCCTAATCCAAGTTATGAGGAGGTGTGTAGCGGCGGCACAGGGCATGCGGAAACTGTTTTGGTGGTTTATGACCCGCATGAAATTAGTTTCGAGGCGCTGTTGAAAAACTTTTGGGAGGGTCACGACCCTACCGAAGGCATGCGCCAGGGTAATGATGTTGGTACGCAATACCGGTCTGTGATTTACACCTATGACAGCGCGCAGATTGCAGCGGTTGAGCAATCTTTAGCAACCTATCAAAAGGCGCTTTTGTCTGCTGGATATCCAGAGATTACAACTGAAATCAAAGCCGCACCGACATTTTTCTATGCGGAGCACTTTCATCAACAGTATTTGGCGAAGGTGCCAAATGGTTATTGTGGTTTAGGAGGAACGGGGGTGAGCTGCGATATCGAGCCGTTGGTGCGGTTGGATGCGTAACGGGGGTTAAGTGATGTGGCTGCGGGATTTGCCGCAGCGTGTGCAGATCTGCCGACTGACCAATTTGCCTTGCTTGACGTCGAATTGTTTTTTACCGTCAAAGGCCCACTTATGAAACCCGCTTTTACAGAGCGTGTCGCCTTTCGCGCGGGCTTTAATTTTCTGTTTTTTAAATTTTTTAAGGTCTATGGGTGTACTCAAGATAAGGTCACCTTTGAGGTAGAGGGGGAATTGTACCCAATCCGGTGTCGGCTGTTCGCATAGGATGGTGATTATGCAGGGGTAAGATCTGGAATTTTTTTGTGCCTTGAAAAGCTGAAATCGGCGCATCCAGAGAAGAAGATTTTTCAGAGAGGTTTTTAGATAAGGAGTTTGGTATGGCTTATCCACTGAAAGGGATCAGAGTTTTAGATTTATCGAGGGTGTTGGCCGGGCCTTTTGCGGGTCGCATGCTCTGTGATCTTGGTGCTGATGTAGTGAAACTGGAGCCGCCTGAGGGTGACGTTACGCGCTTTTGGGGGCAAAAAGTGGGGGGTGTCTCTGGATATTTCAACCAACAGAATGCGGGGAAACGAGATATTTCCGTAGATCTGAGAGACCCGCGAGGGGCCGAGTTGGTGAAAAAATTAGTCGTGCAGGCTGATGTACTGATTGAAAATTTCCGGCCAGATGTGATGGGCCGTTTAGGACTTGATTACGCCACGTTGGCTGCGTTAAACCCGCGCTTGATTATGTTGTCGATATCAGGCTTTGGCGCGAGTAATGGAGACAGTGCCCGTGCGGCTTACGCACCTATTGTGCACGCTGAATTGGGTCTGGTGGCGCGTCAGGCAACCATTAGCGATGCATTTCCTGCCGATATTGCCTGCTCGGTAGCGGATACGAATGCTTCATTGCACGGCTTGGTTGCGCTATTGGCTGCGCTTTATGCGCGCGGCCAATCAGGCCAAGGTGAGCATATCGACTTGGCGATGGTGGACGCGAGTCTGGTGACCAATGATGGCATGGCTTATGCGATGGATGGCCTTGACAGACCGCCACCCAACGAAGTTTTCGAGACAGCCGGTGGTAATCTGATGTTGGCCGGTGAATTTCGCTATATCTGGAAGTGCTTGACAAAAATTTTCGATCTCAGCGATGGTCTTGGCGAGGACGCGTCACTAACAGAAAAAATTGCTGCGCGGCGTGCAGCGGTGGATCATTTCTTTAATCATACCTGTGGCGATCGCGCGCAGGTAATCGCGGCACTGGATCAAATGAATATTGCTTGGGGGGACGTTCGCGATGCGCAAGAAGCGGCTTCCCTGACCAGCGTGCAGGCGCGGGGAGCCTTGACGGAAGTAGATGATAGAGCCGGAGGGACGCGCACCATCACCCAGTCGCCCTATCATTTCAAGCATCTGGAAGCCGCTGTGCAGGCTGGCGCTCCCCATCTCGGGGAACATAATCGGGAAGTCCTTGAGGAGTGGCTGGGCTTTGATGCGGCGCAATTTGCTGATTGGCATGAGGTGATGGTGCAGAAATTACCTTGAAAAAAGCTAATTGGGCGCAGTGTCTGAATACAATGAATCAGGTCAGAGTAGAGCAAGGTAGATAAAGGCATGTCGCGGCTAGGAATAGGTATTGATTTTGGCACCACAAATTCGGCCGCGGCCGTGTTCGATGGTCGTCAGGTCTGTTTGATTCAGCTTGAGTCCGTTGATTCTGTCATGCCTTCAGCCACGTACATCGATGCGCAGATACAAACAAAAACAGGCCAGGCGGCGATTGATCAATATATCTGTGACAACACCGGACGCACGGTTGAAATGATTCCTGAGGTGGTCGCTGAAATCAGTCAGTTTGTTGAGCATGGTGACGGCGCGCAAATCAATGAAGTGGAGACATCGACGCAAAAAATTTACGGTGCCCCGGTTACCGATGCGGGGCTACAAGGTCGGTTGTTTCGCGGTACAAAACGTCTCTTAGGCGATGAGCGGGTGCGACGTCTGATGGTGTTTGATCAGCCTTTTAGGCTTGTTGCGCTGATTACGCCATTGTTGTTGCGCATTCAGCAAAAACTGAACTCGCATACGGGATTGGCCGTTGATTATGCGCATATAGGTCACCCGGTTAACTTTGAAGGACGTGGTAAACATCGAAACCCGTTAGCCCTGGACCGATTGTCCGAAGCCTATAAACATGCGGGTGTGACGCAACAGGAGTTTTATGCAGAACCCATTGCGGCGGCCACAAGTTATCTGCATTCACATGCTCAAAGCGAGGGGGAGTTGTTGCTCACCGTGGATTTTGGCGGCGGCACATTGGATCTGTGTGTCCTGCGCAAGCGGGCCTCGGGGTTTGATGTTGTGGCCACTCACGGCATTGGCTTGGGAGGTGACCATATAGACCAATTGATGTTCAAACATTGGCTGTTCCCCTTGCTGGGGGAGGGAGAAATTTGGGTTCGCAAAGGGTTTGACCGCGAACGGATTGAAACTCGTTTTCCCTTTGAAGATTTTGCAGATCTTTTGCTTAATTGGGCGGTGACCTACACCTTGAACCAGAATAAATTCACCACACCTGTCATGGCGTGTATTGAGCAAGGTGGTCCGGGCAAACGAAAATTTGAGCGCCTGCGTGAGGTCATCAAACATAACCTCAGCTACCTTTTATTTGCGCACATCAAAGCGGCGAAAGCACAATTGTCGTCCCACCATCAAGCGCGGTTAGATATTCCTGAAATTGATGTCGACGTGATTCTGCATCGCAGTGAGTTCGAAACCCTGATCGAAGAACCTCTGCGTCAGGTGGCGGATGCCTGCGACTCAGTGCTTCGGCGTGCCGGGGTTGTGGCTGCAGATATAGACATTGTTTTACGCACGGGTGGGTCAAGTTTCATACCCTCGGTCATAGACTTACTGGAAAAGCGATTTCCTCGTCGTGTGGTGTCTCATGATCCATTCACCAGCGTCGCGACAGGTCTTGCGATTGCCAATTATGCATCCATCAACGCCCTTAAGAGCTGATCGGTCCTGTTTGGCGGGCGGGTTGGCTGTGGTTGTCAGCGTTCTCTAGGGGGTTGCCAGTTCGCGTCCAGGGTATAAAAAAAAGTTTTTAGCATCCGATAGGTCAGCCCCCAGATAAAGTGCCCGCGTGCCAGTTTATAGCCATTAAAAACGGTAGGAGCGCCTGCCATAGGCTTGGTTTCTGTGGCATGCAGGCTGTTATCTGCCATCGCGTTGAGGGGAGCCCAAACGACCTCGGCGACTTCATAATTTGGATTAAAAATTGGGTCTCCCTTGATTTGGAAGACATGAGGTGCAATCAGCATATCCAACACCCTGCCTTTTGGTTGGGCAAGTTGATGATCAAGCGCGCCTAGGTAGTTGTCATGACGTAAGTCCAGCCCAGTTTCTTCCATGGTTTCACGCATGGCGGTAGCAGCAAACGATCCATCTTCGGGCTCTATGTGTCCGCCGGGAAATGCCATATGACCGGACCACGGGTCCCCTTTCTGTTGAGCCCGCTGGATAAACAGCATTTCGGGTCCTTGGTGGGTATCTCTTACGACAATAGCAACCGCTGCTTGACGTGTGGTCGGCTTAGGCGTCACAACCGTTGGGGTGTGGTCTGCGAGCTGTTGACGAATTTGGGGTAGTGTAAACACGGGTGTTTGTTTGCTGGAAAACAGGCATCATAACCTACCGCCAAAAATGATGTAGGTCATAACCGAAATGACTGCTGATAAACCAGCTTTACGATCTGCCAGTAATGGATGTTTTGTGTGTGGTCCAGGAAACCCTATTAGTCTGGGGGTAACTTTTTTCATGGATGACGCGGTTTGCCGTGGGGAATTTGTGCCTGGGCCTGAACATATGGGCTACGATCAAGTGACTCATGGAGGAATCGTCTTTAGTTTGCTGGACGATGTGATGGCGAACTGGATTTGGCTGCAGGGGGAACAATGTTTTACAGCGCGCGCCGATATTCGTTATCGCGCTGAGTTGCGCATTGGTACACCGGTGCGATTGGAAGGTCGTTGTGTGAAACGCAAAGGGCGTTTGGCACAAATGTCGGGGGAAGTGGTGCGAATCGCCGATGATTTTGTTATTGCCCAAGCGTCTGCCTCGTTCATGATTGTGCCGCCGGATGGCGAGCTAAGTTAAGACATGTGTCTCTGCTAGCGTCATGTTGATGTACGGTAGTGTTTGTCTAGCCACGTTAATATGGCCTGTGTTGTCTCTTGCGGGCATTCTTGTTGGATCCAATGTCCGCAGGGCAAATTTACAACGCTAAGGTTCTCGACATACTGATCTAAATCTGGAAGGGCGGGCACCATGTCGTGGTCGCCGTAGATCATCAGTGTTGGCTGACTGATGTGTTGCTTGTAATCGCCGATGATACCCCAGTTGTGGGTGAAATTGCGGTACCAGTTGATTCCGCCGGTGAAGCCTGAGAGGGCAAAAGCATTACTGAATACTTTGAGTTCTTCGGGTTTCAGCAAGGGCTCCCCAGTGGCATGCTCGGCGGATGCCATGGAGAGAAAAGGCATGCCTTGCGCGGCGGGCGCAGGTTCGTAAAGCCATTGTTTTGTGCGATAGAGGTTGTTTAAGAACTGGTCTCGGTGCGTATCAAAATGCCGGTCCGCCACGCCCGGTTGACGATTGAAGTGGACAATATAGAAATTTTCACCCAAAGCCGATTCCCAGAAGCCCACCCATTCGCTGGGTCCTCGTGGCATGAAGGGCACACTCAGGTTGATGATGCCGCTGACGCGGTTGGGGTGCATCATGGCCAAATTCCAAACTACAATTGCGCCCCAATCGTGCCCGAGAAATAAGGCGTCTTGGTATCCGTAATGATCTAATAAACCGACCAAGTCATCGGTCAGGTGCGTGATGTCATAGTCGGTGACCCGCTCTGGCCGGGCAGAGCCCCCGTAACCGCGCTGGTTGGGTGCTATGACATGAAAACCCGCATCAACAAGCGGTGCAAATTGGTGACGCCAAGAGTAGGCGTGTTCCGGCCAGCCATGACAAGCCACGATAGGCCGTCCCGTTCCGGCACTAAAGACTTCCAGTTCGATTCCGTTGGTACTGATTTTTTCTGGCGCGGGGAAAGGCATCGTGTTTAATAATCCGGTAACATCTTGGACGATGTGTAGAGTAAAACGATTTTTGCTTCAGGCAAACTTGTTTGCACAAGCGAGCATGGCACCCCATTGATCCATCAAGAGAGAATTTTATGAGTGACGGCGACCACCGGGGGCCCGCGGCGCCCGGTTTTGATACATTGGCTTTGCATGCTGGGCAATCGCCAGACCCGACAACCGGGGCGCGAGCGACACCGATTTATCAGTCTGCATCGTTTGTTTTTCCGGACTCCGATTACGCGGCAGGTTTGTTTAATATTGAGCGTGCGGGCCACGTTTATTCGAGATTATCCAATCCCACCAATGCCGTGCTGGAAGAGCGAATGGCGGCGCTAGACAGGGGGGTTGGTGCGATAGTCACGGCTAGCGGCCAGGCGGCTGCACATTTGGGAATTGCTACGCTGCTGGGTGCTAATGATCATATTGTGTCTTCGCGTTCCTTATATGGTGGTACGCACAATTTACTTGAGTACACGCTGAAGCGATTTGGCATTACCACAACGTTTGTTGATCCGCGTGATCCGAGTGCGTTTGAACAGGCGATTCGGCCGAACACGAAGCTTCTGTTTGGTGAGATTGTAGGCAATCCCGGTTTGGAGGTGCTTGATATTCCTCGTGTTGCCGACGTTGCGCATCGCCATGGGCTGCCACTTATGGTTGATGCTACTTTGGTCACCCCCTACTTGTGTCAGCCGATCGTGCTGGGCGCGGATATTGTGATGCATTCGGCGACGAAGTTTTTGAGTGGTCATGGCATTGTCATTGGCGGCGTTTTGATTGATGGCGGCACTTTTGATTGGGAAGGCAGTGGACGCTTTCCCACTCTCACTGAGCCTTACGATGGTTTCCATAATTTGGTATTTGCTGAAGAATTTGGTCCCCAGGCGTTTATCACGCGAGCGCGAAAAGAAGGCATTCGCGATTTCGGGGCCTGTATGGCCCCTATGACGGCTTTCCAAATTCTCCAAGGGCTTGAGACCTTGCCCCTGCGGATGCAAAAGCATGTGAGTAACACGGCAAAAGTAGTGGCCTATTTGGATGAGCACCCTCTGGTGGAAAGGGTGGTCTATCCGGGTTTGCCTTCCCATCCGGATTTTGAGTTAGCGCAATCACTGTTGCCGCAGGGCGCGGGCGCTGTTTTCACGTTTTCTCTAAAAGGCGGCCGAGAAGCGGGTCGCATGTTTATTGAGTCGCTGGAGTTGTTTTCCCACTTGGCCAATATTGGTGATGCTAAATCGTTGGTGATCCACCCAGCCAGTACGACTCACCATCGCATGGATGCGGCTAGTTTGAAGGCCGCAGGTATTGATGAGGGTATGGTTCGGGTGAGTGTGGGCTTGGAAGATGCGGCAGACCTGATTGCTGACTTGAAAAAAGCCTTGCGGGTTGTAGAGAGAGCACAATGAAAACACAATTGCGTAATGAAACGGTCCATTTTGGAACGGGAAGTGGCTCGCCGGCGCCTGATGCGCCGACTATAGTTTTTGTTCACGGAGCCGGCCACGATGCGACCGTTTGGGTCATGCCGGCGCGCTATTTTGCGCGTCATGGATTACGGGTTTTGGCCCCGGATTTGCCGGCTCACGGTCGCAGTTCGGGTGAGCCACTTCAATCCATTGAAGCTATGGCGGATTGGCTTGCGGAGTTGGTTGACCAGCAATGTAGGGCTGGGGTGATCATGGTGGGGCATAGTATGGGGGCGTTGGTGACGATGTCTTTTACACAGCGCCATCCGCAACTCGTCAAGAAAAGCGCATTATTAGGCGCGTCAGCACCGATGCCGGTTGGACCTCCTTTGTTAAACGCCGCGGCCGACAGCCACCACGCAGCTATTGATATGGCCAATACTTGGAGTCATAGCACAGTGGGCCGTCTGGGTGCTTCACAGATGCCCGGCATCCATATTCTTAACAGCGGCGAGCGCCTGTTAGAGCGTATGTCTTCAGGGGTATACCATGCTGATTTGGCAGCCTGTAACGCGTTTGCGGCACCCGTCACACCAGCTCAAGTGCCGACTTTAGTAATTGCCGGTGAAGCGGATCAGATGACACCAGCGAAGGCGGGGGTGAAAGTGGCGCATGCGCTGGGTAACTCGGAGGTGGTCATTTTACGCGGCTGCGGTCATGCGATGTTAATGGAGCAGCCTAATGAGGTTCTAGATACATTAGCGGACTTTATTTTGGAGTAACCTTGGCCGAAATAATTGGATCAGCTGGTTTGTGGGTGCTTATTTCCTTAACGGTGTTTAGCACGTTGATGCGGGCTGTAATGAATCGGATGTTGGGCCGAAGGGTTTCTTGCGTGGTCTATTTGCTGTTGACCTCTGCGGCGCTCGTAAATTTAGTTTGGGTGTATCTCACTGTTCCAAAGTGGCTTTATTTTTGGCCGCCAAATCCGGATTTTTATTGGTTGGCGAAACTGACGATGCCTTTGGCCTGTGTGATGGTGGCCGGCGGGATGATGTTGAGCTTGTCTGGGCTGAGGCGGGCCCTTTTTGATTGGCCCGCAGGGGAACTGGGTAATGTGACCGGTGTGATGCGCATTACACGCCACCCCGTGCATTGGGCAGTGGTCCTTTGGGCGGGCGGGCACATGGTTGCCAACGGGGATGTTGTCTCGGTGGTATTTTTTGGATCCTTCATTGTTTTAAGTTTTAGCAGTACTTTCTTGCTGGATAAAAATAATGCGGCTGTTCGGGGTGATGCTTGGGGCGAACATAGTCGAATAACCTCAAACTTTCCCTTTTGGGCAATTATTAAGGGTAAAAACCAGCTGCATTTTGGAGAGTTAATTCGACCCGCTTACATCGGGTCGGTTGTGTTTATTGCCGCGACATACTTTCACGAGGGTTATACGGGCGCTATCGTCTTTTAATGTTTGTTAGCTGTGCCAAAGGGGGGGGTGATTTAGATGGACCGTCTTGCTTAGCGGCGTCGTATCCGCTCGGCGAGGATGCTTTTTTGCGTTGTGATTCTGGCTCTAACCTGAACATAATCGCCGATACGGGGTGTATCGTCGAACCGGGTTGCTGAATTAACGTCAAGCCTTAGGCCGTCTAGTGACCAGAGCTCAGATAGGTTTCCATGCAGACGGACCTTGGCGCCGATGGGAATTGATGAAGAACGACCTGCAGGGTCGCGCGCGCCGTTATCAACCCATTGTGTAATCAGCTCGATCTCGTCGGGAGTTAATGGCGGCCCGTTCAAAGGCATGCGTGGTTTTGCCAGTCCGTTTATCCTGCGTATTAATTCGCTGGCCTGTGCATTGCCGGGGACGACGCGAGCGCGGTCAGTGATTGATAGCGTCTGTTTCAGTGACATCAGCTGGTAGCCTTCCGGTGGTGGCCCCATGATTCCGTTTTCGCGATGACATTGCATACAACGCTGGGCAAATATAGGGGCTACGTTGGCATAGGTAATCTCGTCGCTTGTGGGCGGAGGGGTAACGGGTGGTGTGGCCTCTTGGCCTTGAGGCATGCCGGCGAGTATCCATGAGGTAAACAAATTTATCTCGGTATCGGCTAAAAAAGGTGGCCCAGTCAATGGCATCTGCGGTTGAACTTTGCCGGTGGTACGTTGGATTAACGCGCTGCCTTGAGGGTTTCCGGCGATCACCACGGGACCGCTACTGCTACCTTTTATTAAGCTAGCATAGCTGTCGGTTGCCAGTCCTTTGGATGCGAAAGGCCCACTATGGCAAGCATTGCATGATCGGATGAAAATGGGCTGGAGTTCGACATAAGTGGGCGGCTCGGAGATTTGCTGATTAGTTACCCCGAGAGACGATATTTGCTGCGGTGTTGGGTTGTTGACTTTTGCAGATGGCTCGACACCAAGACCGAAAATCAATGTGACCAACGCGCAACGCATAAATTTCACTGATGATGTTGTCATGGATTGTATTGTTCGCCCGATTGCGTTGCTGCGTCGCAAGTAAACGATAATAAAGGTTATTAAATCCCGATGTCAGGATTAAATGTCCCTATTTGAAGTGGTAAGCGCTGTTGTTTTCCAAAGAGGTTCTGTGTCGCACCTCAACGGGGTTTGCTGCGAATTAGGGTTTGAGGTTGGTGATCTGAAATTTTGAACGCGGTCACAGTGCTGGCTGGCATAGTGACCTAACATGCGACGGAAGCTAATAATGGCTCGCAACAGGATTGTTGTAGTACCCCTATTCTAACGAGTTTTTTATGAAAACCATCGCGACACTGAAAACAACAAAGAATCTCCCATTGGATAATATTGACGTTAACCATTTGGAGCAGGATTGGGTTGATAACCCTCCTGAGCACCATGATCTTTACCGGCGTTATCTGCATCACAAGACGCGCCATGATCGTTACAAGGCTCGGTTTCTAGCTGAGAGAAAAGCAAAATTTTGGACCGCTGGTGTTATGACCGTTGTCATGATGATTTCGGTGGTTGCTGTGTACGTCACGCAGTCTGTACCGAAGCGAATGGCGGAAGATAGGTATCTGGATGCCCAAGCAATTGCCGACAGTCAGCGCCGGGAAATGAAGGATCAGGATGAACTGGTGAGATCGTTGCGCCAACAGCTGGTGCTCGCACGGGGTGATGGCACAACCGAATTTTCACTGTTCCAGACCGATCTGATGGTGCCCCAAAACGACACCTTCATTAAATCGATTTTGTTTCAATCCTCCCGAGACTTGCGCGGTAAAGGGGTGAAAATTCAAATGTTGGTTGTCAATCCAACAGACGAAGACTTTACGCCAGCCTTTGAACTGAATTTTTATGATTTTGAAGGCAAACTGGTGCATACATATGACACAAAAAACCAACGTATGTCTGATAACTGGATTGTGCCTGCAGGCTCTAGTTTGACGCTGGAGGACCGAATTTATGACGTGCCCATGAACGATGCAGTGACGTTTTTCGGTCTAGTCCCGCGGGATGCCTCCAGTGGCACCCAACCCTAGGGGAGCGGCTTTAGCGGACGTTAGTTTGCCCGCCATCCACGGGTATAAGTTGCCCGGTGATAAACCGGGACGCTGCCGACGCGAAGAAAACCATCACAGGTCCTAAGTCGGCGTCTGGGTCGCCATATTGTTGGCCTAGTGCGATCGAATGATGGTTGAGCCAGTATGCGGCTTCATTTTGAGCCGCAGATGATCGCTCGCGGGCTTCGAGATACATGGGTGTGGCCATTGCCGGCAGAATGGCGTTGACTCGAATGTTATATTGTCCCCAACTTGCCGCTGCTGAGCGGGTCCAAGAATGAACCGCGCCCTTTGCAGCTGAGTAGGCAACGGCTGACGGTTCTGCGCGTTGGCCTGAAATTGAGCCAAAATTTATAATCGATCCACCGGCCCCTGTTTGCATGTGTTTGGCAGCGATCTGATTGGTTGTCATTGTTCCTCGCACATTGACCGTGAACATATCGTCCCACTCTTGCTCAGTCACGGTGCTGGCATCAGATGAGCGTTGAATGGCTGCGGGATGGGCTAAAACATCAAGGCCACCCATTTGTTGGTACGCAGTCGCAAACGCACGTTCCACGGACTCCCTTTCGGCGACATCAACAGGCATATAGTGGGCAGTTCCGGGGCCCAGTTTGTTGGCATTTTCGGTCATTTGGGCGCCAGCGTCATTGGCAATGTCCATTGCGTAAACTGTGGCTCCGGCTTTGACGTAGGCTCTAACGGTTGCCGCGCCCATGCCCCGTGCTGCCCCTGTGACGATGATTTTTTGGTTGAGCAAATCCACGTTGATTCTCTGTCTTTTAGGAGGAGCCAATAGGATACCTTCTCCCGCGCTGAACTTGATAGGCAAGCGGTAAAAACCACCGGTGGGTTTTAAGCACATGAGTCGGTTTTAGTCGTTCAGACCGAAGTTGTCTCCGGAGCGGAAGGTGGGCAAGGCAACAGAATTTGCATACTTAACCCCCTCTCAAGTCGGAATTGGCGAAGGCATGACCTTCACCCGGCCCGGATGCTCCGGAGTCCAGCGCAGCAACATGGCATGACGTATCATGGCCGTGTTTAAGTGCAGGCGGTATACGTGACAATTCCATGGATTTTGGCGTTAGTAAGCACTAATCCAATCCACTTCTAACAGAAAAGCGCCATCAGTTTGATCGGCGATTAAAAAACCGATGCTGCGAATTTCGGCGGGATCCATCGGCGAAGCCGATACTCGACGCCCCCGCCACGTCGCTAAAAATTGTGAAAACGGAAGCTCAACCGTGATCCACTGAGCACTAAGGGTGGAGAATGTTGCACTGTAGGACACGTTGGTTTGATCGGTGGTCAGCCTAAACTTATAACAGCGTCCATCTCCGCGGACTTTAAACGCTATACCGGTATGTGAAGCTAAATTTAGACATTTTGGTTTGGTGCGAACAGATGCAAATCCGCCACCGCGGGTGTTGAGGGAGCCTTGGAAAATCAACTGATTATTGGCGAATTTCAATTTACCGCTGGAGCTTCCTCCCATGATGTCATCGTTAACAGTTGTCCAACCGATAATGGCATCGGTTGAATCGAAGCGGATGATGGGTGTTAGAGCCATAATGTTCTCCAGGGCTTGAGAATTGCAGGGCAACGATCACGAAAATCCGTTATAGAGCTTATAAGTTGCCATTGCCAACTATTAAGCAGTTTAATTGTCTTTATAGTCAATTATCGCCGACTTGCTTTACGCTTCTATTACATTTTCTCGAAAGCTCATTACTAAATCGGCGGAGGCCAATACACGCTTCAAATTGGATTAGTTGACACTGTACTCCAGTCAGTTCACCACAAATTCTGGAAGGAAGCAGGTCAATGAAAATATTAAAAACGGCGTTCATAGTGAGCATAGTCAGTGTGTTATTGAGCAGCAACGTGGCTGCTGATTTCATACCTT
>Ga0115569_10000012_pt1 | contig 166386 bp, 150 predicted proteins | sample COGITO_mtgs_1205_2_FD_87295 | JGI IMG/M metagenome (GOLD analysis project Ga0115569, IMG submission 87295) | Pelagic marine microbial communities from North Sea - COGITO_mtgs_120503 | ecosystem: Environmental > Aquatic > Marine > Epipelagic | place: Germany:Helgoland, sampling site... | reverse complement strand
CCATGATTCGGTTGCGGTCGGTGAAGATGGCCCTACCCACCAGCCGATTGAGCAGATCGCAAATCTGCGAACAACACCGAACCTTGAAACCTGGCGGCCTTGTGACACGGTGGAGTCGGCGATTGCCTGGCAGCAGGCTGTGGCCAATCCTGCCCAACCCAGCGCACTGATTTTTACGCGCCAGAGTACACAAGCGCAGCCGCGCGATGAGTTGGCCTTCCAATCCATCGAGCGCGGCGGATATATACTTAAAGATTGCCAGGCGGCGCCAGACTTAATTCTGATTGGTACCGGGTCTGAGGTGGAGCTGGTGATGCAGGCAGCTTTGATTTTGGCGCAAGATCATCTGCAGGTGCGTGTGGTTTCGATGCCCTGTGCGGAAAGATTTTTGAGTCAATCAGAAGATTACCGTGAGAAAATATTGCCTTCGCGGGTCCGAGCCCGAGTGGCAGTTGAAGCGGCTCACCCGCAATACTGGTATCAGTTTGTAGGACTCGATGGTGCGGTGGTTGGTATCGATGGCTACGGCCTATCTGCGCCTGGTGCACAGGCGCTTGCGCAGCTTGGGATCACTGCTGAAAATGTTGTCATCCATGCTCGCCGGGTGCTCCAAGACCTGACGTGATGTTGTGATTCGCTGATAATTTAGTTGGCAGGGGTTCATCAATGGATGATGGTGACGTTAAATCGTTAAGAAGTGTTGAGCTCGCGGGTAAGCGTGTATTGATCCGAGCAGATCTGAATGTGCCGATTGACGCCGGGCAGGTGATCAGTGATGCGCGCATTGTTGCTTCATTGGCGAGCATAGAGTACGCCTTGGCAGCCAATGCATCGGTTGTGGTGATGTCGCATCTAGGGCGTCCTGAAGAGGGCCGTTTTGACCCGGAGGCGTCCTTGGCGCCGGTTGCCTTGCGTTTGGCTCATTTGCTCGGCAAACCAGTCAGGTTACTCAGTCAGATCAACCAGTGCCGTACCGTAGGGGCTGGAGAGGTGGCGTTGTTGGAGAATATTCGATTTTTTGACGGCGAAAAAGGCAACCACAACGCGTTGGCAAGCGCCTTGGCGCAACAATGTGACGTTTTTGTGATGGATGCTTTTGGCACAGCTCACCGCGCTCAGGCCTCTACTCATGGTGTTGCGAAAATGGCGCCTGTGGCCTGTGCGGGTTTGCTTTTGGAAGCGGAGCTGGCAGCGCTTGGGCAGGCAATGGCGACACCGGCAAGTCCGATGGTGGCAATTGTTGGCGGCTCCAAGGTGTCTACAAAATTGCAGGTGCTTGATGCGCTTGCCACCATTGCAGATCAAATTATTGTCGGTGGTGGTATTGCTAATACGTTTATCGCTGCCGCCGGTTTTAATGTTGGCCAGTCTTTGTATGAAGCTGATTTATTGGAGACAGCACGTGCGATTGCCGCAAAAGTTGCCATCCCGATGCCCGTGGATGTCATGGTGGCAAAACAATTTGATGCTGCTGCAGTGGCTGTGGTCAAACCGATTGACGCTGTTGCAGATGATGAAATGATTTTGGATATTGGCCCGCAGACAGCGCGCATGTTTGCGGCGCGCTTGCAGGATGCGCAAACGATCTTGTGGAATGGCCCGGTGGGTGTGTTTGAGTTTGACCAATTTGGCGAAGGCACTCGGGTGTTGGCTGAGGCTATTGCAAGCAGTGAAGGATTTTCGATCGCCGGTGGGGGCGATACGCTGGCTGCAATCGATAAATATGACGTCCGTGAGGGTATTTCTTATATCTCGACCGGTGGCGGCGCGTTTTTAGAATTTGTTGAAGGCAAAGAGCTGCCGGCTGTATCGGTGCTGCAGGCACGGGGTAACCCCTTGGTTTGATCCTTTGGCCTAATAATGTGCGCAAATTGGGTTATCATCGTAACACCGGCTTGGTATAAACAGTCGTCCCCTAAATCCAATTGTCTTACTCGGAGAATGTTATGGCATTGATCAGCATGCGGCAGTTATTAGACCATGCCGCAGAAAATAACTACGGCGTCCCGGCGTTTAATGTGAATAACCTCGAACAGATGCGCGCCATCATGGAAGGGGCTGATGAGACTAACAGCCCGGTGATCGTGCAAGCCTCGGCAGGGGCAAGAAAATATGCGGGGCCTAATTTTTTAAGGCATCTTATTTTAGCCGCCATTGAAGAGTTCCCTCACATACCGGTGGTGATGCATCAAGATCACGGGGCATCGCCGGCATCTTGCCAGCGCTCCATTCAGCTTGGATTTTCTTCCGTGATGATGGATGGCTCCTTACTCGAGGACCAGAAAACGCCCGCGGAATATGACTATAACGTTGAGGTGACCAAGTTGACGGTGGATATGGCCCATGCCTGTGGCGTATCCGTTGAAGGGGAGTTGGGCTGTTTGGGTTCTTTGGAGACCGGCGAGGCCGGAGAGGAAGACGGGGTTGGCGCAGCTGGTGTGTTGTCCATGGACCAGCTGCTCACCGATCCAGAGCAGGCGGCAGATTTTGTCAAATTAACGCAGGTGGATGCATTGGCCATTGCAATTGGTACGTCCCACGGTGCGTATAAATTCAGTCGGCCGCCAACCGGAGATATCTTAGCCATTGAGCGGATCAAAGCCATTCACCAGCGCATTCCTGGTACACACCTAGTGATGCACGGCAGCAGTTCCGTACCACAGGATTTGTTGGCCGTGATTAACGAATTTGGAGGAGATATTCCTGAGACCTACGGCGTGCCGCTGTCGGAAATTCAGGAGGGTATCAAGCATGGCGTGCGCAAAGTGAATATTGACACGGATTTGCGGCTTGCCTCCACGGCGGCCATTCGCAAACACTTGGCCAGTCATCGCTCTGAGTTTGATCCGCGCAAATATCTCAAAGACTCACAGGATGCGATGAGAGCGATTGTTATTGAACGTTATCAGGCGTTTGGTACCGAGGGCCAAGCGGATAAAATCCGCGTGGTCTCGCTTGAGAATATGTTTGGTCGCTATGCGGCGGGGGAGCTTGATCCGGTTGTCCGTTAAAGCACAAATGACGCCGAGATCCTAGTGCAGCCGCGAAACCGACGTTGCGGCCCAAGCAAGGTGCAGTGGGACGAAAAAGTGCCCGTGGAGCCCCGCTTGTGTTAGCCGGCGTGCTCGAAGCCAAGCAAATCAAGACGGACGCCGCTGCTCTGGCGAAGTGGGGCAAAGATTGGACCAATGGGTATACAGTCGCACCCAGCGCGATTGTGTTTCCGGAATCCAATCAGCAGGTGATTGAAATCGTTCGTTACGCAATCGACCGAGGATTACCCTTGGTGCCCTCCGGTGGCCGTACAGGTTTGTCGGGCGGCGCGGTTGCTAGTTCCGGTGAGTTGGTTGTGTCGTTTGACCGTATGAACCATATTCTGGACTTCAGCCCTCAAGATAGGCGTGTGACCTGCCAGGCCGGCGTTCTGACCAATACGTTGCAACAATTTGCGCTTGATCAACAGCTGTATTACCCCGTTGACTTTGCATCCTCGGGGTCGAGCCAAATTGGCGGAAACGTCGCCACCAATGCGGGTGGTATTCGAGTAATTCGCTATGGATTGACGCGTGATTGGGTGGTTGGGCTGCGCGCAGTCACTGGGCGCGCAACGATGCTCAACTGTAATGCGGGTCTGATAAAGAACGCCACAGGGTATGATTTTAGGCATCTATTGGTAGGCTCTGAGGGGACATTGGGGCTGATTACTGAGGTTGACCTGCGGCTGACAACGCCGCCACCTGCGCAGAAGGTGATGATTGTTGGCATACCCGAAGTGAAAAATCTCTTAAATGTTCTGCAAGTATTTAGTCGCGCGACAAAAGTGTCCGCATTTGAATTCTTTTCTGACCTGGCGCTGGAAAAAGTCTGTGCGCACAGAAAGCTGACGCCCCCCCTGCGTCACTCGGTGGCTTATTATGCTCTGATAGAGTTCGATGATTCTGATACGGAGGTGGCCTTTGATGCGTTTGAGCAAGCCCTGTCCGGCGGATGGGCTGTGGATGCTGTGATGAGTCAATCCGAAGCACAAGCGCAATCTCTTTGGGCGCTCAGGGAAGGCATCTCAGAAAGTATCGCTCAATATACACCCTACAAAAATGATGTTTCCGTGTGTATTCATCAGGTGCCGGAGTTTCTTGAAGAAGTGGATGGGTTTGTACAGGCGAACTATCCTGATTTTGAAGTTTGCTGGTATGGACATATCGGGGATGGCAATTTGCATCTGAATATTCTGCGGCCGCAGGGGATGGATGTTGCAGAATTTATGGCCAAAGGCCATGCGATGAGTCCTAAAATATTTGCGATGGTGGCGGCCCGCCAAGGGAGTATTTCAGCAGAGCATGGGGTTGGATTGCTCAAGCAAGAGTTTCTTGGCTATTCGCGTAGTGACGAAGAAATTGATTTGATGCGCGGACTCAAAGCGCTTTTTGACCCTCATCAGATTTTGAATCCGGGCAAATTATTAAAGGCAACTACTGCCTGATCACACCTTTCGCTGATGCGATCAAAACGGTATCGGCCGCATGATGAGCAAAAATGCCGTTGCATACCACGCCGGCTAAGTTGTTGATTGCGTTTTCCATCGCCATAGGATCTTGGATCAACAGGTTGTGAACATCCAAAATCCAGTTGCCGTTGTCTGTGATGACGCCTTCGCGCCAAATCGGCTGACCGCCTAGGCGCACAATTTCTCGTGCAACCACGCTGCGCGCCATAGGAATAACTTCCACGGGTAACGGAAAGCGGCCCAGGGTATCAACCACCTTGCTTTCGTCGACAATGCAAATAAACTCATCAGCTGCGCTGGCGACAATTTTTTCTCGTGTGAGGGCGGCGCCTCCGCCTTTGATCAGTTGCCGGTGCAAATTGACTTCATCCGCGCCGTCAACGTAGACATCTACTTGAGGTGCAGCATTTAAGTCGATGACAGCGACGCCATGGTTTTTCAGGCGTTGCGCGGAGTTTTGGCTAGATGAAACAGTTGCGTCAAACAGATGCCGGATGTTGGCAAGCTCGTCGATAAAAAAATCGGTCGTAGAGCCGGTGCCAACGCCGATAATACTTTTGCTGGTAAGTTTGGGCCTAATCAGGTCCAGCGCAGCCTGAGCCACCTGGCGCTTAAAGGTGTTCTGGGAGGTCATTGGAGTCTCAAAACGATGTATTCAAAACGATGGTGCCCATGCTTGAAAGTTATGTAAAGAAGATCCTAGCGTCTGCGGTCTATGATTTAGCCATTGAAACGCCGATGACCCCGGCACCGCTGTTGTCCCAACGCTACGCAACGGAAGTGCTTTTTAAGCGGGAAGACCTCCAGCCTATTTTTAGTTTTAAAATACGTGGTTCATACAACAAGATGGCGCAACTCAGTGCGGCGGAAAAACGCCGGGGTGTGATTGCAGCGTCGGCAGGCAATCACGCTCAAGGTGTGGCGATGGCAGCTTCACATCTTGGACTTGAAGCGACCATTGTGATGGGTCGCAATACGCCCAGTATTAAGGTCGATGCGGTTAAGGCACGCGGTGCAAAGGTGATTTTGCACGGAGACGGATTTTCGCAGGCCGCTCAACATGCCGCGGCATTGCAAGTCGAGCGCAACCTAGTTTTTGTTCATCCCTATGACGATGAAGACGTCATTGCTGGACAGGGCACGGTGGGTATGGAAATTGTCAATCAACACCCCGGTAAAATCGATGCCATCTTTGTCCCGGTTGGTGGTGGTGGCTTGATAGCGGGCATCGCTGCGTATGTGAAATATCTCTACCCCCAAACAAAAATAATTGGTGTCGAAGCCGAGGGCTCAGCGTGCTTGCATGCGGCGCTGCATGCAGGCCGACGGGTTGAGTTGCCGGCTGAAACACTCGATTTATTTGCTGACGGTGTATCAGTGGCTCAGGTAGGGGAAGAAAATTTTAAAATTGCCCAACATTGTGTGGACGAAGTGGTGTTGGCGAGCACCGATGAAATTTGTGCAGCGATCAAGGACGTGTTTGAGGAGACTCGGGTGATCACTGAACCCGCCGGTGCTCTGGCAGTTGCCGGCATGAAAAAGGTATTACCCCGTGAAAATTTTGCATCTGTGGTGGCATTGATTAGCGGTGCTAATGTGAATTTTGATCGGTTGCGTTATATCTCTGAGCGGGCTGAGATTGGTGAGCAGCGAGAAGCGGTCTTAGCTGTGACCATTGATGAAGCCCAGGGGAGTTTCCTGCGCTTTTGTCAGGCGGTAGGTAAACGCTCAATAACTGAATTTAATTATCGATGGGCAAACACGCAAGAGGCGCAAATCTATGTAGGCCTGCAGGTGAGTGCCGCCTCGGATCAGTCTGAGGTGCTGCAGGATTTGCTGGCGAAAGGTTATGCCGTTGTAGACATGACCAACAACGAAACGGCCAAAGGTCATGTGCGCCATATGGTTGGCGGGCGGCATGTAGGCACCAGTGGTGAATTACTGTTTCGTTTTGAGTTTCCTGAACGTCCGGGGGCTTTGCTGGATTTTTTGAGTGGCGTTGGCAGTAACTGGAACATCACGCTGTTTCACTATCGCAATCATGGTGCGGCCTATGGGCGCGTATTGGTCGGGTTCGCAGCTGAGGATTGTGACCGTGAACGCCTGATGCGGTTCTTGGAGCGAATTGGTTACCGGTTTTGGGCGGAAAACGACAACCCGGCCTATCAGCTATTTCTGCAGTAGCGCCGATTAAAGCGAACTGCTGCTAGGCCTCGGCTGATCCAAATTGGCTATATTCCTCTTCAAACATCAATTGCCGAGTATCGTTCATCCGGTCGACATAAAGGATGCCGTCTAGGTGGTCAAATTCATGTTGAAAAACGGTTGCCCAGAAACCGTTGAGGGTTATTTGGGCTGGCGTACCTGCAATTGTTGTATAGGACACTTGAATATGCTGAGCACGTTCGACAAACCCACGCAGGCCTGGTACGGATAAACAGCCTTCGAAGTGTCCGGCAGTGGTTGGATCAAGAATTTCAATTTTTGGGTTGATGAAGGTGGTCAGCGGCAGAGGCGCAATCTCTCCGTATCGACTGGGACCGCCGGGGATGTCGATGATGGCCACGCGCAACGACACGTCAATCTGGGGCGCTGCAAGGCCGATGCCGCCGCAGTCATGTAGCGTTTCAACCATATCCTTGACAAGCTGCGTCAATTCCGCGGCGCCGAACATCTGCGGCGTAACCGGTTGTGCTTGTTGTCGCAGGCTGGGGTGGCCCATTCGGATAATGTTGCGGATTGTCATGGATTATTGAGCGCCAATGGATGTCGGATCTCGCCATTTTAGCATGCCGGTTTCTGTGACCACAGCATGTAATGGGACATCCCAATGTGCTTGAGGTAGAGGTATTGGGCTTTTTTGACAATCAAATGCGACACCAATCATCCACGTATGGCGGGGTAGTTTGGGTAGGAAGCGATCATAATATCCGCCACCCATACCCAAACGATGGCCATCGATGTCAAAAGCGACCAGGGGGACTAACGCGATATCAATGTTTGCATCGGGCACGATGGGTGCTTCAATGGATGGTTCTTCTATGTGATAGCGATTTTTCTGCATCACGGTGGATTGGCTGCTCGCGTGGAAGGTCATTTTACCTGCAGCGTGCACCCTGGGTAGTGCGATGCTGCCGCCCCTTTGTTGGTGCGTAACCATCCATGGATTCAGGTCCAGCTCTTCAGCCGTTGCCATGAAGGCGGCGACCGTAGTTGTGTGGGTAATGGGCGTAAATTGCTGTAGATGATGTTTGACTGCCAAAGCAGCATCGGTGCGATGAGTGGGGTCCAAAGACCTGCGTTTATCTCGGTAATGGCTGCGTAGGTTTGCTTTCGATGGGTTCATCATGCCGCCGGTGTAGCCCTTGCGCCCGCAGACCAGGCGGGGGTGCCATTGTCCTCATCTATACAGGGTGAGTGCTCCCGGAGATGCCGCTATTGGTTTGCCCTGAACCGTTATGGTTCAAGGCGGAGGTCTGTGCAACATCTAAGGCGACCCATCAGATTGGGTAAGCACACGGTTGTTGACGCCAGATTCTCCTGAGGTTTCTCTAACGGCTCAAGGACGCGACCAATTGGCGGGCATCCCAGGAACAAGGCAGAGTATAACGTGTATCTGTCTCGCGCGAAGGGTTGTATTGCGTAAGATTGTCCGGGTGTGCGGCAATTAACACCATAGGGTTAAAAAAATGACTACTCGGCTTGTTTATGCTCTGCAAGCGTTCGACTGATTTTGTGGGTCAGGTGGTCAATGCGTTCGGAAATGAGGCTACCGGTTTGATCGAGTGTGCTTTGACCCGAAAGGTAGTCGTTTGTGACGTTCAAGGCAGCCATGACGGCAACTCGATCTAATCCAACAACCCTGCCAGAGGATCGAATTTCGTCCATGCGTTCGTCAAGGAATCGTGCGGCTCTGGTCAGTTCGTCTACTTCATTTGTCGGGCAGCTGACTTGATAGGCTTTGCCCAAAATAGTGACGGTAACTGTGCTCAAGGTATCTTTCATGAGGTGTGGTGGGTCTCTTTTGACAGTGGTTAGTCTTTCTCTAGCGCCTTCAAACGCGTGATCATTGACTCAACGCGATTTTTCGCCAGTTCGTTTTTCTCGATGAGCTTGGCGCGCTCGACAGACCAGTTATTCTGTTGAGTACGCAGGGCGCGGTTTTCCTGCCCTAGCACCTGCGTCAGCACTAATAGTTCATCGATTTGTTGCTCAAGTTGATTGAGCTGCTCGGTTGCTGCCGTGGCATCCATAGTTCTGCCTTATTTTGTGGCTGCAAAATGCAGTATCGCTTGCTGCATTGCGGCGTAGCGGTGGTATTTGTGAGTTGGTTGAGCGATAGTTTGCGCCGTTTATCATCGTTTGTGTAGTTTTTATATCGTGTCTGATCTCGAACTTAAAGCGTTAAGCGCTTCCTCCGTGATTCCAACCTCTGAATTACACGGATTAGTTTGCGGCTTTGCCGCTGGTTGTCCGAATCGTTTTTCAATGTCAGATTTTGTGCAACTGGCGGGCAGTGATCTCTTGTCTGACGCATTGGCGGTTGAAGCTTTTGTCAGCGCGGCGTTGGATGACTTTTACTCCCAGGGGATGACTTTTCTGCCGCTGGTGCCGCAGGATACAGAGCTGCTCAACCTTCGCCTGGCAGGCCTTGCTCAGTGGTGTGCAGGCTTTTTGAGCGGTTTTGGTGCCAGCGTGCAAGCGCAGCACGCTGAGCTTGCGCCTGATCTGCAGGAGGTGTTGAGAGATTTTGCCAGCATCAGCGCAATGGACGACGAGGTAGATGGTGACGAGCAAGACGAAAGTGCATACATGGAAATATTCGAGTACGTCAGGGTTGCGGCGATGATCACCACCACCTTGGATGCGCAGGCAACGGATGATCAGGTGGATCCGGCTTGATTAAGGTTGCAGTGGAGCATAAAAAACGCCGCCGGCGATTGATGGCAATGATGCCTGACGACTCGATTGCAGTTATCCCAGGGGGGCAAGCCCAACGTCGCAATCGAGATATTGTTTTTCCGTTTCGTCAAGACAGCGATTTTTTTTATCTGACCGGTTTTGAAGAACCACAAGCACTTTTGGTGTTGGTCCCCGGTCGATCTCAGGGCGAAGAAATTTTGTTCTGTGCCGAGCGTGATGAGCGTGCGGAGCAGTGGGATGGGGAACTCATGGGGCTTGAGCGTGCTGTGCCCGCGCTAGGTGTGGATTATGCTTTTCCTTTTCCCGATATTGACGATATTTTGCCTGGTCTGTTGGAAGGGCGTGAGCGTATTTTCATCAATCTTGGGGAATATCCTGATTTTGATGGGCGCTTGTTGGCCTGGGTGGCGCAGATTAGAAAGCGCGAAGCCGGCGGCGCTCAGCCGCCGGGGGAATTTATTGCCTTGCGGCATCTTTTGCATGAATTGCGGTTATTCAAATCGGCCAGTGAAATAAATACGTTGAGAAAGGCGGCAGATATTACAGCCGCAGCGCACATTGCAGCGATGCAGGTGTGTCGACCAGGTCTAGAAGAACGTGACCTGGAGGCGGAATTACAGTATGTGTTCATGCGTGAAGGCGCCCGTTTTCCGGCGTATCCCAGTATTGTGGGCAGTGGTGAAAACGCCTGTGTTATGCACTATACGCGCAACGGTGCAAAGCTGAAAAAACAAGATCTGGTGCTGATAGACGCGGGGTGTGAGTATCAGTATTACGCAGCCGATATTACGCGAACGTTTCCGGTTGGCGGGCGCTACTCCGCGGCGCAGCGAGACATCTATGATCTGGTCCTGCAGGCTAATGTCGATGCCATCGCTGCGTGTTACCCGGGCAACCATTTTAATGCACCCCACGAAGCGGCTATGCGCACTATTGTGCGTGGTTTGCTTGACCTCGGTTTGGTGGCGGGTGAGTTTGAGGCGTTATTAGACAGCGCAGAGGTGCGCGTTTTGTGTCCGCATAAGACGTCCCATTGGTTGGGCATCGATGTTCACGACGTGGGTGATTATCGTATTGATGGCTGTTGGCGTGATTTTGAGCCGGGCATGGTGCTGACTATTGAACCGGGTATTTATATTCCGCGTAATGCCAGTACGGCACATTTGCCCGAAAAATACCGAGGCATTGGGGTGCGCATTGAAGATGATGTCCTGATCACTGCCGATGGCGCTGAAGTGCTCAGCGCGGCGGTGCCCAAGGATGCTGATGCAATTGAAACATTGATGGCGCAATCTGCGACCGGTTTGCTATGACGGCCCTCACCCGCAGCGAAGTGGCGGTCATCGGCGGTGGACTGGTGGGCGTTTCTGCGGCACTGGGATTAGCTGCGCTGGGGTTTAGGGTGACGCTGATTGAGCGACGCCAGCCAGTGATCCAAAAAGGCCGGCTGGGCGTTGATTTGCGTAATGTTGCGATATCGCCGGCGTCCCAAGCACTGCTCGGTCGATTGGGCATATGGGATCACGTCGAGAGTGCAGCCTACAGCCATATGTCAATCTGGGAAGAATGGGGTGCGGCGCAGCTTGGGTTTGACGCTGCTGACGTCGGTCGTTCAGAACTGGGTTGGTTGGTAGAAATGAGCCCCTTAGTATGCGCAGGTTGGCAGCAAGCGGAACAGGTGCGGCGCATCGATGGCGTTGATCGCGCAGGTGATATCGATATTGTATTGGGTAACATCGAGGCGCTGTCGGTCACGCAAGACAACGTTGACATCACAATGCTCGGTGGTGAACATTTTCGGTTTGATTTCTTGATTGCCGCTGATGGAGCGCAATCGATGGTACGTAAAACTTTGCAGTTACCGCTGCTGCAAGAGACTATGGATCAAGTGGCGATTGCGACGGTTGTGCGTACCCAAAGAACACACCAAAATACCGCTTGGCAGCGCTTTTTAGTCGATGGTCCGCTGGCTTTTCTGCCGACATGGGATGATCACCTATGTTCGGTAGTATGGTCGCAATCGCGGACCCAAGCAGAACGTCGTATGCAGCTGTCAGATTCGGTATTTTGCGGCGAAATTGAACGCGCACTTGAAGCACGGCTTGGTGACATATTGAGCGTCGATCAGCGGATGATGTTGCCCCTTGCGCAGCAAAGGCTGGAAAATTGTGCACCCGTGTCGCGGGTACTGTTAATTGGTGATGCACAGCGGGTGATCCATCCTCTGGCCGGCCAAGGCGTCAATTTAGGGCTGGAGGATGTCGCGGGTATTATGCAACTGGCCGCCAGCCATCGGGACTTAAGTGCGCCCGGACTATGGACGCGTTATGCGCGCGAACGCCAAACAAGGTCGAAATTGATGATTCAATCTTTGACTTTGTTGCGTAGAATTTACGCCAATGATGCGCCGGCTATGAGCTGGTTGCGTAATGTCGGTGTTGGCTTTTTTAATCAGTTTGATGGATTGAAACATCAAGTGATGCGCGAGGCGATGGGGTTGGGCCGTTTAAACTAGGGTGAAAGAGAAAATATGAGTAACGCCGGTCTGCCGCTCAAGACGGGGCTGTATGCGCAGCACATTGAAGCGCAAGGCAAGATGGTTGATTTTGCCGGTTGGCTAATGCCGGTGAATTATGGTTCGCAAATAGATGAGCATCACGCGGTGCGCCAAAATGTCGGCATGTTTGATGTTTCCCACATGACCATCATCGATGTTACCGGTGCCAACGCGCAGGCGTTTCTGCGTTTCATGGTGGCCAATGATGTGTCAACGCTGTTGCCAATGCAGGCCCTCTATGGCGCGTTGTTGAATCGCCAAGGGGGGGTCGTTGACGATTTGATCGTTTACCGATTAGCACAGGGGTATCGGTGTGTTGTGAATGCGTCGACTCGGACTAAAGTGCTGTCTTGGTTTGATCAGCACCGCATGCCGGATATGGTCTTTGCCCAACAAAATCTTGCGATGATTGCGATTCAAGGTCCCAAGGCAGTGGCTCAATTAAACCAGCTTGCCCCGGGCGCGGTGCCCGATGACCTTAAATCATTTAACGCATGCACCTATCAGAACTGGCTAATCGGGCGCACAGGCTATACCGGTGAAGACGGTGTTGAGGTCATGTTGCCGGAAGATGAAGCGGTCAATTTATGGCGGGGTTTGATTGCCGCAGGCGTCCAGCCCGCTGGGTTGGGGGCGCGTGATACGCTGCGCCTTGAGGCAGGTTTGAATCTATATGGCCAGGATATCGATGACTCAACCTCACCGCTGGCCTCAAATATGGGGTGGACCGTAGCGTGGGCGCCAGCGGATCGTGAATTTCTTGGGCGCGATGCGATTGAGCCTCATCGAGGTCGGTCATCTGCTAAGCAGGTGGGTGTTATATTGCAGGACAAGGGTGTGTTGAGGCAGGGTCAGGTAGTGACCTGCGCGGCAGGCAGTGGAATAATCACCAGCGGTAGTTATTCACCAACGCTGGGGTGCAGTATTGGCCTGGCACGCATGCCTTCTGCGGCCCAAGGTCCTTGTCAGGTAGATATTCGCGGCAAATTGAAACAGGCTGATATGGTGAAATCGCCGTTTGTCCGAATGGGCAAAGTATTAGTTGGGTAAAACGGTAAAGATGATTAGATCGCCTAAGCAGTTATGCGGCGTGGCGGCGCAATATGACCGATTCAGGTGGACAGATAATCTTCTACAAGGATAAACAAGATGAGTGAAATGCCGGCACGGTTGAAGTACACAGCGTCGCACGAGTGGGCGCGTTTGGAAGAGGATGGCACGGTCACGGTAGGCATTACCGATCACGCCCAAGACGCGCTGGGTGATGTTGTTTTTATCGAGTTGCCTGAACCCGGTCAGCAAATTTCCTCGGGTGATGAGGCTGCGGTGGTTGAGTCGGTTAAGGCCGCTTCAGATATTTATGCGCCAATTTCCGGTGTAGTGACGGCAATCAACACGGCGCTCGAAGATGCCCCCGAGAAAGTTAATCAAGACCCTTATGGCGACGGTTGGTTTTTCAAGTTGCAGCCCGGTGATGCGCGTGAAGTAGAGGGTCTGCTCGACGCTCAGGCCTACCAAGATATTTGTGACGCAGATGAACATTAACGGTGCTTTTTTTGTTGAGTGCCCGCAGATCTATTAGGAGCGATTAAATGCCTTTTGTGCCACATACTCAGGCCGATGTGGAATTTATGCTGGGTGAAATTGGTGTTGATTCGATTGACGCGCTGTTTGACGAAATACCCGGGCATTTGGCGAATGGCCAGCTGGCGCATGTGCCTGAGGGTATGAGTGAGTTGGCAATGCTGCAACAAATGGGTGAGCGCGCGCAGCAGGACGCGGGATATGCCTGTTTTGCCGGTGGAGGAAGTTACGACCATCATATCCCTGCAGCGGTATGGGATCTGGCCAGTCGCGGCGAATTTATGACCGTGTATACCCCCTATCAGGCCGAAGCCAGTCAAGGCACGCTGCAGCTGATTTACGAGTATCAGTCAATGATGGCCTCGCTGACGGGCATGGAAGTTTCCAATGCGTCGGTCTACGACGGTGCCAGCGGAATGGCAGAAGCAATTTTGATGGCGGTCAGGGGCAACAAGAAAAACAAGAACGGATTGGTGCTAGTGGCAGATACGGTCCATCCTCACTATATTTCGGCCAGCAGAAACATTGTTAAAAATCAAAGAGTCGAGATTAAAACACTGCCCATGGACGCCGCGGGGGTCATCGCCTGCGAAGATCTTGCTGCAGACCCTGCGCCCACGGCTGTTGTGGTTCAGCAACCCAATTTTTTTGGACGCCTAGAAGCAGTAGATGCGCTCACTGATTGGGCGCATAGCGTTGGTGCTTTGGTGATTGCGGTGGTCAATCCGATGACATTGGCCGTGTTAAAACCGCCGGGCGAGTGGGGCACCAACGGGGCGGATATTGCCTGCGGAGATGGCCAGCCTTTTGGTGTGCCTATGGCCTCCGGTGGGCCTTCCTTTGGGTTCACCTGCGCGCGTATGGCGTTGGTGCGGCAGATGCCGGGGCGCATTATCGGGCGTACGCAAGATGTGGACGGTAAAACGGGGTACGCGCTCACTTTGCAGGCTCGAGAACAGCATATACGCCGCGGAAAAGCCACTTCTAATATATGTACGAACCAAGGCTTGTTGGTAACCGCTGGTACAATTTATTTAAGCCTGATGGGTCCGGCTGGATTGCGAGATGTGGCTCTGGCATGCCATTCCAATGCCAATAAACTGCGTGAGCAGCTGCAGGCGCTGCCCGGTGTTTCGGCTGTTTTTGCCGGACCGACTTTCCATGAATTTGCGTTGCGTTTGCCCTGCCGCGCTGAGCAAGTGGTGAGCCATATGTTGAAAAGAAAAATCCTGCCGGGCTTGTCGCTGTCGTCGTTTGTACCTGACTTGATCAGCGATAGCGAATTCACGTTATTGGTGGCAGTCACCGAAAAACGAACGCCAGCAGAAATACAGTCCTATGTGGCGGCTTTTTCGGAAGCTGTGGCTGGGGGAGATCTATCACAGTGACAACAATTTTTGACTTAAGTACAACGGCTAGGCGAGCGTTCGCGCAGCGGATTGAGCATGACGCAAACGAAGCGCTTGATGACTTGCCGGAAGGGCTGCTGCGTCAACACGCGCCCGGTCTGCCTGAGGTGTCCGAATTGCAGGCGGTGCGCCATTATACGAAGCTGTCGCAAAAGAACTTCAGCATTGATACCCAATTTTATCCGCTAGGGTCATGTACGATGAAGTACAATCCCCGAGGGGCTCATAAAGCCGCAAATTTGCCCGGATTCTTAGAGCGGCATCCCTTGGCGCCTGAAAGTGTCAGTCAGGGGTATTTGTCTTGTCTGTACGACCTGCAAGAAATTTTACGCGACGTCACGGGCATGCAAGGGGTCTCGCTCACACCCATGGCCGGCGCCCAGGGAGAATTTGCCGGTGTGGCGATGATTCGTGCTTATCATGAAGCGCGAGGAGATGATGCCCGCGTTGAAATATTGGTTCCCAGCGCTGCCCATGGTACTAACCCTGCCACGGCTGTGATGTGTGGCTATAAAGTGACCGAAGTTGCGGTAGGGCCGTCCGGCGATGTTGACCTGGAAGCGCTGAAAAATCTTGTCGGCCCGCAAACTGCGGGCCTTATGATGACAAATCCATCTACCTGCGGGGTGTTTGAACGGCAAATAGAGGATATTGCCAAGACGGTGCACGATGCTGGTGGCTTGCTGTACTACGATGGGGCTAACTTGAATGCCATTCTTGGTAAGGTTAAACCCGGGGATATGGGGTTTGACGTGTTGCACATGAATTTGCATAAAACGTTTGCTACTCCGCATGGTGGCGGTGGGCCCGGTGCTGGTCCAGTGGGGGTCTCGGCGCGGTTGTTGCCTCATTTACCGTTGCCGACGGTGGGGAAATGTGCTGACGGGCAAACCTATCGCTGGATGGATAAAAACGATCTGCCGTTGTCGATCGGGCGTCTCTCGGGGTTTGCCGGCAATGCGGGTATATTGATACGGGCCTTGGCTTATGCCCTGCTGCTTGGCAGAGCGGGTTTGCATCGTGTGGGTGAATACGCGACGCTAAACGCCAATTACATGGCGGCGCGTTTGGCAAAGGCGGGGTTTAAACTGGCCTATCCCGAACGGCGAGCGACGCACGAGTTCATTCTAACATTTGCCGTTGAAGCTAAAGAATTGGGCGTCAATGCAATGGATATTGCCAAACGCATGCTCGATTATGGCGTTCATCCGCCAACAACCTATTTCCCATTATTGGTGCCGGAGTGCTTTTTGATCGAGCCGACGGAAACGGAAAGCCTAGAAGAATTAAATCGTTACATCGATGTTTTGGTGGCAATTCGTAAAGAAGCTGAAGCCGACCCACAACATGTAAAGCTGGCACCTTACAATACACCGGTACGCCGTCTGGATGACGTCAAAGCTGCCCGAGAATTGAATTTGACCTGGTCAGCGCAAAATCAACCGGGTTGATCTTCAGCTCAGTTTGACTCGCAGTTGATCCAGTTCGGTAATGGGCTCTGAGCACTCCATGCCGCTGCAAAAGTAGGCGGTGACCCGTTGCTGCGTAGCGCTGGTGACCAAACGCGGGATATAACTGGGAAGATGTTGAACCCCCAGGTAGGGAATCGCGTAAATGTGTCGCCAAGGGGTAAATCCTTTGACCAAGGCCGCTCGCCAGCGCGCCATTTCATCTTCAGGTCCGCGAAGAATAACGAATTCCAGAGGAAAAACGCTATTTTCCAAGGCATTGAGTAATGTGCAGTGATGGTCGGGAAAGCGGGCCATGTTGGCGCGCGCCCAGTTCAAGGTGTTATTGGCGGCATCAACATAACGAGGCTCGCCGATGAGTTCACCCAGCACGGCAAGCGCGTTGGCGGCGATACCGTTACCCGGTGGCAAGGCTTCATCCAAGGTGGGCTTCGGACGAAAAATCAGATTTGTCTGCGTTTTTGCGGTGTAAAAAAACCCGCCATTCACCGGATCTTGGAATTGTTCGATCATCGTCTTGGCGATCGCTTGGGCAAATTTTATATCCTCATCTCGCCAGCGGGCGGATAAAAGCGCTAACAAACCATCTAATACATGGGCATAGTCGTCTAAATAGCCCGCTGCGTTGTCGCCATCGGGTTGCCATGACCTCAAAAGCTGTTGGCCGTCCCAGCACCGCTCGCGCAGAAAATCAGCGGTTTGTTGGGCCAGATCGAGCCAATCAGGCCGGCCCATCTGTGATCCAGCGTCAGCAAGGCCTTTGATGATCAGTCCATTCCAGCTGCTGATTACAGTGGTGTCTGTTGTCGGGTGTTGTCGGGTTTGCCGCGAAACGAAAAGCTTTTGTTTGGCCTGACTCAATAATCGGTTTGCTTCATCCGGTGCAAGTGAGAGTCGATTGATGACCGAAGGCCATGAATCATAACGGTGTAGATTCCAGCGGTTGTTAAGGTTTGCGGGCTTGTCCATGCCATAGAGCGTTTCGATAACGCTGTATTCCTCAGCGGAGAGTAACTTTTTTACGGTGGTTCGCCGCCACAGGTAATATTCTCCGTTGGCGCCTTCACGGGTGTCGTCCATGACGGCATAAAACCCGCCCTCAGGGGCCTGCATATCTCTAATCAGCCAGTCAACGGTATCTTCAACCGCTTTGCCAAAAAGGGCATCTGGGCCTAGGGTCAATATGCGTGCGTACAGCGACAATAATTGAGCGTTGTCGTACAGGGCTTTCTCAAATAGCGGAATCATCCATTGTCGATCCATGGCGTAGCGGCAGAAGCCGCCACCTAGATGGTCATAAATACCGCCGCGTGCCATTTTTGTCAGAGACATCATGACCATATCTAACCCGGTTTTATCGTTTCCGCCCTCTCGGCGCGTGAAAGCCCAGTGGCGCAGCAAGCGTTCGAGTGCGCTCTGCATGGGCAATTTAGGAGAATGTCTGAAACCGCCGTCTTGCGCGTCATATTTGCCCTCCAGGGCTTCGCGCGCGGCGGCTAATATTTGTGCATCACGCAGCGCTGGCGGTTCTGCTGGTGACACAAGGTGATCAAGCGCTTGTCGCATTTTCTCGCCTTGTTCATTTAAGTCGTTGCGTTGGGTGTTAAATGCTTCATTTACCTGCATGAGCAGGTCAATGAAGCCGGGTAATTGACCCCGAGAAACTTTAGGGAAAAAGTTGCCGCCAAAAAACGGCAAATAGGTTTTTGGGTCCAAAAACAAAGTCAGCGGCCAACCACCACCCTGCTGTGTCAAAAGTTGCAGGCTGGTCTGATAAATTTTGGCGAGATCCGGCCTTTCGTTACGGTCGACTTTGATGTTGACAAAATGCGTGTTCAGAACAAGTGCAATTTGGGGGTCCTGAAAACATTCGCGGGCCATCATTTGGCAGGCCTGTGAGGTTGAGTAGCCCACCGACAGTAGTATTGGCCGGTCTTGATCTTTGGCCTGATCAAGCGCCTGTTGATCCCAAGGCTGCCAATGTATTGGCTGGCCCGCATGTTGTTGCAAATAGGGGCTGTTATGTTTGCTTAGGCGGTTAGTCATATCGATGGTGATGCAAAAGAAGCGCTATGATCGCATTTATTGAGACACATTTGTGCTTGTGTGGCTTTTGGGGTATGTAAGATCTATGGTAAGTGAACTCTACTGGAGGTTGCGTGGCGGTTTGTTTGCCGGGTTATGTGGAACATGACGTAAAAGAGGATCGCATGGTAGACGTGGATGGGTTCAGACCAAATGTTGGCATAATCCTCGCCGATAGCGCAGGCACGGGTCGAGTTTTGTGGGCGCGTCGTGTTGGTGGGCAGGATGCGTGGCAATTTCCCCAGGGCGGTATTAATGAAGGTGAGACACCCGAAGAGGCCCTGTACCGTGAATTGCATGAAGAGGTTGGTCTCAGGGCGAAGGACGTGAAGATTGTTGCGCGTACCAAAGGTTGGTTACGTTATCGTTTGCCGCGCCGTATGCGTCGTTTCAATTCAACGCCCGGTTTTGTAGGGCAAAAACAAAAGTGGTTTCTGCTAGAGATGCTTGCTGAAGACGATGCGGTGTCTATGGATTGCGGTCCTAAACCTGAATTTGATCACTGGAGTTGGGTAAGTTTTTGGTATCCCTTGACGCAAGTGGTTGATTTTAAGCGAGAGGTTTATCGGCACGCACTGGTTGAATTGGCCCCACATTTACCGCTGAAGGAATAAGCCGAGCGTGTTAACCGTTTTGCGCCATATTGTGATGCGTTTTACCGCGCATAGTCGGTTTGCCGATGCGGTAAAGTTTTTGGTGTCGGAAGTTAAATCCGCGATGCGCGCGGACGTCTGTTCAATTTATCTACTTAATCCGCAGCGCTCTGCCTATGTGCTGGCGGCAACCGATGGCTTGAATCCAGCCAAAGTGGGTAATGCAGTGCTTGCGCTGGATCAGGGTTTAGTTGGGTTTGTTGGACGGCGAGCAGAACCGATCAATCTTCAGAACGCGCCATCTCACCGAGAGTTTCACTATATTCAGGGTAGTGGTGAAGAGGCCTTTCATGCTTTTTTAGGCGTGCCGATTATTCATCAGCGCCGAGTGCTGGGTGTATTGGTGGTACAACAGAGTGATGCGCGTAAATTCGATGAAGCAGAGGAGGCTTTTTTGGTTACGCTCGCGGCTCAATTAGCTACTGTGGTCTCTCACGCGGAAGCGGTTGGGGACAGCGCCTTGCCGCAAATCAGTGATGCTAATAGAGTGGATGCGTGTTTTGTGGGTGTTCCCGGTGCGCCAGGGATTGCCATTGGCACAGCGGTTGTTATTCATCCGGTCGCCAATCTTGAAGCGGTTCCAGAGCGCCAGACGGACGATATTGTCGTTGAATTGCTTTCGCTGGAACGCGCCATTGCCCAAGTTCGGCAAGATATCTCAAATATCATTGAACAATTTTCTGATAGTTTACCGAAGCAGGAATTGGCATTGTTTGATGCTTATTTGCACATGCTGGACGAAAATGCGTTGGCCGGAGATATTCGCGCTGAAGTGCGATTAGGTCAGTGGGCGCAGGGAGCACTTAAAAAGGTCATCGACGAGCATGTCAGTCGTTTCGCGTTGATGGAAGACCCTTACCTGAGAGAGCGTGGAGCAGACCTCAAAGACCTAGGTTTGCAGATCTTGGCTCACCTGCAGAATATTCGACAGAAAAAGACGGTATTTCCAAAAGACACGGTGTTGGTTGCTGAAGAGGTGACCCCGGCGATGTTGGCAAATATACCGACTGAGCGACTTGGCGCCATTGTTTCGACAAAAGGATCAGGCAACTCTCATGTTGCTATCTTGGCGCGCGCAATGGGTATTCCGGCGGTGATGGGCGCGATTGATCTGCCCACCTACCAGGTGGAGAATGAAGTGCTTTTGGTTGATGGGCACTATGGCGAAGTCTTTGCGTCGCCTTCTAAAAAGCGGATTGAACTTAGTCGTGAATTGATTGCACAGGAAAAGGTCTTTGATGAGGAGCTGATGCAACTCAAAGATGTGCCTTGTGTTACAAAAGATGGTTGGCGGATTTTACTGTGGGTGAACATTGGCCTGTCTAGTGATCTAACGCGCTCATTGGATCGCGGGGCTGAAGGGATTGGTCTGTTTCGTACGGAAATTCCTTTTATGTCTCAAGACCGATTTCCTACTGAAGCAGAGCAAAGGGTCATTTATCGCGAGCATATGGCGGCTTTTGAGCCGCGCCCGGTGACCATGCGTACGCTGGATGTGGGTGGTGACAAGTCGCTGAGTTATTTTCCAATTAACGAGGACAACCCGTTTCTGGGCTGGCGGGGTATTCGGGTCACTCTGGATCATCCGGAAATTTTCTTGGTACAGGTCCGTGCGATGTTAAAAGCTAATGCAGGGCTTGAGGGAATCCTGCGCATCATGTTGCCAATGATTTCCAGTCTATCGGAACTGACTGCCGCAAAAGCGTTAATCAATCGCGCTTACGATGAAGTCACGGAGGAAGGGTTTGAGGTCAAGCGTCCGTCCATTGGCGTTATGATAGAGGTGCCGGCTGCGGTTTATCAGGCGCGCGCGCTGGCTCGAGAATCCGATTTTCTGGCCGTGGGTTCTAATGATCTGACGCAATATATGCTCGCCGTTGATCGTAACAATCCGCGCGTTGCGCAACTTTATCGTGATGTTCACCCCGCAGTCATCTTGGCGCTCAGAGACGTGGCGCGCGCGGCGCATATTGAGAACAAACCACTGGGTATATGTGGTGAATTCGCGGGGACGCCGGTAGGCGCGGTGCTGTTAATGGCGATGGGTTACCACGTGTTATCGATGAATGCGACTCATCTGCCCAAAGTGAAGTGGGTGATACGACAAATCAACAGAAGTGACGCGCAGCGTATGTTGGCAAAAGTGCTACAGATGCAGTCGGCAGAGGCCGTCAGTGGTTATATGTTCCAGCAACTGACCGATGCGGGTTTAGGCCGGGTATTGCCCCATCATCACACTTGAATATCAGACAAGTTCATAACGTGCGATCGTAAAATCCGCAGAATGTTTGTCGTCGGCGCTGAACTTTTCCTGTTCGGTGCAGCGCCAGTGTGACCAATTCATTTCCGGAAAGAAGACGTCGCCGTCCGGTAGGTCGTGTACGTGGGTGACATAAAGACGGGTGGCAACAGGTAGCGCTAAAGCATAAATATCAGCACCCCCGATGACCATAACTTCGGGTTCTGCTGAGTTGGCAACTAATTCTTGAGCACGCTCAATAGCCTCTTCGAAGCGGTGTACGGTGATGACGCCGTGAGCGGTCCACTTTGGATCTCGCGTTAAAACGATATTGGTTCTTCCGGGCAAAGGGGCTTTCATTGAGTTAAACGTCTTCCGCCCCATTAAGACCGGTTTTCCCAGTGTGGTGTTCATGAAGTGGCGCATGTCGGTGGGTAGACGCCAGGGTAAGGTATTGTTGCGTCCAATCAAGCGGTTCTCCGCCATGGCCCAGATGAGGCTAATGTCCATAGGCGCTTGCCCGTATCCTAAACTGCAATTGGGGCTTTGATGCCAGCGTGGCTTTGATAGTTGTGTAACTCAAAGTCGTCAAACCTGAAGCTGAAGATGTCTTTTACCTCTGGATTCAAACTGAGGCTCGGCAGGGGCAGCGGCGCTCGCAGAAGTTGTTTATCCGCTTGTTCTAAATGATTGGCGTATAGATGGGCGTCTCCTAGCGTGTGTATAAAATCACCTAATTCCAGTTCAGCTACTTGGGCGATCATCATTGTCAGCAAGGCGTATGAGGCGATGTTAAAAGGCACTCCAAGAAAGATGTCGGCACTGCGCTGATACAGTTGGCAGGACAGTTTGTTGTTTGCGACGTAGAACTGAAACAAGCTATGGCAGGGTGGCAAAGCCATCTGGTTGACTTCGGCGACGTTCCACGCGCTGACAATGTGTCGTCGGCTGTTTGGGTTGCTTTTGATGTCTTCAACTACTTTGCGGATTTGGTCGATGGTGGTGCCATCGGGTGCAGGCCACGAGCGCCATTGGGACCCGTAAACAGGACCAAGTTCGCCTTTCTCGTCGGCCCAGTCGTCCCAGATGTGAACGTTGTGTTCGGTTAAATATTTGATGTTGGTTGAACCGGATAAAAACCACAGCAGTTCATGAATGATGCCTTTGACAAAGACCTTTTTGGTGGTGACCAAAGGAAAACCATCGTTAAGGTCAAAACGCATTTGATGACCGAAAATGCTGTAGGTGCCTGTACCGGTTCTGTCTGCTTTAAACTGCCCGTTTTCGCGCACGTGGCGCATGAGATCAAGATATTGTTTCACGCCGCGCTCCTTTTTTCATTTTGCGACCATACTAGCAGCACAATACCAGCGAATATCATGGGGAGCGACAGTAACTGGCCCATGCTCAACCAATTGAAGGCGACAAATCCGATGTGCGTATCGGGTGCGCGGAAGAACTCTGTAAAAAATCGAAAACCACCGTAAGCCACGAGAAAAAATCCGCTGATATAACCAGAGGGTTTTGGTTTGGCTGAAACGAACCACATCAGTAAAAAAAGCAAAAGGCCTTCGCAAAAGGCTTGGTATAGCGGTGACGGGTGACGTGCTGCGGCTTCCCAAGCGCCCATGCACATTGGATTGAGCCCGCGGACGGCCTCACAGGGATAGATCAGACTGAAGGGGCCGTCGGAGATCCGTCCTGGAAGTTCCATGTTAATAAAATTAGCCAGTCGGCCAAAACCCAAGCCGATTGGGGTCAAGGGTGCTAAAAAGTCGATGACGTCGATGATGCGCCGTTGACTCTTGCGAGCGAATAAACCCATCCCCGCGATGACCCCAAGCAAACCGCCGTGAAAGGACATGCCGCCTTCCCATAAACGAAAGAGATACAGGGGATCGTCGAGAAAAAACCCAAAATTATAAAAGAAAACGTAACCGACACGTCCGCCTACCACGGCCCCCATGGCGCCGTAAAATACCAGATCTGAGATCTGTTCTTGGCTCCATTGGTCGGGGTGGTTTCTTGCTCTGCGATTGCCCAACCACCATACCGCGGCAAAACCGGCAAGATAAGACAGGCCGTACCAGCGAATCGCTAAGGGACCGAGCGCAAATATAATGGGATCAATATCTGGGTAATGCACAACGAATAGTGGAACTCAAAAATACGAGCTTACCGCAAAGATCTTGGTCTTGCGTGCTTTTGCGTTAAACTGTGCAGCTACTAGTGGCGGCGTTGACTGAAATAATGTGTTTGATTCTGTTTGGTTATCGGATGTGTTCAGATCAGACATTAATTGTTGCGGCAAACCGTGACGAGCGGTTTGAGCGCGCCAGTGCAGCCGCACACTTTTGGTCGGATGCGCCCCAGGTTTTGGGGGGTAGGGATTTGGTATCCGGCGGATCATGGCTTGGGTGTACCTCGCAGGGGCGGTTTGCTGCGCTGACCAACTTTAGCGGACCACAGGATCCGTTGACACCTCGCTCTCGAGGGGGCTTGATCCAAGACTTCCTCAGCAGCACCGTCAGTGCCCAAGCGTTTGCTCAGCAGATCGATGGGTCCGCCTATGCCGGCTTCAACCTCTTACTTTTTGACACCGAGGAGCTGGTGTATACATCTAATAAGGCGCCAACAGAGGTTTTGGAGCCCGGTTTTTATGGGTTGAGCAATGCTGAGTTGGGTGCGCCATGGCCCAAGTGTCGGCGTGGCGCGCGAACCTTGGCGCAGCGCACTGCAGAGAGTTTTGCAACGACTGATCTGATCGGGTTGTTGCACGATACGCAGGTCCCGCCAGACGATGAGTTGCCGCAACGTGGTGCTGATCTTCAGTTTGAGCGCACGTTGGCGCCAAGTTTTATTGTTGGGGATGTATACGGCACCCGGGCCAGCACCGGTGTAATTTTAGGCAGTGAGCAGATTAGGTTTACCGAGCAGAGCTACCTCAGTGGTGGCGTGGTAGGTGAGAGGGTTGATTTCACGATAGATCGTCAGTGAGTCAACCCTCGCGGGCTTGTGTTACCGGCTTGGCAAGACGCTAACGGCAACTTGTGCATTGTAGCGGTGTAATTGGTGTGGGGTTCTGCATAGTCGTTGCCCAGGAAAACTCAACAGGGTGAAGAATATGAAATTAATCGGGTTGATTGTCAGTCTGGGCTGGTTGGCCGGTCACGCAGTGGGAGCGGCGGCAGCTGGCTCGCCGTTGGAAGCAGTGTCCGTACCGGTCAACATCCAGACTTATAATGTTCCGGCTTTGTCTGGACAGATTGCCGACCGGCTTGGGCGTTATACAGAAACCCGTTCCGCGACGGTGGTAGGGTGGCAGGAGGAATCGCTGCTCATCATGACTCGCTTCGGTGATGCTCGCCAGCTTCACCGAGTTGCGCGGCCTCTGGGTTATCGTGAGCAGCTCACTTTTCTGCGTGAACCGTTAGGCGGCGCAAGTCTGCCTAGGCGGGGCGCGCGTGACCAAATTATTCTCAACTGGGATATCGGCGGTTCCGAATTCGATCAACTTTTTTTATTTGATTTAAACACCGGGCAAAGCCGAAGGTTGAGTGATGGGCAATCACTTTATCGTGCGGTGCTATGGGCGCCGGATGAGCAAAGTATTGTTTATGTCACCACCCAGCGAAATGGGCGTAATTGGGATATTCACCATCAGACGCTTGCGGGAAAGGTGACATCGCTGTTGCAGACCGATGCAGGTTATTGGTTGCCAATAGATTGGTCGAGCGATGGTAAAAGGCTGCTGGTGAAAAACCGAGTTTCGATAGCGCAGTCCATCATTTACGAGCTCGATATTCAAACCCGCGAGTTAACGCCGGTGCTGGGGGCGGATGAACCGGTTGCGATTCAAGACGTTGCTTATGACGGCGCCGGTGGAATTTTTTATACGGCGGATCAGGAGGGCGAATTTCTGGGTCTCTACCGTAAGTCGTTGGTGACCAATGCGGTGACCCGAGTGACACCTGAAGTGAATTGGAATGTTGAGCATTTTGAACTGTCCCCGGACCGGCAGCGTTTAATGTATGCGGTCAATGCGGACGGCCTCTCAAAAATTGTGGTGCTGGCTTTGCCCGGCGGTACACCCATCGAGTTGCCGGCATTGCCGCCAGGCATCTTGCGTAGCGCTGTTTTTGCGCCCGATGGTGCCAGACTGGCGGTGACCCTCAACCGGGCAAATGCACCCTCCGACGTTTATGTGCTGGATCTGATGCGCGGGCAGGTCGAGCGTTGGACACAAAGTGAGATGGGAGGACTGTCGCCGCAGACGTTGGCGACGCCGCAATTGTTCCGGTATGAAAGTTTTGATGCCATGGCAATACCCGCATTTATCTATCGACCGCAAACGCCCGGGCCGCACCCGGTTGTCATATCGATACACGGTGGCCCCGAATCTCAGTACAGGCCGTATTTTTCGAGCACCATTCAGTCTTATGTGCGGGAAATGAATGTGGCGGTGATAGCACCGAATGTGCGCGGATCAAACGGTTATGGTAAGTCGTTTTTACAAAAGGATAACGGCCGTTTGCGCGAGGACTCGGTGAAAGATATTGGCGCGCTACTGGATTGGATTGAGCTGCAGGATGACCTGGACAGTAGCCGAGTGGCCGTGATGGGAGGCTCTTATGGTGGCTATATGGTCTTAGCCAGTATGGTGTGGTACGGCGATCGGTTGGCCGCGGCGGTTGATTCGGTAGGTATTTCTAATTTTGTGACGTTTTTAGAAAACACCCAAGCGTATCGTCAGGATATGCGGCGGGTAGAATACGGCGACGAGCGTGATCCGCAGATGCGAAGCTTTTTAGAACAAATATCACCCTTGAATCATGTTGATCAAATGCAGACGCCGCTGTATATCTCTCAAGGTGCTAACGATCCCCGTGTGCCGGCTTCAGAGAGCGAGCAAATTCGCAAAGCCCTCGAGGCTTCGGGGGTCCCGGTTTGGTTTGTCTTGGCGCAAGATGAAGGCCATGGGTTTGCGAAAAAGGGCAATCGGGTTTACGACAGCATTGGACGCTTCACCTTTTTGCAACAGTATCTTAAGCAAGAATGAGTAGCGGCAAGCTCGGTTTGGTGGTGAATCCGATGTCGGGTCGTGATGTGCGTCGCTTGGCAGCCCATGCCACCAACATGACCCATGAGGCGAAGCGGGACATTGTTGCGCGCGTGGCGGCGGGCGCTGATGCCATGGGTGTGACGGATATTTACATCACAAAAGAGCCCTTTCAGATTTCCTCGATGGCGCTGCAAAATATGCCGTTAAAAGCCCAGGTGCATATTGTTGAACACGCATTGGCAAACGATGCGTCTGATACTGAGCGCTCAATGGCGGCATTTTTGGAGGCGGGCTGTCGCACGTTTGTCTCTTTGGGTGGTGATGGTACCAACCGCGCAATTGTGCGCGCGGCACCTGATATTGATTTAATACCGCTTTCCACGGGCACCAATAATGTATTTCCGGTGCTCAATGAGCCAACCGTGGCGGGTATGGTGGCGGGGTTGAACGCGTGCGGGCACTTTCCTGATGCGCAGGCGCAGGGTTTAAAAGAACGGGTGAAAGTGCTGCATGTTAAAACCCAAGCTCGACAGGATGTGGGATTGATTGATGCAGTTTTGCTTTGCCCTGACCACGTTGGTAATTTGCTGCCGTTTGATCCTGATCGCATCAAACGTTTATTGCTCAGCCGTGCGGAACCCAATGCGATTGGTATGTCCCCGATTGGCGGTTTAATTCATCCCGTGTACGCGCAGGATGATGTCGGCCTGTTGGTGACGACAGATTCCCAAGCCAAGGGTCTCACTGCACCGCTATCTCCGGGCCTGTTTGGTCAAGTGCCTGTGTCAGCGGTTCAAGAAATCGGCTTTGATGAGCCTGTGACCTTTGTTGGCCCGGGTGTAATTGCGCTGGACGGTGACCGCGATTACCGACTGCTTGAGGGCGAGCGCGCGACCGTAACACTTCGCCGTGATGGTCCTTTTGTGATTGATGTTGATGCCACCATGCGCGCGGCGGTGGCGCGAGGTATCATGGCACCCTCGCGTTTTAAATCTTAAGAGTGAACATGATTGTAAATCCCCGAATCCGCGGTTTTATTTGTACGACGGCGCATCCCACGGGCTGCCAAGCAGCTGTCAACGAGCAAATTAATTATGTAAAGGGTGAACTTCAGCACAACCCGGAAAATACGCCGGCTGGCGCGGGCATTAAAAATGTGCTCGTGTTGGGCTGTTCGGGCGGTTACGGTCTAGCCAGCCGCGTAGTTGCTGCATTTGGCTGCGGCGCAAACTCGCTCGGGGTTTCCTTCGAAAAAGCGCCGACAACAAAAAAAACGGCGTCGGCGGGTTGGTATAACAATATTGCCTTTGAAACGGCTGCGCAAAGCGAAGGCCTTTATGCCAAGACCTTAGATGGTGATGCGTTTAGTGACGCAATGCGCGCCAGAGTTGTGCAGACCATTCAAGCTGAGATGGGATCGATCGATCTGGTTGTTTACAGTTTGGCGTCGCCGGTCCGCCAGCATCCAAAGACAGGTGTTTTGCATCGATCGGCGATAAAACCTCTAGGAGAAGCCTTAGACATTAAGTCCGTTAATGTTGATCGCGGCGAAGTGGTTGAGGTAAGCCTTGAACCGGCGACGCCACAAGAAACAGCGGATACCGTCGCGGTAATGGGCGGAGAAGATTGGGAGCTGTGGATGGATGCCCTGCTGGACGCTCAGGTATTGGCACCTGGCTGCAGAACCATGGCATTTACCTATATTGGCACTCAATTGACCTGGCCTATTTATTGGGAGGGGACATTGGGCCAGGCTAAGTTGGACCTAGATCGTGCCAGTCTTGCTATCAGTGAGAAGCTTGCTGTGCTTGGCGGTAGCGCTCGAGTGGCGGTGCTAAAAGCCATTGTCAGTCAGGCCAGTTCTGCCATCCCGGTGGTGCCTCTATATGTGGCGCTATTGTTTAAAGTGATGAAAGAACAAGGCAACCACGAAAATATCATCAGCCACATTTATCGCTTGTTCGCGACTCAACTTCAATCCGAGGCAAATCTGCGTTTGGACGCCGACGGGCGCATTCGTATGGATAACGTTGAGTTATCAGATGAAGTTCAGCAGGCGGTGCTTGATCGTTGGCCGCGGGTGACAACAGAAAATCTTGCAGAACTTGGCGATTTGGCGGGGTATCGAGAGGATTTCTTGAAAATATTTGGTTTTGGCTTGGCTGACGTTGATTATGCAATAGACGTTGATCCCACGTTAGGCCGGGACCTATAGCGTCGGTGTCAGGGCTCTTGTTTAGGGTCACTCCTAAGCAGTTATGGATGATGCCTGAGTCCGCGCCTAAATAGACTCGCCATCGGTTTGATGCAAAGACTTGCGCCAGTTGGCGATATGAAAAAGTAGTGGTTGGTTGCGTTGGCCAGCTTTGCTAAGGTTTGCCGCCTCGAAAAGGGATTAATTGAGTAATGGATAAAATTTTTCTGGCGGCTTGTCGGGGTGAGCCTACACCTTACACACCGATCTGGCTCAACCGTCAAGCGGGCCGATATATGCCTGAATATCATCAGGTTAAAGGTGATTTGCCGAGTTTGGATTTCTTTAAAAATCCAGAGAAGGCAGCATTGGCGACGCTAGACGCGCAACGTATTCTCGGCGTAGACGCGGCCATCATGTTTGCTGACCTGTTGCCGATCATGGAGCCGATGGGTTTGCGCTTGGAGTATGTGCCCGGTCAGGGTCCGGTGTTTGATAATCCGATACGTTGTGCGAAAGACGTAGATCAACTGATCAGTGCGCCAGCCCAAGAGGCGACCCCCTATATCGCGGATACGGTGAAAAATATTCTGCACGATCTTCCCAAGGATATTGCGCTTATTGGATTTGCAGGTGCGCCGTTTACCTTGGCATCTTATGCCATTGAAGGTCGTGGCTCGCGTAATTACGTGTACGTGAAAAAAATGATGTATGAGGAGCCGGAACTCTGGCATCGCTTAATGAATACCTTGGTGGATCAGTTAGCCAGCTACCTTATCCTGCAAATAGACAGTGGGGTTGATGCGGTGCAGCTGTTCGACACCTGGGTCGGTAATTTGTCTATTTCGGACTTCCGCCTATATGTACTGCCGCACCTCGAACGCTTGTTGGCGCGCCTTAAAGGTAAGGTGCCGGTGATCTATTTTGGTACTGGTAATGGTCATTTATTGCCTGATGTCGCGCCGCTGGGTTTTGACGTGGTCGCTTTAGACTGGCGCACGCCGCTGGCGCAAACTTGGTCCTCTCTGCAGCTGAATGCCGTTCAGGGTAATTTGGACCCGATTGTCCTATGTGCTGATCAGGCGACGATTGCGCGTCAGAGCGCGGAGCTGTTGGATAGTGTGGCCGGTCGATCTGGGCATATTTTCAACCTAGGGCATGGCATCATTCCAGAAACGCCGGTGGATAACGTTAAATTTTTGGTGGATTTTGTGCACGAGCATAGTGCGCGCTGATTAATCTAGTTCAGTTGGTGTGATCAGCGGGCAAAATATAGTGCCGGGGTAGTCTTCCTTCAGGGGTCCGATCAGGCGCGGGTAAACCAGCTCGGGCCAGTATGCTGTGAATCGTGGCTTCCATGGTCGGATCCCAGCCGTGTTTGGCAGCGCGCCAGCAACCGATGCAGACGCTGAATCCGTAGCCTGGGGCACTGATATCGCCGGGCCCACCCAGACAAAGATGGCATAAAGACATCAGTCTGCGGGCGGGTTAGCGCGGGAGAATTGCGGCGCGGTGATTTGAATGTAGGCGCGCGTATTGAACCGCCCGGTGAGTTTTGATCCGATGTCTGCGATTTTCATTTGCCAACCATATTTGGCGCGCAAAGCCCTTAATGCAGTTGTGACGGATTCTGAGTCGCTGACAACCTCTGCAGTGACGGTTACCCAAGGCCCCAAAATCTTTCCCCGAACATCACATAAAGCTAATTCTGCCTTTGAGGTTTGCCGTAGCCGTTTGATCTTGCCGGCCTCTCCGGCACTAAAAACATAACCGACCTGATCATTGCTCATCGCCCACCAGACCGGCGTGGCTACCGAGATGCCCGTCTTGCGAAAGGTCTTCAGGCTAACGTAAGACGCCTGACTCAGATCATTTAGGGTTAAGGGTGTACTCATAGGGTTAACTCTGGTTGAAAGATGGTAATGAGGATGAAATCGGGAGATTTTGCTTGCGGTTATACTCCGGCCAGATCGGCCACTTGGCCGGAGCATAATCGGGTCAGACTCTCAGGTGACAATTCTACCTCGAGTCCGCGTTTTCCGGCACTAACATGAATGGTGTCAAATTGGTTTATTGAGCGGTCAATATAGGTGGGCAGAATTGTTTTCTGACCGAAAGGGCTGATACCGCCCTTGAGATAACCGGTGGCGCGTTCGGCTTGTGCGACATCTGCCATTCGCATTTTTTTGCAGGCGCAGGCTTGGGCCATTTTTTTTAAATTGAGATTTAACGGTGTAGGCACAATGGCAACGTAAAGATGGCCAGCATGATCTTGCGTGATGAGTGTTTTGAAGACTCGCCAAGCATCCACGTTTAATGCCGTTGCCGCCTCTAAGGCAAAGTCTTGGCGGACGCTGTTCAGATACTGGTGCAGTTTGAAAGAGACCTTTGATTTCTCCAGCGCGAGGACTGCGGGGGTCATCAGCGCGACTCGTTTTTGCGGTTGCGAAACATCTGCCACAGGGCAATAAAAAACAACACGGGAAAAATATAAGCTGATTTTGAGATCCAGCCTGCTGAAGCATGCGCGCCGAAGTAATGTTCAACGAGGGTAAATCCTACTAAAAAATCCAGCGCAAATAGGATGGGCAAAATTTGTAGAAGGCGCAGTGAAACTCGGAATTTACTGCTGGTGCTTGTTTTCAGGTAACGCAGAATGATCAACCACGCAATCACAATAAAGCCCGCGTGTAAGACGTTAGCCATGTTGCTCAGTGCTCATCGAGTCAAGGTATCGATTTTTCAGTTTGGCGCCGGCCAGTAACAGCGCGGCGACCTGCGTTTGGTGGTACGGGCTCATTCACCGAGATATTTATCGGTGACTGCGCCTTCGCTGGCGCTGGTTACCAGCTTGGCGTATTTCGCCAGTGTTCCGCGCTGCGTATAGGGTGCAGGTCTGCGCCAGGCTTCGCGCCTTTTGGCTAATGTTGAGTCATCAATGCCCAGAGATATCACGCGAGACTCAGCGTCGATTGTAATCTCATCACCGTCTTCAACCAGTGCAATAGGTCCGCCGTCGTATGCCTCTGGGGTTACGTGGCCAACCACAAAACCGTGCGAACCGCCGGAAAAGCGGCCGTCTGTCAACAGCGCCACTTGGTCGGACATGCCGCGTCCATTAATGGCACTGGTGGGGCTTAACATCTCGCGCATGCCCGGGCCGCCTTTGGGACCCTCGTATCGGACAATGACCACATCGCCAGCGACAACGGTCCCGTCCATAATTGCGCTCATGGCGGCTTCCTCGCCGTGAAAACAGCGCGCTTTGCCGGTAAAAGACAAACCTTCATGTCCAGTGATTTTAGCTACCGCGCCTTCGGGTGCTAGGTTGCCGCGTAAAATCACCAGATGACTGTCTTTTTTGATGGGATTGCTCAGCGGACGTATTATTTTCTGCGTGGCGGGATAGTCGGGCACATCTTTGAGATTTTCGGCGAGCGTATTCCCCGTCACTGTCAGACAATCGCCGTGTAATAAACCCTCGTTCAAAAGGGTTTTCATGAGTGGCTCGATGCCACCGATTTCGATCAGCTCGCTCATTGAGTAGCTGCCTGCTGGGCGCATGTCCGCCAAAACGGGGACGCGCTTGCCGATGCGAGTGAAGTCGTCTAATTCTAGTTTGATATTAGCCGAGTGTGCTATGGCCAACAGGTGCAGCACGGCGTTGGTTGAACCTTCCAAGGCAATGGTGATGGTGATGGCATTTTCGAAGGCCTCGAGAGACAGCATATCACTGGGCCTCATGCCTAATTTAATGAGGTTGCGCACTGCAGCGCCTGCGTTGTAGCTGTCGCGCTTTTTGGCTTGGCTGACCGCGTTTTGAGCTGAACTGTTGGGAAGTGACAGGCCGAGGGCTTCCAGTGCGGAAGCCATTGTATTGGCGGTGTACATACCACCGCAGGATCCTGGCCCGGGAATGGCGGTAGCCTCGACTTCCTTGAGTTGGATATCCGAGAGGTTGCCCGCTGCGTGTTGTCCAACGGCCTCAAATACCGAAACGACATCGCGGCGCTTTTCACCGGGAAGTATGGTGCCGCCGTAAACAAATACAGCAGGGCGATTCATTCTTGCGATGGCCATGCCGCAGGCCGGCATATTCTTGTCGCAACCGCCAATGGCAACGAAACCGTCAAATCCCTGCGCGCCGACAACGGTCTCGATGCTGTCCGCGATGACCTCCCGAGAGGCCAAAGAGTAGCGCATGCCGGGTGTGCCCATAGAAATGCCGTCAGATACGGTGATCGTGTTGAACAGAACGCCCTTAGCGCCAGCCTCATCAGCGCCGCGTAGCGCCTCCTCGGCAAGCTGATTAATATGCATGTTGCAGGGGGTGACCATTGACCAAGTGGAGGCGATGCCGATTTGCGGTTTTTTAAAATCAGCTTCGGTGAAGCCCACGGGGTACAACATAGCCCTGCTCGGTGCTTGTTCTACGCCGTCAACAACAATCGATGAATAGGGGCGTTCGTCGGTCACGGTGAAAATCTCCTAATGAAAGTATTAAAGCGGTTTTTGCATGACCGCTGAGTTACGTTGCCAGTTGTACAAGCGCTGTTTTTCCTGCGGCAAGACGTCCAGTGTGGCGTCTTCAAAGCCGTTCTCTATGAACCAATCTCGGGTTTGTGTGGTTAAAGCAAACAGGGTTTGAGCGCCGATGTCTCTGGCGCGTTGTTCGGCTGCTGCCAGCAGGCTCGGGCCAATGCCTTTGCCGGATTGGTAGTTTTCATGAACGCCCACGCAGGCCAGTTCTGCTTTATCTGTATAAGGGTAAACTGCACAGCATCCAACAACAATGCCGTCTAATTCTGCAACGAGAAAATTATCGATCTCCTGTTCTAGACGGTCTCGCTCGCGGCGCACAAGCGCCCCTGATTCTTCTAGCGGGCGGATGACCTCGACGATGCCGGCGACATCAGTTGGCCGGGCTTTACGTACGCCGCGTTCAGTATGCTCGACAATTTGTGTGCCCACACCCTCGGCCGTGAACAGCTCGGCGAGGAGCGCGCCATCTTGCTGAAACGAAATTAAATGTGCTTTGGCAACGCCCCCGCGTACCGCTTGCTGCAGATGTCCCAACCGGTGGGCTGTATGAGGATCGAGCTGATTCAGATAGACCTGCAACTCGCCTGGGGTTAGGGTGCTTACGCGCTGACCATGGGCATCACTGATGTGTTTAAGGTCATCGAATACAATCAACTTATCTGCTTTTAAGGCAATGGCAAGCTCTGCAGCTAGATCTTCCGCGCTTAAGTTAAAGGCTTGTCCGGACGGCGAAAATCCCACGGGTGATATCAACACCAGATCACGGTTTTGTAAATGTTCATGGATGCGGTGGGTGTCTGCGCGGCGCATTGCACCGGTGAACAAATGGTCAACGCCATCAACCACACCAATTGGTTTTGCGCTGATGAAATTACCCGATACCACCGGTATGTTTACATTATGCATCGGCGAATTGGGCAGCCCCGTTGATAACATAGCCTCAATTTGTATCTTGATTTGGCCCACGACCCCGGTAATGAGGGCCATCGTTTGCTCGTCTGTGATGCGTCGATGGTGGTGATAAACCGACTCGGACAGGCTTAGCTCGATTTGGGGTCGTGCCCCGTGCACAACAACCAGACGAAAGCCCAGAACATGGAGTAATGCCAGATCATGCACGATATTGGTGAAGTTAAGATGTTCAAGTGCGTCCCCACCCAATAGCACAACGCAGGTTTTGTTGCGGTGTGCACTGATATAGGGAGTTGAGCCTCTGAACCAGCGCGCGTAAGCAGTTGTTTCCATAACTTAACCTATACAATATCGGGCAATGGCTTTGCGCAAAATCTGTTCTGTCGGTCCGATTTGATCGCGTGCCAAAAACTCGTTGGGTTGGTGTGCTTGATCAATACTGCCGGGTCCGAAAACGACCGTTTGCATGCCTAAACTTTGCAAAAAATGACCCTCGGTCCCAAAAGCAACGGTGCCCGGTGCATGACCTGACCAAGCGGCCAAATTTTTCACAAGATCGCCACTTAAGTCTGTTGAAAAAGGTGGTACCGGCGGATAGTGCGTATTGAGGGTCAGCGTTGTTCCGCAGGGCTCGATGATCCTTTGAATCTGTGTTTCTAGGACCTGAATGATCTCAGCGGTGTCCATGCCAGGCAGAAGGCGTAAATCAATTTGTAACTCTGCTTTGGAGCAGATGCGATTAGGGTTATCACCGGCGTGAAGGCAGCCAAGATTGAGGGTCGGCATCTGAATGTCAAAGGCTGGATTGCAGAATTGCTTGGCTAAATTTTGTCTGAAACTGATTAACTCGCCCATCACCCTATGCATTGAATCCAGCGCGTTATTGCCCAATTCGGGGTTGGAAGAGTGTCCTGATGACCCTTGTAGAATAATCGATATGAAGGCAATACCCTTGTGGGCATATACGGGCATAAGGCCGGTGGGTTCACCTATAATGGCATAATCAGCCCGGGGCTTGCCACAGGCTAGCAAATGTCGAGCACCGGCCATTGAAGATTCTTCGTCGGATGTGGCAACTATGGTGAGCGGTTTTTTGAGTTGGCCCGCTGAGAAAGCACTTGCGGCTTCTAAGGCGATCGGGAAAAACCCTTTCATATCGCAGGTGCCCAGGCCGTGTAGATGATCATCTTTTTCCATCACGAGAAATGGGTCGCTATCCCATTTGCTCTCGTCTACGGGCACGGTATCAGTATGCCCAGCCAGAACTAATCCGCCCTCACCTTGGCCCAAGGTGGCAATTAGGTTTGCTTTGTGGGGTGCATCTGGCAGAGGCATCAACTCTGTTGCAAAGCCTAAATCTTCCATCCAGTTGCCCAGATGTTCCAGCACTGCGAGATTGCTGCGATCTAGACTTGGTGTGTTAGAACTGATTGAGGGTGCGGCAATTAAGGCGTTTAACATATGGTCAAAATTGGGCAACATGTTTGGACCTTAAATGGATAAGCACCCAACTCGTGGTGTGCGGTAGGGTATTGTAGCGGTAAGGTTGGCACAAATGCACCTTAGCGACTGCGCTTGATGGACAACAACGTTGTGAATTTTATCAGGTGAACCAGATCATATGTACGGCGCTTGTGGGTTGCAAAACGTTGGCGTGGGCACATACTGCAATGGGTTAATCAGGGTAAAAGTGAATAAATGATAGGCTCGTTTGCCACAAACCGAAATTGGCAGGTGCCCATTGAAACAAGATGACATACCGCCTGCTGTAGAAATGCATTCCGCAGATGCCGCTGATCGCACGGTTGTGCTGACCCGTACGCGAGGTTTTGGTGGGATTGCATCTGCTGGCGATCGAGAGTTATTGCTGGATTTGCCTGTTTTGCTCGAAGCTTTAGTCGAGGATCAGCTGGTGAGCCAGCGTCAAGCTGAAGATATTTTGATTGCGCCGCGGACCACTAGAGAGCTGTCGATGCATCCGCTGGAAATCATCGCGGCGCGTGAGTTTGAAAGCCCTATTGCGTCAGCAAAGACAGTGGATCTTGAGTTTCTTGCGCAGTGGCTGGGACAGCGTGTTGGTCAGCCCTGTGTGCGAATCGACCCGCTCAAGATTAACGTTAACGCGGCCACGGAAGTGATGTCTTATGCGTTTGCGCAGCGCCACAACATCTTGGCGATTGAAGTGGCTGATGACTTTGTGGTCATAGCCAGCGGACAACCGTATATGTTTCAGTGGGAGACGATGTTGACGCAGACCTTGCGCGGGCGTCGAATCCGCCGGGTGGTTTGCAGTCCCGCTGATTTGAGTCGTTACCAGCTGGAGTTTTATACGATCGCCCGGTCGGCGGCCAAGGCACATGAGGCCGGCATGGAAGTGTCGACCATTACCAATTTTGAGCAGATGCTAGAGCTTGGGTCGTTGAAGTCTCCGGAGGCCAATGACGCCCATGTGGTCAATATTGTGGATTGGCTATTGCAGTATGCATTTGATCAACGGGCCAGTGATATTCACATTGAACCAAGGCGGGACAAGGGGCTGATACGCTTTCGTATCGATGGCGTCTTGCATCACGTTTATGAGCTGCCCGCTGCGGTGAATGCCGCGGTTACCAGTCGGTTAAAAATTTTAGGTCGTATGGATGTGGCTGAAAAACGTCGCCCACAAGATGGCCGAGTAAAAACCAAAAGTCAGACTGGGGATGAAATTGAGCTGCGGTTGTCGACGTTGCCCACCGCGTTTGGTGAAAAGATGGTGATGCGTATTTTTGACCCCGATGTTTTGTTGCGTAGTTTTTCTGAACTAGGCCTGACCGGTGATGATTATGATGCTTGGCATGGCATGACTCATGCTGCCAACGGAATTGTGTTGGTCACCGGACCAACGGGTTCGGGTAAAACGACGACGTTGTACAGTACATTGAAACAACTGGCGACAGATGAGGTGAACGTTTGCACCATTGAGGATCCGATAGAAATGGTTGAGCCTACGTTTAACCAAACCCAGACACAGAACAATATTGACGTCACATTTGCCTCAGGTGTGCGCGCGTTGTTGCGCCAGGATCCTGACATCATCATGATTGGCGAAATACGCGATTTAGAAACCGCGGAGATGGCTATTCAAGCCGCGCTGACGGGTCATCTCGTGATATCGACGTTACACACTAACGATGCGCCCACAGCTATTACGCGGATGCTCGATTTGGGGGTGCCGCCTTATATGATAAAGGCAACCGTGCTGGGCGTGATGGCACAGCGTCTGGTCCGCACACTCTGCCCACATTGTAAGCTTGAATCGTCTGTTGACTTGGATGCCTGGCAGCTGCTGACGCAGCCGTTCCGTGTGAAGCCGCCTGCCAAAGTTTATCTGCCAAAGGGATGTTTGGAATGTCGTGATACGGGTTATTTGGGTCGGGTGGGAATTTATGAAATTTTACCGGTGACCAGTCATATCCAACCGTTGATCACGCGGGATGCTGACCTTCAACAGATTCGTAAAACAGCGTTTAGTCAAGGGATGCATTCTCTGCGTTTGTCTGGGGCGAAGAAGGTCGGCGCTGGACTGACAACCATTGCAGAGATACTGCGGGTTTCTCCAATATCCCAAGACGGTCATCTATCTTGACCACACCCAAATTAAGTGAGGATGCCCGGTGTGAATTTGAGAGATAAAACCACTGCCAGTCGGGATGCCGGGTTGCTTTGTAGAAAACATAAACTGCGGGCTGCAAAACAGGCGTGAAGGCGCTGGTGATTGGACCCGCTTGGGTTGGCGATATGGTCATGGCGCATACGCTGGTGCAGCGTTTGAGGGCCCAGGACCCAGATGCAGAGCTTCATATGCTGGCACCTGCAGCTACGGCCGCGTTGGCTGCGCGAATGGCGGAGATCCAAACGGTTCATTCCGTAGATTTTTTGCACGGTGAATTTGGTTTTTCTCGGCGCCGTCGTCTCGGGAAGTCGCTGCGGGCAGATGCCTTTGATCAAGCGTTTGTTTTACCTAACAGCTGGAAATCTGCGCTGATCCCTTACTTTGCAAATATTCCCAAGCGCACCGGCTGGCTGGGAGAGACGCGATATGGATTACTCAACGATTTGCGTCGTCTCAATAAAGCGCGCTATGGGCTCATGATTGAGCGTTTTATGGCTTTGGCGACGCCTGATGGTGGGCTACCCAGCCCTTCGTATCCTTTACCTCAGTTGCAAGTTGATGCACATAATTTAGCGCGCTGTTTATCCGAGCATCAGCTTGTTTGCGATAAAGTGGCGGTATTATGTCCAGGCGCTGAGTTTGGGCCGGCCAAGAAGTGGCCACCACGTCACTATGCCCAGTTAGCCGTGCGTCTGATTGCGAAGGGATGGAACGTTTGGATGTTGGGCTCACCAAATGATAGACAGGATGCAGCCGATATTGTTCAGATGGCCGGAAGCCCGGCAGAGCTGGTTAATTTGGTGGGTAGAACCACATTGCTTGATGCGGTGGATTTGCTGAGCGTGGCGCAACAGGTAATTTGTAACGATTCGGGATTAATGCACGTCGCCTGTGCCTTAGGGCGACCTACCGTTGGCATTTTCGGCTCTACCTCAGCGTCTTTTACGCCGCCCCTGGGGCCTGTCGGGCTGGTGGTGGAGCAAGCTTTGGCATGCCGCCCATGTTTTTCTCGGACATGTCCGCTTGGACATCTGGATTGCTTGGAGTCGCTGTGGCCAGAGCAGGTGTTATCGCAGATCAACGTTTGCCAGACCACTTTTGTTGCATCATCAACCGATGTGGTTAGGCAGGTCTAGTTGTGCGGGTGCTCGTGGTTAAGATGTCCTCGCTGGGTGATGTGGTACATGCTTTGCCGGCGGTAACTGATGCTTCAAGCCAAGGGGTGCAAATAGACTGGGTGGTTGAAGAGGCGTTTGCAGACATTCCCGCATTGCATCCCGGTGTCTCACGCATTCTCCCCATCGCTTGGCGGCGTTGGCGTAAAAATTTGCGCGCCAGTGGGCAGGAAAGGACAAATTTTTTGAACGAACTGCGGGCCTGCGATTATGACTGCGTGATTGACTCGCAGGGCCTGATTAAAAGCGCGATTGTCGCTTGTCTGGCAAAAGGCAGGCGGTTTGGGTTTTCCCATACAAGCGCTCGAGAATCTTGGGCGGCGTTCAGCTATCACTCGCGGTTACAGGTGGCCAAAGCACAGCATGCAATCGATCGTCAGCGCCAGCTATTTGCCGCCGGCTTGGGTTACAAAGTCAGCGGGCCGGCTTATAGCGGTTTGGAAGGCACCGTCACAGGCGTTGCTCAAAAAAGTCGAAAACAAGTGATGTTGCTGCACGGGACAACTTGGGCCAGTAAACATTGGCCGTTAACTATGTGGCAGGCCCTGGCGCGTCAGGTCTATGCCGATGGATATGAACCGGTTGTGACCTGGGGTGATGAACAAGAACGTCGTGATGCGCATTTGATCGCTGATGCCGGTGACGCGACGGTGCTGGCGCGAGTATCCATTGGCGAACTTACCGTTGCTCTGGCGAGCGCAGCTGCTGTGATTGGTGTCGATTCGGGTCTGTGCCACCTGAGCGCCGCGTTGGGCGTGCCGACGCTAGGTTTGTATGGTGCGACCAATGCCCGCTTAACCGGTTGCCGTGGTCAAAACACGCAAACGCTTGGATCTACAGTGGGATGTGCGCCGTGTTTGCAAAAAACGTGTCGTCAATTTCGAGGAGCGCCGCCCTTGTGGCTTGGCCAGCCCGTGAATCCTCCCTGTTTTGCTGAGTTGACTCCAGAGCTGGTTTGGCTGCGTGCACAGCGGCTAATGGAGGCGCAGTGATGCGGCTGGCAGTCTGTATTTTCAAATACTTCCCTTATGGGGGTATTCAACGTGACATGATGAAAATTGTGGATGAATGCCAGCGTCGCGGCCACGAAATTCAGGTGTTTACACTTCGGTGGGAGGCCCCAAGACCGGATAATTTAGCCGTTCACGTGCTTCCGATTGTTGGCTTTAACCGCCATGCGCAGTACGAACGGTTTGCCGAAGATGTCCGCCAATGGGTGGCAAAAGAACGATTTGATTTGGTGTTAGGCTTCAACAAGATGCCCGGGCTCGACGTTTATTATGCGGGTGATTCCTGTTATCTGGAAAAAGCCCTTACCCAGCGCGGTGCGCTGTATCGTCACCTACCGAGATTTAAAAGTTTTTGTCGAGCGGAGTCGGCCGTATTTGGGCGGACTGCAAAAACCCAGATTTTGATGCTGTCTGATCTGGAGATGCCCGCTTATCGTCAGCACTATCAGACACCCGCCGAGCGCTTTAATTTTTTACCGCCCGGCATTGAAAAAGACCGGATCGCGCCGCCAGACCAAGCGTCGGTGCGCCGAGCATTTCGTGCTGAATTGGGGCGCTCAGAGGATGAGTTGATGGTTGTTTTCATCGGCTCCGGGTTTATCAAAAAAGGCCTAGATCGTGCCTTGCGGGCGGTGGCCGCTTTGCCTGTCACAGTGCGCGAGCGCACCCATTTATATGTTATAGGCAAAGATCATAGCGAAGCTTTTGTGCGGATGTCCGCGCGCTTGGGGTTGGAGCGCCAGGTGACGTTTTTTGCGCAGGGTAGAGACGACGTGCCGCGTTTCTTATTTGCAGCAGATGCGCTTGTGCATCCGGCTTATGATGAGACAGCCGGCATGGTAATCATTGAGGCCATGTTGGCCGGGTTGCCATCGGTGGTGACACACAATTGTGGCTACGCTAAGTACGTGAGTGCGCATGATGCTGGGATTGTGCTGTCGGCGCCGTTTGAGCAACACGCGTTAGATGCGGCACTGGTTGATATTCTCACGTCAGATCGGCGGAGCGTTTGGCGAGCCAATGCATTGGCCGCTAAAGCAGACTCGACGTTGTTTGCATTAGTGCCCAAAGCTGTGGATGTGCTTGAACGGGTTGCCGCCTCTGCGGCGCCTCTGCTGGTATTTGTGCTGTTTCGGTATTTTCCTTTTGGCGGTTTGCAGCGTGATTTTATGCGTGTGGCAAAGGCTGCCCAGCGTCGTGGCTATGCGATTTTAGTTTACGCTACGGAGTGGGTCGGGGAGATACCTCAGGGGTTCAAGGTCATTTTGGTGGCAGCTGCTGGCATCATGAACCACCGGCGCATGATGCACTTTGCGCGTTATATCGGTGATGATGTGCAGTGGCGGCAGCCCGCGGCCGTGATTGGCTTTAATCGTATGCCCGGACTAGACATTTACTACGCGGCAGATGTGTGTTTTGAACATAAAGCGCGTTATTTTCGCGGGCCTTTTTATCGCCGCACAGAGCGATATAAGGTCATGTCTGAGTTTGAAAATGCTGTTTTTGGCGCATCATCGAAAACCCATATTTTGTTGATTACCGACACCCAGCGTGAACAATATCAGCGGCATTATCAGACTCCAGACCATCGATTGACTCTGTTGCCGCCGGGTGTGAACCGGGATCGTATGCGCCCGTCAAACTGGCAGAGATTGCGCGCATCGGTGCGTGCTGAGTTTGCTTTGGGGTCTGACGATTTATTGTTGTTGCTGGTCGGCAGCGGCTTTGTGACTAAAGGGCTTGACCGAGCGTTGCGAATGCTGAGCCAATTGCCTGGCGATTTGGCTCACAGAACCCATTTTCTGGTGATCGGGCAGGATAAACCAGGCCGTTTTTTACGTCAGGCTAAACAGTTAGGCGTTGCCGATCGCGTGCGAATTGTTGCGGGTCGAAATGACATTCCAGCGGTGCTTCAGGCAGCCGATCTTATGGTGCACCCGGCTTATATGGAAAGTGGCGGTTTGGTGCTGATTGAAGCGTTAATTGCTGGTTTGCCTGTGATTGCCTCGGGGGCCTGCGGGTTCTCGCACTATATTGACCAGGCGGGTGCGGGTGCGGTGATTGAGGAGCCTTTTGATCATGCGTTGTTTACGCAGACCGTGGTCGCCGCGCTGGGTGATTCGGCTTTGCTTGAGCGTTGGTCGCAGCGAGGGGTTTCTTTTGGAATTGCTCATCCGCAGCTGTATGCCATGCCGGCTCAGGCTATGGCGGTAATTGATGAGATGGTTGCTCGTCGTGTTGCCACGGGATGAATAATCTCGTTAAGCCTGCAGAGCGCTTGAAGCCTGCCAGCCGAACTCGAATGCTTTTTCTGAATGCGCATATCGAACAGTTATGGCGCGAGAAAAATCCGTTGGACGAGGCCTTTTCTTTGCAGGGTGAGGTGTTTCGCGACGTCCCCGGACGCCGCACAATGCGGGTTCAGTTAGGCAGCAGCGCCTATTTTGTGAAGTTGCACTATGGCGTTGGATGGCCTGAGATATTCAAAAACTGGCTACAGCTAAAATGGCCGGTGCTGGGTGCCACTAATGAATATGAAGCGTGTGCGGGTTTATTTGATGTGGGCATTCGCGCGCCGCGTCTGGTCGCCTATGGGGTATCTCATGGCAGTATGGCTCGACGTCGCTCTTTTATTATCACCCAAGAGTTGGCCGGTTTTACCAGCTTGGAGGAGATTACCGAGGCCTGGCATGCAACCGCGCCAACGGCTAAACAACGCTTGGCAGTGCTAGTTGCAGTGGCCAAGTTTGCCAGAGCCTTTCATGCCCAAGGGTATATCCACAGAGATTTTTATATCTGTCATCTGCTCAGTGACGATGCCGCGATGGCCGATGGACGTGTTGATTTGGCTGTTTTGGATTTACATCGGGCCCGTCAATTCGCGGAAATCCCCCAGCGTTGGTTAAAACGCGACTTGGCGGCGCTGTTATTTTCAAGTATGGATTTGGATTTATCTAAGCGGGAGTGGCTTCGGTTCATACGGTTATATGCGGGGCGCCCGTTGCGTCAAGAGCTGAGTGAACAAGGGGCATTTTGGCAATCTGTCCTGCATCGTGCTGAAAGACTTTACGATGAAGGTCTGCGTAAAGGGACTGTTCAAGGGCGTTATCGAACATGAGCATAAACGCGGCGGCCCTTGTTCAGGCGGACAGAAGTATTAATGTACCGTTTACGTTAGAGGTTTGTTTGACGGCGGGATTGGGTGCTGAGCAGTTGCCAGCGACCCAGCTGACCGTCGAGACCATCACCCGGCTGCTGCCAGGCCGGCGGATCAGTGGTGTGGCGCAACACGAAGGCCGGAGTGTTTTTGTGAAACTGTTTTACGGTAAAGCCGCCGCCCGTTACTGGCAGCGTGAGCTTGCCGGAGCGAGCTTACTTGCCCGTTCTAAGGTCTCCTCTCCGGCGATGTTGGCGCAAGGTAAAACGCTCTGTGGTGGTGGATATTTTATTTTTTATGCGGCGCTGCCAGCGCCTCGGGCGCTAGAGACCCACGATTCTGATGATATGCATGCGGCAGTGGGACTGCTAGCGCAATTGCACGAGGCAGACTTGGTGCACAGCGACCCGCATATCTTCAACTTCCTGCACAGCTCACAGGCCCACTATGTGGTTGATGCTGACGGCATTGAGCAGAGTAAACGATTGCGCCAACAGCTGACCAATTTGGCGACCTTATTGGCGCAAAGGACGCCTTTAGATGACCGGGGCATAAAAACGCTTTGGTCGTCTTATATCCGCGTTCGCGGCCAACTGCGCGATGATGCGGGTGCTTTGCTGTTGGTGCAAAAATTGACCTTGCGGCAGCGGGCGCTGCGGGTACGCCGTTATCTGCGCAAAACTCAGCGAGATTGCACCCCCTTTAGGTATGACAAAAGCTTTTCGCATGTGGCACTTTGCCAGCGCGAACATTGGCTGCGCCTGCAGCCTTTTATTGCGCAGCCTGATGTTGTGATGTCGCAGGGTGAGGTGTTGAAAGAAGGTAATAGCGCAACCGTTGTGCGCATCCAATTCAATAATATGAGTTATATCGTGAAGCGCTATAACCTCAAAAATACTTGGCATTGGTTAAAGCGGATGATCAAACGCCGGGCCAGGAGAGCTTGGGTTAACGGCCATCGACTTGATCTGCTGGGTATCCGCACGGCACGTCCAATTGCACTCCTTGAGCGCCGCTGGGGTTTTTTTAATGGTATTTGTTACCTTGTGATGGAGGATGTCGGCAGCGTCACGTTGCAAGAAGTGATGGTTAAAAATCCGCAAATGATTGAAAGTCTGTCTTTACCAATCACAGAGGTTCTGTTGGGTTTAAGCGCGGCGCGCTTGATTCATGGCGATTTGAAGGCGACTAATTTTGTGGTCTACGAACAGCGCGTTGCTTTGATTGACTATGATGGCCTTGCCGTTGGGCGATCAAACAAAGACAAAACACGTTTTTTGGCAAACTGGGACAATTACCCGCAGCTAAAAGCAGCGTGGTTGGATTGTTTTATTAAGGCAGGTCTATGATGATCGATGGTGGCGTTTTCGACAGCCTCAAACAAATGTGGGTGGTGGCTGGCGCGCACTATCAGATGGATCCCCGCGCCGGTGCGAGCGGCGGTTAATGCGCAGGCGAATTTTGCAAATTTGTCCTCACGACAGCGCGCCGTTTGGAGAATTATGTCGGCGCTACACGCGTGCGGCAGCCGCCATTGACGTTGAAATAACGTCGATTTATCTGGCGCCGCCCCAAGATCAGCCGTTGCCTTATGCGCACTATCTGAATATCGAAGATTTGTCTCAAACTGCCTTATTGCGTAAAGCATTGGGTAAATACACGGCTCAGGTTTGGGATCTAGTATTGTGCCACCGCTATCGTGCCTATTGGGCGGTGGCGCGAACCTCATTGGCTCGTCAGCGCTGCGTTGTTCTTGCGCATGAATTTGGTTTGCTGCGACGGTGGCAGCGGCGTCTGGCGCGGCGCCTGTTTGCGGCTCGCTTTAAATTTGCAGGGGTCTCTGCGGCAGTTGCAAACGAACTTAAGCGCTCGGTGGGTTCAGCATTGGTATTACCTAATGTTTTAGACGCACAAAACGATGCACAAGTATTGAGTCGGCAGCAGGCACTGCAGGGCCTTGCGCTGGAGCCTGGTCCCTTTACGATCGGTTGGGTGGGTCGACTGCACTATAAAAAACGTCCCGATGTGGCGATACAGGCTTTTCAAGAATTTCGCCAATCTTGTCCGGGCGCGCGTTTGGTCATGCTTGGTGACGGTGATTTGGATCAATTACGCGGTGCGCAGCAGTCCGCGGATTTATCAGACGTGGTGGTTGCAGGCCATGTTGTAGGTGCCAGCCAGTATTTTGGTGCGTTTGATGTATTGCTGCATACCGCTGAATATGAACCTTTTGGCATGGTGATTCTCGAAGCGATGGCCGCTGGGGTGCCGGTTGTGACGGACAAAGTAGCGGGTCCTGCGGCGGTGCTGGGGGACTTGGGTGTTTATGCAGACCGGCCAACGCCCGAGGGATTCTCGAGCGCGTTGTTGCGTGCAGTGGCAGTGGATAAAGAGATCTATGCGGCCGCAGCAAGACAACGAATCAGTGACCACTTCTCGGTTGATGCTTTGGCCCAGGCCTTGCATGACTGCCTTGAGGTAGCGGATTAGATGTCGCGTGGGTAGAAGGCGCCCTCACCGATCGGTCGGGTCTTAAACCGTTTATGTAACCACAGATATTGCTCTGGCTGCTGCCTGATATCAGCTTCCAGTAAGCGGTTAATATGTGCTGCGTCTGCGCTATCGTCCCCGCTTGGAAAATTATCCAGAACTGCTGAGAAATGAATTTGCCAACGCCGGTTGGCCTGATCGCGAGTTTGCCGCAGGAGCAGTACAGGTGAGTTATTGAGCTTGGCAAAGCGTGAGGTCGCGATAATAGTTGCTGCTGGTATGCCAAAAAACGGGGCAAATACGGAATGATTGCGGCCATAGTCTTGATCGGCGGCATACCAAATGGCTCTGCCTTGCTTGAGTCGACGCAGTGTTTGGCGCGTGTCGCTGCGCTCGATGACGCCCTCAAAAAAGTGCTTACGCCCGCGCAATTGGAGCCACTGCCAAACGGGATTTTTGTTGGCCCGATACATCACATCTACGTATTTTAGGTTAGCGAAATATTGGCAAATCACGTCCATCACCGCGTAGTGTCCGCCCACCAAAATAACACCACGCCCGAGTGCAACCGCTTCATCGAGATGCTCTTGGCCAAAGATATCAAATCTCTGGGACAGGTCGCGTTGCGGATTTAGCCAAGGAATGGTGAGTTCCAGTGCTCCAATGCCGACGGCTTCAAAAACCCGCCTTGTCCTCAATTCTTGCTGTGCTTGATTGAGTTCGGGAAAACAGCGGCGGATGTTGGTTTGTGTGATTAAGCGACGTGATCGGCCAAAGCGGTGGCTGAGTCGACCGAGGTAGGTGCCCAATTTGAAAATCCAGCTAAGCGGAAGTCGTGCGATGACCCACCCCAAGGCCACCAATATCCACGTGGGCCAAACGGCGGGAGAATAGATTTTGTGGGGGGGCTTACGATTGGCCATGAGGCGCAGATGATAGCCTGTCTCGCAAAGTCGCGCTATTCCCGCTAACAACAATAGCCGTATGATAGGCTCTCAAGGAAAAGAATTTGGATGGATAGATTTTTGAGCACAAAGGCGACAATGACTAATCTGCCGGCGTTGGGGCAACTGCATGTTGTAGTGGTCGGTGACTTGATGCTGGATCGTTACTGGCATGGTTCTGCCGACCGGGTTTCGCCCGAGGCGCCAGTACCCGTTATGGACGTTCGGCAACGGGAACAGCGGCCTGGGGGTGCGGCGAATGTGGCCTTAAATCTAGTGAGTTTGGGGGCTCGATGCACTCTGGTAGGGTTAGTGGGTGCTGATGATGCGGGTCAAGAACTTTTTGATACGCTGTCTGCAGCGGGTGTTCACTGCGATTTCTTGGAAGTCCCGGATTGGCCGACGATAGTCAAATTGAGGCTGGTCGCGCAAAAACAACAGCTCTTACGAGCAGACTTTGAAGAGCAGATTCCGGACATTGCTGCCAGTGAGCGGATTGGCGTGGTGCAAAATAAGGTTGAAAAACACCTTAGGCATGCCGATGCCCTGATTCTTGAGGATTATGATAAAGGCGCTATTGAAGACCCTCCGGCACTCATTCATGCCGCGCTTAATGCTGGAGTGCCTGTTTTGGTTGATCCAAAAATGAAGCCGCTTTCCGTTTACGCGAAGGCGACGGTGATCAAACCGAATGAGAAAGAATTTTTGCATGCGCTGGCCACCGGTGAGCAAGCCGTGGTGCCTGCCGCGCCGCGCTCAAACGTAACAGACGTGGCGCAGACATTATGCAGCAAGCTGGGGTTAGAAGCGTTGATTGTAACGCGTGGTGGTGCTGGGATGGACGTAATCACGGGCGAGGACGTGCATCATATCCCCGCTCGCCCGGTGGAGGTCTATGATGTGACGGGTGCCGGAGACACCACCGCTGCAGGGCTTGCCATTGGCATGGCGCTGCGGTGGCCCTATGTAGACTGTGCTCGAATGGCCAACATCGCCGCCAGTTTGGTTGTCGCAAAATTAGGCACTTCTCCTGTGACTGCACCCGAACTGCGTGCCGCGCTCAATGAGTCAACAATAGACGGCGGCCGATTGACGCGGGATGAGTTAGCGGTTGCTGTTGCGGCAGCTAAAGCCAACGGTGAACGTGTTGTTTTTACGAACGGCTGTTTTGATATCTTGCACGCTGGGCATGTGACTTATTTGGAGGAAGCCGCAGCGTTGGGTGCACGTTTGGTGGTGGCGATCAATGATGATGCATCCGTTACGCGGCTCAAAGGAACCGGCCGGCCGGTAATCCCTGTGGAGGGTCGGTGTCGTGTACTGGAGGGATTGGCTTGTGTTGATTGGGTCGTCAGCTTTACTGAAGATACGCCGGAGGGATTGCTTGAGATGCTCAAGCCCGATGTTTTAGTCAAAGGTGGTGACTACCGTCCGCAGGGGGTGGTAGGCGCCGACATTGTCAAGCGTTACGGTGGTGAGGTTCATGTCCTGAGTCTGGTTTCAGATGTCTCCACCACCGCGATTGTCGAGCGAATTCGCCAAAATGACGACCATTAGCGCTCGGGACCAAAAGACAAGTCAACCCACTAAATCGGCGTTTGCGCGTAGGTGTGTCAGGTTAGTTGTGCCCACAACAAGACTGCTCACGCCTTGATGTTGGGCTATCCAAGATAAATCTTTTGGATTTGCGTGCCCGCTGTTGAGCGCTTTTTTGATGAGCACCCCAACTCCCATGTCCGCGGCTTGTGAAATGAGGTCAGTCTCCAAAGTATAGTCTGTGTTAAGCGTGGCCATGAGAACGTCAACACCTTGTTTTAGGGCAAGTTGACCACCGGCCAAAGTTTTGTGTGACATTCCGACGGCGCGAATTTTTCCGGCACTCTTGAGCTCTTTCAAGGCGTCTAATGTGCCGTAGTGCTGCAAAATATCCAGATCGTTGCCGTCTGAGTGGATTAAGGCAATATCGATACAATCTCTTTGCAGGTGTCGCAGCGATCTCTCTATGGAATAGCGGCAATGCTCTGGTGTGAAATCGAAGTGGGACTGGCCTGCAGTAAATTCCTCGCCGACTTTAGTGCATATCTGCCAGTGCTGATGTTGGCCTTTTAAGAGCTGTCCCAGCCGACGTTCGCTGCTGCCGTAGGCGGGCGCTGTATCGAGCAGGGTTATGCCCAGATCGCGGGCGCCATCTAACAGTGTTTGGGCCGCACGATCATCGGGTAGCGAGACTGGGTGTGGATATTTCAGGCCTTCTTTACGTCCAAACTTAACCGTGCCTAGGCTTAATTTGGCGACCGTTAGGCCGGTCTGTCCAAAAGCAGAGGCTTGCAGACAAGCTACCATGGTGGTGAGCCAATGGTTGCCCTTGGGTGGGAAGTGTTGAGGGATAATTTGTGCTCAGGCGGCGACAGTGCGCGTAACAAACGGTCCGCCATGTCTGGTGTCAGTGTCAGCTTTGTGGGAAAACACTGAATGAAATCATCTATCCGTTCAACATAGGCGGTATCGGGTTTCACGCTGAGCTGTTGATCTGGCTCCGCTCGATTGATGGTTAAAACACTGAAATCGGCATCCTGCCAGTCTAGCCAAGGTAGGCAGGTTTCGAGCTCAGCTTTTGCGAAATCAACCTGCGCCGCGTCGCTTCGAGTGACGCCGGCTGTCGCCAGTTGTCCACCGATGTACCATAGTGAATGTCCGTCAGCTTGATGTGTGGTGATGGTCAACCGCGGTTCTGGTCCCTTAATGTGAGTCAGGCAATGGGCATACATCGCTGTGTTGTGTTTGGGTTTGACCAAAACTTGTTTAAGAGGCCTGTGTTGTACCTTCAATGTAGGGATGTTGAGCGCGTCAATCAGTGGCGCACTGCCATTGCCCGCACAGCTGATCAACTGCGTTGTATGCAGCACCGTATCTTTCAGTTTCAGGATATAGCCCCCGTCCGGGTGGCGGGTGACGGTGCTTCGGTTAGCCTCGCAGCGGAAGATGGAATTGGCGTGATTAGCTGCCAGATGCGCAAGCAACTTCGGTGTGTCGATGACAAAATCGTTCAGCGCGTAAACCGTGCCCTTGAAGCCCTTAAAACCCCCTGGCCAGTTTGGTTTTGAAAGCTTTTCGATGCGCCCGTGCAGGGCTTTGCTGGCAAAAAACGTGGTGAGGCGCCCCAAAGTATTGCCAGCGGCGAACATATAATACCGATTGGATAATAGTGCACAGCCGTCAAGATCAACATTTCCTGCATGTTTCAAAGTTTTTGGCGAAACAGATGATTTGGTGGCCAAGCAGCTACGCCAGCGCTGCGGCATGTCTGAAATGGCCTCAGAGGCTGTGTTGATTTGCCCAGACAAGGCATATTTAAGGCCGCCATGAATCATGCCTTGTGAGGCAAAGGTTTGATCCATGCCAAGTGTGCCGGTTTCTATTAAAACAGTGCTGTAGCCGCAGCGTTTCAACACGTTTAGGGCCCACATTCCTGCGATTCCGCCGCCGACAATGATGGCGTCTATTTTTTGTTCGGACATGTTGAAGTACCGTTTGGATGCTTCTAAGGTGCTGGATACAACAGTGTAATGGTGAGCCGCCAGTCTGCAATGGGTAGCATCTATCAAATATGTCTTTGGCTGGCCCTGCCTTGGGTCTGGTTGCGGTTGCGTTGGCGCGCACGCAGCGAACCGGCTTATGCGCTGCGCCATGCTGAGCGATTTGGGCGGGTACCTGAAAACATTCGTCCGGGCTGTATATGGTTTCATACGGTCTCGGCGGGTGAAACCATTGCAGCGTCACCGCTGATTGAATCATGGGCAAGAGAATACAGCACGGTGCCGGTCTTGGTTACAACCATGACACCGACTGGGTCGGAGCAGGTGCAACAGCGTCTGGGCAAGTGGGTTGATCATTGTTATGCCCCTTATGACTTTCCTTTTGCTGTCGAGCGTTTTTTTAGCCGCGTGAAACCGCGGATGTTGGTTTTGATGGAGACAGAACTTTGGCCGAACTTAATTTTAGCAGCCCACAATGCATCGATTCCTGTGGTTTTGGTCAATGCCCGTTTGTCTGAGCGCTCGGCACGCGGATACGCCAGGGTGTCGGGCTTAACCCACCCGATGTTGGCGCGCATCAATGCCATTGCTTGTCAGACCCAAGAAGATGCGGCGCGATTTATTGCGTTAGGCGCCCGTGCCAAAGATATCCAGGTAACAGGCTCAATGAAATTTGATGTCTCGTTACCCGATAAATTTGCAGTCAACGTGTCGGCGCTTCGGCATCAGTTGGATTTGTCAGAGCGCCTGGTATGGGTCGCGGGATCGACCCATGCGGGTGAGGAAGAATTGGTTCTGGCGGCATTCTCGGAGATTCGCAGGCAGCACCCCGGACTCGTGCTTGTGTTGGTGCCGCGCCACCCATCCCGGTCCTCTGAGGTCTGCGCACTGGTTCGAGCTGCTGGTTATCGATATATCTGTCAAAGCGACATGGACAGCGGCGGCGTGCGATCGAATCATGCCGACAGTCTGCCTCCTGAAGTTGTTGTGGGAGATGTGATGGGATCTTTGCTGATGCTTTATGGGTTGGCAGATGTGGCATTTGTAGGGGGTACTTTGGCAGCTTCAGGCGGGCATAATCCGCTAGAGCCGGCGTTATGCAGGTTGCCCATTGCCTGCGGGCCGAGTCAGTTCAATTTTGTGCGGGTTATGCAACTACTGCAGCAGGCCGGCGCCTTATCAACGGTTGAGAGCGCCTCTGATTTGGTCCGGGTCATTGGCGGATGGCTGGACGATCCGGATGCTCGGCGCACGGCCGGTGAGGCCGCTGCGGCAACGTTGGGGGCTAATCGCGGTGCAACCCACCAGGTGGCGTCGCTATTGCGCGATCGTGCTCGTGATGTCTTAGGGCGTTGAACTTTGACGCAACGAAACTACCCTGACGACCTGATCGTTTGGGTCGGTATAGCTGTTAAGTTCGCGTAGATCGTCTTCAACCAGCGCCCCTGCTGTGTTTTTTAGCAAGAGCAGGTCCAGTACATAATTGTATCGTGAATCTGCGTAGTCGAACTGCGAGCGAAACAACAGTTGCTGAGCCTGGAGGACGTCTACGATATTGCGGGTGCCTACTTCGTAACCGGTTTCCGTTGCCTCTAATGCAGATTCTGATGAGGTGATGGCTTTGAGGCGAGCGCGCACGCGCACGACGTGAGTAGCGACTGCTTGATATAAGTTGCGGATATCACGTGTGACTGTGCGCTGTTGGTTCAGTAACAACTCTTGTGCCTGTTGTTTGCGGGCGCCGGCTTCTTTGCTGCGGGCACGAATTAGGCCGCCGCTGTATAGGGGTAGGTTAAATTGCAGACCGTAAACCGTCTGGTCTGTTTCCCCGGCGCCGAAAAAATTGGGTGCGCCGGTGATGCTCTGGAGCTGCGTAACGGTTGCGTCAACGGTGGGCAGATGAGCCGATTGTCGCGCGCGAACATTACGTTGCGCTGCGGACAGTTGCGCTTGTGCGGCCAGAATGCCGAGATTTTGGCGCAGTGCCTCACTAACCCAGGCGGATTCGTCTTGCGGGTTTGGATTAACGATGGGCAAACGGTCTGACAGCCGATCGATGCGTTCGTAGTTGATGCCGGATAAGGTGCCCAGACTTTCGAAAAATATGTCTTGGTCACCGTCTGCTTGGATGCGCCTAACCACCGCACTGTCGTAAACCGCTTGTGACTCCAGCACATCGGTAATGGCAACCAGTCCAACGTCGAAGCGTTGTTGGACCTGTTCAAGCTGCCTCTTAACAGCGGCTTCTTCGGCGCTGGTTGACTCTACTAGATCGCGCGCGCGCAGGACATTGAGGTAGGCCTGCACGACGCGAGCGATCAAGGTTTGCTCGGCAGCCTCCAGCTCATAGCCCGCAGCCGCTACGTTCGCACGTGTACTAGACAAGGTGTACCAATCCTCAACGTTGACAACGGATTGTCTGAGCTGGGCATTCCAACCGTGGTCGTTGAAGTTCTGGCCGGGTACCGATTGGCCAAAGAGTGGACTGCTGGGGTCGGTTATTTTGGAGCCGGGAAATTTCCGTTCTGTCCAACTGGTACTGGCGCTAAAGCCAACTGATGGTAGCAAGGCAGCGCGGGCCTGAGGAATGGTTTGCTCGGTGGCGGCAAAGCCCGCTCGTGAGGCTCTAATCTGAGCGTCGTTGTCTTTCGCTGCTGCAAACACCTGCATCAAATTTTCGGCGCTTGTCAGCGGGCTTGCTAGCAAAGCCCCGAAGTACAGGGCGCAGGACATCAGTCTTCTCATAACAATCTGCTGCGTGCAAAAAGGATGATTCTACACGGTCCGACGTTGCTTGTCGTATAAGCGATTGACTCTCGGAAAGAAAATGTTCGCAGGATGCGGCTTGAATCCAATTTGCGGGTGACCACGGCCACGGAGCTAGGTATATTGATCATACTAGTTGTGTAATTTGGGACCGTATTTTTTGGATAAGCGACCAGAAACTGACGTGGAAATCCTCTCTCGTGCGAAGATGATGACGCAGAAGGAAATTGCGTTGGGCGCAAAAGCGCGGCGCTACACGGTCGATTTGCCGGCGCATATGGCGGAGTGCGATGCAAATTACGTGCGTTTGCTCCGAATATTTCCGGATTTGCGGCAAAAAGATGAGCAACGTATTAATCTATCGCTTTCTGGTTCAGAGGGCGTTGTTGTATTTGAAGTTTTAGAAAAAGGCCGCTACACAACGTTGCTCAAAATTGAGTTTAGTTCCGATTTGAGTGGCTTGGCGCTTGCCGCCACTCCGGAAATGATGGTGCGGGTTTATCATGATGCTCGCAGCGCTGAAGTGGTATCTTATCAGTCGCAAAATCGGTTTCGTGGCGTCTATGAGTATCCAAATACGCGCATGCGCCAGCGAGATGAGAAAGTGCAGGTCAATCGGTTGTTGAGCGAATTTTTGTCTGTTTGTCTGGCGCACGGTGCAAGTACAGGCGTGATTGGTTTCTGACCGGGTTCACCGCCTTACAGGTAGGCTGCATGGGTCAAACGGTATTACAAATCACTGATTGCCATTTAGTTAGAGCGGGTTCGAAGCTGCTGGGCATGGATACTCAGGCTTCATTAGAGGCGGTGTTAACGCATGCCTTCACAAACCTTTCGGTAAGCGGGATTGTAGTTACTGGAGATATTGCACATACGCCGCAGCGTGCGGTCTATCGGCGCTTCTTCTCAACCCTCAAACAGTTCAGCGATGCCCCTGTTTTATGCTTGCCCGGCAACCATGATGTGGTGGCTGAGATGGTGGCGGCGGGATTGCCGATGGCGCCACTGAACCTTGGTGCTTGGTCTGTTGTGCCTCTGGACTCTCATATTGATGATATGCCTGCTGCCGATGTGAGCGCGCAGAATTGTCACGATGTACGTGAGGCGATGACTGCCACGGCAGCGCGACACTGTTTGCTGGCAACGCATCACCCGTTGGTGGCAATAAATTCGCCGTGGTTGGATAAGGATAGGATTCAAAATGCTGCAGAGCTGCTAGACTCTCTGCGCAAGCCTGGGCCTGCTGGCCTCGCAGACAAATTACGTGGGATTGTTTTTGGGCACGCGCATCAAGAAGTTTTTGCTCGATTGGAACGGCTGCCACTGTTCGGAACGCCATCGACTTGTTTTCAATTTATGCCTGGCAGCACCGGATTTACGCTGGATGAGCGTCCGCCGGGCTATCGTTGGCTGCGACTTGCAGACAACGGTCGTCTCTCGAGTGATGTATGCAGAGTGGATTTTTTTCCCGAACAAAGTAAATGAAATATGCGGTTAGGTAACTGAGTAGGTTTATGGCAGACAACGCTTATTCTGCAGCATCGCTGCAGGTTTTATCCGGATTGGAACCCGTGCGACGCCGACCGGGTATGTATACCGATACGGCTCGTCCAAATCATCTGGTGCAGGAGGTGGTTGACAACAGTGTAGACGAGGCCATTGCCGGTTTTGCTCGAGAGGTTGAGGTCACTCTGTTTAAAGACGGTTCGATAGAGGTGGTTGATGATGGTCGCGGCATGCCGGTAGATCTTCATCCAGAACATAAAATCTCTGGTGTGGAGTTGATCCTTACGCGCCTGCACGCGGGCGGAAAATTCGACAATCAGAGCTATAGTTTTTCCGGCGGCCTGCACGGGGTTGGCGTGTCGGTAGTGAATGCGCTTTCGCAGTGGCTAGAGGTTGAGGTGAAGCGTGATGGCAAGCTCTACCGCCAGCGCTATGAAAAAGGTGCTGCCCAAACCAGGCTCGAGGTAATTGATACAGTTGGTAAACGCAATACGGGAACCACCATTCGGTTTTTGCCAGAAGCAGGTTATTTCGATCTTGCGACAATTTCGGTGCCGCGTTTACGGCACTTGCTGCGTGCTAAAGCGGTGCTTTGTCCAGGCTTGCGGGTCAGCTTTAACATAGAAGAAAAGGAAGACGAAACCGTCTCTTGGTATTTTGAGGACGGGCTGAAGAGTTATCTTGACCATGCCTTGGCCGATGCGGAAACCATTCCTAGCGAAACTATCTTGCATTCTGCCCAAGGCAGCACGGAAGCGTTAGATTTTGCGCTGAAATGGGTTGTTGACGGGGGTGACCTTATCACCGAGTCCTACGTCAATCTCATTCCAACGGCGCAGGGTGGTACCCATGTGAATGGTCTGCGTTCTGGATTAAACGATGCGCTGAAGGAGTTTTGCGAATTTCGCGATTTGCTGCCCCGCGGGATAAAATTGACGGGTGAGGATCTCTGGGAGCAGTGCAGCTATATTCTCTCAGCGAAAATGGCTGACCCGCAATTTGCAGGTCAGACCAAAGAGAAGCTGTCCTCTCGCCAGTGTGCCGCGTTTATCTCCGGGGTGACAAAAGATGCATTTAGCCTGTGGCTGAATGAGCATTCGCAGGAAGGCGAGCGAATTGCAGAGCTGGCCATCAGCAATGCGCAAAAACGGGTGCAGGCGGCGAAAAAGGTAACCCGTAAGAAAATAACGGCGGGGCCTGCCCTGCCAGGAAAACTGGCGGATTGTTCTGGCCAAGATGCTGATCGAGCTGAGCTGTTTTTAGTGGAAGGTGATTCTGCAGGTGGATCTGCAAAACAGGCCCGCGATCGCGAATTTCAGGCGGTACTTCCCCTACGCGGAAAGATCTTGAATACGTGGGAAGTGGCGTCTAGCCAAGTGTTGGCCTCGCAAGAGGTGCATGACATTGCAGTTGCATTGGGAGTTGATCCTGGCTCGACCGATTTGGCGGGCCTGCGTTATGACAAGATCTGTATTCTGGCTGACGCGGATTCAGACGGTTTACACATTGCCACATTGCTGTGCGCGCTTTTCGTCCGACACTTCCGAACATTGGTGCAGACGGGCCATGTTTTTGTTGCCATGCCGCCGCTTTATCGAATCGATCTGGGTAAGGAAGTGTTTTACGCGCTGGATGAGGCAGAAAAGAATGGCGTGCTGGAACGGATTGTGGCGGAAAAAAAACGTGGAACCCCGTCGGTGCAGCGTTTCAAGGGGCTCGGTGAAATGAACCCTTTGCAGTTACGAGAAACCACCATGGATCCGGATACGCGCCGTTTGGTGCAACTGTCCATAGGCGCCGACAGCAAAACAGAAGATATGCTGGATATGTTGCTGGCGAAAAAACGTGCATCTGATCGTCGCCAATGGTTGCAAAAAAAGGGTGACCAGGCGGTCATTGATTAACTAAGAAAAATACACATGACAGACATTATAGACGAGCCTGATTTTGAACGGTTGCCGATGGAGGTTTATACCGAGCGAGCCTACCTAGATTACTCTATGTATGTGATTAACGACCGTGCGTTGCCACATATTGCTGATGGTCTTAAGCCCGTTCAGCGGCGCATCATTTACGCGATGAGTGAGTTGGGTCTTAACAGCCAGGCTAAATTCACAAAATCGGCGCGCACTGTTGGTGATGTGCTGGGGAAATTTCATCCCCATGGGGATTCAGCATGTTATGAAGCCATGGTGCATATGGCGCAACCGTTTTCATTCCGCTATCCGCTGGTGGATGGTCAGGGAAACTGGGGTGCGCCGGATGATCCGAAGTCTTTCGCCGCAATGCGTTACACCGAGGCGCGTTTATCACGGTATGCCGACCTGCTGTTGGCAGAGTATCGCCAGGGTACGGTAGATTTTGCCGCTAATTTCGACGGCACGACTCAAGAGCCGCGGTTATTGCCGGCGCAATTGCCGTTTGTTCTGCTCAATGGGAGCACTGGCATTGCGGTTGGGATGGCAACCGACATTCCACCGCACAACATCAATGAGGTCATATCTGCCTGCGTGCACATGTTGGATTCTCCGAAAGCGAGTGTGGTCGATTTGATGACCCACATAAAAGGCCCCGATTTTCCAACGGACGCCAATATTATTTCCTCCGAACAAGAAATTCGCGAGGTTTACGAAACCGGGCGAGGCTCGATCAAAGCGCGAGCGCGGTATCATATTGAAAATGGCGAAGTGATTGTAACGGCACTGCCTCATCAGGCATCACCGGCCAAAGTGCTGGAGCAGATTGCTCAGCAAATGAACGCAAAAAAATTACCCATGTTGGTTGATTTGCGTGACGAATCCGACCATGAAAACCCGACGCGATTAGCCTTGGTGCCTCGGTCTAATCGCGTCGATATGGAACGCTTGATGAGTCATCTGTTTTCGACGACGGATCTTGAGCGTAACTATCGGGTTAACCTCAATATCATTGGTCTTGATCAGCGGCCTGCGGTAAAAAGTTTGTCGGATATCATCAGCGAATGGTTGAAATATCGCCTAGATGTGGTGACACGGCGATTAAATTACCGGCTTGATAAGATTAATGAAAGGCTACACATCCTCTCAGGATTGCTGATCGCCTACCTGAATATCGATGAGGTCATTCGCATTGTGCGCGAAGCGGACAAACCGCGAGATGAGTTAATGTCGCGCTACGCTTTGACGGAGATTCAGGCCAATGCCATTTTGGATTTGCGTCTGCGTCAGTTGGCAAAGCTGGAGGAAATCAAGCTGACCACCGAGCGCGACGAACTCAGTCAAGAGAAAGCGGAACTGGAGAAAATTCTGGGCTCGAAGATGCGCTTGAGGACATTGATTAAAAAAGAATTGTTGGCGATCGCCGATAACTATGGTGATCCGCGGCGCTCTTTGATCATTCAAGTAGATGATGCGGTTGCGTTCACTGATGAAGATTTGCTCACCAATGAACCAGTAACCGTGGTTTTGTCCGAGAAAGGCTGGGTGCGGGCCGCAAAAGGTCATGAGGTAGACCCGCAGGAGCTGAGTTTTCGCAGTGGTGACGGTTTTGCTCTTGCCGCGCGCGGGCGGACCAATGAAGCCCTGATATTTTTTGATTCGACCGGCCGAGCCTACAGTGTTGCACCTCATACATTGCCCTCTGCCCGTGGTCAGGGAGAGCCGTTGAGCGGACGGTTTAAACCGCCCTCTGGTGCCCGGTTTATTGGCATCGCCACGGGCTCGGTTGAGCTGAATTTATTGATGGCGTCAAATGCGGGGTTCGGTTTTGTCGGCCGGTTGGCCGATATGATCACAAAAAATAAGGCTGGAAAAGGGGTGTTGACTGTGCCCAGTGGTGGCGTTGCACTAATGCCCTGTGTATTTAGTCCAAGCGAGAAAGCAGAGGCACTGGTGGCGGCGGTTACCTCGCAAGGGCGACTGCTAGTTTTCCCGCTGAAAGACTTGCCAGAGCTGTCGCGGGGCAAAGGTAATAAGCTCATTAATGTGCCATCAGCTGCGTTTAAATCAGGCGAAGAAACGATGGTATCGGTGGCCGTGATTCATGCGGGCGCAGACCTGCTGGTTCATGCGGGACAACGTCATTTGCGGATGAAGCGTAAGGACCTGCAACATTATTTGGGTGAACGCGCCCGGCGAGGACATAAATTGCCGCGAGGGTTCCAAAAAGCCGATCTACTAAGCGTTGAATAGAGCTGGCAGGGCCTGCCCCAGCGCTGATGCCGATGGATTTGTCGGTTTAGGGTGTATTGAATCCGAGGATTAATTTAGCTTGGCTGCTGACCGTATCGGCTTGTTCGGCCGGTAGGCTGTGGATGGCGTAGATGGGTCTGACGGCCCCTAAGTCCTCGAGCAGAGGGTGTTGAAATTCCGTTGCCCACGTTTTTGTTGCCTCTTCGATTTGTGTATAGATCAGTTCATCGATCAGGACGACCGGCGCTTTTGCCAGTGTGGCCAGCGTCAGTAAGCTATTGATGTCCGCCGTTTGCTCTAAGCTGTCGACTGAGAGCAGCGCTAGCTCGGCAGGTGAGCCGGGGCATTGCAGTGTGTTCAGGTAGCATCGAAATTCGCCGTGCGTCTCAAAATCGGTCAGTAACCTTTGCAACAAAAAGGCGGCATAGATGGCTTGCTCTGCGCTGACGGAACGCATATCTAACAAGACCATGATGCCTTTTTCCTGAAGTGCCACGGCCATGCCATCGTAAATGGCGCATACTTCTAAAGCCATGGTCATAGCATCTTCGATGGCGCTGGTTCGCAATTCCAGTGGCAAGGCCATTTGGTTATGTAAATTTAGGGTAAGCGCAAAGCTGGGTTGAGGTTTTGTTGCGATAGGGTCGGGTACCGAGACTATCGGCAGCGAGCGGTTGCCGCGAGAGGATATCTGCAGAATCCCAAGGCTCAAAAAGGGGCTAAATAAGAGGGTGGCAAGGGTGAGCAACCAACGGCCAACGGGCGTGGGTTTTGCAAATGTTTCTGCGGCTAAAAAAATGCTGACGTAGCCGGAAATCGTGTCGTCTAGGGTAGCCGCTGCGGTGAATTTCAGGGGCGTTTGTGTGTTGCCGCTAACGGCAATGATGTTTTGATTCGGACTATAAAAAATAACACCGCTGACTTCAGGGTAGCGATGGACCATATTGGCAATGACCGCGAGTTGTATGTGCTCTGCCCTGAGCATCAGGCCCGCATTAGAATCTGCCAAGGTCTGAGTCAATGCCTTGCCATAACGAGTCATTTCCGATTGACTGGAGGTGGGTGCGGTCCAGATGAGAAGCAGGCTCACGCCGCAAAACGCGGTCGCCAGCAGCGCGGCAGGCAGCGTTGAGTGGTTGGGCTTAAGGCGTTTGAGCCATACCAGCAAAGAACTCTCACAGGATTTGGCTGATGGTGGCGTAATCTAGCACACAAAAGCGCGGCCGAAAGCAGGATTAGGCATTAGAATATCGGTTTGATAGAAGAAGATTGAACGACTTTGGCAGAAGAACTCTTATTATTTAATGTGTCCGGACAAGACAAGCCGGGCTTGATGTCCCTTTTAACGGAGACCTTGGCCGAGGTCAACGCGCAGATATTAGATATTGGGCAAGCGGTTATTCATGAGGATCTTGCGCTGGGTATCTTGGTGCGTGTGGATAGCGTGCATGCCGGTAATATCATCAAAGAGATTATGTTTAATGCGAATGCAGCCGGCGCTTCGGTGCGCATATCTAATGTCAGCCAAGAGAACCACCGGCTGTGGGTGGAAGCTTCTGGCAAGCCGCGGTACATCCTGACACTACTGACTGCCGGTGACGGCAGTGCGGCTTTGCACGAGGCAAGCGCGCTCACTCACAAGGTTGGTTTGAATATTGACACGGTTCGAAGGTTAACGGACCGTGGTGCAAAGGTTCGCGCAGATGTGCCCTCACGGCTGTGTGTTGAAATGCGAATGCGTGGTGCCGCGACCGATCTTGAGCACTTGCGAGTGGAGTTAATCGCCTCAGCGGAGAGGCTGAATTTTGATTTCAGTATTCAACAAGACACCGTTTTTCGGCGTAATCGTCGGCTAGTGGCGTTTGATATGGATTCCACGCTGATTATGGAGGAGGTGATTGATGAACTTGCCGTGCGCCATGGTGTTGGTGGTGAGGTGGCTAAAATTACTGCGCAAGCTATGGGCGGTGAAATCGATTTCAAGGAGAGTTTCAGGCGTCGCGCTGCGTTGCTCAAAGGCATGCCAGAGCAGACATTGGCAGAGGTGGCAGGCTGTGTGCAATTAAACCAGGGTGCCCACCGCCTCATTCGCGCATTGCAACATTTCGGCTATAAAACTGCGGTGATCTCGGGTGGGTTCCAATATGTCGGTGATCAACTGCAGAAAGATTTGGGTATTGATTATGTATTTGCCAATACCTTAGAAATCAAAGGTGGCCGGATGACAGGTGAGGTTCAAGGGGAGATCATTGACGCCCAGCGCAAGGCCCACCTGCTGCGCGAAACCGCTGCGGTCGAGGGCATTGCGTTGCAGCAGACCATAGCCATTGGTGATGGCGCCAACGATTTGCCGATGCTCTCAAATGCAGGTTTGGGCGTCGCATTTCACGCGAAGCCCGCTGTGCGCGAGAGTGCCGCGCATGCAATTTCGAATTTTGGATTGGACGCGGTGCTGTATCTGATTGGCTTTTCTGATCGGGATATTGGTCAGGCGCTGGGGGACGATCATAGGTTGTAGTGCTCTGTATTTAGTCACTACTGAAATCGTAATCCATGCGCGCGGAGGGCTCTTGTACGTAATGGCCCTGAATATAGTTTGCGCCTGCTTGCCATAACGTAGACAAGATTTTTGCATTCTCGACCATGGGCACGATGGTGAGTTTACCTGCTGCCTGTAACTTTTTGATGCGCGCTGTGATCTGCGCAGTTGCGCCCCGCTCCGTTTGGAGTTGTGTCACCAATGAACCATCGAGTTTGACCATGTCTACCGGCAACTGGCGCAGCGTTGCAAACGGGTCCTCGATCAAGCCAAAACGAGATAGAGAGGCGCGGCTGTGCAGCTTGCGCAGTTCTTCGATAAAGACACGCGTTTGACGTAGGTTCTTGGTCGCATCTTTTTCTGTGATTTGATAAATCACCGCATCACTAGGCAGGCGCGCGGCTTTCAATACCAGTTGGTGCCACTGAATAAACTCAGGATCGGTCACACTGTTACTGGTCAGGTTAATCGTAAGTCGGGTGGTCATCCCCTTGGCACGGTGGGCCGAGAGCATTTTGATCGATTGCATGATGACCCAACGATCAATTTGCCCCGCCACTTCATTGTCAATGGCTGCTTGTAGAAAGCGCTCTGGTTCAATGGGCTGCGCGGTGTCGTCGGTCATGCGCAAAAAGACCTCGTAGTGCTCCTCTGTATCACCTCGCAAACTAATGATTGGCTGGAATAAAAGGATGAATTTCTGGTGGTCAATGGCGTCAGTGATTTGGCGAAGAATGATCCGGACGTTGTCTTTGCTCTGGGGGTCTTTGCCTTTTGTGGAAACGGGAATGTGCACAAGATTTGCGTTTTGGGCGGCCCGCATATCCATCAGATCAGCAAACGCTGCGTCAAGGGTGCGAGTGGTGCTCCCATGGTCGGACAAAGCCGCACCGCTGATGGTCGCGCTTGAGCGGATGGCTTGATTTTGTGCTTTGTAACTCTGCTCGCTGATTGCTTTGCGCATGTCTTCGGCGACGGAACAAATATTGTGATAACTCTCTGCCGTCGTGGCGATCACACCTTGATGGCTGCTGATCAATAATGTTGGTGTTTGATCCGTTATTGGATCGAGGTGTTGCCAAATTTTGCGACAAAGGGCCTCTGCATCAATCAAACCGTGGGTGCCGCACAGGTTTTGGTGATCATCCAGCCCGATAGCCAGAATATATCCTTGGCGGTCGGTATTTTTGAACAAGCGCTCTGCAGCGGCGATGAATTCAGTTAGGGAAGATTTGTCTGTTGTCTCCTCGACCACCGCACCAGGCTGGCGGGTAACCATTGCAGCGCTGGGTGTTGTGCCTTTTTTTGGAACAACAGAGATTTGCAGACAAGCTTCTCCGTCGAGCTGTGCCTGATTAATCAGCATTCGACCGACAAGCGGGGCATCAGTGGTGGTTTTGCTTTGAAAGGTCAAGGCGGCTGATTTTTCCCCTTTGCGCAGCGCTTTGAATTTGCTCCGCAGCTCTGTACCGCTGCTGGAAGACAACAAGTCGATAAGCGGTTCCCCGGATAGATCTTCAACACGCTCGTAGCCAAACAGGTTCAGGTAAGTGCGGTTGGCGTGAATATGAATGCCGTCCTGCAGATAGGCGACAGCCGTTTTATGGTCATCGCGAAGTGTTCGAAAACGTTCCTCTGAATGTTTCAGGGCATGGCGCATTTGGGTGAAACGATAGTGGTGGCAAACATGCGCAAGCTCGCGTTTGACCACAAGTACAAATTGTTCGATTTGATCGGCGTAAATGACATCCGTGGCGCCCATTGACATTGTTGCAGCCGTTTGGATACAGGTTGGTGCGCTGGCTGATCGCGTGGGCGCCACAACAATAATCGGTGTATGGGGTTTCTGTTCTCGCAGTCGGGGTAAGCAGGTTTGAAGATGTTCAAAAGCGTGTGTTAGGACCACAAGATCACAGCGGGGATCTTCGATTAGTGCATCAACTGCAGTCAACGGCGTGTCCACAGCCAGCTCGGTTGTGATGCCCGCCGCGCCCAAGGCCGCCTCCAGCGTATGGATGGTAGGTTCTGATTTTGGGGCAATCAAAAAACAAAGGGGTGAATGATTTACCGACATATATCCGTTTTCGATCGAAGCCGTCTCCAGTGGTGTGCTACGGGCACGCACGGCGTTTATTGCCTTTGATCGATATCCTCTTTGGTGATGGTTGGCTGACCGTCTATGGTGCTGTCGGCGCGCCTGTTTTCCAAGTAACCATCCAGCATACGGAACGAGAACTGGTTAATAGTTTCTGTTTTTAAGTAGGGTTCTAGCAGTTGTCCGGTGGTTTGTATGCCCTGACGTTGGATATTGATTTTCTGTCGCTCAAAAAAAGGTAGGCAGGGAGTGATGAGCGTGGCGGGTTGTTTTAGAGCGTCAATTTTTGGCAGCAAGAGCCCCCGGGTGTAGTCGGTTGGGCCGCCTTTTTTTTGAATGGCGCGCACGGCCACGGGTATCGCGCGAGGTGATAGTAATTCGACGCCTACGCTAATAGCGGCGTCAAGTTGACGCAGCCAGCGAATAACCGCGACGCTCCAACGCGCGGCATTTTCTTCGCGCACACCTATGATTTCACCGACATTGGCGTTGATGGGCAAAGAACCGTTAAATTCAAATTTGTAGCCGCTCGGGCTGGTATTTAAGGCAACGGTTTGATGGTGATTAAAAGGGGTGTGGGCCAATGTGCTGGTAGGCGCTTCGCCCAGTCCAAAGGCAACCTCTAAAAAAGGGTTGATTTCTCGCCGTAAAAACTTGGCGGTGTTTGAGATCTGGTTTTCAAATAAGGTGCCGCCAGAAAGATAATAGTGTGTCGCTTCCAGACCAAACGCAATATGCACCGGCAGCTGGGTTTGCGAACGGGTGAAATGACGAGGTTGCATGATACTCCAAGCTTCCATCAAGTGGCGCAGCAAAGGTGTTGTAATACCCTTTGATATGCTTATTTGCGTGCTGTTATTGTCAAGGCAGGCATCTAGTTCCTGAATGAGTAGGTTGGTCTGCAGTGCTCTGGGATCCGTTAGATTTTGAGCCAGCTGTTTATACTGAGGCCCTGCGTTGCTCCGCAGGTCCACGATAAAACAAGCGCCGCGAGTGTCTCGTGTCAGACTTGCGTGAAACGCCCAGGTTTCGAAGCTATTGAACATCAATGCAAGCTGGGTATGACTCAACTGATTGGGCTTGCAGGTCGCTAACAACAATGCCCGTAAATAACACCCTTGGATATCCAGTTTGAGGGATTGGTGGTTTTCATCGTCGGGGAAAGTAAAGCGTTTGAGTTTTAGCTCTTCAGCTAAACGAAACAGCTCGTTGAAATCCCGCCAAAAATCTACGGGTGGGCTCGCGTAGAATTGTAGGCTGCGCAATAAAATACGAGAGAGATCTGAAATGAGCCTATGCAGTGCTGCAGGAAGGGTTAAGGAATCCGCAGAGGGGTTCTTTGCAAACGAATCGATTGCACTTAACGCGACGGCTTTATAGCCGTTAGTAAGACTTAACAGCAGGTGTCTGGCTTGATTGCTGCGTTCGGATCGATATTGGGATGCCGCGTTGCGGTCGAGGCGCGAGCAGGTGTAGTGGACCAAAGGCCTGATGGCTTCTAAAAAAGCGAACTTTTCTGCGGCCGGCGCAATAAGCTGCGCAAGTTCAGCAGTTGCCCGTTTGAGCTGTATTTCGTTTTCGGCCGCATTAACCAGCGGTAAGTTTGTGGCCCACTCAGTAATGGCAGCCGCGTTGGGCTGGGCAAAACTCAACTCACGGAGTTGCGGGGGCGTCTCTTCCAAGCAGGTGTCAATCATGCGGACCAGCATACGCCAATTGGAGCCGCATAATGCGACGATCTATGCTTCATGAGTGATTGAAATTAATTGCGTTTTGGCGGCTTTGCCGGGAACCTCGCGCACCATTTTGGGGAGTAGGTAGCCAGGTAAGCTCGCCTGCATGTCTTGGTAAATTTCGGTGGCTTGGCGGTCGGCCACAAAAAAATGATGCGTGCCGGCCACCTTGTCAGGCATATGTAAATAATAGGGTAGGACGCCTTGGTCAAATAATTTTTCTGCCAAAGTGCATTGAACACTCGCGTGATCGTTCACCCCTTTGAGCAGCACTGATTGGTTGAGCAGAGTGACCCCGGCCGCTTTGAGTGCATTAAATGCTCTTTGGGTGTTGGCGTCGAGCTCGTTGGCATGATTCGCGTGCACCACCATAATGGTGGGTAGGTGGCTTTTCTTGAATGTTGCCAACAACTCGGTGGTCATGCGTTGTGGCAGTACAATAGGTAGTCGTGAATGGATGCGGATTCGTTTGAGATGGCTCACGGCTGCAAGTTGTCCATAGAGCTTAGCTAGGGCGGCATCGCTTAACAGCATCGGGTCGCCCCCTGAGAGAATAATCTCCGTCAGCGTTGTGTCTTTGATTATGGCCTCTATGACGTCTTTAGCGACTGCGGGGCGGTGCTGGTCGTAAGGGAAATGTCGGCGGAAGCAGTATCGGCAATTAATTGCGCAGGCTGGGGTGGTTACCAGTAGCGCGCGATGTGCATATTTTTTGAGTAAAGCGGGCGTTGGGTTGAAGGTGTCGGTGGTTTCATTTAACGGATCTCTGATAAATCCCGCGGCCTCCTCTGCCTCCTCTGGGGTGGCCAGCACCTGTTTTAAGATTGGATCTTCAGCATCTCCGGATCTAATTTTGGCGGCAAACCCGCGGGGCACCAGAACCGGAAAATCGTCCGGCCTGTAGGCTGAGTCGCAGGCCAGGCCGGCTGTTTTGAGCAGGGAGCGGCTGCTGCGAATGGCGAGTTTTAGCTCACTCTGCCAAAGGTCGGACTCCCAAGGAGATGCAATCGGGGTTATCATTCGTGCCGCTCAAATGTGGATTGTGAATTATGGCTAATTATTCTACCAATGAATTCAAGTCAGGTATGAAAGTCTTGCTGGAAGGTGACCCCTGCACAATTTTAGAGAATGAATTTGTCAAACCCGGCAAGGGTCAGGCATTCAGTCGGGTTAAATTCCGAAATCTGAAATCGGGTCGTGTATGGGAACGCACCTTCAAATCTGGCGAGTCGATTGAGGCCGCCGATGTCATGGATCTTGACATGGAGTATTTGTACAGTGACGGTGAATTTTGGCATTTCATGCGCACGGACGGGAGTTTTGAACAGTTTGCTGCTTCTGAAGCTGCGGTGGGCGAGGCGGTGCAGTGGTTGAAAGAGCAGGATGTTTGTCAGGTTACTCTGTGGAATGAGGATCCCATCGCTGTGACCACACCGAACTTTGTGGAATTAGAAGTCATCGATACGGATCCAGGGTTAAAAGGGGATACAGCCAACGGCGGTACAAAGCCGGCGACGCTCTCCACAGGCGCAACGATTAAGGGGGTTCCATTGTTTGTGAATATTGGCGACGTCCTGAAGATTGACACCCGCACGGGTGTTTATGTGAGTCGCGCAAAATAGCTGTGTATCGATGATGAGCTCTTGGCAACCATCTGCGTCGTTGCGGGCTCTGCAAGCCCGGGCAGAGGGCCTGGCTCAAATACGCGCTTTCTTTGCCCAGCGTGGTGTCTTGGAAGTGCAGACCCCGGTGCTCGGCAGCCAAACGGTCACAGACCCGAATGTTGAGAGTATTCCGGTGCCCGGTTATGGTTTTTTACAGACCTCACCGGAGTATTTCATGAAGCGGCTGTTAGTAGCAGATTGCGGTGATTGCTACCAAATGGGCCCCGCTTTTCGGCACGAAGAAAATGGGCGGCTTCATAATACGGAATTCACCTTATTAGAGTGGTATCGGTTGGGGTTTGATGATCGCCAGCTCATGGATGAGGTTGCCCAGTTGTGTGATCTTGTATTGGGCCGAGCATCCTACCAAAGACTGACTTACGCGGATCTGGTCGGCGGTGACCTAGCGCTGCCTGCAGAGGAACTTGATCTTAAGTTCATGCTGGCCTGTGAAGCGCTGCCGGACGGCCGATTTTTCATCACCGATTATCCTGCTGAGCAAGCGGCATTGGCGCGCATCCGTCCAGAGGGTGAGGCAGTTGCAGCCCGCTTTGAACTTGTGATTGATCGAATTGAGGTGGCTAACGGTTATTGGGAGCTTGCTGAAGCAGCGGAGCACCGTCGTCGTTTTGCGCAAGACCGATTGCAGCGTCAGCGGCAGGGGAAATCGCTACCGGATGTGGATCTTGAATTTCTCGCCGCATTGGATCACGGCTTGCCAGACTGTGCCGGAGTGGCGATTGGCGTCGATCGCCTGATGATGTTGGCCTATCAGGCCAGCACCATCGATGAGATGTTGGCGTTTAGGGGTTAGGGGTGACGCTGCCAAGAGCTTGCCCCATTCTTACAGTGTTCCCTGTTTTTATCGTCTGAGCTAATTCGACGGTGTTTGGCGGGAAGCAGCAGATCACCGTGGAGCCCAGTAAAAATTGTCCAATGCTGTCACCGCGCCCGTAGGACAGGTCATAATGCGTCAGAATCTCGCGTTGATAAGGGGATTGCGGTCCCTCCCAGTCGGTTGCGATGGATGCCACAATCATTGCGCCGACTAAAATGATCAGCATGGGGCCAAAGGGAGTCTCGAAACGGCAAACTAGCCGTTCATTGCGTGCAAATAAGCCGGAAATGTTGTTTTCGGTGTGGCCATTTACTGAGAACAAGGCGCCCGGGATTGCCAGGGTGGCGTTAAGTCTGCCGGAAAAAGGCAGGTGAATACGGTGATAGTCTTTGGGTGCGAGGTAAATGGTGCAGAAGTCGCCACCATCAAACCCTTCTGCTAATACCCCTGCAAGACTGTTCAAGCTGTAGGTATGTCCTTTGGCCTGCAGGAGTTGCCCTTGCTCGATTCGCCCAGCCTGACTGACCTGGCCGTCGGCCGGGCAGGCCAGTAGTTCCTCACGGTCGACCATCGGTCGAGCATCTGGTGCTAACGTCCGGGTAAAAAAATCATTGAAGCTCTTGTAGTCTGCTGGATCCGACCGTTGTGCTTCACTGAGATCAACTTTGTAGATTTTGCTGAATTGGTTGATTAGCAGAGATTTAAGGATCGGTGACTGGCTGCTCGCCACGTGCCCAGCAAGACGTGAAAGGGCGTGTTGTGGTGCCAGTTTTTGAAGGGTTGTAAAAATACTGCTCATCAGAGGTCCAGCTGTGGTGATGGGTGTTAAGGGCACTCGACCGGGGTATCTTGGCGATTGCCCCATTCAGACCAAGAGCCGTGATAGGCGCGGATGTCCATCCCAAGTAGGCGGCCCAGCATATAGGTGAGGGCTGAGCGGTGATGAGTTTGACAGTGCGTGATGACGGCTTTGCTCGGATCAATTCCGCGTTCGGCCATCAGCGTGGCGGGATTTTCGATTAATCGCAGTTGTCGACTTGGATCTTGAATGTCTAACCAATCGAGATTCACGGCGCCGGGAATATGCCCGGCGCGGGCCGAAGACTGTCTCAGGCCGTTGTACTCTTGGGCCGACCGCGCGTCCCAAATCTGTTGCTCGGGATCCTCTATGGCCGCGAGCACGTCGGGAATTTCGGCGATGGGGGCGGAATCGATACGAATGTTGGGTTGGGTTAATGCTGGCGCAGCAGCAGTGCCGCCCACTAATGGCAAGCCTGCAGCGTGCCACGCGTGTAGTCCGCCATTGAGGTATTGCCATCCATCGTGGCCGATGACGTCCAAAGTCCAAGCGAAACGGCCAGCCCAGCCGCCGCCTTCATCGTCATACAGCACATAATTTAGATCTGGCCGGTAGCCTATTCGGGCAAACAGCATTTGCAAATGCTCGCGGTCGGGTAAGCGCCCGGTCGCCGGCGGTATGCCGCAGACCAATTCTTGGGGCTCCACACCAATCGCGCCTTGAATGTGTGCCTGCGAGAAGACCGCATTGCTGGTGACTTGAATCAGACATACGGTGTTGCTTTCCAGCATCTGTTGCAGGTCTTGTGGCTCCAGAATTGATACGCGCTTAGACAAGGCCATGTAAAACCCCTTTATCCCAGTGTGGCGGGAGGGCATATTAGCCCAATCGTATAAATTTGTAGCGAAAAAAGGAGAGAAACTTGGGCGCACATTTGGTTTGGATGGATTTAGAGATGACCGGGCTGGATCCGCAAGTCGAACGCATCATTGAGATTGCAACCATCGTAACCGACAGCAATTTAAATACCATTGCCGAAGGACCTGTGCTTGCGGTGAAACAACCCCAAGCGCTACTTGAAGCCATGGATAGTTGGAACCAAACACATCATAAAGCTTCCGGTTTGTTGGATCGAATTGATCGTGAAGGCGTGACCGAAACCGAAGCTCAAGCGTTGACCTTGCGTTTTCTTGAGCAACACGTCGGTGAAGGTGAAGCGCCTTTGTGCGGAAATACGATTTGGCAGGACCGGCGGTTTTTATCGCGTTATATGTCCACACTTGAACGGTATATGCATTACCGAATGGTAGATGTCAGCAGTGTTAAAGAATTGGCTAAACGCTGGCGGCCTGACATTGCTCATGGATTCGTCAAAAAGAATGAACATACCGCATTGGCGGATATTCGGGAGTCTATCGGTGAACTCAAATATTATCGTGAGCACTTCTTTAAAATGGATTAGGGCATTTTTTTTGCTAATTGGGTCAGCGCCCAACGGATGTGTTCTGCCACCAAGGGTGAACACGTTGTTAGGCGTGCCCGCAACTGTTCGTTGGCTGATGTGCTGTACGGGCCGTTGCCGATGGCCACAGCTAAGTTTCTTTGCCACTGTTCATAGTTGACCCTGCGCATTGCGGAGCCTTCGGTGAGCTTGAGAAACTCCGCTTCGCTGAGCGCAAATAGCGATAGCAAACTACTGTTGTCGAGTCCGTGTCGAGGTTGGAAGTCCGGCTCGTCAGAGGTGGGCGCCTCGCGGTTCCAAGGACAATACAGTTGGCAATCGTCGCAACCGTAGATGCGATTGCCAATCGGTGCTCGCAGTGGCTCAGGTATGGCACCGCGATGTTCAATGGTTAGATACGATATACATCGGCGAGCGTCGAGAATTTTAGGCCCCACGATGGCATCAGTTGGGCAAACGGTCATACAGGCTGTGCATTTCCCGCAGTGCTCCTCGGTGGTGGCTGGGTCGCATTCAAAAGGGGCGTTGGTATAAATTTCGCCGATAAAAAACCAAGAGCCTGCGTGTTTGTTGAGAATTAGTGAGTGCTTACCAACCCAGCCTAGCCCGGCTTTATGGGCTAACGCCTTTTCTAGAACAGGTGCGGTATCGGTAAAGGCCCGGAATTTATGTTCGGGTAGTGCGGCGTTGATTTGTTTGGCAAGCTTCGCGAGGCGGCGCCTAAGTACCTTGTGGTAGTCTCGGCCTAGCGCATACCGTGATATGTAGGCTGTGTCTGACCGATCCAGTATTTCCAGGGGTTGGGTCCCGGCAGGCAGATAGTCCATGCGCGCGGAGATCACGCGACAGGTCTTCGGTTCAAGTAGACTGGGATCCAATCGTTTTTCAAGATTGCGGTTTAGGTAGCCCATTTCCCCAGCAAATCCAGCCTTTAACCATGCCTGCACATGCGGTTTGTGGTCACTGAGATTGATGTCGGTGATGCCAATTTCTTGAAAGCCTAAGCTCTTTGCCCATTGGTCTAATGTTGCTCGATCTGGGAACATGAAATCGTCTTTGCGCAAACAGTGGCATAGTATAGGGCGTTAAAGTTCACTGCGATGCGATTTTATGAACCCTGCAGACAATCTGTTGTTTGGTGCCGCTGCCAGTCGAAAAATTGACGTTGATGCGCAAGCGCATTTGGGCATCACCGGATTTGCACTCATGGAGCGGGCTGCGGCCGCTATATTTTCAAGTGTGTTGCGCCGTTTTCCGGGTGTTCGCGGGCTGACGCTATTTTGTGGCAAAGGCAATAATGCCGGCGATGCTTATCTTGTGGCTCAATTAGCCCGCACATTTGGCTTGCATACTCAAGTATTGGCGCTTGTTCCGCCTGAAGAATTGGATGGCGATGCACTTCGCGCTTATCAGTTTGCGCGACAAGCCGGAGTGCTGGTGGAGGCTGCGGGCGATCAGCCGTTCACCGGTGACGTGATTGTCGACGGGCTGTTGGGTACGGGGCTTCGAGGCGCGCCACGTGCCCCTTTTGCAGAGATAATCGGACGGATCAATAACGCCCGCTTGCCGGTCGTGAGCGTGGACACCCCCAGTGGTGTAGATGCCGACACAGGCACGGTAGTTGATATTGCGGTAAAGGCTGATGTGACGGTTTCCTTAATCACTCGCAAAATCGGACTTTATACCGGGCAGGGTATTGATTATGCCGGTGAGCGTGAATGGGTTGATCTGGGGGTGCCTTATCAGGCGTATGGCACTGCGGGTGTGCCGCGGTTATTTTATGAGGCACTCAGGTTGCCTCTATTACAGGCTAATACCTACAAGCATCGGCAGGGCCACGTGGTGGTTATCGGTGGGGATTTGACGATGCCCGGTGCTGTCGCGATGGCAGCACACGCGTGCTTGCGCGTGGGCGCCGGTTTGGTGAGTGCACTCACCAGGCCCGAACACGTCACAGCGCTTGTCACCCGCACTCCGGAGGTGATGGTGCAAGGATTTTCTGTGGCCATGCAGGCACCTGCCTTGGAACTGATCAAGCGGGCGAACATGTTGGTGCTTGGGCCAGGTTTGGGCCGCGGTAATTGGGGGCAAGCGTTGTACGCCTGTGCGCAGGCGAGCGACAAGCCCACACTCTTGGATGCGGACGGGCTTTACTGGCTGGCCCAATCGGGCCGATGGCAAGGGGGCCCGCTTGTGATCACACCACATATTGCAGAGGCTGCACGCTTACTAGATACCACCGTTGAGCACATTCAGAGTGATCGATTAGGCGCTGCACAGGCTCTGGCGGAACGCTTTGCGTGCGCTGGAGTGTTAAAGGGAGCGGGTTCAGTTGTGTTTGATTCAAGCGGGGCTCATCTGAGCATATGCGCACATGGGAATCCGGGTATGGCCACTGCTGGGATGGGGGATGTCCTGAGTGGCGTGGTTGGCGGCTTGGCGGCTCAAGCCTTGAATCAAATGCCCGCTCAGATTTATAGCGCGCTCAGGTTTGGCGTGGCGCTTCATAGCGCCACAGCTGACAAGGCGGCGCGGCTTGTGGGTATGCGTAGTTTGATGGCGACAGATGTCATATCCGAATTGCCGCAGCTTTTGTTAGAATATGAGGGTGCAGAAAATACGACACAATTTACCTGACGAACAGGCGACAATTACATTTGGCGCTGAACTTGCAGCCCAACTGATCCAACGCTACCGCGGTCGCGCTGTGGTGTTCTTAGCGGGTCAACTGGGGGCCGGAAAAACCACTTTAGTGCGGGGTTTGCTTGCCGGTTTGGGTCATTCAGGGGCCGTTAAAAGCCCTACCTATACGCTGTTAGAACCGTATAGCCTGGGTGATCATGAAGTCTATCATTTTGACTTATATCGGGTGAACGACCCTCAAGAGCTCGAATTTGTTGGTTTTGACGAGATAGTGGATGGACCAGGAATGAAAATGTTTGAGTGGGCGGAAAAAGCAGCGGACTGGTTACCTGCGCCTGATGTCAGCATAGCGCTTGAGGTCAATACACAAAGCCATCCGGTTTCGCGTGATGTGGTGGTTGTTTTTGACTAATCCGCGGCGCGTTACGCCCATCAGTAAGTGGCTCGTTGGTGCATTGTGTTATTTGCTGGCCTGGTCCGTTTGGGCGACGGTATTGCAAGGTGTGCGCGTCCATGAGGCGCCCGATTCGACGCGAATTGTATTTGATACCGACGGCGCTGCCCAATACACGGTGAACGTGCTTGAAAATCCCCATCGAGTCTATGTGGATCTTAAAGGCGCGACCCCGGGTGTTGGTTTTGATCCGCAAAGCGTGATCATTAATGGCCAGCGGATTCAGAATTTACGTGGCGCTAAACATGCCGAATATTATCGATTGGTAATCGAGACGAACGGTTTTTTGCAGCCGAAGTCTTTTACCCTTACGCCGACCAAACCTTATGGTCATCGATTGGTGATTGATTTATATGAGCCTCAACCGGCTAAATCTTTGGCCCCTGTTCAACCGGCGTCAAAAAATCGAGACGTGGTGATTGCCATCGACGCAGGGCATGGTGGTGATGATCCAGGTGCAATTGGGCCAAAGAAGGTCTATGAAAAAAAAGTGGTGCTGCAGATTGCGCGCAAGGTTGAAAAATACGTGAGCGCAGCTCCGGGCTTGCGTGGCGAGTTAATCCGCACGGGTGATTATTATTTGTCGTTGGAAAAGCGTACGGAGCTTGCGCGCAAGAAACGAGCGGATTTATTTGTTTCGATTCATGCGGATGCCTTTAAACAGTCCACGGTCACCGGTGCGTCGGTGTATACCCTTTCTGATCACGGGGCAACCAGCGAAACGGCGGCTTGGTTGGCAGAACGTGAAAATCGAGCCGATTTGTTGGGCGGTGTCGGAGACGTGAGCCTGACCGACAAAGATCCCGTTCTGGCTCAAGTGCTCTTGGATTTGTCGATGGACGGCAACCGTCTGCAAAGTATCAGTGCAGGTGAAGTGGTTTTGGCAAATCTGGGACGCATTACAAAATTACATAAGCGGCGTGTTGAGCAAGCGGCGTTCATTGTTTTACGCTCGCCGGACATGCCGTCTATGCTGATCGAAACAGGTTTTATATCTAATCCAAGCGAGGCTAAACGCCTCTCTCAAGCGGAACACCAGGACAAGCTGGCGCGTGCCATTGCGCAGGGTATTGAGCAGTACATGCGAGAAAATCCGCCGCCCGGATCTTTACTTGCAGCCCTTCGTGCTTCGCCGGTCGACGTGCAATATACAATTGTCCGGGGCGATACACTCTCTTCTATCGCTCAGCGTTATGGCATTAGCTCAAAACAACTGAAACAGAAAAATAGTTTGCGCAGCGACCGGATAAAAGTAGGGCAAAAATTGATGATTCCAGGTGCATGAGTTGACTTCGCCTCGTATCAAGCGTCTGTCCAGTTTTGTCGCCGACCAGATTGCGGCTGGTGAAGTGGTCGAGCGGCCCGCCAGCATTGTTAAGGAGCTGTTGGAAAATTCTCTGGATGCGGATGCCAAACAGATTAATGTGCGTATTGAAGGCGGCGGCGTCAGCCTTATTTGGGTTGAGGATGATGGTTTTGGCATGCGCCCGGAAGACCTCGCGCTGGCGCTTGAACGCCACGCCACAAGTAAAATAGTAGATGCGGAAGACCTGTTGGGGATTGAAAGCTTAGGTTTTCGTGGTGAGGCACTTGCCAGTGTCGCGTCAGTGGCTCGCGTGCGCATCAGTTCCTCACTGCGGGGGTCGAAAGTTGGCGCCGTGCGCGAGGTTCACGGCGGTGAGCTTGTGCAGGCATCGCCCGTTGCGCACAACTCGGGATCTACCATTGAAGTGAGGGATCTGTTTTTCAATACGCCGGCCCGGCGTAAGTTTTTAAAAACCGAGCGCACCGAAGTGGCGCAGATTGAGCAGGTTGTGAGGCGTTTAAGCCTGGCAAATATGGCGGTTGGGTTTTCGTTGCGCCAGGCAGCGGGCCAAATAGCCAATGGGCGTGCATTGTCTTTTCCTGCGGGCCGCATAGAACAGCGGCTCGGGCAGGTGTTAACCCCTGAGTTTGTGGCTAACAGCGTGGTGATTGACGAGCAGCGCGACGATTTGCGTCTGCACGGCTGGGTGGGCCTGCCGCAACATCATCGGCGGTTGTCCGATCAACAGTATTTTTATGTTAACGGGCGCGCGATTGGCGACAAACTGGTCGGTCATGCCATTCGTCAAGCATATCGGGACGTAATGTTTCATGGTCGGCATCCGGTCTATGTGTTGTTCTTAGAGGTACCGCAGAGTGGGGTCGATGTTAATGTGCACCCGACCAAGCATGAGGTGCGATTTCGCGACGCGCGTCGAGTGCATGACTTTATCTTTGCGAGCTTGAATCGCGCGTTAAGCGATATACGGCCAGGGCTTACCGAGGTGCCGAATGAGGGGCGTGCGCAAAATGCGCCAGATGGTTCGCCGCCGCGGTCCGATGATTTTACGCAGCGCAGCACAGCGCCGCTCTATCAGCCGAGCCAGCCGGTTCTAAACGCTTCGGTTCCGGGCGGTTTTGCGCAGCTTGTTGCACAAACTAAAGGCACCAGTTTTTCAAACCCATCACAGGGCCCATACGCCTATTCTGGAGTTCCCAGCAGTGCAGCGCCGGGGGCCGAGATGCCGCCTCTGGGTTATGCGATCGGTCAATTGCAGGGCGTTTACATTTTGGCTCAGAACGCAGAAGGACTGGTGATGGTGGATATGCATGCGGCACATGAGCGCGTCACGTATGAAAAACTCAAGCGTCAGGCCGCGTCAGCGACCATTGCGCGTCAGCGCCTGTTAGTGCCAGAGAACATTGATGTGACCGTGGCAGAAGCAGATTTGATAGAGGAGGTGGCAGAGCTTCTAGAGGCCTCCGGTTTGCTAATCGAGCGCATAGGGTTGCAGTCAGTGTGCTTACGTGAGGTGCCGGCACTGCTGACAAAAAAAGATCTCAAAGGCATGCTAAAAGATTTCTTGGCGGAACTGGCCGCGTTTGGCAGTAGTGACGAGCTGTTGCGTGGTCGTCTGGACCTCTTAAGCTCAATTGCCTGTCACGGCTCTGTGCGCGCTAACAGACAATTGAGCATTGCGGAAATGAATGCCCTGTTGCGCGATATGGAGACCACCGAGAATGCTGGTTTGTGTAATCACGGACGACCGACTTATTTTATGCGGTCTTTAGATGAACTGGATAAGCTCTTTTACCGTGGGCAATAGCGTCCTGTTCGGGTGTGCTTAGGTCATATTCGTATGCCAAGGCAAATTATTTTGTTGTTGGGTCCGACCGGCGTTGGCAAGACCAAGGTCGCCTGTGCGTTGCAGGATCGCTTGGCGGACCGATGTCCAACCGAGTTGATCAGTGTGGACTCAACATTGGTCTATCGAGGGATGGATATCGGCTCTGCCAAGCCCACTCCTGCTGAATTAAAGGCCAATCCGCATAAGCTGATTGATATTCGTGATCCGCAAGACACTTACACTGCAGCTGATTTTGTGACTGATGCGGATGCCTGCGTCCAGGCAGCATTATCGGAGAAAAAATTACCGGTCATTGTGGGCGGCTCTATGCTCTACGCCAATCGTTTTGTGCGCGGCATCGCTGAATTGCCAAGGGCTGATCCGGTGGTGCGTTTGCAACTTCAGGCTGAGTTTGATCTTCGTGGAGGTGATGCGCTGCATGCGGAGTTGCTCGCCGTAGACCCGGCGGCGGCGGCTAAAATTCACCCCCGAAACGCGCAACGCTTATTGCGCGCGCTTGAGGTTATCCGCTTGACGGGGAGGGCGATCAGTGAGCAATGGCTGGCTCACAATAGCCCCGGTGCGGCGGACAGGCTTGATGCACAGATTCATATCTGGGCGATTGTGCCTGACGATCGATTGCGGCTTCATCAGCGTATTACGCAACGTTTTGACGCGATGTTGGCAGCGGGGTTTGAGCAGGAGTTACAGCGACTCATACAAAGCCCTGATATACATGCTGAGTTGCCGTCGATGCGTGCCGTTGGCTACCGTCAGGGTTTACAATATTTGGCCGGTGAGATTGATGCGCAGGCGTTCCGCGAGCAAGCACTTGCTGCCACCCGGAGGCTCGCAAAGCGCCAGCTGACTTGGTTGCGGCAGTGGCCAGAGATAAATTCCCTGAACTGGGGGGACGCCGATGAAGTGGCGGGGCGTGTAGCAGAGCAGCTGCGTTTGTAGGATGCTACGACACGGATGATGACGGCGTTACGTTGCGGTCATTCCATGTTAGGCTTAACGCTCGAGGCGTCGTGGAGACACTCAAAGGAGTACAAGATGTCAAAGGGACATAGTTTACAAGATCCCTACCTAAACGCGCTTCGCAAAGAGCGCGTTCCCGTAGCCATATACCTGGTGAACGGAATCAAACTACAGGGACAGATAGAATCGTTTGACCAGTTTGTGGTTCTGCTGAGAAATTCAGTCAGCCAAATGGTCTATAAGCACGCGATTTCTACGGTGGTGCCGTCGCGTAATGTGAATATTTCAGCGGCCAGTAGTGAAGAGGAGTAGTGGGAAGGTCCCATTGTTGAGGGATTGAGCGCTAGAAGCAGAGCCAAACATGTTATTTGAGCGACCTGAAGCTGGGCACCATGCGGTGGTTCTGCACGTTGAATTGAAATCTCAAGCGAATCCGGATAGGGACGAATTTGTTGAGCTGGCGAAGTCTGCTCAGCTGGCTGTGGCGGATGTTGTCGTTGCGCGGCGCGATGCACCGCATCCCAAAACGTACGTGGGTAAGGGTAAGGTTGAGGAAATTCGCGCGGTTTTGGAGCACGCTCAAGCGGATTTACTGTTAATTAATCACGAGTTATCCGCCGGCCAACAGCGTTCTTTGGAAGGATCCTTAGCGTGTCGAGTGATCACGCGCACGGAGTTGATTTTGACGATCTTCGCGACGCGGGCGCGCAGTCATGAAGGGCAACTTCAGGTTGAGTTGGCGCAGTTGAAGCATGCGCAAACCCGATTGGTGCGTGGGTGGACGCATCTTGATCGCCAAAAAGGCGGCATTGGTTTGCGTGGTGCGGGTGAGAAACAGATTGAGCTTGATCAGCGGATGCTCAGCGATCGAGTAAAGGCCGTTGAAAAAAAATTGGCGGCGGTCAGTAAGCGCCGAGGGCAAAGTCGGCGCGGCCGAGGCCGCCGCGGTACACCAACGATTGCGTTGGTGGGTTATACCAATGCAGGCAAATCAACGCTCTTTAATGCCATGACCAATGCGGCTGTTTATGCCGAGGATCAGCTGTTCGCAACGCTCGATCCAACCATGCGTAAAGTAGACGTGCCGGGCGTGCGTGATGTTGTATTAGCGGATACGGTGGGTTTTGTCAGTCTGCTGCCACATGCGTTGATAGAGGCGTTCAAGGCGACGTTGGAAGAAGTGGTGCATGCGGATTTATTGCTGCACGTGATTGATGTGGCTGATCCACTTCGGGCAGAACGTGTGCAGCAAGTTCAGGACGTGCTGAAAGAAATTGGTGCTGCGGATGTTCCTGAAATACAGGTGCTGAATAAGATAGACTTGCTGACGGAAGAAGCAGCGCAGATGGACAGCGGTTTAGGCTTGCAAAAACTGGCGGTGAGCGCAAAGTGTGGCTTGGGCATAGGTGCTCTGGTGTCGCGCATTGGTGCACAGCTGGGTGTTGTGGCGCCGCATGAGGTATTGCTTGATCCTGCAGACGGGCGCACAAGGGCTTGGCTGTATCGATCGGGCGCAGTACTGGAGGAAAAAACCAGTGAAGAAGGGAGTGTACAGTTAACCCTTCAGGCCGACGAAGCGCTGATAGCACAGCTTCAAACACTACCCCAAGTGGTAATGCGTGGTGCGTCGGTGCTTCCTGAAGTTTCTTTGGGAAACTAAAAGCGGTTCAGTTGAGAATTGATTGAACTAATTAATTAAAGCGGAGAAAACAATGGCGTGGAATGAGCCGGGTGACGGTGATAAGAACAAAGATCCATGGGGCAACAGAGGAGACCAGGGACCGCCGGATCTGGACGAGGCGATACGCAAACTGCAATCGCAGCTTTCAGGCATTTTCGGCGGCAAACGCGGTGGCGGCGGCGGCGCAAAAGGGGGGGCCAGTCTCTCTGGTGGATTGCTAGGATTAATCGGTTTTGCCTTGTTGGCAATCTACGCATTTGCTGGCGTATATCAGGTCGACCAGCAGGAGCGCGGCTTGGTGTTCCGATTTGGCGCGGCTCAGGACGTCCTGAAAGATCCGGGGTTGCACTGGAATCCGCCATTGATAGATGTTGTTGAATTGGTGAACGTGACCCAAGTACGTTCTCATAATGCGCAATCAATGATGCTTACCAAAGACGAAAACATTGTTGATGTGAACCTGACGGTCCAGTGGGTTGTTGATGACGCGAAGGCATATCGGGTGAACGTAAAGAATCCTGAAGTGAGTCTAGACCACGCGACGGAAAGTGCTTTGCGGCATGTTGTTGGTAGCTCCACAATGAATCAGGTGATTACCGATGGTCGTGAGGCGATCGCAGCAGAAGTGCAGTCGCGCTTGCAGGATTATTTGAACACATATGGCACTGGCATTTTTGTGCGCAAGGTGAATATTGATCGCAGTGCTCCTCCGAGCCAGGTTCAGGACGCGTTTAATGATGTGCAGAAAGCCAAAGAAGACCAGCAGCGCTTCGTTAACCAAGCAACCGCTTACCAGGAGCAGGTGATTCCGGAAGCTCGTGGGCGAGCGCAACGCCAGATCGAAGAAGCAAGTGCATATCGCGATCAGGTGATTGCCCGTTCAACTGGTGAAGCGAACCGCTTCGAGAGCTTGCTCAACGAATACATGCTGGCCAAAGAGGTTACGCGTGATCGGCTATACATTACTGCGCTGGAATCTGTAATGAGTAATGCCAGCAAAGTCATGATCGATGTTGATGGCGGGAATAACATGATGTATCTACCGTTGGACCAACTCACTCGGAAATCTGCCGCCGGAGCGGGTGAAATTGATCAGACGATGATGGATAACGCGGTTGAGAGAATTTTGCGTGAAGTGAATGCAGCACGTGCCAACTCATCTCGAACGCGCAGTAATTAGGAGAATATAAATGTCGATTAAAGCACTGGTCAGTCTAGCTTTAGCTTTAGTGGTGATGGTGTTCGCAAGTCAGGCCCTTTATAAGGTGCATGAAACCGAGCGCGCAATTCTGCTCGAGTTTGGTAATTTGGTGGACGCTGATGTAAAACCCGGGTTGCACTTCAAATTGCCAATTGCGCAAGATGCGAAGATGTTTGACGCGCGTGTATTAACACTCGATTCTAGTCCGGAAACCTACTACACCCTGGAGAAAAAGCCGTTACAGGTAGATTCTTTTGTTAAGTGGCGCGTGGCAGATGTTGCCTCATTTTACGAGAGCGCTTCGTTTGATCTGCGTCGTGCTGAACGATTGCTACAAGAGCGTGTTAACGAGGGTCTGCGTAATCAAATCAGTCGTCGCGACATGAATGAGGTGATCTCCGGCGAGCGGGATGAACTGATGGAAGAATTACGGGCAGATCTCGACGATGTGATGCGTGCCAATGGCATTGAGGTGATCGATGTGCGCGTCAAGCGAATTGATTTGCCCATGGAAGTGTCGACTTCTGTATATGAGCGAATGAATTCCGAGCGAGAAATTGAAGCGCGCCAGTTTCGTGCGCAGGGTCAGGAAAAGTCGCTGGCTATCCGTGCCAATGCGGATCGGCAGGCTGTTGTCATCGAGGCGGAGGCCTACCGGGAGAGTGAGGAGTTGCGAGGCGAAGGCGACGCTCAGTCCGCGGTTATTTATGCCTCGGCGTTCAATAAAGACCCTGAGTTTTACCAGTTTTATCGCAGCATAAACGCCTACGTGAAGGTATTCGGCGATAAAGGGGATTTGCTCGTTATTGATCCAAATAGCGAATTCTTTAAATATTTGAAGAATGGTAACGAGTGAGGGTTTGGTGCTTCGGGGGGTGGCTGTCTGTTAGGGCAGCCAACCTTTACTCATCTGTTCAAGGGCGGTTTATCTAACGCATGAAAACATTCTGGCGATTGCCGCGTGGGGTGGATGAGCTACTGCCCCCGGCAGCTTGGGAACTGGAAACACTTCGGCGGCAGGCCTTAGACTTGTTTGTTAGTTGGGGTTTTGACTTTGTCGAACCGCCGATAATCGAGTATCTGGATGCTCTGCTAGTCGGTAGCGGCGAAGACTTAGATTTGCAAACGCTCAAGATGGTAGATCAAGTCAGCGGCAAGCAGATGGGCGTGCGTGCAGATATGACCTCTCAGGCGGTGCGAATTGATGCGCATAGCTTGGTAACAGATGATGTTCAGCGATTGTGTTATGTCGGCCCGGTCGTGTTTGCCAACCCTCAAATTTCCCAAACTTCCCGGGTGCCGATCAAAGCAGGTGCTGAGATTTTTGGTGCGGTAAATCTTGCCGCGGACGCAGAAGTCATAGCGCTTATGCTGGAGACGATGAAGGTAGCTGCAATCCGCGAGCCTGTTTTGTTACTCGGGCACATGGGTATTTATCGAGGCTTGGTAACTGCTTTGATAGCCAGCGGTGCGTTGCATCGCGAACATGAGCGTGAATTGTTTGGATGTGTCCAGCGCAAATCCGAAACAGATATTGCGACGCTTCTGGATCAGTCCGATTTGGCAAAAATGTTGATTCGCTTGCCCTCCCTCATGGGTGGTATCGATGTGCTGGTTAAGGTCCGTGAAGCCTTGAAAGATGGCCCCCCGGATGTCCTGGCGGCCCTCGTTCAGCTTGAGGAGTTGGTGGCCTTGGTGACCGCGCAGAATGATGATGTGGTTGTTCGTATAGATGTTGCCGAGCTGTCCGGTTATGGGTACCACAACGGTCCAGTTTTTGCTGTCTATCACCCGGAACACGGCAAGGCGCTTGCTCAAGGTGGCCGTTATGATGGCGTGGGTGAGGCGTTTGGTCGGCCTCGTCCGGCGACGGGATTTGATCTGGATTTAAAGAATCTTATTGGCGGTGCCATGGGCTTAGATGTTATTTTTGCGCCGTTTGTGGCATCCGGTGAGCGCACTCAACTCCATCAAGCGGTAATTTCATTGCGCGCGCAAGGGGAGCGGGTGAGTTATGCGCTCAGTGAAGACGAGCCGTTACCGCGAGGATGCCAACGTGCGCTTAAGAAAGTTGGTGGCCAGTGGCAGGTGACCAGCCACCGAGCGAAACCCTAAACAATAAACATATCGGGATAAAACTATGGGTCGCAACGTTGTTGTAATAGGTACGCAATGGGGGGACGAAGGTAAAGGCAAAATCGTTGACCTTTTCACGGAAGAGGCCGCTGCAGTGGTTCGCTTTCAAGGCGGTCACAACGCCGGCCATACCCTTGTAATTGAGGGTGAAAAAACAGTCTTGCACGCAATTCCTTCTGGCATTTTACATGCTGGCGTGCAGTGCCTTATCGGTAACGGTGTGGTGCTGGAGCCTAATGCGATGCTTGCAGAGGTGGAGGCCTTGGAGGCCCGCGATATCCCGGTGCGGGATCGATTGCGCTTGTCTTCTGCTTGCCCACTAATTCTGCCTCACCACGTGCAGCTTGACCTCGCGCGGGAGGAAGCGCGAGGCCGACAAAAAATTGGTACAACAGGGCGTGGAATCGGGCCTGCGTATGAAGACAAAGCGGCTCGGCGAGGGTTGCGCGTGGGTGACTTTTTCTATTGGTCGATGTTTAGCGAGCAGCTGGCGCAAGTCATGGAATATCACAATTTCATGCTGACCAACTATTACCATAAGCCGGCAGTAGATTTTCAGAAAACCTTAGACGAATGCGCGCAAGTTGCCGAGCAGATTAAGCCTATGGTCTGTGATCTTGTGCCGGTTCTGCATGGTATGCGCGAGCGTGGCGAAAATATTCTGTTCGAAGGCGCTCAGGGGGCCATGCTGGATATAGATTTGGGTACGTACCCTTATGTGACGTCGTCAAATACGACGGCTGGTGGTACCGCAGTGGGTAGCGGTTTTGGACCAATGTACCTCGATTATGTTTTGGGTATTACTAAAGCGTATGCGACTCGGGTAGGCACTGGCCCATTTCCGACCGAATTGTTTGACGATGTCGGTGAACGACTTGCTGCGCGCGGACATGAATTTGGCGCGACAACCGGACGCGCTCGCCGGTGTGGTTGGTTTGACGCTGTCGCCTTGCGTCAAGTTGTACAGATCAACAGCATTTCTGGCCTGTGTCTTACCAAACTTGATGTTTTGGATGGATTGGAAACAATCCGCATTTGTGTGGGTTACGAGGAATCCGACGGCACCGCAGGTTCGGCGCAGTTTGGCAGTCAGTATTACTCCGATGTTAAACCGGTATATGAAGACGTTCCAGGCTGGCAGGAGTCAACCATGGGGGCTAAAACGCTCGCAGAGTTGCCCGCGCAGGCAAGGGCTTATATTGCGCGGGTTGAAGAGGCTGTCGGCGCACCGATCGACATGATCTCAACAGGCCCTGACAGAAAAGAAACGATCGTATTGAAAGATCCTTTTGCAGATTAGGAGTTCGCTGTGGATTCAAAATTGCTCGAGATGTTGGTTTGTCCTGTCAGCAAGGGGCGGTTGGCGTACAAAAAAGAGCAGCAAGAATTATGGTGTCGTGTGAGTCGGCTGGCTTATCCGATTCAAGATGGGTTCCCAGTGATGATTGAAGACCAAGCGCGTGAATTGAACGATGAAGAATGGGCAAGCTTGTCCGTCTAGCCGGTACCTGCAGATTCTCTTGGAAATCCCTAGAATAGGGAATAAAGGAAGATAAATGACATCAGTGGTAATCAGTGGCTCAGGGCTCTGGAAGCCGGCGGAAACGGTGACCAACGAAGAATTGGTCCAAGCCTATAATGCGTATGCGCAAAAATATAACGCCATTCATGCGCAAGAAATTTCAAATGGAACGGTGGTTGAAAAACCGCTTTCTAGCGCAGCATTCATCGAGAAAGCCAGCGGCATAAAGCAACGCTATACCTACTGCAAGGCAGGAATTTTGGATGTGGATCGTATGCGCCCGCTGCTGCCAGAGCGAGGCGAAGATGAGTTGTCGCATCAAGCTGAAATGGCCGTCAATGCTGCCAAAATGGCAATGTCAGCGGCGCGTAAAAAGCCCGCTGACATCGATATGGTAGTTGTTTCATGTGCCTACACCCAGCGCGCCTACCCAGCAATTGCGATCGAGGTGCAGCAAGCGTTAGGTATCGAAGGGTTTGCATTTGATATGCTGGTGGCCTGCTCTGCAGCCACCTTTGCATTGCATCGAGCCTATGACGCGGTTGCTGCGGGTTCAGCTCAGTGTGTGCTTGTCATCAATCCTGAGCTGACCACGCCGCAAATTAATTTTACAGATCGAGATGGTCATTTTATTTTTGGAGATGTCAGTACCGCCGTTATTGTTGAGTCGTCGCAGACGTGCACCTCATCCGTATCATTTGAGGTGCTGGGCACCCAAGCGGTGACCCGGTACTCAAACAATATTCGTTCTAATTTTGGGTATTTGTCCTATGCAGATGATTCTGATCCCTATGCGACGGATAAGTTATTTCATCAAAATGGACGAAAAGTATTCAAAGAGGTCTGCCCTTTGGCCGCGGACCATTTGCAAGGCCAAGTTGAAAAGATCGGGCTAAGCGTGCCCGATGTGAAGCGTTGGTGGTTGCATCAGGCGAACATCAACATGAACGATTTCATTGTGCGACGTCTGCTGGGCCGCGAGCCTAAGCTACGCGAAGCCCCGATTGTGTTAGATGAGTTTGCCAACACGGCCTCTGCAGGCTCGATCATTGCCTTTCACCTTTATCACGAAGACCTCATAGCGGGTGACGTTGGTGTGATCTGCTCATTTGGGGCAGGGTATTCGATCGGCTCTCTCATCGTGCGCAAGCGCTAGTCAGTTCATTGTCGGGATCTTCCAGGAAAGCGATTTTCGCCGCTTTAGCCGGCAATTCTCTAATTTCAGCGGTCAAGTTCTCCGCTGCTGCCTACACAGGCAGTTCAGCGATGTTCAGCGAGGGTATTCATTCGCTGGTAGATACGGGTAACCAGATACTATTGTTGTGGGGCCTCAAGCAAGCGCGAAAGCCGGCCAGCGCAGAATTTCCGTTTGGTCACGGTAAAGAGGTTTATTTTTGGTCGTTTATTGTAGCGATGTTGATTTTTGCGCTGGGTGGCGCGGCCTCAATCTATCAAGGCGTTCAGCATCTTGATCACGCTGAGCCGTTGTCGAATACCTTTGTGAATTTCATTGTGTTGGGTTTGGCGCTGGTATTTGAACTCGCGGCGCTGAGTATCGCTGTGAAAGAATTGAATAAAAGCCGGGGTGATCAGGGGTGGTTGCAGACGGTGCGCAACGGCAAAGACCCTACGCTTTTTGTGGTTGTCTTTGAAGATACAGCGGCGACTCTGGGGCTTCTCATCGCCTTAACAGGGCTGGTGATGTTTGAATTGACTGGAGAGGTCGCCTACGACGCGGGTGCGTCTATTGCCATCGGCTGCGTGTTGATACTATCCGCTTTCTGGCTGGCCCTAGAAAGCAAAGGCTTGCTGATTGGTGAAAGCGCAAGTCCGGTTGTTCGTGCCCAAATTAGGTCTATTTTGGAGTTGCAGGCTAACGTGGTTGCGGTGAATGAAATAGCGACGCTACATATGGGACCGGATTATATTTTAGTGACGTTGTCCGCGGACTTTATCGACGGTATTTCTTCCGACGAGGTCGAGCGGACGGTGGCTGTGGTCAGGGAGCAGGTGATGGATGTGGATGCACGCATTCGGCGCGTATTTGTAGAGGTAAAAACATCACGAGAACAGGCGGCTGCTGCCGGTTGAGTGCAAACCGGTCAAGGGGTTGATGCCCTATCTGATTGTTTGGTGCATGCACAGAGTCGAGCGTTGAGCGAGTTGGCGCACACGATGTTGCATGAACTGATTGATGTTCATGCACCCGGTGGTCAACAATGGTGCCCAGGAGAGGACTTGAACCTCCACGGGGTTGCCCCCACTAGCACCTGAAGCTAGCGTGTCTACCAATTTCACCACCTGGGCACAGGGGGCGGACTTTACTTAAACTTGATACAGGGTGTCAATCGTGCCGAAGGGTCGGAACGTTATTTCTCAATCATCTAATCGGTTTAAGGCCGTTGAAATCATTGCGCTGTTGGAGGCGAAAAATGAGCCTTTGACTTGGCATGACCTCGTCCAGCAGGTGTCCGCAGATACTCCCAAAGCCATCACCCAACTGCGGCAAATGCTTAAGGGCTTGCAGCGCAGCGGTGAAATTGAGCGGGATCATCAGGGCGCCTACCATTTACCGCAAGCGGCTGAGGTTGTGGCGGTTGTGATTGAACGTCAAGGTCGGCAGCTGACGGCCGCGGGGCTGCCAATTGAGGCCTCCAAACAGCTCTTGTTGCGAGATGGTGATGCGGTTGAAATGCGGGCTGTTAACGGCCAAGCGCGCGTCCTGCGCGTGATCACGCCAGCAGATACCCCGGTAACAGGTATTTTGCGAACTGATTTTTATGGCCGTTATGTGGAAGGTATTGGCGAATTCAGGGGCCGGGTAAGCCTGCGAGAGTTGCCCGATGAGGCCGCGGATGGGCTCACCGTGCAGGTACGCGTGACTGGCCGTGACCGCAAGGGCTTAGTTGGTCAGCTGGAGCGCGTTGTGGCGCATGAAGGTGTCCTAGATCAAGCCATTGAAACTGCCCTGAGTAGTGGTCAAATTCCGCACGTTTGGCCAGCTGCGGTAAGTCGAGCCGCGGCCCGATTACCCAAGTCTGTGAGCGATCGCGGGCATGCGCACCGAGTTGATCTGACGCAATTGCCGCTGGTCACAATAGACGGTGAGAGCGCTAAAGACTTCGACGATGCGGTTTACGCCGAAGCGCTTGGCGATCCTGGGGGCCACCACCGCTTGGTTGTGGCGATTGCTGACGTGGCGCATTACGTGAAATCCGGCGGGCATTTGGACGCGGAGGCGATCTTGCGCGGCACTTCAGTTTATTTCCCCGAACGGGTTGTGCCCATGCTGCCCGAGGCAGTCTCCAATGGGCTATGCTCGTTACGACCTCAGACTCGTCGTTTAGCGCTCGTATGTGATATGACGGTTTCCCCAGGGGGTGAGGTAGGCGCCTACAAATTTTATGAGGCATTAATATTTTCCCATGCCCGTTTGACCTATGAAGAGGTTCAGTCGTTTATCGGCGGGGCCACGCCGCTGCCGAGCGCTGTAAAAACAGCATCTACCGTAGCGGCTTCCCTGCAGGCACTGCGGGCTGTCTATACAGCGTTGCGGGGTGCCAGAGAGGTTCGTGGAGGGCTCGATTTTGAAAGTTCGGAAGCGATCCTGAATATTCGCGAAGGTCGAGTGAGCAGTCTGCTTCCCGTCCAGAGACTTATGGCACATCAAATGATTGAGGAAGCCATGATTGCAGCCAACGTGAGTGCAGCTGCTTTTCTCGAAGCCAATCAAATGCCTTCGCTTTATCGAGTGCACGAACTGCCGGATGTGGATAAATTTGAGCAATTTAGGCAGGCGCTGATGGCAATTGGTGTGCGATTGGATGCGAACGATCGATCGCCCAAGGCCCTTCAAGGAGCGCTCATGCGCTTGCCCGCGCACGTGGATAAGGGGTTGTACGCCCAATTGGCGTTGCGCACGTTAAAACAGGCCCTGTACTCGCCGCGTAATCAGGGCCATTACGGGTTGTCGCTAGAACGATACATGCATTTTACATCGCCTATTCGCCGCTATCCGGATTTGCTGGTGCATCGGGCAATCAAGGCTGTGTTAGCACGTAAACAAAACAAAATGAACGTGACCTTTGCGGGTTTGGAAGAACTTAATGGGTTAGGTCAGCAGTGCTCGACATTTGAGCGCCGAGCCGAAACAGCCGGCTGGCTGGTAGATGCTTGGCTCAAATGTGATTTTTTGCTGGATCGGGTGGGAGAGACAATTCAGGGAGTGGTTGCCGGAGTTACCGAATTTGGATTGTTTGTTGAAATAAAGGGCTATTTTGTTCAGGGGCTGGTCCATATTTCCAATTTAGGGCAAGACTATTATGTTTTCGACAGTCGTCACATGGCGCTAGTGGGGGAACGTAGTGGTCAAAGGTTTGCTTTGGGGGATGTATTGGATGTCGTCATTGGCGATATTGATCCGCCCAAAGGTCGTATTGACTTGTCGCTAGCCACGCTCGCGCAGCGTCGTGTCAAGGCGCCGGCAGTGCCGCGCAAGAAGAATAAATCGGGTAAGCGAAGATGAGTGAGGTGGTTGGTATACAGGCGGTGCGTGCAGCGTTGCGAGAAACGCCTGAACTGGCTCGTAGTCTCTTCATTTTAGTGGGTCGCAGAGACGCGCGTGTGAATGAGTTGATTGATTTGGCAAAACGAGCCGGCGTACGCCATCAATCTGTGGAGGCTGCTTGGTTTCGCCGCCGGGCCGGTGGTGTTGCCCATCAAGGTGTACTTTTAGAATGTCAGGCGCGTGCGCTAGGCAAAGAGCATGATTTGCAAACTTGGTTAGACGCATTGGATGCACCCGCGCTGATCCTGGTACTAGATGGTGTGACAGATCCGCGAAATTTTGGCGCCTGCCTTCGGTCGGCCTCTGGCGCGGGTGTAGATGTTGTCATTGTGCCCAAGCGCAATAGCGCACCCTTGAGTCAAGTTGCGCTGAAAACAGCGCAGGGTGGAGCAGAAGACGTTTTGATCTTTGAGGTAACCAATCTCGCGCGGACCTTAAGGGCATTGGCGCAACGAGGCGTTTGGATTGTCGGCACAGACGATGAAGAATCCGTGAGTTATCTTGATCTTGATAGCGGCCGAATTGGCACGCTAGCGCTGGTGATGGGCAGCGAAGATAAGGGTTTGCGTCGATTGACGAAAACGTTATGTGATCAACTGGTGCACATTCCGATGGCAGGCGGGGTCTCCAGCTTGAATGTTTCCGTGGCGACGGCAGTGGTGCTTTATGAAATTCGTCGCCAGCAAGCGGCTACGCGACTTAATTGAGCGCGGCTGACGCTGCTTGCGCCGGCCTCAGTTCCCCCCTACAATGCGCGCCCCCACATAAGTGGCCCTCGCGGTAAACGCGGGTAACCCTTGCTTCACGTGGTACGATCGCTGAAATTTGATAGACGGGCAGCTGAACAATTGGTTCACCTGTGATCAGCTTGAAATTTTGATTTGGCGAAGGTAGTGCGGAAGTGAAGCTCCTGAAAGAGCAAGGCGCTGGTTTGCCTTGATCCAGGTGCAAACCGAAAGGAAGTGATATGCGGCATTATGAAATAGTTTTTTTGGTCCATCCGGATCAAAGTGATCAGGTCCCTGGCATGATCGAGCGTTACCACGCGATGATTGCGCGCGGAAACGGGGTGGTTCACCGAACAGAAGATTGGGGGCGCCGCCAACTTGCGTTTCCGATCTCGAAAGTGCACAAGGCACATTATATTTTGATGAATATCGAATGCGACCAGACGGTGCATGCTGAACTGGAAAGTGCGTTTCGTTTTAACGACGCGGTCATTCGCAGCATGATTATTCGCCGACAGGCACCTCAGCTGGGCAACTCAAAAATTTATGAAGAAGAGTTGCGCGATCAAGAAAAAGATCGTGAGCGCGAACGCCGCCGGGAAGAAGAGTATGCAGCACGGGCCGCCTCCAGTGATGGCGCGTCAGATACCGATAGTGGTGATACTGAACAAGGTGAAGAGCAACAGGAGTCAAACGCATGAGCCGTCGTCGTATGCAGCAAGCCAAGCAAGAAAGTGATATAGACTACAAAGATCTGGACACACTGCGTCAATTTATTGGTGAAACAGGCAAGATTGTGCCCAGCCGAATTACCGGCACGTCCGCACGATTTCAGCGCACTCTAGCTCGAGAGATTAAACGTTCCCGCTATCTGGCGCTGATTCCGTATACGGATTCGCATAAGTAAGTAGGCATAGACGTAGAAGGAACGCGAAAAATGAACATCATACTTTTAGAACGAGTGAACAATTTGGGAGATCTGGGCGACGAGGTTGTGGTAAACCCCGGATTCGCGCGGAATTTTTTGATTCCCAAAGGTGTTGCGGTGCAAGCAAATAAAGATAACCGCGCGCTTTTTGAAGAGCGCCGCGCGGAATTACAGGCATCTGCTAATGAGAAATTGGGTGAGGCCAACAGCCGCGCAGAAAAGCTCGCAGAAGCGGTGATTACTATTGTGGTCAAAACAGGCGAAGAGGGTCGTCTCTATGGTTCTGTAGGTACACAAGATATCTCCGAGGCGATGGTTGCTGCGGGTTTTGAGGTCGCACGCAGCGAAGTGCGCATGCCAGAAGGCGCTATTCGTATGGCCGGCGAATACGACGTCACAATCCAATTGCACTCTGATGTATCGGTGGACGTCAAGGTACACGTGGTATCCGAGTAGACGGGACAGATCGATCGGTTAGAAGGGCTCTGGCAGGGCCCTTTTTTTTTGCGTGTAATCCGCGGCCATATTATTTAGGCTATCTGGCCCAAGGGCGTTTTGTATACCCATGTCTGAATATGCTTCCGAACCCCATAGTGCGGTTCATTTGAAGGTTCCTCCTCACTCAGTTGAAGCTGAACAGTCCGTGCTGGGTGGCTTAATGCTGAACAACGAAGCCTGGTTTGACCTGGTTGAGATCGTCAACGCCAGAGATTTTTACCGCACCCAGCACCAAATTATCTTTGAGGCGATGATGGATCTCGCCAATGCGGACGAGCCACAGGACGCGGTCACTGTGGCGGAACGATTGCGCTCTCAAGGGTTGTTGGAACGTGCTGGTGACATAGCCTATTTGGCGGAATTGTCAGAATCGACGCCGGGCGCAAGCAACGTATTAGCGTACGCCAAGATTGTGCGTGAGCGGTCAGTTATGCGTCAGTTGATTGGGGCTGCAAACGTGATCGCTGATGCTGCTTTTTCCCCCGATGGTCGCGATAGTGATGCCCTGGTTGAGCTGGCTGAAAAATCTGTGTTCGAAATATCTGAGCATGCCAGTAAAGACGGAGGGCCAGAAAAGGTAGCGCCGTTGTTATCAAAAGCGGTGGAGAAGGTTGAGTATCTGTTTAATTCCAAAGGTGCGCTCACAGGTGTGTCGACGGGTTTCACTGATTTGGATAAGAAAACGGCAGGGTTGCAGTCCTCCGATCTGATCATCGTGGCGGCTCGACCATCGATGGGTAAAACGGCTTTTGCTGTCAATATGGTTGAGCATGCGGTGATGTCGGGAGAGACGGTGCTGGTGTTTTCGATGGAAATGCCGTCTGAACAGATTGTCATGCGGATGCTCTCCAGTCTTGGCCGGATCGATCAGACGCGCTTGCGCAGCGGTGCGTTGCAGGATGACGACTGGACACGCTTTACCGGCGCGGTTAGCCAACTGCGCGATAAGAAGCTCTATGTGGATGACACGCCTGCGTTGACGCCAAGTGATGTGCGCTCGCGGGCGCGCAGGGTGTCTCGTGAGGCGGGCGGCTTGGGTATGGTTGTGGTCGACTATCTTCAGTTGATGCGTACGGCAGATAAGTCTGAGTCTCGTGCTGGCGAAATATCCGAGATTTCTCGTTCGCTTAAGGCTTTGGCCAAAGAAATGCGTTGCCCGGTAGTTGCGTTGTCGCAGCTCAATCGTGCACTCGAGCAGCGCCCGGACAAACGACCGATGATGTCAGATCTGCGCGAGTCGGGTGCAATCGAGCAAGATGCCGATGTGATTCTGTTCATTTACCGTGATGAGGTTTACAACGAAGACACCGAAGATAAAGGCGTTTCGGAGATCATTATAGGTAAACAGCGTAATGGCCCCATCGGTAAAGTACGTTTGTCTTTTATTGGCAATTTAACCAAGTTTGAAAATCTGGCCTCTGATATCTATTCCGATTATGTTTAATGTACGGCTGTTGAGCGCCCGGATGGATCGTTAAAGTTGGCTAAACCGAAAAGTGCTTTTGTTTGTGGCGATTGTGGCGCCGAGCACGCAAAGTGGTTGGGACAGTGTGGTGCTTGTTCAGCGTGGAATACGCTGTCTCGAGTGTCTATTGGTGCGGTAAAAGAAGCTCGCTTGGGTTTCGCAGGTGTCGCTGCGCAGCTTAAAAAACTGGATGACGTTGATGCGCAAGAGTTACCGCGCATAGCAACCACTTTTGCGGAGCTGGATCGGGTGCTGGGAGGCGGTCTGGTGCCTGGTAGCGTGATTTTAATTGGGGGAGACCCGGGGGCCGGGAAAAGCACATTGCTGTTGCAGGTTTGCACACGGCTTGCGCAGAATTGTGGCGTATTGTACGTCACAGGAGAAGAATCACTCCAACAGTTAGCAATGCGCGCGCGTCGCTTGGAATTGCCGTTGAACGGGCTCGATGTAGCTGCCGAAACAAGGGCGGAGGTGATTGCCTCCCATATTGAGTCCCAGAAACCGAGCGTGGTGGTGCTCGATTCCGTGCAGGTATTGGCCTTGGAATCTGTGGAGTCCACGCCAGGTTCGGTCACGCAGGTGCGTGAGACGGCTGGTTTTTTTACGCGTTTGGCGAAATTGACCAATACGGTGATTATCTTAGTTGGCCACATCACCAAAGAAGGCGGGCTGGCCGGTCCGAAGGTGCTGGAGCACATGATTGATTGTTTCATGATGTTGGACAGTCCGGCGGGCAGTCGCTACCGAACGTTGCGCAGTCACAAGAATCGATTTGGTGCCGTGAATGAGTTGGGCGTTTTTGCCATGACTGACCTTGGCATGAAAGAGGTTGCGAACCCTTCGGCGATTTTTCTCCAGCGCGGGGAAAAGGATTCTCCAGGCAGTGTGGCAACGGTTACTTGGGAGGGCACGCGGCCGCTTCTGGTGGAAATACAGGCGCTGGTAGACGAGGCATCAGGCGGGCATCCAAAACGAGTGGCTGTTGGCTTGGATCAGCAGCGCTTAGCGATGCATTTGGCTGTATTACACCGTCACTGTGGGATCACGTTAAGTGACCAAGATGTATTCGCCAACGTAGTGGGTGGGGTACGCATTACTGAAACTGGTGCAGATCTTGCGCTGCTGCTGGCGGTGCTATCGTCATTTAGAGATCGTATTTTGCCGCGCGACGTCCTGGTTTTTGGGGAATTAGGACTCACCGGTGAGTTGCGCCCCGTGGCCAACGGTCAGGAGCGTTTGCGCGAAGCGGCCAAACATGGATTTAAAAAAGCCATTGTGCCTTTTGCTAACCGGCCTCAAGCTCCGTTGCCCAACATGGCCGTGCACGGTGTTAAGGACCTCAGCGGTGCGCTTGAGGTGGCGTTTGAGCACAACTCGATCGCGGCGTCGTGACGCCGCAGCTTTGGGTTAACGATGAATCGGCTTGTACTTGATGCGTGTGGGCGCTGCATCACCGACCCGTTTTTTATGATCGACTTCATAGTCACTGTAGTTACCCTCAAACCACTCGACGTGGCTATCGCCTTCAAAAGCCAGAATATGGGTTGCAACCCGATCTAAAAACCAGCGATCGTGAGAGATAACTAAGACGGTGCCGGCAAATTTCAAAAGGGCCTCTTCAAGGGCCCGCAGCGTTTCGACATCCAAATCGTTAGTGGGTTCGTCCAACAGCAATACGTTAGCGCCGCTGCGCAATAGCTTTGCCAAATGAACGCGGTTGCGTTCTCCGCCGGATAAATCACCCACACGCTTCTGCTGATCTGCGCCCTTAAAGTTGAATCTTCCAACATAGGCGCGAGTTTGAATCTCATGCTTGCCGATGCGCATGATGTCTAAACCGTCCGAGATTTCCTCCCAAACCGTCTTTTTGCCCTCGAGTGCATCTCTGCTTTGATCAACAAAAGCGATTTCTACGGTGGAGCCGATGTCAACTGACCCATTGTCTGGTCTTTCTTGTTCGGTAATCATTTTAAATAGAGTTGACTTGCCCGCACCGTTGCCGCCAATGATGCCCACAATGGCTCCCTGCGGAATGATGGCGCTCAGGTTGTCGATTAGAAGTCGATCGTTAAAGCCTTTGCTGACGTTGTTGATTTCGATGACTTTCTCACCCAAACGCTCACCTGTTGGTATAAATAATTCCGTGGTCTCGCTGCGTCCTTCTTGGTCGGCGTTAACCAGCTCTTCGAATCTGGCGAGCCTTGAACGGGATTTAGATTGTCTGGCTTTTGGATTTGAACGAACCCACTCTAATTCTGATTGAATTGATTTCGCTCTGGCTTTTTCCTGCGATGCCTCGATTTGTAATCGTTTTTCTTTGTTTTCTAACCAACCACTGTAGTTTCCTTCAAATGGAATGCCGCGACCTCGGTCTAACTCCAAAATCCATCCGGCGACGTTGTCCAAAAAATAGCGGTCGTGGGTCACGGCAACCACAGTTCCCGGATAGGTGTCGAGAAAGTGTTCAAGCCAGCTGACGCTTTCGGCATCCAGGTGATTGGTTGGCTCGTCAAGCAATAGCATGTCAGGCTTGGACAGCAGTAATGCGCACAGGGCAACCCGTCGTCGTTCCCCGCCAGAAAGAACATTCACCGGTGTATCCCAAGAGGGCAGGCGCAGAGCGTCAGCGGCGATGTCTAACGTGCGGTCAAGATCCCAGCCGTTGGCGGCGTCAATTTGGAGCGCTAAATCACCTTGGCGTTCGAGCAGCGCGTTCATTTGGCTGTCATCCATGGGTTCGGCAAACTGATCTGAAATTTCATTGTATTCATTAACAATTGCAACGATGTCTTGAACTCCCAGTTCAACATTGCCGCGCACGTCTAGGTTGTCATCAAGCTGGGGTTCTTGGGGGAGATAGCCAACGTTGATCTCTTTTTGGGCTCTGGCCTCGCCATCAAACTCAGTATCCACGCCTGCCATGATGCGCAATAAGCTAGATTTACCCGAGCCGTTTAATCCTAAAACGCCAATTTTTGCGCCTGGGAAAAACGATAGGGAGATATTTTCTAAAATGGTGCGTTTGGGTGGAACAACTTTGCTCACTCCCTGCATGGTGAAAACGTACTGTGCCATTGATATCCTCTTGGTTTGTGTTCAAGGCCCGATTGGGTTTTAAAAGCAGTGCTGTCTTACAAAACGGGTGCAGTATACGGAACTGATTGTCTTTTGCCTCTGAATCGAAGCCCTAGCCACAAGCAATGTTGCTATTCACGTTGAACGTGAAGGTTTTTACTCAAAGATTTTGCTGATTCAAGTTATAATAAAACACGACAATAGGCGTGCTCCAATTGGTAAGCTGCGGATCTAGCAGCGGCCAGGATTGTCTATCCGCGCCATACCCAACGAAACAGAGATTTAAAAAGGCAGAACATGTTTTCAGGAAATGAAACCATAGCGGGATTTGACGATGCACTTGCAGCGGCTATGGATGAAGAGACCCGCCGGCAAGAAGAACATATTGAATTAATTGCATCGGAAAATTACGCCAGCCCTCGGGTGCTGGAAGCGCAGGGCAGTGTGCTGACCAACAAGTATGCAGAAGGCTACCCCCATAAACGCTATTACGGTGGATGTGAGTATGTTGATCAGGTGGAGGTGTTGGCGATCGATCGCGCTAAAGCGCTGTTTGGCGCCGATTATGCAAACGTACAGCCCCATTCTGGATCGCAAGCCAATGCCGCGGTTTATTTGGCTTTGTTAGAGGCCGGAGATACCGTTTTGGGAATGAGTCTGGCCGATGGTGGTCATTTGACCCACGGCGCGTCGGTAAATTTTTCGGGCCGGCTTTACGATCCAGTGCAATATGGCGTGGATGCCAAGACGGGACTTATGGACTACGACAACATCGCCAATATTGCCCGTGAGTGTCAGCCGAAGTTGTTGATAGCAGGCTTTTCAGCGTACTCGCGTCAGGTTGATTGGCAAAAATTTCGCGATATCGCCGATAGTGTGGGTGCCTATCTGCTGGTTGACATGGCGCATATTGCCGGATTAGTTGCCGGGGGGGCTTATCCTAGTCCTGTGCAAATTGCTGACGTGACGACAACAACAACACATAAGACATTGCGTGGTCCGCGCGGTGGTATGATCCTTGCGAAATCCAATCCAGTGATTGAAAAGAAACTCAACTCCGCGCTTTTTCCGGGTAGCCAGGGCGGCCCGTTGATGCATGCGATTGCCGGTAAAGCGGTTTGCTTCAAAGAGGCGATGTCGGATGAGTTTAAGGCCTATCAGGCGCAGACAGTGGCTAATGCAAAGGCTATGGCACAAGGATTTCTGGAGCGCGGTTTTGATGTGGTTTCAGGTGGTACAGACAACCATCTGCTGCTGTTGGACCTGATCAGTAAAGATATTACCGGCAAGGACGCAGATGCAGCCCTCGGGCGCGCCAATATTACGGTGAACAAAAATGCCGTGCCTAACGATCCGCGGTCGCCATTTGTGACCAGCGGATTGCGCCTTGGTTCGCCGGCGATAACAACGCGTGGGTTTAAAGAAGCCGAATGTATGGCTCTGACAACTTGGATATGTGATATTTTGGAAGATATTGATAACGAGAATAAAATCGAGACGGTGAAGCAGGCAGTGGTCGAGCTATGCCGTCGGTATCCTGTATACCCTCCCGCATAGGGATTTATCCGAAGGGTCTGCCACATGTATTGCCCATTTTGTGCAGCTGATGAGACTAAGGTGATCGACTCTCGTTTGGTCGCCGAAGGTAATGCTGTTCGCCGGCGCCGCGAATGCCAAGCCTGTGGAGAGCGTTATACAACCTTCGAGACGGCGGAACTGGTGATGCCTCGACTGATTAAAAGGGATGGTGCACGCGAACCGTTTAACGATGACAAGCTCAAGATGAGTTTGGCAAAAGCGCTGGAGAAGCGCCCGGTAAGTGTCGATCAAATGGAAAGTTTGTTGAATCGAATAAAACACCGTTTGCGCTCCACAGGTGAGCGTGAATTGCCGTCGCTGCGCATTGGTGAGGCGGTGATGTCCGAGTTGCGCCATCTTGATCCGGTTGCTTATGTTCGCTTTGCGTCGGTTTACAGGGATTTTCAGGATGTCGAAGCGTTCACGGCGGAAATCCAAAAATTGTCGATGGACGAAGCTGAGTGAATCCTTCTGATCGGTTGTTTCTGCAAGCCACCATAGAGCTTGCCGAACGTGGCCGTTTTACCTGCGCTCCCAATCCTGCGGTTGGATGTTTGATCGTACAAAATGACCGGATTATCGGTCGGGGGTTTCATGGTCATGCAGGTCAGGCGCATGCTGAGGTTAACGCCATCGCTAACGCCGGTGGTGATGTTCGCGGCGCAACTGTTTATGTGAGCTTAGAACCGTGTGCCTTTGTTGGGCGCACGCCGGCATGTGCGGAAACGCTTATTGATGCTCAGGTCGCCCGTGTGGTGATTGCAGCTGAAGATCCTCATCCACAGGTCTCAGGTGCTGGCATTAGAATGCTTCGCCGCGCGGGCATCGAAGTCAATTTATTAACGCAGCAGCCGGCGCTGAATGCGATACAAGGATATGCAACCCGCATCACATGGCAGCGGCCGTTTGTGCGGGTCAAAACGGCCAGTAGTGTAGATGGCGGGATTGCACTTGCCTCAGGGGAAAGTCAGTGGATTACGGGTGAGCAAGCCCGTCATGATGTGCAATATTGGCGAGCACGCAGCGATGCAATTATCACGGGTGTTGGCACTGTTTTGGCGGATGATCCCAGTTTAACAGTGCGAGATCGTAAGCTTGAGCCTTTTCGACCACCTTTGCGTGTGATTCTCGACAGCCACCTGCGTACACCCTCAAGTGCACGAGTATTGAATGACGGCTTTCAAACATTGCTGGTTCATGATGCCCATGTGGAAGTACCAGCGTACTTGCGCAACTTGGATTTGGTGACGATGCTCGGATTGGCCGGTGGAACACAAGATTTGCGCGCTTTGCTGACGCATTTGGCAGAGCTGGGGTGTAATGAAGTTTTGGTAGAAGCCGGAGCGCGGGTCTGCGGAAGTTTTGCGCAAGCCCACCTCTGGGATGAATGGTTGTGTTATATCGCCCCGAAGTGGCTGGGATCTGCACAAAAAACGCTAGCGCAATTTAGCGTTGCGGAATTAGCTCAGGTGCCCACTGGAAAGGTGGTTGAGATGAGTCGGTTAGGAGAAGATATGCGAGTGCGAATCATGAGTGTTTCGCAAGATGAATAATGGTGGCCAGACTAGCAAGCCGAATGTTTGGGCGCGGCGTAAAGCTCGGCGTGCGCTCGTACAGGCTGTATATGAGTGGCAAATGTCGGCTAACAATCTCGCCGATATACGTACCTCCTTTCTCGATGGTGACGCTTTAAAAAAAGCCGATATTGATTTTTTTGACGAGCTTTTGACGCGGGTAGTTCACCATGCGTCGGCAATGGATGATGCGTTCAGCCCACTGTTGGATCGACCGCTAGCTCAGCTTAACCCCGTGGAGCATGCTATTTTGCGACTGGCGACTGCAGAATTGGCGCATCGAATTGACGTCCCTTATCTGGTGGTCATTGATCAGTATGTTGAATTGGCGAAAACGTTTGGCGCTCAAGATTCGCATAAATATATTAATGGTGTTTTAGATAAGCTAGCCGGGCGTTTGCGCGCCGTAGAGGTTAGAGCATCTCGACGTGGATGAATTCGCTCTGATCGGTGAGGTCGTCGCGCAATTGGGAGACCGGGCTAGAGGCGGCTGGGTGGCACACGGCCCCGGTGACGATGCCGCGGTTATCGCACAGACGCCAGATTGCCAAGCCGTGGCATCGATAGATACCTTGGTCGCAGGTGTGCATTTTCCGGTGGACATGCCCGCTGAGGCGATTGGTTACCGAGCGTTAATGGTGAGTCTTTCAGACCTGGCGGCAATGGCTGCAACGCCACGTTATGCGTTAGTTGCGCTGACCCTTCCGGTTGCCGATCCACTGTGGGTGCGCGGGTTGGCGCAAGGTATGGCTGCAGCTGCTAGACGCACTGATGTTTATATTTGTGGTGGTAATTTTGCGCAAGGGCCTTTAAGTCTAACGGTTAGTGTGCATGGCGAGGTTGAAAATCATGGCGCCGTTATGCGCAGTGGTGCTGAGATTGGCGATCGAATTTGTGTGAGCGGTCCTTTGGGCGGCGCTGCCGCCTGTGTGCGGTTGAAGGCATTCGATGTTGGCCAAAGACCTTCGCCAATGCAGCAGTGTTATCATTATCCACGCGCTCGGTTTGATTTGTTGGATGTTATACGGCGGTCAGCACATGCGGCGATCGACATTTCTGACGGACTATCCAAGGACCTTGAGCACCTTTGCCGCGCCTCTGGAGTTGGTGCTGATTTGCACAGCGCAAACATACCGCTGGTTCGCGGGGCGACATTGGAAGACGCGCTATACGGCGGTGATGATTATGAAATTTTATGCACAGCCGCTGCAGCACCGGCTGAGTTGATTGAAATTGGTGTGGTCACTGCAGGCCCAGACGTGACCTTAGATGGCTTGCCGATCAGCGCCCGGGGGTATAACCACTTTGAGCCTTAAACGTCATCATTTGCGGCGACCAGATGTATTGTTTGCCAGTGGGTTTGGCTTGGGTTTTTTGCCGAGAGCGCCAGGAACCTGGGGCTCGCTGGGTGCGCTTTTTGTTTGGTGGTTTGGCTTGGTAGACCTTTCGCTTGCTTACCAGTTCAGTATCACGCTGCTCTGTTTTTTTGTGGGTTGGTGGTGTAGCCGCCGGATTAGCCATTTTTTCTCGACCGATGATGCGGCAGAGATTGTGGCAGATGAAGTTGTCGGTATGTGGGTCGCCTTGATGCTTTTACCAAAAATCTGGTGGATTGCTTTAGTCGCTTTTGTCATGTTTCGGTTGCTTGATATCGCCAAGCCGAGCGTGATCGGGTGGCTAGATCGCGAGGTTAAAGGCGGCCTCGGGGTAATGCTGGATGATATGATGGCGGGCCTGATCACCGGTGGTGTGCTTTATGTGCTAGTTTTGGTGCTGCAGAGCCAAGGTTGGATCAACCCCTGAGGGGCGCTTTAGCGCTATCATCTCCAAGCTGCAGGGTTTGTTCTAGTGCTTTCTATCGATCACCAATGTGGCCAACTGCGTCAGCAAAGTGGTCTTGAGGTCGGCGTGATGTAGGATTTCCAAAGCCTGATCCACCAGCGTATGGGCATAATTCCTAGCGCCGTCTATGCCCATCAATTTTGGAAATGTGCTTTTGTTCAAGGCCTCATCAGAGCCCGCCGGTTTGCCCAATGTATCACTGCTTTGGGTAACATCTAGAACGTCGTCCATAACCTGAAAGGCTAAGCCGAGGCGCTGGCCAAAGCGGGTTATCTGCAAGCACTGTGTTTTGCTGGCGCGAAGCTGGATGTCGTCTGCCAAGCAGGCAGACAACGCGCCTAATCGGCCGCACGCGGTGATAAGAGCACCTGTTTTAGCACCGTGCAGAGCCTCCAGTTCGGGCAACGTTAGCGACTGATTTTCTGCCTTGATGTCCATGTGCTGGCCGCCTGCCATGCCTTGCCAACCGGCCGCTTGTGCAAGCGTTTGCATCATTTTGAGCTTAATGCGGGACCTGTGTAGCGCATTGTTTGCCAGTGTTTCGAAGGCTAAAGAGTGTAGTGCGTCGCCAGCCAGAATTGCGTTTGCTTCGCCGTAGGCGACGTGAGCGCTGGGTAACCCGTGGCGTAAATCATCATCATCCATGGCCGGCAAGTCGTCGTGGATCAGTGAGTAGGCATGCATAAATTCCACCGCGCAGGCAGGCGCAATGGCTTGCTGTATTGGAGCACCAAATGCATCGGCTGTGGCGCATACAAGCATCGGTCGCAGTCGTTTGCCACCCCCCAAAACTGTGTGTCGCATGGCATCCACAATGGTTTGCGCAAGCTCTGATTGCCGCGGTAGTTGAGCATCGAGAAATTGATTGATTTGCGCTTGCAGCGCGTCGAGCTCAGGCGTCATTAAGATCTCGATTGTCCACGTCTACAATTTCGCCATCTTGGGTCAATGCTTGGACTTTCAGTTCGGCGGTTTGCAGTGCGTTTGAGCAATGTCGGGTGAGCGTAATACCGCGTTCGAAGGCTTTGAGCGAATCGTCTAGACTCAACCCTCCGTTCTCCATTTGTGCAACCAAAGACTCTAATTCTTCTAAAGCCTCCTCGAATTTGACCACTTCAGTGGTGCTGTCTTCATTGGCGATCAATGGGATGCCCTGCTTAATATTCAAAGAACGGAAGATAACAAAAAGGCTGCAAATTATCAGCCGTATCCAATGGCGGTGTTGGAGGCCTAACGGTTACAAGGCGTATTGATCCCATAAATCTAGGATTTCCCGTCGAACACCGGAACGGGTCTCGGGGTTGGGCCGTAGCAATTGGGTGTTACGATTTTCTTTATTATAGGTTGGCCAATTGGGCAGACCTGGCCCGTTTGGGTCGCCTGTTTTGGCAAAGTTGGTCCAGTATTGGGTGATCAGGGCTGCCATGGCGTGGTCCTGCGGCTGCCAGTGCAATCCAACCTTTTGCGTATTACCAAATACATAGGCCAGATCGCCAGAGTGATAGGCGCCTGCGCTGCGGGGTCCTTTGGGTAAATTTAATTCGGGGTCTGCCGGTCTGTAGAGGGCAAAAGCTGGGGGGGTGTGATCCATAAAGTATAAGTAGACGGGTTGGCCAGTGTCAGTTTGATGGTCGGCCCAACGCCGCATGCCGTGCGCCATAAAACGATCGGTGATGATTTCTCTTTGTGCTAAGCCCGGTGATGTGTTTGCTTGGCTGGCATATAGCGCCAGCAGGGGCTCAGCAAGATCGGGGCCTGCAATGTATGATGCGAATTCACGCAATTGTGTTTCGGTGAGCTGTGTATCAAGCGGAAAAAGATTGTGACCCTCGTTGGCCAAGGACCCAAGCAATAAAGGTACTTTGGCCTGTTGTTTTAAGGCGTAAATCTGCTGTGGCTCATCGGGTAATACCCAGCCGTCTACGACAATCCTCGATTGGCCCGCCCACTGTGTTGTTTGGGCTGCGTTGATTAATTGTTGCGGGCTGATTTGGCGCAATGTGTCTGCCTGCTTCGCTGTGGTGAGACTCGCAATTAAAGCCTCTCCTGTGTTGTGACCGTTGGGGTCTAGCTCATCCAGTGGCCGCATGCAGGCGGCGGACTGTCCAATGGCTTTAGCAAACAAGCCCTTGGCTAGAGGTGATGCCATGAGCGCACAGACGCTTTGTGAGCCCGCGGATTGGCCAAAAATAGTCATGTTGCCGGGGTTACCTCCGAATTGGGCGATGTTGTCTCTGATCCAGTTTAAGGCCGCGATTTTATCGAGCAGGCCGTAGTTGCCGCTGCTGTTATGGCTGGATTCAGCGTTCAACAGTGGGTGTGCAAGAAACCCAAGTGGCCCTAACCGATAGTTGACCGTCACCACAATAACGCCTTGTCGAGCCAATTCGGCGCCATTGAAGATAGCTTCATGGGAGCGGCCTGTGGTGTGGGATCCGCCGTGAAACCAGACCATGACTGCTTGATCGATGGCCGATGGTTGCCCCCAGATATTAAGATAAAGGCAATTTTCGCTGCGCTCAAAGCTGCCGCGGCTCCAGACAAAGTTGTCAACTGGTGCGGCCTGCCAGCAAGCGCTACCTGGCGTTAGTGTAGGGAGAACCCCTGACCAAGATTGTGGTGCTTGAGGTGGTCGCCAACGCAGTTGATCTACCGGGGGCCGTGCATAGGGCACACCTTGAAAGACCCGGATCGGCTCATTTGTCTGCGTCCAGCGGCCTTTAACCTTGCCGTGATAGGTCGTAACTGTCAGTGCTTGATCCACAGGCGGCTCCAGTGCGGTGGAGTGTGGTTGCTCATTGCACCCGGCGGATAGGCTCAGGACTGCGAGGCCAAAGATGAGCGCGCGACAGCGAAACTTAAATGACATGTTGAACTGTGTCCAGGTGGGGTTGCTTTTGAATAAAGCGTACACTGTTTGTCCCTCGGGAATAAGTTTATCTTAGCCCTGTAATTAATGTGTTGGCTCGATGTGATGAATAAGGCTGTTAAGTTACTGTTGCCCTTGCTGATTGTTGCTGTTTCGCTGGGAATCGCGGTAGTGATGACGATGGTGAGGCCGGAAGCGAAGTTAGATCCGCCTGCATTACCCAGTCTCTTAGTGGATGTGGGTGTTATTGAGCGTCGCGATGTTACCTTTAGCGTGCGCTCACAAGGCTCTGTTTCACCGCGTACTCAGACAACCCTGGTGGCTGAAGCCCAGGGTCAAATCATTGACGTATCCCCGGCATTTGTCAGTGGGGGATTCTTTCGCAAGGGAGACGTTTTAATTCGTATAGATCCGCGGAATTACGAGGCTAACGTGAAACGCGCGCGAGCTAACGTAGCCCGGGCGGTCACGCAGTTGGAAACGGAGAGTGCGTTGGCCGGATACGCAGCGCAGGATTACGAACGACTGCGCCGGGTTAACCCCGACCAAGGGCCGGCGTCTGGTTTGGCCTTGCGTAAACCTCAAATGAAGCAGGCTTTGGCTGAATTGCATTCGACGGAGGCGGACTTAGATAAGGCGTTAGGTGATCTGGACCGGACGGTGATTCGAGCGCCTTATGATGGGATGGTTCGTAATAAAGTCGCCGATGTCGGCCAATATGTCAGCCCCGGAACAACGCTGGGTGTGACTTTTGCCGTTGATATAGCGGAGGTGCGCCTGCCGGTGACTCAGAATGACTTGCAGTACCTGGATCTTGATCAATTGCGCGCCGATGTCCCCATCGCTGTGCGTTTAGAGGCCAATTTTGGTGGCGATACAGTCACGCGGCTGGGCACCATCAATAGGTCAGAAGGGGTCTTTGATACCTCTAGCCGGGTGCTTTATTTGGTTGCAGAAATCGAAGATCCCTATGGCTTAAACGACGATGAGCAAATTCCTTTGATTATGGGTACTTTTGTTGCGGCAGAAATTGGTGGGCAAGCTGCGGGCAAGCTTGCTGTTGTGCCTCGCTATGCCTTGCAGCGCGGGGGAACCTTGTGGCTGATTGATGATCAACTGCGCATCTTCCCGCGGCAAGTTGAGGTTGTGCGTCGGGATGAAGATTTTGTTTATATTGCCGAAGGTGTCGAGAATGGAGAGCGTTATTGTCTGACGCCGATTGACCAGCCGTTGCCGGGTATGCAGGTTCGATTAGGCCGAGCGTCGTGACGCCATCGCCGCAACCGCGAGGGCTTATCGGGTGGTTTGCGACCAATCATGTTGCTGCTAATTTGCTGATGGTGTTTATCGTTGGCGCGGGCCTGTATGCCTTGTTTACGGTCAAAAAGGAAAGCTTTCCTAATATCGAATTTGATTATGTGCAGATTATGGTGCCATACCCGGGGGCAGGCCCGGAGGAGGTTGAAGAAGGTATTGTCATCAAGGTAGAAGAAGCCGTAGATGGCATCGAAGGGGTCAAGGAGGTGCGCGGTGTTGCTCGGGAAGGTTCCGGGTTAGTGACAATTGAGGTGATGCAAGGTTTCGATATCGGTGATGTCACCGATGAAGTAAAGCTCGCGGTTGATGGCATCAATACCTTTCCGCGAGATACAGAGAGACCCATGATCTCTAAGCTCAAATTCAATAAGGGTGCGTTGACTGTTCAGTTGTCGGGTGACCTGGATGAGGCGACGATGAAATCTCTGGCCGATGATATCCGAGATGAAATAACCGGACTACCCGAAGTCTCGGTAGCGGAGGTTCGCGGTGGGCGCCCGTTTGAGATTGCCATAGAAATACCCGAATTGACCTTGCGTGAATATGGCCTGACGTTAGCTCAGGTTGCCGATACGATTCGCCGCTGGTCAGTTGACTTGCCCGGCGGATCAATACGCACCGGATCTGGAGACATCCGTTTACGTGCCAATGGTCAGGCGTATACCGGCGAAGAGTTTGAGCAAATTGTGTTGCTGTCTAATGCCGATGGTACCCGAGTCCGGCTGGGTGATATCGCCAATGTGCGCGATGCTTTTGCAGATACGCAAATTTTTGCTTACTTCGATGGTAAGCCCAGCTTGGGTATCAGCGTCATGTCCACTGAAAACGAAAGTGAACTGGTGATTGCTCAGGCGGTTCGTCGCTATGTTGACCAGCGCAACCAAAGCTTGCCCGAGCAAGTTAAATTGAGTGTTTGGGCGGATTCGACCTATTACCTGCAGGGCCGTATGGACATGTTGCTGGAAAATATGTTGATGGGTGCGTTGCTCGTATTTGTAATCCTGGGTCTATTTCTCGACATCAAGCTCGCCGCCTGGGTGATCGTTGGCTTGCCGGTTGCATTTTTTGGGGCGTTTATGTTGATGCCGATTGTGGGTGTTACGGTCAACGTCATGAGTCTTTTTGCCTTCATTGTTGTTCTCGGGATTGTGGTAGATGACGCGATAATCATTGCGGAGGCGGCTTATTCGGAGACAGAAGCTAAGGGTTATTCCGTGGCAAATATTGTGGCCGGCGCCCAGCGGGTGGCCATTCCAGCGACCTTTGGGGTTTTGACTTCGGTGATGGCGTTTTTGCCGCAACTATTTGTGACCGGGCCTGTATCTGCGATCAATGCAGCCATTGGTTGGGTGGTCATCCTGTGTCTGTTGTTTTCGCTGGTTGAAAGTAAATTGATTCTGCCCTCACATCTGGCGTTGATGCGCCATGCACATAGTTCCAGGGGCGGTATTTCAGCTTGGGTGGACAAACACCTAAAACGATTCGTCCAAGAGGTCTATCAACCTTTTTTGGCCCGAGCGATTGAGGCTCGGTACACCACGGTTGCAGTTTTTTTGAGTATGGTGATCCTTGCCATCGGTTTGGTTAGCGGTGGATTTGTCCGCTTTGTATTTTTTCCCGAGCTTGAAGAGGACTATGTGACCGCAAATCTGGTGCTCGCCGACGGCGCACCCGAAGCTCTGGCGGTGAATATTGTCAAGCAGATGAGTTCCGCGTTAGATGAAGTGAACGAAGATATAAAAGCCGAGCGGGGTGACGATCGCGATGTTGTTGAACATACGTTTGCTTATGTAAGAAATGGCACCTCCGGTTTTTTTCAGGTTGAACTGGCGAAGGAAAATCGTGAGATATCACCCAAAGAAGTTGAGCTTCGCTGGCGAGAGAAAGTGGGTGAAATAGCGGGCACAAAAGAGCTGCGGTTCTCTGGCTCACGGCATTTGGGCGGTGGCCCGCCGGTTGCGCTTAAAGTTCAAGGGCGATCTTTTGAAACAACCGAAGCGGCTGCAGGCGATCTTGCTGATCACCTCAGAACAATTCAGGGATTGTATGAGGTTGAACTGTCGGTAGATGCGGGCCCCGAAGAGATTAATTTACGCATTAAACCTGAAGCCGAGATGCTTGGTGTCACGCTGGCGGATCTTGCCCGTCAGGTCAGAGAGGCCTTTTACGGCGCTGAGGCGCAGAGAATTCAACGAGGCACTCAAGACGTTAGGGTGATGGTCCGCTTCCCACAGGAAGAACGAGCGTCGGTGGGTAATTTAGAGCGGATGTGGATTCGCCTGCCCGATGGGCGTGAAATGCCTTTTAGTTCAGTGGCGGAATTTGAGATGGCGCCGGGCTACAGCCAGATTAATCGTTTGGATGGGCAGCGCACCATTTCGGTCACTGCAAAAGCTGATGTAAGTGTGGTTGAGCCGTCTAGATTGGTTGGTCAACTGACTCGGGAAGTTATTCCGGATTTAGTGGCTGCATACCCTGGGGTAAGCATTGATTTATCTGGAAGTTCGCGTGATGAAATCATCGGCGTGCAGGCGTTTGTGTACAGCCTTTTGGCGGCCTGTTTCGGAATTTATGCACTGATGGCCATTCCCCTGCGGTCCTATTTGCAGCCGCTTATTATTATGAGTGTGATTCCGTTTGGCATAGTGGGCGCAATTTTTGGCCATATGGTCATGGGGCTTGCTGTCAGTAGCCTGTCTTTGTTTGGCATCATTGCGCTGGCCGGTGTTGTGGTGAATGACAGTTTGATTCTTGTGGATTACGTGAACAAAAATGTTGAGCAAGGCAAAGACGCGGCGACTGCCGCTATCGAGGGTGGGGGCGCTCGTTTTAGAGCAATTTTGCTGACGTCGTTGACTACTTTTTTTGGATTACTCCCGATTTTGTCTGAAACGTCAATGCAGGCGCAGATGGTGGTGCCAATGGCCGTTTCACTGGCTTTTGGCATTTTGTTTGCAACCGCAATCACTCTGATTCTAGTGCCGTGTCTTTACAACATCTTAGGTGATATCGGTTCAACAAGAAGTGTGCCCCAGCCGCAGTTGGCGGGGTCTCAGGCGGGCACTGATGGGTAAAAAACCGCGGGATATCCCGCGGTTTTAAAGTGGGTTAGCGCGCTGCGGCTATTTCCGATGGCTTGGATTGTTCAATTGAGGCGCGCATTTCGACCGATTCTTCCTCGGTCAGAAAGCGGAAAAGCATTGCCCCGAACAACATTTCTTCCCAAGATTGCTCACCCCAAGTGACGTTGATGCTTGGGTCGGGGTTGGCTTTATTTTGAGCAGAGTTGTCCCACCAGTTGGTTTGTACGAGCTCGGTGCCCGCGGGTATGAATTTGGGTTCTTTAAACTCATAGTCGGTCTGCCAGTTGAAGTCGTAGTTGGGCACCGATAACAGCAACTCTTGTGTGCCATCCGGGTATTTCGCAACAAACTTGGCGGCTTTGCCTCTAAAATGGGCATGCGGCATTAAGTTGAAAAGCAGTGCGTCTTTGGGAATAGTGCGGCTGACTGTTTCGGCATGATTTTTTGCATGCGCGGGAATTTGAATGCGCGGGTTGGCCATAAACAGAGAGACGATTTTGTGGGTAGGTGGCTGGTCATATATCCAGACTCCCATCTTTGATTCGTCAATGGTGGCGCGTCCAACTGGCGTATAGTGCATTTGGAACTCGATGGTTGCATCTGCCGGCAGGAATGTGCCGGTGCCCTCTGGAAATGCTTGGTTAGAGATGCCCGGTGCATACCCGCGCAATCCGCCTGTGCGCTGCAGACGGCCTTTGCGTTTGCCCTCTGTTGCGATATGACCAAAGGTGGTGATGGTATGATGCAGGACAGCTCGATCACCCGGCATGATCTCAGCGGCATGTACCCAAACGTCTTTGCCTATCGGATTGTCGACAAAGTGATACTGATAATCGACAACTCCGCTGGCAGGGATTTCCATTGCCGGAATGTCAATCACGAAATCGGGCTCTCCCAAGAACTCGCCGGTGGCCCACTGTGGATATTGAAGGTCGGAAGTAGCCAGTAAATCCTCACCTGCACCCCGGGGTGCCCCTGCTTCGATCCAGTGAACCAATGTCTTGATTTCGGTGTCGGTCAGCGAGCGGTCGTTAGACCAATGCCCGTGCGCTGGATCTGCATGCCACGGTGGCATGCGTTGCGTGCGGATCACTTCGCGAATCATTAGAGAGAAACCGCGCACCATGTTGTAGTCGGTCATTGCCCATGGGCCAATGCCGCCCTCGCGATGACAGCTGACGCAGTTGTCCAGCAGAATTGGGGCGATGTCATCGCTGTAGGAGATGTTGGCGTGTTCAGCGCGTGCGGTTTTTTCGGGAAAATTGATGAGGCATCCGACTGCATTGGTACTGGCAAGCTCCACGGATTGCCCAGCCAGTAGATCGTCAATGGCGTCGCGCAGGTAGTGGTTAGACGCCTGCTCTTTTTGGTTCTCATACGTTAGGCGATCGTCAATGGCGCCGGTATAGACAATGGACCATGTCTTGGGATCTACGACAAACACTTCGCCAGTTCTGACAAGGTCTAGGGCCTCGCCGATGATCTGGGTCTGGTCGATTAAAATAGGCATGTCGTAGCCAAAGGCTTCAGCCTCTTGGTTGATGCTGCCGCGATTGTCCTGAAGGTTGGCATTGAGCATGAAAAACTGGATGCCTTTATCCGCGTAGGTATCCCTGATGGTTTTAAAGGTGGGCATCGCGTTGCGCACGATGGGGCACCCATTGCCTTGTACCATAAATACAATGGCCGAGGCGTCGCTGTGATAGAAGAGCTCATGCGACTGCCCGGTTTGGTCCAGTAGGCGGAAATTTTCCACCCGCGTATCGGCTTGGATAGCCCATGCGGCATTAGGTGAGCTTAAAAAAAGCACGCTTGCGAGCGCTAGGCAAAGAAGACGAATCATGTGATGCTCCGAAAAGTTCTGAAATCCGACGTTTTAGCGTATCAAATTAACAAGGTTAGGCATACTGGCGTAACCACCCGGGCTTTAGCTGCGTTATCTTCACCATCGTCAAGTTGTTGTTAGATCCGGTGGTAGGGTCGAACGCGGGGGGTCTGTCCTGTAGTATCGGCCAAACTTTGTGGTCAAGAGAATCAAATCTGTGTCCGGAAACGCCTTTTATTTTGATCAAGAAACGCGAACACAAGAGGCCGGTGAAATGCGTTATACCGGGCGCTTATCGTCCGCTTGGAACATCGGCGACCATCCCAATGGCGGGTATATGGTAACGGTTGTGCTGAATGCGATTGCTCGAGTTGTAAGCCATCCCCACCCCGTATCGGTGACGACGCATTTTTTGCGCCCGGGGGCACCGGAGGTCCCTTATGAGATTGACGTTCATGTGATTCGTATCGGCCGCACGGTCAGTCATGTGCGAGCGGCCTTTTCCCAGCAGGGGAAGGCGCGTATTGAAGTTTTGGCAGCATTTGCAGATTTGAGCTCAAAGGTGGGCATCGATGCGCAGATTACGCTTCCCGCGCCGGATCTGCCGCCGCCTGAGCATTGCTCAGCGCGATCTGCACAGGCTCAGAATCTGGAATTGCCGATCACGCAGCGAACCGATGTTCGCCTCCACCCGGATTTGGCGGTGCCTGGACTTGGGCGGCGTGCACAAATTGCCGGATGGATCAGATTTGTCGATGAACGTCCGCCCGACACCCATGCTTTGGTGCTTTTTGCAGACGCCTTTCCGCCATCCCCTTTGAGTTTACTCGGGCCGATAGGCTGGGTACCCACGTTAGAGCTGACGGTGAATGTGATCAGACGTCCGGCGCCAGGTTGGGTATGTGCGCAGTTTACAACTGACGAGCTAGACCATGGTCGAATGATTGAAACAGGCGCACTTTGGGACAGCACGGGTGCACTGGTGGCGCAAAGCCGACAGTTAGGGCTGGTAATGAATCAAGCGGAAAAAAAATGAAACAGGGAAAAGGAGAGCAGAATGGGTAGAGCGACAGATCATGAGGTTGTTTCCATTTACCGGCATAGTGATGAGCAGTTAGAGCTGTTGCTTTGCAAAGCACCTGAGTGTGTTTTGATGTGGGGTACAAAAGATCATTGGCCGGTGGGTGTGGTGCATTCATATGTTTGGCGTGAGGGTAAATTTTGGATCACGTTTGCGGCTCACCGGCACCGTGCTGCGGCCATTCGGCGTGATCCGCGTGTATCTGTTACTGTCAGTGGACGAACCAGTGATGATCCCGATTGTCCGCTGGGTGCCGTAACGGCAAAGGGGCGGGCTGAATTTGTTGCGGCACGGGAGGACAAGCTTGCCTTTTATCGTGCGTTGGCGCACAAGGTTTCGCCGCTTGATCAGCAGGGTGAAGATGACTTTTTTGCGCTGCTTGACTCCCCCTTGCGTGAGGTGATCAAAGTCAGTCCAGAAAAGTGGATTTCATTTGATGCAGAAAAGTCTGCCAGGGATCGAGCCGGATTGTTGAGTGAGTCGGAAAAATCGCCCTTACAGAGTGCGGATGCTCACCGATTAGCGCGTGAACGTGAGCGCCGAGGTGAAGTGGAGTAGGGATTGGTTGCTTGTTGATGCAAAAAAAACGCCCCGTGGGGGGCGTTTTCTGCAGCGTTTCAAGAATTTGAAACGCCGTTTTTGATGGTGGAGGCGGCGGGGCAGTTTATCCACATCTTTCGACATGGGCTGGACTATTCCTTCATCTGTTTATCCCTCGAAGAGATAGACAGCGGAGGGCGTATTGTGGAATCAGATTCCACCCTAGTACTTCTTGAGGTCTGATGACCTGTTAGAAGCCTATAAGTCTCTAGCCGGCTGCCTGGTTTCCCATTGACCGGACGGCGTTGGCATAGGATCTGCCATCGTTTGCGCCGAAGCGCGTGATCCCTTAGCGTTCACCGTATGAGCCCTCTTTTGCATTGGAGATCGCTCTCCAAGTCGACCACTTAAAATCGAACCCGCGTCCGCTGATGCGCCACTGTTGGCTCTACATGCTTAGCTTCCGTTAATTAATTTAGCGTCGAACGACCCAACGGTCAGGGTGTTGTCTGCGATCCCGATTGGTTTTAATGCTTCAGCCACGGGCGAGGCATCCACACGATCCTGCTGCTTTGCCGTTCTCTTCTCCTAGCAGGAAACGAATTGAGAACGTAAGCGGGTTTTTTAGGCCGCTAGTGCGTAGTTTTCGTCGTTGGCAACTATAAAAGTTACTGCGATTGATTAACGAGAGTCACAACCCTCTCGGCATGCACCGCAAGCTTTGTCATCCGCGTCGAAACCATGTCGCCCCCATTGATCAGCAGATCTTGGGCGTGAAAAGTATCAGCGTGAAAGCAAAGTGCTGTTTTCAAAGCGCTGTTTTGAGAATAACGTTTTACACCTTTTTCACTGTTGACGAGTGACTATAGCTTAAATTGTGGCTAGATACGATCTTAGCGCTGCGTCAAGATCGACGGGAGAGGCAAGGTTGGTTAAAAGAATGGCAAGCGGATGGTAAGTGAGTGCTAACTAAGATAGGGGCGGGTGTATTGACGCTGATCGTTATTGTGGTGTGTGTGCTTTCTGCGAAAGTGCACGCGATCGATGCGCGGGTAAATATTGATCGAGCAGTTGAGTTAATCGAGGCCGAATCATTCAGCCTAGCGCGTGCGTATTTGCAGCCAGCGCTGATCGACCCTCGGATTTCCGCTGCTGAGCGCTCGAGAGGCTATTACCTGCGCGGGTATAGCTTTTTAGCGCAAGAAATGGTGGTCTCGGCGTTGAAGGATTACCACCGAGCGTTGGAGTTTAATGCCAATAATCCTACGGTTTTATTGGGTCTGGGCAGGCTTTACAGCGAGGGTCGAGGGACCCGTAAAAACCCGGAGACCGGGTTTTTGTTTTACGAACGGGCAGCTGCGCTGGGGTACGATCGAGCTCAATTTCAGGTAGGCCGCGCCTATCTTTTTGGGCAGGGTGTCGCCAAAAACGTAGAAGCTGCGCGCACCGCATTTTTGCAGGCTGCGAAACAAGAACACCTGCTGGCGATGTTAAATTTAGCGGCCAGTTACCGGCGTGGCTATGTTGCCGATGCGCAGCCGGAACTCGCGCTGTCTTGGTATAACAAGGCGCACGTGGCTGGCGCGCCAGCCGCGTTGTTATCAATTGGGTTTATGTACGCCAACAGCGAATTGGGTCAGCCGCAACCCGAGGTTGCTGTGCAGTATTATCGGCAAGCTTTGGATGCGGGCTTTGTCCCAGCGGCAGTGCACCTGGCATACGCGCATCTTACTGGAGAAGGCGCTGCGGTCGACGTCGAGCGCGCCAAGATGCTTTATCAAAGAGCCGCTGACGCCGCGATACCTGCTGCCTATTTGGGGCTCGGCCACCTTTACGAGACGGGCGCGGGTGTTAACAAAGATCTCGATTTGGCATTGCAGTGGTATGGGAAAGCAGCGGATGTTAACGAGCCGGTTGCATTTAGGCGTTTGGTTGATATTTATCTGGCTCAAGAAGGAGAAGCGGCGCGCGCGTTGGCGTTGAAGTGGTCCCGCCGCGCTGCGCAGCTTGGGGGAGCGTCAGCGCACAATACATATGCTTGGCTGCTGGCCACGAGTAAGAGCGCAGCATTGCGTAACGGCGCGTTGGCGCTGGATCAGGCCAATAAGGCGGTTGAAGCGGACAGCAATGCGGCGTATCTGGACACACTGGCTGCCGCGCATGCGGAGTTAGGTGAGTTCGCGTTGGCCATCGCCGTGCAGCGGCGAGCGATTGACGCCGTAGGTGATGTTGATGGTGGGGTTAAGGATGAACTTGAGCAACGGTTAGAAGCGTATCAGCGCAGTCAACCGTGGCGAGAGTAGGATAAATCTGGTAAAACCCGCCGCGGCGTTTAATGATTTTATTCCAAAGCTAAAGAGTGTCACATTGAATAAAGAGCATCCTCGTACCGAAATGATTTTTCAGGTCATCCAAGAGCTGGTCGAAAAAGGCCAATCTCGAATTCGTCCTGGCGACGTCAGCTCGCTGTTGCGCGATCGCAATGCGCCTTTGGGCGCGTGGGAAATCAGGGCTGAATTTAGCCGTCTTGAAAAGATAAATCGCTTATATTGTGATGAAGACTCAGGCGATTGGTTGCTCGTAAGCGCCGCTTCGCTGCAAAGCGCGGGCTAACCAAAGGCGACTGAACTGATGAAAACCACCGTAGACCTTTCGGCGCTGCCTCATATCAAAAATCCGGGTCGAATGGTTATTTTAAAGTCGAAATGGTACCCGAAAGTTGTGAATAACCTTTCTGTTGCCTGTCAGGCTGTGCTGTCTCAGTATGGTTATGACCGCGTTGAGGAATATACGCTGCCAGGATGTCTGGAAATTCCGCTGGCGGCGCGCGATTTGCTGGCGTTAGACGAGCACTTGCAAATAGATGCGGTGATTTGTTTTGGTGTGATTGTGAAAGGTGAAACGCTTCACTTTGAAATGATCAGCAATGAAAGTATGCGCGGATTGGGTCAGGTGATGCATGACTTTCGGCGGCCGGTGGTGGTGGAGATCTTGCCAGTCTATGAATTGGCCCATGCAGAAGCTCGCGCCGCGGATGACGTTTACAACAAAGGAATTGAGGCGGCTGCGGCCGCAATTGAAATGGTTGCGTGGCGTCGCAGTGTGGGTTGTTGAGCTGATCTGAACCGTTCTAGCTGTTGTGTGCTTTCATTAACCGTTGTTTGTCTCGCTGCCAATCCTGCTCGCGCTTGGTTGCGCGCTTGTCATGCTCCTGTTTGCCTTTAGCTAAAGCGATTTCAACTTTTATGTGATTGTTTTTCCAATAAAGCGCGGTTGGCACGCAGGTGTATCCCTTCTGCTGGGTCGCGACGAACATCTGAGCCAGCTCCTTGGCGTGTAAAAGGAGCTTGCGGTTGCGCTGGGGTTCGGCGACGACGTGGGTGGATGCGCTGAGCAAGGCTGTAATATTGGCACTGGCTAGGTAGGCCTCACCTCGGTGTAACGAGACGAAGCTGTCTGTCAGTTGCACCCGTCCACTTCGGATGGCTTTCACTTCCCAACCTTGCAGTGCGATTCCGGCCTCAAACTTTTGTTCCAAGTGGTACTCGTGACGTGCGCGTTTGTTTAGCGCGATGGTGTTGGACGTATTGCCTTTTTGTGTGTTTTTTTTCATGGGCAACGGTTCAGCTTGAGTTGAGGAGCTTGGGATTTATTTCAGGGTGAAACAAAGGAACAACAGTATACAATATTTACCGCTTCAGACTTATACAAGAATTGATTATGGCGATAGCATCGGAAAACCGACGGGGCATGTGGTCCTCGCGATGGTTATTTATTTTGGCAGCGGCTGGGTCTGCGGTGGGCATTGGTAATATTTGGAAGTTCCCATATATTGCTGGAGAAAATGGCGGTGGTGCGTTTGTTCTGATTTATTTGGTCTGCGTTGGCGTCGTAGGTATACCTATCATGATCACCGAAGTCATGATTGGGCGCGAGGGCCGCAGTAGTCCGATAATCGCGATGCGTCAACTTACCCAGCGCGCTCGGTGCAGCCCTGCTTGGGTCATGATTGGATGGATGGGTGTCCTCGCCGGATTTCTAATTTTGTCCTATTACGCCGTGATTGCCGGTTGGGCAATGAATTACATTTGGCTGTCTGCTTCCGGGGCGTTTGAGAGCGCCACTGCGCAGAATGTGGGTGCCACCTTTGACAATTTTTTAGCCAATCCATGGCAACTTATCTTTTGGCAAACCTTGTTTATGGTGCTCACCATTTGGATTGTTGGCAAAGGGGTGAGTCGTGGCTTGGAAACGGCTATACGTTGGTTTATGCCGCTCCTTTTTATTTTGTTGGTGATCCTGTTGGGGTACAGCTTAAATTCAGGCGGTTTTGAACAAGCATTTAATTTTTTATTTGAAATTGACGCCAGTGCATTTACCGACCCGGAGATATGGTTGCTGGCGATGGGACAGTCGTTTTTCACCCTCAGCTTAGGGATGGGTGCGATGATGGCTTATGGTGCGTACGTCCCTCAAGACGCCGGTATCGGCAGCACGGTTTTGACCATAGCGGTGTTGGATACAAGTGTTGCAGTGGCTGCCGGTTTAGCCATTTTTCCGATTGTATTTGCTAATGGCTTGGATGCTGCTCAGGGCCCGGGGTTGATGTTTGTGACAGTGCCGTTAGCTTTTGGTCAACTGCCGCTGGGTATTATCTTTGGCACTTTGTTTTTTATTTTGGTGACTTTTGCAGCGCTCACCTCGGCGATTTCGTTGACGGAGCCAGCTCTGGCTTATTTGGTTGAGGAATACAACGCAAAACGCAAGCGTGTGGCGATTAGTTTGGGGGTGATGTGCTGGATTTTGGGCTTAGGTACTGTTTTTTCGTTCAACTTACTGGCGGATTTTAGCGTAGTAGGGGATCTCACTATTTTTGACTTTGTCGATTACGTGTCGCAAAACATTCTGCTGCCCTTAGGGGGGCTCTTGATTGCTGTTTTTGGCGTTTGGCTCGTGCCCAAAGAGGTTTTGGTGAGGCAGCTGGGCATCAGCGGTGGGTTTAAGCTGTTTGTCTGGCGCTTGGTTGGTGGAGTGATCGCACCCCTGGGTGTTCTGGCTATTTTCATCAACATTTTGTGGCCCTTGATACAAGGCGTCTTCAGTTAATGAATCGGTTGTCTCGCGAGGCTCTGCTCGAAGTCCCTTGTGAGGTGGCTTATGCGGTGGTCGTAGATGTCTTGCAGTACCCTGATTTTTTGCCCGGTTGTGGTGCCGTGCAGATCATCGAGGAGACCAAATCCGGCCTGGTTGCGCAGGTTGAAGTCCAGGGCGCGGGCTTCAAAGAAACGTTTATTACGGCCAATCGGCATGTGCCTAATGAGGCCGTGTCTATGTCTCTTAAGCAAGGGCCTTTTGAGCGTTTAGAGGGCCAATGGGTGTTCACACCGTTAGGCGAGGTTGGGTGCCGGGTCGACTTGACGATAGAGTATTCCGCGCGCGGTTTGTTGACTAATCTGCTGGCGCGGTTAGCCGATAACATGGCAAACAAGATGGTTGATGCGTTCAGTCAGCGCATTTTGCAGCAAGCGGACAAATTGTCGCCTTTACGCGACTAGATGATGGCGCGGTGATTGTTGTAGAGGTAGTTTATGCGGAACCTGCGCGTCAGCGCACCGGTGAAGTGCAGGTGATGCCGGGTGCAACAATTGCCGACGTGTTGAGCGCTGCGCAACAGTTGCCAGTTTTTGCTGACTTGGCGCTCCAAGAGCATGTTGTTGGGGTCTATGGCCAGGTGGTTGATGATGTCTTGGAGGTTCGCCACGGAGATCGCGTAGAAATTTATCGCCCCTTGCAGGTTGATGCTAAAACTGCTCGGCGTCTGCGCGCTGCAAAACAGGTGGGTGGCCATTCCTAGATTGTTAGAATATCCGGCCTGCGTTTAGTTGCGGGGTGTCCAACCTAAATACATGATGGCTCAGATATTTGATTCAGTATCCTCGCGCGAGGACTCGGCGTCGCCGCCTTGTTCTGCATTTGGTTCGCTGTCCTGGGGTGCGCTGGGGGACAAGTCGCCAGTGAAGTAGGCGAGTACCTCGTCCTGAAAATATAGACTCATCCGAGTTTCCTGATCGTAGTAGCCCGGGAGATAAATGGTATAGATGTAGTCCCAGCGGTCTTCGTTAAATGTGTTGCGTAATACGGGCTCCCCCATGATGTAGGCGACTTGACGGCGAGTCATCCCGGGCTTGAGCTGGTCGATCATGTTCTGGGTAATCACATTGCCTTGCTGTACCGTAACGCGGTAGAGACGGGGTAATTTGAGCTGGGGCATGGCACAACCAGCCACCAGAAGCATAATTAAAACGGTGCTGATGATTTTTACCGGCAAAAGTTGTGTCCTGTTAAATGTGACAGTGCGGCGGCGATGATAACTAACCTCATGAGCCTATGACCAGCGCGAATGCAAACCATTGGTCAAGTATTGCATAGATTGGTCAGTTATTGCGTGGCTTCCTGCAGGAGCGACTGAGCATAGGTGCGGGTCGTTTGGGTGATGTCCGAGCCGGCCAACATCCGCGCGAGTTCTTCAATTCTTTGTTCAGCGTTCAAGTGTTGAATATCCGTGTGATTGCCTTTTTTGACCACGCGGTAGTGATTGTCTCCCAAGGCGGCCACTTGTGGCGCATGGGTGACGCAGATGACTTGAGTATGTTGACCAAGGTCTCGTAATATTCGCCCGACCGTGTCGGCGGTTGTCCCACCGACACCGACATCGGCCTCATCAAGCACCAGGCAGGGCAAGGCACTGTTCTGCGCAGCGACAATTTGGATACTTAGACCGATCCGCGTCTGTTCACCACCTGATGCAATTTGCGCTAATGGCCCGGCCGGAAAATCAGGATGGGTTGTCACTAGAAAGTCAATTCGATCGAATCCAACAGCGCTTTCCTGATAAGTGAATGCGACGGAAAAAACTCCGCGGGTGATGCCGATTGTCTGCATTTGTTGGGTAATGGCTTTGGCGAATTTCGGCGCTGCTTTTTGGCGTTGGGCAGACAAGTTTTTGGCGGCTTTGCGAAACTTGGTTTGTTTTGCCTGCGCGGCGTCTTTCAACATGTCTAACTGCGAACTGTCAGCGTCAATTTTTTTGAGTTCCTCGTCCAGATGCCGTGTATGTGCAAATAAGCGTTCCGGGGCTATACGGTGCTTACGGGCAAGGTCCTGCATGGTGTTGAGGCGCTGCTCCAGTAAATTCAGAGTCTCTGGATCCACGATCACTCGGGATTCGTAATTGCGCAGGTCTCGCGCTGCATCATCTATCAAGCCCAGGGCCGTGTTCAGTGTAGTTCGCGCGGCTACTAAATCGGGCTGATTGTCATCGATGTTATCAATCAGTCTTGCGGCCAGGTTCAGTTCATCCAGTGCATCCAGATGATTAAGCGCTTGCGAAAGCGCCTCAATGGTGTTGTGGGCCTGGTTAAGTCGCTTGTGCTGATCGTTTAGCTGTGAGAATTCATCTGCTTGTAAGCCCAATTCCTCAAGCTCGCTGAGTTGGTACTGCAATAGGTCCTGGCGGTCTGCTGCCTGGGCAAAGTTATTTTTGAGTGTTTCGATGGCCTGCAGGTCCGCCTGCCACGAGCGATAGCATTGTCGAACGTCCTCAGTTTGTTGGGTGAGGCCTGCATAGTCATCGAGCATGCTCAGTTGGGTTGAGCGATCAGTCAGCCGTAAATGCTCATTTTGGCCATGTATTTCGACGAGGCGCTCTCCCAGTTCACGTAAATAACCGGTGGTCACGGGAATGCCGTTGATAAATGCCCGGGATCGCCCCGTATTGCTGATGACTCGCCTGAGTAGGCATAGCGTGTCGGGCGCCTGGATGAGTTCGGCCTCAGCGAGCAGTGCTTGCACTGCGGGGAGAGTCTTCAAATCAAATTCTGCGCTGACATCGGCTTTTTCGGCACCGGGCCGAATGACTTCTGCACGTGCTCGCTCGCCCATCAGCAGGCCCAGAGCGTTAAGCAAAATCGATTTGCCGGCGCCTGATTCTCCAGTGATGGTCGTCAGTCCAGGATTGAAATGGATATCTAATGCATCGACGAGTACAAAATTTTTCAAAGTCAGGTGGTTGAGCATGGTCTTGTCACTTTTGGCGCATGAACCCGGTGGGGTTGTCAGACTAAGCCTACCTTAAATGAGGATGCGTTTGCCTAAAATCACTGGTATAAGTTGTGTGAGATGACGCTTATCAATAAAAACCCGGTGTGCGAAATTTATGGCCAATCTTGAGTCGCCAGAGACCTCTGTGACCCCTCGCGCCCAGCATTTATTTAAATTGCTTGTTGAGCAGTACATTGCGCAAGGAACGCCCATTGCCTCGCGAGCCCTGGCAACCCGTCCGGAGGTGAGTGTCTCTGCGGCGACGGTGCGTAATATTATGGCTGAGCTTGAGGTTCAGGGGTTGGTGATCTCGCCGCATACTTCAGCTGGGAAAATACCCACGCATCAAGGTTATCGTTTCTTTGTTGATACCTTGCTCAGTATTGAACCTTGGGAGCGCGCGCGAACGGCAGAGCGTGCGCGCGAAATTGAGGCGGAGCTCAACCCGGACCTTTCGCCAGCCGATTTGGTGTCTTCTGCCTCGGAATTGCTTTCTGAAATCACCGAAATGACGTGCCTGATTACAACACCCATGCGGAACCAGATCAGTTTCAGACAGGTGGAATTTATTGGCTTGGGTGAGGATCGGGTGCTTGTAATTCTGGTTCTGAACGACCGCGAAGTGCAAAATCGAGTGATTCACACTGAGCGTGCGTATGAGGCGGTTGAGCTGAATCAAGCGGCAAATTATCTCAACCAAGAGTTTGGTGGTCGTTCCTTGATTGAGATTCGAGAGGCGGTCATAGCCAGTGTTCAGGCAGATAAGGATCGCATGGATCATCTCATGCAGGCCGCGCTTGATATGGCTTCGGCAACCTTCGCTGAGGACCAGCAAGATGATGGGCACGAGCTTTTAGTTAGCGGCGGAAATCGTTTACTGGATTTAAGTTCAGATACGGGCACGGTGAAATCTTTGTTTGATGCGGTATCTCGCAAAGGCCGCGTGCTGCATCTTCTGGATCGTTGTTTGCAGTCTGGTGGGGTGCAGTTGTTTATCGGTGAAGAGTCGGGATACAAGCCTTTAGGTGACGCCTCTTTGATTACGTCCGCCTATGAGGTGAACGGCGAGTTGGCGGGAGTCCTCGGTGTCATCGGTCCGACGCGAATGGATTATAAAGATGTGATTCCTGTTGTGGACATCACCGCGCGTCTGCTCAGCGCCGCGATGCGTCGAGTTTGAAGAAAATTACGATCAAGCCCTTGATAATTCCAAGGCTGGCCCCAATAACGTTTGGCTCATTTAAATAGCACATGGAATAGGCGTGCATGGCAGACGAAAACATTGGTGATGAAAACTCGGTCGAAAATCAGGTAGGCGATGACGAAATGGCAGCAAATCCTGCTGCTGATGACGGCGAGTGGTTGCCACCCGAAGATACTGATAGCGCGGAATCCGTGTTGGCACAGGGCGAAGCAGAAGAAGGCTTGGACACTGAGGTGGACGCTCAAGTGGCGGCGCTTAAAGATCAAGTGCTGCGCAGCCTTGCGGAGGTTGAGAATATCAAGCGTCGGGCAACCCGAGATGTTGAAAACGCCCATAAATTTGCGACGGAAAAGCTCATAGACGGTCTTTTCCCGGTACTCGACAGCTTGGAGAAAGCGGTCGAGGTGGCGGTATCCGTTGATGGCGCGGAAGCGATCGCAGAAGGCGTTTCGCTGTCGCTAAAATTGTTCTTAGATACGCTGGCCAAAGCAGGCGTCGATCAAATTGACCCGCTTGGAGAACCGTTTGATCCGCAGCTGCATGAAGCGATGACTATGGTGCCTAATCCCAACGCGGAGCCGAATTCGGTGATGGACGTTATGCAAAAGGGGTATCGGTTGAACGGGCGTTTGGTTAGAGCGGCAAAAGTGATTGTAGTGAAGGGTGATTGACCCGAGATAAGCGACGCTGGCCAGCAGTCGCTGCGCACTCGAGGTGGGCATGAAGCAAGAAATTGTGGTTAGGCCCCCTTGAACTGGCTTAATTAGGCCAAATATAGACAGCAAGAATAGGAACGTCCGGGTAGGGCATTTGGAGACAGAACAATGGGTAAGATTATAGGCATAGATCTCGGCACCACGAATTCGTGTGTGGCGATATTAGAAGGTGGTGACGCGCGGGTCATAGAAAACTCAGAGGGTGATCGGACGACACCGTCGATCATCGCATACACCGAGGACGGTGAAATTTTGGTGGGGCAAAACGCGAAGCGGCAGGCGGTAACGAATCCTCAAAACACGTTGTTCGCAGTAAAGCGCCTGATCGGTCGAAAGTTTGGTGATAGCGTTGTCCAGAAAGACATAAAAATGGTGCCCTACGCAATTTCCAAAGCGACCAATGGAGATGCTTGGATTGAGGTCAAAGGCGAAAAACTAGCGCCACCGCAGGTGTCTGCTGAAACGTTGAAAAAGATGAAAAAGACCGCTGAGGAATATCTTGGCGAAACGGTGACTGAGGCTGTGATCACGGTACCTGCCTATTTTAACGATTCACAGCGCCAAGCAACAAAAGACGCCGGAAAGATTGCCGGTTTGGATGTTAAGCGAATCATCAACGAACCGACGGCCGCAGCATTGGCGTATGGTTTGGATAAGAAACGCGGAGACGCAAAGATTGCGGTTTACGATTTAGGCGGCGGCACTTTCGACGTCTCAATTATCGAAATCGCTGAAGTTGATGGTGAGCATCAGTTTGAAGTACTTTCGACCAATGGAGATACGTTTTTAGGGGGTGAAGATTTCGACTTGCGGGTGATTGACTACCTAGTCGAAGAGTTTAAGAGAGACAACACCTTTGACCTGCACTCTGATCCATTGGCGCTTCAGCGGCTCAAAGAAGCGGCGGAAAAAGCAAAAATTGAGCTGTCTAACAGCCAACAGACAGAAATTAATTTGCCGTATATTACGGCCGACCAGACGGGCCCAAAACACCTTGTAATGAAGCTCACGCGGGCGAAGCTGGAGTCTTTAGTAGGCGAGCTGGTTCAAGGGACTATCGCGCCAATTCAAACTGCGCTAGATGACGCCAACCTGACCATCAACGACATTGATGATGTGATACTCGTCGGCGGGCAGACGCGTATGCCGTTGGTGCAAGAAAAGGTGAAATCGTTTTTCGGCAAGGAAGCGCGACGTGACGTAAACCCCGATGAAGCCGTGGCAATGGGTGCGGCAATTCAGGCCGCGGTCCTTGCGGGTGACGTCACAGATGTATTGCTACTTGACGTGACACCATTATCGCTTGGGATCGAGACTTTAGGCTCTATCATGAGTGTCCTGATCGAAAAAAATACAACAATCCCGACTAAGAAAACGCAAACGTTCTCAACTGCCGATGACAATCAGACTGCGGTGACCATTCATGTTCTGCAGGGTGAGCGTAAGCAGGCCGGGCAAAACAAGGCGCTGGGTCAGTTTAATTTAGAAGATATACCGCCAGCGCCGCGCGGGATGCCTCAGATTGAAGTGGCCTTTGATCTAGATGCGAACGGCATTTTGAATGTTTCGGCAAAGGATAAAGCGACAGGCAAAGAGCAGTCGATTGTTATCAAGGCCTCCAGTGGGTTGTCGGATGAAGAAATTGAACAGATGGTCCGAGATGCTGAGGCGCATTCGGAAGAAGATAAGAAGTTTGAAGAGATGGTGGCGTTGCGCAATCAGGCAGACGGGCTCGTGCATGGTGCACGCAAAGCCGTTGTAGATGCCGGGGACAAAGCCACCGACGAAGAAAAGAGCGGGATCGAGACCGCCGCATCGGAGCTGGAAGACGCGCTCAAGGGTGACGACAAAGAGGCAATTGAGGCTAAAATGCAGGTCTTGTCGCAGGCTGCTGCAGGGCTGGCACAGAAGATGTACGAGGAACCCTCTGCGGAGGGCGCCGACGCCGGGCAAGGCAGTGCAGATGCTGGGGTTGATGACGCAGTTGATGCCGAGTTCGAAGAGGTCAATGATAAGGACAAAAAGTAATTTAGATTACGAAGTCCTTCGGCGGTGCAAGTTTACCGCCATTGCAGACGCGGCACCTGTTTTAGGTAGGGCCGCGTTTGTTGTTTCGGTAAAACAAAAATAGAGTAAGCTATGTCCAAACGAGATTATTACGAAGTTTTAGGAGTGGAGCGGGGAGCCTCCAGTGATGACTTAAAGAAAGCTTATCGTCGTTTGGCCATGAAATTCCACCCGGATCGTAACCCCGATGATCCTCAGGCCGAAGATAAATTCAAAGAAGCCTCAGAAGCCTACGAAGTGCTCACCGATGCCGAAAAACGGCGAGCCTATGATCAATATGGGCACGCAGGTCTGGATCAAAACCAAGGCGGTGCCGGTTTTGAAGGGAATTTCGGTGATATCTTTGGCGATGTTTTTGGGGATATTTTCGGTGGAGGTCGGGGCGGTCGTGGTGGCGCCTCGCGAGGTTCCGATTTGCGCTACAACATGCAACTCGACCTGGAGCAAGCAGTCAGTGGAGATACGGTGGAAGTGCGTATTCCCGTGCTTGCTGCTTGCGGTGATTGTGACGGATCTGGTGCAGCGCCAGGAACAACGCCGTCGACCTGCCCTGATTGTCAGGGCGCCGGTCAGATTAGAGTGGCCCAAGGTTTTTTCTCGCTGCAGCAAACCTGCCCTCGTTGCCGAGGTCAGGGACGGGTTGTGACAGATCCGTGTCGCGGTTGTGGTGGTGCTGGTCGTTCTGAAAAGCATAAAACGCTGTCGGTTAAAATTCCTGCAGGCGTTGATACAGGCGACCGCATTCGATTGACCGGGGAAGGGGAAGCTGGCATGCATAGCGGTCCGCCAGGGGACCTATATGTGCAGGTTGATGTGCGTGAGCACCCTATTTTCACACGCGATGGCCGTAACCTTTTCTGTGAGGTGCCCATCAGCATTGTTGATGCGGCCCTGGGAGGTGAACTCGAAGTGCCTACGTTGGCAGGTCGAGTGAAGCTTAAAATCCCCTCTGAAACACAAACGGGCAAGGTCTTTCGGTTGCGCGGCAAAGGCGTCACTCAAGTCCGTGGCGGCGGGGTCGGCGATTTGTTGTGTAAAGTTGTGGTGGAAACGCCAGTCAAACTAACCGAGCGACAAAAGGAGTTGTTGGCCGAATTGAAAGCGTCGCTGGTGCAGAGTACAAAACACTCACCCCGAGAAAAATCTTGGTTTGACGGGGTAAAAAACTTTTTTGACGGCTTAACGGGTTAATATGCGGTTATTGCATTGGAGAGAATCCGTGATGGACAGCAATGATTAAGGTAGCGATCACCGGTGTGGCCGGGCGCATGGGTAAAACCCTAGTGCAAGCGTTGCAGGCGGCCGATGGCATGATTTTAGGTGCCGCCTTTGAACACCCCGACAATCCTGCGGTCGGTTTGGATGTTGGGGAGGTCGCCGGGGTGGGTACGCTTGGTGTCACTGTGTCGGGCGATCCCGCGGGCTGTGTCCAAGATTTTGACGTGGTCGTAGATTTCACTGTCCCGGCGGCGACATTGGCGTTGTTGGAAGTGTGTCAGAACCATCAAAAAGCCATGGTGATCGGCACCACAGGCTTTAGCGACTCACAGATGAGCCAGCTACAGGAAGGTGCTTACGCTAGCGCGATTTTTATGGCGCCCAATATGAGTGTTGGCGTCAACCTGATGTTCAAGTTGATCGAAATAGCAGCGTCGGCGTTAGGCGATACTGTGGATGTTGAAGTGATTGAAGCGCATCACCGAGACAAGATTGATGCACCCTCTGGCACGGCACTTAAAATAGGTGAGGTGCTTGCCCAGGCGCTGTCGCGTGACTTGGACAAAGATGCGATCTATGGGCGTCAGGGTATAACCGGTACCCGTGATCGTGCGTCAATTGGTTTCTCGACGCTGCGCGGCGGCGACATTGTTGGCGAACATACGGTGTTATATGCCGGTGAAGGGGAGCGGCTGGAGATCACCCACCGCGCGTCAAGCCGAACGAATTTTGCGCAAGGCGCGCTGCACGCCGTGCGCTACGTGAGTGACAAGCCGCCAGGGCTGTATGATATGCAGGGACTTCTAGGTCTGTAAGAGGGCCTTGATCGATAGTGTCGATTTAACGATTACAAATGAATCTTTTTGCTGCTTTTTGAATGCAGTTTCATTAGACTTTCTACCTTAAGTTCAACCTGCATCCCTTAATGCATTTGACCGTACTTCTGTGTGTCAGGATGGGGTCGAGTACGTGACAGTTGAGCCCGGTTACATCGTGCGCCTAAGACGCGAAGATTGTTTAAGGGATATACCACTTGATACCTGCATTACTCGCCTTGGAAGACGGGAGCGTTTTTTACGGCCAGTCAATTGGTGTAGAAGGTCATACTGTTGGTGAAGTTGTTTTCAACACAGCAATGACCGGCTACCAAGAGATTCTTACTGATCCGTCTTACGCTCAGCAAATTGTAACGCTCACCTACCCTCAAATCGGCAACACCGGCATTAACGCAGAAGATTTTGAATCTGATCGTATATGGAGCGCTGGTTTAGTCATCCGTCAGACCCCACGTAAAGTCAGCAGCTGGCGAAGCCAGGGATCGCTGCAGTCGTTACTCGAGGCGGAAGGTGTGGTGGCGATAGCGGATGTGGACACTCGTCGTTTGACGCATCTGATCCGAGAAAAAGGCGCGCTCGCTGGCTGTATTTTGGCGGGTGAATCCGCTTCTACTCAGGCGGGTTTGGATCAGGCGTTGGACAAAGCGAGGGCGTTTCCAGGCCTGAAGGGGATGGACTTGGCCAAGGTAGTTACCGGTGAACAGCGCCAATGGCGTGAAACCAGCTGGGACATCAAGACAGGTTACGGGACTCTCAGTGAGCCTAAGTTTAAAGTGGTGGCCTACGATTTTGGGGTCAAACGAAATATTCTTCGATTGCTGGCAAGCCGAGGTTGCGAGCTGACTGTTGTGCCGGCGCAAACCCCAGCAAGTGTGGTCTTAGATCTGAACCCTGATGGTATATTCCTATCCAATGGCCCCGGAGATCCCGAACCCTGTGGGTATGCGATTTCAGCCATCAAAACCTTGTTATCCTCGGGTATTCCGATTTTTGGCATTTGTCTGGGGCATCAATTGCTGGCATTAGCCAGTGGGGCGAGAACCATGAAGATGGCGCATGGACATCATGGTGCAAATCACCCTGTTCAGGATAGCCAAACGGGAAAAGTCATCATCACCAGTCAGAATCATGGCTTTGCGGTAGATGGCGCGTCATTGCCCGAGCATTTGCAGTGCACGCATCTTTCGTTGTTTGACGCAACGGTGCAAGGGATTGAACGCACTGACGTACCTGCTTTTAGTTTTCAGGGGCACCCCGAGGCGAGTCCCGGCCCGCAGGACTGTATTTATCTTTTCGACAAATTTGTAGACATGATGGCGAGTGGAACTAAGCATGCCTAAACGCAGCGACATTAAAAGTGTATTAATTTTGGGCGCGGGCCCCATCATCATTGGTCAAGCCTGTGAATTTGATTACTCTGGAGCGCAGGCATGTAAAGCGCTGCGGGAGGAAGGGTATCGGGTTATTTTGGTGAATTCTAACCCCGCGACCATCATGACGGATCCCGCCATGGCAGATGCGACCTATGTAGAGCCGGTAGAATGGCAAACCGTTGCTGCGATCATTGCTAAAGAAAAGCCTGAGGCACTGTTGCCGACCATGGGTGGGCAGACGGCCTTGAATTGTGCGCTTGATTTAGTGCGCGAGGGAGTACTTGAGGCCCACGGAGTTGAGCTCATCGGGGCGAGTCAGGACGCAATAGACAAGGCGGAGGACCGTGAACGGTTTGACCGCGCGATGAAGCGGATCGGGTTGGAAACGCCGCGATCAGCAATTGCGCATAGCTTGGAAGAAGCGCTTCAGGTGCAGAGCCAGTTGGGATACCCCTGTGTGATACGTCCCTCTTTTACGCTGGGCGGCAGCGGTGGTGGTATCGCCTACAACCAAGAAGAATTCACTGAAATTTGTACTCGTGGGCTGGATTTATCACCGACCTCCGAATTGCTGATTGATGAAAGCTTGCTTGGCTGGAAAGAGTTTGAAATGGAAGTTGTTCGCGATCGTGCGGACAACTGTATCATCATCTGTTCGATCGAAAATCTCGACCCAATGGGGGTTCATACCGGAGACAGCATCACTGTCGCGCCAGCGCAGACGCTGACGGACAAGGAATACCAGCTCCTGCGCAATGCATCCATTGCGGTATTGCGGGAAATAGGTGTCGAGACTGGCGGGTCCAACGTTCAGTTTGCTATTGATCCAGAAGACGGACGAGTGGTCGTGATTGAGATGAACCCTCGCGTGTCGCGTTCCTCGGCGCTTGCCTCGAAAGCAACCGGGTTTCCGATTGCGAAAGTCGCGGCGAAATTGGCGGTCGGTTATACCTTGGATGAATTGGCAAATGACATCACCGGTGGTGCGACGCCCGCTTCATTTGAACCCAGTATCGATTATGTGGTGACGAAAATTCCGCGCTTCACCTTTGAAAAATTCCCCCAAGCGGATGCGCGCTTAACCACCCAGATGAAGTCTGTGGGTGAGGTGATGGCAATCGGTCGAACATTTCAGGAATCTTTGCACAAAGCGCTGCGTGGTTTGGAAACGGGCAGGGTTGGCTTTGACCCGGTGCTGGATTCGTCGGTGGATGAAGGTCTCTGGCAAGCTGTGTTGAAACGCGAGGTGGCTAATCCCAGTGCAGAGCGATTGTGGTACGTCGCCGACGCGTTTCGTGTGGGGTGGTCGCTAGAGAAGATTTTTGAAATTTCTAAGATCGACCCTTGGTTTCTGGCGGAGATAGAAGATCTCATTGTGACGGAGATAAGCCTGGGACAAACGCAAGCGAGCGCGTTAACCAAAGATCAATTCTACCGGCTCAAACAGAAAGGGTTTTCTGATGCACGGTTAGGGCAATTGTTAGGTGAGTCGGAGCAAAAGATGCGCAGTCTGCGCCAAGGGTTGGGCGTCAGGCCGGTCTTTCGGCGGGTAGATACCTGTGCGGCTGAATTCCCCTCTTCAACGGCGTATATGTACTCAACATACGAGGAGCAGTGTGAGGCTGCACCTACAGACCGTAAGAAAATTATGGTGTTGGGTGGTGGCCCTAATCGTATTGGTCAGGGGATAGAGTTTGACTATTGTTGTGTTCATGCCGCGCTTGCAATGCGTGAGGATGGATATGAGACCATTATGGTCAACTGCAATCCTGAGACCGTGTCTACCGATTACGATACCTCTGATCGCCTCTATTTTGAGCCGGTGACGTTAGAGGATGTTTTGGCGATTGTTGATATTGAGCAGCCCCATGGGGTGATCGTTCAGTTTGGCGGTCAGACACCGCTTAAGTTAGCGGCTGCTTTGGAAGCGGCGGGAGTGCCAATCATAGGTACCTCGCCAGACGCGATAGACCGAGCTGAAGATCGTGAACGCTTCCAACAATTAGTTGAGAAATTGGCACTTCGTCAGCCTTCAAATCGCGTGGTCTCAAGCGCTGCGCAGGGAGTTGAAGTCGCTGGAGAGATTGGTTATCCGATTGTTGTTCGTCCTTCTTACGTATTAGGAGGGCGTGCCATGGAGATTGTATTTACCGATGATGAGTTGATGCAATATTTGCAGTCTGCTGTGGATGTCTCTAACGATTCGCCGGTGCTGCTGGATCGTTTTTTAGATCAGGCTGTAGAAGTGGATATTGATGTTGTGTCCGATGGTGAACGTGTCGTGGTAGGTGCCATCATGCAGCACATAGAGCAAGCGGGGGTGCATTCGGGTGATTCAGCGTGTTCATTGCCGCCTTACAATCTCGATCAAGAGGTCCAGAGTGTGATTCGTCAACAGGTCACAGATGTTGCGTTGGAGCTGGGTGTTGTTGGCTTGATGAATGTGCAGATGGCGGTGCAGGGAAAAGAAGTTTATATCATTGAGGTGAATCCCCGTGCCTCGCGCACCGTGCCTTTTGTGTCTAAGTGTGTTGGTCGGTCTTTGGCAAAAGTTGCTGCTCGCTGTATGGCGGGTACCTCGCTCGCAGCGCAAGGGTTTGCGCGTGAAATTATTCCCACAAATTACCATGTTAAAGAATCGGTATTTCCATTTAACAAGTTTCCCGGCGTAGACCCGATTCTTGGGCCGGAGATGAAATCTACTGGCGAGGTCATGGGGGTTGGCGTGACATTTGGGGAAGCATTTGCCAAGGCCTCGCTCGCCGCCGGTGAGCATTTGCCGTCAAGTGGGCGCGTGTTTATCAGCGTAAAAGATTCGGACAAACCGCATCTGCCGCCGATTGCGAAGGCACTGATGGCGATTGGTTTTAGTCTAGTGGCCACTTCAGGTACACGTCGTTGCCTGCAGGAAGCCGGTTTGGTTTGTGCTGCAATTAGCAAGGTGAATGAAGGTCGACCTGACGTTTCAGATATGTTGAAAAACGAGCAGATTGACCTCATCGTAAACACCACGGAGGGACGACAGTCGATTGCTGACTCCGCGGTTATTCGGCGTTTGGCGTTGCTAAATCAAGTCTGTTACACGACGACACTTGCCGGGGGTGAGGCCCTGGCGATTGCAATCAAGGAAGGTCGGGGTGAACATGTCCGCCGTCTACAAGACCTCCATGCGCAACTTCATTAGGAATTAAAAGCTGATGCCTATACCCATGACCGTAGAAGGTGAAGAAAGCCTACGCAGTGAATTACAACAGCGCAAAGGTGCTTTGCGTCAGGAGATCACGCAAGATATTGCTGTTGCGCGCGAACACGGTGATCTTAAGGAGAACGCTGAATATCATGCTGCGCGCGAGCAGCAAAGTTTTAATGAAGGTCGAATTCAAGAAATTGAGAGCAAGCTGGCTGACGCACAGGTGATCGATATCAGTAAAATTCCGCCGGGTGACAAGGTCTTGTTTGGTGTATTTGTCACCCTTTTGGATGTTGATACGGACCAGAAGACCCGTTACAAAATCGTGGGGGAAGACGAAGCCGATCTCAAAGCAGGCAAGATTTCTGTGATGTCACCCATTGCACGGGCGCTGATTGGGAAACGCGTTGGTGACGCCGTACTGGTTGTGACCCCGGGTGGCGAGCGAGAATACGAAATTGATCAAGTGGCGCACAGCTGAGAACCAGCTGTAAGGTGTTTAACTAAATCTCTGAATATTGGAGAGCTTTGGATTTGCCCGCGGGTTGCTGCGAAATAGTATAAGTATCTTGCCGATGCGTTGGACTATCTCTGCGTTGCAGGATGCTGCAATCTGGGCGCCCGCGGCGGTGCGTGTTTCTCGATCACCAATAGCGAGGCGGACTTTGATAAGCTCATGATCTTTCAGAGCTCGATCGGTTTCGGTCAGAACCCCTTCGGTAACCCCTTGGTCGCCAACAATGATTACGGTTGCTAGATGATGCGCAATTTGCCTGAGAGTTTTTTTTTCGCGAGTGTTTATTGTCATCGAGGTAGTTTAACGGTTTACCATCTCCAACGCAGCGCTATGAGCAAAAAAACCCCCTAATGAGCAAACGCAGCAAATCCAGTAATCGTTGGCTAGAGCGACAAAAGCGTGATTATTTTGTCAGACAAGCACAGGATAAAGGGCAGGTTTCACGTGCTCATTACAAGCTAGTGCAGTTAGATGAGAGGTTCAAATTGTTGAGCCCACGCAGTAAGGTGCTTGAATTGGGCGCCGCGCCAGGTGGGTGGACGCAGTTTTTGGAGTCGCGACTATCGAAGGGGATGTTAATCGCGGTGGACCCTCTACCGATTACGGCAGGCTTGGACACTTTTGTTCTTGAAGGTCGTGCAGGAGAGGAGTCAGTTGATGCCCAAATAGAGAGTATTTTGGCGGCAGAGCGCCTAGACCTTGTTTTATCGGATATGGCCCCCAACATATCTGGAGTGCGAGCGGTTGACCAAGCGCGGTCTATGGATTTGGCCGATATAACGCTGACGGCTTGCCGCAGGTGGTTGCGTCCCAGAGGGGCAATGGCGCTCAAGGCATTTCAAGGTGAGGGGTTGGACGCTTGGGTGAGGGCGCTGCGTGATGAGTTTAGGAAAGTGACGTTGACGAAGCCAAAAGCTTCGAGGCCCGAGTCACGTGAGGTATTTGTCGTTGCTCAGGGTTACACAGCAAAACAAGACATCGTTGGTGGAACGGAATAGCCCACAGCGGGTATAGTAAGAAAAAGCGGTTTGAGCCACGCTGGGCTGAACTGCGCACAACATGAGGTACATCCCTTGTCAGATATGGGAAAAAATTTATTACTGTGGTTGATTATCGCTGCTGTCTTGCTAACGGTATTCAACAATTTTAACGTCGAGCCGCAGCAGCAGCCTGTCGCGTATTCTGAGTTTGTGCAATCGGTAAATGATCGGCAGATTCGCGAGGCGCAGATTCAGGGTGAGAGGATTGTGGCCACCGATAATAACGGTAATCGCATGACGGTCATCTGGCCTGAAAACGATACGAAGTTGTTGGATGAATTGGTTCAAAACGGTGTCTTAACGTCAATACAAGAGGAAGAGAAGCAGAGCTTCTGGACCCAACTTCTGATCGCAAGCTTTCCAATACTGATTATCATTGCGGTTTTTATGTTTTTTATGCGTCAGATGCAGGGTGGTGGTAGCGGACGGGGAGGGCCTATGGCCTTTGGTCGCTCGAAGGCCAAACTGTTATCAGAAGACCAGATCAAAACGACGTTTGCTGATGTTGCGGGGGTTGATGAGGCCAAGGAAGACGTCCAGGAATTGGTTGAGTTTTTGCGTGATCCAAGCAAATTTCAGCGCTTGGGTGGGCATATCCCTCGCGGCGTGCTGATGGTGGGACAGCCTGGCACAGGCAAGACGCTGCTGGCCAAGGCGGTCGCCGGTGAAGCGAAAGTGCCCTTCTTTTCTATATCAGGATCGGATTTTGTCGAAATGTTCGTGGGCGTGGGTGCATCGCGTGTCAGGGATATGTTTGAGCAAGCTAAGAAACAGGCGCCGTGCATCATCTTCATTGACGAAATCGATGCGGTAGGTCGGCACCGCGGCGCAGGTTTGGGCGGTGGCCACGACGAGCGAGAGCAGACGCTGAATCAACTGCTGGTAGAAATGGATGGTTTTGAAGGCAATGACGGGATCATCGTGATTGCCGCGACAAACCGGCCTGATGTCTTAGATCCGGCGCTGTTGCGTCCTGGCCGGTTTGATCGGCAGGTGGTTGTAGGGTTACCTGACATCCGCGGTAGAGAGCAGATTGTTAAGGTCCATATGCGTAAAGTCCCGCTGTCGGAAAACGTTGATCCGGCAGTGATCGCGCGGGGCACGCCGGGGTTTTCCGGGGCGGATTTAGCGAACTTAGTGAACGAAGCTGCGCTGTTTGCGGCTCGCGGTAACAAGCGCCTAGTGGAGATGGAAGAATTCGACAAGGCCAAAGACAAGATCATGATGGGCGCTGAGCGCAAGTCGATGGTCATGTCGGAGAAAGAAAAGCGCAATACGGCTTACCATGAAGCAGGGCATGCGATTATTGGGCGGGTGATGCCTGACCATGACCCGGTATACAAGGTATCCATCATTCCCCGCGGTCGAGCATTGGGCATTACGATGTTCTTGCCTGAAGAGGACCGCTACAGCTTGACGCGCCAAGGTATCCGCTCGCAGATCTGTAGTTTGTTTGGCGGCCGGATTGCGGAAGAAATGATCTTGGGCGCGGATTATGTGACCACTGGTGCGTCAAATGATATTGAACGAGCGACAAGCTTGGCTCGCAACATGGTCACAAAGTGGGGCCTGTCTGAGCGTATGGGACCGCTTAAATATGATGAAGACGATGGTGAGGTTTTTCTGGGCATGTCTGCTGGTGCCAAGCCGAAAGCCGTATCTGACGGTACGGCTCAATCGATTGACACGGAGATCCGGCAGATTATTGATGGTTGTTATGCTGAGGCACAGAAAGTGTTGGAGGACAACGTCGACAAACTGCACGCTATGGCTGAGGCATTGATCGAATTTGAAACCATCAGTGCGGAGCAGATAGAGGACATCATGGCAGGGGCTAAGCCACGTCACCCTACCGATCCTCGCCCCCCACCCAGTGCTGGATCAGCCCCCTCGCCTGAATCACCCATTGGTGGTCCAGCAGAAGAAAGCTAGGCGGTGCGCAGTCTTTGCTGCGGCGCCAAGCGTCTAAATTTTGACCGCCCCCATATCATGGGGGTGATGAATATTACCCCTGATTCTTTTTCTGATGGCGGCACCCTCTACGCAAATGCAGCAGTGGATCTGGGTAAGGTGCGAGCAACAGCGCAGCGGATGATTGCTGGTGGCGCCTCCATACTGGATGTGGGCGGCGAGTCTACGCGCCCGGGGGCGACCCCGGTTAGCGTCGAAGTAGAGTTGCAGCGCGTGATCCCTGTCGTAGCAATGCTTGGCGAACTGGGTACCATTGTGTCAGTGGATACACGCCACGCTGAGGTGGCTCGTTGCGCCATTGATGCGGGCGCGGACGTGATCAATGACGTTAGCGCAGGCGCTGATCCCAAAATGATACAGGTGATTGCAGAAACATCTGTTGGGTATGGGTTGATGCATATGCAGGGTGTACCTGAAACTATGCAACAGGCGCCGGCATACCAAGCAGTGGTTGCAGAGGTGCATGCCTATCTAGCGAGTCGTGTGCATGCTTGCAAACTGGCTGGCATTGCCGCTGAGCGCTTGTGGGTAGATCCCGGGTTTGGTTTTGGTAAAACCCAGCAGCACAATCTTTCGCTTTTGGCCGATTTAGAACGTGTGCGTGTGGGTCAACTGCCCTTGCTCGTGGGTTTGTCGCGCAAGCGCTTGCTGGGTGAGATCACTGGGCGAGAAACATCAGAGCGGGTTTTTGCAAGTGTGGCGGCGGCAGTGCTTGCGGTCGAGCGGGGAGCTGATTTGGTTCGGGTTCATGATGTAGAGGCTACGGCTGATGCGTTGAAGGTATTAGCTGCAATGAGGGCGGTGGCGTTAGCAAGCGCGGCTCCCTAGAGATCGTTGGAGAATTGGGTGAGTAGAAAATATTTTGGCACAGACGGTATTCGCGGGAGAGTGGGCCTCTTTCCAATCAACCCGGAATTTTGCCTTCGGCTTGGCTGGGCGGTGGGCCGGGTTTTTGCGAAGAAAGGTTCGGCCCATATCATCATTGGCAAAGACACTCGCATTTCAGGATATATGCTTGAGTCGGTATTGGAGTCAGGTCTAGTCTCTGCGGGTGCTAACGTGAGCATCATCGGACCCATGCCTACCCCTGCGATTGCTTATTTGACCCGAACGCTTCATGCCGACGCCGGTGTGGTCATTAGCGCGTCCCACAACCCCTACTACGACAACGGCATCAAATTTTTTGATGGCGCGGGCAACAAACTAGCGGATGAAATTGAGCTCGAAATTGAAGCTGAGTTGGCGCAGAAAATGGTCTGCGTGGATTCTGAGCGTCTGGGGAAAGCCTCTCGCCTGACAGATGCTGCGGGGCGTTACATTGAATTTTGCAAGGCGACTGTGCCCAGAGGGTTCAGTTTAAGAGGCATGCGCATCGTGTTGGATTGTGCGCATGGCGCGACTTATCACGTTGCTCCGCGGGTCTTTGAAGAGCTTGGCGCGGATGTGATTGTTACCGGCGCTGAGCCTAATGGCTTCAATATAAACGATGGTTGTGGCTCTACTCATCCGCAGACTTTGCAGGCAAAAGTTTGTGAGTTACGAGCCGACCTTGGCATAGCCTTTGATGGTGATGGCGACCGAGTCTTTCTAGTTGACAGCACCGGTCGTCTGCTGGACGGTGACGAACTGATTTATATTATTGCTGCACATCGTCAACAGAAGGGCCAATTGCAAGGTGGTGTTGCTGGGACAGTGATGAGTAATTTCGGACTCGAAAAAGCCCTCAATCAGCTGGATATCCCCTTTTGCAGGACTAATGTTGGCGATCGCTATGTGACGGAGGCGTTGTTGAATCGCGGTTGGCAATTGGGTGGAGAGGCTTCGGGCCATGTTTTGTGCTTAGATTTGGCGAGCACCGGTGACGCTATTGTTGCAGCGTTGCAGGTCTTATTGGCTGTGACGGATAGTGGTTTGCCGATCCATGAGCTGCTTGACGGCATGCGCAAACTGCCGCAGGTGATGGTGAATGTCGAAGTGCCCGACCCGCGGGCTGTCGCAGAATGTGAGCCATTGGGCAAAGCCATAGTAGAAAAAGAGCAGACTTTGGCGAGTCGCGGCAGGATATTGGTTCGAGCATCCGGAACTGAGCCGCTGCTGCGAGTTATGGTCGAAGGGGATGATCCCGAAGAAGTTCGAGAGATTGCAAACGAGTTGGCTTACGTTGCTCAAAACTTCTGCTAACGCTCGCTAATTTTTGGCGCCGACAATGAAGTATTTGCAGGCCGACTGGCCTTTTCCGGCGGCGCGGATGCCGTTTTTTTACGGCTGGGTCATTGCCTTGGTGTCGACCCTAGGGTTCTTATTCAGTATCCCAGGGCAAACCATGGGGATGGCTGTATTTGCCGATACATTCATTACCGAATTTGGATTGTCCCGCACCCAGCTATCGACCGCCTATTTAATTGGCACCGTCTTGAGTGCCTTGATTTTGCCGCGAGCCGGGCGTTGGTACGATCGCTACGGCGCGCGCACATCTCTAGTGGGTGCTGCAATTGTTCTGGGTGTGACTTTGGTGTTTATCAGCGGGATTGACCTGCTGGCGTTGGGGTTGGTTGGACTGACAGGCTTGCCGCTGGTCTGGTTCAGCTTTCCGCTTATTCTTTTTGGGTATTTTGGGGTTCGGTTCAGCGGCCAAGGCGTGCTAACCAGTGCAAGCCGTAATGTTCTGCTGATTTGGTTTAATCGTCGGCGAGGCCTTGTCTCTGGTATTCGCGGGGTGTTTGTTTCTTTGGGTTTCTCTATCGCGCCCTTAATTATCGCTGCGATGATTATAGAATTTGGTTGGCGCGGCGCGTTATGGGTGATGGCCGGCGCGGTTGGGTTGGGTTTTGCTTTTTTGGCGCTCTTAACAGTGAGGGATCGGCCCGAGGTCAGTGGGTTGACGGTTGACGATGGGTACAGTCCAGCGGCTAAGCATCAACCTTACCAAGCTCACGCCGCAGAACGCACCCTGGGGGAGGCACGGCGCGATCCGGTATTTTGGCTTTACGCCAGCGCGCTATCCATGCATGCCTTGTTTGGCACCGCGGTGACGTTCCACGTTGTCGCAATCTTCGGTCAAGCTGGGCGTGATCAGGTTGAGGCGTTTGCTTATTTTTTGCCGCAAGCGATTGTGTCAGTCTGCGTGAATCTTGCAGCCAGCGCGTTGTCCGACTACAGCCGACTGAAGCCTGTGTTGGTTGTTATGCTGATGTTTTTTTTACTGGGTGCGTTGGGTTTAGTGCGCTTGGACTCGCAGTGGGGTTATTGGCTTCTGGTGGTGGGCTTCGGTGCGGGTGGCGGTTTATGGGGGGTGCTCTCTAACTTAGTATTCATTCGTCATTATGGGTCACTGCATTTGGGTGAAATCAGCGGGCTGAATACGGCGATCACGGTGTTTGCGAGTGCGATAGGCCCGGTATCGTTTAGTCTTGCAAATGATTCGTTTGGCTCATTCCAAGCCGCGGCGATAGTTTGCGCGATTGGGTTGGCGGTGTTATTGCTGATTTCGGTATTTACGCCTCAACCCAACGATCGATTACCTCGTGGGCTTGGCATTTAGTGCGCTTAACGTATAACATTGCGCGCCTTTGAAAATCCGGTTGCTAAAATGCGTAAATCGCTGGTCGCGGCTAATTGGAAAATGTTGGGAAGGTTTGCTGATATAGCGCCTTACATGGCCCAATTGCGGCTTTCTGATCGTGCAGATGTGGTTTTGTTTCCGTCAGCGTTGCATTTGCAGGCCGCAGTGTTGGCCGCGCCGGATGGTTTAAAATGTGGAGTTCAAGATGTGGGCACCTCACATGGCGGGGCCCACACAGGTGAAATTTCGGCGGACATGGTTGTTGAAATGGGTGGTAGCTGGTGCATCGTCGGTCATTCGGAGCGTCGCATTGACCAAGGCGAGACCGACGATTTGGTGGCCACGAAAGCGTCTGCGGCATTAAAAAGCGGTTTATTGCCGATTGTCTGCGTCGGTGAGACACTTGCCGAGCGAGAAGCAGGGCACGCGGAGACCACGGTTCACCGGCAGTTGGCCGCAGTGCTGGATCGTGTGGACAGAAGCGCATTGTCTCGTATAGTGGTAGGTTATGAGCCGGTTTGGGCGATTGGTACGGGTGAATCGGCGTCGGCTGATCAAGCGCAGGAGATGCATGGATTTATCCGCAGCCAGTTGGACGCGATGGATCCGGTGGCGGCTCGGTTGATTAGGATTGTCTATGGCGGCAGCGTGACGCCAGATAATGCGAGCGAGTTGTTCGCGCAAGACGATATTGACGGTGGCCTTGTTGGTGGAGCGTCATTAGACGCTAGGGCGTTCTCTGCGATTGTCGATGCAGTGCCCGTCGGCGTTGCTTGAGGGTGTTATGAAGTGGCTTTGGTGTTGTGTATTTGAGTTAGAAGGTTCAGTTTAATGTCGACCGTTGAAACAGTGTTGTTAGCACTTTTGGTATTGGATGCAATCGCCTTAACTGTACTGGTGATTTTGCAACAGGGGAAAGGAGCTGATGTAGGGGCTGCCTTTGGCAGTGGATCCTCGAATACGATGTTTGGTAGTTTAGGCGCCGCCTCGTTTTTAACCAAAGCAACCGCTTGGTTGGCTATTGGTTTTTTTGTGATTGCCTTCGGGTTAGCGTATATAGCGAAACATCGCGCCAACGAAGCCGGGACATTGGGCATTCCTTCGCTACCAGCAGAAACTTCTCAAGAGCAGTTGACGGAACCTCAGGAAAGTGTAGATTTCAGCGAGCCAATGGGGGATATCCCATCGATGGAGCCGACATTGAACGACTTGTCGCCAGAAGTTCAAGAGGCGATTCGAGACGTTGTTGACGATACGCAAAAAGAGTAGATCAGAGGTTGGAGCAACGTACTGACCTGAAAGTTTTTGACGCACGCTGCATGCAAAAATACAGGCATGTCATGCTGGATTTAGTGCAAATGCCGAAGTGGTGAAATTGGTAGACACGCTACCTTGAGGGGGTAGTGAGCATTAGCTCGTGCGAGTTCGAGTCTCGCCTTCGGCACCAATTAATTATTATTAAAGAGACTTGCAGTGGATTGTTATGATCCGTATAGTTCGCCTCTTGCTGTTGCGGGGTGGAGCAGTCTGGTAGCTCGTCGGGCTCATAACCCGAAGGTCGTGGGTTCAAATCCTGCCCCCGCTACCAAAGCAAGACTCTCGTTAGTAATCACCTGAGCCGTCTCTTCAAAGGGTCCGCTCAGGGGGTTCAAAAAAATGCTTTGTGACGAGGGGCGGCATCGATACTTGTGGCTCCAAGAGAGCAGTATTAGTGGGCGTAAAGCCCATTTTTTATGCCAGTAAGAAAAGGAAAGGAAAGGCTAGATCGAGCAGCCGAAGAGGTTGGGATAGCGTTGAATAGAAAGGAAAAGCAAGTCGAGGAATTGCTCGCGCCAACGGTCGAGTCGTTAGGATGCTCGATATGGGGTGTTGAATTTCTTAATCAGGGCAAACACAGCAAGCTGCGACTCTACATTGATAAAGCGGATGGCATAGACGTAGATGACTGTGCCGCTGTTAGCCGCCATGTTGGCGATATGCTGGACGTTGAAGAATTGATCACGCAGGCGTATACACTTGAAGTGTCTTCGCCGGGAATGGATCGACTCCTGTTCAAAGACAACCAATTTGTTGAGAATATTGGCCAGCAAGTGGATGTGCGCTTGAATTTTCCATTTGAAGGCCGTAAGAACTTTTTGGGCTTGCTTGCTGATGTACAAGAAAGTATGGCTGTTGTCCGAATCGATGATGAAGAGTATCTGCTGCCACTGGAAAATATTCAGCGGGCGCGTGTGATACCGGTATTTGACTGAGGTAATTAGGGCGAACGAATGTCAAAAGAAATGTTGTTAGTCGTTGAGTCTGTTTCGTTAGAGAAAGGGGTCTCCAAAGAAGTCATTTTTGATGCTATGGAGTCAGCTTTGGCGATGGCTACGAAAAAGCGGTATTCCGAAGAAGCAGAGTTTCGCGTCACGATCGACCGTGATACGGGTGAGTACGATACGGTCCGCACATGGAAAGTTGTGAACTATGAAGACGAGGAAGAACCCAGCATCGAATCGATGTACAGCGTCGAGGAAGCCCAGGAAATAAAACCAGGTGCCGTACTCGGAGAGATATTAGAAGAACCGGTTGACTCGGTTGAGTTCGGCCGAATAGCTGCGCAAACCGCCAAGCAAGTGATTGTACAAAAAGTACGCGAGGCTGAACGCGCGCAGGTGATAGAGGCTTATTTGCCTCGAATGAACGAGCTGATTAGCGCTACCGTGAAGAAAATGGGGCGCGATAGCGTGATTGTTGACTTGGGTGGTAACGCCGAAGGTATTTTAACCCGCGAACATTTAATCCCCAGAGAGACATTCCGAGTGGGCGATCGCCTCAGGGCTTTGCTAATAGAAGTGCGCCCCGAAAATCGTGGCCCGCAGTTGGTGCTGAGTCGAACCTCGCCGCAAATGTTGGTTGAACTGTTTAAAGTTGAAGTGCCTGAAATTGCGGAGGAGGTCATCGAGATTCGTGGCGCCGCGCGTGATCCGGGCTCGCGAGCAAAGATTGCAGTCAAAACAAACGATGGCCGTATCGACCCAGTGGGCGCTTGCGTAGGCATGCGTGGTTCTCGCGTGCAAGCGGTTTCGGGAGAACTGGCGGGAGAGCGTATAGACATAGTGCCATGGGATGAGAACCCGGCTCAGTTGACCATTAACGCGATGGCCCCCGCAGAGGTGGCCTCCATTGTCTTGGACGAAGATACCTACTCGATGGATATCGCGGTTACCGAAGAAAACTTGGCGCAGGCCATTGGTCGTGGCGGGCAAAATGTCCGACTGGCAAGTGACCTGTGTGGCTGGTCGCTGAATATCATGACGGAAGAGGAAGCGGCGCAAAAGCAAGAAGAAGAGTCGGTCAAATTCATCAATGAATTTATGGACGCGTTATCTGTCGACGAAGACGTCGCAGGAGTTTTGGTCGAGGAAGGGTTCACGACCCTTGAAGAGATCGCTTACGTTCCTATTGAGGAAATGATGGCAATACAAGGTTTCGACGAAGACATTGTGCAAGAGCTGCGCAACCGAGCAAAAGATGCTTTGTTGACGAAAGCGATTGCCAGTGAAGAAGCCTTAGGTGATGCAACGCCGGCGGATGATTTATTAGAGATGGAAGGCATGGAGCGAGCGTTGGCCTTTAAGTTAGCCGCCAACGAAGTGGTCACGATGGAAGATCTGGCCGAGCTTGCGATTCCTGAATTATTGGATATTGAATCAGGGCTTGGTGAGGAAAAGGCGGCAGCTTTAATCCTCAAGGCGCGCGAACCCTGGTTTGCAGAAGATGACACTGAGACGACCCAATAGCGGGTATAGAGCGATACATCTGCGTTGATCGATATACGACAATGCGGTAGGAGTTTTTGATGGCAGACGTGACAGTACAACAACTTGCAGATACGGTGGGCACTCCCGTAGACCGTTTGTTGCGACAGATGAGTGAAGCCGGATTGCCGCACGCATCCGAAACGGAAGCGGTGACCGAGGAGCAGAAGAAAGCTTTGCTTTTACACCTGCAGCGCAGTCATGGCGCGGCGGAAGAGTCACCCAGAAAAATAACCCTCAAGCGAAAAAGCACCAATACGCTAAAAGCGGGCCAGGGCAGAACCGGGCGCAATGTTACCGTTGAGGTTCGACGTAAGCGAACCTATGTGAAAGGTGGCGAGGCGGGCGCTCCAGGTGCGGCCGGTGAGTCAGCTGGTGAGCCGCAGGTGTCGCAGTCAGAAGCAGAGGCGAACCGAATACGCGAGGAAGAGGCGGCACGTCAGGCCGCAGAGGATTTGGCGCGTAGCGAAGAAGCAGCTCGCAAAGCCGAAGCCGAGCGCAAGGCTGAAGAAGAACGGTTAAAGGCGGAAGAAGAAGCGCGTCTTGCGCAAGAGGCGGTCAGAGCACAGCAGGCGGCGCAACAGAGACCCGCAGCGGATGTTGTGAATGCTCAGGTGCCGGCATCGGCGGCTGAAATACAAGCCAAAGAGCAGGCCGAGCAGAAAGGCGGCAAAAGAGGAAAAGCGAAAGAAAAAGAACGGCGTCCTGCATCAGCTGGCAACAACAGTGGGAAGAAGGGTCGCCGCGAACTGTCCATGAAGAGTGATCGGCGGATAAAACGCCGTCCGGCCCAGCGGCAAACCGCTTTGCAGGTTGAAACCCAAGGCGGCGAGTTTAATCCCACGGGTTTTATTTCCCGTGAGGTAGAGTTGGGCGAATTTAACACCGTGGCTGATCTCGCTTCGGGTATGGCGGTGAAATCCAGCGTTTTGATTAAAAAGCTCATGGGTATGGGGGTCATGGCCACCATCAACCAAACTTTAGATTTGGACACGGCGACTCTGATCGTCGAAGAGATGGGCCATACGGTTAAGGTGTTTAGCGAGGACGCACTCGAAGAGAAATTTGAAGCTTCTTTGCAAATCGAGGGTCAACGGACAACGCGTGCTCCGGTTGTGACGGTCATGGGCCATGTCGACCACGGCAAAACGTCTCTGTTGGACTATATTCGAAATACTCGCGTTACCAGCGGTGAAGCGGGTGGTATTACTCAGCATATCGGAGCCTATAGTGTAGCCACTAAAGGCGGCGAGGTTACCTTTATTGATACACCTGGTCATGCAGCGTTCACCTCCATGCGTGCCCGAGGCGCGAAGGTGACCGACATAGTGATCTTGGTTGTCGCGGCTGACGATGGCGTGATGCCTCAGACGGAGGAGGCGATTCAACACGCCAAGGCCGCGGAAGTGCCGATCATTGTTGCGATCAACAAATGTGATTTGGAATCGGCTGATCCAGACCGCGTAACGAATGAGTTGTCAGCAAAAAACGTTGTGCCCGAAGAATGGGGTGGCGACACCCAGTTTGTTAAAGTCTCAGCGATGACGGGTGACGGCGTGGACACATTGCTTGAAGCAATTGTGCTGCAGTCGGAGATTATGGAGCTCAGCGCAATAGATGAAGCACCCGGACAAGGCGTAGTAATTGAGTCGCGGTTGGATCGAGGTCGCGGGCCCGTGGCCACAATTTTGGTGCAAAACGGCACCCTCCGGCAGGGAGATATCATTATCGCTGGGGAAACGTCAGGCCGCGTGCGAGCGATGTTAGACGAGTCAGGGGTGGCGACCAAAGTGGCAGGTCCCTCCCAGCCCGTGGAAGTGCTTGGGTTGAACGGGACGCCTGCAGCAGGTGATGATTTTTCTGTGGCCAATGACGAAAAAACCGCCCGTGAGCTTGCTGAGTTCAGAGCAACAAGAAACGTTGAACGTCGCCAAGCCGTGCAACAGGCTGCAAAAATAGAAAATATGTTTGCTCACATGGTGGAAGGTGAGAAACGGATTTTGAAGTTGGTCGTGAAGGCTGACGTAAGGGGCAGCCTGGAAGCCATTGCGCAGGCACTTGCCGACTTGGGTAATGACGAAGTGGGTGTGCAGGTTTTGGGTAGCGGCGTAGGCGGCATTTCGGAATCCGACGCGACCATGGCGGTGACTTATGGCGCCGCTGTGTTTGGGTTCAATGTGCGCGCAGACAAAGCGGCAAAAGGTCTGTTTGATCGAGAAGGCGTCGACCTGCGCTATTACAGTGTTATCTACGAATTAATAGACGATGTCAGAGCGGTCCTGTCCGGTATGTTGTCACCGGAGGTTCGCGAAGAAATTCTGGGTGTCGCCGAGGTTCGTGATGTTTTTCGATCACCTCGCTACGGTGCCATTGCAGGTTGCATGGTGACCGATGGCACAGTCTACCGAAACAAACCCATCAGGGTACTGCGTGATAACGTGGTGATCTATGAAGGGGAATTAGAATCCCTCCGGCGCTTCAAGGACGATGTTAACGATGTTCGAGCCGGCACCGAATGTGGTATCGGGGTCCGTAACTATAATGATGTGCGTCCCGGCGACCAAATTGAGGTGTTTGATGCCAAGGAAGTTGCGCGCCAGCTCTAGAGGGCGCGCGATTTAGTTGTAGTGTCTCGAGATCTCAAAGTTGCCGACTTCATTCGTGATGAGCTAGCGCGTGTGATTCAACACGATATGCGTGATCCGAGAGTTGGGCATTTTGTCAGTGTGACTGATGTCAGAGTTAGCCGAGATCTTTCTTACGCAGAAATTTACGTTTCATCGCTTCAAGCAAATACCGATGAAGAGAAACAAACTTTGGTGGTGGTGCTCAATAAAGCGGCGGGTTTCTTTCGCTCTAATTTGGCCAAGAAACATAAAATGCGAACTACACCAAAGCTTAGGTTCCATTATGATGCGATCATCGAGGAAGGGCCTCGGATGGACAAACTGATCAGCACCGCGATGAGCTCGGTGACTGTTGAACGTCCCTCGGCTGGAGATGGCGCGAGTGGCTAGACGTAGAAAAGGGCGTCCAGTCAACGGCATTTTGGTGGTTAACAAGCCGCCAGGAATTTCGTCCAATGAAGCGGTTCAGAAGGCGAAACGTTTGTACGGGGCACAGAAAGTGGGCCATACGGGCAGCCTTGATCCTTTGGCAACAGGCGTCTTGCCGCTTTGCTTTGGTGAAGCCACCAAGTTTTCGCAGTACTTGTTGACGTCGCAAAAAAGATATTGGACGCGGATTAAGCTGGGTGTGTCAACCGAGACCGGAGACGCAGAGGGGCAGGTGGTTAGCGAGACTCAGTCCAGTCATATCACCGCTGCGGATATCGAATCAGCGTTGGGTAAATTTCGTGGTGAAATTAAACAAATTCCCTCGATGTACTCCGCTTTGAAACACAATGGCCAGCCATTGTACAAGCTTGCCCGCCAAGGTGTGGAAGTGGCCCGAGAAGCGCGCTGCATTACGATTTTCAGTAATGAAATGGTGTCTTTTAAAGACTCCGAGGTGGAGCTTGAAATCCACTGCACCAAAGGCACCTATATTCGCACGATTGCTGAAGACTTGGGTGCGGCTCTAGGGGTTGGCGGGCATGTTACGGCCCTGCATCGAACCGGAGCGGGCCCGTTTGTTGAAACAGATATGATTGAATTTGACCAGTTAGAAGCTGACCGCGCTGCAGATGTTTCGCTGGACAAGTACTTGAGGCCGATCGCGAGTGCGGTTGGTCAGTGGCCTGAGGTGTTATTAACCGATGCTACGGCGTTTTATTTACGCCAAGGACAACCGGTGCAAATTCCTCATGCGCCCACCCAAGGGTGGGTTCGATTGAGCGAAGGTTCCAGCCAGGAAACGTCACAGTTTCTCGGTGTTGGAGAAGTGTTGGATGATGGGCGTATTGCGCCCAGACGATTGGTGGCCAGTTGATGGTCAAAACTAAACCCTAGACGACTGCAAATATGCGTGGTGGATCTAGACGATATAACTTTGGCGCTTGAGTAATGGGGCTGAAGTTGCATATTTAGGAGAAAAACATGGCGTTAGAAGCCTCAAACAAAGCAGAGATTATTAAAGAGTATCAACAGGCAGAAGGGGACACAGGGTCACCTGAAGTTCAAGTTGCGCTGCTCACTCACAACATTAATGGACTGCAATCACATTTCCGTGAACACAATAAGGATCATCACTCTAGACGAGGTCTGATCCGTATGGTGAACCAACGCCGAAAGCTGTTGGACTATTTGAAAAGTAAAGATACCGCGCGGTACACCGACTTAATTGCACGGCTTGAATTACGCCGTTAAAGCAGTGTTGCGCAATAATACTCAAAGGAGTAAATAAATTTGAATCCAGTAACAAAAACATTCCAGTTTGGCGACCAAACGGTTTCTATCGAAACCGGTAAAGTTGCCAAACAAGCCACCGGTTCGGTGGTTGTAACGATGGGAGATACGGTTGTCCTGACTACCGTGGTAGGTGCAAAGAGTGCTCGCCCCGGACAGGACTTCTTCCCACTGACCGTTAATTATCAAGAAAAAACCTATGCGGCGGGCAAAATCCCAGGTGGATTTTTCCGGCGTGAAGGACGACCTAGTGAAAAAGAAACCCTGACCTGCCGTTTGATTGACCGACCAATCAGACCGTTGTTTCCCAAGGGTTTTATGAATGAAGTGCAAGTTGTTTGCACCGTGATGTCCACAGACAAGGACCAAGATCCGGATATCGCCTCTATGATTGGAACCTCTGCGGCTCTGGCAATTTCAGGGATCCCCTTCGCGGGTCCGCTTGGTGCTGCGCGAGTCGGTTATAAAGATGGGACTTATCTACTCAATCCCGGCTACGCAGCACTTGAAGAGTCTATGTTGACCATGACGGTCGCGGGCACTGAATCTGCTGTGTTGATGGTAGAGTCAGAAGCGAAACAATTGACCGAGGATGAAATGTTGGGCGCGGTGCTGTTTGGGCACCAAGAAATGCAAGTCATCATTCAAGCGGTGAACGAGATAGCAGCTGAAGCAGGCAAGCCGCGTTGGGATTGGCAGCCTGAGCCAACGAACGAAAGCCTGCTTGCCGAGGTTACTGGCCTGGTAGAAAAGCAGCTCGGTGAGGCCTATCGGATCGGTGACAAAATGGAGCGCCAAAACGCAGTGCGTGATTTACGCGCTCAGGCGGTTGAGCAATTGGCCGGTGGGGAAGAAGTCAGTACTGATGACGTCTCAGATATGTTTGGCAAAGTTGAGAAAAATCTCGTACGCCAGCGTGTGTTGAGCGGCGAAGCACGTATTGACGGTAGAGATTTACGTACCGTGCGCCCAATTTCCGTGGAAGTGGGTGTTTTACCGAAAACTCATGGTTCCGCGTTATTCACCCGTGGAGAAACCCAGGCCATAGTAGTGGCTACGTTAGGGACGTTGCGCGATGCGGCGATGGTTGATGCGCTAGAAGGCTCTTATAAAGATCAGTTTATGCTTCACTATAACTTCCCTCCATATAGTGTTGGCGAAGCCGGGTTTATGAGTGGACCAAAGCGTCGTGAGATTGGTCACGGGCGTCTTGCTCGCCGCGGTATTGAATCGTCTCTCCCGGATGGTGAGGATTTCCCATACACGATTCGTGTGGTTTCGGAGATTACAGAATCGAACGGCTCAAGTTCTATGGCCAGTGTATGCGGTACCTCGCTGGCGCTAATGGATGCAGGTGTCCCTGTGAAAATGCCGGTTGCAGGCGTTGCGATGGGTCTCGTAAAAGAAGGCAATCGTTACGCGGTTCTCACTGACATATTAGGTGATGAAGATCATCTGGGTGATATGGACTTCAAAGTGGCGGGATCTCAGGCTGGGATTACCGCTCTTCAGATGGACATTAAAATCGATGGCATCACTGAAGAAATCATGGAAGCTGCGCTCGCGCAGGCAAATGAAGCTCGACTGCATATTCTTGATGAAATGAACAAGGTCATCAGTGAGCCTCGTGCACAACTTTCTGACAATGCGCCGGCCATGACTACGGTTAAGGTTCATCCGGACAAAATTCGCGACGTTATCGGTAAAGGTGGCGCCACGATTCGCAGCATCGTAGAAGATACCGGCGCCGAGGTGGATATCGACGATGATGGTACTGTGCGCATTTATGCAGCAAACGCGGATGCAAAAAATGCTGCCGTTGCGCGAGTTCAAGAGATTGTCGCAGAGGCTGAGGTAGGCCGTATCTACCACGGTAAAGTTGAACGTATCGTCGACTTTGGTGCTTTTGTAAATATCCTACCTGGCAAAGATGGTCTTTTGCATATTTCGCAAATTGCAGATGAACGTGTCGAAAACGTATCTGATTATCTGAAAGAAGGGCAGGAAATTGATGTGGTTGTGCTTGACGTCGATCAACGTGGTCGAATTAAGCTGTCCATCAAGGAGTTGCCAAAGTATCGCGACGATGAGGCAGCGTCAGACGAGGACTAAGCTGCAATTCGGTGTCACGACTGACTAAAAAAGGGGCTAAGTGATAGCCCCTTTTTTATGGGCGTCTGAATTGCGCGCGAAGGCGGTAAGGCAGATGGGGGGGATTGGATCACGTGCGGTGGGTATTTTGGGCCTGTTTAATGTGGTCTATTAACGCCCGAGTCACGCAGTCCTGTTCGATGTCGGGGTTATTCTCTTGAGTGAGCTCTGCATAGATTGGCTTGGCCAGTGCCTTGCCAAGTTCGACGCCCCACTGGTCAAATGAGTTAATGTCCCACAGCACACCTTGACAGAAAACTTTATGTTCAAAGACGGCCAAAAGCCCACCTAACTGCCTAGGTCCAAGTTCCTCTAAAACGATTGTCGTGGTTGGGTGGTCACCTTTGACGGCGCGCTGAGGGGTATCTGGAGAGGATAACCCGACAGCCATAGCCTGGCTCTGAGCCAAGGCGTTGGCGGTCAGCCAGTTGTGATGTTCACTCTTTTGATAAGGGTCTTGAGCGACCAAAATAAAATCGGCAGCATAACGACGTGTGCCTTGGTGCAAAAATTGATGATAGGCATGTTGCCCATTGGTGCCCACTCCGCCCCACAATACAGGCATGGTTGTGTGGGAGACGTGTTCGCCTTCCTGAGTAACAGATTTTCCGTTACTTTCCATTTCCAGTTGTTGAAGAAAGTCAGTAAGCAAGTCCAGACGTTGATCGTAGGGTAGGATTGCCAAGCTTTCGGTGCCCAGAAAATTAGTATTCCAGGTTGCAAACAAGGCGCTCATCAAGGGGATATTCTGTTCCGCAGGTGCGCTTGTGAAATGCTCGTCCACCTCGCGTGCGCCGCTCAAAAAGGCGGAATAGTTTTCTGGCCCGAGTGCAATTAAAACGGGCAATCCTACCGCGGACCAAAGCGAGAATCGCCCACCGACCCAATCCCAAATGGGAAACAGGTTTTCCTCGGAGAAGCCAAATTCTTCGGCTGCGGCAAGGTTGCTGGTGACACCGACAAAATGCTGAGCAATGGCATCACGATTTGCGGTTCGTTCCAGAAACCAGCTGCGGGCACTGAGCGCGTTAATCTGGGTCTCTAATGTGTTAAATGACTTTGATACGACAATAAACAGAGTAGTTTCTGGATTGAGATTGGCGATGGCGTGTTCAAAATCTCCGGCGTCAATGTTGGCTAGGAAATGGATGTTGATGTGGGTGGTTTTGTGTGCTGCCAAAGCCTTTACGACAAGTTCGGGTCCAAGGTGCGACCCGCCAATTCCGATGTGGACAATATCCGTAAACGGTTTGTTTGTGTAGCCGGCCCGATTGCCACTGCGAATATCAACAGCGCTTTCGATCATTCTCTGACGTACCGAGGTGACGCTCTGCTTTAAGAGGGTGGGGGCATCGGGCGCACCATCACGCAGCGCGGGGTGTAAAACTGCGCGTTGCTCGGAGGTGTTAATCTTTTCGCCGGTGAACATCGCGACGGTGCGCTGATTGAATTGTTGGGCGTGTGCGAGGGCGATCAAAGCATCCAAGACCTTTTCGTCCGCTTTTTGCTTGCTAAAGTCAAACAGACATCCAGCCACTGAAAAGCTCATGTCTTTGCTTCGGTGTTCGTGATTCACCAGCGTGGGCAGTACTGGTTCGGTGCGCGCATCAGCGAGTGCGCTGAGTGTTTTCCATTCGGGTGTATCTTGAGCGGCCAACGATTTGAACCTCATAGTTAGCTGAAAATTGCGACAGATAAGCCTGTCCATTGATTGCCATTATGACAGTTTTAGCTTGAGTGTTTTGATTCAGTGCTAGTTGAGGCCCTAAAGCAGGGTCGGATTGGGGTTGAAGAATTGGCGGCTGCCTTCCATCTGGAAAATATACTCCAGAAGCGCTTCGAAGTGCCGGTTGTTGTGGGCAAAATCGATCTCAGCAGCGTTTACAATCATCAACGGGGCTTGCTTATAGTAATAAAAGAACTCGGTATAACGTTCGGTCAGCGTGCGCAAATAATCTGCTTGTATCAGTTGCTCGCTATCCAAGCCCCTAGTTTTAATTCGCTGCTGCAGTATTTCCGGGGGCGCTTGTAGGTAAATAACTAGGTCGGGTGTTGGGGGGGCCAGTTGCAAGCTGTTGTGAATTTGCTGATACAGTTTGTACTCCGCTTCGTCGAGAGTGAGTTCAGCAAATAAGTTATCTTTTTCTATCAAGAAGTCTGCGACGAGGTTGGGTCCAAGTAGATCATGGCCAGAAAGTTCTCCAATTTGTCTGGCTCGATTGAGTAGAAAGTAGAGCTGAGTAGGTAGTGCGTGGTGCCTGCCCTCTGTATAGAACCGGTCTAAGAAAGGATTGTAGGTTTCATTCTCTTGAATCAATGGATAATTGAAGACTTCAGCCAGTCTTTTGGCCAAGGAAGTCTTACCGACACCGATGGGGCCCTCAACCGCAATGTATCGAGGTATGGATTTTTGCGCCGATAATCGCTGAATTTTTAACCGCCATGCGGCGATAGGGTCTGCGGCGGCCGCTGCTGCCAACGGGCTGTTCAACCGTTTGAACTCGACAGGTTTGCAGAGCCGCTGTTGGGGTTTTTCTTGCGGCGTTTGCGTCGTTTGATTGGGTTGCTGTTGGGCAATTGATTAATCATCCGTTCCTGTTCGTCGTGCTCTACGCTCTGCAGGGTTTGCCACCACTGTGCGCACTCGCCGATCACGGGGCTTTCTGCGCCGCGCAAATAGAGGAAGTCAAAAGCCGCTCGGAATCGTTTGTGCCCCATAAGACGACGTATATTGCGAGGCTGCCGTTCGACCAAACGAGGCTGAAGTTGCCACACTTCGCGCGCGAACAGGCTGTATCGTCTCGGGATGGAGATGTGCGGTTGTTGTATCGCCAGCGCGTCGCTGGCGGTGTCGTAGAGTGCCTTTGGGTTTTGATTTGTGCTGGACTCCGAAAGGCGAGCCTCAAAATCTGCCCACAGTAGAACCGCGACCAGAAAGCCGGGTGTAACCGGTTGATCTGATGCAATTCGTACATCCGTATTGCGCATGGCGTCGGTGACTAAACCGCTGTCCGGGTCGCAGCTTGGGAAAAGGCTGTAGACAAGCGGCGTGTCTCGTAACATGAGCCACACGGCCTCGCCGTATCCGGATAGGAACAGTTTTAAAAATTCGTCAAACAATCGGGCGTTAGAAATAGCCTCGAGTCGGTCTGCTGTGTCTTCAACTAGATCTTCGATGTCTTGGTCGATTTCAAAGTTTAGTTTCGCGGCAAAGCGCAGCGCACGTAGGTATCTGACCGGGTCCTCTGCCAATCGAGCTGCGGGTGCGCCGATGAATCTTATGCGTTTATTTTTGATGTCTTCGATACCGCCGACGTAGTCGATGATTTGATCATTCGAGACATCGTAGTAAAGGGCGTTGATGGTGAAGTCACGCCGGAAGGCATCATCTGCAAGTCCACCGAAGGCTTGATCTCTTACAATAAGGCCGCTGTCGTTGGTCTCGATATCATCATGCTGCCCTTGGCGGAAGGTTGAAACTTCGATGATTTCGCGACCGTATCTGACATGCGCAATGGGAAAACGTCTTCCCACAAGCCGGGCTCTGCGAAATAAGCCACGCACTTCATTAGGCGTAGCGTTTGTGGCTACGTCAAAATCTTTGGGTTTAACGTTGCACAGGAGATCACGTACACATCCCCCAACGAGGTAAGCATCAAATCCAGCCTCATTTAACTGGCGGACAACGTCTAGTGCATTTCGGTCCAGATCGTTTTTATTGATGTTGTGATCGTCTATGCGAGTGGGGGCGTCTTGATTCAAAATGTGGGTACTTTTTGTTTTAACATTAGGGGTTAGGTTTAGGTACTGTCACGCCGTGTTCCGCGTTTTTTGGTTTTACGACGAGGAATTTTTAGACGTTGACGTCGCTCCCATAAACTTTTGCGACTGATACCAAGTTTCTCAGCCAATTCTGTTTCCGTAAATTGATCCTGATTATCCAGCACAAAACGCACAAAGTAATCCTCCAAAGACGTTGGGTCGTCATCTGAGATGAAATCTGGCTCGGACCTCACCGGTGGTGAAGGTTCGATGGCCAGCAGCGCCCGACTAATTTCGCTGCGGTTGTCAGCGAGAATGACTGCACGTTCGACGGCGTTTTCTAGTTCTCGAACATTGCCGGGCCATTGGTATTGCTTCATCGCTGCCATCGCCTCTGTGGAGAATGACAGTTCAGTTTTGCTCAACCGTTTGCTCGTGCGCATGAGAAGCCAGTTTGCGATCTCGAGTATGTCTTCCCGCCTTTGCTTGAGCAAGGGTAATTCAAAGCAAACCACGTTCAAGCGGTAAAATAGGTCTTGTCGAAATTGTCCCTGCGCGATCAGATCGGCTAAATTGCGTTGCGTCGCGGTGATAATTCGGACATTTATTTTAGATTCAGAGGTGCTGCCAACGCGCCTGTTTTCACCTTCCAATACCCTCAGCAAACGCGCTTGCGCGGGGAGCGGGAGCTCGGTGATGTCATCTAAAAATAGGGTTCCTCCGTCTGCGGCCTCGATCAAGCCGCGATAGCCCCTTACGCCCGCTTCGTAGCGCTCTAAGCCAAACAATTCAGCTTCGATCAGATGGCTGGGTACGGTTGCACAATTAAAAGAAATCATTGGCGCATTGGCGCGCAGACTGGTGGCATGTATCGCGCGCGCGACGAGCTCTTTGCCGGTACCAGAGTGACCCAAAATTAAAACGGTAGAGTGGGTTGGGGCGACTTTTTTGATACCTTCCTTCAAATTTTGCATGGCCTCGGACGAACCAATCAGAGGAAAGTTATCCAGATTGCTTGAAGTCCCGGTAGCTTGGTTAGCGATAGCCCGCTCCAGAGCAGCAATTAATCCGTCGGTATTGATCGGTGTTGGCAGGTAATCATGTGCGCCGCGCCGGATGCAGGCAACGGCATCGACAATGCTTGGATTGGCAGCTATCACAATGGTGGGTATGTGATGCGCGATTTGTTCGAGATTTTCTTGCACGTTGTCCAGCGAACTGACCAAACATTGATAGCGGTCCCAGTTTTCTTGGCGGGGCAGGTTTTTTTCGACGATAAGAGTAAAGCCATGTGCGCGCAGCTTTTGCGCCAGTGGTGAAGTTTGACGGTCCTCTCGATCCAAAAATAATATTGGTCTCATAGCGCCAGAGTCTAACAAACCTAATTGTGCTCGTCAGGGAAAGAAATCAGTCAGTTGGTGGTGTTTTTTTGTAGGGCACCAGCGTATCTGGAATTTTTTTCGCGTCCCAGTGTTTTTGGCCCCAGCCCAGCCATTGGGTAACCGGCCAGCGTCTGTCTTGCGGTGGGTTGAGTCCCAAATAGAAAAAGGCGTCGCGTAAATTTTCACTCGCACGTTCATCATCCAGCGGGGGTGCGTGGGTTTGCTTGGAGAGTTTTGTGCCGTCCGTGTAACGAAGAAGCGGGATATGAGCATATTCCGGGACGCTCAGCTCAGGCCAGTGTGCCTTAAGTAGCTCCATGACAAAGGTTTGTTGGGGGGTCACATGATTTAAGTCCTGACCTCTCAACACATGGGTGACATCAAAGCCGTCGTCGATGGCGGTGGCGAAGTTGTACGCCCAAAGTTCATCTTTGCGCCTGATGATCAAATCCCCGAAGTCTATTCCCAAGTTATATTCTAGGTGGCCTAGGATTTGATCATGATGGACAAAGTCTCTGTTGGGAGTGCGCAAGCGTATGGCACTGAATTCGCTGGGCTCCGCTCGATGTCGGCAATGCCCGGGGTAAACTGTCAGTCCTGCCAGTGCTTTTCGGGTGCAGGTGCAATAGTAGATGTAGTCCTGTAAAGAATTAAAACAGGCTGTGTATCGAGCGCTATGTTCACTTTGATAGTCAATCGGCCGGTCACCAGTAAGGCCATGTGCGGTCAAACTGGTGATGATATCCACTGCTGCGGTTGGTTTTTCCCGCGGTAGATCGAGGTTGTCGATGCGAATGTACCATTCGCCATTGCGCTTTTTGATGTCCAGATAGCTGGCGACGGCTGTTACCAGCGATCCCATATGCAGTGGTCCCGTGGGAGAGGGAGCAAAACGCCCGACGGGTCTCGTTGCCATTGCGTTAGCCGAGGATTTGGCGCTCTTTGATTTCATCTAAAGATTTGCAGTCAACACATTGCGTTGCTGTTGGTCTTGCCTCGAGTCGGCGAAGACCAATTTCTATACCGCAGGTGTCACAGTATCCATAATCTTCTTGTTCCAAGCGTTCGATCGTTTGGTCGATTTTTCGGATCAACTTGCGCTCTCGGTCGCGGGTGCGTAACTCTATGCTGAATTCTTCTTCTTGGGTTGCGCGATCAGCGGGGTCTGGAAAATTGGCCGCTTCGTCCTGCATGTGGTGCACTGTTCGATCAACTTCCTCCATGAGTTCGTGTCGCCAGTTTTTTAGGAGCGCACGAAAATGATCGAGTTGACCCTCGCTCATGTATATTTCTTTTTTCTTCGGCTGATAAGGCGTGAAGTTCCGAAATGGAGAAGCTACATTTGCGCTTGAGCCTCGAGCGTTAGATTTAGTGGACTTTGTAGTTTTAGCTTTGGCACTAGTGGCCTTTTTTTGTGTTGCCATAGATCCTCCTGTTAGTAGGGTTTGGCACCCGGATCCGCGAAGGGCGCGTAAACTACCAGAACGACTGGCGGAACTCCATATGTAAACGCCGAAGTTTGACGAAAAAACGAGTTTTTCAATTGAGATAGCAGGTTGCGCGCAAGGTGACTTGGGAGATTATCGATGAAGTTTGCAAAGCGCATTGATCAGATCAAGCCATTCCGTGTGATGGAAGTCTTGGCACGAGCGGCTTTTTATGAGCGCCAAGGTTTGCAGGTAATTCACTTCGAGGTGGGTGAACCCGATTTTCCGACTTCAGAGATTATTGTTGCTGCGGGTCGTGAGGCGTTGGCACAAGGGAAAACCAAGTATACGCCGGCCACTGGAATTCCGGAGTTGCGTGAGGCGATATCACACTACTATGGGGCACTCGGTGTCAATGTTCATGCTGACCAAGTCATAGTCACCGGTGGCGCCAGTGGCGGCTTGGTTTTGTTGGCCGGGTTGTTGCTAAATGCAGGAGATCAATTATTGATCACCGATCCTGGCTACCCGTGTAATGGCGTTTTTGCTCGCCTGACCAGTGGGGAGTCGATCGCAGTTCCCGTTACAGCAGCGGGTAAATTCCAGCCGACTGTTGAGGATATTAAACGCGTATGGACACCGCGTAGTCGGGGTGTACTGCTAGCTTCCCCTTCCAATCCTACAGGGACGATGCTGCCGGCAAAGGATCTGACTGAGATCGCTGAGGAAGTCAGCCGCCGTGATGGATTTTTCATCCTCGATGAAATTTATCAAGGGCTTACGGCGGGGGCTGATTACCCCACAGGGTTGGCCGTGTGTGAAGACCTATATGTGCTCAATAGCTTTTCAAAATTTTTTGGCATGACGGGTTGGCGCCTGGGGTGGTTGGTTGTGCCCGAGGCTGCAGTTGACCCGGTTACACGTCTGGCACAAAATCTTTTCATATCCCCCAGTACCCCCGCGCAATATGCGGCGGTTGCGGGATTTTCTGATGAAGCGATGCGAACCCATCGTCAACGTGCGCAAATTTTTGCTGATCGAGCCGAGCTGCTTAGGCGGGGTCTTTTGCAACTGGGATTTTCAGTTCCGGTGTCGCCCCAAGGCGGATTTTATCTTTATGTCGACGTTTCTCATACTGGCTTGGCCGGAGGGGAATTTTGTCGCCGGTTGCTTGATGAGTTCCAAGTAGCGGTCACGCCGGGAGACGACTTTGGTGATTTGGAAAAGGAGCGTTTTGTTCGTTTTGCGTTCACAACTGATGAAGCCGCGATCGAAATTGGACTGGCGCGTATCAGCCAGGCGCTGCGGGCGTGGGGTAATTTATGATCTTGCCTGATATGTTACTGGGTAAATTGTTGCGCCGGTATAAGCGCTTTTTGGCCGATGTCAGATTTTCTGACGGGCAAGAGGTTACAGTGCATTGCCCCAACACGGGTGCTATGACGGGGTGTGCTGAACCTGGCAGCGCTGTTTGGTGCTCAACCTCCGATAACCCGAAGCGTAAATATGCACACACGCTAGAATTTGTGCAGACATCCGCAGGCTATGTCAGCGTGAATACCGGTCGAGCGAATCGGTTAGTAGGTGAGGCATTAAGTGCTGGAAAAATCCCAACATTGCAAGCCCTTGAATGGGTCAAGCCAGAAGTGAAAATCCCACATAGCAGTGGACGCTTTGATTATGCGGCTGCCGTTGCGGGTCAAACGGTATTCATAGAAGTCAAAAGTGCCACGATGTTGTTAAGTTCTGGTCAGGGTGCTTTTCCTGACGCCGTAAGTGCTCGGGCCTTGAAACATGTTCAGGCCTTGCGGGAATGTGTTGCGCAAGGCCACAGAGCCCTGTTGATTTTCTGCGCGCAACACTGTGGGATAACCTCGGTTCGAGTTGCTGATGAAATTGATCCTGCGTATGCCGATGGATTGCGTGTTGCACTGCACGATGGTGTGGAAGTGATGGCTTTTGCCTGTAGCACCGACCTTAGCACTATGGAGGTGGGTGAACGAATCCCTTTTCACTTGCCCTAGCGCGTTGTTATGAGCGCGCCGCCTTCAATCAGTGGTAGCGTTGACTGAGTTCTGCGTAGTCCCCCAATTGTTGCAGGCGCGCGCCGTAGTGCGTGACTAGGTTTGCGGCAAAAAAATTGCCAAAGCGCGCGGCTTCCTCTGGTGTGGCGTTTCGACTGCGTGCAAAAAGTACAGCACCTGCATAAATATCGCCGGCGCCGGTTGTATCTATGGGGCTGACTTTAAAGCCGGCAACAGACTTTACGCCGTTGCGGTTGATGGCCACGGCACCTTTTGCGCCAAGTGTGATATACACGTCTTGAGCGATGTCTCTTAGCTCTGCGATCGCGATATCTAGACGATCAGTTTTTGCCCATGCCAGCGCCTCCTCTTCATTACAAAATAAATGCTGGATGCCGTTTCCTAGCATCTGCTCCAAGCCGGGGCGACAAAATTGCACCATGGAGACATCGGAAAGAGACAGTGCAATCTCCACGGCGTTTTGCTCGCAAAGTTTGCGACAGTGAACGGTTGCAGCGGTTGCGCTTTCAGAGGCGCTCAGATAACCCTCTACGTAGAAGTAGCGAGAGTTTTGGAGGGCTTCGTCATCTACTTCATTTGTCGATAAGGCTACAGAGGTGCCCAGATTGGTCATCATTGTGCGTTCGGCATCGCCGGAGATGAGCACAAGACACTTCCCTGATGCGCCTAACTCCGAGCTTACTTGAGCATTTGCGTGCACCATAACGCCGGATGCCCGGAGGTCGTTGATGAAAAAATCGCCCGTGGCGTCGTCCGCAACGCGGCAGCCATAGCAGGTGCTCAATCCGAGCGCTTGAGCGGTATAGACGGTGTTGGCAGCCGAGCCGCCGCTAGATTTGGTGTGCGGTAATTCTTCCACATCACTTGCGAGTAATTGCATTTGGGTATCATCAACCAGGGTCATGTGACCTTTGGTGAGGTCGTGGCGGTCCAAGAAGTCCTCGCCGATAGTGACTTCAGTATCAACCAGCGCGTTCCCGAGTCCAAAGATGTCATACATGATTAAGAAGGTCCTTTAGGTTAGAGCTCGGCGAATGCTTTTTCTGCCGCGTCCAGAGTGAATTGAATGGCCTCGGCATCATGGCTGACGGAGATGAATCCGGCCTCAAATGCTGAGGGTGCGAGATAGACGCCGGCGTCGAGCATGGCATGAAAAAATCGATTAAATTTGTCGATATTCGATTGTGTGACGTCATCAAAGTTGGTCACCCGGTTCACATCAAAAAATAGGCCAAACATGCCACATACGTGGTTTGTAGCGAGTTGTACACCATGAGCTGCGGCGCGCTCCTCGAGCCCCTGAATGAGATGATTGGTTGTTGCTTGAATTTGGCGGTAAACGTCGTCCGTCAGATGCTGCAGGGTGGTTAGGCCTGCGCTGACGGCGAGTGGGTTGCCAGAAAGCGTCCCGGCCTGATAAACCGGACCCTCCGGGGCGATATAAGACATAATGTCACCGCGTCCCCCAAATGCGCCTATTGGCAACCCGCCGCCCACAACCTTACCTAGAGTTGTGAGATCGGGTTGAACTCCATACAGGCCTTGTGCGCCGCTGGGCGAGAGTCGAAAACCGGTCATTACCTCGTCGAATATCAACACGGTGCCTTGGTCTTTTGTCAATTGTCTTAAGCCTTCGAGAAAACCAGGCACGGGTGGAATACACCCCATATTGCCCGCGACAGGTTCAATGATGATGCACGCGATTTGTTCTGGGTACTCAGAAAAAATAGTGCGTACAGCCTCGAGGTCATTGTATGGTGCGTTCAAGGTGCGCGCGGCAATTGCATCGGGAACGCCTGGAGAATTTGGAATGCCCAAAGTTAGGACCCCGCTGCCCGCTTTCACAAGCAGTGAGTCTGAGTGACCGTGGTAGCAGCCGGTAAATTTAAGAATGAGATCGCGACCGGTAAACCCTCTGGCCAGACGAATAGCAGACATGGTTGCCTCGGTGCCTGAATTTACCAGACGTACTTTTTCGATGCTGGGTACCATGTCGATGATTTTTTCGGCCAGAGTGATTTCACCCTCCGTCGGTGCTCCAAAGCCGAGTGCCCTCTGTGCTTGTTGGACAACGGCATCGACGGTCGGTCGGTGGTTGTGGCCCAAAATCATTGGTCCCCAAGATTGGATGTAGTCGACATAGCGATTATCGTCCACGTCGTAAAGGTAGGGTCCTTCGCCTCGGGTGAAGAAAACGGGGTCGCCACCAACACCTTTGAAAGCGCGTACCGGTGAATTGACGCCGCCAGGGATGCTTTTTTCGGCTTGCCGGATGAGTCGGCTCGATGTTGTTCTATTCATAAGGACCTCTAGAGAAGTTTCTAAAACGGTTTTACCACAACTAAAATCACAGCAAGTATGAGTACAACTGCGGGCAATTCATTGAAAATTCGGAGAAATTTTTCGCTGTGTAGTTGTTGGTCTTCAGCAAAAGCTTTGAGGATACGCAAGCAATAATGGTGATAGCCGATGAGGACGATGACCAGGGCAACTTTCACCCATATCCAGATTTGCCCTGAATACGCTTGCCAGCTTTCTGCGAAAAGCCAGATGCCCATCACCAAAGCGCCAATCATTGAGGGGTTCATAATCACACGGTAGAGTTTTCCTTCCATCGTTTGGAAGCGCGCGTTGCTGATCGGGTCGGTGGCACTTGTGTGGTAGATGAACAATCGCGGCAAATAGAATAAGCCGGCAAACCAAGTAACAACAAAGATGATATGCAAAGCTTTTAGCCACAGATACAGTGTCATGAGGTTGTATTCCTGTAATTCTCAATATGATTTTTTGTAATCACCCCGACGACGATGGCTATGTTGTTGGTCGTCTGTGTCACACAGCAGGCTTCAGCTTGCGTTTTTTCAAAAACATCGTGCAGTTGCATAACCGTTGCTTCCGAACCGATGGCAACTGCGTCCATACGCTGCCCGGGAATCTGCATTAGTCGGATCGTTTCATTTTCGGCCAGCTCGTGGCCTTTAAAAAAAGCGTCAAGATCGCTGGGGTTGAGCACCGCGTTGAGGATACTGTCTTCATCTTCAATAACAAGCCAGTTTGGATTTTTATTGAGAATTGCAGGGACATCGGTGGCGCTAATGGTGGACGACAGCGGCAAAAATGAAGTGTCCATCAAAGCCGTTACGCCGACGCGCTGAAGGTGCAGGGTGACCGGGCTGGGTGGGTACTGTAGGCCAAGAGTGTTCAGTGTGGTGATGAATACCGAGCGTTGGCCAAAGACCTGACTGCTGACGAGCGTCGCAATGACAATAATAACCATCGCTGGCAGGATGAAGTCGGTGTTTGCGGTCATCTCCATGACCGCCATGAGTGCCGCCAAAGGCGCTTGCAGCACGGCGCCCATCATGGCGCACATACCTAAAATGACAAAAAAACCAATTGAGGTGTCGATACCGTGCCAGTTGATCAAAATACTGCCGAGCATGCCGCCCACGGTTGCGCCCATGAACAGGGTTGGACCGATAAGACCCACCGGCATTCCCAGTCCCACGGCCGCCGCGCTGGTGATTGTTTTGCCAATTAATAACGCCACTAAAAATAGCACTCCGAGATCTGTGATCATGATTCGATCTACGGTGTCGTAACCCACGCCCATGACTTCAGGAATAAAAATGGCAACGGTTGCTGTGATGGCTCCGGCGAGCGCAATTCTAAGCCACAGAGGTTGCAGCGAGAGTCGAGCGAACAACTGTATCAGCTGGACATAAGCGGCAGAAATGCAGCCAATTAAAATGCCACCCAAAACGAGGTAAAAAATTTCAAATGAGGTGTACAAGTGAAACGGATCGATGATAAATGCGGGATCCGCGCCAAAGAAAAATCGGGTAATCAAGGTAGAGGTGACGGCGGCGACGATGATCGGGATAAAGCTGGCAATGGCGTATTCCATCATCACAACCTCCAATGCGAAGATCACTCCCGCGATGGGTGTGTTGAAGCTGCTGGCGATGGCTGCTGCCGTGCCGCAGGCCACCATAGTTCGCAGGCTGTTATTGGGTAGTTTTGAAGCTTGACCCAGTAAACTTGCGGCGGTCGCCCCGAGATGTATGGCGGGACCCTCTCGTCCGCCTGACTGTCCTGCAATTAGCGCAAGGGCACCCCCAAAAAACTGGATCACGGCATTTTTTAAGGGCAATTTCCCTTGATGTAGCGTTAAACGTTCCATCACATGGACGACGCCGACGCGGCGCGCGCCAGGTCGGTAACGATTCAGCGCAAGGCCGATTAGCAGGGCGCTGCCAATCAGTAGCGCGACGCGCGTGGCGGCGCTCAGTTGTTCAAAATTTTCGACCTCGCCAGCCAGCATAAGATTTAGGCTGCCATCGATGAGATATCTAAAGCACAGCATTACCGCGGCCGTAATTGCGCCGCTCACCACGCCGAGCAATGCCAGTTGAGGTTGCGCGTCTAAGGTTGCCAGCCGGCCACGAAAAACGTCTAAGTCGACTCGAGGGAAGCGTTTCGTGATGAACCCTTAACGTTTGTGGGGTAAGCGCCTAGTATACGGGTTTATTGTCTCATTTAGGACATCATGCTTTTCAAATTAAACAGGGGCAATCGAGAGCTAAAGGTGGTTGAACATCGGCCTTGGCGGTCGGCTTTAATGTTAGCGTGCACAATTGCTATCGGCTTGTTCTGCTTATTGCTCGGATACGATTTAGGCCAAAATGACGCGTTAGCGGAAAAGGTGTCAATTCAGCGGTTGTCAAATCAAGTGCAGGCGCTGACGACACAAATTAGGCAGTTCGAAGCTGAAGCCGTGGACGCGCGCCTCAATGAAGCAGTTTATAGTCAAGCCAGCGATGTTTTGCGTGATGATTTAACCAAGGCCCAACAAGACTCGGCGCGTTTGCAAGAGGAGATTACTTTTTTCAAGGGCTTGATGGCGCCGAATAGCATGGAGCGAGGGCTGCAGATAGCGGAGTTAGAACTCACAGCGTTGCCGGATTCGCAAAGTTTTGAGTTTCAGCTATTGTTGACGCAGGTGGCTTTGCAACGATCGGTAATCAGCGGCACCGTGCGTGTAGAGGTTGCTGGCGTATACGCGGATGAAAAAAGTCGGGTTGACGGTGAGCGTGAAGTAGTGCTGGCGCTCACAGAACTTTCGGAAACGCAGGTTTATCCTTTGAAGTATAGATTTCGTTATTTTCAAGACTTGATTGGCCGGATGACGCTGCCGCATAATTTTTTGCCTGAACAAATCGTGGTGACGGCGACGCAAAAAGGGCAGCGCGCTTTGCGGGTGGTATTTCCTTGGCCACAGGCAAAACAACAATAGACAATGTGCAGGAGCGCGTGATGGGTAGAGTGAAGATGGAAAAAGGCGTGACACTGATTGCCGCCCATACGGAGGTAATTGGGGATATTCGATTCACCGATCAGCTCTATATTAGTGGCCGTGTAACCGGCAACATTTATGCTGATGATGAGAAAGCGACGTTGACGGTCAGCGAAGAAGGGAGTGTCACCGGTGAGGTGCGAGTGCCTAATATCGTAATTAATGGTGCAGTTGATGGCCAAGTTCATGCAAGCGTTAAGGTAGAGTTGGCCGCCAAGGCGCGAGTGAAAGGTAATCTTTATTACAAGCTGATTGAGATGCATCTCGGTGCGCTAGTGGAGGGGCAGTTGGTTCACGAAATTGGCGGTGATACAACGAATGTTCACCGGTTAGAGGTCGATACCGCTTCAGAATAGAGGTGCGAGATTGACCCTGCTGTTGATGTGTGCAGATAATGCCTGACCTTTACGATCGTTTAAAAAGACAACAAAGAGCACTGTGAAAACCAATATCCAATTTTCCGAACGAGCGGCGGCGAAAGTTAAAGCACTGATTGAAGCGGACTCGGATGATAGCCTGCGTTTGCGAGTATTTGTTACAGGTGGAGGCTGTAACGGTTTTTCCTACGGGTTTACCTTTGACGATGAAATTGCTGAAGATGACGCGTTGGTAGACCGGGACGGAGTGGCGATGGTTGTGGACGCGATGAGTTATCCTTATCTGGACGGGTCTGAAGTGGATTATGTTGAAGACCTGAACGGTGCTCAATTTGTAGTGGCAAATCCGAATGCGGCAGCCACCTGTGGTTGCGGTAATTCTTTCTCTATCTAGACCGGGACAGTATCGGGTGGAGTGGTAATTATTTGATTCCGGTTTCAGCTGGCGTAGACGGCGCCGAGTATGCGGTAGCCCTGGGCACCGCTGACGGCAGGTTCATTGCTGGCCAATGCGGCCAACCTGCAATGTGCCAGCCAAGCGAATAACGCGGCTTCGATTGCATCCCCGTCGATATTCCAGTCTTCGCTTGGACCTACAGTGAAGTCGCTGCGCTGTGCAAGGCTGCTCATTAAATGATTGTTCAGGCGGCCGCCGCCACACACGATCAGCTGGCGGATGCCTGGTGCTTGCTGATGTACCGCATTTAACACGCTGGTTACTGTCAGTGCGCAAAGCGTGGCTTGAACGTCAACCGGGCTGGTAGTAGAAAGCTTGCTATATTGATTTAGCCAGGTCAGGTTGAAATATTCCCGGCCGGTGCTCTTGGGTGGTGTGAGTTGAAAGTAGCTATCTGATAAGCAGGCCGCCAGTAGGGATTCGTCGATTTTACCAGCAGCTGCCCATTTGCCTGATTGATCATAGGGCGTTCCGATATGTCGCTCACACCAACTGTCCATGAGCGCATTGCCGGGGCCGGTGTCAAAGCCGCTGGGTGTCTTGCCCAATATCGAAATATTACTGATGCCACCGATGTTCAGTACAACGGTTGTCCCTGAAAGGTGTCCAAACAAAGCTTGATGAAATGGGGGTGCGAGCGGCGCGCCGTGACCGCCTGCGGCCATGTCTCGCCGGCGAAAATCGGCCACGGTAGTTAATTTAGAACGTTCAGCAATTTGATTGGGATCGCCTATTTGTGTGCTGAATCCGTAAGGTCTATTAGCCGTGGGCGGCCGATGCCGGATGGTTTGGCCGTGGCTGCCGATGGCGGCGATGTCCGTGGGCTTGAGGCCCCAGCGATGAAGCAGCGAATTGATGGCCTCGCCGATAAAATGCCCAAGTTCGATATCGCAATAGCCCGTTTGGTCTAGGTCGTCGGCACCGGGTTGGCCCAGTTCGAGTAGCGTTTTTCGTAATTTGTCCGGAAGGGGAACGGTTTCTGCGCGTTCAATGGCAATGCTTTGCGAATCGGCTATGCGTATAAGGGCGATATCAAGACCGTCGACACTGGTGCCTGTGATGCAGCCGAGAAAAAGGTTAGGGCGTTGGATATTCACAGTTGCATATTATCTTTATGGCGTTGGCGCGCTTCAGCGCGCCACAGCGACGGACGTTTGGTGCTTGTAGTTGTCAAGTAGCGCTGAGTAACGTTGAGTGTGAGCGTGAAAATTCGGCAATTGTTGCTTGGGAATTGGGGCCGCGTTTGGCAATGAGACGGTGCGCGGGTTTTGATGCACCCCGTTGACCAGAAATTCATAATGCAAATGGGGCGCGGTTGCCCAACCGGTAGCGCCCACATAGCCGATAATTTGGCCCTGTTTGATTCTCTGACCAGATTTAACGTGTCGCGCAAATTTCGACAGGTGAAGATATTTGGTCACAAACTGTTCGCCGTGCTGAATCACCACGTAGTTGCCATTGGGTTGGGTGCGAGATGCAGTGGTGACCCTGCCATCGCCAGCGGCGAGGATTGGAGTGCCAGTTGGCGCTGCATAATCGATACCTCTGTGAGGACGAACCGTCTTGAATAGAGGATGAACACGGCGCAGGTTAAAGTTGGAGCTGATGCGAGAAAATTCTACAGGTGCGCGCAAAAAGGCTTTGCGCATGCTATCACCCGATGGTGCGTAGTAATCTGGCTGACGGCCCTCAGCCGCATATTGTATGGCGCGATAGGGTTGTCCATTGTTAACGAATTCGGCGGCTAGAATATCACCGTAGCCGATAAACTCACCGTCGTGGATCAATTCCTCGAACAAAACATAAAAGGCATCGCCGGGGCGAATATCCAAGACAAAATCGATATCCCATTGAAAAATTTGAGCGAGTCGCATGGTAATTGCGTCGGATAATCCGGCTCGCTGGCTGGCGATGAACAGGCTGTGGTCGATGGTGCCATGTTTGTAAGCTAAAATTCGTTCCGGCTCGGTGGTGATTTGCTCGCCAACAAATACGTCACCTTGTCGTTTGAACTCATAACGGTCTAAAGGGCCGGTGGTATAAGCCATCTGCATGAGTTGACCGTGCTCATCGAGATAGAAAGTCAATTTGTGCCCTGGGAAAATTTGCTTTAGCTGGCTGCCCAGTGGTTTGCTGGTGCTGACTAGGTGTACATCTTTTGCACTCAGTCCTTGTCGTTTAAATATAAGTGCTAAGTTGTCTCCCGGTTTGATCTGGGTGGAAACTTCCCGCCAGGCGTGTTCCGGGCGCTGTGGTTTTGGCTGAGCAATGTTGGATCGCGCAGCAGGATCAGTGGTAAATTCTGGTTGGGCAGCCCGCGGTTCCTCGGGAAGGGTGAGTAAGACCGATTCCATAGTGAAACGCGCCTCGTGTGTGTCTTTGCTGAATTTCGCAAAGACCAACGAAGCCAGACCAAGCGACAAGGCCAACACTAGGAAAAAATGCGCCCGTGGGAATTTCAACGCGTCAATACCGTCCTTGTTTCGCTCGCTGATGACACGGCGGGTGCCAATGTTAGCCGCAGGTTTGTTGGCTCGTCGCAATACCGCGACGAAATTTTGCCTGAGGCTAACGTAAAATACCTATTCAAAACCGTAGCTTACGAGCGGTTGGTCACAAAAAAAATCAAGAGTATACAAATTTGAACGATATGCGCCAGTAATTTGATGTAATACAGGCGTTTGCAGGCGGCACTTTGGTTGCGCAAAAAGTATGGTTTGATAAGGTGAGCGGCCTTTTTATCCAGCGGTCGACGATGTCTACAGACCTTATTCGTGAATTACAGTGGCGTGGATTAATTTCACAGGTATCCGATGAAGACGCATTAAGCGCGCATCTAGCTGAGGCGCCGCGCACTTTATATTGTGGGTTCGATCCAACCGCTGATAGTCTTCATATCGGTTCCTTGGTGCCTCTATTGGCGTTGCGCCGGTTTCAACTGTGCGGGCATCGCCCTATTTTGTTGCTCGGCGGTGCAACGGGTTTGATCGGTGATCCCTCATTTCGAGATGACGAACGCAGCCTGAATGACCCCGCAGTGGTTGCAAGCTGGGTCGAAGCTCTGCGCCGTCAGGTGGGTGGGTTTTTGGCATTCGATGGGGACAATAGCGCGCGCGTTGTTAATAATCTGGATTGGACCGCCGAACTCAACGTGATTTCATTTTTGCGTGATATCGGCAAGCATTTTTCGGTCAATGCGATGATTCAGCGCGACTCCGTGCGGACGCGTTTGGAGAGGACCGATCAGGGTATTTCATACACCGAATTCAGCTACATGCTGCTGCAGGGTATGGATTATTTGGAGCTTGCCCGTCGTTATCAGTGCAGTTTGCAAATTGGCGGTAGCGATCAATGGGGGAATATTGTGTCAGGGCTGGATTTGGTCCGCCGGCACTTAGCGTCAAACGCGTTTGCTTTGACATTGCCGCTGGTGACGAAGTCGGATGGCACAAAATTTGGAAAAACCGCCGCTGGAGCGATCTGGCTGGACCCCCTTAAAACTTCTCCGTACACGTTTTATCAATTTTGGTTGAACGTGGCCGATGCAGATGTGATTCGTTTCCTTAAGTTGTTCACTTTTTTATCCGCCCCAGAGATCGAGGCGCTAGAGGCTCAGATGCAGGCGCACCCGGAACGGCGAGGTGCGCAGCGACAGCTTGCACAAGAAGTAACAGCATTGGTGCACGGGGCATCGGCAGTGGTTTCCGCGCAGCGGATTAGCGAGGCGTTATTTGGCAACGAATTTTCTGCGCTCAATGCATCTGATTTTGCGCAACTGCAACAAGACGGTTTGCCCGCTACGGGCTTGGGGCAGGCTCAAGGTGTGCTCAATGTGATGGTCGCGGCCGGGTTGACAAAGTCGACAGGAGAGGCCCGCAAGCTGGTTTCAAGTGGTGCGGTGCGAATTAATGGGCTGCAGATAAAGGACCCTCGTTATCAGCTGGATTTTGCCGACGCGTTATTTGAAAAATACTTTTTAATCCGGCGGGGTAAGAAGGCTTATCATTTAATTTGGCACGAATCAGAATAATTGTTCATTAGGCAAAACTTTTGGTTGATTCGCCAAAATTCCTGTGCATAATACGCCTCCCTTGTTGCTAGGCAGATGAATCGCCCAGCAACTGTTCTTTAAAAATAAGAAGTGAGTACTAACAGCATTGCTTGTTGTTCGTCCTGAAAATCGTCGTAGTACGGTTAGAAAGTTCGGTCAGCCAGGCTCGCGCTCTACGCACACATGCAGCGTGTTGTAGATCGAAGAGTAGTTAGCATTGAAATTAGTACGATAAGCCATTCGTGTGGGAACACGTAATTCGTTTAGAGCAAATGATTTTGGCAATCAGATTCTCTGAAATGCGATCGGTAAATGTGAAATTTCCTTCGGGAACGTAGCGTAAATTGATTTGTAGTTTAGAGCGTCGAAAGCCTAACCTTATATAGCTAGAACATCGAAGACCTCGGTCTGAGATGAAGACAGCAAAACTCAAACTGAAGAGTTTGATCATGGCTCAGATTGAACGTTGGCGGCACGCCTAATACATGCAAGTCGAACGAGAAAGTACCTTCGGGTGCGAGTACAGTGGCGGACGGGTGAGTAACGCGTAGGAATCTACCTTCAGGTGGGGGACAACTCGAGGAAACTCGAGCTAATACCGCATAATACCTAAGGGTCAAAGTGGGGGATCTTCGGACCTCACGCCAGAAGAGGAGCCTGCGTTAGATTAGCTAGTTGGTGGGGTAAAGGCCTACCAAGGCGACGATCTATAGCTGGTCTGAGAGGACGATCAGCCACACTGGAACTGAGACACGGTCCAGACTCCTACGGGAGGCAGCAGTAGGGAATCTTGGGCAATGGGCGAAAGCCTGACCCAGCGATGCCGCGTGTGCGAAGAAGGCCCTAGGGTTGTAAAGCACTTTCAGTCGTGAAGAAAAGCTTGAAATTAATACTTTCGAGTCTTGACGTTAACGACAGAAGAAGTACCGGCTAACTCCGTGCCAGCAGCCGCGGTAATACGGAGGGTACGAACGTTAATCGGAATTACTGGGCGTAAAGCGCGCGTAGGCGGTTTGTTAAGTGGGAT